>OBMK010000027.1_pt1 | contig 135557 bp, 111 predicted proteins | sample 1539081 | NCBI WGS metagenome assembly OBMK01 (sample SAMEA3355528, study PRJEB22509) | marine metagenome | biome: marine; feature: river plume; material: water | place: USA | collected 2010-08-07 | depth 0.5 m | reverse complement strand
GCTGTAATACAGAAAGATAATAAAACACATAATAAATATTTATGTTTTTTATTAAATAATTAAATAAAAACTTATGTTTAATCTGGCCTAAATTTGAAATAAAAAAATGCTATGAAAAAGTTTTTATTATTTGTATTGGTAGCTAGTTTTACTAGCTGTGCTGTTATTCGGCCGGGAGAGGCTGGAGTGAAGCAGCGTTTTGGAAATTTCCAAGCTGGTGTTAAGACAGACGGTATTGTTTTTTTCAATCCAATTACCTCAAAGATTGTAAAAGAATCTATTCAAACCAATAATTTAGAAATGTTTTTAAATCTGCCTAGCAAAGAGGGGTTAAGCGTAGATTCTGAAATTTCTATTTTATACAGACTAGAGACAGAAAAAGTACCAGAAGTTCTACAAACACTAGGTCCTAATTACAAAACTATTATTACTAGTGTATTTAGATCCGCATCTGCAGATGTTTGTTCTCAGTTCTTTGCAAAAGACATGCACTCTGGAAAGCGGGCAGATATAGAAGAAGCTATAAAATTAAAAATGGCCAATAACCTCATTGAAAAAGGAATTGTAATAGAAGCAGTTCTAATGAAGAGTATTCAATTGCCAAGGGGCCTATCTTCTTCTATAGAGCAGAAACTTCAGGCTGAGCAAGACGCTATGCGAATGGTTTTCGTACTGGACCAAGCCAGGTTAGAGGCAGAGCGAAAAATCATTGAGTCTACTGGAGAAAGAGATGCTCAAAAAATACTATCAGAAGGTTTAACAGAAGAAATCATCAAAATTAGAAGTATAGAAGCGTTTATGAAACTTTCTAACTCTGTAAATTCAAAGGTGATTATCACTGATGGAAAAGCACCCTTTTTAATTGGAACTAAAGAGTAGTAATCTATTTGAGATTACATAACGCTGTAGCGCTTGTTTAAAAGGAAAAGAAAAACAGTTAGTTGTTGTTTTATTTTGAGAAAGGTGTCCGAGAAATTGGACATCTTTTTTTTATGATCAAAAATACAATTCCTCCAAATAGACTATTTTCGTAAAAAGTAACATTATGATCAGTTTGAACTTAAATGAGGTTTCCCAGCTAATTCACGCGACTAATGACATTCAATCTGAAGTAGTGATTTCTGGAGTGAATGATTTGGCTAATGCCACTGTAAATCAAATTACTTTTATTGGCAGTGCTAAATACAAACGATTTATAGAAACAACTAAAGCGGCAGCTGTAGTGGTGAGTCATGGCATAGAAATCACAAACCCAAGCATACCCTTATTGTATGTAAAAAATGCAGATTTAGCTATGGCACAACTATTAGAAGCTTTTTCTCCAAAGCAGGGGCCTGAATTTGAAACAAATATTCACCCAACAGCCAGTATTCATCATTCTGTAGTATTGGGAGAAGGGGTAAAGGTAGGTGCTTTTGTTTATATAGGTCCAGGCGTATCTGTAGGAAAAGGAACTCAGATATACGCGAATGTAAGTGTATTTGACAACAGTAAAATAGGAGAGAATTGCACCATTTGGTCTGGGACAGTTATTAGAGAAAATAGCCAAATTGGACACCACTGTATTTTTCATAATAATGTGAGTATAGGTGCCGATGGTTTTGGTTACAGACCAGCGCCGGATGGTAGTGGTCTCATTAAAATCCCACACATTGGCAATGTGGTCATAGGCAATCATGTAGAAATTGGTGCAAATTCATGTGTAGATAAGGCCAAATTTAATAGCACCATACTTGGAGATGGATGCAAAATAGACAACCTAGTACAAATAGCCCACAACTGTGTATTGGGAAGGTCCTGTATTATGGCAGGTAGTTCTGGATTAGCTGGTTCAGTAACCCTTGGAGACGGTGTTATTATAGGCGGTAGTGCCTCTATTAAAGACCATGTAACCATTGGTAGTGGTGCTACTGTGGGCGCAGGTTCTGGTGTTATTGCAGACGTGCCTCCAAAAGGTTCTGTTTTAGGCTATCCTGCTACTGAATCTAGAGAAATGCTCAAACAATGGGTGGCTTTAAAAAGACTTGCCAAACAGTAAAAAGAGTAGCGTCCAATTAAAATAATAGGCGTTTCTTTGCCACCTAATATGATCATAAATTAGCCTAATGGACCAGAATTCTAAAAACCCAGTACTCGTTATACTTGCTTTTATTGCTATATATGTAATCTGGGGGTCTACTTATTTACTCAATAAAATTGCGGTCACTGAACTAGACCCATTTATGTTAGCGGCCATTCGCTTTATAGTATCTGGTTGTCTTATATTTATTATTGCAATAATCTCAGGTAGGTCTATAGCAATCACAAAAAAACAGGCTGTTAATACGGCCATTGCTGGGTTTTTATTTTTGAGCTTTGGAAATGGGGTAGTGGTATGGGCATTGAGATACGTAGACACAAGTTTTGCCGCTTTAGAAATTTCCTCACAACCCTTAATTGTACTTTTACTAATGAGAATATTCCAGGGAAAAAAAATTTCTCCAATGTCTCTGCTTGGTGTGTTTTTGGGATTTATAGGAATATACCTTTTGGTCAGCCAGAAAAGTATTTTAAACCAAGAAAATTCCGTTCTTGGAATGGTAATGATTTTCTTTTGTATGGTCAGTTGGGCCAGCGCAAGCTTATTTGTGGGTAAAGCAGACCTCCCAAAAAACTTTTTTGTCAACACAGGTTACCAAATGATTTTTGGTGGTACCATATTAGCTTTAGCGAGTATTGCGATTGGAGAACAATGGAGCAACCCCATAAATTGGTCCGTAAAGGTGCAGTGGTCTATGGTACTATTAGTGATTTTTGGAAGTATTATAGCCTTTACCTCGTTTAACTATTTACTCAAGGTTGTTTCTCCTGAAAAAGTAGCTACCAATACCTATGTAAATCCAATTATTGCGCTACTTATGGGGTGGTATTTTTTAAATGAGCAGATTACGCAACAATCCATTATTGCTTCAGCGGTTCTTTTAACAGGAGTGTTTTTTGTAAACACAAAAAAACAGTTGGTCTTATTTAATCGTTTCAGGACTAAAAAGAATCCGCTTAAATAAAAATAGGGGAGTACCAATAAAGACTCGTATCTTTGTACAAATTCTACTATGGACGCGCCTTTAACCACCTCATTTGAGGAATTTAATCTAAATACCCCCTTAAAAAATAACCTATCAGAGGTTGGTTATGAAGTACCGACCCCCATACAAGGAGCCACTTATGCCTCAGTCTTGTCAGGTCAAGATGTACTGGGATTAGCACAAACTGGAACAGGTAAAACCTTGGCGTACTTACTACCTATTTTAAACGACCTTAAATTTGCAAAAGAAAAGACAGTTCGCGCCTTAGTGATTGTGCCTACAAGAGAATTGGTTTCTCAAGTTGTTGAGGAAGCGGAGAAAATCTGTCAGAATACCTTTATTCGTGTTTGTGGGGTACACGGGGGTAATTCCATGAAAAAAGACCGGGATGCTTTGGCGCAAAGCGCCGACATCATAGTAGCAACCCCAGGAAGGTTGTACGATTTATTTTTAGCTAGAGTCATAAAATATGCTGCCATAAAGAAAGTGGTCATAGATGAAGTAGACGTTATGTTGGACCTTGGATTTAGGTTTCAACTCACCAACATTTTTGACCTTTTGCCTAAAAAAAGGCAACATATTATGTTTTCTGCCACCATGACGGATGAAATTGAAAGCCTTATCTCAGACTTTTTCATTGCACCAAAAAGGATTTATATTGCCATGAGTGGTACACCGCTCAAGAATATAGCACAAACTGCCTATGAAGTCCCTAATTATTACACAAAAGTCAATCTATTACAACATCTTTTGGAACAAGAGGAAACCTTTAAAAAGGTATTGGTTTTTGTATCTAATAAAAAAATAGCAGACCGCATTTACGAACAACTAGAACCTGTTTTTGAGAAGAACATAGGAATTGTTCATGCCAATAAAACACAAAACCACAGGAATAGAGTCCTGAGTGCGTTTGACGCAGGAAGGATCCGTATTGTAATTGCTACAGATTTAGTCGCTAGAGGTTTAGATATAGATCAAATATCCCATGTAATAAATTTCGATACGCCCAAATATCCTGAAAACTATATGCACAGGATTGGAAGAACGGGTAGAGCTAACGCAGATGGAAATTCCATATTGCTACACAATCCAGAAGAGTTGGCATATAAGGAAGCCATTGAGACGCTCATGCAAATTGCTGTACCTGACATTGAATTTCCCGAAGACGTGCCTGTTTCTATTCAATTAGCTCCTGAAGAACAACCCCATACATTTGAACCAGATTCAGATAAATTACAAGGAAGAGATCCGTCTTTAGGATCCGGTTTCCATGAAAAGTCAGAGAAGAACAAACAAGAAAATCAAGGTGGTTCTTACAAACGTATCATAGCTAAGAAATACAAAAAGCCAAAGACTCGCGGCGACAAGAATTACAACAAAGGGAAAAGAAAGTAGTTTATTATGTTATAATTTTCTTTGGTATCAATCATTGAATTAGTAAAGTGTTTGAATATAAATGCATTTGTTCTATAATTTATATTATGTAAAATAGAAGCAGTCAATAATAATTAACTTTACGAACCCTTACACCTATGACTAAACTAAAATCATAATAAAAGTCAATACAATTCCTGCAACAGTATAATAAATGGCTTTCTTAAAAACATCTGTCTGTGGGAGAAACATCCAATAGGCAGAAAAAACAAAGAAAAGTAAAGAGATACCAAAAAAAACATTTAGAAAATATAAAGGTGTAGATGATGTGGCTTTATGCATTTTTTCAAGCGCTCCTAATATTTTTGGTGGTTGCATTTGTATATAAGACAAATCACCTGTTTCACTATTATATTCAACGTTAGAGGCACCTTTTATATTTGGTAGATTCTCTAAACCTTTTTCTATGGTTTTTTCTACTACTATAGGTTTCTTGAAATAATCTTTATCTCTAAAAGTTAATGTGATTCCTGAAAGCGCATAAACAAACATAATACCAGCCAGAAAAAAACCTAAATAGCGGTGAATGACCCTGACTTTGTTACTTAAATTTCTGTTATTCATTTATTCTTAAAATTTGTATTTATTATGGTATAAAATTAATCCTGAACCCCGTCAAAACCAAAAGTTTTTAAACCTTTATGACTAATTTTAACAGCTTCTAAGGGCTTTAATCCGTCAAAAGTCATGTCCTGCTCTACCATATAATATTTCATCCCAGAACGTTCTTTTTGTGCTAGGATTCTTTTAAAATCAATTATTCCCTCTCCGACCGGAGCAAACCTACCTTTGTCATCCATGTCCTTTACATGCCAAATCAAGAACCTCCCAGGATATTTATTAAAATAGTCTAATGGGTCTACTCCTGCTTTTGTTACCCAAAAAAGATCCATTTGAAAATTCACATATTTAGGGTCCGTGTTTTCTAATAAATAATCTAAAATCACTATGTTATTTTCATTCTTTTTTAATTCAAAATCATGATTGTGATACAGAAGTTGTAATCCTGCTGCGTGACACTTTTCACCCAAAACATTCAAAATATCTAACAATTCTTTAGGAGTGCCGTTCATTCCCATACTCATGGTTTGTCTGTCGAACTTAAACATACCCATAGGGGGCACCGGAACAACAAAATAAGTAAAACCAGCCGCCTTAACATCTGCAATCATTTGATCTGCATTGTCTAAAGTCACTGATCCTTGATGTGTGCTTACTGGTTTTAAGTTCATTGATGCCAATAATGATTTAAAAGCTACAGGGCTTAAGCCATAAAATTTTCCATCATTATATGAAGCCGCTTCTATATAATCATATCCTTCATCTGACACTTGTTGTAAGGTTTTTTCCAGTGCTACAGAAAGGTCATCTCTTAAGGTGTATAAAGCCAATCCCCCAAAACTACTTTGGGCATTAAGTCCCATTGAAATGAATAGTTGGAAAATAAAAATTACAGGAGCTACTTTAAAAGTATTCAATGGTCTATTCATCATTTACAAGATTGATTGTTAACTATCATAAGACCTTTAATTAGAGGGAAAGTTTAATAAGCCTACTTAGATCTTTTAAAAAAAAAAACAAATTTAAAAGTTTATTAATTCTAGGAGGGCTTTTTCAAATCTTTTTCTTGGTAGATATTCATTCTCTAAGGATTTTGCAAAAGGAATAGGGGTGTCTAAACTTGCGACTCTTTTGATTGGAGCGTCCAAATACTCAAATAATTCCTCTTGAACACTTGCTGCTATATCACTTGAAATACCACCAAACAAAGAATCTTCTTGAAGAATGATTAGCCTAGAAGTTTTTTTTACAGAGCCATAAATAGTCTCCCAATCCAATGGCATTAAGGTTCTTAAGTCTATAAGATCTACGCTTAGTTTAGGATGCTTTTCAAGGGTCTCTAGTGCCCAGTGTACCCCAGCACCATAAGTTATAATTGTAGCCTCTGTACCTTCTTTAACCAAAGCAGCTTTACCTATTGGAAGGTTGTAATACCCATTTGGAACGGATTGAGAGATTGATCGATACAGTGCTTTATGTTCAAAGAAAAGTACTGGATTTGGATCTTCAATTGCGGTAATTAATAGGCCTTTAGCATCATAGGGAAAAGCAGGGTAAACGACTTTTAAACCAGGGGTTTTAGTAAACCATGCCTCATTGGTTTGTGAATGAAAAGGACCAGCCCCTACCCCTGCACCACAAGGCATTCTAATGACAACATCTGCTTTTTCTCCCCACCTAAAATGGTTTTTTGCCAGATAATTAACAATGGGATTGAATCCTGAACTTACAAAATCTGCAAATTGCATTTCAACAATGGCTTTAAAACCACCAATAGACAATCCCATGGCTGTTTCTACAATTCCAGATTCACAAATTGGGGTATTTCTCACCCGTTCACTGCCAAATAAATCTACAAAACCCTCTGTCACTTTGAATGCACCTCCATATAGCGCAATATCCTGGCCCATGATAATCGTGTTTTTCATAGAAGACATGCCTTCTTTTAGGCCCTCTTGAACGGCGTCAATAAATCTAATATAACTTGTATTAACACCACTTTTTACTGCTTTAAAATTAAATGGGCTATAGACATCTTCAATAAATGATTTTTCCTCATAGGCTATGGGCTCTTCTTTAAAAGCGAAGTCTAAACCCTCTTGAATGTCTGTTTTTATCTCTTTTTTGAAAGATTTAAGCATCCCATCATTCAAAATATTTTTTGAGAATAGATAATTTTCAAAGTTTGTTATAGGGTCTTTTTCTTCCCATGCACTAATTAATTCTTTTGGGACATATTTTGTGCCGCTGGCCTCTTCATGCCCACGTCTTCTAAAAGTTATAAATTCAATGAGAACAGGTCTAGGATTTTTTCTAACACTTGCGGCTATTTCACTTATTTTTTGATAAACTTCTACTATGTTGTTTCCGTCAATTTGATGGGCTTCCATACCATATCCAAGCCCTTTGTCTACAATTGCTTTACAACGGTATTGTTCGCTAGTGGGCGTAGACAATCCGTAACCATTATTTTCAATGCAAAACAATACTGGTAAATCCCAAACTGATGCAATATTCAGTGCTTCATGAAAATCTCCCTCACTGGTGGCACCTTCACCAGAAAAAACAGCAGTAACTTCGTTATTATGCTTCAATTTGGAAGCTAGCGCAATGCCATCGGCCACACCAAGTTGTGGCCCTAAATGAGAAATCATTCCAATAATTTTACTTTCTTGACAGCCAAAATGAAAGCTCCTATCCCTACCTTTAGTAAAGCCAGATTTTTTTCCTTGCCATTGAGCAAATAACCTATTTAGCGGTATATTTCTACTGGTAAAAACACCTAGATTTCTGTGCATGGGTAATATATATTCCTCTGCATTGAGGGCTAAAGTCACTCCTACGGATATGGCTTCTTGACCAATACCACTAAACCACTTTGATATTTTACCCTGCCTGAGTAGCACAAGCATTTTTTCTTCTATCATTCTCGGCTTTAATAGTGCCTTGTATAATGTTATCAGTTGTTGGTCTGAAAGTCCTTTTGTACGGTATGTCATTGGAGTAATCTAACTAGTTATAAATGTACACAAACTTTCAAATTTTACCCAATTAGGTGTGGCTTAGATTTATTAACTTTGTTTTATAAATACTTTATTATGAGCGCCATTCCAAGTGTAGATTTAAAAGACTTTGTCTCTGGAGATCAGATTCGCAAGCAAAAATTTATAAACGAAATAGGATCAGCCTTTGAAAACATTGGTTTTGTAGCCTTGAAAAGTCATTTCTTATCAGATGAATTGGTGGCCAAATTATACCAAGAAATTAAACTTTTTTTTGAGCTTCCTCAAAATATAAAAGACCAATATGAGGTTCCTGGACTTGCGGGTCAAAGAGGCTACACCTCTTTTGGTAAAGAGCATGCTAAAGGAAAAAAAGAAGGCGATTTAAAGGAATTTTGGCATTTTGGACAATATGAAGACGCTCCTAAGGGGTCTGGAGACCATTACCCTGATAATATTCATGTCAAAGAATTGCCTCACTTTAATGAAATTGGCAAAGAGGTTTATATAGCTTTAGAAAAAACAGCCCAGGAGGTACTTAAAGCACTTGCATTGCATATTGGCTTAGAGGAGCATTATTTTGAACAATACGCTACTGCTGGAAATTCAATACTGAGGCCCATACACTACCCTCCTATTACATCTGAACCAAAAAATGCAGTACGTGCAGCAGCACACGGAGACATTAATCTCATTACACTTTTGATGGGGGCTCATGGCCGTGGATTGCAAGTTAAAAATCATCATGGACAATGGGTAGACGCCATTGCAAATGAGGACGAATTAATGATAAACGTGGGAGATATGCTCTCTAGGTTAACCAACAATCAGCTTAAATCTACCATACACCAAGTCATTAATCCCCCCAAGGAACTCTGGGGAACCTCAAGATATTCAATTCCATTTTTCATGCATCCGGTCTCTTCAATGCCTTTAAATTGTCTTGAAAATTGTATTTCAAAAGAACACCCAAAAGGATTTGAAGATATTTCAGCTGGCGCTTATCTAGAAGAGAGATTAATTGAATTAGGTTTAAAGAAATAATGGATTTGCAAGACCAATTAAAAAATCTTTTCCCTGATCATGAAGCGTCTGAGGTTTCAACAGACAGTTTAAAGCCAAAGGGTGATGTTCCCCTGCAACAAGAACCTTTGGTGTGTAAGTACGAAAAAAGAAAGGGAAAAGCCACAACCCTAATCGAAGGGTTCATGGGTACTGAGGCAGAATTTAAAATTTTGGCAAAAAAATTAAAAAAAGAATTGAATGTTGGAGGGAGCGTTAAAAACGGAAGCTTAATCATGCAGGGTGATTTCAGAGACAAAATCATGCAACTACTTGTTAGTATGGGTTTTAAAGTAAAACGAGTAGGAGGTTAATTGACTCAAATACTTTTTTTATTAGTAGGAAAAGTATAAATTTATTAACCAATCCAATTCATATGACACCAGCCCTTCATATCACGAATGGAGATTCTTTCTCCAATTTCTTTAAGGACCTTCCTATCAATGGCACTGTTGTTACTTGGAGGGAAATGCTCTGTGAGGGTAGAACACTTCACACCGTAGGTACTGAAGATTTCTGGAAAGAACGATTTGATTTTCTTCACAAAAATTACAATATATCTAAAAGAACTTTTATTGACTATACCCTTAAAGAGTATAGGAAATTGTGTAATCAAAAACGCCAAGAACAAATTGTTTTGTGGTTTGAATCAGATTTGTTTTGTCAAATAAATATGTTAGGTGTGTTGAGTTGGCTTAAAACACATAGAAAATATGCGGAAGTTTCTGTAGTTTCAAATTCATTAAGTCTAAATGCTGTTTCTTCAAAAGGATTTTGTGAAATGCCATTAAATGAGTTGCTAGGTCTTTATGAAAATAGAACTGTATTAAATCAAGACGATATTGAATTTGCTGACTATGCCTGGCAATTGTACTGCAGCGACAATCCCGTTAGAATTGCCCAATTGTCGAATTATGAATCGTTTAATTTTCCTTTTCTAAAGCAGGCATTTAAGCTTCATTTATCTCGTTTTCCCTCCCTTAAAAATGGGTTAAATATTCCGGAAATAAATGTGCTTAATACAGCGCATACAACTTCATTGGACAATGAAAAGGCCCTTATAGATACCCTGTTAAAAAACCAAGGAAATTTTGGCTTTGGTGACACTCAATATTATAAAATACTAGAAAGCCTTAAACCCTTGTTTACCTCTTTAAAACCCGTCAAACTCAAAAGGAATACCCCTAAAATACTAAATGGAGAGCACAATTATTACAGTAAAATTAAACAAGATGGGCTCTATTTAGGAGGCGCTTTAAAGTATGCGTATCTTTACGATAAAGAACACAACAGCTTTTTTAAACTATAGTATGTCCTTAGCCTCTTCTGAGTTAATACTAAATGCAGATCAAAGTATTTATCATTTGCATTTGAAACCCAATGAAATATCTAACAATATTATCACTGTTGGTGACCCTGATCGCGTGGCTGAAGTTTCCGCTCATTTTGATTCTATTGAGCTTAAGAAACAAAAAAGAGAGTTTGTAACTCATACAGGTACCTATAAAAACAAAAGAATCAGTGTGATCTCAACAGGTATTGGAACGGACAATATTGATATAGTACTCAATGAATTAGATGCCTTAGTAAATATCGATTTTTCCCATAGAGTGTTAAAAGAAAAATTCACACAGTTAAATATTTTTAGATTAGGAACCTCTGGAGCCATCCAAGCCAACATTCCAGTAGACAGTATTTTAATTTCAGAAAAAGCCATAGGTTTAGATGCCCTACTTCATTTTTATGATGCAAACCATCTTTTAGATAAACCTTTTTCTGAAGCCTTTATAAAACACATGAATTGGAGCGTAGATAAGTCAAGTCCTTATGTGGTTAGCGCTTCAACAGATTTACTTAATCTCTATAATGAATTGGATGTATTAAAAGGAATTACATTAACTAATGTTGGATTTTATGGCCCTCAAGGAAGGATGTTAAGACTCCCTCTCTTTGATAAAAAGATGAAAGATTCTCTAGAATCATTTAGATTTAAAAATCAATTGATCACTAATTTAGAAATGGAAACCTCTGGTATTTATGGCTTAGCAGCACTACTTGGACATAAAGCTGTGTCTGTTAATTGCATTTTAGCCAATAGAGCTAATGAAACATTTTCAGCGCATCCAAATGAAGTGGTTAAAAAAGCCATTAAAATGACCTTAGACCTAATGGTTAAAAACGATCTTTAAATTAACCAATTTATAGGTTTTTCAGACCTTTGTTCTAAAATATTATTTACCTGAGAAAAATGTTTGTTTCCAAACCAATAGCCACGGTTGGCGCTTAAAGGAGATGGATGCCCGGATTTTAAAACCCTGTGGTGGTCCTCCGTGATAAAACGTTCGTATTTTTGAGCAAAATTTCCCCATAAAACAAAAATGATAGGTCTTTTGTCATTATTGAGACCTTGAACTATAGATTTTGTGAACGAATCCCAATATTTTAAATGGCTTCCCGCCTCCCCTGCCCTAACGCTTAGTGCTGCATTTAATAATAATACGCCTTGATTGGCCCATAATGAAAGGTCACCAGAGATTGGGTAGGCACAGTCTAAATCATTAGAAAGTTCAATGAAAATATTTTTTAATGAAGGTGGGTGAGCTATACCAATGGGTACAGAAAAAGACAAGCCATGGGCTTGATGTGGCCCATGATAGGGATCTTGTCCAATAATAACCACTTTAAGCCCTACAAAAGGGCATTGAAAGAATGCATTTAGAAGCTGTTCTTTTGCAGGATAACACACCATCTCATCGTAAAGAGCATTAATTTCATGAGAGAGCTTTTTGAATTTTTCAGCAGAATATAATTTATGAAAGAATTCCTTCCAATCACTAGGACAATCTAGAAACATTTATTTGTACTTTTGTTACTAAAATAAAGGGTTTATTCAATTAAACCAACTAATTGTTGCTAATATATGTCACTTTGAATATCTCTCAAAAAACCCTACAGGATTTAGAATTTAATGCCGTTTTAGCTCATATTTCTGATCGGTGTAATACTACTTTAGGTAAAGAACTAGCGCTAGAAATAACACCCAAATTACAACTTGAAATAGTTGCGAAATCGCTAGGTGAAACCAATGAGTATTTGGCATCATTTACCAGTGACAACAGAATACCAAACCACGGGTTTGAAAGTATTCTTGAAGAACTTAAGCTTCTCAAGATTGACAACACCACACTTGAACTCAATGGTTTTAAAAAAATAGTGGTCATTTGTGAATCCATCAACGCACACAAAAAGTTTTTTGAAAAGTTTAAGGAATACTATCCCATACTCTATGGAAACACTTTGTCGCTTAGTTATCAGAAAGAAATTCCCGAGCGCACCAATCAAATATTTGACAAATTTGGAGAAATTAGAGACGCCGCTTCTGACAACTTAATGTCTATAAGAAGGCAGATGATGGGCCTAAAATCTAAAATAAATCAAAGTTTTGGCGCAGCACTTCAAAGGTATCAAGCAGCTGAATTTTTAGATGAAATTAGGGAGTCAATAGTAGACAACAGAAGGGTTTTGGCTGTAAAGGCCATGTATAGAAAAAAAATCAAAGGTGCCGTTCTTGGTGCTTCAAAAACAGGCAGTATTGTATATGTTGTCCCTGAAGCCAGTTTGGCTTACAGCACACAATTAAGTAACCTAAATTTTGAAGAACAGGAAGAAATATTTAAGATCTTAAACAGACTTACAAATGACATAAGGCCGTACAGAGCAGATCTAGCAGCTTGTCAAGAATATCTTAGAGATATTGACATAGTTGCTGCAAAAGCTAAATATGCCTTAGAGATGAATGGTGTGTTGCCCAAAATTAATACAAAAAGGGAAATGTATTTGCGTGACGCTTTTCACCCTTTATTATTTTTATCAAACAAATCTAGTGGCGACCTAACCTATCCGCAAACCATTAAATTAGAAGAAAAAAATAGAATTATTGTCATATCTGGTCCGAATGCTGGAGGGAAAAGTATTACCCTTAAAACTATTGGATTGCTCCAATTAATGCTTCAAAGTGGTATGCTTATTCCTGTTCACGAAAGAAGTGAAGTCATTCTTTTTGAAAAAATATTGACAGACATTGGCGACAACCAATCTATTGAAAATCATTTGAGTACATACAGTTACCGGTTAAAAAACATGAATTCATTTTTAAAAAAATGTAATGATAAAACATTGTTTTTAATAGATGAGTTTGGTACTGGAACTGATCCTGAATTGGGGGGCGCTTTGGCAGAAACATTTTTAGAAGTGTTTTATGAACGTGAGGCTTTTGGTGTAATTACTACGCATTATGCCAATCTAAAAATGTTGGCCAATGACCTGCCCTTTATGTCTAATGCAAATATGCTTTTTGATGCCAAATCTTTAGCCCCTACTTTTCAGCTTATCTTGGGACAAGCAGGCGCTTCATTTACTTTTGAGGTTGCTCAAAAAAATGGTATTCCTTATAGCTTAGTCAATAAGGCTAAAAAGAAAATTGAAAGAGGAAAAGTTAGATTTGATGCCACTATTGCAAAGCTTCAAAAAGAGCGTTCACAAATGGCGGTTACGGGTACTAAGCTGAAAGAGGTTGAATCTAAAGCGAGAGATGAAGCTTCTAGACTAGAAGTTTTAAATGAAAAAATACAAACCAAACTTGTTAAATATCAAGAATTGTACGATCAAGACAAACGTATGATTCAGTTGGGTAATAAAGTCAATGACTTAGCGGAGCAATACTTTATTCACCACAAGAAACGACAGCTTGTTTCTGACTTAATCAAAGTGGTAGAAATTGAAAATAGTAAAAGAAAGAAAAAAACCGCTCAAGTACTCAAAAAAGAAAAAGTAGAGAAAAAAGCTGTGGTGGAAGAAGTCGCTGTAAAAGTGGCTGCAATTAGAGAAAAGAAAAAAGCGGAAAAGAAAAAACCTACCCCACCTCCTGCCCCAAAAATAGCCCTTCAAATAGGTTATAGGGTCCGTTTAAAAGATGGAAAAGCAGTTGGAAGCATAGACGCTATAGAGAAAAACAAAGCCATTGTTAACTATGGAATGTTTACTACAAACGTAAGTTTAGACCAACTGGAATTTGTCAGTAAATCATAATGAGAATTTGTAAGCAAACTATCATGAAAAATTGTAGGCAAACCATCATTTTAAGTTCACCTAAATGACTGAAAAGCATTCCTTGAAATCACAAGATGTATCTGGCAAAAAATGGGTTTTGTTTGACGGGAGCTGTGGATTGTGCCATTGGTCTGTTCGTTTTATTGCTCCAAAAGATCATAGCAAAAATTGTTGCTTTGTGCCACTAAATTCCCCTTTTGGTATTCAATTACTCAAAGAAAGGGGTTTGTATTTCCCAGAGGATATCAATTCCGAACATCTTTTAAACTCAGTGATTTTTATTGACCCCAATAAAGGGTATTATATAAAATCTGAAGCTGTAATTAAAATACTTAAGCTACTGCCAAGCTGGCATTTTTTGGGGGTAATAATGAAATTTATCCCAATTAAAATAAGAGATTTTTGCTATGATTATACCGCTAAAAATAGGCTAAAATGGTTTGGCACTAAGCAAAGTTGCTCGCCAAGTGATTTCCCTAAAAATACCTGCTTTAAAACAGATATTTAAGAAATACTACAGACAATAAAGGGGTTTAAGAAGGAAGGTTGTCGTCCCAATTCTTTTCTACGGGCTCCTCTTTTAATTTACCAATAGATTTAGCCACTAGCATAGATACCGTTGCATCTCCTGTAACATTAACCACTGTTCTACACATGTCTAAGGGCCTATCTACAGCGAAGATCAAAGCCAATCCTGCCTCTGGAATACCTGCTTGAGCCAAAACAATTACCAACATAACCATTCCAGCTCCTGGCACAGCAGCACTTCCTATGGAAGCTAAAGTAGCTGTAACGATAATACCTAGTTGGGTGTATAAATCTAAATCCATACCAAAAGCTTGCGCAATAAATACAGCAGCTACAGCTTGGTATAAACTGGAACCATCCATATTAACGGTTGCGCCAATAGGAAGCACAAAACTGGTCACCTCTTCTTCTACCCCAAGGTGTTCTTCTACCCTTTCCATAGTTACAGGCAGTGTAGCGGCACTTGAACTGGTTGAAAATGCCAATAATTGTGCAGGCGAAATACCTTTGATAAAGAATGAAGGAGAACGCTTAGTGAATATATAGACTACTAAAATATAGAAACCAATCATAATGGCTAAACCTAAGAGAACACATATAGCATACCAAGCAAGTGCTTTAAACAGGTCTGCACTTGGTGCTTCAACAACTAATGCTGCTAATAGTGCAAATACTCCGTATGGAGCAGCAAGCATGATTAGATCAATTAATTTTAGGATGACTTCATTAAACCCATCAAAGAAATCTTTCACCGGCTTGGCTTGTTTTTCTGGAATGAGGATAAGACCTATCCCAAAAAATATGGCAAAAAATATCACTTGTAACATATTACCATTGTCACTAGCGGCCTTAAATATATTGGAAGGTACTAAGTCTACTAAGGCTTGTAAAGGCCCAGATTCTTGTTGTTTGGCTGCAGCCATGATTTTTTCATTGGCGTCACCTGAATAATTTTCCACCAATTCTAATCGAGTGGCTTCAGAAATTGAATTACCTGGCTTAATAATGTTAACTATTCCAAGCCCAATAGTTACCGCAATAACTGTTGTTAAAATATATATACCAATGGTTCTTCCGCCCATTTTAGAGAGCTTAGAAATATCTTTAAGGTCCGATATTCCTTTAATCAGCGAAGCTAGAATAAGGGGAACAGCAATGAGCTTTAACGCATTGATAAAAATTGTTCCAAAAGGCTTTATGAAGTCAGATACAAATTCTGGTCCCCAACTAAAATTAACCATTATAAAGGCAAATAATACCCCTAAGAACATTCCAATAAGTATTTTCCAATGCAATTCTAATTTGCGCATAGCTATTTTGATTGAGTTTTATTAAAAAGAAAAGCATCTGCTAGTACCATAGCAGCCATAGCCTCAACAATAGGTACTGCCCTTGGCACTACACAAGGATCATGACGACCTTTTCCTTGAGTTTTAACAGCATTTCCCGCTTTATCTATGGTGTCATAAGATTGTAATACTGTAGCAACAGGCTTAAAAGCAACCCTGAAATAGATATCCATTCCATTGCTTATTCCTCCTTGAATACCTCCACTGAAATTTGTTTGAGTACTGCCGTCTGTATTAAAAGCGTCATTGTGTTCACTGCCTTTCATAGTCACACCATGAAAACCACTCCCAAACTCAAAGCCTTTTACAGCATTTATGGACAGCATTGCTTTTCCGAGTTGGGCGTGTAATTTGTCAAAAACAGGCTCTCCAAGGCCAACAGGCACGTTTTTGATCACACAATCAATAACCCCTCCAATAGTGTCTCCTTGTTTTTTAATTTCTTTAATGTGTTGCTCCATTCTAGCAGCCACTTCGCTATCCGGACATCTTACGTCGTTTGTTTCTGCCAAAGACAAGTCCAATTGGTCATAAGGCTTATCTAAAGTAATTTCTCCCACCTGAGAAACATAAGCCTGAAAAGACATTGGTGTTAAAAATTGTTTGGCTATGGCGCCAGCAACAACTCTTGCTGCTGTCTCTCTAGCACTACTTCTTCCTCCACCCCTATAGTCTCTGAAACCGTATTTTTGGTCGTATACATAGTCTGCATGAGAAGGTCTGTAAGAATCCTTTATATGGGAATAGTCTGCAGATTTTTGGTTGGTATTAAAAATAGCAAAACCAATGGGTGTTCCAGTAGTTCTGCCTTCAAATACACCCGAGAGTATCTTTACTTCATCCGGTTCTTTTCGCTGGGTTACAATAGCAGATTGCCCAGGTTTTCTTCTATCCAAATCCCTCTGTATGGCTTCCATATCTAAAGCCACGCCTGAGGGACAACCATCAATAACACCACCTATGGCTTCTCCATGGGATTCACCATAACTACTGAGTTTAAAAAGGGTGCCAAAACTATTACCTGCCATATTAAAAAAATAAAATCAAATATACTTTTTAATGGGTGCCTATCAAAATTTAGGGTTTTATAATTCTCAATTAGCCTAAAGAAAACAAATTATCTAAAGAAGGGATTCCTTTAAAATAGTTATTGGGTGCTTGGCCTCTCTCTGGGAACCATCTTTTATTTGGTGTCTGCAGGAAGTTCCGTTTGCAGCAATCACTACACCTTCAGCAGCCTTTGAGACAGCAGGAAACAAGGTTAATGCACCAACAGACATACTCAAGTCATAATGTTCCTCTTCATAACCAAAGGAACCAGCCATACCACAACATCCTGAAGGGATTAGAGTGACCTTGTGTTTTGCTGGAATATTTAATAGGTCAAAAGTCACTTTAGAATTTACCAGAGATTTTTGGTGGCAATGAACATGAACCTTAATTTGTTTTTCTTTACTGTGAAACATGTTAGTGCTAATATGGCCAAGATTAAATTCAGCCACTAAGAATTCTTCTATTAAAAATGAATTTATTGCCAATTTCTCTAGCATGGCATGATCAGGACACAAACGCTTGTACTCGTCTCTAAAGCTCAAGATAGCAGAAGGTTCAATCCCTAAAATGGGCCACTGCTGGTCAAGGAACAGAGCAGCTTCATTTAAATTTCTTTCTGCAATGGCCTTGGCTTGTTTTAAATATCCTTTAGATATAAAAGTTCTGCCGCTTTCTGCTTGCCACAATTGTACTTTATAGCCTAATTTTAAAAGTAATGAAATAGCGTCTTTACCTATTTCAATATCCATATAACGGGTAAACTCATCTATATACAAAACAACTGTTTGCTTGGTCAACACAAATTTCTTTGATTGATGGTCTAAAAATTTCTGAAAATTAAAACGACCCACCTCTGGAAGAGATCTTTTTTGAGACACCCCACTCAAACGCTTAATTACACTGGATAAAGGCGATTTGTATACCGCATTAGTTAAAGGCGCCACCAAACTGCTCAGTTTGTTTAATTGCGTATTATACGCAAACAACTTTGATCTAAAACTATACCCATTCGCTTCCTGATACTGGTATAAAAACTCTGCTTTATAAGTAGCTATATCTACATTGCTCGGACATTCACTACTGCAGGCTTTACAACTTAAACAAAGGTCAAAAACTTCCTTTAAAGCTTTATTGTCAAAAGCATTTGTTTGCTCCTTTAATGTGTTAGGGTGTGTCAAAAACTCTCTGAGTGCATTGGCTCTCCCCCTAGTAGTATCTTTTTCGTTTTTTGTCACATGGTAACTTGGACACATTCCACCAGCTGATTGGTGGGATTTTCTACAGTCTCCACTTCCATTACAGGATTCTGCAGCCCTTAATATTCCTTGCTTGTCTGAAAAATCTAATAAGGTGTCTATTTTTGGTTCCTCCCTATTAATTTCATACCTCAGTGAAGCATCCATGGCGAAAGCCTTAACAATTTTACCTGGATTAAAAATGCCATTAGGGTCAAACAATTGTTTCACAGACTCTAAGAGCGCATAATTCTCAGCGCCAATTAACATAGGAATAAACTCTGCCCTAACAATACCATCTCCATGTTCCCCACTAAAGGACCCCTTATACTTTTTAGTTAAATGTGCTACATCTGTAGTAATGGCTCTAAATAAAGAGACGTCATTAGATTCTTTTAAATTTAGAATAGGCCTCAGATGAATTTCTCCAGCACCTGCGTGGGCATAATAAACAGCGTCTTGATCATAACGCTTCATAATAGCTGTGAATTCGCCAATAAAATCTTTTAAGTCTTCTAATGCCACCGCAGTGTCTTCAATACAAGCCACTGCTTTTTTATCTCCAACCATATTTCCAAGAAGCCCTAAACCTGCTTTTCTAAGCGCCCCAGCTTTGCCAATATCAGACCCGCTTAAAATGGGGGCAGCATAACTCAATCCAGATGTTTTAATCTCATTTTGAAGTTGTAAAAGATTTTTTTGAAGGGCTTCTTCAGAAAACGCCCTTACTTCTAACATTAAAACAGCAGCAGGATCCCCTTCAATAAACTTTCTATTTTCAGATTGTTCTCTATTGCTTTTGGTACAGTCTAAAATAATTTTATCCATCATTTCGCAGGTGTACAAATTGCACTTCATCACAGGAGCTACATCTTTTAAGCAGTCTTCAAGACTGTTGTAATGTGTCACTACCATAGCAGCGTAAGATGGTGGAAGATCGTCTAATTGCAGGGTGATTTCAGTGGTTAGGGCAAGCGTGCCTTCACTTCCTGAGAGCAAATGCGCCATATTAAAAGGGGCGTCTCCTCCCAGAATGTCTGCCTCTAGTAACAGGTCAATTGCATAACCAGTATTCCTTCTGTGTATTTCTTTTTTTGGAAAAGCGTCTGTAATTTGAGATTGAATCTCTAAGGGCGACAACAAATTGTATATGCCCTTATATATTTGGCCTTCGGCCGACGCCTCAAGCATTTTATCTTTAAAAGCATCACTGCTTAGATCTTTAAATTCCGCAGTACTTCCATCCCACAACACTGCTTTCATAGAGACAATTTTCTCTCTAGTAACACCATATTTTATTGAGGTTGTGCCAGAAGAGTTGTTTCCAACCATGCCACCTATCATACAACGATTTGCAGTAGAGGTATTTGGACCAAAAAATAATCCATGAGGTGCTAAATAATCATTGAGTTCATCTCTAATGACTCCAGGCTGAACTGTAACTTGCTTTTTTTCTAGGTCCAATGAAATAATCTCAGTGAAATGTTTGGATACGTCTACCACCAAACCATCTCCCACGCATTGACCTGCAAGAGATGTTCCAGCAGTTCTAGGAATTAAACCAACGCTGTGATCGTTGCAAAATTGAATAATGCGCTGAAGGTCATTAAGGTCCTTTGGAAAAGCAACGCCTAATGGTATTTTCCTGTAAACAGATGCATCTGTAGCATACAATGCCTTACTTAAAGGATCTAGCTGAACTGTTCCATTAATGGTTTGTGATAATTTTTCTAAAGCAGCATTCATGGATAGAATTTTAAGCTAAAATACTTTATTTAACGCTCTTAGTGGATCTGATTTAGTGAAATCAAACAATTTTGAATTATTTTTAAAGAATAATTAAAAATCCTCAAGGCTTTTTTGAATCATGACAGATAAGTTTACCTTTGATGTCATAAAAATAATTTCAAATGATATTAAATACCACTGTTTTATTAAAAAAACCATTCATCAAAATAGCCGCAATTTTATTTGGATGTGCGTTTTTCATTTCCTGTAGCAATCAAGCGGGCTACAGCCTGAAAGTTAATATTAAAGATTTACCAGACGGATCTAAGGTATTTTTAAAATATATAGACGCGAGCAACTCCCCTATTACGGTAGATTCAACTTTTACCTCAAATGGTCTAGCAAACTTTAAAGGAAGCCAAAATTTTCCTGCCATGCATTACTTATTTTTCGAAAATGCCAATGGCAATATTCCAGTAATTATTGAAAATGCCAGTATTGAAGTTGCCGCCCAAAAGGACAGTCTTAATGCGGCTAAATTGAGTGGTAGTGATCAGAATACATGGTTTTCAGAATTTGTGACCACATCTCAAGGTTTTTCTGAAAGAGCCAATGGAATAGCCACAGATTTACAGAACGCTAGGGCGAATGGAAAAGAGGCCTTTATTGAATCTTTAAGAGAGGAATATTTGGAGTTACAAGAAGAAGCTAAGTCATATGAGATTAGTTTTGCGGCGGAACATCCTGGTTCATTAATCACTGTATTATTGATTGAAAGAATGTTTGCCTCTAAAGCGGTAGAGGAACTGAAAATCAAAGAATTAATTGAAGCAATTACTCCTGAAATTAAAGAATCAGACGCCGGAAAAAAATTAATGACTTTGTGGGAAGCTAATTTAAGTACAGCCATTGGAAGCAATGCAATAGATTTTTCTGGACCCAATCCAAATGGAGAAATCATTTCTCTATCTAATTTAAAAGGCAAAGTGACTATCATTGACTTTTGGGCAGCTTGGTGTAAACCATGTAGGGCAGAAAATCCAAATGTAGTTGCGGTTTATAACCAATACCATGACAAAGGTCTTGAAATTATAAGCATCTCTCTTGATAAGAAAAAAGAAGATTGGATTGCAGCTATAGCAGCTGATCAGATGGATTGGCACCATATATCTTCATTGGCCTATTTTAGTGATCCAATTGCAAAACAGTACAATATTAATGCTATACCAGCTACGTTTATTTTAGATGAAAATGGCACCATTGTAGCCAAAGACCTTAGGGGGCCTGCATTAGGAGCTCAAATCGCTAAAATGCTTCCTTAAAAATTTACCCATACACCTCAATGGCTTTGTTTGGAGAATCTATTCTTACAAAGCCATTTTTTTATTTAAAAGTGTCTTTGTAAATCATGACACCCATGACTGCTAAAGGCGCCAGCAAACAAGCAGCAGCTATAGGATTTGCAGTGATTTGACTTGGAACGTAAACAATGGCCATTAATAAACCGCCAATTGCTCCACCAAAATGAGCAGAGTGACCAATATTTCCTGTTCTTTTTTTCATTCCGTAAATAGTATATATCATATAGCCCAATCCAACCAAGTAAGCAGGTAGTGGGATGGGAATAAATAGAATGCCTAACCTCATTTCTGGCATAAGATAAATTGCGGCATACAATACACCTGTTACTGCCCCACTAGCTCCAACAGCACTGTAATAGGGTTCCTTCTTATGAATAAATAAACCAAAATAGCTTCCCAAGAACAAACTAATGGTGTAAGTAATAAGCAATGCAACTGGACCTAATAATTGAACAATCACATCTGAAAAGAAGTAAAAAGTAAACAAATTAAAAATTAGGTGGTTTGCATCTACGTGCAAAAAGCCAGACGTAAATAACCTTTTATAATCTCCTTGCTGAATAGGCTTTACCTGAAATTTAAAACGATCAAAAAAAGAACTATCGTTAAAACCTTTGAAAGACACCAAACCATTAAGTGCCATGATTAAAATTGTTATTGGGTGCATGTCCATTGTTATAAATCAAAAGATTGATCACGAAGATACACTTCATGGGATTAAAAACTAAAATATCCCTACATTTACGCTTTAAATAAATACAATGCATTTACTGGTATTCATTCTCATCTATCCTCACTTATGGGTAGTGTCTAAATTACCTAGACCACTTTTCTATCTATTATCGGATATCTTCTTTATCAAATTATTTTATTTTTTTGGTTATAGAAAAAAAGTAGTGATGGAGAATCTCATACTTTGTTTTCCCAATAAAGACCTTAAAGAGCTCCAGCTTATAAGAAGACAATTTTACAGCCATTTATGTGATTTATTTATGGAGATGGTCAAAACCATGAACCTTAGTAAGGCTGGTGTTAAGGAGCGGTATCAGGTTCAAAATATAGACTACCTTAAAGAGGTCTTAAAAACTAAATCTGTATTATTGGTGTGTTCACATTATGCCAATTGGGAATGGAATGTGAGTATTAACAATTACATTTCAGAAAAAGGATATGCCGTATACCAGAAGATTGGCAATCCTTATTTTGACGCTTGGATCAAAAAATTGAGAAGTAGGTGGAATACAACACCTATCACGCAAGCAGAAACTTTTAGAACAATTGTGCAAAATGAAAAAGAAGGCATAAAAGCAGTCTATGGTATGGTAGCAGACCAATCTCCTCCAATGTCTAAAGCAAAAGCATGGGGTTCCTTTATGGGCATAAATGTTCCTGTATATAATGGTGCAGAAGTGTTGGCACAAAAATTAGACTTAGCAGTGGTATTTCTAAGGGTTAAAAAAGTAAAAAGAGGGTTGTTTCACGCTACTTTTGAACCTATTACTACCAGTGGCGCTCATACTGCTCCAGGAGAAATAACCAAAGAATTTTTCCTGAAAGCAGAGTCTCAAATTAAAGAAGAACCTGCCCATTATTTATGGACCCACAAACGCTGGAAACACCGAGGCAAAAAACCAACGGATCATTAATTCCTCTGTAAGGGAAATATCGGGAAGACTTTTAAACTTTTTTACTGAGGTCTAAAATTTGTTTCATCATGGCATCGGCCACGGAAGTGGCCAACTCTAGGGAAGTGGCCTCTGTATAAATCCGGATTATTGGTTCTGTGTTAGACTTTCTTAAGTGCACCCAATAGCTGTCAAAATCTATTTTAACACCATCTGTAGTATTGACTTCTTCCGATTGATATAAAATAGCCATTGACGCTAAAATACCGTCTACATTAATGTCTTCCGTAAGGCTTATCTTATCTTTTCTCATAAAATAGGCGGGGTAACTTGCCCTGAGTGCAGAAGCTGTGGTCTTTTTTTCTGCTAAAAGCATTAAAAACAAGGCTACACCAACTAAAGCATCTCTTCCGTAATGGCTTTCAGGATAGATAATACCTCCATTTCCTTCTCCACCAATTACTGCATTTCCAGCTTTCATGGCAGTCACTACATTAACTTCTCCCACTGCAGATGCCGTATATTTTTGTCCGTATTTTTGGGTCACATCCCTGAGTGCTCTAGTAGAGGACAGATTAGACACGGTAGCGCCTGGTGTTTTAGAGAGCACATAGTCTGCACAAGCCACTAAGGTGTATTCTTCTCCAAACATACTGCCGTCTTCGCTAATAAATGCCAATCGATCTACATCTGGATCTACTACAATACCCAAATCTGCTTTATGGGCTAAAACAGCGGCTTTTATATCAGTTAAATGTGCTTCTAACGGCTCTGGATTATGTGGAAAATGACCTGTAGGTTCACAAAATAATTTCACTACCTCTACCCCCATTGCCTCTAACAATGCAGGAATATAGATCCCTCCTGAGGAATTAACCCCATCTACTACTACCTTAAATTTGGCTGCTCTAACCACTGTTTCATTGACAAGGGATAATTTTAATACCGCTTCAATGTGTTTTTCTAGGAATGAATTGTCTGTAATATGACTACCTAAATGATCTACTTCTGCAAATTCAAAAGCCGCTTCTTCAGCTAATTCTAAGACCCTTTGTCCTACCGCTGCAGAGATAAACTCTCCTTTTTCATTCAGTAATTTAAGTGCATTCCACTGCTTAGGATTGTGACTTGCAGTAAGAATTATTCCTCCTTGAGCACCTTTCAATGGTACGGATATAGCTACTGTGGGCGTGGTGGAAAGATCTAAATCTATTACATTTACCCCCATTCCAACAAGGGTGGCTTGTACCAAAGACTGCACCATAGGACCTGAGATTCTTGCATCCCTTCCTACTACAACATGTACGGCTTGGTTTTTAAATGATTCTTTGAGGATGGTGGCATAAGCTGCAGTGAACTTAACCACGTCTAGCGGAGTTAAATTTTCTGAAACAGCACCTCCGATGGTACCTCTTATACCAGATATAGATTTAATGAGTGTCATGTGAATTATTTATAATACAAATATAAGACCTGCTATGGGTTTTGCAACGGGCAATTTGTAAATTAGTGGCCTATCATCTTTAAAGACTGATTATTTGAATTTTCTAGCCCATATATATTTATCTTTTGACCACCCTGGAATGAGCATCGGTAATTTTATGGCAGACGGCCTAAAGAGACAACGCTTGGAACATTTTCCTTTAGATTTCCAAAAAGGCGTTAAGCTGCACAGAGCCATTGATGAATTCACAGACCAACACCCTATTTTTAAAAGAAGCTGTAAGAGAATTTTCAAAGTGCACGGTCATTACAGCAGGGTCATAATTGATATCTTTTACGACCATTTTCTGGCCGTTAAATGGGCCAACTACCACCGGCTACCCTTAGAGAAATTTTCTCAAAATTTTTATGCGCTTTTAGAAAATCATTTCGAGGAATTGCCCTTAAAAACCCAGCATCTTTTTCCCTATATGAAAAATCAAAATTGGCTGGTAGCCTATAAAAGTATACAAGGTATTGACCAAATTCTAAAAGGAATGCAGCGCCGAACAAAGTTTACTGCAAAATTAGATGAGGCCAGTAAAGACCTAGTAATGCATTACACAGATTTAGAAAATGATTTTGAGACTTTTTTCGAAGAATTGATTATCTTTTCAGAGGCAAGTTTTGAAACACTCAAATGAGTTTAAATCAACCACCATACTATGAAGTCATATTTAAAATTACCCCTATTATTTGCTATTATAATCTTAAACGTTTGTTGTAAAACAGAGGTACCACCAAGTGGATTGGTCACTGAAAATGCCATGGTCGTTTCTGCTAGGCAGGAAGCCTCTGCCATAGGGAGTGCCATTTTGGCTAGGGGTGGAAACGCTTTTGACGCAATGGTCGCTACAGAACTGGCCCTTGCAGTTGCATACCCATTTGCCGGTAATCTTGGAGGGGGTGGCTTTATGGTCTATAGAAAAGCCAATGGAGATGTGGGTAGTATTGACTACAGAGAAAAAGCACCAGCCAGTGCGCACAGAGATCTATATCTAGATGAAGTGGGAAATGTCATTCCTGGAATGAGCACTTTGGGTGCTACCGCTGTGGGTGTACCTGGAACCATTGCTGGAATAACGGAAGTACATGCTAAAATGGGGTCTTTGCCCTTTGAAGAAATTTTAGCTCCAGTCATTGCCTTGGCCAAAAAAGGGGTCGTTGTTACAGAAAAACAAGCCAGATCAATGGCTAGCCAACGTGAGATTATTGCCAAAATTAGTGGCGAACAATCTTTGTTTGCTCAAAATTATGTAGCTGGGGACACCATAAAATACACTGCTTTAGCCAACACATTAACCGCAATTGCTAAAGCTGGAAGGAAAGCTTTTTACGAAGGGGAAATGGCAGAAAAAATAGCTTCTTTTATTCAAGAAAGGGGTGGATTCATCACTACAGAAGACCTGGCCAATTATGAAGCTGTCTGGAGACAACCTGTAATATTTAATTACAAAGACCTCAGAATCATTTCAATGAGCCCTCCAAGTAGTGGAGGCGTTACAATGCATCAGATTTTTAAAATGATAGAACCTTACGACATTAAAAGTTTTGGGCACAACTCTCCTGAGGCCATACAGCTATTTACCGAAGCTTCAAGGCGTGCATATGCAGACAGAAACTTCTTTTTAGGAGACCCGGATTACAGTCCAATTCCCTTAGATGTAATATTGAGCAACGCTTATTTAAAAAAACGAATGACCAACTTTTCTTTTGATAAAGCCACCTTGTCTTCTGAGGTATCTCATGGAGACGTTCAAATCATTGAAAGTGAAGAAACAACCCACTACTCTATTGTAGATCAAGATGGAAATGCAGTCTCCGTAACCACCACCTTAAATGGTGCTTTTGGTTCTAAACTTTATTCAGAGGAATTGGGCTTTTTCTTCAATAACGAAATGGATGATTTTTCTGCTAAAGCAGGCGTACCAAATATGTTTGGACTCATTGGGGCTGAAGCCAATAGTATTGAGCCTGGAAAAAGAATGCTCAGTAGCATGACACCTACTATTGTAGAGAAAGAAGGGAAACTATGGATGGTCGTAGGAACTCCTGGGGGTTCTACTATTATTACGGCAGTAGCTCAAACCATTCTCAACGCTTATGAACATGGACTCTCCATGCAGGACGCAGTTAACGCCCCAAGATTTCACCACCAATGGCTGCCAGATACCGTGGTTTTTGAACCAGAAGGTTTTTCTAAAAGCACCCTAGCTACACTTAAAGAAAAAGGTTATTTAATCAATGAAGAACGCAGTAGGATTATAGGAAAAGTAGACGCTATAAGGGTACTTAAAAGCGGGCAATTAGAAGCAGGAGCAGATCCTAGAGGAGACGACGCTGCTGTAGGTTTCTAAATAATAACTACTGATTTAAACCTGCAAAAACCGCCAAATATTTCAAGATTATTGTTAATCACACGAAACCGAATAACAATTAGGCTACACCCTTGTTGTTGGATAAACTAGCTAAGTGAAGTTGTTTTTTTAAATCTTCCATAGACGCTTGTAATTGTCTTAAAAGCCCATTGTCTGCAGGTTCTTCTACGCCAAAACTAATTTTACTACTCACCTGCCAAATCTCTTGAATTTGGTCTGAACTAATTTCATAAGGCTCATAAGATTCGTTGATTGAAATTAAGCTCAAGTAATTGCCAGAAGAATGTCGCTGGATTTTTTTAACCATCACAGAATCATATAATACCACTACATAAATTTTATTGGGACTGATATGATCTATACTCTCAACAGATTTTGCCAACACCCACTCTTTAGGCCTTAGGTTAGGAAGCATGGAATCTCCATCTACTTGAAACCCCCTATAAGTAGCATTTCTGAATTCTGGAATAGGTAAATCAAATGCGGGCAACTGCTTGTACCAACTACTATCACTAATATTTTGTGGGTATCCAGCGGCAGCTTTCGCATTGACTAATACCATATTATCATTTCCTTCTGCATCTATTGTCACTACCTTAGGGATAGTATTAACGACAGTATTTTTAATAAATTGGACATTGCTTTCTCCATAAATCCAAAGCGGGTTTACCTGAAATTGTTTGATGAGTTCCACCACAATTTTCCCAGATAGCTTTGTTTTTCCACGTTCAATATCTGCAGTAGTATTTGGAATACCCAAACAAGCCGCAAAGGTTTTTTGTGTGTATCCTAAGGATTTTCTCAGTGATATAAAACGATCAATGTCCATATAACAGTTATTAAAGAAAGTTAACAATAGTTTTTTTGTCTTCTCCTATCGTTTTGGTTTTACCGCACTTCAATTAAAGACAATCAAACCTAATCAATAGTTGGAAATATTCCAAATATTTAATAGGATATTTTCCTAAAAAAATATTGATTACAGTAATTTATTATAAAAATTTTAACGAATCAATCCATAAATAGCCTCTAAGTATGGGTGCTAAATTAATGTCAAAATTGTACCTTGCCATTTTGCTATGAAAATGAATAAAGCCTTAGATTTTATAGAGGTAAAAGGAGCTAGAGCCCACAACCTCAAAAATATAGACATTAATATTCCAAGAGAAAAACTGGTGGTTATTACTGGTCTATCCGGTAGCGGAAAATCTTCACTCGCCTTTGACACCATTTACGCAGAAGGACAAAGAAGGTATATTGAAACATTCTCCGCCTATGCGAGACAATTTCTTGGGGGATTAGAAAGACCAGACGTAGATAAGATAGATGGACTCTCTCCTGTCATTGCCATAGAACAAAAAACCACTTCTAAATCTCCAAGATCTACCGTAGGTACTATCACCGAGGTGTATGATTTTCTAAGGCTTTTATTTGCCAGAGCCTCTGATGCTTACTCTTACGAAACAGGAGAAAAAATGGTCCAATACACCGATACTCAAATTCAAGACCTGATTCAAAAGGATTACGAGGGTAAAAAAATCAGTGTTCTTGCTCCAGTCATAAAATCGAGAAAGGGCCACTACAGAGAGCTCTTTGAGCAAATCAGCAAGCAAGGCTTTGTAAAAGTAAGGGTAGACGGTGTTATACTTGACCTTCAGCCTGGAATGAAAGTAGACCGGTATAAAACCCATGACATTGAAATAGTTATTGATAGACTCTCAGTAGATTCCAAAGAAAGCACTCATAAAAGACTCAGTGAAAGTATAGAAACAGCCATGGATCAGGGAAAAAACGTCCTCATGGTCTTAGAAGCTGGTGAAAAGAAAGCACGTTATTTTTCCAGAGACCTCATGTGCCCGAGTAGTGGTATCTCCTACCCTATTCCCGAACCAAATACTTTTTCCTTTAATTCCCCAAAAGGAATGTGTCCAAGCTGTCAAGGATTGGGGGTCATGTATAAAGTTAATACTGATAAAATATTTCCAGATCGCAATCTCAGTATTAAAGAAGGTGGTATTGCGCCCCTGGGGCCCTATAAAAATTCTTGGGCATTCAAGCAAGTGGAACTCATCTCACAAAGGCATGGATTTGACTTAGACACGCCCATAAAAAAAATCTCCGAAGAAGCGATTGAAATACTTATAAATGGTGGGCAAGACCATTTTACAATAGCTTCTAAAACCCTTGGTGTAGAAAGAAACTATCACATTGATTTTGAAGGAATTTCTGTATTTATTCAAAACCAATTTACCCAAGCAAATACCACATCATTAAAGCGTTGGGCCAAAGACTTCATGGATAAAATTAGCTGTGAAAGCTGTAAGGGAAATAGGCTATTAGAGACTACGCTACAATTTAAAATAGCCGGTTTACATATTGCTGAACTTTCTCAAATGGATATTGGACAACTCTATGTTTTCTTTGAAAACCTTTCTAAAAACCTACAAGGAGACCAAGCTATTATAGCCCAGGAAATTATAAAAGAAATCATGGTCAGGTTGCAGTTTTTACTAGATGTAGGACTCGAATATCTGAGTCTAAACAGGCCCTCTAAATCACTTTCTGGTGGCGAAGCACAACGCATTAGACTGGCCACGCAAATAGGCTCTCAATTGGTAGGGGTATTGTATATATTGGATGAGCCCAGTATAGGCCTGCATCAGCGAGATAACGAGCGACTGATAAAATCCTTAGAATCACTCAGAGACATAGGCAATTCCGTATTGGTTGTAGAGCATGACAAGGATATGATCCTTTGTGCAGATCATGTTATTGATATTGGTCCGAGGGCAGGTAAAAACGGTGGAGAAATACTCACCCAAGGAACTCCAGCTGAACTGTTAAAGGAAAACACCCTAACTGCCGCTTTTCTCAACAATCAAATGCGCATTGAGATTCCGGAAATTAGAAGAAAGGGAAATGGCAAATCGATTGTTTTAGAGGGCTGTACAGGAAATAATTTAAAAAATGTCACCCTAAAGCTGCCGTTGGGGTGCATGATTGGGGTGTCTGGGGTGTCTGGATCGGGTAAGTCTACCCTAATTAATGAGACCCTCTACCCCATATTGAACGCCCATATTTTTAATGGTGTTAAAAAGCCCATGCCGTATAAGAAAATTTCTGGCTTGGAGCATATTGACAAAGTTATTGACATAAACCAACAACCCATAGGTAGAACGCCAAGGTCTAATCCGGCCACATACACAGAAGTTTTTGGAGAAATTAGAAGCCTATTTACTAAAACTACTGAAGCTACTATTAGGGGCTATAAACCCGGAAGGTTTAGTTTTAATGTGGCCGGAGGCCGATGCGAAACTTGTCAAGGAGGCGGATTACGTGTCATTGAAATGAATTTTCTCCCAGATGTGTATGTCCCCTGTGAAACCTGTAACGGAAAAAGATTTAATAGAGAAACCCTAGAGATCAGATTCAAAGGGAAATCCATTTCAGATGTTTTGGAAATGACCATTGACGAGTCCGTAATATTCTTTGAGGCAATACCTAAAATTTATAGGAAACTAAAGACCATCCAAGATGTTGGATTGGGCTATATTTCATTAGGACAACAATCTACCACTTTATCTGGAGGAGAGGCACAGCGCATAAAATTAGCTGCTGAATTGTCAAAAAGAGATACAGGAAATACCCTTTATATTTTAGATGAACCCACCACTGGTTTGCATTTTGAAGATATTAGGGTTTTATTAGGGGTGCTGCAAAAATTGGTAGACAAAGGCAATACTGTTTTAGTGATAGAGCACAATTTAGACGTGATTAAAATAGCAGACCACCTTATAGACATTGGATATGAAGGAGGTGCTAGAGGAGGCGAGATTATAGCAACGGGTACGCCTGAAGAAGTTGCCAAACATAAAAAGAGTCATACCGCTCGTTTTTTAAAAAAAGAATTAGATTTATAACTTATAGCCACATATCACTATGAGAAAAGAAAAACATTTTAAAGGTTGGAACGAAATTAAGACCAACGATTCATGGGCCCTGTTTAAAATCATGGGTGAATTTGTGAATGGGTATGAAAAAATGAGTATGATAGGACCCTGTGTCTCAATTTTTGGCTCTGCACGAACCAAACCTGGAACAAAATACTATGAGCTCGCTACAAAAATTGCCCAGCGAATAGCCCAAGAAGGATATGGTGTTATTACTGGAGGTGGTCCAGGTATTATGGAAGCAGGAAATTTAGGGGCACATCTTGAAAAAGGCACCTCGGTTGGACTCAACATTGATTTGCCTTTCGAGCAACATGATAATCCGTATATAGACAATGACAAAAACCTGCAATTTGATTATTTCTTTGTGAGAAAAGTCATGTTTGTGAAGTATTCACAAGGATTTGTGGTCATGCCAGGTGGTTTTGGAACGCTAGATGAACTCTTTGAAGCCATTACCCTGATTCAAACTAATAAGATTGAGAAATTCCCCATTATTTTAGTAGGTCGTTCTTTTTGGGCGGGACTTTTAGACTGGGTAAAAAACACCCTTTTAGAAAACGGTAACATTTCTGAAAAAGATTTAGACTTACTTCAAATGGCAGATAATGAGGAAGAAGTGGTCAATCACATTAACGCCTTCTACAAAGGAAAATCACTAAGCCCTAACTTCTAATGAGGTATATTCACTCATGAATTTTAAGCACTTTTTTTTATACTTCACTTTTGCGCTACCCTTATTGGGCTTAGGGCAGCATGTCAATAAAATTAGTGCAAGCCTCAATAGTGAAACCAAAGAAATTAAAATACAACAAGAATTCACCTATAAAAATCAAAGTGCAGACACCCTTAGTGTGCTATATTTTAATGATTGGTCGAATGCATATGCTCACAAAGATTCGCCTTTAGCGAGTCGCTTTGCAGATGATTTTAAAAAAAACCTCCATCTGGCCTCTAAAGAGCTCAGGGGAGGAACTGATTTGATTGGTGCAGTAGATCAGAATTACTATTCTTTACCTTGGTGGCGCAACAAAGAAAAAGATATTATTGGTATTTCACTAAACAAACCCATTGCGCCAGGAGATTTTGAGACAATTACCTTTACCTATACCGTTAAGCTTCCTCCAAACAAATACACCTCTTTTGGTTATGACACAGAGGGAGGCTATTTCCTCAAGGATTGGTACCTCACTCCTGCAGTGTATAAAAACAAAGCGTGGTTGTTGTATTCCAATAAAGACCTACAAGACCTTTATACAGATATTACTAGTACCGAAATAAAAATAAACTATGCCAAAGAATTGGTGCTAAATTCAAATTACAAAGAAACTTTAGATCAGGTCAAAGGCAATAAAAGATGGGCTACCCTAACGGCCCAAAACAAAAAAGGGGCAGAAATGTACCTAACCAATCAAAATAGTTTCGTGAGGTACCCACTGAGTAGCACCACCTTAGTGACTGATTTAAGAGGGGGTAACTTGGATAAAGGGCTTGAGTTACTTGCTGTAATGAAAGTTTTTTCATTCATTGAAGACAAAATTGGTGCTATTCCTTTAGACCAACTTCTAGTGACAAAAATGAATTATGACAGAAATCCGCTCTATGGATTAAATAAACTTCCCAGTTTTGTAAACCCCTATGAAGAGTCTTTTAAGCTGGAGTTGAGTCTTTTAAAAACAGGATTATACACTATATTCAAAGAGAGTTTCTTTATAAATCCTAGAAAAGAACAATGGGTTATAGACGCGTTGGTAAACTTCAATATGATTAAATATGTGGAGACCTATTATCCCGATCAAAAATTATTAGGGAAAATAGCCTCCTACTGGGGTGTGAGAAGCCTTCATTTATCTGAATTGGACTTTAACGATCAGTATGCACTATTATATAATTTAACTGCGAGACGCAACTTAGACCAACCACTCACCACGTCTAACGACTCTCTAATTAAATTTAACCAGCAAATAGCCAACAAATATAAAGCTGGTTTGGGATTGGCCTATTTAGAAGATTATTTAGGGGAAGGGGTATTGGAACAATGCATTAGGGATTTTTATCAAGCACAAAAAGGGACAAGTATTGTTACAGGAGACTTTAAAACTACCTTAGAAAAATATACCTCAAAAAATGTAGATTGGTTTTTTAACACTTATATAGCTACCAAGAATAAAATTGATTTTAAAATAACCAAAGCTTCTGCTCAGCCAGATTCTATAATGTTTACTATAAAAAACAAACAAAAAACTAAAGTACCTATTTCCGTTTTTGGTTTAAAGAAAGACAGTGTAGTATCACAGTATTGGTTCACTGGTATTGACAGTATTGGAAGTTTTAAAATCCCCAATAAATCAGAAGACAAACTTGTACTAAACTACAATCAAAAGATTCCTGAATTCAATCAGAGAGACAATTGGAAATCACTTAATGGTTGGTTTTCTAGCAATAAAAAACTCAAATTTCAATTTTTTAAAGACCTAGAAGATCCTAATTACAATCAAGTATTTTATGTGCCTATCGCCAATTTTAATATTTACGACGGATTAACTCCTGGCATTAGACTGTACAATAAAACAGTGCTAGAAAGACCCTTTACCTATGATTTCTCCCCTTCCTATGGGCTCAAAGGCAAAAAGTTTGTCGGTTATGGGCGTTTTAACTATAGAAAGTACTACCAAAACAAAAGCTTGTACGTGACCAATTACAACCTAGGAGCCTCTAGTTATCAGTATACAGAAAATGCGAGATACACCACCCTTACACCTTCATTTTCAATGGGATGGAGACCAGAAGACCTTAGGTCTAACAAGAGAGACTTTTTACAGTTAAGGTATGTTCAGGTACAACGAGATCCAAACCCCACCATGCCCATTGACGCTCCGAGTCAGGAACCCAACTACGGTGTTCTCAACATGCGTTATGGGTCAAATGACAATGGAATACTGAAGTATTTTTCATGGAATTTAGACGCACAACAAGCCAAAGATTTCACCAAGCTCTCTTTTGAGATTGAATACAGAAGGTTGTTTGAAAATAACCGACAGTTCAATATTCGTTTTTTTGCGGGTAGTTTTATCAGAAATGAAACCAAGGGAGATTTTTTTAGTTTTGCATTAGACCGCCCAACAGATTATTTATTTGATTACAGTTTTCTAGGCAGATCTGAAGATCAGGGACTATACTCACAACAAATTATCATTGCTGAAGGTGGTTTTAAATCCAAATTAGACAGACCATTTGCTAACCAATGGATGGCTACCACCAATGCCAGTATAAACCTATACCGTTGGATAGAGTTTTATACAGACTTTGGTTTTGTCAAAAACAAAGGCTACAAAGAGCGACTGGTATATGATTCAGGGATTAGACTTAATTTAGTGACTGATTATTTTGAACTGTATTTCCCGCTATACTCTAATAACGGATGGGAATCTGGACAAGAAAATTATGCTGAAAAAATTAGATTTGTAGTTACACTTAGTCCTAATACACTTATTGGGCTCTTCAATAGAAGATGGTTCTAATTATTGCGTTTTCCGCAACAAAACACCTAATTATTGTGAATTAATAATATTACATAGCTTAAAAGGCTGTATTATTTTGCATTGCTCAAATTGAGGCTTTTATTAGCCCAAATATTCCATCTTTTTTCTATATTTTTGTAAATGATTTTACGATGCCATAAAAGTAAATACCAATAGTTAATGGATATATCTACTGCCAATTCTAAAAAACAAATTTCTTTTGACGAGTTTAAATCTGAGATTATTGCTGATTATAAAATAGCCGTTACCTCAAGAGAATGCAGTTTACTTGGAAGAAGAGAAGTTTTAACGGGTAAGGCTAAATTTGGTATTTTTGGAGATGGAAAAGAAATTCCCCAAATAGCTATGGCTAAAGCCTTTAACGAGGGTGATTTTAGAAGTGGATACTACAGAGACCAAACTTTTATGATGGCATTGGATCTTTTAAAACCAAAAAACCTTTTCCATAGTTTATACGCGACTACAGATATTGAAAAAGAACCCATGAGTGCAGGAAGACAAATGGGCGGGCACTTTGTCACCCACAGTCTTCACAAGGATGGTAGCTGGAAAAACTTGACAAAACAACATAACAGTAGTGCAGATATTTCACCAACAGCTGCTCAAATGCCTAGATTACTCGGTTTGGCACAGGCTTCAAAAGTGTATAGGTCTGAAAAAAATATAGACAGTGATTTGTTTTCTGTTCAAGGAAATGAAGTAGCATGGGGTACCATTGGAAATGCAAGTACTAGTGAAGGATTGTTTTTTGAGACCATTAATGCAGGAGGAGTGCTTCAAGTTCCTATGGTAGTGAGTATTTGGGATGACGAATATGGTATTTCAGTACATGCAAAACACCAAACAACTAAGGAAAATATCAGTGAGTTGCTTAAGGGCTTTCAAAAGGAAGAAGGTACGAATGGCTATGAAATTTTCAAGGTTAATGGTTGGGACTACCCTGCACTAGTAAAAACCTATCAAGAAGCGGCTCAGATTGCTAGAGAAAAACATGTACCTGTAATCATTCACGTAAAAGAACTTACACAACCTCAAGGCCACTCTACTTCTGGTTCCCACGAAAGATATAAATCAGATGATCGTTTAATCTGGGAAAAAGAACAAGATTGTAATGTGAAATTTAGGGCTTGGATTTTGGAGAGCGGTTTTGCAGATGAAGAAAGTCTTTTAGAGATTGAAAAAGATATTAAGAGAGATGTTCGAAATGCTAAAAAAGAAGCTTGGTCTGAATTCTTAATGCCTCATTTAGCGCATAAAAAAGAATTGGTCAAAGTACTGAGACTTTTAGTAGAAAGCACAAACAATAAAGCAGCTATTACAAGTATTCTCAACGACTTAATTGCCATTGAAGAACCGATTAAAAAAGACTTGGCAGTAAAAGCAAGACTAGCGCTCAGGAGTTTAATTGGTGAGGAGACTAAAGAACGTGAAATTCTTAAAAATTGGTTTTTAAACTTTATGTCTAAAATGCAGCCTATGTACAGTGCCCATTTGTACAGTGAACATGAAGATAAAGCCACAAATATACCAGCTATTCCTCCTACTTACAGCAAAGATGCTCCTTTGGTAGATGGAAGGCTTATTATTAGAGATAATTTTGACCAACTGCTTGAAAAGTATCCAGAATTTTTAATTTTTGGAGAAGATAGTGGTGCTATTGGAGATGTAAACCAAGGTTTAGAAGGCTTACAAAAAAAATATGGCGAAACCAGGGTGGCAGACACAGGTATTAGAGAAGCCAGTATTATAGGCCAGGGAATTGGAATGGCTCTCAGGGGTTTAAGACCTGTTGCTGAGATTCAATACCTTGATTATATGCTGTATGCCTTACAAACCTTGAGTGATGATTTAGCCTCTTTACGATATAGGACTTTTGGAAAACAAAAAGCCCCATTGATTGTAAGAACAAGGGGACACAGGTTAGAAGGTATTTGGCATTCAGGATCTCAAATGGGTGGTCTTATTCATTTTCTGAGGGGGATGTATATTTTAACCCCTAGAAATATGACCGTAGCTGCTGGTTTTTACAATACCCTAATGAAGAGTGATGAGCCTGCTCTTGTGATAGAGAGTTTAAATGGGTACAGGTTAAAAGAGCCTATACCTAATAACTTATCTGAAATATGTACCCCTATTGGTGTGGTAGATGTTTTAAAAGAGGGTAAAGATATTACCGTACTTTCCTATGGTTCTACCCTTAGAATAGTAGAACAAGTGGTTGGTTCACTTCAAAATTACGACATAGATGTTGAACTCATAGACGCTCAAAGTCTCTTGCCTTTTGACCTAAATCATAAGATGTTAGAAAGCGTTAAGAAAACAAACCGACTTATCATAATAGATGAAGATGTTCCAGGAGGTTGTGCTGCGTATTTAATGCAAGAAATCTTAGAAAAACAAGGGGCTTTTAAATACTTAGACACACCGCCAACTACCTTAACTGCAAAGGCGCACAGACCTGCTTACGCTAGTGATGGTGATTATTTTTCTAAGCCAAATGCAGAGGACATTTTTGAAAGCATTTACAACATCATGCACGAATCTGATCCGAAAGCTTATCCAGCAATATGATTTGAGACAGGTTTCACCATAGTGTAAACTATCTCAGGTCCTTACTAAGGCTGTAATCCCCAGAAAATTAGACTATTTTAAAATAGCGATAAAATCTACTGCAACTTATGGCTCAAATGATTCATAGTAACAGCCTGCTAAAAGATTATAGTATTTTAATCAATAATTCCTTGAGTAAATTTTGGTGGTCTGTTGGAGCACCCATCCCCTTGTTTTTAAGGTCCAAGTCCTTAAGTACTTTTAGGATTTGACTCACCCGCTTCATTGGGTACTGTTTGGCCGCATTTTTAATCTCGTTAATAAAATACGGAGAAATCCCTAAACTTGCAGCTACATGGTTTGGATTGTGGTCTGTAAGCCCGTGATATTGCATGATTTGAGTAAAGAAACTATGCAAAATAGATACTGTCATTAAAAAAGGATTGTCTTTGGGATTATGCGCAAAATAATGGACAATCTTAAATGCTTTTAAAATATCTCTTTCACCAATAGCCTTTTTTAATTCAAAATTATTGTAATCTTTACTAATACCTATGTGCTGCTCCACTATATCTGGCGTAATTAAAGCGCCTTTCTCTATGTGAATAGACAGCTTGTCTATTTCTTTTTCAATCCTGCTTAAATCTGTGCCTAAAAATTCAAATAATAAATGAGGAACAGCTGGTTGTGCTGTAAATCCCTTACGATGAATTAAGTCATTGATCCAAGAAGGAATTTTATTGTCATAAATTTTTTTAGATTCTAAGGTGGTGCCATTTTTTTGAAAAGCTTTAAAAACACCTTTTCTTTTGTCTGGCTTTTGGTATTTATAACAAAGTACTAATATGGTTGATTGAAGCGGATGCTTAGCATACTCCTGCAGGCCGTCTATTTGTCTGGAAAGGTGTTGCGCTTCCTTGACAACAATCAATTGTCTTTCAGCCATCATGGGGTATCGTTTCGCTTGAGAAACTATATCTTCAATAAGCGCATCTTTTCCATATACAATTAATTGATTGAATGCTTTCTCTTCTTCAGCAAGTGCCTTTTGCTCAATTAAATCAGCAATGGCATCTATGTAGTAGGGTTCTTCACCATAAAGCAAATAGAGTGGGCTAAAATTTCCTTTATTTATTTCACTAGCAATTAACTTTGCTTCTTCCATTCAATTAATTTCATCAAATTTGTACCATGCAAGTTTTAAACTTTCCAACCTATCCATTCAGAATCAAAAATAGGGAAAATAAGCCCTATGTTTTTGATATTATTAGGAAAAAATTTGTTCAGATACAAGCAGAGGAATGGGTGAGACAACACCTAGTGTGGTTTCTTATCTATGAAAAGAATTATCCTAAGAGTCTTATTAATGTTGAGAAAAAGATTCTAGTAAACGGATTGACAAAAAGAGTCGATTTGGTCATTTTTAATAAGGATGGTAGCATTTATTTACTCGTAGAATGTAAGTCACCAGAAGTAAAAATTAGCCAACAAACATTTGATCAAATTGCCCGGTATAACTTAAGTCTTAACGCCCAGTTACTTATGGTGTCTAATGGCTTGTCTCACTTTTATTGTAGGGTAGATAAAAATGCAGAAAAATATACTTTTTTAGAAAGCATTCCTGATTATATCCCTTAATTTGCCATTTTAAAAACCTGTGAAACAAATAGCCGTAGTAATACTCAATTGGAATGGGGCCGCTCTTTTAGAGCGATTCCTGCCTACTGTGATTAAAAATAGTGGGGAAATAGCCCATATTTATGTAGCAGATAATGGTTCTACAGATAGTTCAAAAGAACTTTTAAATACAAAATTCCCTCAAGTTTCCATTATAGAAATGCCCTTTAATAAGGGTTTTGCAGGAGGCTATAATTTGGCCTTGAAAGATCTAAATGAACCCCTATTTTGCTTACTTAATTCAGATGTTGCTCCTTCCGAAAACTGGTTGAATCCTATTATTACGGCTTTTAAATCAGATCCACAATTAGCCATAGCGCAGCCAAAAATTTTGGATGAATTAAAAAAAACACATTTTGAATATGCTGGAGCTGCAGGGGGCTATTTAGATGCGCTGGGTTACCCTTTTTGCAGGGGAAGAATATTTCAAGATATTGAGGAAGACCTTGGGCAATACAATGATTCTATAGAGGTTTTTTGGGCTACTGGAGCTTGTATGTTCATTAGAAATGAAGTCTTTAACCGCTTAAATGGGTTTGATGAATCTTACTTTGCACACCAAGAAGAAATAGACCTTTGTTGGAGGGCTAAAAACCTGGGATATAAAGTCATGTACCTTGGCAATAGCACTGTTTATCATTTGGGTGGGTCTACCTTGAGTAATATGAATCCCAAAAAAACTTTTTTAAATTTCAGAAACTCACTTTTTTCTATATTAAAGAATATGCCTTTACATAGGGCTTTAGGAGTAATTCTAGTCAGACTTATTTTAGATGGAATTGCTGGGCTGAGATTCATTCTTCAAGGTAAATTTAGCCATTGTTTGGCAATCATTCATGCCCACTTTAGTTTTTATAAAGGAGCGCGTAGCGCTTTTAAAAAATATCCTAGTCCAAAACAGTACATAAAATACTACAAAACCACTTCAATAGTCTGGTCTCATTATATGAGGGGTTTAAAAAAGTTTTCGCTTTTAGCAAAAGATTAACTAACTTACATACTTAAATAAAGAGAATAAAAGATAAATTTGATATACTAATTATATTTTTCCAACCCATGAAAAAAATCATCCTTGGCTGCTTAGGCGCCACACTATTACTTTCTTCTTGTGTATCACAAAAGAAATTCACTGATTTAGAAGCAAAACAAAAAGAAACCCAAGATTTGCTCAATTCTGCTACTGTAAAATTGAACAGCTGTTTAGAAGACACTGCTCGTTTACAGCTACTTGAAGATCAAAATGCTTATTTAAAAGCAAACAATCAAGAGTTGATCAATAACCTTGGAAATTTAACTACTTTAACCTCTAAAGGAGCAGATAATTTAGAGCGTTCTTTAGAGAGTTTAAAAGAAAAAGACCTGACTATCCGTAAATTGAACAATGCTGTTACCAGAAGAGATTCTGTGAACCTTGCATTGGTTCAAAGTTTAAAAGGTGTTTTGGGGAATTTAGATGACGAAGATATTGAGATAAGCGTAGAAAAAGGCGTTGTATTTGTATCTATCTCTGACAAGTTATTATTTAACACTGGCAGCTATGTAGTATCTAATAAAGCTAAGTCTGTATTAGAAAAAGTAGCTAAAGTGGTTAACAACAAACCAGATTTTGAATTTATGGTTGAAGGTCACACAGATGAAAGAAGTTTCTCAAAAGGAGACTTGGTAGACAACTGGGATTTATCTGTTAAGAGAGCTACTTCAGTGGTTCGTATGCTTCAGAAAGATTTTGGTGTAGATCCTAAGCGTATGACTGCAGCTGGAAGAGCTGAGTATATGCCAGTTTCTTCAGAACTTTCTAAGAACAGAAGAACTAGAATAGTTGTACTTCCTAAAATTGATCAATTTTACACTATGATCGAAGAAGGGTTAAAAGACGCTGCAATTAACTAAGTTAATTAAGATGTGATATTTAAAATGCCACCCTCCGGGTGGCATTTTTTTTATAGCAAACCAAATTTTTAATCTAGTACCGAAAACTAGCTACAGCAAGTCAAAGTCCCCTTTACCCATACGAATGAGTTCTGGACTGTCTCCTGATAAATCTACAATAGTAGACGGCACATTATCTCCATAGCCACCATCAATAACAAAGGCAACGTGTGGGGCCCATTTTTCAAAAATAAGTTCTGGATCTGTCGTGTATTCTAGTACCACATCTGGATCATAAATAGAGGTAGATACTATGGGGTTACCAAGCATTTCTACTATCTTTTTTGGAATAGAATGATCGGGCACCCTGATTCCAATAGTTTTACGCTTTTTAAAAGCTTTTGGAAGGTTGTTGTTCCCCGGAAGCACAAAAGTATATGGTCCGGGTAAGGATCGTTTTAAAATTTTAAAGGTAGCCGTATCTATTTGTTTCACATAGTCAGAGATATTACTGAGGTCTGCACAAATAAAAGACCAAGTGGCTTTTTCTAGCTTTACGCCTTTTAATTTAGCCAGCTTCTCTAAGGCTTTATTATTGGTAATATCACAACCAATCCCATAAACAGTATCTGTTGGATAAATAATAAGCGCACCATCTCTAAGCGCACGAACCACTTTCTCTAAAGCAGCCTCCTGCGGATTATTTGGATATATTTTAATTAATTGTCCCATATATTTTTAAGACACTACTTCTAGTTTTGCAAAACGAAGGATCAACTTTTTAAGCCCACCAATTTCAAAATCAATAGTGGCTTTCTTATCTGCACCTACCCCTTCAATAGCCGTTACTTTTCCGCTACCAAACCTACTGTGTTTTACGACTGTGCCAGCTATCAATTCTATACTATCTTCTCCATTTCCAATTGGATTAGACAAATCTGGTTTAATCTTTCTAAGCTTTCTCAATTGGTTCTCTTTGGGTCTAAAAGAACTCGGTGGAGCAGTTGAAACAGGTTTGGTCTGACGCAGTTTACTTTTGTCTATATCGCCAAAAATATCTGCATCTATCATGGGTTTATAACGGTAAGAATCTATGGGCACCTGCATGTCTAAGAAACTATCGTCTATTTCTTCAATAAATCTAGAAGGTTCTGCGTCTACGAGTTTTCCCCACCTATACCTTGTTTGCGCATAAGTGAGGTAAGCTTTTTTCTCTGCCCTAGTGAGGGCTACATAGAAAAGCCTGCGCTCCTCCTCTAGTTCAGACCTGGTATTCATACTCATTGCAGAAGGAAAAAGGTCTTCTTCCATTCCCACTACATAGACCACTGGAAATTCTAATCCCTTCGCCATATGAATGGTCATAAGCGCTACCCTATCTTCATCTCCCACCTCTTTATCTAAGTCTGTCGCAAGAGATACATCTTCTAGGAATTCCGCAATACCCCCAGTGGCATCGGCCAGCTCCTGCTGGCCCTCAACAAAGTCTTTAATACCGTTGAGAAGCTCCTCAATGTTTTCCATTTTGGCTATTCCCTCTGGGGTACCATCTTTTTTAAATTCTAAGAGCAAACCGGTTTTCTTGGCCACATGTTCAGAGAGTACAAATGCGTCTGCCGTTTCATTGAGTACCTGATAGCTCTTAATCATGGTCACAAAATCTTCTAATTTGCGTTTGGTTCCGCTATTTATTTGCAGTGGTATGGTGTCTAAATGTTCCATGACTTCAAAAATAGACCTGCCGTAATGGTTTGCAGCAACCACCAATTTATCTACAGTGCTTTGACCAATTCCCCTTGCTGGAAAATTAATAATACGTTTTAGCGCTTCTTCATCTTTGGGATTTATGACCAGCCTTAAGTATGCCAGGACATCTTTTATCTCTTTTCTTTGATAGAAAGACAAACCACCAAAAATTCTATAGGCAATATCTCGCTTTCTAAGGGCGTCTTCTATGGCTCTAGATTGCGAATTGGTTCTATAAAGCACTGCAAAAGAACTGTTAGGAAGTTGTTCTTGCATCTTAGTTTCCAAGATACTTCCTGCAACAAACCTTCCTTCTTCAGCATCTGTAGGAGACCTGTGCACTGTGATTAATTCCCCTGGATCGTTAGAGGTCCATACCACCTTATCTAATTGATTGGTATTGTTAGAAATAATACTGTTGGCTGCCTTTACAATGGTATCTGTTGACCTATAATTCTGTTCTAACCTATATTGAGCTACCTGATCGTAGTCTTTTTGAAAATTTAAAATGTTGTCTATGTTTGCCCCTCTGAAGGAATATATACTTTGGGCGTCATCTCCCACCACACAAATATTCTGATACCTGTCGGAAAGGGCCTTTACGATTAAATACTGCGAGTGGTTGGTATCTTGGTACTCATCTACTAAGATATATTTAAACCTGTTTTGGTATTTCATGAGTACCTCAGGAAATCTGGTTAGAAGTTCATTGGTACGCAAGAGTAAGTCATCAAAATCCATAGCACCAGCTTTAAAACAGCGGTCCACATATGCTTTATATATAGCGCCAGTTTGAGGCCTTTTGGCCATAGCGTCTGCCTCAAGAAGGTCTGGATTGTTGTGATAGGCTTTAACCGTTATTAAACTGTTTTTATAAGAAGATATTCTGTTTTGGATTTGCTTGTACTTATATATATCCTTGTCCAGTCCCATTTCTTTAATAATGGAAGCAATGAGCCTTTGTGAATCCTGCGTATCATATATGGTGAAATTACTAGGATAACCCAACTTATCTCCGTCAAAGCGCAATAATTTGGCAAATACAGAGTGAAAAGTACCCATCCATAGATTCTTAGCCTCTGCCCCACCCACTATACTGGAAATCCTGTGTTTCATCTCTCTGGCTGCTTTGTTGGTGAAAGTCAGTGCGAGAATATTAAATGAATCTACCCCAAGAGACATGAGATGGGCAATTCTTATGGTGAGCACCCTGGTCTTTCCAGAACCAGCACCAGCTATGACCATCAGAGGACCATCTTTATGAAGTACCGGGGCTTTTTGCGCCTCATTCAAGCTTTCTATATAATTTTTCAATATGCAGTCTTTAGGCTATAAAATTAACTATTAATATGCGTTTCATAGCCGGGAATAATTAATAATTATAAACAAAAAAGCGCCCTAGAAACAAAGGTTTTAATAATATGAGTATATTTAAAACAGATAATTAATTTTTTTAAATCAACTTATGAAAAAAACACTAGCAGCCATTTTTTTATGTGTAGGTACTTTTACCCAAGCACAAATGCAATTACCTATATCGGATTATGAAAAAATAGAATCTCAGGTCATAGCTTGGCGCCATGATATTCATCAGAATCCTGAACTCTCGAACCAAGAATTTAAAACAGCTGCTAAAATAGCGGACCATCTCAAAAGCTTGGGCATAGAAGTAACTACAGGAGTGGCAAAAACAGGGGTTGTGGGTATTTTAAAAGGGGATCTTCCCGGGAAAGTAGTGGCACTTCGTGCAGATATAGATGCATTGCCTGTTACGGAACGCAATGATTTGTCCTTTAAATCTACTGTAAAAGGCACTTTTATGGGAGAAAAAGTTGGCGTAATGCACGCCTGTGGTCACGACACCCATACGGCCATTCTTATGGGCGTAGCTTCTGTTTTGAGTAAACACAAAGACAAGATAAAAGGGACTATAAAATTTATTTTTCAACCTGCTGAAGAAGGAGCTCCTCCAGGAGAAGAAGGCGGTGCATCCTTAATGGTTAAAGAAGGTGTTTTAGAGAATCCTTCAGTAGATGCTATTTTTGGGCTTCATATTAACTCAGTACTTCCCGTGGGTATGATTGGTTATAAGCCCCTTGGCGCAATGGCTGCCTCTGATCGATTTGTAATTAAGGTGCAAGGAAAACAAACCCACGGATCGCAACCTTGGGGTGGTGTAGACCCTATTTTGATCAGTGCTAAAATTATTGACGGTTTACAAACCATCATTTCTAGAGAATCTGATCTAACCAACGAGGCTGCAGTGATTACTGTGGGTAAAATAACGGCTGGAGTACGTTTTAATATTATTCCCGAGACTGCAGAAATGGTGGGTACTATTAGAACACTTGATTATAAAATGAGGGATCATATTGGTAAGCGCATGAAAGAAATGGTTTCTGCTATAGCTGCTGCCTATGGAGGTACTGCTACAGTAGATATTGTTAACGGTGCGGCTATTACCTATAACGACGCTAATTTGGTAGGGCAAATGTTACCCACACTTCAGAAAACTGCAGGTAAAGAACAAGTGATGCTTATGAAAGCCATCACTGGAGCAGAAGATTTTTCTTTTTTTCAAGAAAAAGTACCTGGATTCTATTTCTTCCTAGGAGGTAATACACCGGGCAATAAAGAGGCTTTCCCCCACCATACTCCAGACTTTAAAATAGACGACGCTGGAATGTTGTTGGGCGTGAAAACACTTTCTGAAATGGCCTTAGACTATCTGTCTCATTAGTGTTTAATCGCTTTATATCCCAAACTAATTTTTAAAAGCCTCGTTTTATCGAGGCTTTTTTTATTGGATTAATACAATTCCTTTTTTTGTGGTAGCGGAGAAGAATTTGAATTAAATTTCTCATGCGCATAGGCAAAACCTTGCTGCCACCATTCTGTCATTCGCTTCTTATTAAAGACCAGTGAGTTCTCTGTTAGTTTTGTTGGCGTATAGTATAAATTGAGTTGTACCCCATTGTGCTTTGCGGCTAATATGCCCTCGGAAATATCATGATATTCTATCTGATCTAATACGAATCCAAAAATACTGATCATGAGTGAAAATGGGTTTTTCCCCAATACTTTATTGTGGTCCATGTTTTCTGATTCTAAAATAATCACATCGACCTCTTTTGCGCCCCTTCTAATGGCTTCTCTGATGGGTACAACAGACCCTAAACCCCCATCTCCATATTCAAAACCGTCTTTGGTTACTAATGACATAAATGGAATATAATTACAAGACATCCAGATCCAATCTATGAAGGTCTCATAGTCATAATCGTGTATTGATTTGTATTCTACCCTATTCTTGGAGAGATTAGATACACTCACTACAACTTCTTTATTCCCTTTTAACAACATTTCGAAAGAGGCCCTACTGAAATTTTTTGCAATGGTTTTTCTCAGGTTATTACTCTCTCCAAAAGTTCTTTTCCTTCTTATAAATTGAAATAAAGTAGTGATGTAATTAATGGTCACGTACTCCCTATCTCCCTTCTTTTTAACCACAAAAGGATTTACATCAAAAATGCTTCTCTGATTAACGTTGGTATAGGCGTGATGCAATTTTTCTAAATTATTTAAAGCCAATTGAGGAATGAGTAAACTCCCTGTAGAAGTGCCTACAAAAATATCGTATTCTCTTCCCTGATTTCTCATGAGATACTGGGCTACACCTCCAGCAAAAGCGCCCTTACTACCTCCTCCAGAAATCACCAATGCTTTTTTCATACGCTTTGTTTTTGCCAGTCTATAAATGTAATAAAATAAGGTGCTTAATAAAGGATTCAAATGAATTTCTATTGGAAAAATCACACTTAAAAGTTACATTTATACCATGAATTCAGTCCTGCTCCAAACCCCTATTGCCTATCTTAAAACGGTGGGCCCCACCAGAGCAAAACTTTTAAAGGAGCAACTGGGCATACATACCTATCAAGATCTATTGCACTTTTTTCCAAATCGCTATGTAGATAGAACACAATTCCACCATATTAATCAATTGGAAGCCTCTCAAGCAGAAGTTCAAATTGTAGGTGTAATTACCCAAATAGAAACCATAACCCAAAAAAAAGGGAGTAGATTGGTCGCTAAATTTTTAGACAATACTGGGGCTATGGAATTGGTTTGGTTCAAAGGTGCCAAATGGATCAAAGAAAGTATTAAAACCAATACACCCTATGTCATATTTGGTAAAATTTCCGTATTCCAAGGGAGGTTTAATATGGCCCATCCAGATATGGAGCTGTTGGAAAATTACCAGGCCAACAACAGAATGGGATTGCAAGCCATTTATCCAAGTACAGAAAGACTTTCCAATGCGAATATGGGCAACAGGTTTATGCTCAGAGCTATGGAACAACTCTTTAACGAGTGTGGTAGTGCTTTTGAGGAAACCCTTTCCGCTAGTATTTTAGAAAATTTGAAATTATTACAACGGTCCACGGCATTATTTCACATACACTTTCCTAAGGACGCAAAAATGCTTAGCAGAGCAGCAGCTAGATTAAAATTTGAAGAATTGTTTTTTATACAATTACAGCTTATTAGAAAGAATCTTGTAAGGAAAAAGAAGATTAAAGGTTTGCCATTTAGTGATGTAGGAGCGTATTTTAATGATTTTTACAACAACCAATTGCCTTTCGAACTGACCAACGCTCAGAAAAGGGTGGTTAAGGAAATTAGAACAGATGTGGGAAGCAATGCCCAGATGAATAGATTACTGCAAGGAGATGTTGGTTCAGGGAAAACAATTGTGGCTGTAATGGCTATTTTATTTGCTTTAGACAATGGCTTTCAAGCCTGTTTAATGGCACCTACTGAAATACTTGCCAACCAACACTTCAAAGGGGTTTCCGAGCTTTTAGCTCCCTTAGGTATCCATGTTGCATTACTGACTGGAAGCGTCAGAAAAAGCGCTAGAAAACCTTTGCTAGAAAGTCTAGAGGAGGGAGAATTAAAAGTCTTGATAGGCACCCATGCCCTACTTGAAGACAACGTGGTATACAAGAATCTTGGACTTGCCATTATAGATGAACAACACAGGTTTGGAGTGGCACAAAGGGCTAAACTATGGCACAAAAACACCCTTCCCCCACATGTATTGGTCATGACTGCCACCCCTATCCCTAGGACTTTAGCGATGAGTATTTATGGAGATTTAGACATTTCTGTGATAGATGAGCTTCCACCGGGGAGAAAAGAAATTAAAACTGTTTGGCGATCAGATTCCCACAGGCTTGGTGTATTTAAATTTATTAAAGAAGAGATTTTAAAAGGCAGACAGGTTTATATTGTTTATCCATTAATCAATGAATCCGAGGTTTTAGATTACAAAGATCTCATGGATGGATACGACAGTATTTCTAGGTCGTTTCCTGCACCAGAATTCCAAGTCTCTATTGTTCATGGACAAATGAAAGCAGACGCAAAAGCTTACGAAATGGAACGATTTGTAAAAGGAGAAACTCAAATTATGGTAGCGACTACCGTGATTGAAGTTGGGGTTAATGTGCCTAACGCTTCTGTAATGATTATAGAAAGTGCAGAGCGATTCGGACTGTCGCAACTACACCAATTAAGAGGTCGTGTGGGTAGGGGCGCGGAACAGAGTTTTTGTATCCTTATGTCTGGAAACAAAGTGTCTCAAGAGGGTAAAACGAGGCTAGAAACTATGGTAGCCTCTAGTGACGGATTTGAAATAGCAGAAGTAGACTTAAAATTAAGGGGTCCTGGAGATCTTATGGGCACCCAACAGAGCGGCGTGTTACAACTAAAAATTGCAGATATAGTTAAGGATGCTGCTTTACTCAAAAAAGCCAGAGAGGTTGCTGTAACTGTTTTAAAATCAGACCCTTCACTGGATTCAATTGAAAATAAACCTATTTTACTAGCTTATAGAGCACTCGTAAAACATAAAAATATTTGGAATTATATCAGTTGAACATCGTAATTCACCAATATAAAGATAGCTGCAAACACTTATTTTTTATTTATTTTTACCACTTGCATCATATTTAACAGGCACTTTTGTCGCCTTTTTTTTTAATATCATTTTTTCTATGAAAAAAACACTTTTTGACAAGGTTTGGGATTCACACGTAGTGAGAAGCATTGAAAACGGTCCAGATGTTCTGTTTATTGATCGCCATATGGTCCATGAAGTTACTAGCCCTGTAGCCTTTTTAGGGCTTAAAAACAGGGGTGCTAAGGTATTGTATCCAGGGCGCACTTTTGCCACGGCAGACCATAACACACCCACTATAAACCAACACTTACCTGTTGCAGACCCCTTGTCTGCTAATCAATTAAGGGCGCTAGAAGAGAATGCAACTGCCCACGGTATTTCATATTGGGGCCTTGGACATGAAAAAAATGGTATTGTTCATGTGGTAGGACCTGAATATGGGATTACACAACCAGGAGCTACTATTGTTTGTGGAGATTCACATACGTCTACCCACGGTGCATTTGGTGCTATAGCCTTTGGAATTGGAACTTCAGAAGTAGAGATGGTACTTACCACGCAATGTATTATGCAGCCCAAACCTAAGAAAATGGTGATAAGGGTTAATGGAAGTCTACAAAATGGGGTAACACCTAAAGATGTGGCCCTTTATATTATTGCTAAACTCAGTACTTCTGGTGCAACTGGATACTTTGTTGAATACGCTGGAAATGTATTCACTGAGATGAGTATGGAAGGTAGAATGACTGTCTGCAACCTCAGTATTGAGATGGGTGCACGCGGTGGAATGATGGCGCCAGATAAAAAGACTTTTGACTATATAAAGGACAGAGAGTTTACGCCTAAAGGAGCTGCATGGGATAAAGCCATGAGCTATTGGGATACATTATACACAGAGGAAGGCGCTTCATTTGACAAAGTGTACGAATTCGAAGGCGCTGATATTGAGCCTATGATCACCTATGGAACCAACCCAGGAATGGGAATGGGCATTTCAAAGGATATTCCACTAGCTACTGACCTGGAAGGTGGCGTAGCCACTTACCAAAAGTCATTGGCTTATATGAATTATAATGAGGGAGATACCATGATTGGCAAGTCTATTGATTATGTATTCTTAGGAAGTTGTACCAATGGAAGGATAGAAGATTTTAGGGCTTTTGCAAGCATTGTAAAAGGAAGAAAAAAAGCAGAACATGTCACTGCATGGCTGGTACCAGGATCTCATCAGGTGGAGAAAGCCATAAAAGATGAAGGAATTTTGGAAATTTTAGAAACAGCAGGATTTACGCTCAGAGAGCCAGGTTGCTCTGCATGTTTGGCCATGAATGACGACAAAATTCCAGCAGGAAAATACGCCGTAAGCACCTCCAACAGGAACTTTGAAGGAAGACAAGGGCCAGGTTCAAGAACCCTATTAGCCAGTCCATTAGTTGCAGCAGCTGCAGCAGTAACAGGACAAGTAACTGATCCAAGAACACTTTTACAATAAATTTACCACACCATGGCATACGATAAATTCACTACCCTAACTACAACTGCAGTCCCACTGCCTATAGAAAACGTAGATACAGATCAAATCATTCCAGCAAGATTTTTAAAAGCCACAGAAAGGGTTGGTTTTGGAGATAATTTATTTCGTGATTGGAGGTACAATTCAGACAACACCCCCAAAGAAGATTTTGTGCTCAACAACCCAAAATACAACGGAAAAATATTAATAGGTGGTAAGAATTTTGGATCTGGATCTTCAAGAGAACACGCTGCTTGGGCCGTATATGATTATGGGTTTAGATGTGTAGTTTCTAGTTTTTTTGCAGACATATTTAAAAACAATTGTTTAAATATAGGTGTGCTACCAGTTCAAGTAAGTCCCGCTTTCTTGGAAGTTATATTGGAGGCGGTATTTAAAGACCCTACTACAGAAGTAGTCGTAGACCTACCTTCACAAACCATTCGAATTCCTAGTACAGGAGATCAAGAATCTTTTGACATTAATGTCTATAAAAAAGACAATATGCTCAATGGCTTTGACGACATAGATTATTTGAGAAGTATGGAGGAAGAGATTAGCTCTTTTGCAGACAATACACCCTTATAAAAAGCCTTAAATACACCCCTAATGGCTCCAAAAAAACAACGTATCATAGAGATCATGGACACCACCTTAAGGGATGGTGAGCAGACTTCTAGTGTGTCATTTTCTGCCTCTGAAAAACTTACTCTAGCCAAATTACTATTGGAAGAACTCAAGGTAGATAGAATAGAAGTGGCTTCTGCCAGGGTTTCTGAGGGAGAATTTAATGCGGTGAAACTAATCATGGATTGGGCCAATAGCAAACAATTAACCCAAAAGATTGAGGTACTCACCTTTGTAGATGGCGGTGTCTCCCTAGATTGGATGGTAAAAGCGGGTGCTAAAGTGCAAAACCTTTTAACCAAAGGCTCCTTAAATCACCTGACCCACCAACTGAAAAAAACACCTCAGGAGCATTTCAAAGATATTGAAGCGACTATTAGAGATGCCATTAAAAAAGGCATTGAGACCAATGTTTATTTAGAAGATTGGAGTAATGGCATGCGCAATGACCCTGATTATGTCTTCCAATACTTAGATTTTTTAGCCACTCAACCTGTTAAAAGAGTGCTGCTTCCAGACACATTGGGCATTTTAACCCACAGAGAAACCTATGATTTTCTCAAGCAGATTAGACAAAAACACCCTCAAATTCACCTAGATTTTCACGGTCACAATGATTATGATCTCAGTGTAGCCAATGTAATGGAGGCTGTTAAGGCTGGTGTCAATGGATTGCACCTTACCGTAAATGGCATGGGAGAACGCGCAGGAAACGCCCCTTTAGCTAGCGTGGTAGCGGTGATCAATGACTTTATGCCTGAGGTAAAGGTAAATGTCAACGAAAAATCATTATATAAAGTTAGTAAGCTGGTCTCTACATTTACTGGATTTGGTATCCCAGCCAACAAACCTATTGTAGGAGAAAATGTTTTTACACAAACTGCTGGAATACATGCAGATGGAGACAGTAAAAACAACCTATACTTTAATGATTTACTACCGGAAAGATTCGGTAGAAAAAGAAAGTACGCACTTGGAAAAACCTCGGGAAAAGCAAATATTTTAAAAAACCTTCAAGAACTGGGCCTTAGCTTAAATTCTGAAGAATTAAAGAAGGTGACCGAGCGTATTATTAATCTTGGAGACAAAAAAGAAAAGGTCACCAAAGAAGACCTTCCCTATATTATTTCTGATGTTTTGGATGCTGGGAAATACATCCATAGGGTGAAAATTGACGCTTATGTACTCACGCATGCCAAAGGTTTACAGCCCTCGGCGACTGTTTCTTTAACCATAGGCACGGTAAGTCATGAGCAACACGCCAATGGCGATGGCCAATTTGACGCATTTATGAATGCCCTGAAACGTATTTATAAAAATGAAAAAGAACAATTGGCTGTTTTAACTGATTATGCAGTTAGAATACCCCCTGGAAGTACTTCAGACGCACTTTGTGAAACGATTATTACATGGGAACATAACGGAAAAGAATTTATTACACGTGGCTTAGATTCAGATCAAACTGTTTCTGCTATTAAAGCCACCGAAAAAATGCTCAATATTATATAATTATGAAACTATCTATTGCCTTATTGGCCGGAGACGGCATAGGCCCTGAAGTCATTGATCAAGCAGTAAAGGTCTCTAACGCTATTGCCAAGAAATTTAACCATGAAATTAGCTGGAAACCAGCACTCACAGGAGCAGCGGCTATAGATGCCGTTGGTGATCCTTATCCAGATGCTACTCATGAAATATGCCTCGCAGCAGACGCGGTGTTATTTGGTGCCATTGGGGATCCAAAATACGACAATGACCCATCCGCAACAGTAAGGCCAGAACAGGGCTTGTTAAAAATGCGTAAAAAATTAGGGCTCTTTGCCAATGTAAGGCCTACTTTTACCTTCCCTTCTCTCATCGATAAATCTCCACTAAAAAGAGCGCGTATAGAAGGAACGGATTTGGTGTTTCTCAGAGAACTTACTGGTGGGATCTATTTTGGAAAAAGAGGTAGAGAAGACAATGGTAATACGGCTTATGACACTTGTACTTATACCAGACCAGAAGTACAAAGACTGGCGAAAAAAGGCTTTGAATTGGCCATGACTCGGACTAAAAAATTGTGTTGTGTAGACAAGGCGAATGTATTAGAAACTTCCAGGCTTTGGAGGGAAACGGTTCAAGCCATGGAAAAAGATTATCCAGAAGTGACTGTTTCCTATGAATTTGTTGACGCTGTGGCCATGAGATTAGTACAATGGCCTAATACCTATGATGTACTCATTACTGAAAACTTATTTGGAGACATTCTTACAGATGAAGCTTCAGTGATATCTGGATCTATGGGACTCATGCCTTCTGCTTCTGTTGGAACAGAAACTTCTTTATTTGAACCTATTCACGGTTCTTACCCTCAAGCTGCAGGAAAAGATATAGCCAATCCATTGGCTACAGTACTCTCTGCTGCCATGATGTTTGAAGACGCATTTGGGCTAAACGAAGAAGCTGCTTTAATCAGAAAAGTAGTCAATGAATCTCTAGAGGCTGGTTTTGTCACTGAAGACTTAGCAGAAGGCGTGGCCCCTCAAAAGACATCGGCCGTAGGCGATTGGTTGGCCGCTAAAATATTAGAAGCCTAATAAAGAACTATAACACCCATTGATACAATAAAAAAAGCCCCGCTCATGAGCGGGGCTTTTTAATACCATTTATTAATACAATATTAAACGATAGGTTTCATTGCAGTCATAGATGCCCTTAATCTAGCACCTACTATTTCTACAGGATGATTCCTTAGTGCTGCGTTTATAGTCACCAATTGTGTGTTAGACACCTTATTGTCAGTCCCTCTCCCGTAAGCCGTTCCAATCACATCTGTGTCAATACGCGTCATAAAATCTGCCAATAAAGGCTTACAAGCATGATCAAACAAATAACAACCATATTCCGCTGTATCAGAAATAACCCTATTCATTTCAAATAATTTCTTTCTTGCAATTGTATTGGCAATTAATGGGGTCTCGTGAAGCGACTCATAGTAAGCAGACTCTTCAATAATACCTGAAGCAGTCATGGCCTCAAAAGCCAATTCTACTCCTGCCCTAACCATGGCAACCATTAAAACACCGTGATCGTAAAACGCCTGCTCCGTGATAGTCTCAGAAGAAATAGGTGTTTTTTCAAAAGCAGTTTCTCCTGTAGCAGCCCTCCATTCTAAAAGATTTTTGTCGTCATTAGCCCAATCCTCCATCATTGTTTTAGAGAAATGACCAGAAATAATGTCGTCCATATGCTTGTTAAACAAAGGCCTCATAATGTCTTTTAATTCCTCAGACAATTCGTAGGCTTTTATTTTTGCAGGATTAGACAAACGGTCCATCATATGAGTAATACCACCGTATTTCAATCCTTCCGTAATGGCTTCCCACCCGTATTGAATTAATTTTGCTGCGTATCCTTTATCCATTCCTTTTTCAACCATTTTGTCAAAACACAAAATAGACCCAGTCTGAAGCAGACCACATAAAATGGTTTGTTCTCCCATTAAATCGGACTTAACCTCAGCAACAAAAGAAGATTCTAACACACCTGCCCTATCCCCACCAGTAGCTACTGCATAGGCTTTGGCTTGAGCTAAACCAACACCTTGAGGGTCATTGTCTGGGTGCACTGCAATAAGTGTAGGTACCCCAAAACCTCTCTTGTACTCTTCTCTCACCTCAGAACCAGGACACTTAGGTGCAACCATAATAACGGTCAAATCTTTACGTACTTGCATTCCTTCTTCTACAATATTGAATCCATGAGAATAAGATAATGTAGCCCCTTGCTTCATGAGTGGCATTACAGCAGTCACCACAGCGGTGTGTTGTTTATCTGGAGTTAGGTTAATGACTACATCTGCATGAGGAATTAACGCCTCATAAGTACCTACCTTGAAATTATTTTCAGTAGCATTTATAAAAGAAGCCCTTTTTTGCGCAATCGCTTCAGCCCTTAAGGTATAAGAAATATCTAAACCAGAATCTCTCATGTTTAAACCTTGGTTTAACCCTTGAGCGCCACAGCCTACAATTACAATTTTCTTTCCTTTTAAGGCTTCCACCCCATCTGAAAATTCAGAAGATTCCATAAACCTACATTTTCCCAATTGGGTCAGTTGTTCTCTTAGAGATAGGGTATTAAAATAATTTGCCATGATAAAAATTTCTTGTTATAATTTATTTAATTGTTTATTAAAAGTCCTTTAACAAGGACGATATCTGCATTTCTGATTTTGACACAGCAATCCTACCAGACCGCACAAATTGCATAATACCAAATGGTTTTAGCTGATCGTAAAGCGTGTCTACCTCTGACCTTCTTCCAGATTTTGAAATTACAAAAAAGTCTCTGGAAACAGTGACAATTTGAGCATTGCTGTCTTTTATAATATTTTGAATCTCTCTTTCGTCAAATAGCAAACTTGAGTTTACTTTAAATAGAGCAGCCTCCTGATAGATAATTTCATCATCTGTATGAGAAAAAACCTTAATCACCTCTATCTGCTTTTCTATTTGCCCCGCAATATTATGCACCCATTTGGGTGTAGTAAACACAACTATTGTGAATTTAGATACATTATCAATCTCTGATTTAGAGACATTTAAGCTTTCTATATTGATGTGTCGCTTTAAGAATATTCCTGATATTCTATTCAATAATCCTACGTTATTCTCTGAGTAAACAGAGATGGTATACCATGCATTCTCCATCTTGTGCTATTTTAGTCTAATCTCTGAAACGGATGCTCCAGTGGGTATCATTGGAAATACGTTATGTTCATTTTCTACACATACCTCTAAAAAGTAAGGTCCCTTATGTGCCATCATTTTTTCTATGGCCCCAGCCAATTGATCTCTTTCACTGACTCTTGCTGCCTCTATATCATAACCTGCAGCAATCTTAACGAAGTCAGGATTACTCATTACAGTAGAAGCATACCTACTTTCGAAAAACAATTCTTGCCATTGTCTAACCATACCGAGATGCTCGTTGTTGAGTACCATGATTTTTACGGCAGTCTTATTTTGGAAAATAGTTCCTAATTCTTGGATGGTCATTTGGTAGCCTCCATCTCCAATAATAGCAACTACTTCTCTGTCTGGAGCACCCATTTTTGCGCCAATGGCAGCAGGAAGTGCAAAGCCCATAGTACCTAAGCCTCCTGAAGTTACATTACTTTTTGTTTGAGAGAAGCCGGCATACCTGCAAGCGACCATCTGGTGTTGTCCTACATCTGTAACTATGATAGCCTTGTTTCCACTCTTTTCATTGAGTATTCTTATGGCCTCTCCCATTGTAAGGCCGGGCTTGGTTGGGTATAAATCGTTTTTAATCACTTGTTCATACTCAATCTCATAGTGCTCATGGAAATTTTTCAACCAATCTTCGTGAGTGTTTTTATTGATTAATGGGAGTATATTTCTTAAACTTACTTTAGCATCTCCTAGTACCGCTACAGTAGTCTTTACATTTTTATCTATCTCTGCTGGGTCAATCTCAAAATGAATCACTTTAGCTTGCTTGGCATAAGTCTCTAAATTTCCTGTCACCCTGTCGTCAAAACGCATCCCAATGGTGATTAATACATCGCACTCATTGGTGAGCATATTTGGACCATAATTTCCATGCATTCCTACCATACCTACATTCAGCGGGTGACTGGTCTCTAATGCAGACAATCCTAGCACAGTCCAAGCGGCTGGTATACCAGATTTTTCTACAAAATCCTTAAATTCCTTTTCACCCTCTGACAATATAACCCCTTGTCCAAAAATGATGAATGGTTTTTTAGCCGTATTAATCAAGGCTGCTGCTTCAGACAAACTTTCTTTGGAGGCCACAGGGGTAGGAATATAACTCCTTACCTTAGTACATTTCTCATAGATAAAATCTAAAGACTCAAATTGCGCATTTTTAGTGATGTCTATGAGTACCGGTCCTGGTCTTCCAGATCGGGCAATATAGAAGGCTTTGGCTAAAATCTCAGGTATTTCGCTCGCTTCAGTGATTTGATAGTTCCACTTAGTCACTGGAGTAGAAATACCTATAATATCCGTTTCTTGAAAGGCATCTGTACCCAATAAATGTCTTCCCACCTGGCCAGTAATACAAACCATTGGCGTAGAATCTATTTGAGCGTCTGCCAATCCAGTGACTAAATTAGTTGCTCCTGGTCCTGAGGTAGCAATGGCCACCCCTACCTTTCCACTCACTCTTGCATAACCCTGAGCTGCATGAGTAGCCCCTTGCTCGTGTCTGGTCAGTATGTGGGTGAGTTTGTCCTGGAATTTGTATAATTCGTCATATACTGGCATAATAGCACCACCAGGGTATCCGTATATAAGATCTACACCTTCTGCCAAGAGACAATGAATAATGGCCTCTGCTCCAGTTATATTCATTTGTTTAGATGAATTTGTCGTTGTTGTCATTTGCATAATTAATTAAAAAACGTCTGTTACGCATCCTTTAGATGCAGAAGAAACTATGTTCGCAAATTTATATAAACTACCACTACTGACTTTAAGTTCAGGGGCTACCCATAATGCTTTCCGCTTATTGAGTTCTGCTATATCTATATCTAACGAAATGGTGTTTGAGCTAGCATCTATAGTAATAATGTCTCCATCTTGAACCAATCCAATGGTTCCTCCAACTTGAGCTTCAGGAGACACGTGTCCTACTACAAATCCGTGGGTACCTCCAGAAAAACGTCCATCTGTAATTAAAGCGACCTCTTTGCCAAGACCCGCACCCATAATGGCTGCTGTAGGCTTTAACATTTCTGGCATTCCTGGTCCTCCCTTTGGGCCTTCGTAACGAATGACCACCACATCTCCTTTTTTAACTTCTCCTGCTTTTATACCATCATTGGCTAAAAACTCTCCTTCGTACACTTTAGCAGGCCCTTTGAAATAAACCCCTTCTTTTCCTGTAATTTTAGCTACTGCACCTTCTTCCGCAAGGTTACCGTAAAGAATCCTAATATGTCCAGTTTCTTTTATTGGTGCATTTAGGGGTCTTATGACATCTTGGTCTTTTATAAGATCCGGAACAGATTGGAGGTTTTCTGCTATTGTTTTTCCAGTAACCGTCATACAATCACCGTGAAGCATGTCATTTTGAAGCATAAATTTCATTACCGCAGGTATACCTCCCACACGGTGTAAATCTTCCATAAGATATTGACCACTAGGCTTAAGGTCTGCGAGAAACGGGGTTTCACTAGAAATTCTGGTAAAGTCTTCTAGCGTAAAATCTATATTTGCTGTTTTTGCAATAGCCAAAAAATGCAATACCGCGTTGGTAGAACCTCCTAAAACGATGATTAATCTCACCGCATTTTCTAAAGACTTTTTGGTGATTATATCTAATGGTTTTAAATCCTTTTCTATTAGTAAGCCTAAGGCTTCGCCAGACGCTACACAATCCAATGGTTTCTCATTGCCTGTGGCAGGGTTAGAAGAATTATACGGTAAAGTCATCCCCAAAGCTTCAATAGCACTAGCCATTGTATTTGCAGTATACATTCCACCACAAGCACCAGCTCCAGGGCAGGCATTTTCAATTACTTCCTGATACGCTTTTTCATCTATAGTGCCAGCTACTTTCTCTCCCCATGCTTCAAAAGCTGATACAACATCTAATTTTTTTCCTCTTGCACAGCCTGAGGCTATGGTTCCTCCATAAACCATTATGGAAGGTCTATTTAATCTTATCATTGCCATTAAAGCACCGGGCATATTTTTATCACAGCCTACTATGGTAGCCAAACCATCATAGTTCATTGCCTGAACTACTGTTTCCATAGAATCTGCAATAATATCCCTAGAAGGCAACGAATAGCGCATTCCAAAGGTCCCCATTGAAATACCATCACTTACCCCAATGGTATTAAAGATAAGTCCAGTAAGATTGGCTTTCTGGACCCCCAACTTTACTTCTTTAGCCAAATCATTCAAATGCATATTGCAAGGATTTCCCTCATATCCTGTACTCCCAATTCCTATCATAGGTTTTTTAAGGTCTTCTTTAGAAAGACCAATAGCGTGAAGCATTGCCTGTGAAGCAGGCTGGGTTGGATCTTGGGTAACGTGTTTACTGTATTTATTTAATTCTTTTGCCATTAGAGCGTCAGATTATAAGATTCTATTTGATATTATTATCAAATTTAACCTATTCTCACTCTCAGAGAAGTGGTCTTACTGTATTGGGCTGTATTCAAGCACTTAAAATGTAATTTAAAATGCTGAATAAGAACTGTTTAAGTGTGTTTTTTTATCATATTCAATAAAGCAAATTAACTGTATTATTTATTTCATGAAAACACCAATACAATTAAGGAGAATTATAAATCATTAAAATAATGCAACTATGTTTTAATACTTAAAAAGAGTGGCCCTCCATTTAAGTCAAGTCATTATTTAATACGTATTCCTGTCCATTGTTCTGTATTGAATGGCTTCCGCTATGTGTACACTTTGAATATCAATTGCGCCCTCTAAATCTGCAATGGTTCTAGCCACTTTAATAATGCGGCTGTATGCCCGGGCAGAAAAGCGCAAACGTTTCATGGCTGCTTTAATAATTAATTGACTTTCATCATTTAAAACACAAAAAGCTTGAATTTCATTAACATCCATTTGTGCATTGTGAAAAACCCCTTTTATGGTTTTAAAACGTTTCAATTGAATATCTCTAGATTTCTGTACCCTTTCCAAGATAACAGCACTCTTCTCAGAAAAAGAAGTGTCAGACAATTTTTCATAAGAAACCGCCTGAACTTCTAATTGAATGTCTATTCTGTCTAAAAGAGGGCCAGATATCTTTGAAACATACCTCTGGGCCTCTTGAGCGTTAGAGTCATACAGTGTGTTTTGTTGAGAAAAATGACCCGATGGACTAGGATTCATGCTAGCCACTAGCATAAAACTGGCTGGATAGCTTATGGTATATTTGGCCCTAGATATTGTTATTTTACGGTCTTCCAAGGGCTGTCTTAAAACCTCTAAAACACCTTTCTTAAATTCTGGAAGTTCGTCCAAAAAAAGCACTCCATTGTGGGCCAAAGAAATTTCACCTGGCTGGGGAAAGCTCCCTCCTCCTACTAAGGCTACGTCTGAAATAGAATGATGTGGGCTTCTAAATGGACGCTGACATAATAATCCATGGGTTTCCAGTATTCCTGCTACAGAATGAATTTTTGTGGTTTCCAAGGCCTCTTGAAAATTCATCTCTGGTAAAATAGATGGAAGTCTTTTAGAAATCATCGTTTTTCCTGCCCCAGGAGGTCCAATGAGTAAAATATTGTGTCCTCCTGCTGCAGCTACTTCCATGGCGCGCTTAATCCCTTCCTGCCCTTTAACGTCACTAAAGCAAAGCGAGGGCTTATTTGTTAGGCCAGACAGTGACTTTTGATCTTTTAGACCCTCCCCTTTAATGTTGTGATTAGAGGCCTGATGGCTAGAAAATGACAACTGATGAGACGCATGGCTAAAAAAGTGAACTACTTCAGTAAGGTGTGACACCCCAATAATTGCTATCCCTACAATTAGCCCTGCTTCTGCCTCATTTTCCTTGGGGATTACAATCCCTTTAAAGCCTTCTTCCAAAGCTTGAATGGCCATTGCCAAAACACCTTTAACAGGTAAAATACTTCCATCTAAGGAAAGCTCTCCCATAATTAAGTAGTCTTTTGAATCAACTCCTTTTAACTGGGAAGAAGCCAATAATATGCCAAAAGCCAGTGTGAGGTCGTAAGCAGCCCCTTCTTTTTTCAAGGCTGCAGGAGCCATATTAATCGTAATCTTCTTACCCGGTATTCTATATCCATTGTTTAAAAGTGCTGCTGCAATCCTATAGTGACTCTCTTTGACTGCATTATCTGGCATTCCAACCAGATGATACCCAATACCAAGGGCTATATGGACCTCTATAGTAATGGTTACAGCGCTAATACCAAATACAGCACTCCCATACAGTTTTGTAAGCATCTTATATTTTTTTTATAAGGTAGCTAAAAGTATCTGTGGGTAAGAAGCAGTTCTATAAAAAGCAAACTGACTGGGATAAATGAATTTTAAGGTGAATTTATCTAGAGGGCTTTAAGACCAATTTTGAAGACTGACTAATAATTTCTTCTTTATTGAGCAGCAGGGTTCTAAAACCACCATTTCTGTAAAGCTGTGCCTGATCTTCATAGTGAGCGCTAAACGGATTTCCTGATTGCCCGGTAGGCAATATTCCAAGTGCATGCTCTATGTCTGAGAAATCAATCACCCTTCTGGTAGAAGGACCTTGATTCGCTTTAAACCCACCTGCCTCTGTATAACTAAAACCAGTGTTATTAATTACTTCCTTACCACCACTAATTGGAAAAGGTCCTACATTAAAAAAACTTCTTAAGGCTGCAATTTTACCAATAGGATGTTCGTGTTCTACGGTATGTATTTTTCCCCATTTCCATTGTTTTGGATCAGTTCCAAAACCATCCGTAAGGTCTTTGAAAGCTATTTTGAAGGAAGATTTCAGTAATTCACTTTTAGTTTCTATTTCAGCAGTTTTTTTGTTGTCAAACCAAATACTCTCTGCCTTTTTAGCCATAGGCGCAATAGCCCTTTTAAAAAAATGCGTGGTTTGAATGGCTTTAAATTGGCTTTCTCCAAGCTCATCTAAGAATACCGCCTTTAAAAAATAATATTCCCACTTGTGAAATAAAGCAGCTGCTGTAGTTGTTTCTGGATAATCACCTTCCCAAGATTGCAAATCATTGTAAGCCCATTGTTCGTCTGTAGTCAAAGAAGCAAAAAATGAAGTGTCCTCTTTTAATGCCAGATTAAAATCTGCTATAATGCCAGGGTTTACTGAAGAGGTGTGGTCTAAAATCATCTCTGAAACACTGGATTTATCCCAATCACTTTTTGGATCTAACAATTGAACAATTCTCTTGGCCCTGTTTTCAGGTAAGTAATATCCGGGGTATGTTTTTCCCGAAGGAAATAAGGGGGCATTGTTGGCAGAATACACATAGTTCCATGGTGGATTTTCAGACATAGGATTTTCAGAAAAATCTGTAAACTTTATTTTCTCCTGTGCTGCATTGGTTCCATCTAAAATAAATTTGGAAGACACCCCCTGAGGAAGTTCGTAAAGTGCTGCAGTGGCCCACCAAGCAATATTACCCTCACTATCGCCGTACATCACATTAAGACCTGGCGCATGAATATTAGGCAAAGCTGTTTTGAATGAATTTTTGTCTGCTGCATGTGATATACTATACAGGGCATTTAATACTTTATTAGGCCTCTGTGTATACACCCAAGACATACTCAGGGGCTTGTTTGCAGATAATCCATCTATAACCTCATTCATTAAGGGACCGTGAAGGGTAGACTTTACTTGAAAAGATATTGGATTGGCGTCTTTGACTTTAATCTGTTTTTCTTGTAATTGAAAAGGGAGCCACTCCCCTTCATACAAGTAAGCATTGCTGTCTGTAACATGAGATTGGGTCTGATAAAAATCAATGTCGTCGTTCTCAAACATAGTGAGTCCATAGGCCATTTTCCTATTGTGCGCTAAAAGAGGAAATGGAATTCCAGCCAAGTGATACCCATAATTTTCATATTGAGGCGTCTCAATATGAGCTTCAAACCATACTGAGGGTTGTGCAAAACCAATATGGGGATCATTGGCAAAAATGACCGCACCGTTTTTGGTCTTTTCCGCACCTATGACCCAGGCATTACTACCAATAAATTGTGGTGCAGGAACTTTTTCTAAAAGTGCTGCTATTTGATCTTCTACTGCTGTAAAGACTGGTATAGACACAGTGTTTGGATCAAAATCAATTTCCAAATCATTGAGGTAATTGGAGCCAAGTGAATGGTGAATATTAGATAAAAGGGGATCAGTCCTTTGGGCAACAGCAAAACTAAATGACATATAACCAAGGGTATTGTATATGTCTTTTAATTCAAAAAGTGTTTTTTCCATTCCCGTTAAATAAAATTCCACAGGAGTGGCACCATCAGTTACAAACTTATTTACCCCCTCTAAATAAGCCAAGGATAGTTTATATTCTGGACTAGATGTGTCTAGTTGGGCAACGGCCTTTTCGCTAGATGCATCTATCCCTAAAGTGAGAAAAAGACGGTCTGTTTCTATTAAATCTGATCCAAAGAGTTCCGCAAGCCTGCCAGAACCAATTCTTCTGAGTACTTCCATTTGCCAAAGCCTGTCTTGGGCATGAACGTAGCCAAGAGACTTAAAAGCATCTTCTTCAGTTTGTCCGTAAATATGGGGTACCCCATAGGCGTCATAGTACACTTGAACTTCTTCTGATAATCCGGCTAAAGATTTGGAGCCTTTATAATTCGGTGCCATTGACTGTACCACAACAACAACAATAATTAAAGATAAAAAAGCAATGAGTACAATAGAAACTAATATTCGTTTGATGTTTTTCATAATGATACTATCTAATCAAAACCTGTTATGGAATTATCTGTTTAGGGCTCCTAAAAGCCATTTTTTATAGGTGGGTATATCTGTGTATTGAATGGCTGGAGCCAATACTTCCAATGATGGTGATAAAAGTACATAATAAGGCTGTGAAGCTGCATTAAAATTAACCGTTTGAAAGGTACCCCATTTCTGACCAATCGTTTCAATAGGCTTTTGCCTGCCGCTTGGATAGGTGAAAACAAATTGATCTGAGTGAGGGAGTTCCTTACGGTCATCTACATATAGAGAGATTAACACAAATTCTTCATTAATCAAGGTAAAAACCGACGGATCACTCCAAACGTTTTCTTCCATTCTCCTACAATTTACACAAGCCCATCCTGTGAAATCTAATAGAATGGGTTTATTTTCTTCTTGAGCTACGCGCCACCCTGTCTCAAAATCTTTGTAGCAATTTAGTCCTAGAGGACAGTCAGACTCTTGTGCGTAAACACTGTAAAAACTTGGGGGAGGAAAACCGCTTAACCAAGCAAGGTTTTGCTTTTTAAAAATCCCTAGTAATAAGAAAGACCCAAATACGATACATCCTGCAATCCAAGGAAATCTAGACCAATGAATGGGCTTTTTCACCTTGTCGAATACCCCTAATAAATACGCTGCCAAGCCTATAGATAGCAACAGCCAAATTCCTAAGAAGATTTCACGCTTTAGGATACCCCAATGTCCCACCAAATCTGCATTGGACAGAAACTTAAATGCCAAGCCCAATTCTAAAAATCCTAAGAACACTTTTACGGTAATCATCCAGCCACCAGATTTTGGTAAGCCGCTCAATAGACCTGGAAACAAAGCAAATAAGGCAAAAGGCAAAGCCAATGCCAGTCCAAAACCAAACATGCCCACTGTTAAATTAGTTGCAACATCTCCACCCGCTAAGGTAGTACTACCAAGGAGACCCCCTAAAATAGGACCTGTACATGAAAAAGAGACCAGAGCTAAGGTAAGCGCCATAAAAAAGACCCCAACCACACCACCAATCCTTGAGGCAGAGGCATCTATTTTATTGCTCCATGAGGCAGGTAGATTCAATTCATAAAAACCAAAAAATGAGCCAGCAAAGAATATAAATATGACAAAGAACAAGAGATTTAGCCAAATATTTGTAGCTATAGTGTTTAGAATCTGAGCATCTAGAGAATTAAACAAATGAAAAGGAAGTGATAGTAAAACATAGATAAGCACTATAAAAAATCCATACCAAAGTGCATTTGTAATTCCTTTTTTCTTGTCATCGGAACTTTTAGTAAAAAAAGATACTGTCAATGGAATCATGGGAAAAACACATGGCGTAAGCAGTGCAATAAACCCGCCGAGCATGCCCAATAAAAATATCTTCCACCAACCATTCACACCACCCGCTGTTTCTTTTGGTACTAATGAACCCAATCGATCTTTGGATTTAAGGTCTAAGAGCAAAGCAGTTGTTTTTTCGCGGTCGCCATTATTTATGACAGCTGCTTGTGAGCTTACCTCTTTACCGGTTTCCAAAGCAACTGTAAAGCGAACCATGTTTGGAATACAAACTTCTTTACAGACTTGATAATCTATCGAAAATGAAATTTCTGAAAGCCCTCTGTCCTTAATTTCTAAACGTTGCTTAAAGATCACACTGTCTTTAAAAAAAAGTTCTGTTACATTAAAAACATCAGAATATTCGCCATATGTCTGGCTTTCTTCGGTAGTCCCTAATAACAAAAAGGAATCATTCTGATTTTCATACTTAAAAATCGCAGGTTGAGAACCACCCTCAGGAGAATACTGAGAATACAAATGCCAATCTTTTTCAATAGTTCCAATTAATGAAATGACGTAAATACTGTCATTTTCTTTAACTATTGATGGTGTCCACTGTACAGGGTCTTCAGAAGCAGACATTGGAAAAGAAAAATCTTGACCAAATACGATCTCTTGGGAGCTGATGAATAAAAAAGCGCAAAGAATTATTTTTTTTATAAAATCCTGAAACATAATGATTTATCTGTATTTAATTTTGAGGCAAACCGTCTATCTGCTCTATGCCCAACGACCCAAATAATTTGATCTTTTGCGTCTGTTAACAACCAAATAGAAGCCTTTGAAATTACATTTATTTTTTCATCTCTTAAAAACTTTGACACCTTCTTTTTCCCTTTCATTCCATTGGGGTAGAATAAATCTCCTTCTCTCGGATGTCTGAGTTTTAATGGGTAAGTGATGGTGTCTTCATCTACTAAAATAAATTCATGATGGGCTTTAGATGAAACTTCTTTGGTTTGTGAAATACTCAATTGAATGGGGTTTTTTATACCTAATTCACCTGGATAAATAGACACTGATTCTTCTGCTATACACGACGCTTCACTGGGCGTTAAAAGGGGTGTTAAAATAAGTGTACTTCTATCTTTTAACAACAAATGACTAGAAGACAATAATTTTTTTCCATTTTCACGCTGACACAGATCAAGTACTGCATTGGCGTCATTAAAGCCATAGGGAGAGAATAATCCATACATAACAGCTAAAATATGTGGCGTTGCACACAATAGATCAATAGTAATATGAACTTCATTGCCAATGGTAAGAAAAAACTCTTTTTTAAGCTGCTCTAAATACAAGGAAGCCAGTTGTGAGCGCTCTTTCAAATGCGACTGTGTTTGGATCATATTTTCCAAAGCAGTAGGATGCAAATCAGCCATTAGAGGCAATACTTCGTGTCTAATTTTATTTCTGAGATAATCGGTACTGTCATTAGAGCTGTCCTCTCGCCATAGTATATGATTCTCATTGGCAAATGTCAATAGGGCGGCTTTAGCAAAACAAATTAGGGGTCTTCTAATGTAATCTCTTTTCTCAGGAATACCCAACAATCCCTCTATACCTGTCCCCCTAGAAAGATTAATAATCATGGTTTCCAGTGCGTCCTCACGCTGATGTGCTGTGAGTAAATACTGGTAATTATCTGTCTTAATGAGCTGGTCAAACCAATTGTAGCGAAGTGTTCTAGCCCCCATTTGAATTGAAACCTTATGTTTTTTAATATAAGCATTGGTGTCAAAACTTGTTTGGAAGACCGGCACTCCTAATTCAAGCGCTAAATTGGCTACAAATTGGGCATCGGCCGTGGAAGCGGCCCCACGTAAATTAAAATTACAATGGGCCAAAGCAAAAGTCAAACCACACTGTGAACACAAATGGGCCAGCACTACTGAATCTACCCCACCACTGCAAGCCAGCAAAAATGGACTTGTTGTAAGTTCCTTAAATTGGGTGTTTAGATGGTTTTTAAAAGCGGTAATCACGAGAACTAATTATTGGGTTTGACGTGTTTTTATTTGCTACTTTTGAAACGTAAAGATACCCTTAATTTTGGAGTTAGCCCTTATGGAGCAAAAGCGATTACATTTTATAGATGCCATTAGAGCTTGGGCCATTCTCATGATGTTGCAAGGACATTTTATAGATGGATTACTCGCCCCACAATTCAGAGATCAAGATCAGGACTGGTTTCAAATTTGGACCTATTTTAGGGGCATTACTGCACCGGTTTTTTTTACGGCATCTGGGCTAATTTTCACCTATCTTTTATTCAAAAACACCCACACTACCTATGTCAACAAAAGAATTAAAAAGGGCTTAAAAAGAGGGGTGCAACTGATTGTTTTGGGGTATTTATTGAGACTTAATTTACAGGGGCTGCTAAACGGGCATATTTATCCTAGTTTCTTTTATGTAGATGTATTGCATTGCATTGGTTTGGCCATTCTCATTTTAATTTTTGCGTACAAATTAATAGGCCATTGGTCCATTAAGGGGTTCAGTATAGTTGTATTTGCATTGGCTACGCTTATTTTTAGTTTTGAACCTTGGTTTAAAGGATTGGATTGGTCCAATTGGCCAGTAGCTTTAAGCCATTATTTTACCCGTGAAAATGGTGCTTTATTCACCTTTATTCCTTGGGTGGGCTACAGCTTTTACGGCGCCTTTATGGCTGTGATTTTGGTTAAACTAAGTCATAAAAAAATGTTTTATCCCATCGCTATACTTGGCTTATTTATTTTGGGTACTTGGTTAAAATATGACTCTTCCAGATTTTTTATATTTCTAGGCGATCAATTTGGGTGGAAGGTATTCAGCGCTGTTGCTTACAACAATTACCTATTTATTAGACTCGGAGATGTGTTTTGGGTTCTTGGTGTGTTCATGCTGGGGAGGCAATTCCTTCAATACAAAACACTTTTAGCCATTGGTCAAAACACCTTGAGTATCTATGTCATTCACGCAGTAATCTTATACGGAAGCTTTCACGGTTTTGGCCTGTATAAGTTTTTTAAAAAATCGCTCAATGTACCCGAAGCTTTTGCCGGGGGATTGCTTTTTGTGCTATGCTGTGTCAGTCTGTCATTTTTATATGAATACAAAAAGGGATTTGTAAAAGATTATATTTCTCGTATATTTAAAAAAAATAAAAATTATGAGTGATGTTAATTCAGGGCCTATTCCTGTGGCCTTAGAAAAAGATAAAAACTACAGCTGGTGTACCTGTGGGCATACAGAAAATGAACCTTTTTGTGACGGTTCACACAGAAAAAACAATGCTACACCATCCTTAAAATTCAGTGTTTCTGAAGAAAAAACAGCCTATTTATGCAGCTGTAAAAAAACATCAAACCCACCTTATTGTGACGGTAGTCATAAAGGATAATGTAGGAACATAAAAGTTATTATAATAGAAAAGCCCGCTAATAGCGGGCTTTTCTTATACAGTAAAATATTTATTAAATATGTAAAGCCCTGTCTTCCGTTGCCGCTAAAGCAGCTTCTTTTATGGCTTCTGCAAAGGTGGGGTGCGCGTGAGACATTCTTGAAATATCTTCAGCAGATGCTCTGAATTCCATGGCTACTACAGCCTCTGCAATTAAATCTGCACATCTAGCGCCAATCATATGCACCCCTAAAACCTCATCGGTTTCTTTGTGTGCTAAAATCTTTACAAAACCATCTAGGTCCATACTTGCCCTAGATCTTCCAAGGGCTCTCATTGGAAATTGACCCACTTTATAAGGCGTGTTACTTTCCTTTAACTGTGCTTCTGTTTTTCCAACTGCAGCAACTTCTGGCCAGGTATATACAACTCCAGGGATTAAATTATAATCAATATGAGGTTTTTGGCCAGCTATAATCTCAGCTACCATAGTGCCCTCTTCTTCTGCTTTATGCGCCAGCATGGCACCAGCTACTACATCGCCAATTGCATATATATGTGGTGTGGCTGTTTGTAAATGACTGTTCGTAACTACCCTACCCCTTTCATCAAGACTTACGCCTGCTGCTGCTGCATTTAGGCCTGCGGTGTAAGGACTTCTCCCAACAGCAACCAAACAATAATCTGCCTCTAAAACTACTTCTGCGCCTTTTTTATCATTTGCTTTAACCGTTACTATGTCTCCCTTTCTAGTGACTTCTTTCACTCCGTGTGACAAAAGAAATTTCACTTTCTGCTTTTTCATCACCTTGGCGAGCTCCTTAGAAAGTGCCTCATCCATGGAAGGAATAATACGGTCTGCATATTCTACCACAGTAACTTCTGCGCCCAATCTCTTGTATACCTGTCCCAATTCAAGACCAATAACACCTCCACCTATGACCACTAAGTGCTTTGGGATTTCTGGGAGAGAAAGGGCCTCTGTAGAGGTAATTATACGTTCTTTGTCTTGGGTAATAAAAGGCAATTGACTGGGTTTTGATCCAGTAGCAATAATAGTATTCTTTGCAGAAATGCTGGTAGTTTTACCCTCACTGTCTTTTACAGAAATAGTATGTGCATCTTTAAAACTACCAAAACCGTGAAGTACAGTGATTTTATTTTTATCCATTAGATACTCAATACCTTTGGTAGTTTGAGCTACAACACTGTCTTTTCTAGCAAGCATTTTAGAGAGATTAGCGATAATTTCTCCTGGAATTTCAATCCCGTGTGTTTCAAAATGTTTTGTAGCGTCTTCATAATGGTGGGAAGAATCTAACAAAGCTTTAGAAGGAATACATCCTACGTTTAAACAGGTTCCTCCTAAGGTATTATATTTTTCTATCAAAGCCGTTTTAAGGCCTAATTGTGCACAGCGAATTGCTGCTACATAACCTCCAGGTCCTGAACCTATCACGGCTACATCAAAAGCATCCATATTTTTTATTTTAAGTAAACTATAACAAAATTACCACATAAGTTTTAGCTTACAAAGGTATATGTGCAGTATCTTTTATTTCACTAATCACAAAGGCACTTTGGGTACTTCCAATGGCTGAAATAGTCGTGAGTTTACGCACCATAAAATCCCTGTAAGCAGCCATATCCTCTAAATGAATTTTCAATAAATAGTCGTATTCACCAGCGATATGAAAACAGCTTACCACAGCCTCTAAACGGGCAATCTCTCTTTCAAATTGAAGCACCATATCTTTAGAGTGTTGCTGTAATTTAACATGGCAAAATGCCACGAAATTCTTGTTTACTTTTGATTTATCCAAAACGGCAGCATACCTAGATATAATCCCTGAACGCTCTAATTTTTTTATGCGTTCATAGATAGCCGTATTAGAGAGTCCAAGTTGGTTGGCGTAATACTTATTGGGTTTTTTACTGTCTTCTTGGAGTAGTTTTAAAAGACTTTTGTCAATCTGGTCTATCATTTTTAGATAATTTTAAAAGCAAAATAATCATTTAGGTGTTTAAAAAGATTTATTTTCCTATAAATTTATAATATTTAGATAAATTATCTGTAAAATATATTTTTAATTGTAAATATTTAATTGAAGCAATAGATTTACTGAAATTAATCTTATGAAAACTTCAAAATCTGGTGCAGCATCTATTTTATCTCAACTTAATATTGGTGCCCATAGTGGTGTAAATCCATCTATTTCAGACAGTAGTACCTATGCATTTAATACTGCAAAGGATATGTCGGATACTTTTGAAGGCACCAAAGAAGGTTGTTTTTTATACAGCAGACACAGTACACCAACCAACCACATGCTAGCTAACAGCCTAGCTGCAATGGAAGGAAGTGAAGCTGCCCATGTATTTGGCAGTGGTATGGGCGCAATTACTGCCGTACTATTTCAGTTGTGTACCGCAGAAGACCATATTGTAAGTAGCAGAACCATATACGGAGGCACCTATGCCCTATTAAAAAACTTCATGCCTAAATACGGCGTACAAACCAGTTTTGTGGACACTACTGACCTCCAAGCTGTAACAGCTGCCATTACACCTAAAACAAAAGTGTTGTACTGTGAGGCAATGAGTAATCCGCTTTTAGAAATTAGTGATATAGAAGCGCTGGCTGCAATTGCAAAAAAACACCAACTCACTCTTGTGGTAGACAATACCTTTACTCCCTTAATGATTGCGCCCATTAAACACGGGGCACATATTGTCATACACAGTCTTACAAAATTTATTAATGGCACCTCAGATGCAGTCGCAGGCGTTGTTTGTGCTACAGAAGATTTTTGTCACTCACTAAGGGATGTAAATCAGGGAGCAGCCATGCTCTTTGGAAGTACCTTAGACAGCCAAAGGGCCGCCTCTATTCATAAAAATTTAAAAACACTGCCTATTAGAATGACCAAACATTCAGAAAATGCTTGGTGTATTGCTCGAGGACTTCAACAGGCAGGATATAAAGTCATGTATCCAGGACTTGAGGATCACAAAGGAAAGCAAACGCTTGAGAAACAATTAGAAGCAGGTTTTGGTTATGGTGGATTAATGACCTTAGACGCAGGTAGTCTAGAAAAAGCAAACGCTCTAATGGAAGCCATGCAAGACGCAGGCGTAGGATATTTGGCCGTAAGTTTAGGGTTTTACAAAACCCTATTTTCTGCCTCAGGAAGCTCTACCTCCTCTGAGATTTCTCCAGAGGAACAAAAACAAATGGGTCTTGGGGAAGGTTTAATTCGTTTTTCGATTGGCCTAGACCATCTGCCAGAGGAAACGCTGGCACTTATCTTGGATTGTATAGATAAAGTGGCCTTGCATAAAGGCGCTTAAAATTGTAATATTACGCTTTACTAAAAAACTACTATGAAGTCAAAAGCGTCTACTCCAAAATCTATTTCTCTTAAAGCTTCCTTAATACCTGTGGTATTATTAGTGGTTTTATTGGCCTACAATGTTTTTGTCTTTGGAGACGACGCCCTAAGCGGTTCCAACCAATTTATTTTACTGATCGGTGGTGCTATAGCAGCTGTAGTAGGCTTTTACCACAAAGTATCTTATGAAAAAATGCTTGCAGAAGTGGCGGAAAATTTAAAATCTACTACTGGGGCCCTACTTATCCTACTGATGGTGGGTGCGTTATCTGGTACTTGGCTAGTGAGTGGCATTATACCGGCCATGATTTACTATGGTTTACAAATTCTAAACCCCACCATATTTCTGGCTGCTTGTGTCATTATATGTGCTATAATTTCCATTGCTACAGGTAGCTCGTGGACTACATCTGCAACGGTGGGTATTGCCCTTATCGGTATTGGAAATGCCCTTGGAATCCCTATGGGAATGACAGCAGGTGCGGTCTTGTCTGGGGCTTATTTTGGAGATAAAATGTCGCCACTAAGTGACACAACAAATCTAGCGCCAGCTATGGCTGGAGGTGATTTGTTTACCCATATTAGGTATATGCTGCTCACAACAGTTCCCACACTTATAGTCACACTAATTGTTTTTGTTGTATTAGGATTCACAATGGATACTTCAGGAGAAGCAGACACAGCGTCCATTCTCAATAGTATAGACGCCACCTTTAATATTAGTGGTTGGTTGTTTCTTGTGCCATTGGGCGTGATTTTAATGATACTTAAAAAAACGCCACCCCTAATGGCTTTACTTATTGGAACGCTTTTAGGAGGTGTTTTTGCCCTAATTTTCCAACCCGAAATTATTGCTGGTTTGTCTGGAGCTAAAGAACTCAACTTTGAAAACGGCTATAAAGGAATCTTAAACGCCATTACAGTAAGCACAGAAATTGCCACTGACAATGTTGCCCTAAACGACCTTTTTACCTCTAAAGGCATGTCTGGAATGTTAGGAACTATATGGTTAATCATGTGCGCCATGGTTTTTGGAGGTATTATGGATGGAATTGGTGCACTTTCAAAAATTAGCGAAACACTCTTGGGAATGGCCAAGACAACCTTTGGGCTTTTTGCCAGTACTGTAGCGAGTTGTTTGGCGCTAAATGTAACCGCCTCTGACCAGTACTTAGCCATTGTTATTCCAGGAAAGATGTTCTCCAAAGCTTATAAAGACAAAGGATTGGCTCCTGAGAACCTAAGTAGAACCCTAGAAGATTCAGGAACTGTCACCTCTGTGCTTATCCCTTGGAATACTTGTGGTGCTTATCACTCTGGCGTATTAGGTGTTGGTGTAGCAGACTATTTTGTCTATGCTATATTCAATTGGTTGAGTCCATTCATGACTTTATTATTCGCTGCTTTTCAAATTAAAATAGCCCAATTAAAAAAGGATTAGTTCCCCTATCAATTTTTCTTATAGCCCTATTGTTATAAAGTAGGTTGGTGTTTTTTATAAGACTTAGTTAGTTGTACTTTTGCAGCATCAAATAACAAAACAATTAACTATGGCCTTTGTAGGAAAAAAATTTCCAAATTTAAGCGTAAACGCAATGAATGAAATGGGTGACACCTTTAAAATTAATATTTTAGAGGAAGCCCAAAAGAACAACAAAAAAGTATTATTATTCTGGTATCCAAAGGACTTCACATTTGTATGTCCAACAGAATTACACGCATTTCAAGATGCACTTGCAGATTTTGAAAAAAGAAACACTATGGTTATTGGTGCCTCTTGTGATACTGCAGAAGTTCATTTTGCTTGGTTAAACACTCCAAAAGACAACGGTGGTATTGAAGGAGTAACCTATCCTTTAGTAGCAGACAGCAACAGAAATTTATCTGCTGTTTTAGACATATTAGATGCTACAGAACAACAATACGATGAAAACTCAGGCGTGGTACTTTTAGAGGGAGACAATGTTACCTACAGAGCCACTTATCTAATCGATGAAGAAGGAACTGTTTTTCACGAAGGAATAAACCACATGCCTCTTGGTAGAAATGTACAAGAATTCATCCGTTTAATAGATGCTTACGCACACGTTCAGAAAAATGGAGAAGTATGTCCTGCCAATTGGGAAGAAGGAAAAGAGGCTATGTCTGCAAATAGAGACGGTGTAGCAAATTATTTAGCTTCTCACTAAGCCTTAAATAAATTTAGGCGGGGCAATAGCCCCGCTTTAATCTCATTAAATAATTTTAAGATGGTGGTAGAATTAGAACAAGACAATCTAGCAGAAATAATTGCCCAAAATCCTAAGGTAATGGTTCAATACAGTGCTACTTGGTGTGGTAATTGCAGGATCATGAAACCAAAATTCAAAAAAGAGGCTCAGGAAAATGAAGCCATAACATTCGTTATGGCCGATGCTGAAAAATTTCCTGAATCTAGAAAGTTAGCCCAAGTAGACAACCTGCCTACCTTTGCTGCTTTTTCGGGTGGGGCCCTTTTAAACCAAGTACAAACCAATAAATACGAAGTTCTTAAAACACTAGTCAATGAAGTTGCCAGTCATTAAACATTTGCTTTCTTTTGTTGAAGAAAATGATGTTGATTATCTAGAGGAAACCATTGAAACCCTTGAATCAATTTCTGAAATTTCTTCTTTAAAAGATGAAGAATTAGACCTTATAGGAGAATTGATTTCAAACCTTTATGGCGCAGTGGAGGTACAAAAAACTATTACTGCGGGTACCCCTAAAAAAGAGGCTTTAAACAACTTCATGAAAAGGGTCTTAGGCGCTATAGATAAATAATATTCTAAGGAATCAATGATAGAAAAGGACCGTAAATTTCCTTTAATCAATTAAAAATCTCCTAATTGGAGATTTTTTTTTTGGTCTTCTCCAAATAGCGTATTTTTATAGACTAAAATTTCACTTATGGCAACTGTACACTTAAAAGGAACTCCATTACAAACTATAGGCACGCTTCCAACGGTAGGAAGCAATGCACCAGATTTTTCACTGACTGCATCTGACTTATCTGATAAGTCATTAAATGATTTTAGCGGTAAGAACATCATTCTTAATATTTTTCCAAGTATAGATACGGGTACCTGTGCTCAATCTGTAAGATCTTTTAATAAAATGGGTGCTGCTAAGGACAATACGGTTGTTCTATGTATTTCTAAAGACCTTCCATTTGCCCAAGCCAGGTTTTGTGGTGCAGAAGGATTAGAAAATGTAGTAAACCTGTCAGATTTTAAAACAGGAAAATTTGGTGGTGACTACGGACTAAGTTTCACTGAAGGACCTTTAGCGCCATTACATTCAAGGGCTGTAGTTGTTATTGACACCAATGGAAAAGTAATCTACACAGAACAAGTCAATGAAATTGTAGATGAGCCTAACTACGAAGCAGCCCTAGCTGTACTTTAAAAATAGTAACCACCCTACAATGGCTAAAAAGGCAAGTGACCACCTACATAAGAAAAGCACTCCTAAATTAAAGCTTGAGATTTCAAAAAAAAATAAAGTCATTATTGGCTTTGCTATTTTGGTCATTGGTTTATCATTGTCTATTTCTTTTATTTCCTTTTTAAACCATTGGCAAGAAGACCAAAGCGTCTTGAGCGCTTTTCTTGACCGAGAAGTAGCCGCAAAGAATGCCCTTAATAAATTAGGTGCAGCACTGGGTTATTTTTTTGTGTATAAAGGATTAGGGCTAAGTGCCCTGGTTTTATCTAGTTTGGTCTGTATCAGTGGGTTTTACATCTTTTTAAGTCTACCAAAAAAATCGCTTTATAAGATTTGGTTTTGGGGATTGTATTCCGCTCTCTTTATAAGTATCACATTAGGATTCGCTGCAGATACCTATCCCATTTTTGGCGGTGTCATGGGATTTGAAATAAAAGATATTGCTTTAGATTATATTGGCAGTACTGGACTTACATTGTCACTTTCCATCTTTTTTATCATTTTTATTGTGAGGGTATTTAATTTTAACCCACAATCCTTAGGAAGGTTTTTTGCCCGTTTTAAGCCCACACCTATGGTGAATGAAGCGGAAACTGAAAACAATATAATAGATCCTTATACCCACAGATCAGATATAAATGAGCCAACTCCATTACAAAAACTGAAGGAAGAAAGCGATGAGCAAGAGGAATCAGGCAGAATTGATGAAACTGCTACTGCAGAAAATATAGCAGTAAAACCCGCTTTAGATACCATTGAAAAAGAGTTCTCTATATCAGATATTTCCACTAAAAAAGAAAAACCGTCCGCTTCAGCTCCTGAAAATTTAGAAATTGAAGTAGCTGCTATTGACGAGGAAGAAGAAAGCACAGACAATTTATCCAACCAATTGCTGAAAGACTTTGGAGCCTTTGACCCTACCCTAGAACTTTCTAACTATAAATTTCCTTCCCTAGATCTATTAGAAAAACACGGAGGAGAGACAGGAATTACTATAAATGAAGAAGAATTAGAAGAAAACAAGGTTAAAATTGTAGAGACCCTTAAGAATTATAATATTGGAATTGCCCAGATTAAAGCGACCATAGGACCCACGGTGACACTGTATGAAATAGTTCCTGAAGCGGGTGTTAGAATTTCTAAAATTAAAAACTTAGAAGACGACATTGCCCTATCTTTAGCAGCATTAGGGATTAGAATTATAGCTCCTATACCTGGTAAAGGAACTATAGGTATTGAAGTGCCTAACAAAAATCCAACTACCGTTTCAATGCGTTCTGTAATAGCCTCTGCTAAATTTCAAAATGCCGCCATGGAATTGCCCATCGCTTTTGGAAAAACCATTTCAAACGAAACCTTTGTAGTAGATTTAGCCAAAATGCCCCATATGCTTATGGCTGGAGCAACAGGTCAAGGAAAATCTGTTGGATTAAACGCCGTACTCACCTCACTGCTTTATAAAAAACACCCTGCAGAGGTTAAATTTGTATTGGTAGATCCAAAAAAAGTAGAACTCACCCTATTTAATAAGATTGAAAGGCATTATTTGGCCAAGCTTCCAGATGTAGAAGACGCTATAATAACAGACAATACCAAAGTAATCCATACGTTAAATTCTCTTTGTATTGAGATGGACAACCGCTATGAGTTGCTCAAAATCGCTATGGTGCGTAATATTAAAGAATACAACACTAAATTTAAGGCCAGGAAACTCAATCCAAACGATGGCCATAAATTCCTACCCTATATAGTACTTGTCATAGACGAATTTGCAGATTTAATTATGACGGCAGGAAAAGAAGTAGAAACCCCTATTGCGCGTTTGGCACAGTTGGCAAGAGCCATTGGAATTCACCTTATTGTGGCCACCCAAAGGCCCTCTGTAAACGTTATTACGGGAATTATAAAGGCCAATTTCCCAGCAAGAATAGCTTTTAGAGTAACTTCAAAAATAGACTCCAGAACTATCTTGGACAGCCAAGGAGCAGACCAACTGATTGGTCGTGGAGATATGTTATATACCCAAGGGAATGATGTCACCAGAATACAGTGTGCTTTTGTGGACACCCCCGAAGTAGAAAAAATCACAGATTTCATAGGTTCTCAAAGAGCTTATCCAGAAGCGTACTTACTACCCGAATATGTTGGCGAAGAAGGATCAAGTACAGTAGATTATAATATTTCCGAAAGAGATGCCATGTTTAGGGAAGCAGCAGAAGTTATTGTGATTGCCCAACAAGGATCTGCTTCACTCATCCAGAGAAAATTAAAATTAGGCTACAACAGGGCGGGCAGAATAGTAGATCAATTGGAAGCTGCTGGAATTGTAGGCCCATTCGAAGGAAGTAAAGCGAGACAAGTACTCATTCAAGACCTGATTGGTTTACAACAATTATTAGACAATGAAATCCAAAAAAATGAATAAGATATTTTTACTATTAATCAGTATTTGCTCATTCGCTTGGTCACAAGATGCCTCCAAGGTATTACTGAAAGAAGTTTCAGACAAGCTACTGGCACAAGAAAATATTAGTCTTCAGTTTAATTACACTCTTTTTAACGCAGAGGCCAATATAAACCAAGAAACTTCAGGAAAGGTTCAGCTCAAAGGAGAAAAATACCGGTTCGAATATTTGGGTATTATTCAACTCAATGACACCAAAAATACCTATACTATTGTACCGGAAAATGAAGAGGTCACTATAGTCTCCAATGAAAATGCAGGATCAGAAATGAATCCTGCAAAAATATTGAATTTTTACAACGAAGGCTATCGCTTTCAGTGGGACATTGCTCAAAATATTGGAAATAGAAAAATTCAATACATAAAACTCGTTCCAATTGATAGTAGCTCAGATATTGCCTATATATTACTCGGGATTGACAACCAAAAAAAGGAAGTGTATAAAGTCATTGAAACAGGTAAAAACGGTACCCAAACTACAATCACTATTACGAAATACGAAACCAACACAAACTTAGCTCCAAATCTTTTTTCTTTTGAGGAGAAAAAATATATTGACTTAGGTTACTACATCATAAAAGAGTGAGAATTCTAGACAGATACATACTCACTAGGTTTGTGTACAACTTCCTAAGTGCTTTTGTGATACTGATGTTTATATTCATCTTCCAATCCATTTGGTTGTATATAGATAATTTAGCAGGAAAAGGCTTGGATCTAGTCATTATTGGAAAATTCATTTTTTACCTCCTACCAAATCTAACAGAGAAAGTACTTCCCCTAACGGTACTCTTATCTTCTATTTTAACTTTTGGAACCTTTGCAGAGCATTATGAGTTTGCCGCCATGAAAGCCTCTGGAATATCCCTACAAAGATCTATGAGAACACTCATAGTATTAGTTAGTGTTTTAGGCTTAGTCACTTTCTATTTTGCAGACAGAATCATTCCAGCAGCTGAGCTTAAATCTTATAGTCTTAAAAAAAATATTGCTAAAGTAAAACCTGCTGTAGCCATTGCCGAGGGACTATTTAGTGAGTTTGAAGGCACAGGCATGACTATTCTTGTACAAGAAAAGTATGGAGAAAATGACCGATACTTACGCGATGTAACCATACATAAAAAAACTGATAATCAGATCAATACCACTGTAATTAAAGCAAAAGAGGGCGAATTACTCAGTTCAGAAAACAGTAATCTCATTAAACTTGTTTTAAAAGATGGACACTACTATGAAAGTCTGAGTGTCACGACAAGTAAAAACCATCAAAAACATCCATATGCAGTCTCTAATTTCGAAACATACACCATCAATATAGACCTTACCGAGCTCAATATGGTAGACATGGATGAGCAAACGGAAGGAAATAGTGATAAGATGAAAAATGTCATTGAGCTCAGAAGAGACATGGATTCCATCACAAACAATAATGCAGTTATTGTGGAGGCATTGTCAAAAAATATCACAGAAAGAATGGGGATTCAACTGAGAACTATTGCCTTAGAAACACCCAAAGATTCTGCTTTTGCAGCTATGCCATTAGACAGTTTACCTACTATAGACAATGTATTAGCAAAATTCACTCCCGTACAAGGTACTCAAATAATATCTGAGGCGATTAATACAATCACCATGTCTGCACTTACCATTCAAACAAAACGCAAAGAACTATTAATCAGGTATAAAATTTACAATATGCACGCCCTATCATTACATAAAAAATACGCCCTTGCACTCTCCTGCATTGTCTTATTTTTTGTAGGGGCACCCTTAGGAGCTATTATTAGAAAAGGAGGGTTAGGACTCCCAATGGTTATAGCTATTGTATTATTTTTAACCTATTACTTCCTCGGAGTATTCACCTATAATTACGCCAAAGAAGGAAATATATCTCCATTTTTTGGCGCATGGATCCCTACCCTAGTCATGCTTCCTTTAGGGATATTCTTGACTAAAAGAGCCACAGAAGACAAAGGGATGGTCCAATTCGGAAGTATAATAGATTTCTTCAAAAATATATTCGTTAGAAAAAGAAAGTAAGATGAAAGAGAATAGCGCCTTAGATACTATTGAAAGTGCCATTGCAGATATAAAAGCTGGAAAAATAATTATCGTTGTAGATGACGAGAATAGAGAAAATGAAGGAGATTTTTTAGCCGCAGCAGAAGCAGTTACACCAGACATGATCAATTTCATGGCCACACATGGCAGGGGACTTATATGTGCGCCCCTCACGGAGCGCCGATGCGAATCCCTATCCCTACACCGTATGGTACAAAATAATACAGATCCGCTGGAGACTGCCTTTACGGTTTCAGTAGATTTAAAAGGGCATGGAGTCACTACAGGAATTTCTGCCGCTGACAGGGCTAAAACTATCAAAGCACTAACAGATAAAAAAACCAAACCCAATGACCTGTCTAAACCAGGGCATATATTTCCTTTAGTAGCCAAAGAAGGAGGGGTACTTAGACGAACAGGCCATACAGAGGCTGCTATTGATTTCGCTAGATTAGGAGGCTTTTCACCTGCAGGAGTTATCGTAGAAATCATGAATGAAGACGGGACCATGGCAAGACTGCCACAGCTTTTAAAAGTAGCTAAAAAGTTCGATCTTAAAATTGTTTCTATTGAAGACTTAGTCGCTTACCGAATGGAACACGACAGTCTGATAGAAAAAAAGGAGGATTTTGACATACAAACCCGTTTTGGAGAATTTAGGGTAAGAGCTTATGAACAAACAACCAACAAACAAGTGCATATAGCACTTACAAAAGGAAGTTGGAAAAAAGAAGAACCCATTCTCACCAGAATTAACTCAAGCTTAATAAACAACGACATTCTAGGTACACTGACTAATAATCCTGACCAAAAATTGGACCGAATGTTTAAGGCCATTAACCAAGCAGAAAAAGGTGCTGTGGTTTTCATTAACCAAGAGTCCTCTGTCTTAAATTTAGTGTCTAGACTAGGTCAATTAAAGGAAAACCAGGCCAAAGGGATTTTAGAGGCCCCACCAATAGATATGGACAGTAAAGATTACGGAGTGGGTGCCCAAATCTTACACGACTTAAATATATCCAAGATTAAACTGCTATCCAATGCCCAACAAACCAAAAGGGTTGGAATGGTAGGCTATGGATTAGAAATTGTAGACTATATAGGGTACTAAATAAAACAGCTTTTACTTAAAGGTCAATAATTATATCTGACAAGTCTTTACGCACTTTTAGCGCAGTAGCTGAAGCGTCGTCAGGCGCTCTCACCCCTATTGGCATAGCTATAATAGTTTTAAGTTGTTTCGCATCTAAATCCAATATTTTATCATAAGCTTGTGGGTCTAAACCTTCCATAGGACAAGCGTCTATTTGAAGGGCAGCTAGAGAAGCTAGCATATGTCCCATGGTCAAATATACCTGCTTGGTTGCCCAAGATGAAATTTCATCCTCAGATTTATTGGCAAAAGATCCCTTCATAAAGTTTTTATATCCCTCTAAATTTTCCAATGGTATCTGTCTTTTTGTAGACATATCCTTAAAAAATTGGTCAATATAATCCATGCCAAAATCTGTTCTAACAGCAAAAACAAGTATTGCTGCAGACTGTGAAATTTGTTGCTGACCGAAACTAGCAGGGACTAGTTTTTCTTTTAACTCAGGATTTTGAACTACAATCATTTTATAGGGCTGTAAACCATAAGAACTAGCGCTTAGGTTAAACACTTTCTTAACTTCAAGAATTTGCTGCTCTGTTAAGCTTGCTTTATCGTCAAATTTTTTGACAGCGTATCGCCATTCTAAAGCATCTAATATATTATTCATAGGGATTTATATGTTATTTAAGTATTAAAGAACCAAAGTTTAATAGCCATAATGACTATCATAGCGACCATGAACTTTTTTATAAAGCCATCGCCTTTTTTTACAGAATACCTAGACGCCACCCAAGCACCTGTTCCATTACCTAAAGCAAGTACTCCACCAATGAGCCAATCTACTTTGTCATTGTAAGCAAACACAGCCAATGCGGCTATGGTATACAAGCAAACAACAGATACCTTGGTCATATTCGTTTTGACCAAACTCAATCGGTTCACGCCGTGTAAAAATATCATCATTAAAAAGCCCAATCCAGCGTTAATAAAGCCGCCATAAATACCAAAAAAGAAAAAAGCAATCATGGCGTAAACCAAATATTTTCCCTTGAGGCGCTCTTCAAGGCCCTCTGTATTCATTTTAGGTTTAAAAAGTATAATGAGTACCACTGCCACCATAATTATGGCTAAAATCTTATTAAAAGTTTCTCCCTTAATATCTATTGCAATATTAGCCCCTATGATAGAACCAATAAAAGCGGTTACTGCCAAATACATATTAAAAGGATAGGTAGACACCCCTTTACTTTTAAATCCAGCTGTTCCTAGGGCGGTTTGAATCACTATGGCTACCCTATTGGTACCATTCGCTACGGAAGGGGGTAAACCCAAAAAAATTAACACTGGAAGGGACAACAAAGAACCACCTCCAGCCATGGTGTTTACAAACCCAACTGTAAAACCAACAACTACTAATAACAAATAGTGGTACCATTCTTCCATTGGGACAAAAATAGTGGCAATCCTTTAGATAATCATCCTTTTTTAATAAAATAAAAAAAACATTAAAATACCTTTTCATAATTGAAAAAGGTTCCTATATTTGCACCCGCATAACCGCAAGGAGAAATGGCAGAGTGGTCGAATGCGGCAGTCTTGAAAACTGTTGAGGGTCACACCTCCGGGGGTTCGAATCCCTCTTTCTCCGCAAAAGAAAACCCACAACAATGTTGTGGGTTTTTTTATATCCAAAAGTGTCAAGAACTTGTTCTTGTGAGCGCTTGGATATAAAAAAACCAAAAAATAGCGCCAGCTATTTTGGGTTTTCATGATTGTATTGGATTACCATGTTGGGATGCACGACTGGAAGAAGTGAATCCCTTTTATTCATACTTAATACACCAATCAGAAGTATCGTAATAAATATAGTCCTCCGAAGGGCTTTCTTTATATCTTAGATAGTTAGTACCCTCATTGTACTGTAATGAAAAAACCGTTTTTCCCGTTCTAGAACATTGAAGCTGACAAAAACAGTAGGCTACACCATCTTGGAGTAATCCAGTGCTTAAATAAGCAAATTGGGTGCCACCATTAACATTTTCGTTTGTAGTAGTTAAAAAGGAGATGTCTTCAAAGTCAGTAGGAGTGCCTTCGTATTCTTTGTCGTTGTCTGCACACGAAATGAGTAACAAACAGAATAGCCATAAATACTTCATAGTTTTTTCTTTTAAAGTTATAAAATAAAAAAAACAAACAAGTAATTAGTGATCAAGTCATTTTAGTCCGAGTTGAGGCCTAAAATGTCTACCCCAGCTCTTTATACATAATATACACGCCCATGAGCAGAACAAACCAACCAAAAGATTTTTTAAGCTTGTGTCCAGGAATGAATTTAGACAGGTAAATGCCTAAGAAAATACCGGCAATAGATAAAAGGGTGAAGCTTCCTAAAAACATCCAGTCAATGGCAATAGTTTGCACATCTCCAATAAAACCAAAAAGGGATTTAATGGCTATGATGAGCAGTGAAGTGGCTACGGCTTTTTTCATGGGTAGTTTAGCAAAAAGAACTAGAGCGGGTATAATAAGAAAACCACCACCAGCACCTACTATTCCTGTGAGTACCCCTACTACCCCACCTTCCAAAACAATCATAGGATAGTTGTAAGAAATTGGGCCCTCCTCACCTTCGTTGTCTTTCTTTTTATCTCTGATCATGGCTACAGCTGCAATGAGCATAATAGCTGCAAAAAACACCATAATAGCGATGTTTTTAGTCATCACAAAAGTCCCTACACTGAAAAAAGTATCTGGCAAGGCAGGCATAATATAGCGCCTTGTGACATAGACCGCAATAAAAGCTGGCGTGGCAAATACCAGTGCCGTTTTAACGTCTACCAAACCTTTTTTGAAATTTTGAAAAGCACCAAATAAGGAAGATGTTCCTACTACAAATAAAGAATAGGCTGTAGCGGTCATTGGATTAATTGCCAATAGATAAACCAATATTGGTACGGTTAGAATAGATCCTCCACCCCCAATTAAACCGAGTACTACCCCTATAAGCAATGCACCAAAATATCCAAAAATTTCTAAAAGTTCCATACGCTGTAAAAAGCCAAAGATAAGGGCACTGAATTAGTTTAAAGGTAACATTTGTTACCAAAGTAGGGCCTGGATTATAATTATTAGATGTTGTTTCACTTAAATGACCTGAAAACCAAATGCGTATGGGTCGTCTGCTTCATCTATGGAGATGGCATTATGTCCAAACACCTTTGCCCAGCCTTGGATGCTAGGCACAACTGCTGGAAATTCACCCAAACTTCCTGTGCCTACTATCTCTCCTATAAATTGGGAGCCTATATAGCTTTCGTGAATAAATTTTTCTCCTTCTTTTAAAAGACCTTTGGCATGCCATTGGGCCATTCTGGCCGACGTCCCAGTCCCACAAGGCGACCTATCAATAGCTTTATCTCCGTAAAACACCGCATTCCTTGCCGTTGCTTTTGCATCCAATGTGGCTCCTGTCCACAACACATGACTCGCGCCCCTAATACTGCTGTCTTGGGGGTGTATAAATTGGTGGGGGAATTGGTCATTGACTATGGTTCTTAAACGAGATGACAATGAAATTAATGCACTGGCGCTATAATGCTCCAATCCTTTGAAGTTTTCTTGAGGGTCTACAATGATGTAAAAATTACCGCCATAAGCGACGTCGACCTTTAGGTCTCCTAAAACGGGGTGTGTAACAGATAAATCTGTGGCAGCCAAATAAGACATTACATTAGTGAGTTTTACCCAGGCTACCTTATCTCCATTCATTTCATAGTCAATAAGGACCAGACCAGCAGGCGTTTCTAAACGCACTTTTCCAGGTATTTTAGGATGGATTAGTCCCTCTTGAATGCCTATGGTAATACTTCCAATGGTTCCGTGACCGCACATGGGGAGGCATCCGCTAGTTTCAATAAATAGTATGCCAATGTCATTTTCTGGGTTTGAAGGTGGGTAAAAAATACTCCCACTCATCATATCATGGCCCCTAGGTTCAAACATAAGCCCCTTTCTAATCCAATCGTACTGCTTTAAAAAGTGTTGTCTTTTTTCGCTCATGGAGTTACCAACCAAATCTGGCCCTCCTTTAGCTACTACCCTTACTGGGTTACCACAGGTGTGGGCGTCTATACAAGAAAAAATATGCTCAGACATCTGGTTAGTCTTTAATTAATGTGCCGTTAATTAATCTGTGTAATCCCAAAGGATTGTTATTTTGTAATGCTTTGGGCAGGAGTTTGTCTGGCCAGTTTTGATATGACACAGGACGCAACCAACGGTCCATTGCTTTTACACCAACAGCCGTAAACCTTTCATCTGTACTGGCAGGAAAGGGTCCGCCGTGCTGCATGGCCGCACAAACTTCTACCCCTGTAGGCACTCCATTAAATATAAGCCTACCGACCCTATTTTGTAATGTAGCTACAAGAGTTTCATTGGCCTGTAAGTCGTTTTCAGATCCCAGAATTGTTCCGGTAAGTTGCCCATCCAATCTCGCTATTAAAGGCAATAGCTCTGCCACATCCTTACACACCACTATCAGGGAAAGCGGGCCAAAAACTTCTTGGTGCAACCTTGGATTGGCAGCAAAAGTTTTGGCGTCTACCTGATAAATGGCCCCATGTCCTATCCCTTCTATAGCAGGAGATTGGGTGGAGGTGCTCCCTACTTTTTTGGCCAAAGCGTCAAATTCTGCTTGGCCTTTTTCATAGGCTGCGTGAATACTAGGGTGCAACATAAAGGTGGGTGCAATCTGATGAAATGCTTCAGAAAGCGTGTGAATAAAAACATCTAATTCTGGTGATTGAATACAAAAAATCAATCCTGGATTGGTGCAAAACTGTCCAGAACCAAGGCTTATAGAACCTGCATAAGCATTCGCCCAATCGGTGGGATTTTTATTCAGTGCCTCTGGCAATACCACTACTGGATTTACAGAACCCATCTCAGCGAAAACAGGTATGGGAACTTCTCTAGATTGAGCCAATTTAAAGAGTGCAGTACCTCCTGAAATACTTCCCGTAAAACCAACCCCTTTAATCAACGGATCTTGAACCAACTGACTTCCTATCTCATAATCATTGCTGTAAAGGCAAGAAAACACCCCTTCAGGCATTTTAGTGTCTTGGGCTGCTTTTAAAATGGCTTGGGTCACTAAGGCGTTTGTGCCTGCATGCATGGGGTGCGCTTTAACCACCACCGGGCAGCCTGTGGCGAGTGCACTGGCAGTGTCCCCGCCAGCAGTAGAATAAGCCAAAGGAAAATTACTGGCGCCAAAAACTGCTATGGGACCAATGGGTTCATTTATTTTTCTTAAATCTACTTTTGGGATTGGGGTTCTATTGGCGTCTGCGTGGTCTATGATAGGTTGTAAATATTGTCCGTTTTCTATGGCTGTTGCAAAGGCTTCTAACTGCCCTATTGTTCTCCCTCGCTCCCCTTCTGCCCTGCCCTTGGGCAGTCCGGTTTCCATAGTATATGTTCGGGTAAGATCTTCTCCCAATGACAAGATCTCTTTGGCTATGGCCCTTAGAAAAGCTGCCCTTCTGGCTACAGACATAGATTTATATGGAAAAAAGGCTCTTTCAGCTAAGGCAGTGGCTTTTTTTAATTCACTAAGGGTGGCATTCTTAAAAACCCACGGAGTAGCGGATTGATCTACTGGATTAAAAGTAGAAAAAGTTTTGGTGCCTTCTGCGCTATAGGAATATCCTATGAGGTTTTGGGTAATTATATTCATGGAGTATGGTTTAGAAATGCAACTATTTTTTTGTTGGTACAGAGGCTAATTACTTTGTGATCATGATATTGAAGGCCATATCTGAGTGACTATAGCCTTACAAAAGAGACTTATAATCTGTTAGCTGCGGCCTATTAGTCAGAGCAGTAGTAATAATCTGAGCTACCCTAGAGCGCTCCGGTTCCTGCAGTGGCATTCTTGGCAAACGCACATATTCAGATCCTATTTTAGTGGCTACTTCTGCCATTTTAATATTTTGTACCAATTGTGGGTTAATGTCTAATTCTAATAAAGGCATAAACCATTTGTATAAATCAGTAGCCTCCTTAATGCGCCCTGCTTTAGCCAAAGCATAAATAGCCACAGTTTCTGCTGGAAAAGCACAAACCAATCCTGCTACCCATCCCTGCGCGCCAAGGAGCAAACTTTCTAGTGCTAAGGTGTCTACCCCAGATAAAATGTTTAACCTAGTTCCAAAAGCATTTTGAAGTCTAATCACATTGGTTGTATCTCTAGTAGATTCCTTAACGGCCTGTATTTTTGGAGATTTTAGGAGTGATTCAAACATAGGTATAGTCACTTCTATACCGTAATCTACTGGGTTATTGTATATCATAATCGGTAAGTCTGTACTGCTGGCTACTGCCTCAAAATAGGCCACTGTCTCAGCAGAAGTAGCTTTGTATCGCATTGGAGGGAGCATCATCAGTCCTTTAGCACCTGCTTCTTGTGCTGCATGTGCAGCGGTAACGGCATCTTTAGTGGTTTGTTCCGCTATATTAATCACTACGGGCACCTGGCCTTTAACTTCTTTGACCGTGTGAAGAATTAAGGTGTTTTTTTCTGCCTTACTTAGCGTACTGGCCTCACCAAGTGTACCTCCTAGAATAATTCCATGAACCCCAGCATGGAGTTGTGCCTGAATATTTTTAGTGAATAATGGCAGGTCTAACTGATCTTCCGAAGTAAATTTTGTGGTTACGGCTGGCATAACGCCTTTCCATGCTATTGTATTCATTGTTTTGGTTGTTTAATTTGTCGCTTTTGTTGTTCTACTAAAATAAACATAAAAAACGGCATGGCCACACGGGCCAATATTCATTTGACGCATGTCCTTTCAATTGTCTTACTAAGCTCCTTAATATTTTCTTAAAAACAGAACCGCTTAGGCTTATTTTACTATTTTAGATGCGCTTAAATACTAATCTAATCACATATGAAAAAATTAACCTTAATAGCCCTTGGTCTAACCATGGGAACTTTACAAGCGCAAAAGCAAGTAAAGTCAAAAGTTGCAGATCCTCAGGCTTTTGCAAAAACAATTACAGAAGCGGAACTCAAAGAACATCTGTACACTTATGCCTCAGACGAATTTGAAGGAAGAGAAACAGGAGAGCCTGGACAAAAAATGGCCATTGCTTATTTAAAGGAGCAGTATGTTTCTTTAGGTATTCCTGCAGCCAAGGGGGGGGATGATTATTTCCAGCCCATTGCTTTAGAGGTTAGAAAAGTGCCTACCGGACAACTTAGCATGGGAGACATTTCTATGGAAAATGGGGCAGGATTTATGGGATTCACTTCTTTTGAAGGAGATTTTGATCAAATTGTATATGCAGGTTATGGGATTGAAGAAGGCGACTACTCAGACTACACTGATTTAGAGGTGAGCGGAAAAGTGGTTCTTGTAAAATCTGGAGAACCTAAAGATGCCAGCGGCCATTTTGTGCTTTCTGGATCTGAAGAAGCCAGTAAATGGAGTAATATTTCTGAAGCCCTTTCTAAAAGAGTGGCTGTTGCCAAAGAGAAAGGTGCTGTTGCAGTATTGTTTTTTGACCAAGCCAATTTTGACCGTTACCAGAGAAGGTTTTCTTATATGAAAGAAAATGACAGCGGCAGCATGGGTATTAAGGCTTTGGCCAAAGAGAGTATGCCCTCTTTTTTTCTAAATACGGACTTAGCCAACAAAATGCTTGCAGATATTGCTACAGACCACCAACCAAAGGTATTAGACTTACCCTTGTCTTTTGCGGTAAAGAGTGCCAATAAAGAAGTACAGTCAGAAAACGTGGTGGCTTTCTTAAAAGGAAGTGATTTACCAGAGGAGTATATTGTAATTTCTTCTCACTTAGACCATGTTGGGGTAAACAGCAAAGGAGAGATTCACAACGGAGCAGACGACGACGGTTCTGGAACAGTAGCCTTACTTGAAATTGCAGAAGCTTTTAAAACTGCCGCAGACAAAGGCAAAGGACCAAAAAGATCTATTGTATTCTTGCATGTAACTGGCGAAGAAAAAGGCTTGTTAGGATCTCAATACTACACAGACGTAGACCCTATTTTTCCATTGGCCAATACGGTAGCCAATCTAAACATTGATATGGTGGGAAGAATTGATCCAAAAAGAGAAGGCGACAGAAACTATGTTTACCTCATTGGATCAGACAAACTGAGTACCGAATTGCATGAGCTTTCTGAGGCGGTTAATGATAAATACACTAAGGTTACCTTAGACTACACTTATAATGATGAGAACGATCCAAACCGATTTTATTACAGATCTGACCACTACAACTTTGCTAAAAATAATATTCCAATCATATTTTATTTCAACGGTACCCATGATGACTACCACAAGCCAGGAGACACTCCTGACAAAATAAACTATGACTTATTAGAAAACAGAAGTCGTTTGGTCTTTTATACGGCTTGGGAATTGGCAAATAGAGCCAATAGAATTACAGTAGACAAGGCAGGTAAATAAGCCTAAAATACTTTAATAAACTCAAACCCCTATTTAATGAATTCAATCCCCAGCATTCGCTGGGGATTTTTTTGTGGCCTTAGTTTTAGCCACAAAAAAAGCCTTACTTAAAAAGTAAGGCTTTAATTCTGGGTGGAAGACCGGGTTCGAACCGGCGACTTCTGGTACCACAAACCAGCGCTCTAACCAGCTGAGCTACAACCACCATTTGTAATTGGCTGCAAATATAATTTATTTCCATCTAGCTATCAAAATAAATCTTAGGGTATTTGCAAAAAAAAGTACTTATTTTAAATCTTAAAGTAGGTAATAAAGTAACCAAAACAGAGGAGTTTGAATTAAGTGTTATATGGTTAGAACAAACCACCTAACTGTCAAATATTTAGCGGTTAAATTAAATGATCCAGTTGCTCCACTGCTACTGGTCTTTCTACCGTAAAACCTTCCGCTGCTGCTACACCTATAAGCCTCCCTAAATCTTGGGCCCGGTACTTAACAGAATCTAAAAAGTTTTTGGAGCTAATGGGCGTTTGTGGGGCTTTGCTATCTGGATTAAAAAACTGAGAACCATAGGCCAAAATAGCCGCTTCTTTATGGGCTAAAAAACCTGAAACGTTTACCACAAAGTCAGGGGTAATATTTTCCCATTGAATGTAATGGTATACTTGCTTAGGTCTCCAAGCTTGTTGTGGCGCACCTTGAGCGTCTATGGTTTCAACTTTAATGAGACCACTTAAAAAACAGGCGTCGCTTACTAAAGCACTTCCCTTTCCGTGATCTATATGCCTGTCTCTAATGGCATTACACAACACCACTTCTGGTCTATATTTTCTGATCATTTCAATAACCAGCAATTGACTTTCACTATTGTTTTGAAAAAAACCATCTGCCAATTCAAGATTTTCTCTAACAACGACCCCTAAAGATTCCGCTGCAGCTTTGGCTTCCGCATCTCTAATTTCTGCGGTACCTCTAGTCCCCAGTTCCCCCCTTGTGAGATCTACTATCCCAACTTTTTTACCAAGACTTATTTCCTTAGCAATCGTAGCACCTGCCCCTAATTCAACGTCATCTGGATGTGCCCCAAAGGCAAGTATATCTAGTTTCATTTTTTTGTTTTTATAACAGGCTTTTAATGGCCTGATCAATGTCTAATTGCAAAGCGTCAACTTCCTCAATTCCTACAGAGAAACGAATCAGTCCATCTGCAATGCCTTGGTGTTTTCTTTCCTCAGGGCTCAGCAGTGCGTGAGAAGTAAGGGTTGGAGAAAGCAAGGTGCTTTCTATACCTGCTAAACTCATGGATGGCTTGATTAATTGTAAGGCTTTTTGAAAAGCGCTCGCATTCAGGCCTTCTCTTAATTCAAAAGACAGCATTCCGCCAAAACCACTCATTTGTGCAGCGGCTAATTCGTGGTCCGGATGGCTTTTCAAACCAGGGTAGTACACCTTAGATACCTCTGGATGTGCTTCTAGATAAGTAGCCATCTCCATCGCGTTTTCATTTTGGGCTTTCACGCGTATTCCCATAGTCTTAATACTTCTTTCGAGCAACCAGACCGTATAATCACTTAAGGAGCCACCAAAGTTTTTAGCCAACCTAAACACCTGGTCAATGTGCGCCTGAGAAGCCGCTACAGCTCCTGCGCATATGTCAGAGTGCCCGCCCATATATTTCGTAGCAGAGTGAATAATCACATCTATCCCAAAATCTGCAGGGTTTTGGTTTACTGGACTGGCAAAAGTATTGTCTATCATACTTACAATACCTGCCTTTTTAGCAATGACTCCAACCGCTTTTAAATCTGTAATAGTGAGCAATGGATTGGAAGGTGTTTCTATATATATGACTTTAGTATTGTCTTGTAAAGCCGCTTCAAAGTCATTTGGAGCCAATCCTTTAGTGAAAGTATAGCTAATACCAAAGCGCGCTAACTCTTCTACAACAAAATTATAGGTGCCGCCGTAAAGTGTTTTCTGCAACACCACATGGTCTCCAGCACTTAAAAAAGCCAACATAGCAGTACTCACCGCTGCCATCCCACTTCCAAATATAAGTGAAGCCTCACAGTGTTCTAGAGCTGCAATTTTTTTAGCCAAGGCTACTTGGTTGGGGGTGTTAAAATACCTGGGGTAACGTTTTACAGCTACGTCTTCAAAAGCATAAGAAGTGCTCATGTATAAAGGGGAAACAGCGCCCTTATAAATGGGGTCTTCCAATTCACCATAATGGGTACAGAGGGTATTTATTCCAGATTTCTTAAGTTCCATAAGTAATATTTTGGTCTTTTTAAAAGTACTTATTTTTTGAATACTTTATGGTGCTTCCAATAACTAAAGCCACCGAGTAGTATAACACCAATAACGCAGTACCAAATAAAACTTGGTGTAATTACTTGGGCTCCACTGGCATAAGAATGCAGTCCTACGAGGTAAAAGTTCACCCCAAAATAGGTCATCATTATACTGGCATAGGCTACCACACTCAAGAAATTAAAGGTCCACCTATTTCTCAGTCCTGGCACCAGTCTCGTGTGAATAACAAAGGCGTAGATTAAAATAGATATGAGGGCCCAGGTCTCTTTTGGATCCCAACCCCAGTACCTTCCCCAACTTTCATTGGCCCATTGCCCGCCAAGGAAATTTCCTATAGTCAGCATGATCAGGCCAACTGTTAAAGCCAATTCATTAATAATAGTCAGTTCCTTAAGGTTCAGGTCCATGCGCTTTTTATTCTTTTCATTGGACATGATCATGAGGATCAGTGAAACTATACCAAGTATCATACCTACGGTCAAGGGACCATAACTCCCTACTATAACCGCCACATGAATCATAAGCCAATAACTGTCTAGTACAGGAACTAAGTTAGCTACTGCCGGATCTACCCAACTTTGGTGGGCTATCCACAATAACATAGCAGTAACAAATGTAGTTGCGGCTAAGGTTAAATCACTCTTTCTTCCTAGTGCAATACCCATGGCAAGTGTAGCCCAAGACACATAAAGAATACTTTCATAAGCATCACTCCAGGGTGCGTGGCCTGAAATGTACCATCTGATCACTAAACCAGCTGTATGGGCAGCAAACAAAAGCCAGACAATTCCTTTAAAACCAAATATTCCGTAGCGCAAGAAACGCCTGTCTTTAAATATTTGAAATACTAAGAAGAAAAACATCACCACGCCTATCAGGGCATAATATCTATAAAGCTTATTGAAAATATCCAATTGGTTGTAGAAAATTTCCGCCTGAATTTTTTCAGGAGCGGGCATAACCTCACTACCATGGTTGTTTTGATTCTGAGTAAAAGCGTCTAACAATTTGTCTGCAGAACTGTAATCTCCTGTGACAATGGCTTTTTCTAAACTCATGAGATAAAATGGCACTGCGTTTTTAACAAAATTTGCATACAAGCTATCGCCAATCACATGCTTCCCTGAACGAAACGCTACTGCAGAGATCCATTTGTTATTTTCATCATTTAAAAGCGGGAATATTTTTATAATTTCTCCTCCCAAAGCCCTGTTCAATAAACCCAATCTAAGGTCTATGTCTTGAAAATCTTTTTGAAATTTATTTGGGTTTGTTGTCGCATAGGCATCCTGAAGGAATGGCGCTAATTTATAAGCTCCAGAGGCGTCAAAGAAATCTGTAGCCCTAACCATTCTTTGTCCTGAGGGCAATCCTAAAATATTTCTAAGGCTGTCATTTTGGCCTTTCTTATCTAATGCTATAAAAGGTGTATTGTACCAAAGGGCTGGATTGAGCATCATAGAGAGCAATACTTGGTCTGGGTTCAGACCTTCGTATTTGGTCTTAAAACTCAATTTTCTTAAAAGCTCTGAAGCAAACGTATTTATAGGCTTCATTCTTCCTCCGTCGTCTTGGATAACCAAGGCGCCAAACTTTACTGCATGCGCTGGAGAAACCGTTGTTTTTTCTAGGGCAATTTGTAGGTCAGTTAGCGGTGTGTTGCTGTGTGCATGGGAGTCTTCTGAAGCGGCATCGGCCTGTTGGGCCAAAGAGGCAGTAATACTCCCAAATAAAAACACCAAAGACAATAATGCTTTCTTGGCCTTTACCTTCTCAATAGATCTTGAGAGGTCTTTGAATCGGGTATTTCCAAAAAATAAGATCCCCATGAGTCCAATATAGAGTAAAAAATAACCAATATAGGTAATCCATGTACCCCAAAAATCATGACTTACAGACAGTACAGTGCCTTTTTCATCTGGGTGAAAGCTCGATTGGAAAAATCGATAACCTCCGTGGTCTAATACATGGTTCATGAAAATATCATAGTCAAAAGGCCGCTCATCTTCTACCGTAACTTTACTCATAAAAGACGCATAGCCTTTTTCTGTTCCGGGGTATTTTTGGGCTATGAAGTCATTTAATTTAACAGAAAATGGCAATTCGTACACTTTTGAACCGTAGCCTAAAGTAAAGTCTAATCCTCCTATGGTCTGTTTTTGTGAAAAACTGGCCAACCCTTTTGTCCCTAAGATGGTCATTTGTTTGGTTTCTCCTCCACTGCTGATTTGAACCGTTAAGGCATCTTTAGTCTCAGGAGTCTTTTCATCTTCTGGAACAGCCACTATTCCATTGGTTCCTTTCATAGGTAATTCAGGAATAACAAACTGCATGCCGCCCACATTGTAAAGTGACCTGAGTTGTAATTCCTGAACACTGTCTTTAATTACGGCTCCCTGAAATTGGTCTGCCATTCGCATAAAATCTCCCTCAAAAGGAGTGTTTATGGTATAAGGATTCACTGTTGTATTAATATTAATTGCCCCAGGGGTCTCTTCATTTAAAGCAAAAAGAATGTTGTGAATACTGGTCACACTTCCTGACTCCAAGAAGTGATCGTGTCTATTCCCATCTCCTGCTTCTACAATTTTTAAAAAATCCGTTCCATTAGGGTCTTCAATAACACCTTCTTTAGCCCCCTGCTGAAAGGAGACAAATGCTATATTAAAATCTTGCTCTGCAAAGTTAGAATTCCAAGGCAAAGATGTTTTCTTGGCCTCAGGAGTGAAAATAGCATGGTCTTCAAAAGTTCGCCTTGCTGGCTGACCATCTTTCTCTCCATCTACCATAAGGGTCACATAGGTTTTGTCTGAATAAAAGATTTTTTCTGTTTCACCCTCTCTAATGGGCATCATTCCTTCATAACTAATATAACGCGTAACAAATGCACCAATAATAATGAGCACCCAAGAAATGTGGAGCAGTAATACGGGCCACTTTTTCCATTTTAACAATCCATAACGCTTAATATTTCCTGCAAAGTTTATGACAAAAAACACCATCATGGTTTCGAACCAAGTGGCATTATATATCCATATTCTGGCGGTTTCTGTTGAGTACCAACTCTCTATAAAAGTACCAAAAGCCATTGCAGTGGCAAACGCAATAAACAATACAGACATAAGTCTGGTAGAGAAAAGTATTTTCTTTAAGGTTTCAATCATGATATAAGGTGCAATTTTTGGGTATAAAAGTACGGCCTTTTTCTCTTTTTACCTCGTGATTAAATGGTAAAAACAGTATATAAAAACTATTTAAAGTCCTTATTAACCCGCTTATTTATCCTATTTTTGAGTATGATTTCTATAGCAATTATTGGAACCGGAAGGCTCGCGCGCCAATTGTTTCATTTGTTCGGCAGTTTAAAGGACTATTCTCCCAGCTTAATTCTTGGTAGAAATGAAGGAGAATTAGCGCAATTTAATCATGTAGAGACTCGTTCAGATTTCAATAAAATAATCTTGGAAGATTTGGTTTTTTTAGCTATTTCTGACAGGGCAATAGAATCCGTTTCTAATCAGATTAATGCTCCAAATGCACTGGTTTGTCATTGTTCAGGGAGCATACCTATTTCCGTACTTAAAAAACATACTGCTACTGGGGTATTTTATCCCTTGCAAACATTTGGCTCTAATGAATTTATTGATTTTTCAAAGGTGCCACTGCTTCTGGAAGCCTCCCAAAAAGAAGGTATTGAAACACTTAGTGCGCTAGCTAAAGGGGTGAGTTCTCGGGTAGATTTTTTCGATTCTAACAAAAGAAAATCAATTCATTTGGCAGCGGTTTGGGTGAATAATTTTTCTAATTTTCTTTTTTCTGAGGCGGCATCATACTGTAAGTCTAATGAGATAGACTTTAAATTATTAGGACCTTTAATGGAACAAACCGTTCATAATGCCCTAGATTTAGGGCCAGATATGGCCCAAACGGGACCTGCGAGAAGAGGAGACACCAACACCATTAAAAGCCATATAGCCTCATTAGAATCTGTTAGTCAAAAAAAGATTTACCAATATATTAGCGACGCTATTAAAGAAAAATACAAGCATGAGTTATAAAAAATTATTGCCAAATATCACCACCTTCGTCTTTGATATTGATGGGGTATTTACAGACGGACAAGTACTCATCACGACCAGTGGAGAACTACTTAGGAAAGTAAGCGTAAAAGATGGTTATGCAGTAAAAACGGCTTTAGATAAAGGTTTTAGGGTTTGCCTCATCTCCGGAGGAACCAATGAAGGGGTCAGAGACCGCTTTAAAGCGCTGGGAGTTAAAGACATATACATGGGAGCCCACCATAAAATGGAGCCTTTACATGAATATTTAGACGGCTATAAAATAGACCCTAAAGAGGTCCTTTATATGGGTGACGACATTCCGGATATTCCACCCATGCAATTCATAGGACTTCCTACTTGCCCGCAAAATGCGGTCCCAGAGGTTAAAGCGGTATCTGAATATATTTCTCACCTCAATGGCGGAGAAGGTTGTGTTAGAGATGTCATAGAGCAAGTACTTAAAGTTCAAGGGAAATGGGCGAGTAATACAGACGCTCAAACAGACTAAACCGATATTTTTAACTAAAATCTTTAAAACAATGTCCCTTCAATACCCCGATCATAAAATTATTTTAGCTTCAGGATCTCCCAGAAGAAAAAAATTCTTTGAAGACATGGGGTTTACCGTAGACATTCAAGTAAGGGAAGTAGATGAGGTTTTCCCTACTGAATTGGTAGCCCAGCAAATACCTGCTTATTTGGCTGAATTAAAGGCCAGCGCCTTTTCCGAAGAAAGTTTGGGAAATTCTGTGCTCATTACTTCAGACACCATTGTTTGGCATAAAGAAGCGGCCCTTGGAAAACCAAAAGACCATAAAGAAGCCACAGCCATGTTAAGCCGTCTTTCGGCAGACACTCACTGGGTATATACGGCGGTCTATTTTACTTATAAAGGCAAAAAAATCCAATGTAGTGAAGCAACTGAAGTTACTTTTGCCCCTTTGTCGCAAAATGAAATTGAATATTATGTAGGCCATTACAAACCCTATGATAAAGCGGGTGCTTATGGTATTCAAGAATGGCTGGGACTTGTAGGAATAACAAAAATTAACGGCAGTTATAACAATGTAGTGGGGTTGCCAACTCAAAAAGTGTACGCCACGCTTAAAGCACTTTTAGGCAACCCAGAATATCACTAAAGGCCTGTGTATTTAGACCTACTGCGTCAGAATTAAAGACCAATTTGCAAATAAAATAATAGTATCCTTAGGCCAAAACACTAAAAACACCAACAAATGAATCCATTTATTCAGTCCCATTTACAAGAAATTTACAGTACAATCGCCCTGCTCATTGGTTTGTTGATTTTTAAATTTATCAGTACAAAAGCGATCAAAAAAGTAGGGAAAATAAGTGATTTAAACACTTCAAGAACCAAGCTAATTGTCAAGTACAGCAGCATAGGGATTAGCAGTATTGGCCTGGTGTCTCTGTTGATTATATGGGGGGTGAAATTAGAAGATTTGGGCTTAGTACTATCTTCTTTCTTTGCCATATTAGGGGTTGCACTATTCGCTACCTGGTCTATACTAAGCAATATTAGCGCAGGAATTATATTATTTTTCTCCTTTCCTTTTAAAATTGGGGATAGAATTAAAATTCAGGACGACGATTTTCCTCTTGAAGCCATTATCACAGATGTAAGGGCATTTTACGTAGAATTAAAAACAGATGAAGGTACCTTGGTCACCTATCCAAATAATTTATTCTTGCAAAAAGGCGTCCTTTTATTAAAAAAGCAAGAACTTTAAAAGATGAAAATGAGCAAATCCAAGGCTTTTTGCGCCATGTTTTTAGGTTTAATTACCCTACAAGCACAAGATTTCACCCCTAAAAGTAGCGCCACAATACACCAATCTATTCAGCAGCTTAATTTTTTAGGAAACGTACTTTATATAGCAGCCCATCCCGATGACGAAAACACCAGGCTCATCTCTTATTTATCCAACTACAGTCATGCCACCACTTCTTATCTTTCCTTAACTAGAGGAGACGGGGGGCAAAATTTAATAGGAACAGAAATTAGGGCACTTTTGGGCGTACTTAGAACACAAGAATTACTGGCCGCAAGGAAAATAGACGGTGGCAATCAGTATTTTACTCGGGCCAATGACTTTGGTTTTTCCAAACACCCAGACGAGACCTTAGAAATATGGAACAAAGAAGCTGTACTTTCAGATGTTGTAAAAACCATCAGACAACTCAGGCCAGATGTTATCATCAATAGATTTGACCACAGAACACCGGGCAGCACACACGGCCACCACACCTCAAGTGCTTTATTGAGTATGGAAGCATTTGATTTGGCTGCTACAAAAGCATACCCTACGCAATTAAACACCCTAAGCCCATGGCAACCAAAAAGGGTGTTTTTCAATACTTCTTGGTGGTTTTACGGATCTGAAGAAAAGTTTAGCGCCGCTTCAAAAAAGGGTTTAATTACTTTAGATGTAGGCGTTTACTACCCAAGTTTAGGCATCTCCAACAATGAGATAGCTTCCTTGGCCAGCAGCCAGCATTTATGCCAAGGCTTTGGAAGGTTAAATCAAAGGGGGGCAGAAAATGAATACCTAGAATTTTTAAAAGGAGATTTCCCAAACAATGCATCTCTTTTTGACGGAATAGACACTACTTGGAATAGAATCCCCGAAGGCCTTGAAATTCAAAAATTATTAAAACCCATCCAAGAAAATTTCAATTTCAACGATCCCGCAACACACTTAAAAGACCTATTGGCTGCCTACCAGCTAATACAAAAGATTAACGATCCTTTTTGGAAGGAGCAGAAAACGGAACAAATAAAAACAATCATCGCAGATGTTTCTGGACTACATATGGCTTTTTTAAGCCCTCAAGCCTATAGCAATCCTGGAGAGAAAATGGAAGCTGTTGTTGCATTGGTGGCCAGAAACGCAAAAGGCATAAGTGTCCAAAATATAAGCCTAAAAGGCGCTATTAAACTAGACGCATTCTCTCCAAAAGATTTGGATCAAAATCAAAAATACAGTCAATCCATTTTAATGAAATTACCAGAAGACAGTCCATATAGTAACCCCTATTGGCTCAATGAACCCGCCACTTTAGGGATGTACAAAGTGACAGATCCAACGCTTATTGGAAAAGCCGAGTCTCCAGCCTCAGTTACTATAAAATTAGGCTTAGATTTTGAGGGTAGCATCATTGACTACGAACTTCCTTTGGTATACAGGCATGCGGAACCAGACAAAGGAGAACTCTGGGAACTGTTTAAGATAGCCCCAAAACTCTCCCTAAAACCCAATCAAGAAGTGGTTTTATTTCCGGACACCGAATCCAAAGAAGTTCAAATGACACTCAGCGCCAAAGCGGCCAACCAAAGCGGTCAGGTCTCTTTATCGCTCCCCAGCGATTGGAGCGTAAGCCCTTCATTTCACTCGTTTAATATCAAAGAAAAAGGTGCAAGCGCACTATTTACTTTTAGGGTAACTCCCCCAACTAAAGACAGTCAAGCCCAAGGTTTATTTAAAGTGGCAACAAAGGAAGATCTCTTTGATAAAAATATGGTCACTATTAGCTATGACCACATTCCCTCTCAAGTGGTGCTTGAAACTTCAAGCACGAAATTTGTCAGACTCAACATACAAAAAAGAGGCAGTCACATAGGGTATATTATGGGTGCAGGAGATAAAATCCCAGAAAGTCTCGAAGCCATAGGATATGTGGTTCACCTATTAAATCCAAATGATTTAGGGAGTTTAGACCTAACCAAATACCAATCTATTATACTAGGAATAAGGGCTTTGAATGTCATAGATGGTTTGGCATTAAATAAAAACATTCTTGGAGAATATGTAAAAAATGGAGGCGTTTTAATTAGCCAATACAATACTGCGGCCAGGAATTCAGACAACCTATTTAAACTAGCCCCCTACCCGCTTTACCTGTCTAGAGATAGGGTAACCAGAGAAAACGCGCCGGTTCGCTTTATAGATCCCAAACACCCCATATTATCCTTTCCCAATAAAATAGACACCAAAGACTTTGAGGGATGGGTGCAAGAACGGGGACTGTATTTCCCAAACAAATGGGACAAAGCATACAACCCAATACTAGAAATAAAAGATGGTACAGAGGCGCCCACCCAAGGCAGTTTATTAGTTGCGCCATTTGGAAAAGGCCACTTCATATACACAGGCCTGAGTTTCTTTAGGGAATTGCCTGCTGGCGTTCCTGGTGCTTACCGATTGTTTACCAATATGATTTCCATGCCACAAAACATAGAAAAACAAGCCCTTAAAAATTAGATATGAGCCTACTAGATTGGAGTATCCTAGTTTTCACCTTACTATTCATAGTGGGTTATGGACTGTGGAAAACCAAAGGAAGTAAAAATGTAAGGGACTATGTACTAGGCGGGAAAGAAGCCAATTGGGCCACAGTAGGCTTATCTGTCATGGCCACTCAAGCCTCTGCCATAACTTTTCTGTCTACACCAGGTCAGGCCTATCACGACGGAATGGGTTTTGTACAATTCTATTTTGGATTGCCCCTCGCCATGCTAGTTATTATATTGGTGTTTATTCCATTATACGATCGGTTACAGGTGGAGACAGCCTATGAATTTTTAGAGAAACGGTTTAATGGAGAAACCAGAACGCTCACCGCACTACTGTTTTTGGTACAAAGGGGGCTGTCCGCAGGAATTACCATCTTTGCACCCGCCATAATTCTCTCTGCCGTATTGGGTTGGCCACTCAAACTCTTGGTGGTTATTATAGGAGGACTAGTGATTGTCTATACCGTAAGCGGGGGAACAAAAGCAGTTAACGTCACCCAAAAGCAGCAAATGTTTGTGATCATGGGCGGTATGTTTGTGGCATTTTACATGATTGTTTCTGGCCTACCGGCCGATGTCAATTTCAGTAAAGCCCTCACTATTGCCGAACAGTCTGGTAAATTAGACGTCCTAGATTTTAGCCTAGATCCCAACAACCGCTATACTTTTTGGAGTGGTATTACAGGCGGTTTTTTCTTAGCACTCTCCTACTTTGGTACCGACCAAAGTCAGGTCCAAAGATACCTTTCAGGCAAGTCTAAAAGGGAAAGCCAATTGGGCCTAGTCTTCAATGGAATCTTGAAAATTCCCATGCAATTTTTCATTCTAGGTGTTGGTGTAATGGTATTTGTATTCTTTCAGTTTAATGCCAATCCCATACATTTTAACCCAGCCGCACAAAAGGCCATGGAAGCCCCTGAGTACATTGCCCAATACGAATCTCTGAAAACATCCCTTTCAAAGATTCAAACAGAGCGCGCCACTTGGCAAATAAATTATTTAAATGCTTTGGAGGACCATAAAACGGAAGCGGCAAATAAGGCCAATTTGATTTTAAAAGACTTTCAAAAACAAGAAAAAGACCTTAGGAGTCAAACAAAGACACTCCTTAAAAAAGCAGATCCCACTATTGCAGAAAACGACAAAGACTATGTGTTTATTTACTACATATTACACTATTTGCCCAAAGGGCTTATTGGACTTTTATTGGCCGTAATACTCTCTGCAGCCATGTCTTCTACCGCCTCGGAATTAAATGCCTTAGGTACTATTACGAGTATAGATCTTTACCGACGCTTTGCACCAGCTTCTAAGGACCAAGGCCACTATTTAAAAATGACCAAATGGTTTACTTTTGGATGGGGTGTTATAGCCATTTGTATTGCCAGTGTAGCCAACCTATTTGAAAACCTCATTCAATTGGTCAACATCATTGGATCAATCTTTTACGGAAACGTTTTGGGGATATTTCTGTTGGCATTTTTCTTTAAATACATTAAAGGGAAAGCCGTATTCTACGGGGCAATTATCACACAAATACTGGTTATTCTCAGCTTCTATTTAGACCTCATGTCCTATTTGTGGCTCAATGTATTGGGATGTGTCTTGGTTGTAGTATGCGCACATGTGCTGTCCGTTTTTTTAAAGGAAAAACAAACAGCACCTTAGCACGCTAAAATATTTAGTTACGCCATTCTGCCAATGAATCTGTATTCATTTTTACATAATCCATATTATTGGCTTCTTTGGCTCCAGCCAAAGAAGCTTCAGCTGCTGCAATTGCTTTTTTGACCATTCCAGCTTTAGCAAATAACAAAGACTGTTGTCTCAATTGCCAAAAAGCAGGTTTTTCAATCTGTGCCATAGCAGTGTCCATATATTCCAAAGCCGTTTTTACGTCTTTATCTGCTGTTAATAAATAGACTGCAGCAGTGTAGTAATCATTCGCAGTTGGCGCTTGATTTAAGGTCTTTTCTATAGAATCCATCACCATTTGATCGGTAGGTACGCTAAAAGGCACTGCCAATAAAGTGTTTTCCCAGTGAATTTCTAAATGGGCCCCGTTGAGGGTAATTTCATTAATATTTATAGAAAAAGAAGTCATGGTTCTTTCTGTTTGCTGAGTACTTACTGAAGCTGTTGCCACAATTAATGAAGGATCCCAAACAGCTGGCGCACCCCAATTGTCATTTTTACGGTATAAAAACACTTCCCATTGGCTTGGAGCTGGCTTAGTAAATAAGGCATAAGTACCTGCTTCTATGGAAGTCCCGCCAAATTCAAAAGCAGTATTTACAGTTAATGTAGTGTTGGCATTGGCGCCTGTTCTCCAAATGGCATTATAGGGAACTAAATTACCCATTACTGTTCTACCCCTCATGGCAGGTCTTGAATATTTAAGGGTTACTTCACTTAATCCAACCGTTTGATTAAGGGTCACTGAAGGACTGGGTTGTGGCGCAACAATTTGAGAAAAGCCCTCAAGAGACGTAATCATCAATAATAAAAGAAGTGTTTTTTTCATGGTGTTATACTGTTTTGTTTGTTTAAAACTAGCTTCAAATATAGCGATAAACTAAAGAATAAATAGTTAAAATGTTTAACGAAAATATCTTTAAAGTTAAACAAAATAGTATCTTTGTAATAAAACAGATTCAAGACCTATGCAACTATACCAATTACACGCAAAACAATGTATTAAAACGGATATGAATACTGCCTGGGAATTTTTGTCGGACCCTAAAAACTTACAGAGAATAACCCCTGAAGCCATGGGATTTAACATTTTGGCTGGCGCAGACAGAAAAATGTTTCCTGGCCAAGTGATTCATTATACTGTAAGCCCTTTTCCGGGGATAACCACCAAATGGGTGACTGAAATAACACATGTAGAAGATGGGAAGTACTTTGTAGACGAACAGCGTTTTGGACCATACGCTTTATGGCACCATAAACATTTTATTAAAGAAATTGAGGGCGGTGTAGAAATGGAAGACATTATTGACTACAAAATTCCTTTTGGAATTTTAGGCCAAATGGTGCACCCCATTTTAGTGAAGCCTCAGTTAAAAAAGATATTTGCACACAGAGAAAAAGCCCTTAAAGAATTATTTGGTCAATTACCTACCCCAACAACCCTAAGTTTAAAAAAGATTTAATTATGAAAAATATTGTTATTATAGGAGGCTCTCATGGCATTGGACTTGAAACAGTAAAAATATTGTCTCAAGAACACCAAGTACATTTATTCTCAAGAACTGCTCCAGAAGTTTCATTGCCTCATGTAAACCACAGCGTTTTTGATGTACTTACAGACACCTTCCCTATAGATGAAATTAATGTGCCCATAGATGGATTTGTGTACTGTCCAGGCTCTATTAACTTAAAGCCACTTAAAATGCTCTCTAACGAAGCTTTTAGAGCAGATATGGAAATAAATTTCTTTGCTATGCTACCTATTGTTCAGGCCATTATGCCAAAAATGAGTGAGGGAAGTAGTATGGTGTTCTACAGTACTGTAGCAGTGGCAATGGGTATGCCATTTCATGCCAGTATAGCAGCGGCAAAGGGCGCTGTTGAAGGTTTTGTAAAGTCTATTGCTGCTGAAAATGCACCCAAACTTAGGGTGAATTGTATTGCACCATCGCTAACCAATACCCCATTGGCCGGACGCTTATTAAACAACGATAAGAAAAAAGAGATGATGGATGCAAGGCACCCATTAAAAAGAGTAGGTACAGCGGTTGATATTGCTGAAATGACTGTGTTTTTACTTTCAGACAAAAGCAGCTGGATGAGTGGACAAATCATTGGATTAGATGGTGGAATGGGAAGTTTAAACGTACATTAACAGGCTTAGAAAAAATATTTATTGAGTTTAAGCAGGTATTTATGAAGGAAGAAATTGTCATTTTTTGGTTTAGAAGGGATTTGAGATACAATGACAATACTGGATTGTCTAAGGCCCTTTTAAGTGGGAAAAAAGTATTGCCTATTTTTATCTTTGACACAGAAATCTTGGATATGCTTCCTGAAAAAGACCCAAGGCTTCAATTTATTGTGAACCAATTACATGAAATAAACCAGCATTTCAATACGCAGTTTCAATCAGGGGTTCAGTCTTACCACAACAGTCCATTAAATGTATTTAAATCCCTATTAGAAGCAGCAAATGATTTTAAAGTGTGTGGGGTGTACACCAATGAAGATTATGAACCCTATGCAGTACAAAGAGACTTAGAGATTAAAGCTTATTTGGCCACTAAATCAGTGGATTTTCACTCCTTTAAAGACCAGGTAGTTTTTGAAAAAGACCAGGTCACTAAAGAAGACGGCAAACCTTATGTAGTTTATACGCCTTATAAGAATAAATGGTTAAGTATTTTTGAACAGCAATACCCCAACGGATTTCAAGCAATAGATATGCCGCTTGAAAACCTATACAAAATGAATACTAGTCTTCATGATATGAAAGCTCTAGGCTTTTCTTCTGCAGAAATTGAAGTACCTCAATATTCGGTTACTTCAGCGCTCATAGAAGCATATGAGGCAAAAAGGAATTTTCCGAGTATAGAAAACGGCACCTCTAAATTAGGACCACATCTTAGGTTTGGGACAGTATCTATTAGGGCACTTGTTCAAAAAGCCAAAGGACAAAAAAACCAAGTATTCTTGAGTGAACTTATTTGGAGGGAGTTCTTCATGCAAATATTATGGCATTTTCCACATACCCCTACTAATGCATTTAAACCTGCTTACGATCGCATTGAATGGAGAAATAATGCTGCGGAGTTTGAACACTGGAAAAATGGCACAACAGGCTATCCTTTGGTAGACGCTGGAATGAGAGAACTCAATGCCACAGGAACCATGCACAATAGGGTTCGCATGCTTGTGGCTAGTTTTCTTTGCAAACACCTATTGATTGATTGGAGGTGGGGCGAAGCTTATTTTGCAGAAAAATTATTGGACTTTGAATTGGCTAGTAATGTTGGAAATTGGCAATGGGCTGCTGGATCTGGAGTAGACGCTGCACCTTATTTTAGAATTTTTAACCCTACCACCCAAATAGACAAATTTGACAAACAGCATATTTACCTTAAAAAGTGGGTCTCAGATTTAGGTGAACTTACTTATCCCAGTCCAATAGTAGATCATAAAATGGCCAGGGAAAGGTGCCTGGCTACTTATAAAAAGGCTTTGGCTTAAAATGGTTGTTGTTTGGTTTAAAAGAGATCTAAGACTAGAAGACCACGAACCCTTAACCCGGGCTTTAGCGAGTGGCGAAAAGGTGCTACTGCTCTATTCGTTTGAAAGCTTTTGGACTCAAGACCCTCATTACAGTGACTTACATATAGATTTTATACAAGAAGGATTAGAAGAAATTCAGTTAAAACTAAAAGAATACGACACTAAAATTTTAATCCTCTCCGACTATATTCCTGAAATACTAAAAAAAATTCATTCCAAAGAACCTATTAAAGCCCTGTATTCTCATATGGAAGCGGGAATGGATATCACTTACACAAGAGATAAAGCGGTAAAAAAATGGTGTACTCAAAACAGTATTCACTGGCATGAATTTGCTCAAAATGGTTTGTGGAGGGCACTGAAAAACCGACAAAAATGGCGGGACCATTGGATCAGTCAAATGAAAGCACCTATCCATATCCCCAGCTTCCTACCTACCACCTATTATACCGCATCAGAAATAGATGGTTTAAGTGCCGCGCTAAAACTAGTTCCTTTGGAATTAAACATTACCCATAAAAAAGGCATTCAAATTGGTGGAAGTTTAAATGGCTGGAAATACTTGCATAGTTTTATGACCAAAAGAATTAGTGGGTATCAAAAGTATTATTCTAAACCATTGGAATCCAGACTGCATAGTGGTCGGATTTCTCCTTATCTGGCTTGGGGAATGCTCTCTGCCAAACAAGTACTTCAATACGTTACTCGCCATCAAAAACAAGTGAGTAACAAACGAAACATCAATGGCTTTTTATCTCGATTGAGCTGGCAAGCCCATTTTATTCAGAAATTTGAAATGGAGCCTAGTATTGAGTTTGACGCTGTGAATAAGGGCTACGCAGCACTCAATAAAACTGTAATTCCAGCGCATCAGTTGGCTTGGCGACAAGGGCAAACAGGGGTTCCCATGGTAGACGCTGCTATGAGATGCTTGGTTCAAACCGGTTTTGTAAATTTTAGACTTAGGGCTATGTTGGCTTCTTTCTTCACTCATTTGCTCTGGCAACCCTGGCAAGATTGCTCACCACATTTAGCGCAACACTTTTTAGATTTTGAACCAGGGATTCATTTTCCCCAACTTCAAATGCAAGCAGGTGAAACGGGAATAAATACCATTAGAATATACAATCCAGTAAAAAATGGGTTGGACCACGATCCAAAGGGCATTTTTATAAAGAAATGGGTGCCAGAATTGGCTTTAATTCCAGAAGTCTATGTGCACGAACCTTGGAAAATGCCTCCATTAGAAGCGGCTTTTTTAAACTTCACATTGGGTAACGACTATCCTGCACCGATTATAGACCTCGAAAAAAGCAGAAAATATGCCGCAGATCAATTGTGGGGATTAAGAAAAACGAATCTGGTTAAATTAGAAGGGAAAAGAATTTTAAGCACACATGTAGTCCCTAAAAAGCCCCGTAAAAAAACACCCTAAGGGACACTTTTTCGGTAGTGTATTTTTTGTAACTTACCTTATCAAAAAATAACAACCAAACACCCATGAAAAAAATTTTTATCCTAGGACTTTTAGCCCTGACCACACAAGCGCTTTTTGCACAAAAAATGACTTCTCATAAAAAGGCTATTATAGCTTCTGTAGAAAAACACGAACAAGCATTAATTGCCGTGAGTGATTCTATTTGGGCACTAGCAGAAACTGCTTTTCAAGAAGACCAATCTGCTGAAATTTTGGCATCTTATGCAGAAAAAAATGGATTTAATGTCACTAGAGGTGTCGCTGGAATACCCACAGCATTTACAGCTACTTATGGATCTGGAAGCCCCGTAATTAGTGTTTTGGGAGAATTTGACGCATTACCTGGCATATCTCAAAAAGCACAGCCAGAGAAAGAAGCCTTGAATCAAGGGGCAGCAGGACACGGATGTGGGCACAATTTATTTGGTGCGGGTAGTCTTGGAGCAGCCATTGCCGTTAAGGAATTGATTGAAGCAGGAAAAATAAAAGGTACTGTAAAGTTTTTAGGAACGCCTTCTGAAGAAAAATTCTTTGGAAAAATCTGGATGGTCCAAGCTGGCCTTTGGGACAACGTAGACGTGAACATCAGCTGGCACCCATCTGCAGATACCAAAGCAGATGTGCAGAGCTCTTTAGCATTGATCGATTTTAAAGTAGAATTTTATGGGCAAGCGGCACATGCTTCTGCAGATCCATGGAATGGCCGTTCTGCTTCAGATGCACTGGAATTATACACTTCTGGAATAAACTACTACAGAGAACACATTAAACCTACTGTGAGAATTCACTACCACATACAAGACGGTGGTCAGGTTGTCAATGTAGTCCCTGACTATTCAAGGTTATGGGTTCGTGTGAGAGACTCTAAAAGATCTGGAATGAAACCAGTTTACGAAAGGGTTCAAGCCATGGCAGAAGGAGCTGCAATTTTGGCCAATGTAGATTATAAAATATCCCTCATTTCAGGAATATACGAAACACTTGTCAATAGAACTGGCGGTGCTGTAATGCAACAAAACTTAGAATTATTAGGTCCCTTATCTTACACTGAAGCAGAAAACGAATTTGGCAAAAAGATACAAGCAGCTACAGGAAAACCAGAAGTAGGCATGGATAGCGCTATTAGACCATTGGAGGAAACCAGAGAGAATTCTGGAGGTGGGTCTACAGATGTTGGCGATGTGAGTTGGAATGTTCCCAATATTAATTTAGGGGTTACTGTTGCGCCTAAAGACACCCCTTGGCATTCTTGGGCAGTAGTTGCCTGTGGCGGAATGAGCATTGGCCACAAAGGAATGATTCACGCTGCCAAAGCAATGGGAATGACTATGGTAGATTTATTTAACAATCCAAAACTAGTTGCTAAGGTAAAAGCAGAATACAAAACGCGTAAAGGAGATGAAGTGTACGAACCTATGATAGATGGTCCTGCGCCCATAAACCAGTAAATCAAATATGGTATTATCTAAAAAAGACCTCCAATTCTTTATATGTTTTGGAGGTTTACTATTGCTAGACGCTAGCTTGAGTCATTTTAACTTTAGTAGTTACAGATATGCGACAAAGCCACTAATCATGATTAGCTTATTGGCTTATTTTATCTCCAAAAAGTCTCTTATTTCTAAAAAGTTATACCCCTGGGGTGTCTTTGCCATAATAGCTGCTTTAGCTGGAGACATCTTTTTAATGTTTCAAGAGTACAGTGGGCTCTTTTTTATAGCAGGACTGGGTGCATTCTTGTTCGCACATATTGGATACACAATAATTTTTTTAACACAAAAAGGGAGAAAAAAACACCTCTTCCAATTCATATTATTGGCTAACTACGCTTTGATTATGGGGTATCTAATACTGCCCAAAGCTGGGGACTTGAAAATACCAGTCTTAGTGTATATTATGGCTATTTCTGCCATGGCATATACGGCACAAATCAGAAAAGGAACTGTTAGCAACGCATCCTATATTACAGGGCTTATTGGGGCTAGATTGTTTTTGGCATCGGACAGCTTGCTGGCCCTATCCATGTTTTTAGACGCCTTTCCTAAAGTAGATTTCCTGATCATGCTAAGCTATGGAATAGCCCAGGCTTGTATGGTATATAGTTTGGTAAATAGTAGTAAAATTAACTCCTAACTATGTGGGCGCCTATACTTCTTAGCCGCTCATCTATATGCTCATAACCCCTGTCTATCTGTTCAATATTGTGGATGGTAGAAGTACCATTGGCGGAAAGTGCTGCTATTAAAAGCGACACTCCAGCCCTAATATCTGGAGAAACCATGGTGGTTGCTTTGAGTAAAGATTTAAAATCATGTCCCATTACAGTAGCCCTATGCGGGTCGCAGAGAATAATTTTAGCCCCCATATCTATCAGTTTGTCTACAAAAAACAACCTGCTCTCAAACATTTTTTGGTGTATAAGCACCTCTCCCCTTGCCTGTGTGGCAGTGACCAAAAGAATACTCAATAAGTCAGGAGTCATGCCTGGCCATGGAGCGTCTGAAATGGTCAGAATAGAACCGTCAATATAATTTTGAACAGCATAGCCCTCTGTATGGGCAGGAATATAAATGTCGTCTCCTCTTTGCTCAAGGCTAATGCCTAATTTTCTAAATACAGCAGGGATTTGTCCCAGCATATTCCAATTTACGTCTTTGATGGTTAACTCACTTTGTGTAATAGCCGCCATTCCAACCCAACTACCTATCTCAATCATATCTGGAAGCATAGTGTGGGAAGCCCCTTTGAGCACTTCTACCCCTTCTATGGTCAATAAATTAGAGCCAACACCACTAATTTTGGCACCCATCTTATTGAGTAGGGTGCACAATTGTTGTAAGTATGGTTCACAAGCTGCATTGTAAATAGTTGTGGTTCCTTCTGCCAGAACAGCCGCCATTAAAATATTGGCAGTTCCTGTAACAGAGGCCTCGTCCAATAGCATATAAGTCCCTTTTAATTGGGCCGCTTCTACACCATAGAAATGCTCTTCTTGGTTGTATCTAAATTGAGCCCCTAACTTAATGAAGCCTTCAAAATGGGTGTCTAACCTTCTACGGCCTATTTTATCTCCGCCTGGTTTTGGAATATATCCTTTGCCAAAGCGTGCTAATAATGGGCCTACAAGCATTATTGATCCTCTTAAACCTTTTCCGTCTTCTTTGTATTGTGGTGTTTGGAGGTAATCTAGATTAACGTCGTCTGCTTTAAAAGTATAACTGCCTTTACCTTTCTTTTGAATCTTAACCCCAAGGTCTTCTAATAAAGAAATGAGTTTGTTCACATCAATAATATCTGGGATATTATGAATAGTCACCTCTTCTGCCGTGAGTAAAACGGCACATAAAATTTGTAAGGCCTCATTTTTTGCGCCCTGTGGGCGAATACTTCCTTGGAGTTTATGTCCTCCTTCTATTTTAAAGGTACCCATTAATTAAAATTTAATAGCGTTTTTTTGACCTATTGTTGTTGTTGTTGTTGTTGTTGCTGTTGTTACTTCGCTGTTTTTTATTCCTATTATTAGGTACAGTCTTAACAATTTTATTTTGTAAAAATATATCTGTATCTGTTAGCAATTCTCCTGAGGCTTCAAGATTAATCTCCCCCTGACTCAATTCAGTAAGGTGTTTGTAGATTATACTGTCTTCTACAGTGTCCTTATTCCAGTTTAAGAAACACTTTTTCATGTGATTGGCAATGGTGTATTCTAATCCAGAGCGTTTGTCTCCCTTTTCCCAACTCATGGCTACATCTATCATCCTCTTGATGTTATTGCCGTAGAATCGGTATTTTGGAAAATTTTGAGGATAATCTAAGGGATCTGGCTTTTGCTGTAAAAGCTCTTTTGAAGTGATTGGAAAAGGAGAAGGCACATCTAATTTAAAATCAGACATGATGAATAATTGGTCCCATAGTTTGTGATTAAACTCTGGTACATCTCTTAAATGAGGCTGCAAATTGCCCATTACACTAATAATAGCGTTGGCTACTTTAATGCGTTCTTCTCTATCTTCAATAGTAATTGCATGGTCTACCATTTTCTGAAAATGTCTTCCATATTCAGGTATAATAAGCATTTCACGCTCTGTGTTGTATTCTAAATTGTAAACTAATTCCAAATTGTAAGGTATTAAGGGAAAGAATATAAAGCCACTGCTTTAAAGATTGCAAAATACTAAAAAAATAGAAAGTCTCCTATGTGGCAGAAGGAATATTTAGTATTGAAATTAATTGGTTCAAATAGCTGGCCTTAAGCAGCAGACATATTAAAGGGAAATTACCCCCTCTATGGTTGCTACGGCCCTATAATTAGCAATTACTGCCTCTGGATTCTTAATCACTAAAGAGACGGATACACTGGTGAAAGCACCCTTTGAAGAAGTTCTTGAAGAAATCTTTGCAGACTGGTTTTTAAAAACTGCTTCAATTGCAGCCACCTTTTCTGCTGATGATGGCACTATAAATTTGTAGAGATAGGGTGCTGGCCATTGGGTGTTTAAAGCGAGATTGTCTTTTAATCTCTGATAAAATTCTGCGGTCTTTTTGTCTTCCAAATCAAAAACTATTTTAAGCAAATATACGTCTAAAACTTAGGTTTTTTAGCCATTTAAGTGTGTTTTATGTAACTTGCGTCCCTAAATTACAAGACCTATTTATGGCCAAAAAGATTGTGTTTGCTGGTGGACCAGCGACTGGAAAAACAACATTGATCCAAACCTTGGAACTTAGGGGATACGCATGTGCTCAAGAAGTTTCCAGACAAGTTACCCTAGAAGCACGAGAAAATGGCATTACACAGCTCTTTGTATCAGACCCGCTATTATTTAGCGAAAAGCTATTAGAAGGTCGCGTAAACCAGTTTAAGGAAGCACATAAAAACAAGGCTTCATTGGTTTTTTTAGACAGAGGAATTCCAGAAGTATTGGCCTACTTAGACAGGGGAAATACCCCCTATCCCAATCATTTTACAAAGGCCTGCGAAGACAACCAATACGACCGTGTATTTATATTTCCCCCTTGGGAAGAAATATATACCTCAGACAATGAGCGGTACGAAGACTATCAGGAAGCTTTAAAAATTTATCCCTTTTTAAAAGCAGCCTATGACCGATTTGGTTACGAAAGCATTATCTTACCTAAAGACACCATAGAAAATAGAATTTCTTTTGTGTTAGAAAATATATAGGTATGGTTAAAGACCCCCTTGAAATACTCAAAAAATTCTGGGGCTACGACACTTTCAAGCGCAATCAATTAGAGATTATTAAAGATGTTTTAGCTGGATCAGATGTACTGGCACTTCTTCCAACAGGCGGAGGTAAATCTTTGTGTTTTCAAGTTCCCGCCTTGGCCATGGACGGAGTGTGTGTGGTTATCTCACCACTGATAGCGCTTATTCAAGACCAAGTCACTAGACTTTCCAATCAAGGAATAAAAGCCATAGGCCTCACTGCTGGAATTTCCAGAGATAGACTCATAGAGTTATTAGACAATTGTGACTACGGCGGTGTCAAATTTCTTTATATGTCTCCAGAAAGGTTACAGCAACCCATGGTATTAGAGAGGCTCTCTAGAATGAAAATTTCTCTTATCGCAGTAGATGAGGCGCACTGTATCTCTAGTTGGGGACATGACTTTAGGCCTGCGTATCTTAAATGCACTTCATTAAGAGCCATTACAGACGCCCCAATGATTGCCTTGACAGCCACTGCAACAGCAAAAGTACAACAAGATATAGTTGAAAATTTGTCGTTAAAAGTGGTGCAAAGGCACAAAGCATCTTTCTTAAGGCATAATATTTCCTATCATGTCACTCAAGTAGAAGACAAGCTGTATTACCTCAAAGAAATTTGTCACAAAGCCTCTCAAAGTGTCATAATCTATGTCAATAGTAGGAGAATGGTCACTTCTCTGTCCAATGAATTAAAAAAAGAAGGTTTAAGCGTGGCTATTTATCACGGTGGGCTTTCTAAAATTGAAAGGGAAGCAGCCCTAAACAATTGGCTCAAAGACCATGCTAAAATAATGATTGCCACCAATGCCTTTGGAATGGGTATAGACAAAGGCAATGTGAGTGACGTGATTCATTTTCAAATTCCTGAGAGCCTAGAAAATTACTACCAAGAATCTGGAAGGGCAGGTAGAGACGGAGATCCTGCAAATGCAATAATTCTATGGGCTACGCCCGATGTCACACAGCTTAAAAACCAATTCATAGATCCTATGGCTGCACTAAAAGAAGTGCAGTTGGTGTACCGGAAATTAAATGCTTTTTTACGAATTCCCTATGGAGAAGGAAACGACCAAACCTATCAATTTTCTTTTAATGCCTTTGTCTCTCAATACGAATTAAAGACCCTTAAAACCTATAATGCTTTAAAAACCTTAGATCAATTTGGCATTATTCGATTGGAGGAAAACTTTGACAAAAGGACTACATTAAAATACCTATGCTCCAAAGAGCGGTTGTACGATTATATGGATTCAAATGAGAAGATGAAACCTATTATTTTGAATCTTTCAAGAACCTATGGAGGCCTTTTTGAATTTGAAACAAAAATAGACCTCCATCTCTTGGCTAAAAAAATGACTAAAAATACCTCTGACATCCAGATAGACTTAGCCCAATTACACAAAGACCAGCTCATAGCACTAGATGTCTACACTACAGATCTTAAAGTAGTTTATCTACTTCCAAGAGAAGATGAAAGAACCATAGCGCCTTTTGCTAATCGCATTGAAAACATTTTTGAAGAAAGAATCAAAAAGGTCAATGCCATGATAGCCTATGTGACGCAAAAGGAGCGTTGTAGGAATAAAATACTTCTGGCTTATTTTGATGAAAAATCAACTGACTGTGGCATATGTGATTACTGTATTCAAAAAAATAGCGCCCAAGACCTGGCTTTAAATGAACTAAGCCACGCCATATTATCACTTTTAGTGGCGCAAAATTACACTTCAAGACAATTAGTAAGTACCTTAGAGAAACCCAAAGAATTGGTTTTAAATTGCATTCAGTTCCTTTTAAAAGAAGGCCGCATTGAAATAAATAGTCAAAATGAATATGTTAAAAAATAATATGCCCATTGTTTTTATGGGAACACCCGGATTTGCTGCATATATTTTAGAGGCACTCGTAGAAAATGGACAAAAAATTGCAGCTGTTGTTACGGTAGCAGACAAGCCCGCAGGAAGGGGCAAAAAATTACATGAATCTGAGGTAAAAAAAACTGCTTTAAGGCACCAATTAACTGTTTTACAACCCACTAACTTAAAAGATCCTACATTCATTGAGACCCTAAAGGCCTTAAATGCAGCTGTATTTGTTGTCGTTGCTTTTAGAATGCTTCCTGAATTGGTGTGGAAAATTCCCTCCAAAGGCACTTTCAATCTACATGCTTCACTCCTGCCTCAGTACCGGGGTGCCGCTCCAATTAATTGGGCCATTATAAATGGGGAAAAGACCACTGGAGTAACGACCTTTTTTATTGATGAAAAAATAGACACAGGTGCCGTAATTGACCAAATGTCTCTATCCATAGAAGAAAGTGATACTGCAGGAAGCTTACATGATAAACTCATGGTACTTGGAGCGAATTTAATTCAAAAGACCCTTTTGGGTATAGAAAAGGGTACTGTAAATCCTAAAAACCAAACCAATGACAGCGCTTTAAAAGAAGCACCAAAAATTTTTAAAGAGGACTGCAGGATAGATTGGACCAAAGACGGAAAAATCATTGAAAATTTTATCAAGGGAATGAGTCCATATCCCACCGCTTGGACCCATTTAAACCAAGACAATGAAACTATTGTTTTGAAAGTTTTTGAGGCTACATTTATAAAAACGAGTCATGACAGCGAAATAGGTTCAATAATAAAATCCAAAAAAGAATTAAAAATTGCGGTAAAGGACGGATTTATTGCACTTTTAAAAATTCAGCTCCCTGGTAAAAGAGCCATGCATGTTTTTGAACTGCTCAATGGGCTGCAATTGAAAGAAAATGCCTACACACTCTAAGGGCTTATTCCTACTGACTTGCGAGAAAACAGCTATAAAACAACTGGCTTTATAAACAAAACGCTAAAGTTATTAACAAAAAGTGCGATTTCATGCGGGAACACTTGTGTTTGTGCATAATCCGTATAAATTTGTTAAAGTAATAAGTTATAAACATAACATTAAAATTAATTATCATGAACAAAACAGAATTAATCGACGCAATGGCAGCAGATGCTGGTATCACAAAAGCAGCTGCAAAAAAAGCATTAGAGTCTTTCTTAGGAAATGTAGAAGGATCTCTTAAAAAAGGCGGAAGAGTTTCTTTAGTAGGATTCGGATCATGGTCTGTATCTAAAAGAAATGCAAGAGATGGTAGAAACCCACAAACTGGTGCTACAATCAAAATCGCTGCTAAAAACGTAGTAAAATTCAAAGCTGGAGCTGAGTTATCTAAGTCTGTAAACTAAGATATATCTTCAAAAGAAATTTTAAAGCACCTCATTTGAGGTGCTTTTTTTATGCCCTTAATTACAGAATATTTTACTATATTTAATTATGTCAGATACGCTTATTCAAAAAGGACATGTTTTAGTAGCAGAACCTGCACTCACTGGAGATGTGTCATTTAGTAGGGCTGTAATTTTAATTGCGGAGCACAATCTTAAAGGCTCTGTTGGTTTTATACTCAACAAACCATTGTCTTATACCTTAGACGAACTTATAGAAGACATACACTTCCCCTATCCTGTGTTTAATGGAGGGCCTGTAGAGCAAGACAATATCTATTTTATCCATACTGCTCCCAAAGTAATTCCTGGTAGTATTGAAATTAGTGATGGCATATACTGGGGAGGAGACTTTAGCGCGCTCTTAAAAGCACTAGAACAAAACCTTATAGCTGAAAATCAAATAAAATTCTTCTTAGGTTATACCGGTTGGTCACAAAAACAATTGGATGGAGAAATTAAAACCAATTCCTGGATTACAGTAAAGAACTTAGATATTAGTACCCTTGTAAAACAAGAGAATCATTCTCTTTGGAAAGACAGTATAAAAGCTTTGGGCGGAAAATACCTCATATGGTCTAATACGCCTGAAAATCCAAGTCTTAATTAGCTGTTTTTAACTGAATACTGTGTTGAAATTTCAATGCAATAGCTTGAACAAACTCCTGCTGTTCATAAACCTTCTTTCTATACTTACTAACAGATATAAACCCTTTAGAAGGATTAAAGATAAATAAGGCATCGGCTTTTTGAAGCGAAAAGGGCGAAATAACCCCCTCAGATATTTCCTGCTCACTATCCTTACTTAAAAGCGATAGAATCTCTTTTCTAAAAACACTGTTTTGGGTTCCTCCATCTATTGGAGAAGTTTGAATCTGCCCATTAGAAACCACAAATAGAGGGCCTAAATGAGTCCCTATGACTTCTTTTTTTTCGTTGAGTAAAAAACAGCTTTGGAAATCATTTTCGTCGGAAAATACGCCTGCCAAACGTTCCACTAATTTATAATTGGTTGGGAGGGTGCTCAGTAAAGAGTGTGCAATATAAAAATCTTTATACAGGCCTATTTCAAATGGAGTGTCAGACACTTGACCTAAGTGCAAGTTTTCCAAAGGCCTAAAAGAGATGTGATAATCAGTTTGTGCTATATTTTCCTCACTTGGATATGCTTGAAATACGGCTATAGCATTGTTCTTTAAGTGAGTTGTTTTGGAAAGTGCATCTTTCATAATTTCCTCCAGAAAATCTGGCGTAAAAGACATAGGAATATGAATGCGCAACATACGCATACTGGCCATTATTTTCAAATAGTGTGGTTCCCAAAATAAGACTACGCCATTCTCTATCCTTATTTCCTCTAAAACAGAGTGTCCAAAAGATAGCGCAGTATTTCCTACACCAATAAAAAATTCCTGATCTGAATATAATTTTCCGTTAAAAACAACCATAAAAAAAGCCTTGATGAATCAAGGCCCAAAGATATTATTTTATAAAGTAATAGCCCTAAGAAGAACCAAGTACTTGCTTTAAACTTGAAATTTGATTTACCCAAAGCATTTTAGATTCTTCTACTTCATCTTCTTCTGCAAAATCTGTAATAAACAGGGAAACATCTGAAGTAATTTCATCTACAATAATTCTCATTTCAAAGAAACTGTCGTCTTCAGATTCCATCCAAATAAATTTCACAAATTCGTCTGACTTTCTTTTGATTAATTTGGCTTCCTCCTCTGACTCATCCCATATAAAGGTGAACATCTCTCCCCTAGAATTTACATTATCTGCAAACCATTCTGACAATCCAGAAGGCGTTGCAATATATTGAAACAACATCTGCGGGGAAGATTGAATCACAAATTCTATTTCGTATTTAACTTTATCACTCATTTTAGAATTCTAATTTTTATTTCGACAATATATATATTTATGTATTATAAAAAAACTATTGTATTGTAATATTTTGCTAAGTTTTTTTGGAGGGGCAATAAATTAAACTTTATATTTGCAGCCTTCAAAACACGGCGAGGTAGCTCAGTTGGTTAGAGCGTCGGATTCATAACCCGGAGGTCGCGGGATCGTGCCCCGCTCTCGCTACAAAAAACCCTAGTTAAAACTAGGGTTTTTTTATGCTTTTAATTCACAGATAAGCCTTAAACAATGAATCACTTATTCTGCCATTCCTTATATTTGCAGGGCAATCATTTCCTATGAAAAATACCATTAGCCACAGAGTAGCAGACTTTCTAAAGGGCTTTCCACCATTTAATATGTTATCTATTGAAGTTTTAGAAGATATTGCTATGGAAATAAACATACAATATCTAGATAAAGAGGGGCTGGTGTTCAAAGAAGGAGACAATCCTCATACTAATTTTTATGTGGTGCATAAAGGTGCTGTTGCATTGCGTAAAGCACCTCAAAATGAGATGGTAGACCTTTGTGACGAAGGAGATATTTTTGGATTAAGACCATTAATGGCTCAAGAGAATTACAAAATGGAAGCCAAGGCATATGAGGAAACCATTTTGTATTGCATTCCTATTGAAGTCTTTAAGCCCTATGCCTTAAAGAACAAAGCAATCGGAAATTTCTTATTGGAGAGTTTCGCTTCAAATACAAGAAATCCATATGCAAAAAACCATAGGGGAAAACTATATGGAGAGACTAGTTCAGAAGAAACTGAGGCAGTAGTTCCGTTGTTTGACGTTCAACAAGTGCGATGGTCTAAAAACATCATCAGTTGTGAAACAAGTACACCTATAACTGTATTGGCCAGTGCTATGAGGGCAAATAAGATTGGTGCAATACTCGTTTTAAAAGACAAACTACCCATTGGTATTATCACTGATAAAGACTTGAGGAATAAAATTGGTACTGGAGAAATTCCAATCAGTGGCACTGCATTTGAAATAATGAGTAGTCCTGTAATTACCTATCCCGAGGAACTTACAGTAACCCAAGCCCAAATGGGCATGATGGCCACTGGAGTAAGTCATTTATGTATTACCAAAGATGGAACACCTCATACCAAAGCGGTAGGTATTGTTTCCAAACACGACATTATGCTCTCCGTTGGAAATAACCCCTCCGTTTTAATCAAAGCCATTCAAAGGGCTTCTAAAACCAAAGAGGTGAAAAGAATTCGTTTGAGTATTATGAAATTATTGAGAGGGTATTTACAACAAGGTATTCCAATGACCATTACTTCAAAAATAATTTCTGAATTAAACAATGCGTGTACCAGACAAATTATTACACTGAATTTAAAAAAAATGGAGACCCCTCCACCCTGCTCTTTTGTATGGTTGGCTATAGGAAGTCAGGGAAGAAATGAACAATTGCTTCAAACAGATCAGGACAACGCTATCATTTTTGAAAAAGAAAGTACTGCTGAAGGGGAACCCCATAAAGAATACTTCCTAGAATTGGCCAAAAAAATCAATAAAGGGCTTATGAAAATTGGCTACGAATACTGCCCTGCAGACATGATGGCCTCTAATCCAAAATGGTGTTTAGACCTTGAGAGTTGGAAGAAAAATGTAAGCTATTGGATCAGTAACCCTGGTAAAAACGAAGTGCTGCTGTCTTCTATCTTTTTTGATTTCAATGCTGTGTATGGCAATACCAAACTTTCTGATGCACTGTCAGACGTTATTTTTGACACCCTTAAGGAATTTCCAGTTTTCACCACTCATTTGGCCAGTGGCGCCCTTCAAAGCCCGCCTCCATCTGGATTTTTTAGAAAATTTTTAGTGGAACATGACGGTGCTAATAAAGACAATTTTGATCTTAAGAGAAGAACCCTTATGCCTCTTACAGATGCTGCTAGAGTATTGGTTTTATCTCATTTTGTAAAAGGAATTAACAATACAGCAGCGCGCTTTGAAAAGTTGGCTACACTGGAGCCCAATAATAAAGACTTGTACCTCTCTTGCTCATATGCGACCAAAGCATTGCTAAAGTTTAGAACCAAACAGGGTATTCTTCATCGCGACTCTGGTCGCTACTTGGATTTAAATAGCCTGAGCAAAGAAGAACGCGTAAAATTAAAAAGGACTTTTAAAACCATTAAAGAGATTCAAGAACTGATTAATATTAGATTTAAAGTATCTCAATTATTGTGATCTTTCCTTTTTTCAAAAATACACGGACCAAATCGCCCATAATTCTTCCCGAATTTTGGATGAATTATGCTGCACTATTTCTTAAAGAGGAAGTTGTAGATAGTCAAAGTAAATTTATTGTTATAGATACTGAAACTACTGGTTTTGACTATGAAAAGGACAGAATACTGTGCATTGGAGCTGTTTTATTGGAAAAAAGTCAAATCGCAGTAAAAGATAGTTTTGAAGTGTATTTAACCCAAGATCACTATAACAGTGACAGTACACCCATACATGGTATCTTAAAAGAAGAAAAGAAAGAAAAGACTGCAGAAATTGAGGCATTAAAAAGCTTTTTAACTTATATAGGCAATGCACCTATTATTGCGCATCATACCATGTTTGACGTTAATATGATCAATAAAGCACTGCACAGACAAGGGCTGCCTTCGTTAAAAAATAAACTTTTAGATACCGAAGTATTATACAAGAAAAGCCTATTGAGAAGTCCGCTGATTGAGAAAAAAGACCATTATAGCCTAGACGAATTGGCAGACAAGTTCAATATTTCAAAAAAAGACAGACATACCGCTTTAGGAGATGCCTACATCACCGCCCTATTGTTTCTAAAAATTATAAAAAAACTAAAAGAAAAAACAGGACAGTTAAAATTTAAAAGGCTTTTTATTGATTAAATCAATTGGTTTTAAAGAGGTTTATTCCTCCTAATTTTTTTTAACTAAAGGGATTCCTTCATAATTTCTGCTACAACTTCAGGGTTTAATAAGGTGGAGGTGTCGCCCAAATTAGCAGTGTCTTTAGAAGCTATTTTTCTGAGTATTCTCCTCATAATCTTACCGCTCCTGGTTTTTGGAAGACCAGATACAAATTGAATCTTATCTAACTTTGCTATTGGACCAATATGCTCTGTAATGACCTGATTGATTTCTTTTCGTAGATTATCTCGGTCTCTGCCCTCTCCTGATTCCTTCAATATAACGTAACCGTAGAGCGCATTTCCTTTAATATCATGAGGAAAACCTACAATAGCAGATTCTGCTACAGCTGGGTGTTCATTAATACTATCTTCTATGGGCGCTGTTCCTAAATTATGTCCCGAAACAATAATTACGTCGTCTACCCTTCCTGTAATTCTATAATAGCCAACTTCATCCCTTAGGGCTCCGTCTCCTGTGAAATACATGCCTTTAAAAGCAGAGAAATAAGTGTCTTTATACCGCTGATGGTCTCCCCAAATTGTCCTTGCAATAGAGGGCCATGGGAATTTAATGCAAAGCCTACCGTCTACTTGGTTGCCTTTTATTTCTGCTCCATTCTCATCCATTAAGGCCGGTTGTATACCAGGCATTGGAAGGGTGGCATAGGTAGGAATAGTTGGGGTAACAAATGGGATTGGAGAAATTAAAATACCACCTGTTTCAGTTTGCCACCAGGTGTCTACAATAGGGCATTTCTTCTTGCCAATATGGTCATTGTACCAGTGCCATGCCTCTTCGTTAATAGGCTCTCCAACAGTTCCTAGTATCCTTAAGGAAGACAAATCATGAGAAGTGACATAATCTAAATTTTCTTTTGCTAGCGCCCTTATTGCTGTAGGAGCAGTATAAAGTTGTGTAATTTTATGCTTGTCTATAATATCCCAAAACCTGGAGTAATCCGGATAGGAAGGCACTCCTTCAAACATGACTGTAGTGGCTCCGTTAGCTAAGGGTCCGTAGACAATATAAGAATGCCCTGTGATCCAACCAATGTCTGCGGTACACCAATAGACGTCGTTTTCCTTTTGTTGAAAAACATTTTTAAAAGTATATGCTGTATAGACCATATAACCCGCCGTAGTATGCAGCATGCCTTTAGGTTTACCTGTAGACCCTGAAGTATATAAAACAAATAGAGGGTCTTCTGATTCCATTACTTCTGGCACACAATCTCCATAAGCGTCATCTAACAATGGCTGTAACCAATAGTCCCTTCCTTCTTCCATATGAATTTCCGCATGGGTTCTCTTAGCGACCAATACAGAAGCAACACCAGGACAATCTTCCAAGGCTTCATCTACAATTCCTTTCAGGTCAATAGATTTTGCCCCTCTAAAAGAGCCATCTGAGGTAATGAGCATTTTTGCCCCACAATCATTGATTCTTGTAGAAAGTGCTGTAGCAGAAAAACCTGCAAAAACTACGGAATGAATAGCGCCTATCCTAGCGCAAGCCAATACCGCTACTGCCAATTCAGGAATCATAGGCAAATAAATACACACCCTATCCCCCTTACCAATACCTTGGGCTTTTAACACATTGGCAAACTTACATACACGTTCATGTAGCTGCCTATACGTGATGTGTATGGCCTGCTCTTTAGGATCATTTGGTTCAAATAAAATAGCCGTTTTATCTCCCCTTGTATATAAATGCCTGTCAATACAATTTTCTGTAATATTCAGTTGGGCACCTTTAAACCACGAGATTTCTGCTTTTTCAAAGTCCCAATCCAATACCTGATCCCACTTTTTACGCCACATAAAATGCTCTTCTGCCACTTCGCTCCAAAAAAGCTCTGGATCTCTGACAGATTTTCTATAGACACTAAAGTATTCTTCTAAGTGCTTAATGTGATAATTACTCATGGTTTTGGTTGTTTATGTTGGTTATTTTGTTGTTATTAATGATTTACTGAAGGGGTATTCACGCCACTAGGTATTCTTATATTTTCTACAATTTCTTGAACCTCTAGTGGAGGTGCAGCGGTGAAACGGCATACTGTTAGAGATACTATGAAGTTCACTACCATGGCTACTGATCCAAATCCTTCAGGAGATATTCCGAACCACCATTCTGAAGCAGGTGGGGTGTCTCCCAACCAACCTAGTTTAAATTTAGCCATGTAAAATAACATGAGTAAAATACCCACAACCATACCTGAAACAGCCCCTTCTTTATTCATTCTCTTGTAGAAAATTCCCAATATAATTGCAGGAAAAAGAGAGGCCGCAGCCAATCCAAAGGCTAAGGCTACTACAGCTGCCACAAATCCTGGTGGATTGATTCCAAAATATCCCGCAACACAAACCGCCACCACTGCAGACAATCTAGCTGCAAGAAGTTCTCCTTTGTCAGAGATGGTTGGCATGAAAATCTTTTTGATTAAATCATGTGATACAGAAGCTGAAATAACCAGCAATAATCCTGCTGCTGTAGATAATGCTGCAGCCAAACAACCAGCTGCTACAAGAGCAATAACCCAAGCAGGTAAGTTGGCAATTTCAGGATTGGCTAAAACCATAATGTCTGGATCAACTTTAAGCTCATTTATTTGGGGGTCTGCCACATATTGTACTTTACCGTCTTGATTTTTGTCTTCAAAGGTTAAAAGACCTGTTTTTTCCCAGTTTTTGAACCATTCAGGCATGCCTTCGTAAGACTTGTCGCTCACTGTTTCAATTAAATTTACCCTAGCAAATACCGCTACCGCAGGTGCTGTGGTATATAAAACAGCAATTAACAACAAGGCCAATCCAGCAGATTTCCTAGCATCTTTTACTTTTTTAACGGTAAAAAACCTTACAATTACATGGGGTAAACCTGCCGTACCTACCATCAAGGCTAGCGTAATGGCTAAAATATCTATCCTATCTTTAGACCCTTCCGTATATTCATTAAAACCAAGTTCTGTTGAAAGACCATTTAGTTTTTCTAATAAATACACCCCAGAGCCATCATTTAAAGTGTCCCCCATACCTAATTGCGGAATTGGGTTTCCTGTCATTTGAATCGAGATAAAAATAGCGGGTACCATAAAAGCAAAAATAAGTACACAATACTGGGCTACCTGGGTGTATGTAATTCCCTTCATTCCTCCTAATACAGCATAAAACAACACAATGATCATTCCAATGATAACTCCGGTATTAATGTCTACTTCTAAGAATCTAGAGAACACTACACCTACCCCACGCATCTGACCGGCTACATAGGTAAACGAAACTAGTAAAGCACATACCACAGCTACAATTCTAGCAGTATCTGAATAATACCTGTCACCAATAAAATCTGGTACTGTAAATTTTCCGAATTTTCTTAAATAGGGTGCCAAAAGCAATGCCAAAAGCACATAGCCTCCAGTCCAACCCATCAGGTAAACAGATCCGTCATAGCCAGTAAAAGATATGATTCCTGCCATGGATATAAATGAAGCGGCAGACATCCAATCTGCAGCAGTAGCCATTCCATTTGCTAAGGGTGAAACCCCACCTCCTGCAACGTAAAAATCTTTGGTTGAACCAGCTCTAGACCAAATAGCTATCCCAATGTAAAGGGCAAAAGTGATGCCTACTATAATATAAGTCCAAACTTGAACACTCATAATTTAAAAGAATTTAATGCGATGTTTATTAATCTTCAAACCCAAATCGTTTGTCTAGCCTGTTCATTAAAAAGACATAGGTAAAGATCAATACCACAAAAATGTAAATTGAACCCTGTTGTGCAAACCAAAAACCCAAAGGAAAACCTCCTATCTTAAAATCATTGAGCGCGTCTACAAAAAATACACCCAGGCCAAATGAACATAAAAACCATATGAATAAAAGAATTGACAAATACTTTAAGTTTATACTCCAGTATTTTTGAGCAGAAATATTTTGATTCATGATAGATGTGATAAGCAACTAAATATAAAAAAAAATCCCCAAAGCATGGGGATTCTTATCTAGTATATATAAAACACTACTACTTTAAGAAATTAAGTACGTTCTCTTCAATCCTAGATTGAATATTGTCTAAAGGAGCCTTCACAAAGGTCTCTCCTGTAATGTTTTCATACAATTCAATATATCGCTCAGAAACTGATGCAATATATTCATCAGACATTTCAGGAAGTGTCTGTCCTTCCAAGCCCTGAAAATTGTGGCTAATGAGCCACTGCCTCACAAACTCTTTAGAGAGTTGTTTTTGTGCTTCTCCGGCAGCTTGTCTTTCTTCATAACCGTCTGCATAAAAATATCGCGAAGAGTCTGGGGTGTGAATCTCGTCTATCAAAACAATTTCCCCAGAAGCTGTTTTTCCGAATTCATACTTAGTGTCTACTAAAATTAAACCTCGCTGCGCAGCTAGTGCTGTACCCCTTTCAAAAAGGGCATAAGTGTATTTTTCAAGTATTTCATAATCATCTTTAGACACAATCCCTCTGGCCAGAATGTCTTCTCTAGAAATATCTTCATCGTGGTCTCCCATTTCTGCCTTTGTAGCGGGGGTGATGATTGGGGTAGGAAAAGCATCATTTTCTTTAAGTCCCTCTGGCATAGGAACACCACATAGCATTCTTTTTCCAGCTTTGTATTCTCTTGCCGCATGACCAGACATATACCCCCTAATGACCATTTCTACTTTAAAAGGCTCACATGCATGACCAATTGCTACATTTGGATCTGGAGTAGCCGTAAGCCAATTGGGTACAATATCCTTAGTAGCTCCCATCATTTTGGTGGCAATTTGATTGAGAATTTGTCCTTTATAAGGTATTCCTCTTGGCATAACAACGTCAAATGCTGAAAGCCTGTCGGTAGCTATCATTACTAGCAAATCATTTTCTAAAGCGTATACCTCTCTTACCTTTCCTTTGTAAATACTTTTTTGTCCTGGAAAATTAAAATTGGTATCTGTAATGGTATGGGTCATTCTATTAATTTTGGTGTTCAATGGTTTTATAGGCTTCAATTACTTTTTTAACCAATTTATGTCTAATTACGTCTTTGTCGTCTAAATACACAATGGAAACGCCTTCAATATTTTGAAGGATTAGCAAGGCTTCCTTTAGTCCAGAAGTAATTCTTCTTGGCAAATCTATCTGTCCGGGATCTCCAGTAACCATGAACTTAGCACTTTTTCCCATTCTAGTGAGAAACATTTTCATCTGTGCATGGGTGGTATTCTGGGCTTCGTCTAAAATCACAAAAGCATGGTCCAACGTTCTACCTCTCATAAAAGCAAGCGGAGCAATCTGTATGGTGCCGTTTTCAATGTACAAGGCCAGTTTCTCTGGACTAATCATATCTCTCAGGGCGTCGTATAAAGGCTGCATATAGGGATCTAATTTTTCTTTTAAATCTCCTGGTAAAAACCCTAAATTTTCTCCTGCCTCAACTGCAGGTCTAGTCAATATGATTCTTTTAACCTGCTTTTCTTTCAAAGCTTTTACCGCCATAGCGACACCTGTATAAGTCTTACCAGTTCCTGCTGGACCAATGGCAAATACCATATCATTTTTAGCCATGGCGTTCACCACCTTTCTCTGGTTGGGTGTTTGGGCTTTAATTAATCTTCCTGAAACGCCATGAAGAATTACATCTCCAACAGTTTGCAACACCTCTAGTTCGTCCGGAGAAGTATCACTCAACAGAGCAGCTGCAGCAGCAGGATCAATTTTATTGTATTTGGCAAAATGGGCGGTGAGTTTGTCAAATTTTTGTTCAAAATCATTGAGCTCAGATTCACTGCCATAAGCCTTAATTTTACTCCCCCTAGCTATGATTTTAAGTTTTGGAAAATGTTCTTTTAAAAGAGCGACTGTTTCATTGTTCTGCCCAAAAAAATCTCTGGGACTTACGTCTGTAATTTCAATTATGATTTCGTTCAAATGAAAAGTTTTACTTAGGTTCTACAATCTGTCTTTTAATGCCCGTAAATTTGTGTAATTTTGTAAGACAAACTTACGCAAAAAAACAGTTTGATATCTTATAAAAATATTAACAGCGTGTATGGCTATCATTACCTTAACTACAGATTTTGGGACAAAAGACCACTTTGTTTCCGCCATTAAAGGAGCCATTCACTGCGAGCTTGAGCACCCAATTATTGTTGACATCTCTCACGAAATAAGTCCATTCAATATTCAGGAATGTGCTTATATCTTAAAAAATGCTTACACCCATTTCCCAAAAGGGAGTATTCATATTGTTGGTGTAGATGGAGAGAAAACACCAGAAAACCCACATATTGTAGTTTTTGTAGACGGACACTATTTTATCTCAGCGAATACCGGCGTAGTCCATTTAATATGCACCAGTATAAAGCCAGATAAAGTGGTAAGTATTCAATTACCTCACTCAGAAGAAACAGCCTTCCCTACCCTAGATATTTTCGTGAAAGTAGCCTGCCATATTGTTAGGGGTGGTACTTTAGATGTTATTGGAAAACCATTCAATGACTTAAAAGAGTTAATTGATTTTAAACCCAAGGTAGACGCAGACGAAAGGAGCATCCGCGGTAGCGTCATTTACATTGACAATTATGGAAATGTGGTGACCAATATTAGCCAGCAGTTGTTTCAAGAACACCAAAAAGGAAGGGATTTCAAAATAAGGGCCAGACACGCCAGTATCACTAAAATCCATAAAAGGTATTCGGACATTATTCGTTTTGACTTGGAAAAAGAAAAGCGAAAAGGAGATGGAGAATTATTGGCTATTTTTAATAAGGCTGGCTATATAGAAATTGCCATTTACAAAAGCAATCTTCAAACAAGTGGTGGCGCTTCCAGTCTTTTAGGCTTGGATTACTTAGACAGTATTAGCCTAGAATTTGACTAAATATTTTTAGGGGCTTTCAGTTATAAACAATTTTAAAAACGCCCATAAATGTGCTTAAGATTCACTAAAACATATCGCTACATTTGAATCACTTATATTTAAAGGAGTTATGTTGTTTATTTTCTGCTTTTAAAAAAAGTATCCTCAAAAAATAGCCGCTTGAATAGGTGTTTTTCTGTTAATAAGTTTGTTTCTCAAAAAAGTACAATTAAAATATCTTTGTAGGTAGTGGTTTATTAAGACTTTTTATTCTACCACATTCAATTCATAAAATTAATATTCATGAAGTTTATAGTTTCAAGTGCTTACTTACTCAAACAACTCCAAGTTTTAGGAGGCGTTATAAACAACAGTAACACACTACCCATATTAGACAATTTCTTGTTCCATTTAGAAGGCAATTCACTTACTGTGTCTGCCTCTGATTTAGAAACCACCATGCATGCTGTTCTAGAAGTAGAATCTTCAGATAATGGCAGTATAGCTATACCAGCAAGATTATTACTAGACACTTTAAAAACATTCCCAGAGCAGCCGTTGACCTTTATTAAAGAAGACAACAATACGGTTGAGATAAGCGCTAATAACGGAAAATACGCACTAGCCTATGCAGACGGAAGTGAGTTTCCTAATCCAGTGAGCTTGTCTAATCCAAGTAAAACAACCATTCTTGGAGATATTTTAGCTACCGCTATTTCAAAGACTATTTTTGCTGCTGGTAATGATGATTTAAGACCTGTAATGAGTGGGGTGTTCTTTCAGTTTAATACAGAGAGCCTTACTTTTGTCGCTACCGACGCTCACAAATTGGTTAAATACCAACGAACAGATGTACAGGCTTCTCAGACGGCAGAATTTATTATGCCAAAAAAACCATTAAATCTCTTAAAAGGGATTTTAGCTGGTTCTGAGTCAGAGGTAACTATTGAGTACAATGACAGTAATGCCAAATTTAGTTTCGATCAGACAGAGTTGGTTTGTAGGCTAATTGACGGTAAATACCCTAATTACGAAGCGGTTATTCCTAAGGAAAATCCAAATGTGCTCAATCTTAACAGAAACTTATTTTTAAGCTCTGTGAGAAGGATTGCTATATTTTCAAACAAAACAACGCATCAGCTCAAATTAAAAGTAGCCGGTGCTGAATTAAATATATCTGCAGAAGATTTGGATTACAGCAACAAAGCAGAAGAGCGTTTGAGCTGTAGCTACCAGGGAGATGACCTCCAAATTGGCTTCAATTCAAGGTTCCTTACTGAAATGTTGAATAATCTAAATTCAGATGAAATTACACTCTCTATGAGTTTACCTAACAGAGCCGGTATTTTGACCCCATCTGATAGTTTAGATCCAGGAGAACACGTTACCATGCTGGTTATGCCGGTCATGCTTAATAACTAAGCCTAAATAGTTCCTTGTTTGAAAAAAACGGCCGCTTTTATAGCGGCCGTTTTTATTTTACTTCAGAAATTTAAAGAATGGATAAGAGATGGGTTCCCCATTACTCACTCTAATCGCATTTAATATAGGATAAACAAGGCCTAAAATCCCAATACCTATTAGGCCTAAAATCCCTAATCCCAATAAAAAAATAGCAGGAATACATATAAGCGCTAAAAGGAAAAGTGATATTTGAAAATTAACAATAGCCTTTCCATGCTCGTCCATTCCTATGACAAGCTCTTTTTGGGTCAGCCATAAAACTACGGGCACTATTAAACCCCCAAAGCCGGTGACTAAATCTAGCAACTGACTCAGATGGGTGACCATTAATAAGTTTTTGTCTGCTCTCATCATAATTGTATAAATTGGTTAGACTTCTAAAATACAAAAAAAGGAACTTACAAAAGGGATTAAACTAATCTAAGCCCACTCCCATTTTTTTAGCTAATTTTGCGGCATGTCTCATGAAAAAAATATTATTGCCATAGCCACACCTGCAGGTGCTGGTGCTGTATCTATCATAAGGGTCTCTGGATCTGACGCATGGTCTCTTGTCGCAGCGCAATTCAAATCTATCAGAGATAAAGACCTCCTGAAGCAAAAAAGCCACAGCATACATTTGGGGCATATCACAGATGGAGACAAAATAATTGACCAGGTTTTAGTCTCCCTATTTAAAGGACCTAATTCATACACAGGAGAAAACGTAGTAGAAATAAACTGTCACGGTTCATCCTATATACAACAAGAAATACTCCAATTGTTCTTAAGAAAAGGATGCGAAATGGCAGCCGGAGGTGAATTCACCCTGAGGGCATTTTTAAATGGTAAGTTAGACCTGAGTCAGGCAGAAGCAGTGGCAGATTTAATAGCCTCTGACAACGCAGCGGCACACCAAATTGCCATGCAACAAATGCGCGGTGGGTTTAGTTCAGAAATAAAAGCCCTCAGACAAGAATTATTGAACTTTGCATCCCTCATAGAATTAGAGTTAGATTTTGCAGAAGAAGACGTAGCCTTTGCAGACCGCGAAGCGTTTAGAACACTTTTAGAAAAAATCGCTAAAGTCCTCAGGCAACTCATAGACTCCTTTGCTCTAGGCAATGTCATTAAAAATGGGATTCCAGTAGCGATTGTAGGCGCCCCAAATGCTGGGAAATCTACCCTTTTAAATGCGCTATTAAATGAAGAACGCGCCATAGTATCTGACATTGCAGGGACTACTAGAGACACCATAGAAGATGAAATTTCTATTGGCGGCATTGGGTTTAGATTTATAGATACTGCTGGAATTAGAGATACACAAGACCAAATAGAACAATTGGGCATTGCCAAGACATTTGAGAAAATTCAGCAGGCACAATTGGTGGTTTACATGGTAGACTTAAAAAAGTGTTCAGAAGATTTGGCCGTTATCACGGCCGATGCCGCTGCCCTTCAAAAGCTCAAAGAAACCTATCCAAAAAAACCATTGCTGGTCCTTGGAAATAAAGCAGACCTCATCTCAGAGGCAGCGGTGGTGAAAATAAAAGAAACCATTACAGACCTCTCCCCGCTTTCTGCCAAAGAAAAAGAGGGCATTGAATCTCTAAAAGAGGCTTTCCTAAATGTAGTACATACCGGAGCTCTGCACAACAACGACACTATTGTTAGTAATTCCAGGCACTATGACGCCTTACTCAGGGCACAGGAAGAAATTGGCAAGGTACAAGACGGATTGGCGGCAGGCCTGCCCTCTGACCTCATGGCCATAGACATTCGCCAAGCACTGTATCACTTTGGTGAAATTACAGGAGAAATAAGCTCAGACGAACTACTTGGAAATATATTCGCTAACTTCTGTATTGGGAAGTAAAGCCTTAAAAGGCATATTATTTCTCTGTAGCAAATAATCCTTTTTCCAGAAGGGGAATTTTAAATAATTCAATTTCTGGAGGGCTGTGTTCATTGAGGAATATTTTCTCAGCACGACTTAAAATATTTGGATGCAGATGGGCTATATTGATTTTTTCTTGAGGGTCTTCAAATATATCATACAACTCTAAAGTAGGCGGTTCTGAATTCTTAAGATTCCTACGAATAAGCTTATAATCCCCCATTCTAATGGCTACCTGGCCACCGTATTCTGGAAATTCCCAATACAGAAAGTCATGCTTCTCTTGGCTTTTGTTCAATAAGGTTGGCAACAAACTGATTCCATCTTGTGGGCCCTCCAATTTAAAGCCTGTTAATTCTGCAATGGTAGGCATAATGTCATATTGTGCAGACACAAGATCAGTTGTTTTTTTAGCGGTAATTTTAGCGGGCCATGAAACTATTAGAGGTACGCGAATACCACCCTCATAAAGAAATCCTTTTGCTTTTCCATATGCCTCACCAAACACGCCTGATGAATTAAAATAAGTGCCATCTGTCCCTCCAGAATAAGTCACTCCATTGTCAGAAGTGAAAATGATTAAAGTGTTTTCAAAAGTGCCGTTGGCCTTTAACTTGGCAACAAGTTTCCCAATATTCTCGTCTAAGTAGGAAATCATAGCTGCATAAGTAGCTCTTGGTGTTTTGTTTGGAAAATATCCTTTATTTCCTAGATACGGATCTTCTTTACCAATTTTTTTTATGTAATAGTCTACCCATTTCTTTGGGGCTTGAAGCGGATTGTGTGGAATTGGACTTGCCCAATACAAAAAGAATGGTGTGTTTTTTGAATTATCAATAAAAGATTCAATTTTATTGTACATTAATGTTGGCGAATATTCCGTTTGATTGTAAATGGCAAAAGACTTATTTTCAAAAAGATTTAAACCATTGGGAAGCTTTGTTCCTGGTACTAGGGTGTCGTTTTTAAGATAAACTCTTTGGGTATTCTCATAAAGATGAACAGGGTAATAATTATGTGCTTGCCGTTGACAATTATAACCGTAGAAATAATCAAAACCCATTTTATTTGGTATGGCTGCTGTATGAGGAGCTCCTAAACCCCATTTGCCTACAATAGCAGTATTATATCCTTTTGATTTAAGTTTTCTGGAGAGCATCGGCGTATCTGATGGAATAGGGCGTTGCCCCTCGAGGGTTGAATCTTTGATCACTTCTTTATAATTCCAAACGTCACCACGTTCATTCCATTCATCATTTCCTCTAATGTAGGAGTGTCCTGCATGTCTACCACTCAGAAGCATATAGCGGGCTGGTGCGCAAACAGGCGCTGCACTATAAAATGATGTGAATTTCACTCCAGATTGAGCTAATGCGTCAATATTTGGAGTTTCTATAAGTTTTTGACCATAAGCGCCCAATTCTCCGTAACCAAGGTCATCTGCAAGAATTAAGATAATATTGGGCTTTTTCAAATCATTTTCAATACCGCAAGACCAAAGAATTACAAAGGAAAAAAATATATAAAATTTTCTAAAATTCATCTAATAATTATTAATCAATTAAATGTTCAAGCCACTAAAATACTCCACCATCAAAAGCTACTTAGATAGGAATTTAAATCATTCATTTTAGCCGCTAAACGATCAATTGCTGCGGCATATCGTATGTCCCATGCACCTAAATTTTCACTTCGTTTTAAAGCCACTTCATATTCAATACCGGGAAGCATCCATGACGCATACCCACTAAATGGGTCAGTTGAGGCATAGAGTGACCGGTACCATGCTCCGTAATCCATTCCTTCATCTTCAATAAAACTTTTCTCAAGTGCAATGAGTTGCGCATTTATGGCTTTCATATTTTTTACAGGAACATCGTATTCCTTTTGCATATTAAGAGACAAGGATAATTCTTTAGAAGCTATTTCAAGGCTTAACAAGGCTTCTTGTGAAAATAGAAAGCCAACAAAATCAGGCGCAATGGATTTTACTTTATTGGTGGCATTTGAAAAATGTGTTTTTAAGTCTATGGCATAACGGTTAATATCATAATCTATAATTGTTTTATTGGAAAGGCGTAAAGCCATTAAGCCAGCCAGATGTTCTATGGTTGGTCCCATTTTAAACTCAGGGTCCACAAAGGTGGAATAATAATGAAAACTATCATAATTAGAATGATAAGGTGTTGGCCCTCCAGCTCCAGCACTTAGTGAAGGAACACCTACATGCATATAAAACGCTATGTGGTCTGACCCGCCTCCCAGATTACCTATATTGACTTGCGCGGCTTCCGGCTTTTTCCAAAATTCGTAAAGTGTTTGATCATTATATGGATAATTAACTGATTTTGAAGCGTCTATTATAAGCTGTTTTAAAGTGGGCGAAGCCGATGCACCAAAATTCTTACCCGAAACACCACCATCAAAATTCATATAGGCAATGGCCTTGGCGCCAAGCACTTCACCCATTTGCTCTACCCATTCACTAGAACCAATGACACCATGCTCCTCTGCGTCCCAATGCGCAATCATGATTGATCGTTTTGGACGGTAACCTTTCGCAGCCAATCTCCCCAGACTTTCACTCAAACTTAACAACATAGCCGTACCACTATTTGGATCTGTAGCTCCAAAGCCCCAAGCATCGAAATGACAACCTAAAATAATCCATTCATCTGGAAATTCTGCCCCCTTCAAAGTCCCAACAATATTGGCCACAGGGGTATAATTGATGGGTTGGTCTACTTTAATGCGAAGTTTTAAATCTGTCCCACCCTGAATGCGATACGTAAAGGGAAGCCCCCCTTGCCATGCTGCTGGCACGGGATCACCCTGCATCTGTTGCATAATTTTTTGGGCCTCACCATAAGAAATTGGCAATACTGGAATGGTATGTAAGCCCACCTTACTGGGATCCAGACGTTTCACTTTTTTCTTACCCTTTAAAGGTAGCGCTGGTTCGTATGGAGTTAAAGGATCTCCAGTATAGTCTACAGTGAGTAGTGAGCCTCTTTGAATGGTAGATTCATTAAAATATGGGCCCTCAGGATAAGTGAGTCCGGTGGCATAGCCATTATCCTTAGGGTCTGTATATATGATTAAACCAGCAGCACCGTTTAGCTCTGAAAACTTAGCCTTATATCCCCTAAAATTTTTACCATATCTGGCCAAAACAATTTTTCCCGCTACTGAAATTCCAAGCGTCTGGAGCTCCTGAAAATCTTCGCGTGTCCCGTAATTTACATAAACCACTTCTGCGGTAACATCTCCACTGCCTGAAAATGAATTCCAACCCTTCCATAAATCTGTATCTGAAGAAAAGGGATCTTCTTTTAAAATATCTTCCTGCTGTGTTAATGTTTGTCGTTTAGGTGTGACTATCTCAATGAGCGATACTCCTGGCGTAGCGGGTATATAAACATCATAAGGATACTTTTCAACCTTAAATGTTGCTTTGTCCATAATGTTGTAAATATAGTCTTGAACCATTTTGTTGTTCTCACTGCCAGCCACATGAGGACGTTCAGTTAAACGCTGTAAATGCGTTTTAAAACTCGAAGGATCAATGCTGCTTTTATAAGCATTTTCAATGTCTTGTTGTGTGCTATTTTGGGCAACAGCCGAACCAATAAATGCAATGGTTAAACCCGTTAGAAATAATGTTTTTTTCATAATTATTTAAAATTCCAATTTTTTAATCTATTATTTACAGGTGCTGTTTGCTTGAGTCGCTCAGTAATCATTGGAAGGTACATGCTGTTATAACGCAATCTGGATATGTAGTTTGGATTTTCTTGATCTCCATTCCAACAATGCTCTGCACCATCTCCATAATCTACCAAACCATTGTAATAGGGATTTTTTGTGCTTTCAAGAAAGTCTTCAGTCAGTTTTACTGCGTTATTGAGGTAGTAATTATCCATGTCTCCACAGTATAAAAATATTTTACCCTCCAAGTCGGGACCAATTTTTCCCCAATCGCGGTCCATAATATAACGCAAATCGTAGTTTTCTTTCCAATACTGAGCCACCTCTTTATCTATCTCTCCCGATAATTTATTCCAAATAGGTTTAGGGTAGCCATTTTCACCAGCTGGAGAGAAAACCGCCTGCCAAATATCCCATTGGTCCCCAGAACGGCTGTTGGTACCTAAGGCCAACTCTCTGTAATTCATATCTCTAAGACTGGATTTTATCATGCCATTTCCGTCTCGCATACCAGGCCTCAAGGTCTTTCTAAATGAACCATCTGAGTAATAGGCATTCTCATCTTCGTATATATTAACTGCTGTGTAGGACCTGAAATCAATTGGGTCAGGGCAAGCGGCAAAGGCGCCATTGTACTCCTTCGGATAAAAAACTTGGACTGCCAAGGCCTCCCAACCACCAGTAGATCCTCCATATACAAAGCGACCCCAACCTTCACCAACACCATTGTATAAATTTTCAATATGAGGAATAAGTTCATAGGTAATTGCATCACCATAGGGGCCTAAATTTGCGGAATTTACAGCATATGAGTCATCATAATAAGGGTTTTGATGCTGTATTTCAATAGCTATAAAACGGGGGAATTCTTCAGAAACCCAGTCTTTGTAAAAGTCATATGACTCCTTTTGCTGAATGTATTCATAGCCTGTAATGCCAAAACGACTGTTCAATACACCGTCATCTTTGTCTGCCGTTGGGGCTGTTGTGCGAAAACCACCAAAGGTATCTGGAAAATGGCCATGAAAAACCATGAGCGGGTATTGTGTTGAACTAGCAGGGTCAAAATCATGGGGCACCAATACATTGGCTTGTAAATACATGGGTCTGCCCCAAAACGCTGTGAGTAATTCGCTCTGTATCTTAATGTGTTTAATATATTTAGAGTCTGCAACAGCTGTTATAGGTGGAATCTCCTCAGTGATATTTAGCGTAATAGGCCCTGAGTTTTCATTAAAATCTAACTGAACAGGAAGGCTGTAGATGTTCTTAGGACTTATATTCCAATGTTGTCCCTCCCCTTGATCCATGGGAAGTTTAACGCTGTGCCCAGAAGATAAATTAAAGGTGTCATACTTGTGAAGTAATGCTTGAAAACTGTAGGTGCCTTTGGGAATGTCTGCAACAGTTCCAACTGGATAAGCAAAGGTAGATGGATCTATGGAGATTGTTTCTCCAGGCATCCAGTTCTCTACGTCTATGCCAAAAACAATACCAGTTTGATCAGAGTCGTTAATTTGAAAACGAGGCTCTTTGTCTACATCAGAACCAATTAAGATTAACAGCCTTCCATCAAAGCCCTCAGTACCTAAGGCTTTGTCATATGTAATTGTAAAAATTTGAGGTTTTTTGTCGCATCCTACCATAGACAGCATAGCAAACAATACAAGCAAGTAATTCTGTGGATTTTTTTTCATAATTCTCTAGATAACAGCAAATTATTTGTTTTACTAAAATAGCAAATAATTAGCTTTGCCGCTATTATTTAAAAAATCACTACACCTTAAACTCCAAAAGCCATTCAAAAGATACGTATTCCAAGCATTTTTCATGAGAGGCTTCTAAAACAACCATAGGGGCCATGCCAGCCTCGTAGGCTTGCTTCCATCTAGACACACACAAACACCACTGATCACCAGCTTTTAAACCGGGAAACTGATATTCAGGTCTGGGTGTTTGAAGGTCGTTCCCAACAGATTTGGTATATGCGAGAAAGGCGTCTGTCATAATAGCGCAAACAGTATGGGTGCCAATGTCTCTCATATCTGTATTACAACAGCCATCTCTAAATGCACCTGTCATTGGATTGCTGCTACAAGTTTCTAAAGGAGTTCCTATTACGTTATTGGCCATGTCATTTATTTTTATAAAGGTACAGTAAAGCAACTTTTTGGTTACTTTTAGAAATAATTTTTTTTGACATGCTATTAAAAAAACTCAGCTTACTGCTTTTATTATGGATCACTGCTTCACTTCAAGCACAAGTAAACCCCAAAAACGTAGAGATCATTAGAGATACTTTTGGGGTACCAC
>OBMK010000025.1_pt1 | contig 137424 bp, 130 predicted proteins | sample 1539081 | NCBI WGS metagenome assembly OBMK01 (sample SAMEA3355528, study PRJEB22509) | marine metagenome | biome: marine; feature: river plume; material: water | place: USA | collected 2010-08-07 | depth 0.5 m | reverse complement strand
CAGCCCAGACCATATCCATTTCAATACCAGTGATTTCCGCGTCGCCGCCGTTATCTACGATAGTAAAGATAGAGATGTTCTGCGAGTCAAACTGAGATACCTGAATATCTTCCCAGTCGATGCGGTACAGAGCACCGTTCAGACGCATATCGCCATCCATCATGGTCATTTTCCAACCCAGCTCAAGGTTCTCGAGGGTGTCAGAATCAAACTTGTATGGCAGACAGTAGCCTGGGAAACCATTGCTAGGATTGGCTGCAACATCAACACAGTCAGTACCGCTGTAGGTACCCTTCTGCGCTGCGCCACGGTTAAATCCAGGTGGACGGTAACCTTCAGAAGAAGTCACATACATCAGTAAGTCTTCATTAGGCGTCCAGGTTACAGTGAACTTAGTAATGGTGTCAGTGGTGCTGATTGGCTGCAGAACATTAAACTTCTGCGCATAATCTCGACCACCGGTTACATTTGGAATCACGTCATTAGTGGGGTCAGCGTCATCTGTAAACAGAGGACGGTTGCCATAACGCCATGCACCGTAACCGGTGAAGCCATACTCCAGATCGTAGTAACGAGCCGAGGCAGCAACAGTCAACGTTTCGCTGATGTCGTAAGAGAGCTCACCAAAGACAGCGACCTGCTCTTCGTTACGATGGTTATCGTTACGGAACTGAGTAGCTGGGCTAACCAGACCACGGGCATTCGCATCTGCGTCATCCAGTGAAGAGTTCAGATTGATGTCGATTGGTGTAAAGCCTGCTTCTGCTGGCCCTAAATAGTTGAAGTTACCGATGTGAAGAATCTCAGCATCTTCATAGAAAACACCACCAGTAAAGCGCATAGAGGCGTCTGGATCAGTAGAAACACGGAATTCGTGAGTCATACGAGTGTTTTCATTTTCTGCGTTGAAGTTGTTGGCAGGGTTGCCACATTCAATCACGCCAGTGTTGCCACTGAGAGTTGGATCCCAGCTATAGTTGGCTTGACCAATGTCTAACCCGTGGTAGTAAGAACCAGTCAGATACTCACACTGGTAACCTGGAATATAAGCACCAATATTGGAATAACCGGTGTAGTCCAAGCGCTGTGATACTTCACGATCCAAGTAAGCACCGGTGTACACAAGATCAAGAGCGCCAGCACGACCTTCTAAGGTCCAGGCAAACTGAGTAAATTCATCTTCGAGAGAATCTTCAGTAAAACGTGCTACCTTGAGATCACCCAGAGATTCGTCATAATCAAAAACACCCTGAGTCTTCAGAGACTGCTGGGTGAACTGAATCAGAGCTGACCAGTCGTCATTGATCAGGTACTTAGCACCTAGGCGCATACCTTGATATGACACATCATTAAAGTCATCTTCAACTAAACCTGAGCTTGTTGCGGTAGTGTAGTTAACCGGGATTGTCACGCCACCCTCGCCCACTACAGTGCCATTACCAAAGATGTGACCTTCAGCAAAGTCAACTGAGCTTCCTGGGTAAGCAGGGTTTAGAGCCGGATTCGCTGTGAATGTGCCTTCGACATTGTCTATATAACCACCTTTATTATCGGTGTACAACGCGGCACGAACCGCCAGCTTACCTTCGATAACAGGGATATTGATCATAGCTTCAACTTTGTTGCTGTCCTCACCACCAGAAGTAGATGAGTACCCAGCTGACAGGCTGGCAGCGAACTCGTCGATAACAGGCTTATTAGTGATCAATCGCACTGTACCTGCCTGCGAGCTTGCACCGTACAGAGTGCCCTGGGGTCCAGGAAGAACCTCAATTCGCTCCATATCAGTAATGTAAACATCGAGATTACGACCACCAGCTGTTACTGGCTGCTCATCCAGATAGAGCGCTACGTTAGGCGCAGAACCCTGTGATTCCGCCACAGAAATGTTGATCGCATCAACAGCTGCACCACGGATATAGATTTCGTTTTGACCCGGCCCACGGCCGCCTGCGTTTACACTAGGCAGATATTTAACATAGTCTTCAAAACTTGTAACATTTTGCTCTTCCAATGTCTCTTCAGTCATAGCCTGAACAGCAATTGGAATGTCCTGCATGCTGGCAGACTTTTTGGTTGCAGTTACTACAATCTCTTCCAGCATACCCTCTGCAACAGTGACACCAGCGGTACCAGCTGCAATACCCGCAGCTATTACCGACATTACTGCTCGGTTTACTTTTGTCTTGCGAAACATAAGTTTCTCCCCAATGTAGATTAAATGTTATTCAAATGTGGGCCGCTGAGAGTCGAAGTCAATTTACAAACTGTCGGATTCACGGCCTTCTTTTCTTATTACCACCTACTGATCGTCCCTCAGTAAAGAAAGGGAAGCAAATTAATAAACCAAATCTATTTATATTTTTTTCTTATAAATTAGAAACGCCTCTTTAAGAGAGGCACGGTAGCAATAACGAACGAGACTCAGGGTACCACAAAGAACGGTTTAAATTAAGGGCATAGAGTCCTGCGGGCCAGATTTAAAGGAAACCTGTGGTTTAGGGTAGGTATTTTTGAGTCTGAGCTGCATTCCAGATGCCTGACTTTTAAGCTACACAGCCTGGGGCGGTTTAAGGGCTGATCAGAGTAATTTTACCGGACTCTATAAGAATCCTCTTACTCTTATAGAGAGTGCCTAGAGCCTGCTTATACTTTTTCTTAGACACTTTAAATAAGCGGTAAATCTCATCAGGGTCGCTTTTGTCAGAGAGCTGCGACTCACCCCCCCTATCCTGCAAATGACGAATAATTTGCTCAGCCAGATCATGATCTCCCTGCAACGTACCCTGAGAGATCAACAGATCAATCTTGCCATCTGCGCGAATAGTTTTTACAAAGCCAGGCAATCGCTCACCAATCTTGAGCGGGCGAAAGGCGTCTGCACGGAAAATAAGCCCCAGATATTTATTATCGATCACTGCTTTGTAACCGAGCTCAGTGCGCGCTGCGATCAAAAGATTAACCGCCTGGCGAGGCTTGAGCCAGACAGTCTCCTCATCCAAATGATGGTTAAGCTTGGTAGAGGCGGCAATGCGATCTGAATTTTGATCGTGAAACACATGCACCACATAGGAATAGCCCACTTCCATGGGTTTCTGCTGTTCGTTATAAGGTACCAACAGGTCTTTTGACAAACCCCAGTCCATAAAGGCACCAGCATGATTGATATCCACAACCTTGAGAAATTCGCAGTCGCCCACCTGAACCTTGGGCTTTTCTGTTGTTGCGATTAGCAGATCATCGGAATCGAAATATAGAAAGACATCCACCCAGTCGCCAACTTCACAGCCACCGGGCACATAGCGCCTGGGTAACAGAATAGTATCCAAGTCACCACCATCAACATAGACTCCAAAGTCGACCTGCTTTACTACCTGAAGTCTGTTGAATGCACCAATTTCTACCATGTCTCTAACTCTCTTCGGGGAATAGACTACTGATGGCAGCCATAGGTGCCAGGCGGGATTATACAGTAGTCAGAGCGAGCAAGGCAGATTACTGATACAGCAATCGAGGCAGATCTAAATCGAGTGATTGGTGCCAGAGGTCTTGTGTTGAGACTGTTGAGGAGGGGTCGATGCAACCTGAGCCTCGGTTTTTGCCGTTAGCGCCGTCTCAACAGCGGTCACCACATCGGATACAGTGGCGAACTCCTCAATCTCTTCATCGGTAAACTCGATGGAATACTCGTCTTCCAAATCCATGCCAATGGATAATTTTTCCAGGGAATCTATATTGAGATCTTTGAGGCTCATGTCCATTTCTACATGATTGGATTTTACAGCGGGATTTTTACCAATAAACTCACGAACGGTTTTCTCAACCGCTGACTGATTGCTATCGTCCATAATATCTAGTCTCTTATTTTGTACTTATCAGAATCCTGATTCCTGTCGCTTCTGTCGCTTCTGTCGCTTCTAACTATCCTATTATTTCGGCTGCAGATGCGGCAGTGGAACCAAATACGGCAATAACTGCCCCTGTAAATTAAAAGTAGTCTAGAATCCGCCTATACGCAAAATAATAAGGCTGCAAAGGCCAACCAATCAGGGATCTCTCGATGAACATAATCTCGGCGGCGGGCTTCAAAAACGTCTGGGTTCTCAGCATTAGTAGCGCGCTGGCCGGCTCCACTATCCCCCTGATGATACTGGCTGGCAGCCTGGCGGGCACCTATCTAGCGCCCTCAGCAGCCTGGGCTACAGCACCTATAGCCCTGATGATAACCGGTACCGCAGTGGCGGCGATCCCAGTCACACAGCTGATGCGCACAATGGGTCGTAAACAGGGATTACTGGCTTTTATGATGACTGGTATAGCTGCCTGCGGTCTGGCTATTATTGCCCTGCAACTGCAGAGCTTTACCCTGTTTTGCATAACCGCTTTTATACTGGGGTCCTGCAATGCTGCCATCTTGCAAACCAGATTTGCCGCAATGGAGGCCGTATCTATCGAACACAGCTCCACTGCGGCCTCTATGGTACTTGCCAGCGGCATTATTGCTGCCTTTGTCGGGCCTGAACTGGCTATTTTAGGCAGGCAGCTCACCCCAGTAGAGTACCAGGGGTCATTTGCTCTAGCCGCCATCTGTATTGTGCTGGGCGCCCTTCTGCTGAGTCTCTACAAACCAGCGCCCATGGCTGAAGCGATCAACCAACCGGCCACCTCAGCTACGACCCAGCTGCTGAGCAACCCCACTCTGTGCCTGGCAATAGCCAGTGGCGCCATAGCCTATGTGATAATGTCATTTATTATGACCGGCACACCCATCAGCATGCATAATTTTCATGGTCATTCGCTGCTAGATACCAAATGGGTAATTCAGAGCCACATAGCCGCTATGTTTTTACCTTCGTTTGTAGCGCCACTGCTATTTAGGTATCTCAATATTCGGGGCTTGATGCTGATGGGGCTGGCCTGCTACTGCGCCACTATTTTGCTTGGTTATGCAGATACCAGTGTCAGCGGCTTTTGGTCACAGCTGGTGCTGCTAGGAGTAGGCTGGAACTTTATGTTTGTCGCTGGCACCACATTGCTCGCTAGCACCCAGGGTGAAGGGGACAGATTCAAGGTTCAGGGCATCAATGATTTTACGGTTTTTTCTCTTCAGGCAGTCGCCGCACTGAGCGCAGGCTGGATGATCAACCTGATCAGCTGGCAGCAGATGCTGCTTAGCTGCCTAATTCCAATCCTTATTATGCTAGTCATAATGCTGTGGGAGCGCTTGGGCTCCCGCGATAGTGGCAGCAATGCCCATGCCTAGCACTGAGGGCTGGATCTAGACTCTAACCGCGGTAAATACAGCCGCTGGTGCAGGTCTCTTTAATAGTGATACAACACAACTCAGGCAGCCTGGGCTTAAGTTGCTGCCAGATCCACAGAGCAAGGTTCTCACTGGTGGGATTTTCCAGGCCCTCAATTTCATTGAGGTAATGATGGTCCAACTGATCATAAATGGGAGCAAATGCCGCCTTGATATCGCCAAAGTCCATTATCCAGCCGGATTGCTCTCCCAGAGGCCCCTCAACAGCGATCCTCACCTGAAAGGAATGACCGTGGAGACGTGAGCATTTGTGTCCCTCGGGCACATTGGGCAGTCGATGGGCGGCCTCTATACTAAAGTCTTTATAAATCTGCATTTTTGCTTCAAAAACCCCTAAATTAGGCCGGTATATTAGGGCTGTGAACCCAATATGTATATAGCACCAGAAAAAGTTTGACAGCCTCCTTCAGTTCGGTAGAATGCGTCGCTCTCTCAGGGGGTGGTTAGCTCAGCTGGTAGAGCATCGCCCTTACAAGGCGAGGGTCACAGGTTCAATCCCTGTACCACCCACCAAGAGAAAATGCTTTCGCGGACCGGTAGTTCAGCTGGTTAGAATGCCGGCCTGTCACGCCGGAGGTCGCGGGTTCGAGTCCCGTCCGGTCCGCCAATATTAAAAAAGGCTACTTCGCAAGAAGTGGCCTTTTTTAATATTGGTAGATTGGACTGCCGGACGAGAGCCCTGTTCGACAAACTATGCCTGCGGCAGAGTTTGGACGCCCAGCTCGCCTGGGCGCTCCGCAGGAGTTGTAAAAGCCCTATGGCTTTTACAATCAGTCCCTCTAGATTTACTATTCTGGTCTCCCTCAACAGTCGGACCATCCAGATGCCCATGCCAAATACTCAATTTGACCACATAGTAGTCTTTGTCGCCGATCTAAATCAGGCCATCACAGATTTTACTGACCTTGGGTTTCAGGTCACTCCGGGCGGCTCCCACGGCATTACTGAAAATGCTCTGGTGATCTTCCCCAATCAAACCTACATCGAACTATTAGCTCTGAGGCCCAGCTGGTACCGCCCCTTAATCAAGCTGGCAATAAAACTCAATATTCCCCAGCGACAGGCAAGCCTAAAAACCAATATCTATTCCAGGCTCACTGGCTGGATCTGCGGTGAGACCGGACCAGTTGATTGGTGTGTGCGAACCAGCGATCTCAATGCCAGCCTAGCGCTATGGGAGAGCCAGGAATTTGAAATTTTGCACAGCGAAATATTTTTTCGCGAACGAAACGATGGCCAGATAGCTCGCTGGAAACTGGGCGGCAGCAGACAGGCTGATTTGCCGTTTTTATTAGAGGATCTCACTCCAATTGATACACGTGTGCCTCTGACTGGCGCAACTGGGCATGCCAATGGTGCAAAAGATTTAATCGGCGTTCAGTTTGGAGTAAGCGATAAAATAGTTGCCGGCGATAGACTGGGGAAGTCACTTCTTGCCAAGGCACAGCAAACCGATAAAGCTGAATGCGAAGTCCGCCTGAGCAATATGGTTGTTAGCTATGGCGACATAGAATCCGTGGATTCCAGAGTAGGACTCGCCATTGCCTATTCCGGCGGGCACATCCAACAACTGGATACCAGCAAAACTCAGGGTATAGCAATAACCCTGATACCCGCCACTTAGCGGTTTAGCGGACCTGATTTACGGACAAAAAAAACCCTGATCCAATAATTAGATCAGGGCTTGTTTACTTAGGGGAGAGTTGTATATTTCACAAAATTCACAAGGAATTAAATTACTTGCACCTAATAGGACAGTCCCTCCGCAGTAAGTTCCAGTTAGTATCAAAAATTGGTCATTTAAGTCACCGAACCGCAATAGCTCACTTAAGCAGCCTCAAACTAAGGTACCATCTGCCCAAGGTTAATGATTGTGCAAGCACAAGTGGAGCGCCAACAATGACAGTTAAGTTCGATCACCAATTCAATGCCTCGGCTGATCAGCTGTGGGCCATTCTCGGAACGCCAGATCGCATTGACTGGGTTCCCGGCGCGACAAGCTGCACATTCGATGGGTCAGTTCGCTCACTGTCACTGCCAGGTGCCGGAGATATTAAAGAGCGAATTCTGAGTCATAACGATTCAGCACGCACTATGGAATACTCCTGTTTTGAAACGCCAGCGCCCCTGAAGTCACATCACTCCAGCATTCAGGTAATCCCAGAGGGCAGAAAGTGCCGCCTGCTCTGGGAAACATCTGTGACTCCTATCGAAATTGAAACCTTTATCCGCACTAGTATGGCAGGCTGTATTGAAAAGCTGACCGAGATACTGGAGCAGACAACTGAGAGCAAATAACACCAGCGTGCACCCAGGAGGTATTCCCTCCCTGGTTCGTCCCAGTAAATGCATGTGAAATCGGATTTTAATAAATAGCCCTGTTGTGCTAACTAAACTGTCCGATATAGACATGCTTGTGACGGGTTTCGACAGTGCATGCATTATGTCAAAAGTTATGATAGATTTGATATGTAAGCCTATGAATTTTGCTACTGACGAGTGCAAGCGAGGCTGAGATAAGAAAATCAGTGTAGAAAATCAGTAATGTAACTGTGTAAGAAAATAGTAGTTAGTACTCTGGTCAGTCTATTTAAACAAGGCCAATAATTATAAAACGACGGCGCAAAGCTGTTACTAATAAAAACGTTGAGGGGAAAAACGATGAAAACATCATTACGTACTATGAGTGCGCTGGCTTTAGCCATCGCCACTGCTTCTGGTGGTGCCTATGCAGCCCAGCTGGAAGAAGTAATAGTAACAGCGCAAAAGCGTGCCGAGAGCTTGCAGGACGTGCCAATTTCGATGACCGCTATCGCTGGAGAAAAGATTCAAGAGGCTAGCATCCAGAGCATGACAGATCTAGGGGCGTATGTTCCTAACCTATCTATCACCGAAAACGCCGTGAACAGTATCATATCCATGCGAGGCATCGGTGTCGGAGCAAACCAATCATTCGAGCAATCTGTTGGTGTCTATGTTGACGGGATTCACTACGGTAAGAGCCGTCACGTGCGGACCGGCCTCTTTGATTTGGGTCAGGTGGAAGTTCTGCGCGGACCTCAGGGTATTCTTTTCGGCAAAAATACTCTGGCCGGTGCAATTAACGTAACCTCTGCTTCCGCTAATATCGGCGATGAAATGAGTGGCCGCGTCAGCGTTAGCCGCGAGAGCAACCAGGGCGAAATTGCCGAGGGTGTAATCAATATGCCTGTTTCGGACAATATGGCTCTGAGACTTGCAGTTAGAGATCGCAGCGATGACGGTTATATGAACAATGGCTTTGCTACATCAGGTAATGGTGCACAGCCCTCTATGCCCTCAACTGACGAGCAAATCTGGCGTTTATCTGCCACTTGGGAGCCGAACGACAGCACGACTGTTAAGTTCAAGCACGGCGAGAGTGACTTTGTGCGTCTCGGCTCTACGGCCGCATTGAGCCGTTTTCAGCCAGAGCCCAACATCGCCGCATCCAATCGCTTGATGTATGGGGTGATGGGCATAATGTTTCCCAGCTATGGCGCTATGGTGGCTGCAAGTGGTAACGAGCAAACCGACGGCTATCGAGATTCAATTAGCATCGGCGGACTTGCTCTTGCACAGAGCCTTGGCCGAGACATGGATAGAACGCATGAAAAGGAAGAGGGTACTGACACGCAGACAGATAGTACGTCTCTGAATATTGAGATGGAGCTAGATAACGGCTTTACACTCAGCTCAGTGACCGGTGTCGGCGGCTATGAGTATGAAGATGGCATTGACGCTGACTTCCTGCCCGTGCAATTTATCGGTCGATCCGATATTTCTGAGTACGATCAAAAGAGCCAGGAGCTGCGTTTATCTTCGCCAACCGATGGTGATTTTTCATGGGTAGCGGGCGCTTACTGGCAGGAGCAGACTCAGGAAATTGACCGTACCGTAATTATTGACGGTACATTGGGTAACCCGGGCTTGATGACAGCCCTCGTTGGTTGTAGCTCATTCCTGAATATTCCTGCCGCCCTTACTGGCCCGGCTTTCTGTATCAATGGTGTGACATCGTTCAACCAGTCAGGCCGCGTTTCCAACTGGAAACAAGACACAGACGCATGGGCGGTGTTCTTCCAAGGTACCTATGACATTACCGACACCCTTAGTCTGACCGCTGGTGTTCGATATACCGAAGAAGAGAAGACCGTTCACGCAGAAACTGCTCTGGTGCATGACACCACTGGTCTGGCAACACCTGATACCAACCCATACAACGCTGCAATTAATGCGGCTAGCTTTGGCTCTTGGGCTCATGTGTTTGATGAAGATCGCAAGACTGATCAGCTGATGCCTGCGATGAACCTGCAGTGGGAAATGTCTGATACTAGCCTGTTCTACATCAGCTACTCAGAAGGTTTTAAGAGTGGCGGCTTTAATGCTGTGGACGATCAAAACCCTGCCTTCTTGGCCGATGGCACTGTGCTGCGCACAACGCCAGGCATTGGTTTCGAGTATGAAGATGAGACGGCAGAGTCCTTTGAAATTGGTGGTAAGCACACACTGATGGATGGTGCCATGACTGTGAACTGGGCAATGTTCTCGAGTGAGTATATGGATCAACAGGTATCCACCTTCGTAGGTCTGGGTTTTGTCGTGGCTAACGCAGCATCCTCCGACATTCAGGGTATAGAGGTTGATATGCAGTGGCAGTATTCAGAACAACTTCGTCTGGGCGCCAACGTTGCTCTCCTAGACGCTGAATATGGAGAGTTCGATTCCGCAGGCTGTACCGCGGCTCAGGATTCCGCGCTACTCGGTCTGGGTACCATTACCGCAAGCTCACCTGTAACCTCAGCCATGGGCTGTCAAGCTAAGTTCCTTCCAGATGGAACCAAGTCTGGTCAAGCTCAAAGTCTCACAGGTGACGACTTCGGTGCCGGCTACTCAGGATCTTTGACCGCTGACTATATTCAGCCAATGTCAAATGGGTTGGTTATGTTTGCCAGTGCAGACTACAACTTTACTGATGAGTACAAGATGACCGGTGACCACGATCCTATCGATATCCACGATGGCTTTGGACAGGTTAATGTCCGCGTTGGTGTTCGCGCCGAGAACTGGGACTTTATGATTTACGGCAAGAACGTGACTGACAAGCAGGTTGCTTCTGGAGCATTTGATATTCCTCTGGCAAGTGGTTCGCACGGTCGTTACAGAGCCCCAGGTGAAATGTGGGGAGGTCGCTTTACTTACAGATTCTAAATCTCTGTGGGTAGACCAGAAAAGGACGGGCAATGCCCGTCCTTTTTTTATGCCTCATTCTTTGCTCTACCCCGCCCTTTGCAGCTCTCTGGCTGTCGGCTTTTGCAACAGACATGACCGCTTGCGACAGTGCGCAGGCGCATAATTAGGTTATGATAAATTAGCTGAACAGATAAAAAGTAAAGGCCAGACCACTGGTCCTAAGATCAATTATCCTGAGAAAATTCACTATGCTTCCCAGCGACCTCCAGCACCATGCCCTTTCCGCCTGCCGCGGCACGCTGGCTAGCCTTGGTCTGGCGCTAGCCCTATTGGGACCCTCAGTAGCAGGGCCACAAGAGAGTCAGAAGAATAGCCCCAATCCAGTTGCTCTGGTAAATCAGCAACCCATAGCCGTTAAAGAGGCAGATATTCTCTCTCAGCAACTTTTGAAACTGCGCTTTGATCAATTGAATTCTGAACAACAACAATCTGTCATGCAGATACTAATCGATCAAGAACTGCTGCTGCAGCGCGCTGAAAAGTTGGATCTGCTGAGCACAGACCCGGGGCTGCGAAAGGCAGCCGTGGCCGCCGCAATCGACCAGGTGGTGACAGACTTTCTTGCTCAGCCCCCGACTGAAACCCTGTTGCAGCAGTTTTATCTCAACCAAAGCTCAGTCTTTGAAACTCCCGAAAGAGTCGCGGTGGATGCGCTACTCGTCAAAAGCCCAGCCGGCATTAAAGACGCTAAAACCTTGCTGGCTTCTGGGTCCAACACGACACAGATCGCTGAGCGATTAGATCTTGATTATTTACTGCCCAGATCATTGCTGCCTATTCATATGCTACATCGACAGCTAGGAACCAGTCTGGCCAGCGCCCTACTAGAGTTTAAACAGGTTGGGCAGACCCAGGCTATTAACTTAGACCAAGGGCTGTATATTTTTCAGATAAGTCAGCGACAGGCGCCGGTTTTACCCAGATATGAGGCTATTCGAAACTCGGTGCTATTGGAATACAAGCGCCGTGGTCGCGACCAGGCACTAAACAGTAAACTAGATCAGCTCTGGCACAGCGCTCAAATTATTGTTGCTGAGGTCCAATAATGTCTGGGTCCAGCTCAGTATCTAGCTCACCTATTGCCATGCTTGCCCTAAGTGCAGCTCTAGGCATTATCCTGGGTATGATAGAGGCGAAATCTTCCAAAGAGCGCTTAATCCTGAGTCCAGGCGCTCTCGACACCTATGTGGCCAGGGTCAATCACAGCCCTATCCGCCAGTTAGATTACCAAAGGGCACTCAGTTTGTTAGCCAGCGGCAAGCGCGGTGAACTAAATGATCAAGACCGGGAGCTGGTATTGCAGAGGCTTATTCAAGAGGAGCTTTTGGTTCAATATGCTTCAGATACAGAGTTATTGAGAACCAACCAAAAACTCCGCGCCGCCGTCCTACAATCTGTGCTTGCTGGGCTGAATATTGAATCTCTCTCCACAGCCACTGCCACAGATAGCGATATCAGTTCCGGATTAGAAGAGTACCTGACTCAGCTTCGCAACAGCGCAGATATTCAATGGATTGCCATACAATGATCCCCCTGCGACGGCTTTTCTCAACCATTATCCTGCTGAGCATCGCAATAATCTTGCCTGCGGAAGCCCATAATCGCAGCCAGTCGTTTTCTTCGTGGAGCATAGATCAGCAAAATCTCAGTATGCTATTTACCCTCAAAGAGCGAGAGGCCACAAGGTTTCAACCCAATGATAATCTCAGCAACGAGGCCTCTCTGATCAGCCATCTGGAAAAAACTATAGAGGTCAGGCAAGCAGGAGCCCAGTGTTCAGCGAGAGCTCCATTGCAAGCTATGACTGCAGAACCGGGCTATCTGAGAATTGCAGCCACCTATAGCTGTGCCAGAGCTCTGCAAGATATAGCTCCAGAAATTCAAATTGGCAGCTTTTTTAGCCTTGTATCATCTCATATCCATTACGCGCGCATTGGGATAGATAACCGAGCGCCATTGGAGTATCTATTTACCGAAGGTCGCCAACAACAGGTTATAGAAACCGGTGACTCCGACTGGTCGACCAGTTTCCGGCAAGCTTTTCTGCAATACACAGTGCTGGGTATGGAGCATATCTTTACCGGCCTAGACCATATAGCTTTTCTGCTGGCCCTGCTGCTGATGCTGCGCAGTCTCCGCGATGTAATCTGGCTGGTGAGCGGTTTTACTCTGGGCCACAGTATTACCCTTAGCCTGGCAGTGCTGGGCTGGGTTACCCCTGAAACGGCCATTGTGGAGGCCCTAATAGGCTTTACCATAGCTCTGGTAGCTGCCGAAAACATTGGCTGCCGGACTGGAGTCAATCGACAAATAGCCTATGGGGCCACAGCGATTCTGGCACTGATGACAATGCTATCTGTGAGTCAGCTGGTGCCATCAACACTGCCGGTTATTAGCTTTGTCGGCCTGATTATATTCACCCTGAGTTATCTGCCTGCTAACCATGGCCGCAGCACTATTCAGATAAGACCATTGCTCAGCCTCGCCTTTGGCCTTATTCATGGTTTTGGCTTTGCTGCTATTTTGCAGGAGGTAGGCCTGCCAAGCGAACAGCTATGGCCTGCGCTGTTAGGTTTCAATATAGGAGTAGAGTTGGGGCAGCTACTGATTGTTGCTGCAGTCTGGATCTGCTATCTAAGGCTAAAGCGCTACAGAGACTTTACCGCTGTAGCAGCAGAGGTTTGCTCTGCCCTGCTCTGCGGTTTAGGGTTATATTGGTTTGTAGCCCGAAGCTATGGCCCAGCCATTGGCTAATAATAAAAAGAATTTATAACCATAAACAGAGGACGCCATTATGTTGCAACGGGTATTAATGATCACCGCAGGGGTGGCTGTGGTCGCCATTATCTTCTTCTCTGGCATAGCGCCAGATGCGGCTTACAGACTACTGCCTGGCTACTTCCCCGACTCGGATCAGGCCTGGAGCGAAACTCCTCTGGAGTTTGGTCAGGTCACCGAGGCCAGCCTGCCCTCAGAAGTGATAGCCCAGCGAGCCTTGGGCGCCACAAGAGACGATAAGCAGATACTGTTTGGTGATACCCATGTACATACCACCAACTCGGCCGATGCCTTTATGTATAGCCTACCCATGATGCACGGGGCCTCCGGAGCCTATCCACCCGCCTATGCCTGTGACTATGCGCGTTTTGTGTCACAGCTGGATTTCTACTTTCTTACCGATCACGCGGAGAGCTTCACCCCGCGCCAGTGGCGCGATGGCATTGACTCAGTGCAGCAGTGCAACCGCCTGGCAGGAGACCCCGCCAACCCGGATATTGCTGCCTTTGTAGGCTGGGAGTGGACCCAGGTTGGAGGTACTGCAGCAAACCATTACGGCCACCACAATGTGCTGTTTAAAGATGACAGTATCGACAAGCTGCCAGCGCGCCCTATTGCCTCTGTTGGCGTAGGGGTTGCCACTGTGGCCGCTCGTTCCGGCTCGGGAAAACAGTCCAGTCTGCTGGGGCTATTGGACCCGCGCCATCGCGATTACTACGCTTCTTATAATGACTGGGTGATGCAGATGGCTGCCGTACCTGCCTGTGATCCCCAAGCGGCCAGCCCGGATCTGCCGCTGGAATGTTATGAAACCGCAGCCACCCCCGGTGAGCTATTTGCCAAACTCGATGAATGGGGTTTTGACAATATGGTAGTGCCCCATGGTACAGCCTGGGGATTCTACAGCCCGCCCAATTCGAACTGGAGTCATCAGCTAACCGCTGAAAATACCGATGAAGAAAAAACCCGCTTAATTGAAGTTTATTCCGGTCATGGCAACTCCGAACAGTTTCGAGATTTTGCTGTGCGAGAACTCAACAATGCCGGGGAATGGGTCTGCCCAGAGCCCCAGCCAAACTATCTGCCCAGCTGCTGGCAGGCCGGCGAGATTATTCGCCAGCGCTGTCTGGTGGAAGATAATAGCGCAGCAGACTGTGATGCTAGAGCCGAGGAGGCTCGACATAATTTTGTTCAGGTAGATGGTATTCAGGGCTTTATGACGGTTCCCGGCAGTACGGCGGAAGATTGGCTGGACGCAGGACAGGCGCGCGATGTTTATCTACCCGCCTTTAACTACCGTCCACAAAAGTCTGTGCAATATGGTCTGGCCATACAGAATCACGAGGACCCTGAAAAGCCACTGCGCTATCGCTGGGGCTTTATCGGCTCCACAGATACCCATTCGGCCCGAGCCGGTCATGGCTTTAAGCAGCAACAGCGCCTAAACACCTCGGATGTCACCGGCGTGCGCAGCCCGTTTTGGGAAACTATCTTTGCCAGCTCCGCAGTCAGAAGTGAATATGCCTCGCAATCACTGCGCGCCGACCAGATTGACCCGGTTAGCGCCAAGCTATTTGCCTCGGAATTTGAGCGCACCACCTCATTCCTAAATGTGGGTGGCTTGGCCGCAGTTCATTCTCAGGGCCGCAGTCGAGGTGCGATCTGGGATGCTATGCAGCGGCGTGAAGTCTATGGCACCAGTGGCCACCGCATGCTGCTGTGGTTTGACCTATTGCAGGCTGACACCGTCATACCCATGGGCAGTGAGGTGACTATAGACTCAATACCGCGCTTTCGCGCCAAAGCCATTGGCTCGTTTAAACAGTTGCCCGGCTGCCCTGACTATGTGGTCAATGCGCTGGAAAAACAGCATCTGCAAAAAATGGCTCAGGGTGAATGCTACTACCCATCGGATGAGCGCTACCAAATTGATCGTATCGAAGTGATTAAAATTCGCCCCCAAGCAGTGGCTGGCGAATCAATTCCAGCTCTGATCGAAGATAGCTGGAGAGTATTTGAATGCGCGCCCTCAGCAGATGGCTGCACTATCGAATTTGAAGATCCTGACTTTGTCGCAGAGGGGCGCAACGCTCTCTACTATGTGCGCGCACTGGAAGAGCCGGTCGCCACGATCAATGGCGGCAATCTGCGCACCAGCTTTGACGAAAATGGCCAGGCGGTGGATACAGATATGTGCTTTGGCGACTACAGGGTCGATATCAATGACGAATGCCATGAACCCCGGAGCCAGCGGGCCTGGTCTTCACCAATTTTCGTCGACTATAAAAAATAATCAAGGGGAATATTATGACTACAGCATTAGTAACAGGCGCCTCTGACGGCATAGGCTTAGAGTTCTGTAAGGTTTTAGCAAGCCGCGGCTATCATCTTGTCTTGGTGGCACGGCGCGAGGCCGTGCTCAATGAAATCAGCGCATCTCTGGTGGCAGAACATGGGATTAAATGCACAGTAATCAGTTGCGATCTATCCAAGGCAAAGGCAGCCCAAACTCTTTTTAAAGCCACCCAAAAACAGGGGCTGGAGGTGGATTTCCTGATCAATAACGCCGGGCTGCTACACAATGGTTTTTTTACCGACCTCAGTCTGGCTGACCAGGAAAAAATGATGACCGTCAATATGCTGGCACTGACATCGCTCAGCCACCTATTTGCCAATGATATGGCCTCCAGACAGGGTGGCCATATACTCAATGTAGCCTCGCTGGCTGCCTGGATGCCCATCCCTAACCAAAATATCTATGCGGCAACCAAGGCCTTTGTGCTGTCCTTTTCCCAGGCGCTGCACGATGAGCTCAATGCTGCAGGCACAGGAATTACAGTGACTGCACTCTGCCCAGGTTATACGGCGACCAAAATGATGGATAACCCTGATCAAGGAGCCAAACTGGCCATACCTGCAGGCATGATGCAGTCAGCATCTCAAGTGGCAGAACAGGGCATTGATGCCTGCCTTAAGGGCAGAGCCCTATGGATTCCGGGCCTCTCTAATCGGTTTACGGCAGCCATTACCCATCTGTTTTCAAAAATGGCACTGGCCAAAATTGCTGGCAGTTTTTATCGCAAAAATCTGAGCCAATTCTCCGCACAATAAAACTATAAAGGACAACTATCATGGGTCAGAAACTACCCAAAAAAGTATTGATTACCGGCGCCAATGGCTTTATTGGCAACCAACTGATGCACCACTACAAGGCACAGGGTATTGAGGTGGTAGGCGTCGACCTCTGCGGCAATGGTAAGGATATTATTCAGGGCGATATTGCCCAACCAGAGACCATAAGCCAGCAACTCAAAGATGCTGATGTAGTCATTCACACTGCAGCACTGGTATCCAATTCAATCCCAGATGGGGATATGTGGCGAGTCAATGTGGAGGCTACAGGCAATTTGGTTGCCGCAGCGGAAAAATATAAGGTGCGGCGCTTTGTGCACATTTCCTCCGTAGTGGCTTACGGCAACTCGGCACAGGGAGAGCTAGATGAAACTCAGCCAGTTCATGCAGATGGCGGCAGCTATGTGCTAACCAAACTGGCTTCCGAACATGCAGTGCTGACAGCTACCGCCAACAGTGCCATGGAGCTAGTAATTATTCGCCCGGGAGATGTCTATGGCCCCGGCAGCCGCCCCTGGGTCATCCTGCCTATAGAAGCCATTAACAAAGGACAGTTTATGCTGCCGGCCAAAGGTGAGGGATTCTTCCGCCCTATCTATATAGACGATCTTATTCGTGGTATTGCTCTGGCTGTATCCACCAAAGAGGCCAGAGGGGAAATTTTTAACCTTTCCTGTGAGGGTTATATCACCACCAGGGAGTTCTTTAGCCATCATTACAGCTGGATGAATAAATCTGGGCCTCTGGCTGTATCCACCAGGCTGGCACTAATCGCAGCCACAGTGGCTACCAAAATTGCCAATCTCACCGGTGGAGTAAATGAAGCCTCCACAGCAACTGTGGTTCAGCTGTGCACCAAGAGTTGGTTTAGCATAGCCAAAGCAGAGAGAATACTGGGCTGGAAGCCAGAGATGCCATTTGAGGAAGGTATGCAGCACTCTAAACTCTGGGCTCAGGAACAGGGGCTTATAAAATAATCAGTGATCGCTGCGGTAAGAACCTGCGGTGCGGCCAGTCCACTGTTTAAAGCTGCGATAGAAAGACCGCGCCTCGGCATAGCCCAGCTCATAGGCAATACTCTCCAGATTGAGCTGGGTGTTTTTCAAATAATACAGGGCCAACTCCAGGCGCAGCTCATTGAGCACATCTTTGTAATGGGTGCCCTCTTCCCCCAGCTTGCGCTGCAAAGTGCGACTGCTTATACCCAGTTTTTCGGCAATTACTGCGCTGGAGGGCGTCTGCTGCTTAAGCATTAGGCGCAGCAAACTCTTTACCTGATCTGATACCAGCTGGTGCTGAGTAATCTCTGCCAGCAGCACTGTGGCGTGTTCAAGTAACATCTCCAGCAGCTTTTCATTGGCCTGAGGCAGAGGCATATCCAGCTTCGACTCCCGGATGCGCAGGCCACTGGAAGGCTGATTAAATAAAACCTCGCAACCAAACACCTCGGCATAGTCCGTCAGCAGAGCTGGGTCAGTGGGTGGTTCATGCTCAAGCCACACCTCATCATGGGGTTCAAAATTAAGGAAGTTGCGCGCATAGGTCACCCATGAGCCCAGCACATGCTCAACCTCATGGCGTTTGGCCTGGGGGCTATCGAATTTGCAATGCCAGCTCTGCAGGGCAAAACCACCGGCAACGGTTACATTGGTCACCCCCATATCACCGACAATTTTTTCATAGATAGGAATCTTGGCCTGAATCATGCGCAGGGTAGAACAGTTCATACAGATATAGCCCAGTACCGAATAGGACCAAGGCTCAATAAACCTAGAGGCGTGCAGACCAAAACACTGGTCACCGCTTGCATCTATAAGTAACTCCAGCAGATATTCCATTGCAGCTGCGGGGATATGTTTATTATTGTCCGCCAATATTTCCACATCTATACCGACCTGCTCAAGCAGAGGGAAATAATCTACCCCGCAAGCCTGCGCCGATTTAAGATATTGATTAATAGCGGGCACTGAAGCCAGGCTATCGCCACTGGTGTTCAACATATATCTGTTCGTTATCCTGTCACTAAATACCTGTACCCGACCTTTGAATGACCGAAATGGTGACTGCCCTGTCGTACTGCGACAGTGATCATTTCAACCACCGCTTTATTATAAAGATCAATGATTATAGTATGACTTGACTCTGCTGCTTAGGGTATCTGTCTGGCCCTTAACATTGTCAGAGTTTAGTCACCAACGGGCATTTTTTCTATGCCTTTAAACTAAAAATAATATCTATAAAGGTGAACAGTATGCGGCTTTGGAATGGCTGGGGGAATGAAAATAGTGATTTGAGTATGGAGTTAAACAGCGGCTTAAAAATGCTTCTGGGCGCGCTGGTTGGGCCCTCTATTTCACTGCCTGAAGCCAGTCTATCTGAGGTGGTTGCCAAAGTGCCTGACTCGCGATTGGCTGCCCATCCGCTGATCAGCCTAGATGCCGAGACCCGTGTGCGCCATGCCCGCGGCCAGAGCCTGCCGGATTGGCTAGCCATGCACAGCGGCAATGTAGACACCTTCCCCGATGGAGTTGCCCTGCCTGAATCATCCGCGCAGGTGCGCGAGTTACTGCAGTTTGCCGCGGATAAAAATATTGATGTGATTCCCTATGGCGGTGGCACCTCTGTGGTTGGGCATATTAATCCCAATGCCAGCGATCGTCCCATATTGACCATCAGTATGGCGAAAATGAATAAACTGATTTCTCTCGACCGAGAAAGTCAACTGGCCAGATTTGGAGCCGGAACCCCTGGCCCAGAAATCGAAGCTCAGCTCAAGGCCGAGGGCTTTACCCTGGGGCATTTCCCTCAATCCTGGGAGCTATCAACTGTAGGTGGCTGGGTTGCCAGTAGATCCAGCGGCCAGCAGTCATTGCACTATGGCCGTATAGAAGCATTATTTGCCGGTGGCAGTATGGAGACCCTTAAGGGCACTATGGATATCCCCACCATTCCAGCATCCTCTGCGGGGCCAGATATCCGCGAAATGGTTCTGGGTTCCGAGGGTCGCATGGGTATTATTACTGAGGTTGTGGTGCGCGTAACCCCAGTCCCTCAGGCAGAGCAATTTCAAGTAGCATTTTTCCCATCCTGGGACGCCGGCTTAACTGCGGCCAGAGAACTGGTGCAGCAGCGTGTCGCTCTATCTATGGTGCGCCTGAGCAATCCACTGGAAACCATAAGTCTGCTGCATATGGGCGCAGGCGAAAATACCGCGGGCGTGGCAGCACTTGAAGCTTCGCTGGCAGAAAAAGGCATAGGCTCAGGCAAGGTAATGATGACCTTTGCAGTAACTGGCAGCCAGAAACAATGTGATTTTAACCATGCAACAGCTCTGGAAATCTGTGCCAGCCAGGGTGCTGTGGCAGATCAATCGGGACTTGGTGATAACTGGGCCCATGGTCGTTTTCGCGCGCCCTATGTGCGCGACCCCCTGGGTTCTGCTGGCTATGCTGTGGATACCATGGAGACTGCAGTTGACTGGTCTCGGGTAACAGAATCAATGGAGAGTATTGAGCAGGCTATTCGCACAGGCTTGGCGGGTGAGGGAGAACAGGTACATGCCTACACCCACCTCAGCCATGTCTATGGGCAGGGTTCCAGTATCTATACAACCTATGTGTATCGCTTTGGCGACAGCTATGAGCAAGCACTGCAGCGCTGGCATAAACTTAAGGCAGCTGGTGCCGAACAGATTGTTGCCTGCGGCGGCACCATAAGTCACCAGCATGGTGTAGGGGCAGACCATCGCCAGTATCTGCCGGCAGAGAAAGGAGCGCTTGGCATTGCTGCAATTAATAACCTGTGCGAACTGTTTGACCCCAGGGGACAGATGAATCCCGGCAAACTATTACCTGATACTGAGTAAATCCATGAATAAGTGTAGTCCGCGGGAAATATTGTTGGCAGAAATGCGGGGGGGAAAATCTCTCCACTGGGATATTATTATTGTAGGCGGCGGCATTACCGGTGCCGGTGCGCTGCGCGAGGCTGTGCGCCGCGGCTATCGGGCTCTGTTACTTGAGCAACAGGACTTTTCCTGGGGCACCTCTAGCCGCTCATCCAAAATGGTCCATGGCGGCCTGCGCTATCTTGCCGCCGGCGATATCAAACTGACTAAACATTCTCTGCAGGAGCGGGAGCGCCTTCTCAGGGAAGCGCCAGGCCTGGTAGATCGCATTGCTTTTTACTTTGCCCTGGGCAAGGGCAACTTCCCAGGCCGTTTTGCCATGAGCGTAATTCTGACCATCTATGATTTTTTAGCCCGAATTCGCGACCATCGCTACTGCAACAACAGGGCGCTGGCCAAGCATTTCCCTGGTGTAGAAACTAAGAACCTAAAAGGCGCCTGCTACTACACAGATGCCATGGTCGATGACTCGAGACTGGTGCTTCGGGTTCTGCAAGAGAGCATGGCCCAGGGTGGCCAGGCACTTAACTACTGCAAAGTCAGCAAGCTGCTTATCACTGATGATCAGGTCAGTGGCGTGGCTGTGGAGGACGCGGAACAGGGCAACAGCATAGAGTTAAATGCGCCAGTGGTGATTAATGCCACAGGTGCCTGGGCAGATAATTTGCGCAACCAGCTCAATCCAGAAAAGCGCGTGCGGCCTCTGCGTGGCAGCCATCTGATTATCCCCAAAAGTTTCTGTCCTGTGACTGATGTGCTGACCTCATTACATCCCCAGGATAAGCGTGGTATCTACGTCTATCCCTGGGAGGGTACCACGGTGATCGGCACTACAGACCTGGATCACGACGAAGATCTGGATATTGAGGCCAGCATCTCTTCCGAGGAAACTCAATATTTACTCGATGGCTTTAATGCCCTATTCCCCCAGACCCCTTTATCCCGCGCACAGGTTATCTCTACCTGGGCAGGCGTGCGTCCGATTATAGGTTCTGAAGATGCCAAGGATCCCTCAAAAGAGCGCCGCGATCATGCCACCTGGTCAGACAATGGGCTGATTACAGTGAGTGGCGGCAAGCTCACCACCTTTAGATTGATTGCGCTGGATGCGCTGGAAGCTGCGGCTGACAAGCTACCTGCGCCTGCGGCCTTTGATGCTGACAATGTGTTTAGTGCGCCGACTATTGATGCAGCAACTCTGGTACCAGATAACCCAGCCTGGGGGCAGCGCCTGCTGGGACGCTACGGAGATAGCGCAGAAACCATATTGGCTGAAGCTAGCAGCGAAGAGCGCAGGCCCATTGGCGACACCCAATTTTGTCTGGCGGAATGCCGCTGGGCGGCGCGCCATGAGCAGGTGCAGCATCTAGATGATCTACTGCTGCGCCGCACTAGGCTGGGCATGTGTCTGGCCGATGGCGGCTCTGAGATATTTGCGCCGGTCAGAGAGATTTGCATGACCGAACTGGGCTGGGACCAGCAGCAGTGGCAGTCTGAGCTCAGCCGCTACCAGGATATTTGGCAGCGTTTTTACTATTTTACTGACCACAAAAAATAACCTATAAAACTAATAATAACGGTGGCAGTTATGAATAAACCGGCCTATTTTTTAGCCATAGACAATGGCACCCAGAGCGTCCGGGCAATGATCTTTGACCAGCTGGGTACTCTGGTTGCGAAAAGCAAAGTCGAGATAGAGCCCTATTTTTCCACTCAGCCCGGCTGGGCTGAACAGGAGGCAGACTATTTTTGGACCTCATTGTGCGAGGCCTGCCAGCAACTCTGGCCTATGGTCGATTTCCCAATCGAACAGATTGTAGGTGTCTCCATCACTACTCAGCGTGCCACTGCTGTTGCTATGGGTTCCGACAATCAACCTCTGCGCCCCGCCATCACCTATATGGATCAGCGACAGGTGGATACTCAGCCCCAGCTTGGCGCATTGGAATCAGCGTTGATGAGCCTGATTAAAGCCAAAGGCTTTGTCGACCAGGTACACCAGCAGGCAGAGGCTAGCTGGATGGCGCAGGAAGAACCCCAACTCTGGGATAAGGTAGATAAGTTCCTGCTGCTATCCGGCTATCAGACCTACAAACTCACTGGCCAGTACACAGATGCTGTTGCCAGCCAGGTGGGCTATGTGCCCTTCGATTTTAAAAAACTTGGATGGGCGGCGACATCGGATTGGAAATGGCGGGCTGTGCCCATTAGGGCCGAGATGCTTCCGGAGTTAAAGGCAGCGGGACAAATACTGGGCCATATTAGCCCAGAAGCTGCACTGCAGACCGGTATTCCAGAGGGGCTAGCAGTTATCTCCAGCGGCTCAGATAAAGCCTGTGAGGTGCTAGGGACTGGCTGTCTGGATGCAGAGACTGGCAGTTTAAGTTACGGCACCATGGCCACATTGAATATCACCAGCGACAGATATTTGGAGGCTATAGCCTACCACCCGGCCTATCCGGGCGTTATTCCAGGATCATTCAATGTGGAAGTGATGGTTGAGCGCGGCTATTGGATGGTCAATTGGTTTAAACAGCAATTTGGTCTACATGAGCAAAACCTAGCGGATAAATCCGGGGTAGCGCCTGAAACCCTGTTTGATGAGCTTTTAAAAGCCGTACCAGCTGGCTCCATGGGCCTGACATTACAGCCCTACTGGGGAACCGGAACCAACAGTGCCGGGCCAGAAGCCAAGGGCGCTATTGTGGGTTTTAGCGATGTGCATACTAGGGCCCATATGTACCGGGCCATGATTGAAGGGCTTACCTATGCCCTGCGTGAGGGCAAAGAGCTACTCGAAAAACGCAGCGGCAAACCACTCAGACGCCTAGTGGTCTCCGGTGGCGGCTCCCAGAGTGATCAGATTATGCAGATCACTGCAGATATCTTTGGCATGCCGGTAGAGCGCCCCCACACCTACGAGGCCTCTGGTTTGGGCGCTGCTATTGCAACTGCTGTGGGCACCGGCATACACCCAGACTTTGAGACCGCAGTGTCGCAGATGACCCATGTAGCAGATCGCTTTGAGCCTGTACCTGCCAATCAGCATATCTACAATGAACTTTACAATAAGGTGTATAAAAAAATGTATGGGCATTTAAAGCCCGGTTACCAGGCGATTAAATCCATAGTTGGACTTTGATATCTACCTGAGTAAATTCTCTTTTTTGCAATGATCCAATGTCGCATCCAGAGCCGGAGCCACTTTCTCGATCATTTCATCAATCTGCTCATTGGTAATAATTAGCGGCGGGCAAAAACCCAGACAGGAACCCGCCACAGTGCGAATCAGCAAGCCATTATCCTGGGCCATTTTCTGTGCATAACCACCCACTGCACCGCCCACAAAGGGCTCTCCTGTTTCTTTGTTAGCCACCAACTCCAGCGCGCCAATCAAACCGCTGCCACGCACCTCTCCCACCAGAGGATGGTCGGCAAATTCAGCCAGACGCTTTTGCAGATAGGCACCGCTCACTGCGGCCTTTTCAAAAATCTTGTCGCGCTGATATATTTCCAGGGTCTTGAGAGCAACAGCACAGGCCACCGGGTGACCAGAATAGGTATAGCCATGACCAAAGGCTCCGGCGCTGGCGCTCTGCTCTATCATGGCATCGTACATTTCGCGGCGAATAGCCGAGGCGCTAATGGGCATATAGGCAGACGACAGCTGCTTGGCAAAGGTCATCATATCTGGCGACTCAATGGCCATGGTGGTGCAGCCAAAATCGTTGCCCGTGCGGCCAAAGCCGGTAATCACCTCATCGGCCCAAAACATAATGCCGTAGCGGTTCAGCACCGCCTGGACCTTTTGGTAGTAACCCTCAGGCGGAACAATTACGCCACTGGCACCAGTGATAGGCTCAGCGATAAAGGCCGCAATGGTCTCTGGCCCCTCGCGCACAATCATGGCTTCGAGATTGCCGACAATACGGTCGACAAACTCTGTTTCAGACTCATCTCCCTGCTTACCCCTGTAGTAGTGGGGATGATCGGTGCGCAGAATACCCAGCGCATCCACAGGCAAATCAAAGTGATTCTGAGTCACAGGCAGACCGGTGAGAGAGGCAGCGGCAACAGTTACGCCATGGTAGGATCGCTCGCGGGCAATAATCTTGCGGCGCTCTGGCTTGCCTATGGCTTCATGGTAATAGCGCAGTAACTTGATATGAGTATCGTTGGCATCGCTGCCAGAGTTACCGAAAGACAAAACTGCATCTTGCATGGGAATCATATCGGCAAGCTTATCTGCCAGATCAATGGCCACCTGGTGGGTCTTGCCACCAAACATATGGCTAAAGGTCAGCTTACTCATCTGCTCGGTGGTGGCATTGATCAGTTCCTGGTTGCCATAGCCCAGCGCTGTGCACCAGAGGCCAGCCAGGCCCTCAAGGTACTGCTTGCCGTCTTTATCCCAGACATAGCAGCCCTCACCCCGCTCGATGGTGATCTGCTCTATGGCTTTAAAATTGGTTGTTGGGTAAATCAAATGTGTCATATTTGTCTCTTCTGTCTTTACCTGTATTGCTATTTATCAATGCCACCCATACAGATATATTTGATATCCATATAGTCATCCATACCGTACTTGGAACCCTCGCGGCCACTGCCAGATTCCTTAACACCCCCAAAGGGGGCCATCTCATTGGAGATAATGCCTTCGTTAACGCCAACAATGCCGTATTCAAGCTGCTCTGCCACGCGGTACACCCGGCCTATATCTCTGGAGTAAAAATAGGCGGCCAGACCAAATTCAGTATCATTGGCCATCTCCACCACCTGCTCCTCTGTTTCAAACTTAAACAGCGGCGCCACAGGTCCAAAAATCTCTTCTGAGAAGACCCGCATATCTCTGGTGACATGGGTCAAAATAGTCGGTTCCACAAAGGTACCGCCCAGCTCACTGCGGCCACCGCCCAGAGCCAGGGTTGCGCCTTTGGCTACCGCATCATCGATAAACTCACAGACCCCAGTGGCAGCTTTTTCGTCAATCAGTGGGCCAACAGTAACGCCCTGATCGGCGCCATTGCCCAGCACCAGAGCTTTTACTGCTTCGGCGAGTTTGGCTGCGAACTCATCATAGATTCCCGCCTGAATAATCAGCCGATTGGAACAGACACAGGTCTGGCCCGCATTGCGATACTTGGAGACCAGAGCCCCCTGCACAGCAGCATCTATATCTGCATCATCAAATACAATAAAGGGGGCATTGCCACCCAGTTCCATGGAGGTGCGTTTGACCGTCTGTGCGCATTCCGCCATCAGCTGCTTGCCCACCGGCGTAGAACCGGTGAAGGTCACTTTGCGCACTATGGGGTTACTGGTAATCTCGGCTCCAATTTCCGCGGTGCGACCAGTGACCATATTCACCAGCCCTTTGGGGAAACCGGCGCGCTCAGCCAGCTCCATCAGTGCCAGCGCCGACAGTGGTGTGGCATTGGCTGGCTTACAGACCACAGCGCAACCAGCGGCAATAGCCGGGGCAATTTTGCGTGTCAGCATGGCATTGGGGAAATTCCAGGGCGTAATACAGGCTACCACCCCCACTGGTTGTTTGATCACCATAATGCGCTTGTCATTGGATGGCTGGGGAATAATATCGCCGTAAACCCGCTTGGACTCTTCACTAAACCACTCAACATAGTTGGCGCCATAGGCTATTTCGCCGCGCGCCTCGGCCAATGGCTTGCCCTGCTCTGCGGTCAATAGTTGAGCCAAATCTTCCTGGTTTTCCATTATCAGGTTAAACCATTTGCGCAACAGCGCAGCGCGCTCTTTGGCGGTAGTCTTGGCCCAGGCTCGCTGTGCCACCTGTGCCGCCTCAATCATGCGCCTGGTCTCTGCTGTGCCGCACTTAGCCACCTCAATCAGAGTTTCATTGGTAGCCGGGTTGGTCACCGCCAATGTTTCGCCAGAGTCAGCATGGACCCAATGACCATCTATAAAGGACTGAGATTTAATTAAGCTGCTATCGTTGAGTGTCAATGTCATGGGAGTTTCCATTATTTAATCTGATTGCTAATAATGTTGTGGATAAATCGCCACTAAGCATAGCTTATCTGAAGCAAATAATGGTTTACAGGGCCACTGGGAACAATACCCATGATTAGGTAGATGGGCTATAAGGCGGCATAGAAAACCTGTAACCTAAAAGGCTGAGGGGAACAGAATGTCCGATCCAGTACTACATTTTATTCGCGATGGTATTCATACCCATCTCGCCCTGCCCGCCGAGGTACTGTTGCAAGCAGTACCCCAGCTGCGGCCATATTTCCCCGACTGCCAGTGGATTAGAGTCGGCTGGGGCGATTACCGCTACTACGGTGCCGAGCATCAGCCGGCCTGGCTTGGATTGCGGGCACTGTTTTTACCCACTTCCGCAGTGGTTGGCCTGCTGGGTAGCAATGACCTGCGCGAGGCCCTTAGCGACTCTGCGGCCATCTATAGCATCTCCATCAGTGGCTCTCTAATGGAGTCTGTGGCGCTGTTTATCAGCCGTCACTTTAAGCTGGATAAGGGCAACCAGCCCACCAAGGTCCGCGATAGACATTGCGGTACCCAGTTCTTTAAGTCGCGAGGTATTTATCTCGCCCTTAATACCTGCAATAACTGGACAGCCTATGGGCTTAGCCGCGCCGGTTTGCGCCTACTGCCCATGTTTAACTTCCTCCCCGGGCAGGTTGAGCGCAATGTGCGCAAAAATGGTTATCTGCCAAGTCATTAAAAGTATTGCACCCAGTTGGGGGTATTAGCCTTGGAATGCTCAGACCAGTACATTGGTGACATTCCATTTCCACCAGAGCTTCCTATGCCTTTTTCCACCGATGTTAAAGACCCCAGCGACTTTTCCCAGTACGACACCGCCGCTATCTCTGAGACTGACAGGGCACATTTTCTGCATCCCTGGCAAATCTTTGATGCCATTGCCGAGGAGGGAGCCCTGCCTATAGCGGCCGCCGAGGGTGCCTATATCTATGATACTGATGGCAATCGCTATCTGGATGCTGTGGGCGGTCTCTGGTGCACCAATATAGGTCTGGGCCGCAATGAAATGGCCGATGCCATTGCCGATCAGGTGCGCAAAATGGCCTATGCCAGTCCATTTGTGGATATGACCAATATTCCCGCTGCTAGCCTGGCTACCAAACTTGCCGAACTGGCCCCGGGCGATCTCAATCATGTGGCGCTGTCCTGCGGTGGCTCTACGGCTATAGATACGGCTTACCGGCTGATTCATTTTTACCAGAACTGCCGCAACAAGCAGGACAAAAAGCATATTATCTCTAGGGTCAACTCCTACCATGGCTCTACCTATGCCTCTATGTCTATAGGAGGCAAGCCGGGAGATCATCCGCCGGAGTTTGATTATATTCAGGATACTATCCACCATATTTCCTGCCCCAACTACTACAGAGCTGAGGAGTGCGGCGGATCTGAGGGCATCAGCGAAACTGATTTTTTGGCCGCTAAACTGCAAGAGCTGGAAGATAAAATTCTTGAGGTTGGCCCAGATAGAGTCGCTGCCTTTTTTGCCGAACCTATATTTGGTGCTGGGGGGGTGATAGTTCCACCGCAAGGCTACCATCGTGGCACCTGGGAAATCTGCCAAAAATACGATGTTCTCTATGTGTCAGACGAAGTCGTCACAGCCTTTGGCCGCCTGGGCCACTGGTTTGCCTCCAAAGAAGTGTTTGACTTTCAGCCGGATATTATCTGTTCTGCCAAGGGCCTCACCTCTGGCTATCAGCCACTGGGAGCCACCATTTACTCCAGCAAAATCCACCAGGTGATCAGCGAACTGGGCCATGGCCGCTGCTTTACCCATGGATTTACCTATTCGGGCCACCCGGTAGCCTGTGCCGCCGCTCTCAAAAATATTGAAATTATGGAGCGGGAGCAGCTACTCAGCCATGTGAAAGCTATTGGCCCCTATTTTCAGGCTCAGCTGAAAACTCTCTCCGACCTGCCTATTGTCGGCGATGTGCGCGGCCTGGGTCTAATGGCCTGTGTCGAATTTGTAAAGGATAAAGCCAGCAAACAGCGCTTCGACGAAGAACTTGATATCGGCAAGTGGATATCCAATCAGGCAGATAGCAGAGGGTTGATTGTACGCCCCATTATTAACCTCAATGTGATGTCCCCGCCGCTGATTATCAACCGCGAACAGGTGGACTTTATTGTCAGCACGCTCAGGGAAAGTATTCTTGCCTGCGTGGACGACCTGAAAAATCAGGGCCATCTATAAAAGATTAATTAACCCTCAACCATTGATATTTAAGGCACAGCCCCCATCTCTAAAACAGGCAAAAAATTTAAAGGTAATCTAAGAGATGGAACAGTATCGTGGAACAACCATTTTATCGGTGAGACGCAACGGCAAAGTGGTGATTGGTGGCGACGGCCAGGTAAGTCTCGGCAATACCATTATGAAAGGCAATGCCCGCAAGGTCCGCCGGCTGTATAAGAATCAGGTGATTGCCGGTTTTGCTGGCGGTACTGCCGATGCCTTTACTCTTTTTGAGCGCTTCGAAGCCAAACTGGAACAGCATCAGGGTAACTTGACCAAGGCTGCAGTCGAGCTGGCTAAAGACTGGCGCACCGATCGTATTCTGCGCAAGCTCGAGGCCCTGCTCGCCGTAGCAGATGCAGAAGCCTCACTGATTATTACCGGTAACGGTGATGTTATTCAGCCCGAAGACGACCTAATCGCCATTGGCTCTGGCGGCCCCTTCGCCCAGTCCGCCGCTCGCGCACTGCTGGATAACACTGAGTTAGGTGCCCGAGATATTGTTGAGCAGGGCTTGAAAATCGCCGGTGATATCTGCATCTATACCAACCACAACCGTACTATTGAAGAATTAGATTCTAATACTTAAGAGTCTGCTAATTTTCTATATAGGCAGCTAGGAATTCTTATGTCACAAATGACTCCACGTGAAATTGTTCACGAACTCAACCGCCATATTATAGGTCAGGACGACGCCAAGCGCGCTGTGGCCATTGCCCTGCGCAATCGCTGGCGCCGCGCTCAGCTTGACGACGAGATGCGCAATGAAGTTACACCCAAAAATATTCTGATGATTGGCCCCACTGGCGTGGGTAAAACCGAAATTGCCCGTCGTTTAGCGCGCCTTGCCAATGCGCCCTTTGTCAAAGTAGAAGCCACCAAATTTACCGAGGTGGGCTATGTGGGCAAAGATGTGGAATCCATTATTCGCGACCTGGTAGAGACTTCGGTCAAACAGCGCCGCGAACAAGAGATGGAAAAAGTAGCCCAGCGCGCTATGGATGCCGCTGAGGAGCGCGTGCTGGACGCCCTGCTGCCGCCTGCCCGCAGCGCTGATGCCCAGACTGATAGAGACAGCTCAACCCGGCAGGTATTTCGCAAGAAACTGCGCGAAGGTGCCCTCAACGACAAAGAGATCGAGATTGAGCTGAGCCAGATGCCCGCAGGTGTAGAAATTATGGCGCCCCCAGGGATGGAGGAGATGACCAACCAGCTGCAGGGCATGTTTAGCAGCATGGGCAAGGGTAAAACCTCCACTCGCAAGGTAACTGTAGCCGAGGCCATGAAGCAGTTAAAAGATGAAGAGGCCGGCAAACTGGTCAATGACGAAAAAATTAAATCCAGTGCTGTAGAGGCTGCCGAGCAAAATGGTATTGTTTTTCTCGATGAGATCGACAAAGTTTGCCGCCGCGGTGAAGGCAGTGGCGGAGCTGATGTCTCCCGGGAAGGTGTACAGCGAGATCTGCTGCCCCTGATTGAAGGCAGCACAGTCTCCACCAAGTACGGCATGATCAAGACCGACCATATTTTATTTATTGCCTCCGGTGCCTTTCATCTGTCCAAGCCCTCAGATCTGATTCCCGAGCTACAGGGTCGGCTACCTATTCGGGTAGAGCTAAACTCCCTAGAAATCGGAGATTTGGAGCGTATCCTTATCGAGCCCAAAGCCTCTCTCACCAAACAGTACTGCGAATTGATGGCTACTGAAGGCCTTACCATCGAGTTTACTGCCGATGGTGTAAAGCGTATGGCGGAGATCGCTTTTGAGGTAAATGAGGGCACTGAAAATATAGGTGCCAGGCGCCTGCACACCATTCTAGAGCGGCTGCTGGAAGAGATTTCTTTCGATGCCTCAGATCTGGGCAGCAAAGGAGAAACCATCAGCATAGACGCGGCCTTTGTAGAGAAGAATCTTGGCGAGCTGGCCAGCAATGAAGATCTGACCAGGTTTATTCTTTAATGCCAGTGCCCGCTCGGATTCTTGTTAACCAGCAGAAAGATGCTCTGAGCATGGAGTATCCAGGCGATGTGCGCTTTAACCTGCCAGCAGAGTACCTGCGGGTTTACTCGCCCAGCGCAGAGGTGCGGGGCCATGGCAAGGGTCAGGAAGTGCTGCAGGTGGGCAAGCGCCAGGTAAAGATTGCCTCTATTCAGCAGTCGGGCAATTACGCTATTCAGATCAGCTTTGACGACGGCCATGACTCTGGTATTTATACTTGGGACTATCTGTTTGAGCTGGGCTCTAACCAGACCCATAACTGGGCCGACTATTTGCAGCGGCTGCACCATGCCAATCAGTCCCGCGATCCGGATACCCAGGTGGTCAAGCTGTCCTGAGCTGTGGGCCAGCTAAGTTACCTAAATGCAGCAACTAGAGCTACAATAGGGTCCCTATTTTTTGAGATTTCCGAGTAACTGCGCCAATGTCTGATAAAACCACCCACTTTGGTTATAAAACCGTCAATGTTGAAGAAAAGGCCGGCAAAGTCGCCGATGTCTTCCATTCTGTCGCCGGTAAATACGACCTGATGAACGATTTGATGTCAGGCGGCGTTCACCGTCTGTGGAAGCGCATCACCATTGAGATGTCTGGCGTGCGCCGCGGCAACTCGGTGCTTGATATTGCCGGCGGCACAGGGGACCTAAGCGCAAAGTTCTCGCGCATTGTTGGCCCAGAGGGCACAGTGGTGCTGGCAGATATCAATGACTCCATGCTCAGGGTTGGGCGCGATCGCCTGATGGATCGCGGCGTGGTCAATAATATTAAATTTTCTCAGGCGGATGCCCAGCACCTGCCCTTTCCCGACAATACCTTTGACGTTATTACCATCGCCTTTGGTCTGCGCAATGTCACAGATAAAGATTTGGCGCTGCGCTCTATGCTGCGCGTGCTAAAGCCCGGGGGCCGGCTGCTGGTACTGGAGTTTTCCAAGCCAAGCAACCCGCTGCTATCCAAAGTCTATGACAGCTATTCATTTAATATTTTACCCAAGCTGGGCAAGCTGTTTGCCAGCGATGCCGACAGCTATCAGTATCTGGCCGAATCCATACGCATGCATCCAGATCAGCAGACATTGCAAGATATGATGGATAGCGCAGGCTTTGCCAATACCGACTTCCACAATATGACCGGCGGCGTGGTGGCACTGCATAGGGGAGTTAAGCCCTAGTGATATTTGCCGCACTGCAGTCAGCCGCTTTAGAGGGAGCTGAGAAAATTATCAATGCAGCTCTGGTGCATGATCCGGCTTCAGCTGAGCGGCTCAGAGCCCTGCAGGGCAAGGTACTGCTGGTGGACAGCTCTATGCCGCCACTGCGCATTGCCGTGGAGCCCAGTGCCACAGGTATTATGTTGCACAGTAACTGGCAGGACAGTGCAGAGGTGACCGTTAGCGGCACCCTAGTCTCTCTGGCGGCGATGGCCATCAATGCGGATGAGATGGTTTCTTTCTCCGGTACTGGCGTCAATGTCAGCGGTAATCTGGAGGTGTTGCGCCAACTCAACCATATTATGGCCGAACTGGATATCGACTGGGAGGCAGCACTGGCTGAATTGATTGGCGATGTGCCAGCTCATCTGTTGGGCGAGACAATCCGCAACTCTGCCGAATTTCGCAGCAATGCCCTGAATCGAGCCCAGTCTGCTCTAGCCGAGGTATCTCAGGAAGAGCTGCGTCTGACCCCTAGCAAAAACGAATACCAGAGCTTTGTGCAGTCTGTACGCCACCTATCAACCGATGTAGATCGACTGGCGGCCAGAGCCAACAAACTGCGTCTCAGCCTTCAACAGAGAAAATCCCGCCCGTGATTCGCCTTCGTCGCCTTGCCAAAATTGCTCGAGTAGTGGGCAAATACCGCCTTGATAAGCTGCTAGACAAAGACAGCCTGCCCTTCGCTGTGCGTGCCCTGCTGGCGCCAGCAGTGCTATTTGGCGGCAACAGCGCCGACCGCGGCGAGCGCCTGCGCATGGCCCTCGAGGAACTGGGGCCAATCTTTATTAAATTTGGTCAGCTGCTTTCCACCAGGCCAGACCTGGTGCCCACAGATATCTGCGCACAGCTGGCGCAGTTACAGGACAATGTGCCACCCTTTTCGTCCGCCACCTTTAAATCCAATATAGAAACAGCCCTAGAGGGTAAAGTAGAGCAGCTGTTCCACAGTTTTGAAACCGACCCATTGGCATCCGCCTCTGTAGCTCAGGTTCATGCAGCAGTGCTGGCTGATGGCCGAAATGTGGTGGTCAAAGCAGTGCGGCCCGGCATTGAAAAAACCATCCGCAAAGATATAGCCCTGCTGTATACATTGGCTCGCTTGCTGGCCAAATACAGCGAAGATGGCCGTCGCCTGCGCCCCCTTGAGGTGGTGGCCGATTATGAGGTGGTGATTCTCGAAGAGTTAAATCTGCAATCGGAGGGCGCCAATGCCTCATTGTTGCGGCATAACTTTGAAGGTTCGCCGCTGCTTTATGTACCTGAAATACACTGGCCCTATTCCAACGAAAATGTTCTGGTAATGGAGCGCATTTATGGCATCCCGGTCACCAATATGGCTGATCTGGAAGCCGCCGGTGTGGATATGAAACTGCTGGCAGAGCGCGGTGTTGAAATCTTTTTCACCCAGGTGTTCGAGCATAATTTCTTCCATGCCGATATGCATCCGGGCAATATCTTTGTGGACGCCAGCAAACCCAAGGCGCCAAGCTATCTGGCTATCGACTGTGCCATTATGGGCTCCTTGTCGAGCGACGATCAGTTTTACCTGGCGCGCAACCTATTGGCCATTTTCAAGCGCGATTACCGCCAGGTGGCAGAGCTACATATTCGCTCCGGCTGGGTGCCTGCTGACACCCCAGTGGGGGAGTTTACCGGCGCTATTCGCTCGGTCTGTGAGCCTATCTTTGAACGCCCGCTCAATGAAATCTCTCTGGGACATATGCTGGTCAGCCTGTTTAACACGGCTCGACGTTTTAATATGGAAGTGCAGCCATCTCTGGTGCTATTGCAGAAGACGCTGCTGAATATCGAGGGTCTCGGCAGGCAAATGTATCCCCAGCTCGACCTCTGGACCACAGCTCAGCCCTTCCTTGAAAAATGGCTGAAAGATCGCTATTCCCCCAAAAGCATCTTTAAGCAGTTTAAGCGCCATGTGCCCGACTGGCTGGAACATCTGCCGCAGATACCACCATTAATTTTTCAGGCACTGCAAAATATACAGCAGGGGCCAGTCAACACAGAGACACCAAGATCCGCGCCTGCAGAATCAAAAGCTGCTAAGCCAAGCAGGCGATTCAATCGTCTGGGAGCCGCACTAATGGGCATAGGTATAGGTTTGGCATCTCCTCACTGGGCTGAAACTATCAGTCAGGTTCCTGCCAGCAGCCTGATACTGGGCGGGATAGGCCTGCTGTTGCTACTACTGCGCTAGACCCAGTTCCGCTATACTTGCCCCTATGACCACTTATCTCGATCAAATAGCCTGGAACTCAGACGGGCTGGTGCCCGCCATAGCTCAGGATGCTGAGTCTGGGCTGATTCTAATGGTTGCCTGGATGAATCGGCAGGCCCTAGAACTAACGGTGAATGAAAACCGCGCTGTGTACTGGTCCAGGTCTAGACAGAAGCTATGGCGAAAAGGAGAAGAGTCGGGCAATGTGCAGTTACTTAGAGAACTGCGTCTGGACTGTGACAATGACGTAATAATGATGCGTGTCGAACAGCTGGGTGGTATTGCCTGTCACACCGGCAGAAGCTCCTGTTTTTATTCAGTCTTAAAAGACGGCCAATGGCAGGCTGTGGATGCAGTGGTTAGAGACCCCAAGGATATATATTCATGAATGATGCTGTATTGCGCCGACTCAGTGAAGTGCTGGAGGCTCGCAAGCTGGCCTCGGCAGATGAGTCCTATGTGGCCAGTCTGCACTCCAAGGGCTTGAATAAAATACTGGAAAAAGTCGGCGAAGAATCCATAGAGACTATTCTGGCAGCCCGCGATGCCGAGCAGTCTGGTAACAATGAGAAATTAATTTATGAAACTGCTGATCTCTGGTTTCATAGTCTGGTTATGCTCTCCCATCTGGGCGAAGATGCCAGTGGAGTGCTCGCTGAATTAGAGCGACGATTTGATTTATCTGGCCTTGAAGAGAAGGCACAACGAACGGCAAATAAGGAGGATTAACATGGGTTTTGGTTGGCAGGAACTATTAATTATTTTGGTTATTGTAGCCCTGGTGTTTGGCACTAAGAAATTGCGCAATATTGGCTCAGATCTGGGCGGCGCGGTCAAAGGCTTTAAAGACAGCGTCTCCAGTGACTCAGAACAATCCACAGAAGAGCCTGAGATAGAGCAAAAGTCTGCAGAAAAAACCGAGCAGAGTGCTGAGAAAAAGGACACCGCAGAATAACCCATGTTTGATGTAGGTTTTTCTGAGCTTCTAGTTATAGCTGTAATTACATTAATTGTGATGGGGCCTGAGCGCCTGCCTGAAACTGTGCGCACCATTAGTCTGTGGATTGGCCGGCTCAAGCAGATGATGTCTAGCGCCCGCAGAGAACTTGAGAGCGAAGTAGGTATGGGCGAAATTCATCGCCAACTGCACAATGAGAAAATACTGCGCGATCTGGAAAACAGCAAAACCAAGTTTGAGGACAGCATGCGCGACAGCACTGCTGAGCTAAAAAATACCGCATCAGAGATCAAAGATAAGCTAGATTCATCCACAGTTGATAAATCATGAGCAAATCTAACAGTAGCGAAACCACTGAGGAACAGCAGGAGGCCCTGGACAGGCAGCCGTTTATGGCCCACCTGATCGAGTTTCGCGACCGTGTGCTGCGTATTTTTATCTCGATTCTGGTGATTTTTGCCGGTCTGTTTTCCTTTAGTCAGGATCTTTATCTCTACGTATCTGAACCTATCCGTGAGTTTCTACCCGAATCCTCAACCATGATAGCCACTGAGGTTGCCTCACCCTTTTTAACACCTTTCAAGCTGACACTGGTGCTGTCCATGTTCGCAGCCATGCCCTACATTCTCTATCAAATATGGGCCTTTGTGGCGCCCGGGCTCTATCAGCGTGAAAAGAAGATTGTGCTACCGCTATTTTTTTCCAGCGTGTTTTTATTCTATGGCGGCATGGCCTTTGCGTACTATGTGGTATTCCCTCTGGTGTTTATGTTTTTTACCAGCATTGCACCGGAAGGCATCAGCGTGATGCCAGATATTCGCAGCTATTTAGACTTTGTGCTGAAGCTGTTTTTTGCCTTCGGACTCAGCTTTGAAATTCCCATTGCTGTGGTGATTCTCTCCTGGATGGGAGTGGTAGAGCCAGATAATCTGGCCAAGAAGCGCCCCTATGTCTTTGTGCTCTGCTTTGTACTGGGCATGCTGCTAACACCTCCTGATATTATCTCCCAGACTCTGTTGGCCATACCTATGTGGCTGCTATTTGAAATTGGCATACTGTTTGGCCGCCTAGTAAAACCAGCCGATTAAACCGCAGACCTGAATAGCCCGTTGTGCAGGGCTCGACAATGATATTCTCTAGCTGGGCGATACTTCACCGCCTATATATAACCAGCGGTTACCCTGTAGGGTAAATACAGATTTCTCATGCATCTCAACCCGCCGCTGATTGTCTCTGTATACTGCCTTAAACTCCACCCAACCGCTATTGCCACTAATGCCGGAGTCCAGAATCTTCAACCCCAGCCATTCAGTATCTGACCTCGACAGCTCTTCAAGGGAGAGATCTTTGGCCATTGGCGCAAACCAGGTTTTGAGCAGATAGCTGCCATAGCCACCCAGAGAATAGGCACTGTATCTGGAGCGCATTAGCTGCTCCGGTGTTTTTGCCGGCTGAACTTCATTAAGCAGTGGCTCACAGCATTCAGAGAACTGTTGCCGACTGCCACAAACACAATCTCTGTTCATTGTTTTAACTACCCCTCTTATTATATTTAGGCTGGTCTGAGGTACGCAGACTGGTTTAGAATCATAGCTCATATCCAGCGGAGAGTCAGACCATGCCAAGCGTAGATATTGTTACTGAAATTGATAGCGCTGAGATACTCAATGCCACCCATAATACCGAGCGAGAATTGTCTACGAGATTCGACTTTCGCGGCGTCGACGCAAGCATCAGCCTGACCAACGACATTGTCACTATTAAAACGGAAGCAGACTTTCAATGTCAGCAGTTATTGGATATTTTCCGCGCCCAGTTGATCAAGCGCAAGATCGACCCCCGGGTGATGGAATTTGAGGATGAATCTGTCCACAGAGGCAAGACCTTCTCTCTGGACGTTAGTTTTAAGCAGGGCATCAGCTCTGAAGTTTGCAAAAAGATTGTCAAACTTATTAAAGATCAGAAACTGAAGGTGCAGGCTACCATTCAGGGGGATCAGGTACGCGTAACCGGAAAGAAACGCGATGATCTGCAAGCTGTTATGGCCATGGTGCGCGAGGCGGATCTGGGTCAGCCCTTCCAGTTTAAAAACTTTAGGGACTAGACTTTACAGAGAGTAATCCGACATCAATCAGCGGCCACAAATAGCATAGAGATACTGTTTACGCAGTGGCGTATATTCTTATCAGTAAAGCCCTCGCCCTCAAACACATGGCCCAGATGGCCATCGCAGTTAGCGCAGACAATCTCTATCCGCCGACCATCGGCATCCGGCTCACGCCGCACCGCACCCTCAACCTCATCATCAAAACTGGGCCAGCCGCAATGGGAGGGGAATTTGTGCTCAGACCTGTACAGCGGGCTATTACACTGTTTACAGCAATAGAGACCCTGGGTCCTGTTGTCGGTGTACTCGCCTACAAATGGCGCCTCTGTGCCCTTGTGCAAGATCACATACTGCTCTTCAGCATTTAATTGGTTATAGTCTTTATCACTCATCTCATCACCCTAACAATAAATTTCAATACAGCTAAAGTTGCACCGCTAACCAGAGTTTATCCATAGCCTGCTTAACCTTGAACAGAGACTGCAGGGACTCTTTCTGGCGCTCCGATGATGCATAGTCCGCCCCGTATAGACGCAAAAAATCCAGCCCCGGATGACCCAGAGCCGCATATTCCCAATCTATAATAAACAGCCCGCTGTCGTTGACAATAATATTCTCTGGCACCATATCATGGTGGCAAATCACCGGCTCCCAGGCTTCCTGATCCACAGCTTTGGCCGCCCCTTCTATCTGCTCTACCACCAGTGGCGACACTTTGGTCCCGGTCAGCTGGTTGAGATACCGCCGACAGTAGTCAAGATAGTTTCGCGGGCTAGAATTGGGCATCTTCACAGACTGAACCACAGCCAGAGCCTCTGACAGTGACTCCATAATATGACTGTTTTTTAAACTTTTATCAGTTAGCGAACGCCCCTCGATAAATTCGGAAACTAAAAAATCATTATCGAAAAACAGAACCCTGGGTACCAGACCAGTGGGTTGCAACAGTTCCAAAATTTGTTTTTCCCGCTGCCGATCGATCCCCAGTTTAACTGCATCGGGAGAGTTGACCCTGACCACTGCCCGGAAGTCACCACTCGACACTAGAAAGGTTTTGTTGGTGCGACCACCAAACAGCTCAGTAACAATCTCTGGTTTTGCCGTAAGCAGGCCCAGGCCAGGCTCGCCGGAATTCCAGTTCTGCCAGCTAGATAGAGCCGACTGCAATACTGCCTGAGTTCTGTTCAATATAGGTCTTTCTCCAAGCCATGTAGCCAATCAGTGATAACAGCAAGTATACCCCAAGCATTGCAGCGGTTTGATAGAGTTCCCGGTCAATAAACAGGAAAATGGAAACCGAATTAATCAGCATCCAATACCACCAGTTTTCCAGAACTTTGCGCGCTACCATCCAGGTGGTTACAACACTGGCCCAGGTGGTAAATGAGTCAATATAGGGCAGACGGGCATCGGTACTCTGGGCTAACAAGTACCCAGACAGCCAACTGGCCGATAAGATCAGCGCCGCCGCTTGCAGATGCTGTGTAGCCGTCCAGCGGCTGATGGCAACTCCCTGATTACTGGAACCACCGTATTGCCACTGGTACCAGCCGTACAGAGCCATCGCCATATAGTAGATATTGAGCCCAGACTCCATGTACAGATTTACATCACCAAAAATCCATACATAGATAGCCGTGCTGCAGAAAGCACATAGCCAGCAGAGGATATTCTCCCTCACCGCCAAAAGTAGATAGGCGATAGCCAATGCTACAGCCACAGTCTCAAGACCAACCCAGTCAAACAAACTTAGAGCGCCTCGTAGCCAGGAATAATCTTGGCCACATAGATGGCCATATTGAACTCCCGGTAACATTCAGCAATCGTATCCTGCACAGCAGACATGGCGTGCTCAAAATCTCCCTGCACTACAGTGCTAGTGGGAAAGGTTGTCACCTTGAGGCTGTCAAACCTATTGATCTTGTCAATAAAGCCTTTGATAGGTGGAATAAAATCCTCTCGATTGGGGTACATACTAATATCAATTGTTACTTGCATACTCTGCTCCTTGTCTACAGTCGACAGCTAAAAATCATATTTACCACTTAAACCAATCATTCTGGGAGCGCCAAACTGATAGTAGGGTTCGGTCATATAGCCTTTGCGAGGATCATTGCCAAAACTGCCAAAGCCTCGCACAATAATCTCTCTATCGGTCAGATTACGACCCCAGATAGATAGCTCCCAATCACCAGTGTTGTAGGTTAAATTGGCATTAAGTAGCTCGTAGGCCCGAGTCTGAGCACTGTGACGAGGGGATAGAAAAAACTTATCCTTGCCCTCAATATCGAGACTCAGAGCCAGTCTATTGGTCAGCTGAACAGTGCTGCCTAAAGCAAACTGATAGCTGGGTGCATGTGCCTGGTCGCGGCTGTTCAATGTCTCTGACAGGGGTGTATCAAACGCAGTATGCAAAAGACCCAGCGAACCAAACAGGGCGACAGTCTCGGACGCCAGCCAGTTAAATTCCACCTCAAGGCCATAGTTTTTACCTTTGGCAGCATTGCCAAAGTAGTCGGTAAAGCTAGTGGCATTGGTCTGCTCTATGGGTTGCACCAACGACTGCTTGATCTGAATATCATCACGCAACTGGTAAAAAGCCGATACCTGCGCCTGCACAGCGCCGTCCAGCCAGAGGCCTTTGATACCAGTCTCGACATTCCACATCCGCTCAGTGTCGAATTCACGATCAGCCGCTTCCAGACCTGGATCACTGTTGACTCCGCCCGCTTTGTAACCGCGAGATATCAAACCATAGATGCGAGCATTGGCTGTTGTCTGATAGCTCAGTGCAATGCGACCACCGTATAAATTCTCATCAACTCCATGATCAACCAGCTGGCTATCGCTGTAGTTAGCGTCGCGGTTTTCAATGCGCAGCCCTGTAATAAGAGTTAGAGCCTCAGATAATTGCGTATCTAGCTGGCCATAAATTGCTCTATTACTGGTATCAAAATCACTGGTGAAATCACCGGATGCAAAGCTGTACTGACGAAGCAATGTTTCATTCTGATCACGCCAGTACAGTCCCAGTACCCAGTCAGTGGTGCCGGCAAAAATCTGCGCACCCTCTCTGGATATCAGACGTATATCCAGGCTGCTGTTATCGCGATCGCGAATATAGTTATCCACCGAAGCATAGCCGTCATAGATGCAGACAAAGTCGACGCAGATATCAGCATAGGTCCAGTCTTCGTCGAAACCGTATTGCAGATTATTGTCGGCAAAGCTAAACGTACTGGCCAACGCAAAGTTCTGATTGCCCTCCCAGCTGGCTTGCACTGCGGCAGCTGTGGCCTCATGCCGGTCATGACCCGGATTGTCCGATAGGGTGCGCCTGCTATTATCAAGGCTGAAGGCATCATAGCCATTATCTGCATTCACATGGAAAACTGTCAGTTTGATACGGGTGTTATCACTAGCCTGCCAGGCTAATATCGATCTCAGGCTCAGTTCATCAATATTATTGGTGTCATCGCGATTTAAGAAATCGTTGTCCACAAAGCCATCACTGCTGTGCTGCTGCACAGCAACGCGCAATCCGAGGTCGTCGCTGACTGGCCCACCTAAACTGCCACTAAGCGTCTGGGTGTTGTAATCTCCAACAGAGGCCGACAGATTTCCCTCTGTCTGCCTCCCCGGCTGCACAGACTGGAGACTTATTAATCCTGCCAGCGCATTGGCTCCATAAAGAGTGCCCTGGGGCCCCCGTAAAATTTCTACCTGCTCAATATCCATAGTGGTAGCCGCACCAGCAATGCCAGTGAAATCTATACCATCCACCAGTATTCCAACTGAGGGATTTAAGGGCTCAATAAATTGGCTGCGCTCACCTATACCACGTATCTGAATAAATCGCCCGCGAGAGGCACCGCTGGAGAAATTAACATTGGGCGCAAGATTTAATAATTGCTCAAGATGCCTAGCCTGTCGCTGACTGATAGCCTCAGCGTCTACCACAGTAATACTGGCCGATGAGTCTAACAGTGTCGCATCGCGGAAATCCGCGCTGACAATAATTTCATCAATGGCACTATCGGCCACTGCCCGCAACACATTGCCGGAGCCAAAAACTAGCAGACATAACAGGGTTAAAAGTTTGGATCTAGAGAAATTCATATATGAGCCTCAGTAACAGTGAGTTAAGGAGACCCGGAGTCAAAGACGGGGGCAGGGCAAAAAGCTAGTAGTCCTATTCCTACGCCGGCATAATCCGGATCAGGTTCAAAGGGTACTTCTCAGGCCAATCTGACCGCCCCTTAGGAAACGCCGCTATGGTACCACCGGCCCGGATACTCAATCAACAGGTGCCCGTTTTTCCCTACAGGGTACAGGCGAGTATGCGACTAATCTGGCACAGGGGCCTGCCAGTTTCCTGGCGCAGGTTCTCAAAGACCTGCTCGACTAACTTTAAATCCCTCTGGGAATTGGGGCTAAACTTTTTCATAAAACCGTGGTGCACCAGAGCCTGACAAACATCATTGGTCAGCAAAAAAGTATCGCGGCCCATGCTGCGCAGCATCATAGGACCAGAATTACCGCCGAGTCGACTGCCCTGCTTTTTCAGTTCCAGCCACAGGCCAGTAATATTATCCTCTGGCCAATCCGCTATAAACTGCCCAAAGCTGCCATGGCTGCGCTGGCGATCTAACAGGTAGACGGCATTATTGCGAACCGCAACAATTTTGGTGAAGTTGCGCACTATGCTTCGATCCTGAGCCAGCTCTTCTAGCTTTTCATCACTAAAATGCGCCACAGCCAGAGGATTAAACTGCGAGAAGGCGGTTTCAAAACCTGGCCATTTATTGTCTATCACTCGCCATACGAAACCTGCGCGGAAAATACACCTAGCTATCATCGACAGGTAGCGATCATCAGTTTGAGCCATTAACTGTTTACTGGTTTTGGGAACAGGTAGTGTGGCTTCAAAAACCTCGACACCGCCACGGGTGCTGGCAGCTAATTGGAAGAGCGCTTCAAATGAGGTCATACATTAGAACCTTTAATAAAATTTTACCCCAGATCACAGCGGGCTATAGCAGCCCAAGCAAATCGCTGCGCTGGATTATTTGGCTGATAAAGTAAATGGACATAACAAAGAGAATCAGACTGAATATCTTATCTATCACCCAGCTTTTGCGCTGAAAGCTTACCATGGCACCAGAATGAGACAGCAATAGCACTACCAGCATATACCATAGAGCATCGACAGTTCCGGCAATCATAGTGAGCGTTAGCTTTTCCCAATCCGAACTATCTGCAGTAACAAACTGGCTAAACAGAGCAGTAAAAAAGATAAGTATTTTCGGATTGACCAGCGCGATCAAGAATCCATCTCTGGCGGCAGCCAAATAGGAAGACCGCACCGCCATACTGATATTGCTGTCTCTGTTGACCGGCGAAAACAGCAGCTTTGTCGCCAGGTACAAAAGAAATAGGCAACCCAAAACCTGAATAACATCAAACATCGCGGGATTTTTATCCACAGCAACCACCAGGCCGAAGGCGGTGACAAAAGCAAATAGCCCTATCCCTAGACCATGGGCTAATGCAGCACAGAGTCCAGCTAACTTTCCCTGGGATAATGAGTGATTAATGATTAACGCCAGACTGGGGCCGGGGGACATGGCGCCCAGCAGACAAGCAGTGGTGACTGATAGCCAAAATACAGCGCCGGCAGAGCTTTGCAAAATAGTATCCATAGGGTTTTTATACAGACCTAACTCAAGAAAACAAGTTAATTTTTTAGACTGATTTAGGCAAAATCTGGCCATTTTGACAGCATTGCCAGTCACTGGGGGCGCTGGAGTCAATCCACAGCAACTAATACTTTAGTATTAGTCCTTCAGAATTATATTAACTTTGTCCAGTATCCTTTAATTTACACCCATGGAAACAGCAGTTGCAGTGCCGATTCAGGGATGAACCAAGCTTATATGTAAGCACCATAGGCACAGTAGGGAGCTGTCTAAATGATTTTTTTCAGGATGAAATTGCACTGAAATCGTTACAAATTGACAGATTTCAGGATTGACCTCAATAAGACTCACAATAAAGGAAAGATCAGTGATTAATGTATCTGAAACCCCTGATATTAACGCCCTAAAGGCTGCTTACGATGGCGGTGTGGAGAAATTCAAATCTTGGTTGGAGAGCCTGCCGTTTTCCCAGCGACAACAACTACTTAAGCTGATTGACGATAAGTTAAACAGATAGATAACAAGACTTACCAGCAGGCTAGGTCAGTTTCTCAGCTACTTTGGCAAAAAGAGTGGCTCTATCATTATCGCTTAGGGACTGAATGCGCTCGTAGAGCTCTTCGACCGACACAGAGTCTGCAGGCTTCTTAAGCGGCGGACCGTAGAGGGACTCTGGCGTAACACCAAAAAAATTGGCGATGCGCACTACAGAATCGCGACGAGGCTCTCTAGTCACTTCGCTGAGAATACGATTAATAGTGGGCTGAGGAACTCCGGTGGCTCTTGACAGCGCACTCTGGGAGAGTCGACGCTCCCTCATTAACCTGGCGAGTTGTTTGCTTATATCTAGTCTCATAGTTGGCATTATGCTACTCATTACTATCCACCTGTGTATTATTTTTAGACCAATTTGTTCTCAAATGCGACATTAATTTATTTTTGGTGCGCCCAGACTGCATTATCCCCTTGGCAGAATAGAGCGTAAAACATCTGGCCTGTCGGTAATAATACCATCCACTCGGTCATCAATCAGCTTTTGCATTAAACCTACGTCATTTACCGTCCAGGCATCGACGCGCATATTAAGCTGATGCGCAGCTTCTATAACTGCGGGCGTCAGAATCTTGACGCCTGCGTAGACTACCGGGAGCTGTACAGACACCCCAGGCGAGTTAAATAAATGGCCTAATCCCAAACGACTAAGAACAACTAACAGAGCAACCTCAGACTGGCCCAAGGATGTGGGCACCTGGGGGCAAATTTGGCGAAAATACTGCAATACGGAACTGTGAAAAGAGCCAATTACAACCTGCTCTGTCAGGTTATACCGGTTAAGCAATTGACAGAGGTGATCAGCCGCAGCTGTCCCCTCAGGTTTCAACTCAATCAGATAGCGACTCTCTGGAAGACGGATAAACAGAGATTCCAGGGTCGGCACTACAATACCTGCAGGATAGGTCAGATCAGGAAAATCAACCTCATGAAAGCCAACATCGTACTGTTGGATTTCAGCCAGAGTCATATCTGCAATCAGACCACTGCCATTGGTGGTGGTATCAATCATCTCATCATGGCGCACAACCAGCTGGCTATCCGCTGTCAGATGGATATCTAACTCGAGAATATCTGTGCCCAGCCTCAGGGCATTGACTGCTGCTTCCAATGTATTGCCTGGCAGCAGAGCTCTGGCACTACCATGGGCAATAACCTGAACCGAGGTGGGCTTGTAAAAGGGAATATCTTTGACCGGCTCAGCGGCAGGAAGGCTTAGCAATAGCAAATAAACCAGCAGCGATCCGGTCATAAATACAGAGAAGATTTTCATAGAGCTTGCCTGTTATATTTTTATTGCTCTTAAATACTCAGATCTTCCAAATACGGTCTAGCGATTATGTCGGTTTGCAATTAACTCATCCACCACTGCAGGCTCAGCCAATGTTGAGGTATCCCCCAGGCTGTCCAATTCATTGGCTGCTACTTTGCGCAGAATACGCCGCATAATTTTTCCGGACCTGGTTTTAGGCAACCCAGGGGCCCATTGGATAATATCCGGCTTGGCAATAGGTCCAATTTCGGCGACACAGAGTGCCACCAGCTCCTTGAGTAACAGCTCGTTGAACTCCACATTTGCCATAGGCGTGACATAGCAGTAAATGCCCTGCCCCTTAATATCATGGGGGTAGCCGACCACCGCAGCTTCGGCAATAGCCTCGTGCAGCACCAGTGCACTCTCCACTTCGGCGGTGCCCATACGGTGACCGGAGACATTGAGCACATCATCGACCCGTCCCGTAATCCAGTAATATCCATCCTCATCTCGCCGCGCGCCATCTCCAGTGAAATAATAGCCTGGGTAAGCACTGAAGTAGGTTTCAATGCAGCGCTTGTGATCACCATAGACAGTGCGAATCTGACTGGGCCATGAGGATTTAATCATCAGCAGACCCTCGCCCGCCCCAACGACTTCAGTACCCTCAGGGTCTAGCAAGACAGGCTCCACCCCAAAGAATGGCTGGCATGCAGAACCGGGCTTAAGATCCGTAGCACCGGGAAGAGGAGTCATCATATGAGCGCCGGTTTCAGTCTGCCACCAGGTGTCCACTATGGGGCAGCGCGACTCACCTACCACCCTGTAATACCATTCCCAGGCCTCTGGGTTGATCGGCTCACCCACGGTACCCAACAATTTCAGAGAACTGCGAGAGGTTTTCTTTACAGGCTCATCGCCAGCTGACATAAGGGCTCGAATGGCAGTTGGCGCAGTGTAAAACTGATTGACCTGGTGCTTGTCGATCACTTGCCAGAAACGCGACGCATCCGGATAGGTGGGCACCCCTTCAAACATCAGCGATATGCCGCCATTGCAAAGAGGGCCGTAAACTATGTAACTGTGGCCAGTAATCCAGCCGACATCAGCAGTACACCAGTAAATATCGCCCTCTTTATAGTCAAAGGTGTATTTGTGACTCATAGCGGCCATCAGCAGATAGCCTCCAGTGGTGTGCAGTACGCCTTTGGGCTTACCCGTAGAGCCTGAGGTATAGAGAATAAACAGCGGGTCTTCAGAGTCCATAGACTCCGCCACACAGTCCTCGGACACTGCATCAGTCGACTGCTGATACCAGAGATCGCGACCCTCAACCCACTGCACAGCACCAGAGGTGCGCTCTACCACCAGACAGGTATGCACTGCCGGACAATGGGCCAGCGCAGCATCGACATTCTGTTTTAGAGGAATAATTTTGCCGCCTCGAACTCCCTCATCCGCAGTGATCACCAACTCGCAATCAGAGTCCAGAATACGGTCTTTTAATGCCTCAGGGGAGAAACCACCGAAAACTACCGAGTGCACAGCTCCGATACGGGCACAGGCCAGCATGGCATAGGTAGCTTCAGGAATCATAGGCATATAGATGCACACCCGATCGCCCTTTTTAACCCCCCGCTCTCGGAGCACATTGCCCAGTCGCGACACCTGCTCGTGCAACTCAGCATAGGTAATTCTTTTATCGTCGCTGGGCTCATCACCCTCCCAAATCAGCGCGGTTTGTTGAGCCCGCTGGGGCAGATGACGATCAATACAGTTGACCGCGACATTGAGTTTACCACCGCCAAACCAGGTTGCCTCAGCAGCGGAAAAATCATGACTGGACACTGTCTGCCAGGGTTTATCCCAGGTCAAAAACTCATTGGCCTGCTCAGCCCAGAATTGCTCGGGCTGCTCGATAGATTGGCGATACATCTCAGTATATTTTTGCTTGTTGATCCAAGCAGACTGGTGCCAGGAGGCGGGAACCGGATACAGCGCTGAAGCAGACATGTAGACAACCCTTTAGTGGATAGCGGTAAAAAGGAATTAGTCTAGTAGATTTACAACCTTTACCTCAAGCTAATTGCTCATTTTGGCGCCGATTCAAGGGGAGTCGTCGCCAATTGGCAAGAGCGATCAACTGTCGCTCTTATAGCGGGTTGGCTTGAGGCTGTTTTTTATTTTCTCGAGATGGGGCAGGAAGTCCGGTCCGCGGCGCAATGTCATACCAGTCGCCAATACATCGAGAACCACCAGGTGCACGATACGCGACGCCATAGGCATATATTCATCGGTATTTTCAGGCACATCCACGTCCATAGCCAATGTGCTCATGGCAGCCAGAGGCGAATCTGGCGCGGTAAGGCCAATCACTATAGATCCATTGTTTCTGGCAATCTCTGCCACCTCGACAATCTCTTTGGTGCGACCGGTATGGGACACAATAAAGAACAGATCCCCTGCCCCGCCAGTAGAGGCCAGCATACGCTGCATCAATACATCTTCATGGCTGGAAACTGGCAGATTGAAGCGGAAAAACTTGTGCTCGGCATCCCGGGCCACAGAGCCAGAGGCACCCAGCCCAAAAAAGTAAATTCTCTTTGCCTGAATCAACTTGTCTACCACCTGATTTACCCTGGTATAGCTGATGTTGTCTCGCACAGCGGCCAGTGTATTTATGGTGCTATCAATTATTTTTGGCGTGTAACTGGCCACATCGTCGTTGGGGTCCACATTGCGGTTTACAAAGCGAATACCGCTGACCAGAGACTTGGCTAATTTGAGCTTGAAATCGGGAAAGCCAGAGGCATTAAAGCGCTTACAAAATCTATTGACGCTGGGTTCGCTAACGCTGGCCTTTTTTGCCAGTGCCGCAATACTGGACTGAGTAGCTCCATCCGGATCCAACAAAATAACGTTGGCAACCTTGGTTTCCGACTTATTTAGGCTGGGCAAGGCATCGGTAATGATATTGATCAGATTCTGGCTGTGCATAGGCCCCAACTGTATATGACATTAAATGACTTCATTTACCCACAGGGTAAAACAACTGCAGATTCTATCGGCGAAAAACACTTCACAGCCGAGCATTTTGTACCAAAATTTCATATCTCTGCAACAAAACTGTGCCAAAGGTTTATTTTATGTAATTTTACGCAATAAATACCGATAAAAATTGCTTAAAACCAGGTTTAAACCTATAATTTACGTAAGTTTACTACATTTTAAAGATATAAATTATGTATAAGATCGCGATTAATGGTTTTGGCCGCATCGGGCGCAATGTTCTAAGAGCACTCTATGAGCGCCCAGACCTCCAGGACAAAATTCAAATTGTTGCCATCAATGATTTGGGCGATGCATCAATTAGCGCCCATCTGCTCAAGTTCGACACTGTGCATGGCCGCTTCGGTCAGCAGGTAGAAGTAGGCGAGAACTCAATCAGCATCAATGGCCAAGAAATTAAATGGTTCTGCGAGCGCGACCCGGCCAATATTCCCTGGGGCGACCTGGGCGTGGACCTGGTCTGCGAATGTACCGGCGTTTTTACCAGCCGTGACAAAGCCGCATTGCACATTGCCGGCGGCGCTAAAAAAGTACTGATCTCAGCACCGGGCTCCAATGTGGATGCCACTGTTGTCTATGGTATAAACCACCATATGCTGACCCAGCAACACCAGGTAATCTCCAATGCTTCCTGCACAACTAACTGCCTTGCACCTCTGGTCAAGCCGCTGCATGAAGCCATGGGCATTGAGTCAGGTTATATGACAACAGTGCATGCCTATACCAATGATCAGCAGCTGAGCGATGTCTACCATTCAGACGTCTACCGCGCTCGATCTGCTACCCAGTCTATGATCCCCACCAAAACCGGTGCGGCAGTGGCAATTGGCGACGTGATGCCAGAGTTGGCCGGTAAGCTCGACGGTCTTGCCGTGCGGGTACCCACTATTAACGTATCCCTGGTCGATCTCACCTTTAATGCCGGCAGAGACACCTCAGTTGATGAGGTCAATCAGATTCTTAAGCAGGCTGCAGAGGGTGACTTAAAAGAGGTGCTGAGCTACTGCGATGACCCTCTGGTGTCTATCGACTACAACCATATCCCCTTCTCCAGTAATTTTGATTCCCTGCAAACTCGAGTCAATGGCTCGCTGGTTAAGGTTATGGCCTGGTATGACAATGAATGGGGCTTCTCCAATCGCATGCTCGACAACAGCATTGCCCTGCTGAACGCACCAGAGTAATTCTATGCCCCGCAGAACTAAGATTCTGGCCACACTTGGCCCAGGCAGCAGCCATGATCAGGGAATAAGAGACCTGATTATTGCCGGCGTCAACGTCTTTCGCCTCAACTTCTCCCACGGCACTGCTGAGGAGCATACTCAGCGTGCGGAGACGATTCGGCGCATAGGTAAAGAGCTCAAGACACCAGTGGGTATTCTCTGCGATATGCAGGGGCCAAAAATACGGATTGGTAGTTTTGCTGAGGATAAGAAAATTAAGCTCAGTGAAGGCTGCACGTTCACTCTGGATAGCCAGATGGATCCAGAGCTGGGCAATCAAGACAGAGTCTATATTGCCCAGGAGTTGCTGGAGGATATAGAGCAGAGCAATATACTGCTGCTGGATGATGGTCGCCTCACCCTTGAGGTAACGGAGAAAACCCATCATGCCGTAACCTGCTCTGTGGTTCAGGGCGGTGTACTGTCCAGTAAAAAAGGCGTCAATAAATTTGGTGGCGGACTGTCGGCCAAGGCCCTTACCGAGAAAGATAAAGCCGATATCAAGACCGCCTCCGCGCTAAATACCGACTATCTAGCCATTTCATTTGTGCAGTCCAAAGAAGATATCGAAGAGACCAGAAGCCTGCTGTCTGCAGCAGGTAGCGACGCGCATATTATCGCCAAAGTTGAGCGAGCCGAGGCCATCACCGATGAATTTTTACCCGGCATTATTGAAAGTGCTGACGGGGTAATGGTGGCCCGGGGTGACCTGGGTGTTGAAATTGGCGACGCCAATCTTGTAGCAGTGCAAAAGCAGCTTATTGAAGCAGCCAATTCAGCCAATAAGGTAGTGATCACAGCAACCCAGATGATGGAGTCTATGATCAGTGCGCCTACGCCAACTCGCGCCGAAGTTTTTGATGTGGCCAACGCAGTGCTGGATGGCACAGATGCGGTAATGCTCTCGGCGGAAACCGCTGTGGGAGACTATCCGGTAGAAACTGTCAAAGCCATGGCCAGAGTGATTGAGGGCGCCGAAAAGCACCCACTGGCGCAGCGCTCCAAGCACAGAATGCATCAGACTTTTCAGCGTATCGATGAATCTCTAGCACTGTCAGCCATGTATGTGGCCAATCATTTACATGGAGTAAAGGCTGTTATCTGTATGACAGAGACCGGCTTTACACCATTGCTGATGTCGCGCATTACCTCATCTCTGCCAATTTATGCCATGGCGCAAAAACTCGGCACCTGCGAGATCACCGCTCTATACAGAGGTGTGGTCCCAGTGCCATTTGACACCTCAAATCTCGATCCTTCAGAAGTTAATCACTGTGCCGTAGAAAAATTGCGTGAATACGATGCGGTCAGCGATGGCGACCTAGTATTGATTACCAAAGGGGACTTTGTGAATGTCCACGGCGGCACCAACACTTTAAAAATTGTTCGAGTCGGCGACGTTATTCGCTAGCTTGAAAAACCGTCTCTTCCCAGGCCATGGATGGCCTACTTTAAACCCTGCACTGCATAATCTAAGGCACATACCCCAAGGCTTAACATTTTGCCTGGTTTATTTCGCCCAGTAGACTGAGAGCGGCGCAACCTGTTGACCCAAAATAGCTCTGATGGGCAGCTCGGCGGCATTGTCGCCATTTTGTGCAGCGAGCAGCACGTCCTGCTTGCTGGATCCACTGATATGAATAATCACCTGCCCGGCATTTAACAGCCTTGGCAATGTCATGCTCATTCGCTGGTGAGGAGCCGCTGTAGGCGTTACTGCAATCGCTGTGCGACCTGAATTCATATCCAACCCCAGAGCCAGGGCCTCAGTTCCGGGGAAGAGTGACGCCGTGTGGCCATCATCGCCCATACCCAAAATCACTACCGTAAATTGACCCGCAGAGGCCAGGGCCTGCTCGCACTCTGATTCAGCATCCACTGCGTTCTCAGCAGCGCTCTTCAAACTAATAAATTGCGCCTGATGGGCTTCATTGATTAGCAGATTCTCGCGCACCAGCTTTTCATTGCTATCCTGGTGGTCCGCATCGACCCAGCGCTCATCGGCGAGAGTAACTGTTACCGAACTCCAGTCCAGCAGTTGCTGCGACAGCAAATGGAAAAAACCCATAGGCGTTCGCCCACCAGAGACAACCAGCGAGGCTTTACCCCGGGCCTGGATATCCGCGGCCAGCAGTGCCGCCACTTTCTCAGCCAGCTCTATATCCAGAGCAGAGGTATTCTCAAATTCCACCATGTTCATATTCAGTCCTCGTGCCAGCTACGGTTGTCATTTTCAATTAGCATTTCAGCTTTAGCTGGCCCCAGAGAGCCGGCACTGTAGGCCTTGGTACCTATCTTCTGATCTACCCAGGCATCGAGCAGTGTGTCGCACCAGCGCCAGGAGGCTTCAATTTCATCCCGGCTGACAAACAACCACTGGTCTCCCTTAATCACTTCTAGAATCAAACGCTCGTAGGCATCGGGAATTCTAGCCTCACCTTCGGAATCAAAGAAATCAAGGTTGAGAACCCGCTTTTCAACGCCCATACGCTCTTTCAGGCTGTGCTTTTTAGAGACCATTTCCAGCTGAATGCCCTCATTGGGCTGCAGATTAATAATCAGACGGTTGTTGGCGTCATCATCGGTCTCGGGAAATAGTGAATGGGGGTTATCCTTATAGGTAATAACTACCTGGGTCACCTTATCTTTCATGCGCTTACCTGTGCGCAGATAAAACGGAACCCCGTTCCAACGCCAGTTATCCACAAAGACTTTAAGTGCCACAAAGGTTTCATTGTTGCTGCTGTCGCCGGTACAGCCCTCTTCTTCCATATAGCCAACTACTGGATCACCGGCAACCCAGCCGGCGGCGTATTGCCCGCGCACAGCCTGGTCGGCCACATTGGCTGAACTAATTGGGCTCAGGGCTCTCAGCAACTTAACTTTTTCTGCACGAATCTCATCGGCTTCCAGGGAATTCGGTGGTTCCATAGCCACCATGCAGAGCAATTGCAGCAGATGATTCTGAACCATATCCCGCAACTGACCCACTTTGTCATAGTAGGACCAGCGACCTTCAATACCCACGGTTTCAGCTGCAGTGATCTGTATATGATCAATGCAGCTGTTGTCCCACTGACTGTTGATCATGCGGTTGGCAAAACGCAGTGCCAATAAATTTTGTACGGTCTCTTTACCCAGATAATGATCAATGCGGTAAATATTGCGCTCGGGGAAGTAGCGGCCAACAGTGTCGTTCACTTCCTGAGAGCTGTGCAGGTCGTGACCAATAGGCTTTTCCAAAACAATACGCGAAGTTTTACCCACACAGCCAGCTTCATCCAAATGCTTGCAGATGGAGCCAAAAATACTGGGGGGAGTTGCCATATAGTAAATCATGGTGCGCTTTTCTAGCGACCAGTCTTTAAGCGCGGAAAATTGTTTTTTCTGGGAGAAATCGATACGGATATACTGCAGGCGCTGGCTAAACTTTTTCCATACTACATCGTCCCAATCTGCGGTATCCAACGTAGCCTGCAGAGACTCATGCATCTGTTTAATAAAGCTAACGCTGTCCATATCCTCGCGGGCAACACCTGCAATGCGCACACTGTCGGCCAGCAAACCGGCCTTGTCTAGCTGATAGAGAGCAGGAAATAACTTGCGCTTGGACAGATCACCGCGGGCACCAAAAATAACCAGATCAATATTATTGTTCATCATATACCTCTGTAGTTATCGACTACATTCAGATCTTTTATTCATTCAATTTGTTTTCGGGCTAGCTCGCCAGCTCGACAGCTTCTCTAGCTAGGCGCTCTATGCCAGCCCAATCTTTTTCATCAATCAGTTTTGGCTGTGCTATCCAAGAGCCACCTACACATAATACATTTGGCAGCGCCAGGTAATCCATTACGTTGTGCAAACCAATGCCACCTGTAGGGCAGAAACTAATATCTGCAAAGGGTCCGGCAAAGGACTTTAGTACCGGCACGCCGCCAGCAGCCTCTGCAGGAAAAAACTTAAAGTTGCGGTGACCGTACTCCATACAACGCATCAACTCACTGACAGTAGAAATGCCAGGCAAAAAAGGTATCGAAGCTGAGGCCGCGGCTCTCAATAAGCCGTCGGTGGCGCCAGGGGAAATCATAAATTGACAACCCAGGTCTTCAGACAACTTTAGCTGCTGCTCTGTACATACGGTACCAGTGCCCACAATGGCCTCTGGAACATGCTTAACAATCTGTCGAATACCCTCTACCGCTGCCTCAGTTCTGAGGGTGACTTCAAGTACTTTCAAGCCTCCGGCAATCAACGCCTGAGCAAGAGGCACAGCGTCCTCTACTCGATTTAAAGTAATGACTGGAATCACCGGATTACCAGCTAATAAATTGCGCACTAACAACTCCTTAAATTTGCTGTAATTTTTTCGCCGCACCCAGAAGACCCAGGTTGCTGCGAATGACTAGATAGACAGGGATTGGCTGCAGGTAACTGACAAAGCGCCCTTTGTCCTCGAACTTGCTGCGAAAACCGCTGTTGATGAAAAACTCCTGAAAGCGCGGGATAACACCACCGGCAATATAGATACCGCCTTTAGCGCCAAAGGTCAGAGCCAGATTGCCGGCCGCAGAACCCATTCCTTCACAAAACATATGCAATGTCTGCAGCGCTCTGTCATCCTGATGTTCAAGGGCCGCCGCCACCACCTCCGCGGGGCTTTCAAACTGAGCCTCTACCCCCTCAATAGAACAGAGGGCTAGATAAATATTTAAAATACCTTTACCCGACAGCAATCGCTCTAGGGATACCCTGCCGTAACGCTCGCGCAGGCAATTGACCACTGCGCTCTGGACATCATCAATGGGCGCATAGTCAGCATGGCCACCTTCGGTGTCCACCACCTGGTAGCCGCCGCCATGGCGAACCAGCCCAGCCACTCCCAGGCCTGTTCCCGCACCCAGAATACCAATGGACTTATTGTCTACTGCATCACCGCCGCCTATCTTTACCAGATCAGCTTCATCCAGCTCGGTAATGCCATGGGCCACGGCTTCAAAATCATTAATTACTGACAGATGCTCACAGCCCAGCAGCTGTTTGAGCTGAGTCTTGGTGAATTTCCAGTGACTATTGGTAAATGCGATCTCTTCACTGTCTGCCGGGCAGGCCACAGCAAAGCAAACATGGGTCGGGGCATTGCTCCAACCCGTAGCAGCGGCTATCTCTGTCAACAGGCCACCGATTAAATCAGCGAACTGCGGATACTCTTCTACCGAGTGATGAAACTCATGCTCACTCTCCAAACTGCCATTGTCTAAAAGCGCGGAAAATCGTGCATTGGTGCCGCCTATATCTGCAACCAGATTCCAGTTTGTACCCATGGTTTAGTCTCCGCCAAACAGGTACGAGGCGCCCTGCTCTGCATCGCTGATATTATTGCGATTAACAGCAAACAGTTCGCGGCCGCAACCGCGCTGACCCGCATCAGACTGAGGCACAGGCTGGCGCGCTTCAAGTTCAGCCATATCACCCATAAACATCAGCTCACCTGTGACCGCATTGACACGAATTATATCGCCGTCCTGCACCCTAGCCAGAATGCCGCCTTCAGCAGCTTCTGGGACCAGATGGATAGCCGCAGGCACCTTGCCCGAGGCTCCAGACATGCGCCCGTCAGTCACCAGAGCAACACTGTGACCACGGTCCTGCAATGTGCCCAGAAATGGTGTCAGTTTGTGCAGCTCAGGCATACCCAGCGCCTTGGGGCCCTGGTAGCGCACCACAACAACGCAGTCCCTATCCAGAGAGCCCGACTTAAATAATGGTTCCAGATCATCTTGGGCATCTATAACCACGGCTGGCGCTTCAACAATTTGATTCTCAAGCGCCACTGCAGAGACCTTGATCACACCGCGACCCAGGTTACCACTCAGCAGTCGCAGACCACCTTCATCAGAAAATGGCTTATCAACTGTGGTTAGCACTTCTGTATCCAGCGGCACCAGAGGCGACTCCTGCCAGACCACTTTATTGTCGCCATTTAGCTTTGGCTCCTGGGTGAAGTCAGCAAAATTAGTGCCCCAGGAAGTCTTGGCATCTGGGTACATCAAACCGGCATCCAGAAGCTGACGGAACAGACAGCTGGTGCCTCCAGCTGCATGGAAATGATTGACGTCGGCCTGGCCGTTGGGATAAACCCTGGCAAGCAGAGGTACAGCAGCAGATAGGTCAGAGATATCATCCCAGTTAAGGATAATGCCGGCCGATCTAGCAATAGCCACCAGGTGCATGCTGTGGTTGGTGGAACCGCCGGAGGCCAACAGCGCTACTGTGCCATTCACAATGGCGCGCTCATCAATAATTTCACCCACTGGCCTATAGTCATTGCCCAGGGCCGTAATGCGGGCCAGCTGATAACCGGCTTCAGCCGTAAGCTTTTCCCGCAGGGGATTTTCCGGGTTAACAAAAGAGCTACCTGGCATTTGCAGACCCATGGCCTCAAGCACCATCTGATTACTGTTGGCAGTGCCATAGAAAGTACAGGTGCCAGCACTGTGGTAAGACTCTAGCTCAGCCTGCAACAACTCATCACGGCCAATTTTGCCCTCTGCGTAGAGCTGGCGAATACGCTGCTTTTCTTTGTTGGGCAGCCCAGATTCCATGGGGCCCGCCGGAACAAACAGCGCTGGCAAATAACCAAAGCTCAGCACGCCCATAATCAGACCTGGAACAATTTTGTCACAGATACCCAAGGCCAAAACCCCATCGAACATCTGATGGGACAGCGACATAGCTGTGCACTGTGCAATTAGGTCGCGGCTCAGCAGGCTCAGCTCCATGCCATCCTGTCCCTGAGTCACGCCATCACACATAGCGGGCACACCACCAGCAACCTGAGCCGTGCAGCCAATATCTCGCATTGCCTGTTTCAGCTGGTCCGGATAGGTGGCGTAGGGCTGGTGAGCCGACAGCATATCGTTGTAAGAGGTAACAATAGCCATATTGCCGGACTCCATCATCCGCAGGCTATTTTTGTCTTCCTCACCGCAGGCGGCAAAGCCATGAGCCAGATTGCCGCAGCTTAATTTGCCACGCTCGGGACGATTGTCATAATCGGTTGCAATCTGTTGTAAATAATCTGCGCGCAACGAAGCGCTGCGCTCTATAATGCGCTGCGTAACAGCAGCTATCTGAGGGTTAATCTGGCCCATAATGGCTCCGTATTGATATTAGGCTAATTGTAACAAAATTACATAAATTAACCATATTTAATCCGCTATACTGGATATAAATGTAATTTTATTACAATAAATTAGGATAACAGCGGCGTTTATCACCGGCGGTGATTCTACGCCTTTAACACCCAGTCTCAAACAGGAAATAGAGCAACCATGAACAGCAAAAACTATTCACCCACTGCCACAACTGCCTGGTCCAATCTCAATGCCGAGGCTGACAGTGCCACCGAGGTCCGTATAACTGACTTATTTGCGGCCGACTCCCAGCGTGCAGAAAAATTCTCTGTGAGTAGTGGCGAGTTGTTTTTGGATTTTTCCAAGAATTTGGTGACCGATAAAGTCTGGTCAGAGCTATTAAAGTTAGCCGAGCAGTCTCCACTGCTCAGCCACCGTGCAGCCATGTTTGCTGGTGAACCCATTAACAGCACAGAAAACCGCGCCGTGTTGCATGCCGCTCTGCGTGCCGAGCCAGAAGACGCCAACAGCAGCCAAGCCAGAGAGCGCATAGCGCTGGTAAAACAGCAACTGCAATCGGTTAAAGCCGCCAGCGATAAAATTCGCGCAGGGCAATGGCTGGGCAGCACCGGCAAGGCAATTACTGATATTGTTAATATAGGCATTGGCGGCTCTGACCTGGGCCCCAAGCTGGCCTGTGCCGCCCTCGAAGAGTACGCCCATGCAGATATTAAGCTACATTTTATCTCCAACGTCGATGGCGCCGAAATATTAACCACATTAAAAAAGCTCAATCCAGAGACCACGCTAGTTGCGCTAGCGAGCAAGACCTTTACTACCCAGGAAACATTGCTTAATGCCAAAACAGCAATCCGCTGGTTTAAGCAAACTCTGGGTCTGGATAATGCCCAGAACAGCAGCCATTTTGTTGGCCTGACTGCCAACCCAGCCAATGCGATCGCTTATGGAATTCCCGAAGATCAGATTCTGGAGTTTGCCGAGTGGGTGGGAGGGCGCTACTCGCTGTGGTCCAGTATTGGGCTTTCGATTGCTATCTCCATTGGCTTTGAGCAGTTTGAACAGATGCTATTGGGCGCTCAGGAAATGGACAGCCACTTTCAGCAGGCTCCACTGGAGAGCAATATGCCAGTAATTATGGCGCTGCTAGGTATCTGGTATAGCAACTTCCTTAAACTGGAGACCACAGCGGTCATACCCTATTGCGAACGCCTGCTACTGCTACCCTCTTACCTGCAACAGCTAGATATGGAAAGCAATGGCAAAGCCACTAGCCTCAATGGCGAACCGGTGGATTACCACACTGGAGCCATTCTCTGGGGCCAGACAGGCACCAATGGCCAGCATGCTTTCTTCCAACTACTGCATCAGGGCACCAGAACTGTGCCCATAGACTTTATTGCAGCAGCTAAAGATAACCTCAGCAATGAGGAACATCACCGGGTTCTGCTGGGCAACATGCTGGCTCAGTCCTCTGCATTGATGACAGGTCAAGCAGCTCCCGAAGGCGAACAGCACAGGTTTTACCCAGGCAATAAACCCTCAAACACATTGATGTTAAAGCAGCTGTCGCCAAAGAATTTTGGCGCTCTGGTAGCCCTCTACGAACACAAGGTGTTTGTCCAGGGCAGCATCTGGAATATTAATTCCTTTGATCAGTGGGGTGTAGAGCTGGGTAAGAAGATGGCCAATGAACTGCTGGGAGACAATGTGGATTCCAATGGGTTTGACGCCTCAACCCAGGCGCTATTTGCCTATATTGCAGATAACAGCTAGCCCAATATCTGAGGCCAAAAGCTAGATTAGCCGTTAAGAGCCCTCAGAGACGCAGCTCTTTGGGCAGGGAAAAGCTAATATTTTCCACCACGCCATCCAACTCCCGGGGTGGCTTGGCGCCCAACTCGACCAGGCGGTTGATCACATCCTGCACCAACACCTCTGGTGCAGAAGCACCAGCGGTAAGGCCAATGGCATTGGTATTCTTCAGCCAGTCAGGCTGAATATCCTGAGGACCATCAATCAGATAGGCCTCGCAGCCACAGCGCTCGGCCAGCTCGCGCAAGCGGTTGGAGTTAGAACTGGCTACAGAACCCACCACCAGCACCAAATCAGACTCAATGGCCAGTTGCTTGACCGCATCCTGCCTATTCTGGGTGGCGTAACAGATATCATCTTTGCGCGGGCCACGAATCAGTGGAAACTTGGCGCGCAGGGCGTCAATCACCAGGGCAGTGTCATCCATAGATAAGGTAGTCTGAGTTACAAAAGAAAGCTTGTCGGGATTCTGAACTTCCAGTGCCAAGACATCTGCTTCATTTTCCACCAGATAAATTTTGCCACCGGTGGACTGATCGTACTGGCCCATGGTGCCCTCAACTTCGGGGTGTCCAGCGTGACCAATTAACACGCACTCCATACCCTCGCCCGAATATTTGGTCACTTCTATATGCACTTTGGTCACCAGCGGGCAGGTGGCATCAAAGACTTTTAATTTGCGCTCGGCGGCTTCTTGTTGCACAGCCTGGGACACACCATGGGCACTGAAGATAACAATAACATCGTCTGGCACTTCGCTCAGCTCGTCGACAAATACCGCGCCGCGATTTCTCAAGTTATCTACCACAAACTTGTTATGCACAACCTCATGACGCACATAGATAGGGGCTCCAAACACATCCAGCGCACGGTCGACAATATCAATTGCGCGATCTACGCCGGCACAGAAGCCGCGGGGATTGGCCAGTTTGATATCCATCAGTGAACCTGCTGTGGCGATACGCTAATAATATTCACCTTAAAAAGGATATTCTGTCCCGCCAGCGGATGGTTAAAATCCACCATAATTTCTTTGTCTCCCAGCTCAACAATCACACCGGGCAACTCACCGTCACCGTTCTGGAAGGAATACATAGCACCAACCTCAAGTTCATCTTCAGTGAAATTACCGCGTTCAACTGCCTGCACATTCTCCGGGTTGTGCTGGCCAAAGGCGTTTTCTGGCCCTATAGTAAACTCGCGCTGGTCGCCGTCAACCAGGCCCATCAGCACTGCCTCAAAGCCGGGCAGTAGATTGCCGTCGCCAACCGTAAAGGTAGCCGCATTGCCCTCAAAATTGGAATCCACCAGGTAGCCATCCTCCAGTGCTAAGGAAAAATGCAGGGTTACGCTGGTGCCAGTATCAATAGGTAAACTCATAGTCAATTGCTTAATCTGTGGCTTGGCTGTCTGGCTTATTAATAAAACCATCCAAAATTAAAAGTACTGCGCCCACCGAAATGCCACTGTCGGCAATATTGAACGCGGGGAAATGGCTTGCTGACCAGTGAAAGTCTAAAAAGTCGACCACATAGCCTAGGGTTAGACGGTCGTAGAGATTGCCCAGAGCACCCCCTAGAATCAGCGCCAAAGCCAAACCCTCAAGCTTGCGCTGCACAGGTAGCCTGGCAATCCACAGGGCGATCACCACACTGATTACCGCGGCCAATAGACTGAAGGCCCATCGCTGCCAGCCACCGGCATCACTCAGAAAACTAAAAGCTGCACCATAATTATGGGCTCGAACCAGATTAAAAAAGCTGGTAATAAATTCTCCCTCACCATAGGCATAGCGCTCCATAATCCACAGCTTGCTGTACTGATCAGACAGCAGCACCGTGGCAGCTATAGCAAACCACAACAATGTGATTGGCTGTAACCTAGGCATGGAGTCTTACTTCCGCCTGACCGCTGATATTACTGATACAGCGCCCACAGACTTCAGGATGGTCGGCATTGGCACCCACATCATCTATAAAGTGCCAGCAGCGTACGCATTTATCTGCTGCAGAGCGCTGCAGAGCAACCTTTAGGCCTTGCATTGCAGAGTCTTCCGCAGTCTCACCGCCATCTAAATCAGATAGGGTTGCCTTGGAGGTGATGGTCACAAAGCGCAATTCTTCTCCCAGTTTAGCCAGAGACTGGGTCAGAGTTGCATCTGCAAACAGCTGTATATCAGCCTCCAGGGAGCCTTTAACATTGCCCTGACTGCGCTGATCTTCTATCACCTTATTGATCGCTTCTTTAGCCTGCAAAATTACCGCCCAGTCCTGTGCGCTAATTAGCTCGTTATCCCCCAGTCGCTGCAGCGGATACCACTCGGCGACAAACACTGAGCTGCTGCGGTCACCGGGCATATGGCCCCAAATCTCATGGGCGGTAAAACTCAGGATCGGCGCTATCCAGCGCACAAAGGCCTCGGCAATCTGGTACAGGGCAGTCTGGGCAGAGCGCCTTGGAAGGCTGTCTTCAGCGCAGGTATAGATTCTGTCTTTAATAATATCCAGATAAAAGCCACCCATATCCCGCACACAGAAATTGTGCAGCTTTTGATAAATTTGGTGGAATTGGAAATTATTGTAGTCATCAATAATCTCATCTTGCAGCTGGGCTGCGCAGTCGATTGCCCAGCGATCTAACGCCAGTAGCTCTGAATGATCAACTGCATGCTGCTGAGGGTTAAAACCATCGATATTAGATAGGAAATAGCGGGCGGTGTTGCGGATGCGGCGATAGGACTCACCGGCGCGCTTAAGAATTTCATCGGACACTGTCATTTCAGCACTAAAATCCGCACTGGCGATCCACAGACGCAGTACATCTGCACCCAATTCATTGATCACTTTCTGCGGCGGAATAACATTGCCTATAGATTTAGACATCTTGCGGCCGTTCTCATCCACCGTAAATCCATGGGTCAGAACAGCTTTGTAGGGCGCACTTCCGTTAATAGCAATGGCTGTTTTTAACGAGGACTGGAACCAGCCGCGGTGCTGATCAGAACCCTCCAGATACAGATCCGCTGGATAGCGCAGCTCTTCCCGCGCGCCAATCACAGAGGCATGGGTAACCCCCGAATCAAACCACACATCCAATGTATCCGTGACTTTTTGATAGTCTTCAGCATCGGTACCAAGCAACTCTGCTGCATCAACATCGTACCAGGCATCAATACCAGCATCTTCGACCAGCAGAGCCACTTTTTCGATGAGTGCAGGCGTATCCGGGTGAATCTCACCAGTCTGTCGATGGACAAATAGCGCAATGGGCACACCCCAGGTGCGCTGACGAGAAACACACCAGTCAGGGCTGCCATCCAGCATGCCTTCAATTCGCGCCTCACCCCATTCCGGGTGCCAGGCCACATCTTTGATCGCCGCCTTGGCCTTGTCCAGCAGGCCATTCTTATCCATAGAGATAAACCACTGGGGAGTAGCTCTGTAAATCAGTGGTGTTTTGGTACGCCAGCAATGGGCATAGCTGTGGGTAATTTTGCCACAGGCCATCAGCCTGCCGCGCTCGCGCAGCACCTCGTTAATATGCTCTTCAACCTTGTACACATGCTCGCCGGCAAACAGCTCCACATCATCGCGAAACAGTCCGTTATCCATCACATAGTTGAGTGTGCCAATGCCGTAGCCTTTGGCCACAGTAAAGTCTTCCATACCATGGTCTGGTGCAGTGTGAACACAGCCGGTACCCGCATCGGTGGTCACGTGATCACCCAGCAGCACAGGGATATCGCGTCTATAGAAAGGGTGTTCAGCCTGCACATGTTCCAGCGCAGAACCCTGACAGCTGGCCAGCACCCTATAGTCTTCAATCTCCAGGCGCTGCATCACAGACTCAAGCAGTGGCTGGGCGAAGATAAGTCGCACAGGACCTGCCTCAGTGGCACATTGCACCAGGCTGTACTCCAGGTCAGCGCCCATAGAAATAGCCTGACTGCTGGGAATGGTCCAGGGTGTTGTAGTCCAGATCAATAGGTTAACTGAGCCCTCGCCAGGCAAGCCACCAAAGGCAGAGCTGACTTTATCCAGCTGGCTGGCATCAGCCACCGGATAGGCCACATCGATAGAAAATGAGGTTTTATCCTGATATTCCACTTCGGCTTCCGCCAGCGCAGAGCCGCCCACCACACTCCAGTAGACCGGCTTGTAGCCCTTCACCAGATGGCCATTTTCAGCAATCTTGCCAAGGGCGCGAATAATATCGGCCTCGACAGCAAAGTTCATCGTCAGGTAGGGCCGCTCCCAGTCAGCAAACACGCCTATGCGCACAAAATCTTTGCGCTGCCCGTCCACCTGCCGCATGGCATAGTCGCGGCATTTTTGGCGGAAGGTAGAGTAATCAACTTTGACGCCGGCCTTACCCACTTTCTTTTCAACATTGTGTTCAATCGGCAGACCATGGCAGTCCCAGCCGGGAATATAGGGCGCATCAAAACCACTCAGGGTGCGCGACTTAACCACAATATCTTTTAAGGTTTTATTCACCGCATGGCCCAGATGGATATCACCATTGGCATAGGGAGGGCCATCGTGAAGAATATATTGTTCACGTCCAGCGCGGGCAGTTCTAATCTGCTGATAGAGATCAGTGTCTTGCCATTCTTTGAGAATCCCTGGCTCCCGCTGGGCCAGATTGGCGCGCATAGGAAAGTCAGTTTTGGGCAAATTCAATGTTGCCTTGTAATCAGTTGGGTCGCTCATATCGGCCTTAAATTATGTTCTCACTGTCGCCTGCAAACCAGGCTCTAATCTGTTTAACATCCCGCTGGATACTTTCGATAAGTTTGTCCAGAGAGGTAAATTTTTCTTCATCGCGAATCTTGGTAACAAATTCTACCTCGATTCTTCTACCATAGAGGTCCGCCTCAAAATCCAGCAGATGAACTTCCAAAATAGGCTTGAGTAAATCGCCCACTGTCGGCCTTAAGCCCACATTTGCAGCACCCTGATAGACGGCGCCATCTATATTCACCAACACAGCATAGACTCCGGACAGAGGCGCACTATAGCGGTTCAGCTGCACATTCGCAGTCGGGAAACCAAGCTCTCGCCCCAACTGCTGGCCATAGACAACACGCCCAGTAATAGTAAAAGGTTTGCCCAGTAGCTGGCTGGCCCGTTCAAAATTGCCCTGCTCTAATATCTGCCGCACCAGAGTGCTGCTCACTCGCTGGCCATCAACCTCTAGGGTCTCAGTATCCTGTACGGCAAAATCATAGGTTTCGCCCATCTCAGACAGCATCTTAAAATCGCCGCTGCGATCACAGCCAAAGCGAAAATCATCGCCGACAATCAAATGACGAGTACCTAGGCCATCTACCAATACCGAGCGAACAAATTCAGCTGCAGTTAGGTTGCGCAGTTCGCGATTAAACTGCAGGCATAGCACCTGGTCCACACCAAATTCAAACAGCGCATCGACCTTTTCTCGCAGTCGCATCAGTCGCGCCGGAGCTCTCTCCCCAGAGAAAAACTCCTGGGGCTGAGGTTCAAAGGTCATCACCACAGAGGGCAGCCCTAGTTCCGCCGCCACAGCTTTAACCTGATTCAAAATGGCCTGATGACCCAGATGAACGCCATCGAAAGAACCAATGGTGACCACAGATCGCTGATTAAACGACTGCAGACTCTGCAAATCGCGAATAAAGGTCATTTTACTGGGTTCTAAAGCCAAGGACATCACTCTCCGCACCGATGGCTGAGTATACCTAGCAAAGCGTCTAAAGGTAAGGGATAGCACCAGATTGGTGCCTACATTTTGAAGCAGTTTCTCGGAACCCAGGATCTAGTTCTCAGATGAAGTCACCTTAGCTGGGCCACGTAAATCTGCGAGCCTAAAGCCAGTGATAAACAGACAGCCAATATAGGTTACAAAGCCAGCCAAACAGAGCCCGGCAATATTGGCGACCCGCTGCCACCAGACTAGCTGCTGCCAGAATACCGAATCATTAGCATTGAGCTGATTGGCCACAAGTATTAGCACTGCAACCATAGCACTCAAGGATAAGATCAAGCTCAAGGAGAACCGCAACCAATGGGCTGAGGGTGAATAGATATTATTCTTGCGCAGAAAAACATACAACAGCCCGGCATTCAGAAACGCCGATACCGAGGTCGCAGCCGCCAGCCCCATATGACCGATCTGCCAGTAATGATGCAGCGGTAACACAAATAACAGGTTGAGCAGCATATTTGAGACCATGGCAATCACACCAATACGCACCGGCGTGCGCATATCCTGGCGAGCAAAAAACCCAGGAGCTAACACCTTGATCAGCATAAAGGCCACCAGACCCGCAGCATAGGCGCGCAGGCTCAGTGTCGCCATAGACATATCGCGAGCGGTCATTACATCGCCGTAATAAAACAGAGTCACCAGAATGGGTTCGGCCAACAGCATTAGAGCCGCAGCCGCGGGCACAGCGATAATCAGCACCAGTTTTAGGGCCCAGTCCAATGTCTCAGAAAAAGCCTGTTTAGATTCAGCCGCATGATGACGAGACAGGTTGGGCAAAATAACCGTTGCTATGGCCACTGCAAACACCCCCAGGGGTAATTCCGATAAGCGGTCAGAGTAGTACAGCCAGGACACACTGCCGGTGGGCAGAAATGTCGCTAACATGGTGTCCAGCAGCAGATTTATCTGGCTCACAGAGACACCAAAGATCGCCGGCCCCATCAACGCCAAAATTTTACGCACGCCACTGTCTTGCCAATCCACTTTGGGTGTAGGCAGCATATGGATGCGATGCAGAAACGGCAGCTGGAATATCAGCTGCACCACACCGGCCATAAACACTCCCCAGGCCAGTGCATAGGCTGGCTCTGCAAACAGCGGCGCAGCAATTAACGCAGCGGCAATCAATGTGACATTGAGTAGTAGAGGGGTAAAAGCTGGCACCGCAAAACGGTCGTAACTATTGAGAATGCCACCGGCCACGCCAGTCATGGAGATAAACAGCAAGTAAGGGAAGGTTATCCGCAGCATATCAGCTGTGGCCGCAAACTTAGCCGGGTCATCAAAGAACCATTTCGGCGCAAAGATACCAGCCATTACGGGTGAAGCCGCCACAATAACCAGTGTCAGCGCCAGCAGGCTAATGCCCAGTGTACCAGTGACTCGATCAATCAGCGCCTTTACTGCTGCCTGACTGCCCTTTTCACGATATTCCCCCAGAATAGGCACAAACGCTTGAGCAAAGGCCCCCTCGGCAAACAGGCGTCGAAAGAAATTGGGGATTTTAAAGGCCACAAAAAACACATCGGCAAGTGCCTCAGCGCCAATAACTCGAGCAAAGATAATATCTCGAGCCAGACCCATAAACCGCGACAGCATAGTAAAGAAACTGACCACGCCACTGGAGCGCAGCAGTCCGCTGTCTTTGATTTTTGGCTGCTGCGCCACAGAGTTTTGACTCACCAATTCGGCCTTTATTAGAGAATGCAGTGCTGCAGTTTAACCATCGTCGGCAGCTTGGCCAAGCTAAACCGGGAATCTATGGGTGGCGCCCCTCACAGCAGCGCACAGCCGGCTGGCTCAGCCGGCACCATCAACTGATAATTAGGGCTAAAATTGGGTTGAATAACCGCAAATAACCCTGTATATTTCCGCGCCTTAAGTGAGACCCCTTTGAAAGGAGAATTTTCAGGTGGCCAATTCAGTACAAGCAAAAAAACGCGCACGCCAAAACGAGAAACGCCGCCAGCATAATGCCAGCCTGCGCTCTATGGTTCGCACCTATTTAAAGAAAGTAGACGCAGCACTTGAGTCAGGTGATCACGCTGCCTCTCAAGCAGCTTATGATGCTGCTGTTCCCGTTATCGACCGCATGGCAGACAAAGGCATTATTCATAAGAATAAAGCTGCTCGCCATAAGAGCCGTTTAAATACTAAAGTTAAGGCTCTGGCTGCTTAAGTCACCGTTAACTTAGTCTGGACGCAAGATAATCTGGACATAAAAAAACCGGCTAACGCCGGTTTTTTTTACGCCAGGTGAAAACGCCAGTCGCCTGATCCCAAACCAAACTATCCTCGCAAACCGGGTTATCCTGAGTGCAGGCACTTAGGCAGAAATATGCTCAGCAATAAACTGCTGCACTGCAGCCTGATCATTATCCAATACCGTGAACCGCTCTTCGCGCTCAAATAAATCCGCCATATGGGGTGGCAGCTCAGGGTCCTGAGGATAGCCTGCCTGCCTCACTGCATCTGGGAATTTAGCCGGGTGAGCGGTCGCCAGAGTCACCATGGGTGTTGAGCTGTTGCTGCGGCACTGTCTGGCCGCCTCTAGGCCTATAGCCGTGTGCGGGTCTAACAGATAATCGCAGTCGGCATAGGTGTCACGGATAATATTCAGCATACCTTCATTGTCGCAGCGATAGCTGGAGAAGAGTTCTCTCGCCTGCCCTAGCGCCTTGTCACTTAGGTCCATATGCCCTGCTTTGGCATCGGCCATCAAGCCTGCAATAGCAGCGCCATCGCGATCATAGAGATCAAACAGCAGGCGCTCAAAGTTACTCGAAATCATAATATCCATACTGGGCGCCAGACTCTGTTCCAGCGGGCGAGTACTGTGATCGTTGGTGCTGATGCAGCGGTGGAGAATATCGTTTTGGTTGGTGGCAATCACCAGCTGTTCAACTGGCAGCCCCATCTTATGGGCCAGATAGCCGGCAAAGATATCACCAAAATTACCCGTGGGCACAGAGAATGAAACCTTCCGCGCCGGGCCACCCAGAGACAGGGCCGCCCAAAAATAATACACAATCTGAGCCATAATACGCGCCCAGTTAATGGAATTAACCGCCACTAACTGACGACCATCGGGCAAGAAAGACTGGTCTGCAAAACTGGCTTTAACCATATTCTGGCAATCATCAAAATTGCCATGCAGTGCCAGATTATGAATATTATCCGCCATCACAGTGGTCATTTGACGACGCTGCACATCAGACACTCGGTTGTGAGGGTGCAGAATAAAGATATCAATATTATCGCAGCGGCGGCAGCCTTCAATCGCCGCAGAGCCGGTATCACCAGAAGTCGCACCCATTATCACTACTTTTTGATTGCGCTTCTCCAATGTGTAATCCAGAAGATTACCCAGAAACTGCAGAGCAAAATCTTTAAAGGCCAGGGTCGGGCCGTGGAACAGCTCCATAATCCATTCGTTGTGACCGGTCTGCACCAGCGGTGCAATGCCGCTGTGTCTAAAAGTTGAGTAAGAGTCGTCTATCAGCTTTTTGAGATCCTGCGGAGGAATGGCGCCATCCACAAATGGCGTCATCACCTTGAGTGCTAAATCCTGATAGGACAGGCCAGCCCAGGAGGCGATTTCCTGTTGACTAAACTGCGGCAGCTGCTCGGGCACAAATAGCCCACCATCTGGCGCCAGTCCAGTAAGAATAACGTCTTCAAAAGTTTTCGGCTCTACACCACCGCGGGTACTGATAAATCTCATCTACTGATCCAAATGTTCGACACGAATAAAAGTTACGCTCCCGCGCACTGTTTCAAGCTGTTCAATATTCTCTACCGCGGCGTCAAGCAAGCGCTCTTTGGTGACATTGGTGAGAATAATCACATTGACGTAATCCTCACCCACAGGCTGCTCTTTTTGAATTATGGCTTCGATACTGATACCCGCATTGGCCATTATTCCGGTGATATCAGACAGCACACCGGGCTGGTCCAGAGCGGAGAAACGGATATAAAAGCTGGTTTCAATATCCTGAATATCCATAATCTTCTGCGGCTGAAGTGCAGATGATTGACAGCCCAGTGCCGGCACCCAGGTATCAGCATCGGCATTCATGGCCCGCGCCACATCAACTATATCGGCAATCACTGAGGATGCGGTGGGCTCAGAGCCTGCTCCAGGCCCATAAAACAATGTGGTGCCCACGGCATCCGCATTAACCATCACTGCATTGGATACATCATTAACGCCTGCAATCAGACAAGTCTCAGGCACCAGGGTGGGATGAACTCGCAGTTCAACTCCCTGGTCAGTTTGCCTGGTAATACCCAGGTGTTTAACGGCATAGCCCAGCTCCCGAGCATAGGACACATCCTGAGGCTCCAATCTGGTGATGCCATCGGTGAAAATTCCATCCAGACTCAGGGGCATGCCAAAGGCCAGGGAGGTCATGATAACCAGCTTGTGGGCGGCATCTATGCCCTCCACATCAAAGGTGGGATCAGCTTCCGCATAGCCCTTCTCCTGAGCCTCAGTCAGCACGTCGGCAAACTCTCGGCCCTTGCTGTCCATCTCTGAGAGAATAAAGTTGGTAGTGCCATTGATAATGCCCGCCAACCAATTAATGCGATTGCCCGACAGCCCCTCGCGCAGAGCCTTAATAATGGGAATACCACCAGCCACTGCTGCCTCATAGGCCACCATCAGACCGCGGGCCTCAGCGGCAGCAAAAATCTCCATGCCATGCTGGGCAATCAGTGCCTTGTTGGCAGTAACCACATGCTTGCCATTGTCGAGGGCAGTCATTACCAATTCATAGGCAACATCAGTGCCGCCAATCAGCTCAACGACAATATCTATATTGGGATTTTTGGCGACCTCAAAGATGTCCCGCGTGACATTGGTGTCAGCGGTATTGCAATCTGGATTGTCGCGACGAGCACCCAGCTGCGCAATAACCAGGTCGCAGTTGGCCCGTGAGTTAATTTGTTGTGAATTGCGGCCTAGGACGTTAAATACGCCAGCACCCACTGTGCCTAATCCGCAGATGCCGATATTGACCAATCGCACCCTATTTCCTCAAGCTATTTAAAATATGAATCGGCAGCCACTGGCACCGAATGAACTGTCCAGCCCACGCTCTATAAGCACCGGCCCAACAGGCTGTGCAATTTTATACTATTCCAGAAAATATTCAGGGTTATTTTGCACGCCTGAAAAAGAAATCAGCTCTATGCAGCGCTTGCTGGCTCTGATGCTGGTTCCGACTGAGGGATTAATCTAAACCCAGTATGCGGGCAAAATCCGCCGCCGGCTGATAGCCAGGGATCAGGGTGCCATCCATCAGTATTACCGCAGGAGTGCCGGTAACACCGACTTTTTGACCCAGCGCAAAATGCTCTGCCACCGGATTATCCGTACACAGGGCCCTGGGTATATTCTCGCCATTTTTGGTTCTGGTAAATACATCCTGCTGATTATCCGCACACCAGGCAGTGGCAATCTTGCTGTAGGAATCTGAGGGAATACCGGCTCTCGGGTAGGCCAAATAGCGCACCTCTATACCCATAGCATTGAGTTGCGGCACCTCGCGGTGAAGCTTGCGACAGTAACCACAGTCCACATCGGTAAACACATTCATGATGGCTTTGCTGGCGCCAGCGGGTTTAAAGATAATCATATCCCCGGTATCTCTGCTGGCAAATATCTCCTGTCGCATAGCGTTGAGGCGCAAATCTCGAATATTGATGAACTGCCCGGGACGAACCTGGTACAGGCTGCCATCAAAGAAATAATTGCCGTCGGCCGAGACATATAGCAGAGGCCCACCCTCGACCTGAACCTCATAAAAGCCATCTAGTGGCGCTGGGCTTAACACCTGATAATCAAGGTCTGCGCGGGCCGCTTTAAGCTGTTTTACTATAGGGTCGCTGATACTGGCCGGCACCTCAGCCGAGGCCAGCAGGGGCAGAAAAATGCCACCTAGCAGTATCAGAGAGCGAGCCAGTAATTGACCAGCTGCAGATGCAGCTGTCAGAAGAGAATTGATAGACAAAACACAGTCCTTATTAAAGATGGATTACCCATTGGAGTGCATCTAACAGCAGGGGTTCCCCCTGCTTACAGGCCGAGAAATTCTGCTGTGCAGGCGCTACAGCGCCTCTTCACCAGTTTCACCAGTGCGGATACGAATCACTTCGTCCAGCGACGAAATAAAGATTTTGCCATCGCCAATCTTGCCTGTGGCTGCAGCCTTGGTGATAGCCTCAACAATGCTGTCCACCATATCCTGGCCAACCGCAATTTCGAGCTTAATTTTGGGTAAAAAATCCACAACATACTCGGCACCACGATACAGCTCGGTATGGCCTTTCTGGCGTCCAAAGCCTTTAACTTCAGTCACAGTGATGCCCTGAACACCAATATCGGCAAGAGCTTCGCGAACATCATCAAGTTTGAATGGTTTAATAACAGCAGTAATCAATTTCATAATTCTTAGTCTTCTATCTAGCTATACATGGAAAGTGTCAGAGTTAAAGATACCTGTTTCTCTACTAAAATGCATTAGCACCGCCATAAAAGTATAGAACAAAGTTTAGGGCATAAAAAAACCGGAGCCCATAAGGGCTCCGGCAAACATGCAAAGAGGTTATTTAAAACGAGAGTCTTAAAAACCCAGGGGAGAGCATTAACTCTTTGCACTTACAAACTCAGGGTAAGCTTCCATACCGCACTCTGCGATATCGACGCCGCTGAACTCTTCCTCTTCTGAAACTCGAATGCCCATAGTCGCCTTGAGAATACCCCAGACAATAAAGCTAGCACCGAATACCCAGACAAAGATGGTTGCTGCACCAATTAGCTGGCCGGAGAAGCTAGAACCTTCGTTAGTGATAGGCACCAACAACAGACCCAGCAGACCAACAACACCGTGTACAGAGATAGCTCCGACAGGATCGTCGAGCTTCAGCTTGTCCAGAGTCAGAATACTGAATACAACCAATACACCACCAGCAGCACCGAACAGAGTTGCCTGCAGCACAGTAGGAGTAGAGGGTTCGGCGGTAATTGCAACTAGACCAGCCAGCGCGCCATTCAGAGCCATAGTCAGGTCAGCCTTACCAAACAGCAGGCGGGCAACCAGCAGAGCACCAATCAGACCGCCAGAGGCAGCAGCATTAGTATTCATAAACACAACTGCGACAGCGTTGGCGCTTTCAACAGAAGCAGTAGCCAGAACAGAACCACCGTTAAAGCCGAACCAACCCAACCACAGGATAAATGTACCTAGAGTAGCCATGGGCAGGTTAGCACCAGGAATAGCATTTACCTGTCCATTCGGACCGTACTTACCTTTACGGGCACCCAGTAACAGAACACCAGCAAGAGCAGCAGATGCACCAGCCATGTGAACAATACCGGAACCAGCAAAGTCAGAGAAGCCAAGGTCACCCAGGGTGTACATGCCAAACACAGAAGCCCCGCCCCAAGTCCAAGCGCCTTCCATTGGGTAGATAAAGCCAGTCATAACAACGGCAAAGGCCAGGAAAGCCCAAAGTTTCATGCGCTCAGCAACAGAGCCAGACACAATCGACATAGCCGTAGCCACAAACACTACCTGGAAGTAGAAATCAGCTGAGGGGGCGTAGGTTGCAGGCTCTTCAGCACCTGTAGCGCCGTCGCCAGTGATAGAGCTCAGGAAGATGTCGCCGCCGTACATAATAGCGTAGCCACAAACCATATACATGGTGCAGGCAACCGCAAACAGAGCGATATTCTTGGTAAGAATCTCAGTGGTGTTCTTAGAGCGAACCAGTCCAGCTTCGAGCATGGCAAAACCAGCAGCCATCCACATAACCAGAGCGCCACACATCAAGAAGTAAAAGGTATCTAGTGCGTACTGTAATTGAAATACATCAGTCATTTTTTAAATCCTCAGGTTAGACCGCTTCAACGCCGGTTTCACCGGTACGAATGCGAATCACTTCTTCAAGAGTTGTAATGAAAATCTTGCCGTCGCCGATTTTCCCAGTTTGAGCAGCAGCGGTGATCGCCTCAACAGCGCTCTCTACCATTTCATCTGCCAGAGCAATTTCCAACTTAACTTTAGGAAGGAAATCCACTACATATTCAGCGCCACGGTACAGCTCGGTGTGGCCCTTCTGACGTCCAAAGCCTTTAACTTCGGTTACAGTTACACCAGCGACACCTAGGTCGCCGAGAGCCTCTCGCACTTCATCGAGCTTGAAAGGTTTTACAATTGCAGTTACTAATTTCATCGTTTATCTCCATGGGGTGGCCGAAGCCACCCGTTTTAAATGAGCAAGATAGTGCTAAATTAAAGTGACTTAGAAATTGTCAGAACAAACTGGTTGTCAGCGAACAGGCCGCCGTTTTCAGATGAATCAATCCAGCTAAGGTCTAAACCAAGTCCAGCGGCTTCAGTGCTCAGTGACACTGAGTAGTCGTCAGCTTCATTGGCCGCATCATCAGCAGTCATGTTGCCGTAGTGGAAACCCAGGCTGTAGTCTTCGCCCAGAGCAAAACCATAATCCACGTAAACATAGGTGCTTGAACCAGTAGATGCGTAGTAGTCATCTGAAAGAGCAAAACCTACGGTTGCGTCACCGAAAGAAATGCTACCGTAGAATTCTTCAAACTCTTCGGTAGTTGGACCCTGTGGGTAGCCATAGTAGAGGTAACCTACATCGTAGCTGACGCTGTCAGAGATAGAGCCACCGTAACCGGCATAGTAGTCCAGCTCCAGACCGCCAGAAAAGTCGATGCTAGAAGCCCAGGTACCTACGTAGAAGCCGCTTTCAAAAGCGACATCAAAGCCACCTGACAGGGCTTCGCCGCCAGACTGATCAATACCACGGAAAAAGTAGTCTGAGCTCAGAGCCACATTTCCAGAAACTTCAGCAGCCATTACACTGGCGCTAGACATAAGGGTTGCAGCAAAAATTGCAGTTTTGATAGCTTTCATAAGTACATCTCCCAAGACGTAAAGTTAAAAAAAGTTGTTAGAGTTAGTTATTTCAAAGCAGAGCTAAGGTGCTTAAATTTATGTGCTTCGAACCCAACATTGCATTTACCGTGCCAACTTATAAAACCTATGAAATTAGGCTTATTTTTGCTTGTGCCAGCCAGTTTTGAACCAGATTGGTGCGTTATTTGGCGCTCTGCCAGATTCGAACGCACCAACTTGGACTAATGTGACCTATCACCTAAACCAACCTGCACCAGCAGGCAAAGTTTTGTTAAAATACCTGCCAAAGTAAGCGCCAGAGCCAGCGCCAGAAAGGAGCACCAGATGAATCCAGAAGACCTGCACAAAGATGTTTTAGAGCAGCTGAGCAAGACCCTAGCCGGCGCCCAGGCCATCAGTGACGAGGCAAAGAGCCACCTGCGCAGCGCCATGATGAACACATTTAGCAAACTGGACCTAGTTACCCGCGAAGAGTTTGATGCCCAGCGCGCTGTGCTGCTGCGCTCGCGGGAAAAGATAGATGCGCTGGAACGCCAACTCGCAGAGCTAGAAGCCAGCCTCGCCAACCCCTAACTCACAGCGAGCCACCAGCTGTCTGCACGGATAATTGCCTATAAGCGCCAAGTCTGTGACAAGAAAGGAATCGCATGCACTCAAAGGAATAGGTGCCATGTCACTAGCCACAGTACATACCCGCGCTAAATTGGGCATAGAGGCTCCACTGGTCTGTGTAGAGGTTCACCTCTCCAATGGTCTGCCCGCCTTTCATATTGTTGGCCTGCCCGAAACTGCCGTCAAAGAGAGTAAAGACCGGGTACGCAGCGCTATTATCAATGCCCACTTTGAATTCCCGGCACGCCGTATCACCATCAATCTGGCGCCAGCAGAACTGCCCAAAGAAGGCACAAGGTTTGATCTGGCCATTGCCATAGGTATTCTTGCCGCCTCCGGGCAGGTGCCTATGGACCTGTTAGAGCAGCATGAATTTATCGGCGAGCTGGCACTGTCTGGTGAATTGCGCCCAGTTGAAGCCCTGCTGCCCTCAGCAATGGCCTGCGCCAATGATGACAGGGCGCTAATTATCAGCGTCGGCAATGCAAGCGAAGCTGCGCTTGTAGGCCAACTAACCGTACTCCCAGCCACGCACCTACTGCAAGTCTCGGCCCACATGCATGGGCGCGAGCCTCTAAAACCATGGCAACCCAGCCCCAACAAACTGAGCACCTCAGCGCCACAACTCAACGAAGTCATTGGCCAAGAGCATGCCAAGCGGGCGCTGGAAATAGCCGCCAGCGGCGGCCACCATCTGCTACTTTTTGGCCCTCCAGGAACCGGAAAAACCATGCTGGCCAGTCGATTACCTGGCTTGTTGCCCGCTCTAGATAATGCCGAGGCACTGGAGGTTGCAGCCATTCATTCGGTAGCCAGTAAAACTGATCGCGCTGCCCACAGCCTGCAGAGGCCCTTCCGTGCTCCTCATCACAGCGCATCAGCCACAGCCATAGTAGGTGGGGGCAGCACCCCCAAACCTGGAGAGATATCTCTTGCCCACTGCGGTGTTCTATTTCTCGATGAGCTACCAGAGTTTCAGCGCCAGGTACTGGAAATGCTGCGCGAGCCCCTGGAGTCCGGTGAAATTATTATCTCTAGGGTCGCCGCCCAAACTCGCTACCCAGCCAGGTTCCAACTAGTTGCCGCAATGAACCCCTGCCCCTGCGGCTATCTGGGTAGCCAGCGCTGCACCTGCACCCCAGACCAAATAGGCCGCTACCGCGCCAAACTGTCGGGCCCACTCATGGACCGAATAGATTTACAGGTGCAGGTAGGCGCGATTGAAAACCAGCAGCTGCTGGACCGACCGGCCCAGCAAAAAGGAGAGAGCAATAAAATCATTCAACAGCGCATCCACAGAGCCAGAAACATACAGATAGCGCGTCAGGGAAAGATCAATAGCGCATTAAATAGCCAACAGCTCCACCAACTATGCCCCTTAAATAAAGCCCAGCGCCAGCTAATGGATCAAGCCATCAACCGTTTCGCCCTATCCACCAGAAGCTTTTATCGCCTGTTAAAAGTCGCCAGAACCATCGCCGACTTGGCGGGATTAGAACAGCCTGATATACCAGAATATCAGGAGGCACTGAGTTTTAGATCAACAGTACATGCCAACACTAAATAGCACTATCCGGCAGGGTCACCCCACAGTGATAACAGTACTCGGCCTCCGGATGATGACCTGTGCGCTCGCAGATATTGCAGCGGCGATTGTTGGTTTCATTGTGCATCTCTCGGGCAATCTCTGCGGTAAATATGCCAGTGGGTATGGCAATAATGGAATAACCAGTCAGCATAGCCAGGGTAGCAATCACCTGCCCTAGGGGGGTCTGAGGGGTAATATCCCCATAGCCAACTGTGGTAATGGTCACAATGGTCCAGTAAATGCTGCGGGGAATACTGGTAAAACCATGCTCCGGCCCCTCAACAAAGAACATTAGGCTGCCAAAGATCACACTGAGCACCAGCACTACAGTGAAAAACACAAAAATCTTGCGCCGCGAAGCATACATAGAGCGCAACAGAATATTGGCTTCCGACAGATAGCGCACCAGCTTAAGCACGCGGAAAATACGCAATACCCGCAACAGGCGAATCACCAGCCAGTAATTGGCACCAGGGAAGAGCAGAGCTAAATAGGTGGGCAACACAGACACTAGGTCTACCAGGCCATAAAAACTAAAAATATAGCGCAATGGTTTTGGTGAGGAGTAGATTCGTGCCAGGTACTCCACGGAAAATAGCAGGGTAAAAAACCACTCTAGACGAAACAACCACAACCCATAGCTGCTGTTCACCGCTTCAATAGAGTCGAGAATAATCGCCAGCACACTCAACAGAATCAGATAAATCAGGGCAATATCAAAATACTGGCCCGCTGGCGTGTCAGTACCAAAAATTATCTGGTAGATTTTTTGTCGCAGGGATACTTGCACCATCAGGTATATCCTTCAATGATCTAATCAGTTTATTGTAGGCAGTAATAGCGCAATTGACTATGATGCTGCTCAGAACCTAATCAGAGACCCCCTATGGATCTTGCCCAGGGCTTAATCATTGTCACCACAGTTCACCTGCTGGCCGCTGCTGCACCGGGGCCAGATTTTATACTGGTATCTCAACAGACATTGTCCAATGGCAACCGGGCCGGCCTGCTCTGTAGTCTAGGCATAGCCCTTGGGCTCTCGGTGCATATTCTATATTCCTCTCTGGGGCTGGCCGCGCTCATCGCCAACTCCTCCTCAGCTCTGTGGAGTATCAAGCTGCTTGGCGGGTGCTATCTGATTTATCTGGGTATCAGCGGTCTCAGGGCCAGAGCGGGCAACCATCAGACAGAGCAGTTGACCACAGCCACAGAGAGCTCAGCCCTAAAAACCATAGGTCTGGGGTTTCTTTGCAATGCCCTTAACCCCAAAGCACCTATTTACTTTGTCTCGCTATTCACCATTGTCCTGTCCCAGGATACGCCGGCCCAGCATCTGCTAATCTATGGTCTGTGGATGATGGTTCTGCAGCTGGCCTGGTTTTCATTTTTAACCCTGCTACTGTCCAGACCTCTGGTCACCAGCAAATTCCAGCGCATGGGGCACTGGATTGACAGAGTAGCCGGCGGCGCCATGCTAATTCTCGGCCTCAAGGTTCTGGCGACAAGAACCCAATAATAAAACCGGCACCTCTATAAAAAGGGTTAACGATGATCAACCAACGTATGGCAGCCAAAGACTGGGCAATGCTATTGCTGCTGTCCTTTTTGTGGGGCGGCTCGTTTTTCTTTATTGGTGTAGCCGTCACTGAGCTGCCACCACTAACCATAGTGTTACTCAGGGTGGGTATAGCGGCTATAACATTGTGGGCCATCGCGTTATTTTTCGGCCACCAATTCCCCAGGTCCCTGAAGCTATGGCGGGCATTCTTTATTATGGGACTCCTTAGCAATGCCATACCCTTTTCTCTAATTGTTTGGGGCCAGACCCATATAGGTGCAGGCCTGGCATCGATTATTAATGCCGCTACCCCACTTTTTACCGTGCTGATTGCCGGTGTGTTTTTAGCAGATGAAAAAATAACACCACAAAAAATTATTGGCGTGCTCGCTGGCTTAACCGGTGTCACAATCCTGATCGGCCCATCAGCCTTACTCAATATTGGCATCCATATAGATACCAGCACCCTGGCTCAGCTGGCCGTTATTGGTGCAGCCATATCCTATGGCTGTGCCACTGTTTTTGGCCGGCGCTTCAAAGCTATGGGGGTTAGTCCATTTAACACCGCTGCGGGCCAAGTCACCGGATCCACTATGACTTTATTACCCATGGTTCTGCTAATTGATCGCCCCTACGAACTGGCATTTCCCAGCGCACCTGTGTGGCTGTCGATTATGTGCCTAGCTGTGTTCTCAACAGCACTGGCCTATATTTTGTTTTTTCGCATACTGGAATCCTCCGGCGCCACCAACGTGGTACTAGTCACCTTTCTGGCGCCAGTCACCGCAAGCTTTTTAAGCTGGTTAATATTGAATGAGCAACTGCACAGCAGCTACTTTATAGGTATGGCCATAATTGGTTTGGGGTTGGCCGCGATTGATGGGCGGCTGTGGTCTAAGCTCAAAACGTTTATCAATAATTCTGAGTTTCAATCTTAACTGTAGCTACCCTATAGAAAAGGCTAAACTCCCCTTAAAAATAGAGAGTGACCCCTATATGACCCAGACCAGCATTGAAATAACCGAACCTGGCGCGCCAGAGGTACTGCAAGCCACCTCAAGACCAGTACCAGAACCCGCCGCAACGCAGGTGCTTATTAAAGTCGCAGCCGCGGGCATCAATCGCCCAGACGTATTCCAAAGAATGGGGTTTTATCCTCCACCTCCAGGTGTCACTGACATTCCCGGCCTAGAGGTTTCTGGCATCGTGGCGGCGGTTGGCGAAGCCGTTACGGCATGGGCGATTGGCGACCAGGTCTGTGCACTGTTGGCCGGTGGTGGCTATGCCGAATACGCGGTTGCCGAGGAATCTCTGTGTCTACCTGCGCCAGATAACCTCCCCTTGGAGCATGCAGCTGCTCTGCCAGAAACCTGCTTTACCGTCTGGCACAATCTGTTTGAGCGCGCTGAGTTAAAGGCTGGCGAATGGTTGCTAGTGCATGGAGGTGCCAGCGGTATTGGCACCACCGCTATTCAGATGGCCAGCGCTATGGGCGTCAATGTGATTGCCACAGCGGGCAATGATGAAAAATGCGCTGTCTGCGAAGACTTGGGAGCCACCAAAGCCATTAACTACAACCAACAGGACTTTGTGGCAGCCTGCCAGGAGATTACCGGTAGCGGTGTTAATGTGGTTCTGGATATGGTGGGCGGTGACTATGTGCAAAAGAACTTTGCCGCCTGCGCACCCAGAGCCCGAATTGTAAATATCGCCTTTTTGCGCGGCTCCAAAACGGAAGTGGACCTTATGCCACTAATGCTTAAGCAGCTGGTGCTGACCGGTTCTACACTTCGCGCCCAGCCATTGGAAAACAAAGCCCGAATTGCCGCCGGAGTTAAAGATCAGGTATGGCCGCTGATCGCCAGCGGGCAATTTAAGCCTATTATCCATAGCAGTTTCCTTCTAGCAGAGGCCAGCAAAGGCCATGCCTTAATGGAAACCAATCAGCATATTGGCAAAATTATTTTAGAGAATTAACCCAGAGATATGATGAGCAAAAAAGATTCCAGGCTGGTGTACTCCACCGAGATCGGCCGCATTAAACAGAGCGAAGCCCCAGCCCGCGACTATAGCGGCGATGGCATTTTGCGCATTCGCCGCGAAACCAGTGGTCGCAAAGGTAAGGGGGTCACCACCATCACCGGCTTTGATCTGGATGATGCAGGGCTAAAAACGCTGGCCAAGCAGCTTAAACAGAAATGCTCCACTGGCGGTACAGTAAAAGATGGCGTGATAGAAATACAGGGCGATCATCGGGACAAACTTAAAATCGAACTAGAAAAGCTCGGTCATAACGTCAAGCTGGCGGGAGGTTAAAATGAGTAAAACCACCCAAGCCTTCGGCTCCTGGCCCTCATCCATTAGCGCAGAGCTGATTACCAAAGCCGCCCCAAGCCTTAATTTTATCCAGTCTCAGGGCGACAACCTGTACTGGGTTGAGGGCCGCCCCTGGGATGCTGGCCGCAGTGTAATTATGTGCCGCGATAGCAAAGGCTCCATTAAAGATCTGCTTCCCAGCCCCTTTAGCCATTACAGCAAAGTGCATGAATACGGCGGCATGGCCTATGCCGCAGACCAGAATCATCTGTATTTTGTGAATGCTGCTGATCAATGCATTTACCAGCTCGACCTGCAATCTGGCCAAACACCAAAAGCCATTACCAGCCCAGGGCTACGTTTTGCCGATCTGGTTATTGATACAGACCAGCAGCGCCTGATCGCGGTGGCCGAGAAACATCAGGAGGATCGCGAACCAGACAACTTTATTGCTGCGATTAATATAGCCACAGGAGCCGTTAGCACACTGACGAGCGGCGCAGACTTCTACGCCTACCCGCGCATTAGCCCAGACAGCCAGCAGCTGTGCTGGATAGAATGGCAGCATCCCAACATGCCCTGGGACAGCACGCAACTCTGGTGCGCTCAGTTAACTGCAGATGGGCTAAGCAGCCCGGTGTTAACCGCTGGTGGTAACAATAACCAAGCTATATTTCAGCCCAGCTGGTCGCCGGATAACCAGCTCTACTATGTATCCGATAAAGACAACTGGTGGAATATCTGCGCTGTCAATGGCGACCCAGTGCTAAGCAAAGAAGCAGAATTTGCCATGCCCCTGTGGCAATTTGGCATGAGCACCTATGGCTTTATTGATGCCAATACCATCGGCTGCCTGTGGACCGACCAAGGGCTATGGCACAGTGGTTTTATCGATATAACCTCGGGCCAACTCAGTGTTGTAGACAGTCAATACAGCAACCTTGCAGCCGCCTGCTGCCATCAGGGGCGACTCTATATGGTGGCTGGCGCCTCGGCACTAGCCAATCAAATTGTCGGCATTGAATCCGATGGCCCAAATAGCAAAGTGACATCTGTCTACGCGCCATCAACCTTAGATTTAGATAGTGCAGATATAGCCCAACCAGAGTCACTGTTTTTTCCCAGCGGCAATAACCAACAGGTGCATGCCTTTTTCTACCCACCCACTAATGCGCAGTATCAGGGCGCGAATAATGAATTGCCCCCAGTAATAGCCCTCTGTCATGGCGGCCCGACCGGCGCCACTGACAGCGGCCTCAACCTTAAAATTCAGTACTGGACCAACCGCGGCTTTGCTATTGTGGATATCAACTACCGCGGCAGCACTGGCTTTGGCCGCAGCTATAGGCAAGGATTAGTGAATGCCTGGGGCATTGCCGATGTAGAAGATACCCAGCACGCCATAAGCTATCTGGCCGAGCAACAAAAAATTGACCCAGAGCGCTGCCTGATTCGCGGCGGCAGTGCTGGCGGCTACACCGTGCTATCGGCGCTGACCTTTACCGATACCTTTAAAGCCGGAGCCAGCCTCTATGGTATTGGTGACCTGGAAACCCTAGCCACCGACACCCATAAATTTGAATCGCGCTATATGGATAGTCTTATTGGTCCTTACCCAGAGCGCAGAGATATCTACCTAGAGCGCTCCCCCATCCATCATGCAGAGGGGCTAAACTGCCCGGTGATCTTTTTGCAGGGGCTAGAAGACAAAGTGGTGCCACCCAATCAGGCCGAGATGATGGTCAAGCTACTCCAAGACAAAGGCATTCAGGTGGAATATGTCAGCTTCCCCGATGAAGGCCATGGCTTTAGAAAAGCCAATAATATTATCCGCGCCATGGAATCCGAACTGGCCTTCTATCGCGACGTATTTAATCTGGCGGGCAAGGCTTAAGCATGGGTCGCTATAGGCCACCCAGGCCCAAAAGCTCACCCTATATTACCGCAGAGGGCGCCGCAAAAATGCGCTCTGAGTTGCGCCAACTATGGAAAGTAGAGCGACCCCAGGTTACCCAGGTGGTGCACGAAGCTGCCAAAAATGGCGATCGCTCAGAAAATGGTGACTATATTTACGGCAAGCGCCGCCTGCGAGAAATCGATAGCCGCGTGCGCTACCTTACCAAGCGCTTGGAAGATGCCACCATTGTCGAAGACAAACCCCGAGACCATTGCAAAGTATTCTTTGCCGCCTGGGTAACAGTGGAAGACGAAGAAACCGGCGACCAGCAGACCTACAGACTGGTAGGCTCCGATGAGATAGACCCCAAACTTAACTGGATCAGTATCGACTCACCCATGGCTCAGGCGCTGATTGGTAAATCTATCGATGATGAGGTGCATGTAAAAACACCGGCTGGAGACCGGTGTTTTATACTGACAGGCATAGAGTACTAGGGCGACAACCGATCAATCTGCCAATCGTCTCCATCGCGGTTATAGCTGAAGCGATCGTGCAGACGGCTCTCACCCCCCTGCCAAAACTCAATCTCCTCAGGCACTACACGAAAGCCACCCCAGAAGTCCGGCAGCGGAATATCACCTTTGGCAAACTTTTCCTTTATCTGAGCAAACTGAGTTTCCAGCACCTGGCGAGTACTAATACGACTGCTCTGCTTAGAAGCCCAAGCCGCTAACTGGCTCTCTTTGGGGCGGCTAATAAAATACTTCATTACCTCCACCGCCGATAAACGCTCAGCGCGACCGCCAACAATCACCTGACGATCAAGCTGTAACCAGGGAAAGTGCAGGCTTACCTGCGCATTGGCTTCAATCTCTTTGGCCTTACGGCTGCCCAGATTGGTGTAAAACACAAAGCCCTGCTCATCAAACCCCTTGAGCAATACCATACGCTGCCAAGGCTTGCCCTCAGGGCTGACAGTAGCCACAGACATAGCTGTAGGGTCCTGTATTTGCGCCTCAATCGCCTGATTCATCCACAGGGTAAACTGCGCAAACGGATCATCCGCCAGCGACTCACGGCTTAACTTGCCGTAATCATATTCCCGTCGATTATCTTCTAAGCTCATAGCCTTGCCATTTCCGTCGGTTTAAGAGATTTACATACGGCCTATAGATTGCCCACCATCCACCGGCAATGCAACACCGTGCAGATAGGACCCCGCATCACTAGCCAACAGCAAAAACGGCGCCGTCATCTCATCCATACCACCAGGACGACCCGCAGGGGACGAGTTCAAGTAAGCCTGAGCTTCTGGCGAATCAAAGGCAGCCGCCGTCATCTCAGTCAAGAAGTACCCTGGGCACAGCGCATTAACACGCACACCTTTGCCCGCCCACTCCAGCGCCATAGACTTAGTCAGCTGAATCACCGCCGCTTTAGAGGCACTGTAGCTCGCCTGACCAAAGGCCACTCGCAGACCCAAAATAGACGCAGTGTTTACAATGCTGCCACTCACACCGGCCTCAATCATGCGCTTAGCGGCCTGCTGGCCGGCAATCCAAACGCCCTTAAGATTAGTGTCGATCATCTTGTCCCAGTCATCCTCACCAATCTTCAGTGCACTGCGAACATCTGCTACACCAGCATTATTAGCCAACATAGTCACAGTGCCAAAAGCCGCCTCAGCCTGATCAAAAGCCGCAATAATAGACGCCGAATCAGTCACATCCATAGCCACAGCCAGAGCCTCACCACCATCAGCTTTAATCTCAGCCACCAGCGCCTCAAGCCGCTCAACACGGCGGGCCGCCACTACTACCTTGGCCCCACGCGCCGCCATAATCTTCGCAAAGTGCACCCCAAAACCACTGGATGCGCCGGTTACCATGGCCACTTTGCCGCTCATATCAAATTCTGTAGTCACTGTTCGATTCCTTAATAGTCAGTTATTCATTGTTATTGGTTTTATTTGCTGGTCGGTAGTTTAACCCGTGGTGGGCTGGGCAACTAGGGGGAATGGGACTGTTGGGTTCTTGCGTTGGTGCTAAGACGCTCAGAGAACTCGAGTCGAGAAATTTTCTTATTAAACTATCTGAGTTGAAAATATCTTTTTGACGCTATAACGTTATAGCGTTAAAATGGGGTTTTTAAACGAAGATTGCGCCATGAGTAATTTATCCAAAAGATCGACAGTCTATTTTGACCCTGCTATCCACCAAGCATTAAGGCTCAAAGCCGCTTCGACCCACCTGTCCGTATCAGACCTGGTCAATGAAGCAGTGCGAGTTCATCTAACTGAAGACCAGGAAGATCTTCAGGCGTTTACCGACAGAGTGAACGAACCTGAGATGAGCTATGAAACTCTACTTAATGACTTAAAAAAGCATGGCAAAATATAAAGTCACTTTCAAAAAGTCGGTAGCTAAGGATTTAAGGAATATTGCCAATCGAGATGTGCAGCGCATTCTTGCACAAATTGATCTGCTAGCAGATAACCCCAGATCAGAGGGCTGCCTTAAACTTTCAAATAAGCAGCAATACCGAGTGCGTGTTGGGCTCTATCGAATAATCTATGAAATTCAGGATGCTAGACTGGTGATTCAGGTCGTAAAAGTTGGCCACAGGACTAACATTTACAAAGGCAACTAACCAATTGTACTAAGGACTGGTTTTTTAGAAGTTGGTGAAGAGACAGGGTCATATCTTCACAGTTTAATCCTCCTTGATGCTTGTCTGTCTAGCTTTGCGCTCTTCTTCCTCCTCAAGCAACCTCCGCTCAAACTCCATGTGAGCATCACGTCGTCTTTGAGCTTCCTCACTGGAACCAGATATAAGACGTTTTTGCCTATCTAATTCGATAATGAGGTATTTTTTAAATGAATTATCTGCAGGTAATATCTGATACCGGGAATTGAAGTGGCTAATTTCGCCTGTTACATAAATCACATTGCTAACACTAGGCTTGGAAAGGTCAGGACTAATTGCTGGCTGAGAAAAGTCACCTCCCTCATTCTCTACACTCTCGGCATGGATATATAAATTTACCGAATTGAGTTGTTTCTTTAACCCCTTACTAAGTCGCAAATCCTCAGTATCAATCCGTCCAGATAGTTTCTTCCCCACCCAGACACGAGTAGTACCGCTGTGCTGATCCCTGATATTGTCAGCCTCAACCACAAGTTCAACATCTTCAAATGGATTGAGTAAAAAAGGCCCCAATTTTTCGGCTAATAAGTCTAAATCAGCTTCTACAATTCGGTGACGCTTAGAAAAATAGGTAGCACGTTTGATAGAGTAGTTATTTTCACGATACGCTTTATCTCTAACGCTTTGATGAATAGGCTGGAACAGGCGCTCTAATTTCTGTGGATCTATTGAGATTATTGGGTTAGATACAGCAAAAAGAGGGCATACCAAGCATAGGTAGACCCCTGTCTTCAAAAAGGTTTTCATCCTGAATACTCCTTTTGTTATGTACTTTTGAGATTAAAAGCACCGTAGAAATAATAGGAATATATTTGTGTAAACTAAATAACCAGAATGTATTAATACGGAGGGATGAACGGCCTAACCATAAGTCACATACTGCTCCATGTCATTGGTATCCAAATGGGGTATGCCATTAAACCCTGTCAAATTCATCTTGTGCTGATTAAAGAAAAAATGACTGATCGCTGTATTCTTATACTGCAGGTTTAGGTCAAAGATATTCTCATCCGGAATCCCCAGTACCAGCCCCACAAAAGTACTTATGGACCCGCCAGACCCAATAGCTAAAATGCGATTGCTACTGTTGGACATTGCCATAATCTGCTGCTGGGCATCCAGCACCCTGCCCTTAAACTGTGCCCAGGTCTCTGGCACATTCTCTACCCTGTCCTGAGTCCATAGGGTCAGCACTTTGCGCAGTAGCCTAAAATGATGCCTCTTGTCCTCGGGGTTATCGGCAATGGCTTTAATCAATGGATCATCGCCATTGGCCTGTGCATAGGACTCGGTCATCGCAACAAAGTTATATTCATTAAGCCCGGGTATCACCAACCGCTCTGTACCATCGACGGCCATGCCCGCACAGATACCATTCATGGTTTCATGGTGGCGCACCATATCCCCCACCACCAGCTGATCGAATGCCATACCACGCATGCCCAGATGGTCACCCAACCAGCGGGACTGCTGGTGGCCGAGGTCAGATAGCTGATCATAGTTGGCCGCGCCAAATGAAGCCTGGGCGTGGCGGACTAGGTAGAGTTCACTCATGGGAGTATCCTAAAGATTGATTTTTTGGCATCTGATCTGCCAGTTTTTATGCTGTCTATTTAAACCCAAATAATGGGTCATGGGTAGCGGACGGGTAGTTATAGGGATTATTAATAAGACTAATCACCCTGCTCTAATCAAACAGGCAGCATCAGCTGTTATCCACGCCTAAAATCAGTGAGAGCTATGCCTCAGAAAACTTAATTCAGGATGCTAATCTGACAAACCATTAGCCACTACAAATAGACACCTGTTACGTTACAGGTTACACTCCATTAAAAATGATCCAAAGCTTCAAGCACAAAGGTTTAGAGTTGTATTTTAAAACCGGTATTAGGTCAGGAATACAAGCCAAACACAGTAACAGGCTGCGATTAATTCTCGCCCAACTAAATGCTGCTTTAACCCCTAAAGATATGAATCTTCCAGGTCTTTTTTTACATCGACTGTCCGGAAACAGATCAGACATATGGTCTGTGCGAGTCAGCGGTAACTGGCGCGTTACATTTCGATTCAATGGAGAGCATGCCGAAGTCGTGAACTACGAAGATTATCATTGAGGAATTATTATGCTGATGCACAACCCTCCCCACCCTGGGCTTATTTTAAAAGAACTATGTATTGACCCCTTAAACCTCTCGGTAACAAGTGCTGCTAAAGCGCTTGGCGTCAGCAGAAAAACCTTGTCATGCATTATTAATGGCAAAGCGGGAATCAGCCCCGAGATGGCCGTGCGGCTCTCAATTGCCTTTAACACCTCATCAGAGAGCTGGGTAAATCAACAGGCTCAATTTGATCTTTGGCAAGCGGAACAACACCGTCACGAGCTTAAGGTAACGCCACTTTCTGCTGCATAGTTTCTATCCGTTTTAATCCTGCTACCAACAACTGCAACAAACCCATCATAAAACTCACGAACTGTGCTTTATTGCCAATTCTGTCAAATCTGAAATTATTACCGAAATCATTGCTTGTAACTCATTACTGCAGTCGCGAACCCCACCAAAAATAACCCCAAAACCACTATAAAAATTAACCACTTACGCGTATACTCCGCGGCCTCTCAATCGGGGGTCTAATCACCCCAAGCCACAGGTAAATTAATGTCATCCCCTGACTTCGAATCTTTAAGTCTCTCTGCTCCCGTTCTCAAGGCTGTTAAGCAGCTGGGTTACGAGCAACCCTCCCCTGTTCAAGCGCAGAGTATTCCTATTCTGCTAGACGGCAAAAACCTGTTGGGCACTGCCCAGACTGGTACGGGTAAGACCGCTGCTTTTGCACTGCCGTTTTTGAGCAAGATTGATGAGAAGCAGAGATCACCACAGATTCTGGTGCTGACACCGACCCGTGAGTTAGCTATTCAGGTGGCTGAGGCTTTCCAAAGCTATGCCAAATATATGAAAGGCTTCAATGTGTTGCCCATTTATGGTGGCGCCGATATTGGTGGCCAGCTGCGCAGCCTTAAGCGCGGTGTGCAGGTTGTGGTGGGTACCCCTGGTCGTATGCTCGACCATTTGCGTCGTCGCAGCCTGGATCTCAGCCAGATCAAAGGGCTGATTCTGGATGAAGCAGACGAAATGCTGCGTATGGGCTTTATTGATGATGTTGAAACCATTCTGGCCCAGACTCCACCTGAATGTCAGCGCGCGCTGTTCTCTGCCACCATGCCCAATCAAATTCGCCGGGTTGCCGAGAAATATCTTGGCGATGCTGAGCGAGTTAGCATCGAGTCGAAGACTAAAACTGTAGAGCGTATTGAACAGCAGTATGTGACGGTAAAAGCACACCAGAAGATGGATGCTCTGACCCGGGTTCTGGAAGTTGAAAGCTTTGATGGCATGATTATTTTTGTGCGCACCAAATCTTCAACTGTGGATATTGCCGAGCGTCTCGAGGCTCGTGGCTTTTCCTCTGCAGCCCTCAATGGCGATTTGAGCCAGGCATTGCGCGAGCGCACTATCAACCGTCTTAAGAAAGGCCAGGTAGATGTGGTTGTGGCTACCGATGTGGCCGCCCGCGGTTTGGATGTTGAGCGCATCAGTCATGTAATTAATTTTGATATCCCTTATGACAATGAGTCCTATGTGCACCGTATTGGTCGCACCGGCCGTGCTGGTCGCGATGGCAAGGCGATTTTGTTTATCACGCCTAAAGAGACTCGCCTGCTGCGTTCGATTGAGAAGTCGACACGCCAGTCTATTACCCCATTGACCATGCCCAGCAATGAGCAGGTCAGCAATCAGCGTATTCAGCACTTCACTGACCAACTGGTAAAGACGCTGGAGACTCCGCGCCTAGATAAATTCCGCGACCTGATCACCAAGTTTGCCGCTGAGAACGAGCTGGATATGGCGGATATTGCCGCGGCTCTGACCTATGAAAACCAGAAAGAGCGCCCGCTATTTCCCAAGCTGGATAATATTGTTGCACCCCGTGAGAATAACCGCGATCGCAAAGAGAGTCGTCGCGATGAGCGCTCTAAGCGAGATGATCGACCTCGCAGAGAAGAGCGCCCGCGGCGAGAAGAACGCCAGCAGCGAGACGATAGCCCGCGGCGAGATGACCGCCCCCAGCGAGATGACCGCCCACAGAGAGACCCAGGTCTTCGCGATGAAAATGGCAACGACATAGGCATGGTCACCTACCGGCTGGAAGTGGGCAACAATGACGGCATCACGCCATCCAATATTGTCGGCGCTATTGCCAATGAGGCCGATATCAGCAGCCGCTATATTGGTGCTATCAAACTTCACGACGATTACAGCACCGTTGATCTGCCAGACGGCATGCCAGAAGACCTGCTTAAACACCTCAAAAAGGTTAGGGTCTGTGCCAAGCCCATGCGCATCAGCGTTTACAATCCCAATGCTGCGCCCTCAAAAGCGGCACCTGAACAGCAAGAAGATAAGCCACGCCAGCCTCGGGTTAAGAAAACCCTCAGCCGCGACGTGGATGAAAAGCGCACTGCAGATTCACAAAAGCCCGCCAAGAAACGAGATTTTAGCAAGAAGAAGCCTGCCGGCGGCAAGTTTGCCAAAGACTCTGGTGAAGGCCGTTCATTTAAGGGCAAGAAGTCTTTTGGGGATAAAAAGCCCACCGACGGCAGCAGCCCAATCAAGAAGAAAAAGACCTACACCAAGAAGCCCAAAAAAGCCAAAAGCTAGTTGCGGGTAACTAATCGATCAAGCGCGGCCAAATGCACCAGCAGGGCCGCGCTTTTTTGTGCATCCAGATTTTTTTGGCCTTTAAAAAATTCCTCAGCCATGGGTGCAATACTGCAACTATCGGGCAGCGGCGATTGGCTGGCAACTAACTGATTGAAGCGTGGCACAAATATAAACTGTAGCCATTGGTTGAACGCTAACTGGTCCACCGCAAAAGGCTCGGTGCTAGCCAGGGCCTCCGCAGAAGGGCTCTGCTCCTGCCACAGGCCCATATCCTGCAGTCCAGCACACAGAGCGCTTAGCAGGTCTGCCAAGTCTGCATATACCCCCATCAACCAATCTCGCGGCGGAACGGCGGCAAAGCATTAATTAACTGGCTGCCATAGCGCTTGGTGACCAGTCGCTTATCCAAAATTGTTACCCTGCCCGTATCCGATTCTGTGCGCAGTAAACGGCCACAGGCCTGAATCAAGCGCAGAGAAGCAATGGGCAGTGAAATATCAAAAAATGAGTTGCCGCCATTGTCTTCAATCCATTCAGCCAGCGCTTCCTGCAAGGGGTCATCTGGCACGGCAAAGGGCAGCTTGGCAATCACCACATGTTTGCAGTAGTCACCAGGCAAATCCACACCCTCAGCAAAGCTGGCCAGGCCCATTAAAATGCTGGTTCGCCCCTGATCAACACGCTCTTTGTGAAGGCGCACCATCTCGCGGTTAGAGTACTGCCCCTGAATCAGAATCAGTTTATGCAGGTCGCGAGACAGTTCATCGTAAACCTGTTCCATCTGGCGTTTAGAGGAAAACAACAGCAAAGTGCCGGCTTTATTTTCAATCAGCGATTCAAACTTATCGATAATATAGCGACTGTGCTCATCCACGCTATTGCCTTCCACCGCATCTGGCGGCACCCGCACCACAGCGGCTTCGGCATAGTTGAAAGCGCCAGCCACAGACAGGTAGTTTGCGCTGTTGGGCATGCCAATCTCCCGCTGCAGGCTACTAAAATTGCCCAGTGAGCGCAGTGTGGCGGAGGTTACCACTGCGGCATAGCAGCTACCCCAGAGTTGCTGACGCAGTATTTCTGCAGCCTGAATAGGACTGGCATTGATACTGATATCCACATTGCCACCGCCGCCCTCATCCAGCTTTAACCAGCAGGCCATGGGCATCTCATTTTGCTTAAGCTCTTTATGCAGCCTGTCCCACAGGGCCAACAATTTTTCTGCCCGGCCCAGCCAGTTACCCGCCTGCTGATAAAACAGCTCCACATCGGGCAGAGGTACGGGGTATTGTTTATCACTGAGGGCTTCGCTGAGGGTATCTTCCAACACCTCCAGGCGTCCTAACCAGCCGCTGGTGCTCAGGGTTATCTGCGAGGCCAGATCGCGAATGGCTTGGCCCACATTGCCATGGGCAAAACGATAGCGCCCCTCGGCATGGTCTGACTGGTCCACATATTGTTTTAGCAGCGGGTAGGTCATGGCTAACAGTTCGGTAATTTTGCCCGCTTCTTTTTCAATGCGCGGCAGCTGATCTGACAGAGCACTGTCTTTGGCAAATATGGGGGTCTGGCCTTTAATCTGCTTGGGCAGTCTCTCCAGCCAACTCAATGTGCTGTTGATGCGACATTCGGCGCCAAAATGGCGCACAGCTGTATCGCCCAGGCGATGGCCCTCATCAAAAATATAGATGCAGTCTTCTGGCGGTGGCAGTATGGCGCCGCCACCCAGCGCCAAATCGGCCATTACCAAATCATGGTTGGCCACAATAACTTCACTTTCATCCAGGTCATTGCGCGCTTTAAAGAAGGGGCACTGATTGACAAACCTGCAGCGACGCCCGGTACACTGACGGCGGTCTACTGTAAGGGCGCGCCATTCGATATCTTTGATCCGGGTTTCCCAGGAATCCCGCTCGCCATCCCAGGTGCCCTCTTCCAGAGCCAGAGCCATCTCGCGGTACAGCTCTTCGGTCTCTACATTGGGGTTAAATTGCTGCTCATCTTCAAACAGGAATAACCCCGCATCTTTGGATTTGACCGAGTCTATTATCTGCTCCATACGCAGATTACAGGCATAGCGGCCGCGGCCTTTAACCAGGGCGCAGCTGAAGTCCCAGCCACAGCTCTCCATCAGTTCCGGAAGGTCTTTATGAATTAGCTGCTCTTGCAGTGCAATGGTGCCAGTAGCTACTACCAACGTTTTTTTAAGAGAGCGGGCTATGGGTAGTGCGGCCATTAGATAGCCGACCGTTTTACCCGTACCTGTGCCTGCCTCTATAACGGCCAGGCGTTTGTCTGCATCATCATCGCTGAGGGCATTGGCTATGGCGCCAATCATCTGTTTCTGTCCCAGCCTGGGGCTGAGTTCGCGGGATTTTAAAAATTGCCTATAGCCCTGCTGAATACTGTCTCTGACATCAGTGTCTAACAATGATCAATTTCCCTGTGGCTGGCTTTGTTGAGCCAGCTGACTATTAACCGGCGCAGCATAGGCATCAATAGCTATCTGTCTATGGATGCTGGGTATAGCGGCTAAATGTGACTGAAATCTTATCTGCGATTCCAACCAGTCCTCATCGGGCCACTGCTGCTTGAGTCTTGCAAAGGTGGCGCTGTCCCTGTCGCCCTGCATCTGCCAGGCCATAATATTGCTCGGAAACAGCTGGTAGTTGTTCTGTATCTGCCGATCAATCTCGGCGGCCAACTGGTCGGCCGTTGCATAGTTCTGGGTAATAGGTGTACCAAAATTTACCTGAATGCGGCCTTTGTATTCCACCAGTCCTTTGAGAATGGTGTCCAGATCTTCGAACTCATCTTTAATATAGGTTAGCCCCTGCTCTGAGGCATGTAATTCTCTGGCTTTATCGCCAGCACAGGGATCGTACTCATAGGAAATAGATACCGGAATCAAGTTAATCTCTTGAATTGCAGCGCCAAAGCTCTGTTCCTTGGATTTTGACAGGGCGAGCATTTTTAACAGCGCGGTCTCGGTGCGATCGCAGCCGTCTTTGGCGCGACCCTCGGCCTGGGCTATCCAGCAGGAAACCTGTTCATCAGTAATACTGTGGCGAATATAGCGAGATAAGGTTTTTAGCGCCTCTAGCTTGTCGCGGCGGCTGGTCACCGAGCGCTTAACAATAAAGCTGCGATTGACCCGCATTAAATCTGAGGCATAGGGCTTGCGCAGTAAATTGTCACCAATGGCGATACGCACTGTTTTGTGTTGATTAAGAATCAGACCCAGATTAATCATAGCCGGGTCCAGCGCTATATCCCGGTGATTGCTCATAAACAGATAGGCTTTATTGGGGTCCAGCTTTTCTACCCCAGAAAAACTGTAGCTATCTGTAGTTCGCTGTAGCGCGCTGACCAGGGCTTTGGACATATGGGACTGGAAGTCCTCTACGGTGCGAACCTCTGAGGCCAGCTTGCCCAGGCTCTTTTTGATAAAGGGTCGGGCAAACATTTTAACCAGTGGCAGTTTGGTCAGTATCGGCGCTTTGCGGGTTAACAATAAATTAAGAAATTCTTTATCGTCCAGCAACCGCGCAATAACCGCCGGAACCTCGGAATCATTGTAGGGGCGAATATCATCGAATTCAGTCATAGGGCAGCCGGTTTAGTGTTTTTGTAATATCTAACTCTGACGCGAGTTATACCAGCGCACATCGCAGGCGTAGTCATCAACCAAATGTGCCACGTCTAGTACCAGGGCAAAGAGAGCCATGCGCACCAGCACGCCATTGTCGGTTTGACGGAAAATGGCCAGATTGGGGTTGCTGTCGAGATCACTGTCCAGCTCATTGGCATCGGCTCTGGAGTCTCTTGGCAGTGGGTGCATAATCACAGTGTTGGGCTGACAGAACTCTGTGTAAATGGCCTGATTAAGCCTGAACTTGCCGCGATACAGATCCGCCTCTTCCTTGCTGGAGAAGCGCTCTTCCTGAATTCTGGTGGAGTAGACAATATCCACATCGCTGATGCCGCCAGTTAGCTCATGAGACTCTTTGACCAGCACACCGGCGCTGCGCATAGCTTCAATAATCGGCGCGGGGAGACAGAGCTCTCTAGGGGAGACTAGCACCACTTCAATATTGTTATAGACCGAGAGTAGCTTGCTGAGAGAGTGCACGGTGCGGCCATGGCGAAGATCGCCGATCATGGCTATTTTTAACCCGTCGATGGCACGGCCCCTGGCCTCGAGCTCACTGCGTATGGTGTAGAGATCAAGCAGAGCCTGGGTGGGATGTTCGTTGGCACCATCGCCACCATTCATCACTGGTACACGGCTGGCCGAAGCAAAGTCTGCCACCGAGCCCTCTTGCGGGTGACGCATGCAGATCACGTCGCTAAAGCCAGACAGTACTCGGGCAGTATCCTGCAGCGACTCGCCTTTGACCAGGGCCGAACTCTCGAAGCCGGCGGTCTCGCGAACCTCGCCTCCCAGCAAATTAAACGCCGAACCAAAGCTTACTCTGGTTCTGGTGCTAGCCTCAAAAAACATATTACCTAGGATGGCCCCCTCCAGCACTCGAGTCACTTTTTTGCGCAGTGCATAGGGTTGCATCTGGTCTGCCACAGCGAAAACTCGCTCGACATCCTGACGCTGAAACTGGTTAATTGAGAGAATATGCGCGCCGGTAAAATTCAAACGGTCACCCCAGGGCAAATTGATTTGGCGGATTTTAGCCTGTTTAGGCGTTTCACTCTAGTTTGTCAGGCCAAATTCCGTCGCGATCTGCTCAGTCCACTGCTGAAGTGCGGCTAAAACTGCCCGTTTTTCCTCAGTCAGGCTGCTATCGGCCAGCAATTGATCAATTTCACTGGCCTGTTGCTCAAGGGTTAAATAACCAGCACTTTGGTCGGTCAAGCGCCATTGGCAACTTTCTCGCCAGGTCTGTTGCTCCTCTTCGGTTAATGAATCGGCGAAGTAGCGAGCGCGATAGCTAAAGAGCAATTGATTGTAACGGGCGTCGGTGAAATGAAAGCTATGCTGTTTAAAATCGTCCAGATTGGCACGGCGCACCTCATTCAGCAGAGGCTTATCCTGATTGGGCAAAAAGCCCTGGTACAGTTGCTGCTCAGCCTCGGACCTGGGCGGAAATTCCTGCTCGGCAAATACCAGATGCAGCTTGGCCTTGAGGTCCTGTTGGTTTAAGCGCTGCCAATGGGCTTCGCAGGCAGATACATCAATTGCCAGGCGCTGCGCAGCCGCCTCGTCAACCAGCTTATGGGTGGTCACCACGGGCACCTTGTTGGTATGCACCACTTTGAGAGGGATACGCAGATTTTTATCCTCTAACTCTTCTGCGGGGCTAAAGACTCGCCGCCGAATCTCCTCGGCATCCAGACTGATCAACGGCTCTGGGTCGACAGACAGGTCTATACAGATAACTCCATTGCTATTGGTGGGATGGGGCGCCAAAGGCATCATAATAGCGCCGTACAGATGCTCTCTGGGCAGCATGCCGGAGATATGGAAAAACGGTTTGCGCTGCTGGGTGTTGAGCATTTCAGCAATGGCTTTTTTACTGCGGTGATTAACCACATAGTCAAACAGCCGGGGCTGTTTTTCTTTGACTAGCCTGGCCATAGCTATAGTCGCTGTCACGTCGCTCAGAGCATCATGGGCTGCCTCGTGGGCGATGCCATTGGCTCTGGTCAGGTCTTCCAACTTAAAGCTGGGGCGGCCTGGCTCATGGTCTGGCCAGTTTATACCCTCGGGACGAAGCGCTCGGCAGAGGCGCAGCATGTCTATGATATCCCACCGCGAATTGCCATTCTTCCACTCGCGCTCATAGGGGTCGTAGAAATTTCTATACAGGCTGTATCTGGTGACCTCATCGTCAAAGCGAACACTGTTGTAGCCCACGCCACAGGTGCCAGGCATAGCCAATTGAGCATAAATCTGAGCCATAAACTCTGGCTCCGGCAAACCCTGTTCCATGGCGTGCTGAGGGGTAATGCCAGTCACCAGGCAGGCCATGGGGGCCGGAAGAATATCCTTTTGCGGCTGGCAGTAAATAACCAGAGGCTCGCCAATGGGATTGAGATTTTCATCTGTGCGCAGACCGGCAAACTGGGATGGCCTATCTTTGGAGGGATCGACCCCAAAGGTTTCATAATCGTGCCAATAAAATGTAGTGCCCATAACCAGCCCTTTTGTTTGATAGCAAAACGGCGCCTGAGGGGCGCCGTTTTATTTTCTCTTAGACTCTGTAGTAAGTCGCCACCTGATTAGTCTGCAGCTACTTCAGAGAAAGTCATCTCGCCGACAACACGACGGTTGCGGGCACGGCCCTCATCTGTATCGTTAGTGGCTATGGGGCGGCTCTCACCGTAGCCCACTGCGGAGATACGATCGCTGGCAATGCCATAGTCCTCGGCGATTTTTCGCGCCACTGCAGCGGCTCGACGGCTAGACAGATCGGCATTGTAGCTATCGGAGCCACGGCTATCCGTATGGCCTTCCAGCACCAACTCAATATCGGTATGGGCGCGCATAGCGGCGGCTATAGCCTCTAGCTGGTCACCATAAACAGACTTTACTCTGTCTTGATTAAATTCAAACTCGACATTTAAACGAATGGTAATGGTACGCACTTCGGGTTCCTGCTCTACCACAGGCGCTGGAGCCGGAGCTGGCGATGCTTTAACAGCCGGCGCAGATTTCTGGCCGAACATATGGTTGATGGATAGTTGCAAACCTACATCTTCACCAGTTTCATCATGGCCGCCCATACCGCGCAAATCAGCACGAAACTGAACTTCATCTGCAATCATGGTGCTCAACCCCAGACCAAACAGTATCTGACTGGAGTTATCGTCATGCCCGGCGGCCAGATTGCTGTTGTCAGTAAAGTCGTAGCGGTTAAATCCAAGCATGGCATAGGGGCGCCAGTTAGCCGCACTGTCACCCAGCCAGATAACGCTGCTCAGAGTAAGAACATCAAAGTTATCATGGCCTACGTTGGTGCCATAACCCAGTTCTACAGCAACGCTGTCAGAAAAATATTTACCTATATGCAGACCCGCCTGAGTACCCTCTATATCTCCCTCAAGGGCGCGCTGATCATCAAGGACGTAGTGACTCACTGCCTCTCCAAGATACCAGCTGTCCGAGACGGCAGCACTAGAAGCAATAATAGCCAATCCTGCGATGACTGATTTAACGCTGTTCATTTTGTTTTCCTTTCATTTATGTTTTGCCCCAAGGGCTGTAAAAGCTCATTTGACTGAGCTCTGTTAGTGGTGATTCTGTAAAGATATAGCCATGAATTACCTTCGAGCTAATGATTCGATTTGCCAATATTATATTAGTCGAGTTTAAGGGTTTTCTCTTCGATTTTAGCCTGCCAGATTGCCGGGCCTATGCGATGCACAGATTCGCCACTGGTATCCACTGCCACAGTGACCGGCATCTCATTGACTTCAAATTCATAGATGGCTTCCATACCCAGTTCCGGAAAGGCGATAACCTCGGCGCGGGTAATGGCTTTGGAAACCAGGTAGGCGGCGCCGCCCACGGCAATCAGGTACACCGCTTTGTTATCCCTGATAGCATCTATACCAGTCTGGCCGCGCTCAGCTTTGCCAATCATGCCCATCAGGCCGGTCTGTTCCAGCATGGTGCGGGTAAACTTGTCCATTCTTGTGGCTGTGGTAGGTCCCGCTGGCCCCACAGCCTCTTCGCCAATGGGATCTACGGGGCCGACGTAATAGATAAAGCGCCCAGTCAGATCAACAGGCAGCTGCTCGCCCCGGGCCAATATATCGGTCATCTTCTTATGGGCGGCGTCGCGGCCCGTCAACATTTTGCCCGATAGCAGTAATGTATCGCCTGGCTTCCACTGCTCTATATCTTGCTGGGTGACTGTATCCAGATTAACCCGGCGCACAGTATCGTCAGTTTCCCAGGTGATATCGGGCCAGTCGTCAAGATTGGGGGCCTCAAGTTGAGCTGGGCCAGTGCCATCCAGTTCAAAATGCACATGGCGGGTTGCCGCACAGTTGGGAATAATCGCCACAGCTTTATTGGCTGCATGGGAGGGGTAATCTTTGATCTTGATATCTAATACAGTGGTCAGGCCGCCAAGCCCCTGGGCACCTATACCCAGCGCATTAACCTTGTCGAACAGCTCAAGACGTAGCTCCTCGTTGCGGTTTTCGGCGCCCTTGGCCTGCAGGTCATGAATATCAATATGCTCAAGTAGGGCTTCTTTGGCCATCAGCATAGCTTTTTCTGCTGTGCCACCAAGGCCAATACCCAAAATACCAGGCGGGCACCAGCCGGCACCCATGGTGGGCACTACATTGAGCACCCAATCAACCACGGAGTCTGATGGGTTCAACATAGCAAACTTAGATTTAGCCTCAGAGCCGCCACCTTTGGCAGCGACATCTATCTCTACCTTATCGCCGGGCACTATTTCGTAATGAATAACAGCTGGTGTGTTGTCACCTGTGTTGGTGCGAGCCCCATCTGGATCCGCCAGTATCGAGGCGCGCAGAATATTGTCGGGGTGGGTGTAGGCTTCGCGCACTCCCTGATTAATCATATCGCTCAGGCTCATATCCGCATCCCAGCCCACGTCCATGCCCACTTTCACAAAAACTGTCACTATGCCGGTGTCCTGACAGATCGGCCTGTGGCCCATGGCACACATGCGCGAGTTGATTAAAATCTGTGCCATAGCGTCTTTGGCAGACTTGGACTCCTCGCGATCGTAGGCCTCTTTTACCGCCTTGATAAAGTCAGCTGGGTGGTAGTAAGAAATATACTGCAGAGCATCTGCGACACTTTGGATAAGATCTTGCTGGCGAATAACAGTCATAATATTTACTAATTTGATCCTGTCTGGGTAAGAGTAGCACCACTGCGCTGCTCTAAAGCATAGATTTTCTGGTTAATCTGACGACGGAAAGCCTCCATGGACTCGATACCCTCAGCATTGTTTTTAATGCGCTGATTAATCAGCGCCACAGAGCTATTGATGCGGTTGAGCCCATCGCTCTGATTGCGCATGCTCTCAGCAAGCGCCTCTACATCGGCGGCCATACCCAGATAATTGGCGCTGAGCGTAGCCAGCTTTTTACTATCTTTGTTTACCGACTCTTCAAGCGTATTGCGCTTGCTGGCCAAAAAAGAGATATCTTTTTGATTCTTCTCAATTTTGCCCTTGTTAATATCATTGGTCACACCCCAGAGCTTTTTAATTTCGCTCCAGTGTTTTTTAAGTTGGTCTCCCTGCTTGCTGATAGTGACTTGCATAGCAGCGCCAGACTGGGTCACCGACTCATCAGTGCTACTCAACCGCGACTCCAGCAACTCAAAGCGCTGCAATAATGAACTGTGCTTGGTAGCTAAATCCTGATACTGCATCCAGCCCAGGCCGGCGGCCCCGCCCAATCCAAAGAAAGCCACCAACACCATAAACTTCCACAGACCTGACATGCCGGTGGTTTGACCAGAGGAACCATTATTGTCACCACCATCAGACCTAGGTGTGGAGGGTGAACGGCCGATCATATCGTCGCGCTCAGCGACAATCGGTTTAATGCGTTTCTTTTCCATAATCTCGAATCCCTGACAGATCATTGCGATGGCGGAAGATTATACGCCCATAGAGGCTCTGGGGCATCCCGGATTCATTAATTTTATACAGCTTTGTATAGCCCCTATAAGACAGACATTAAAAAACCGGCACTGGGTAACCAGCGCCGGCTTCTGATGCTGCTCAATTACCTAGAGGAAGTTGAGCACAGCAACCATAACAGCAGTCAGCGCCAGGCTGGAGCCGATCACACCATTTACAGTGGTCATTGGACCCTGCTTGCCCTTCAGTGCATTGACTTCAAGAGCCAAAACAATCACTAGCATAACAGTCAAACCAGTGCCGCCGACTTCAGTGCCGTACTGTCCGTAGTGAGGACCAGCCAGCATGCCGAACAGCATAGGTGCTGAGAACAGCGTATTGGTGCGCGACGCCAGCAGTGCCTTGGCACCAGCTGCGGCTTTGTCGCCACCCTCTTCGATACCCAGAGCAATGCGCTGAGCTGGCCAGATTACCATCCACACATTAGCTGCCATCAAGGTACCCATGGCCGCACCCACAATAATGTAGTTATTCAGTACACTGGAGATGCTGTGTAACAGATAGAGACCAGTGATAAAGGTAAACATGGCGCCCCAACGGAACCACCACAGAGCGCTGGGAGCCAGCTTGGCCTTGGCATCGGCCAGACCCTCGGCAGAGGCCTCTTTGAAGTAGCCACCCTGAACAAAGTTAAAGTAGTACAGCATGCCGATCCAGACAATACCGAACAGCACATGGCCCCAACGGGCTAGGAAATTAATAAATTCAATAGTCATGACAACTCCTCTTAGATTTCACCCCGACGGGACGTTTTTTTTCAACGCAGCAATTGTTCTGCAATCCCAGCTAAATAGCAACCTCCAGAGCTTCAGAGAGGGTATTTTTCTACTTAAAAGGCCAAAAAAAACCCCACAACCTAGGCTGTGGGGTTTTCGTAGCTGGAAAAAGCTGGTGGCTTACATCATGCCGCCCATTCCACCCATACCGCCCATGCCGCCCATATCAGGCATAGCTGGTGCGCCGCCTTCGTCAGCTGCATCAGAAACCATGGCTTCTGTGGTGATCATCAAACCAGCGATAGAGGCTGCTGCCTGAAGTGCTGTACGAGTCACCTTAGCTGGATCAAGAATACCCATCTCGATCATATCGCCATACTCACCGGAGCCAGCGTTATAACCAAAGTTACCCTCTCCATGCTTGACCTTGTCAACAACAACAGAGCCTTCGCCACCGGCATTTTCAACGATCTGACGCAGTGGAGCTTCCATCGCACGCAGTGCAATACCCACACCTACAGTCTGGTCGTCATTGTCGCCAGTTAGAGCTTCGATCTTCTGCAGTACACGGATAAGCGCAACACCGCCCCCTGGTACTACACCTTCCTCAACAGCAGCGCGTGTTGCATGCAGAGCATCTTCAACACGGGCTTTCTTTTCTTTCATTTCGATCTCGGTGGTTGCACCTACTTTGATCACAGCAACACCGCCAGCCAGTTTGGCTACGCGCTCTTGCAGTTTCTCGCGATCATAATCTGAGCTTGTATCTTCGATCTGTGCACGTATCTGATTAACGCGGGCTTCGATTGCTGCTGGCTCGCCAGCACCATCAACCAAAGTCGTTGCTTCTTTGTTCATGCTGACGCGCTTAGCAGTACCCAGGTGCTCGAGAGTTGCGCTCTCAAGTTCCAGACCCACTTCTTCGCTGATAACAGTACCGCCAGTCAGAATAGCTATATCTTCCAGCATTGCCTTGCGGCGATCGCCAAAGCCTGGTGCCTTACAGGCAGATACTTTAACTATGCCGCGCAGGTTGTTCACAACCAAAGTTGCCAGGGCTTCGCCCTCAACATCTTCAGCAATAATCAACAGTGGCTTGCCTGCTTTAGCTACAGCTTCCAACAGAGGCAGCAACTCGCGGATATTAGAAATTTTCTTATCAACCAGCAGAATCAGCGGGCTCTCTTGATCTGCGCTCATGCTCTCTTGGTTGTTAATAAAGTAAGGAGACAGGTAACCACGATCAAACTGCATACCTTCAACGATATCCAATTCATTTTCGAGGCCAGAACCCTCTTCAACTGTGATCACGCCTTCTTTACCAACTTTACCCATGGCTTCAGCAATAATGTCACCCACATGGGCATCGCTATTGGCAGAAATAGTACCCACCTGGGCAATTTCTTTAGTATCAGCACAGGGCTTGGAGATTGCAGCAATTTCTGCAACAGCGGCAATAACCGCTTTGTCGATGCCGCGCTTTAGATCCATTGGGTTCATGCCGGCAGCCACAGACTTCAAGCCTTCGTTGACTATGGTTTGAGCCAGTACGGTGGCTGTGGTGGTGCCATCACCAGCATCATCTGATGCTTTGGAGGCTACCTCTTTAACCATCTGAGCGCCCATATTTTCGAACTTGTCTTTGAGTTCGATTTCTTTGGCAACAGATACACCATCTTTGGTGACTGTTGGTGCGCCAAATGATTTGTCTAATACAACGTTGCGACCCTTGGGGCCCAGAGTTACTTTAACGGCATTGGCCAGAACGTTTACACCCTCTAACATGCCTTGGCGAGCGTTGTCGCCAAACTTTACTTCTTTAGCTGCCATGATTCTTTTCCTTCCAAATCAGTTACAAAAATTCACTTAACAATTTATTTAAGGTCAATTTATTTAAAATTGCGCTTCAGCCTAGGCTTCAACTACCGCCTTAATATCGCTTTCGCTGAGAATAATCAGCTCTTCGCCATCGACGTCGATTTTGTCGTTGCCGGCGTACTGGCCAAACACTACAACATCACCAACTTTTACATCGATAGGGCGAACTTCGCCATTATCTAAAACTCGGCCATTGCCTACAGCAACAACTTCGCCCTGATTGGGCTTTTCTTGCGCAGAACCTGGTAGCAAGATTCCACCTGCTGTTGTCTGCTCTTCTTCCTCGCGACGCACGATCACTCGATCATGTAAGGGGCGAATTTTCATAGTATGTCTCTCCAATTAATCAATATTCAGTATTCGACAGTCACTTGCGAATAGAATGTTTCCGCAATTGTTCAACCATATGGAGGCAGGGCAAATCATTTTCAAGGCCCCACCAAATTTATTTAGCTTAAATCGTCATCTTTTTGTGATTTCTGTTTCTCAACACCGCCGGTATTATCCCAGGACTCCCCTTCAATAATATCGGTGAACTCAGACCGAGCCCCACCCCCGCTCGCCCGAAAGCTATTACCCTGCATATCAGCGACCACCATATTGCTCAGCAACTTGCTGACAAACAGACTTCTGAAGGGTGGGAACAGCCCGGCGAAGCCAATTGCATCGGTTATAAAACCAGGGGTCAGCAACAGAGCACCGGAGACAGCCAGAACAATGCCCTCACCAATCTCCTGGGCCGGCAACTGGCCCTCTTGGAGTTTGCGCTGGCCGCGCCACAATGTATCAAATCCCTGCTGACGCAATAATCTGACCCCAATAATAGCGGTCAGTAAAACCAGCCCAATGGTGTACAGCGCGCCTATCTCCGAGCCAACTTCAATCAGCAGCCACATCTCGACCACCGGCATAACAATAAACAGCAAAAATAGAAAACGCATGGCAAATCTCTCAGTAACCCTGTCTCTAGTATTGGGGTAGTTTTTACTATTTCAACATGTGCCTGAATAGCGTAGGCTTTGGCCATGAGTGATATAGACCCAGAACAGAGGATTTATGCTGTTTTAGCAGCCATACCCTCTGGGGTGGTGGTCACCTATGGACAGGTTGCCGAGCTGGCAGGTTTGCCTAATGCAGCTAGGCTGGTGGGGCGAACTCTGCGTCATCTGCCCAAGGGCAGCAGCCTGCCCTGGCATAGGGTTATCAATGCTGCAGGCAAGATTAGCCTACCGCCAGATAGCGACAGCGGGAAACAACAGATAGCGCGCTTACAACAGGAGGGGCTAGTGGTGGATGGGTGCCGCATCAGTCTCGCAAAATATAGATGGCGACCCTAAACCGAAAAGGGATTAAATGAATTCACCAGGCATACGCGAAGCGCTGCTAAACCGGCGCATGCTAATCTGTATTTTTACCGGCTTTGCCTCGGGCATGCCGCTGTATTTGCTGATTTCTCTGGTGCCGGCCTGGCTGCGCTCTGAGGGTGTGGGGCTGGCTGAAATTGGCTTCTTTGCTCTGATTGGCCTGCCCTACACCTGGAAGTTTGTCTGGTCGCCATTTCTAGACCGCTACCAATTATGGCTTTTTACCTACAGCCCGGGGCTGCGCCGCAGCTGGATGCTGGGCACACAGATTGCCCTGGTTATCTGCATAGCTGTACTGGGCTTTTTAGACCCAGAGACGCAGCTGTGGCCCATAGCCTGGCTCTGCCTGGGTATCGCGTTTTTAAGCGCCACTCAGGATATTGTGCTGGATGCCTACAGGCGTCAGATTCTGCCCGATAACGAGCTTGGCCTGGGCAACTCTATTCATGTCAATGCCTACAGGCTGGCTGGTCTGGTGCCTGGGTCTCTGTCATTAATCCTGTCCGATATTTTGCCCTGGGAAACTGTATTTGTGATTACCGGGGCCTTTATGCTGATTGGTATTGCTCTGACCCTCAGCATTCAGGAACCTAAGAGATCAGAACTGCATCCCACCACTTTAGCTAGCTCGGTCACTGAGCCCTTTAGGGAATTTATTTCTCGCCAGGGCGTCAGACAGGCCGGTCTGATTCTGCTGTTTATTTTTATGTATAAACTGGGCGACAGCATGGCAACAGCCCTGGCTACTCCCTTCTATCTGGATATGGGCTTTAGTAAAACCGAGATAGGCTCAGTAGCCAAATTTGCTGCACTGGTGCCCATGATAGTGGGCGGCATGCTGGGTGGAATACTGATGGTCAAGATAGGCATCAATCGTGCGCTGTGGCTATTTGGTGCGGTGCAAATTATTTCTATCTTAGGTTTTGCTGTGATGGCGCGGGTGGGCGAGGGACTCTGGCTGCTGGCGCTGGTGATTGGTTTTGAATATCTGGGGGTTGGCCTCGGCACTGCTGCCTTTATTGCCTTTATCTTTAGGGTGACCAACCCGGTTTTTGCCGCCACTCAGCTGGCTCTATTTACTGCGTTGACCGCGGTGCCACGCACCCTGGCCAGCTCGGTAACCGGAGTTATTGTAGAGACTGTGGGTTGGGAAAACTTCTTTTACCTGTGCACATTGCTGGCTATTCCCGGCATGCTGTTACTGCTTAAAGTGGCGCCCTGGAATGAGGAGAAATCTGCTACGGTTAACTCAGAATCACCAGTATAGCTATAACCACCAGCCATGCGGTCATAGCGCGACCCAGCAGCGAAACCACATCGTTAATGGTCTGAGCATCCAAGGTTGGCGCTGCCTCTTTACTCTGAAGCGCCCCTTTGATGGCAGAGCGCAGAAATTCACCTGAGCCAATACTGCGGGAAAACACCAGCTGGCGGGTTGAGCCCGCAGCATGGGAAAAATTACCCACTAGACCCAGGGTAATGCCCAGCAGTCGCACCGGCAGCCACTCCATTAACCACAGCCATTTGGCTGCTCTAGAGTCTTGGCTGTCCAGTCTCAGATCGCCGTACAGTGCCAGCAGACGATAGGCCAGCGCTGCTGGTGCACCCAATAAAAAGAACCAGAAAACCACCACAAAAGAGCGCTCAAAAATACGGTATGGCAGTGCGGCAAACACCTCTTCTTTTAAATCTTCAGCCGACTCGGCTGACCCCTCTCTGTAGGCCGTGTTAAAGACGGCGGCATCGTGAAAGGCGGCCTGCAGATCATCGCGCTGCAAATCCGAGGTTAAGAGAGCGATCTGGGTATCCAGATTACCTCGCCCCAGGGCATACAAAAGCACTACCAATTCAAGCAGGAAAACAAATAGTCCCAAACCCTGCTGGGCGAGAGTCGACAACAGCAGGTACAGCAACAGCAGAGGCACTGCCAAAAATACTATCAATCCCAAGGCCGAGGGCTGGCTGCTCAGGCCGAGCTTATGCAGCGCGGAATGCCATTTGCGCAGCCAGTTATCCCGCTGCACAAAGCCGAGCTCGGAGTAGGCTTCCAGCAGGATAATGGCAAGTAGCACAATCAAAAAATTCATGGCAATCCCGGCGCTAACTTAGCGCGCTTTTATAACGGGCCCAGTCAAAAGCTGGACCTGGGTCGGTTTTTCGCCCTGGGGCTATGTCCCTATGACCTACAATGCGCTCGGCGGTCATTAATGGGTAGGCCTCCAGCAGCACCTGAGTGACGGTGGTCAGCACATCATACTGGCTATCAGTGTAAGCAATATTGTCCGCGCCTTCCATTTCAATACCTATGGAAAAATCATTGCAGTTGCTGCGCCCCTCAAACTCAGAGACACCTGCATGCCAGGCTCGCTGATTAAAGGGCACAAACTGGGTAATATTGCCCTGGCGATCTATCAGCAGATGTGAAGAGACTTTTAGGTCGGCTATATCTGCAAAATAGGGATGCTGATTAGGGTCCAGGCAGTTGCTGAACAACTGGCCTATATAGGGGCCGCCGAACTGTTCTGGCGGCAGGCTGATATTGTGCACCACCAGCAGGCTGATATCGGCCTGATCGGGCCGCTGGTCTGTATTGGGCGAGACAAGCTGTGTGCCGGCGCTGAGCCAACCCTGGGCAATCTTCATGCTGGATCCTATGCTAACTGCCCCTAACTGGCGACGGATAACTCTTTGATATCGTTTATGGCGGCTCTTATGGCTTTGTCGAATAATCCAGAATCATCCAATACCACAGCCTCACCTGCTCTTATTTGCTCTGCCAGTCGGGCGCGATTCAATGCGGCCACTAACTTGCCTTTGCTGTTCACAAACACATATTTCCATGAGGGCCCGACAATACCGGCCAACTTGCCGCGCTTGGGAGACTTTATATCATCGGATAATTCAATCCAACAACCCTTTTGCAGCTCCGCCAGGCTATCTTGATCTCCAGAGGCCAATTCTTGCTCCCTAGCCACCGCCTGAGCAATATTTTCTCCGGGCATCTCTGCCTCCAGGCTCTCTATAACAATTCGCTTTATCTGATCGTTGGCCCGCTGCCTGCTAAGCCGGCCCGAGGGTTTGAACGGGGTGACATTGTCCGGTAGCGCGGGGTCGAGAATAAATCGCAAGCGCTCCATCTGATCCGCCAGCTGCACAGCATCTATGGCTATTTTTTGCAGTTGCGACTCTATATCTGCCAGCACCTGTTCCACAGCTGCCATATCTCGGTGCACCAGCGGGGTACTCTCGACCGCCAGCAACTGATCCAGGGTGTGCAGCCCGCGGCGCCAATCTGTGCTGCCCTCGCCACCGCGCAGATGGGCAATATGCAACAGCTTGCACCAGTGCTGCTCGACAAAGTTTAAAATTGCCACTGGCACCTCTACACCCATTAGTCTCTCGGCGATAGCTTTATCCACTCTAGTGCGGGCCCAGTTAACTTTCTCAGCAGCTGCCACCTGCTCTACCTGACGCTGCGCCTGGGCCCCAGCCTGCTCGGCCTCTATATCTATGGCCGACATAAATTCGCTCAACATCAGGGGGATCTGGGCCTCATTAAAGGAGTTAGCAAGCATTTTTTCGGACAGGTGCAGCATCTTTTTATAGATACTGTTTTCAACGCAGCTGCCCGACTCAAGCCCGATAGCATATTTTGCCATCTCATTAAACAGCCTGCGGATCGGGTGATTTTCCTGCTCCAATAGGCTGGGCTTAGCCAGGGCCAACTTTAGCAATGGCAGTTCACAGCGATTAATCAGCTGCTGTGCCTCTGGCGCAACCCCATTAATCTGGCCAAACCGTGCAAAGGCGCTACCCACCAATTTAAAAACACTGCTGTCATTGCCATGCAGGCGCGGCTGACCCTCGCCCTGCTCTGTATTTAGAGTTTGCTCCAGCTGGTAACTTAGCTGGCCTGGGGCTTCAGAACCCCGGGTGGGCTCCTGTAACAGATAACTGATCTGTTTATCGATCTCGGCAAAAAGCTGCTGCCTACTGATAGTCACTTTATCTCCGTGATCTAGAGACTCACCTGCATTTGCCAAGATTGTTGAAATGCGCGCCAATAGTTCGGTCTGAACCCTGGTATTGGCAGCTGACTCTGCAGGGGTCTCTGCAGGGGCCTCAGCAAAGGTCTCGGCACTGGTCTCAGCACTGGGCTCTGTCTGCAGCAATGACTCAGGCACTGGCCGCCTGGCTTGCAGTTTTTCCGTCAGGGCCTGACGCTGGGCAAGACTGGCATTATTTCTATCGACAGAATTATCTGTATATACAGCTTCAGACTCAGCTACTGGCTGTCTCTGATCCGCCCCACTGGGGGAATCCTCTGGTACCGGCAGCACACCGGCATATTCGAGCTCTTGATTGACCTGGTCCAGCAACTGGCCATAACTCTTATCAAAGCACAGCTGATTAAACAGGTTGATCAGCACCACCTGTATCTCCACAGCAATCTGGTCGTGGCAGATAGCTTCAGAAAAGCATTCCAACAGAGCATCAGGAGACATGGGAACTGGTTTAGCCGAGCTCAGATCACTGCCAGCCAGGGTCTGGAAGCGGCGGTGTAAAAGGTAGAGTGGCTGCTTAAAAGTTTCTAGGGCCTTGGTGGTGCCATTGTCCAGAGCAATCATCACCTCGAGATCTTCATTGCCCAGCAGCTCCAAGTGATTGTAGGGCGTGTTATGACCAGCAGAGTTGGAGTTGTTATGGCCAGGTTCCGCTGACTGGCCTGAATCCAGCACTGCAAAACTATTCATGGTGCGCTCTAACAGCAATGATTCAATAGCATATCTGCGCGTTCGCACTAGACGCTGAGCATCCAGATAGAGGGTTTGCAGACGATTGGTTTCGGCCCGGTCGGCCATGGCTAATAGACTGGTGGACGCTAGTTCAAAGAAGCTGTCACAGACAGTCTCAAGATGCCGCCGACAAGACTGTCGCAGCGAGTTGATATGCTCTTTTTTGCTAAAGTGTAATCCCTTAATCATTAACCCTGCCAACTCTTTGGCTAATCAAACTTTAACTACTCGTTACTTCGAGCATTTAAGTTTACAAACTCCTAGCTGCATTGAAACAGATCAACTGACAAAATCCAAACCCATTATTGCTGTTATAATCTGCCGGCTTTATAAAATCAGGGCCAAATTAAGCGCCCGCTATTGAAAACACCGAGAGCATTCCATGAGCCAATATCCCCTACCCCAAGAAACCGCAGCAGATATTCCTGCTACTGTGGCGCGCGCTCTGAGCGAAGATATTGGCAGTGGTGATATCACGGCCAGGCTGATCCCCGCAGACAAACAAGCCAGAGCTGTGGTCATTTCTCGTGAAGCTGCGGTTATCTGCGGTCGAGCCTGGGTAGATGAGGTGTTTAGGCAGCTTGACCCGGCCACCCAGATTGAATGGCATATCAATGAGGGCGACCTGGTTAGCCCAGAACAAAAGCTATTTACCCTGCAGGGCAATGCCAGAGTATTACTCACCGGTGAGCGCGCCGCGCTAAACTTCTTGCAGACATTGTCGGCCACCGCCACTCTGGCGCGAGACTATGCAAATCTCGCTGCCGGCAGCCATGTGAAAATTTTGGATACCAGAAAAACCATTCCCGGTCTGCGCCTGGCACAAAAATATGCGGTGACCGTCGGCGGCTGTTACAACCATCGCATTGGCCTTTACGATGCCTTTTTAATTAAAGAAAATCATATTGCGGCCTGCGGTGGTATTGCCGAGGCTGTAGCTCAGGCGCGTGCCATAGCCGCAGATAAACTGGTCGAAGTTGAGGTGGAGTCTGTAGCGGAATTGCAGCAGGCACTAGATGCCGGAGTGGATGTGGTGATGCTGGATAATTTTTCGCCGGCGGATATAGCCGCTCTGGGCAGTATTGATTTTGGCAATACTAGAATTGAGGTGTCTGGTAATATTACTGCGGAGACAGTGCAGCAATATATCAGCTCAGCGGTAAACTATATTTCTTCGGGCAGTTTAACCAAGCATATTAAAGCGGTGGATTTATCAATGCGGTTTATTTGATCCTTATAATCCGTAAATGTTATGAAATAAAAAAGGCTCCCGATAGGAGCCTTTTTTGTGTGGACAATTATCTACAATTAGATGGGCGATATTTATCCAATAGAGTACCGCCAGTACATGCCCAGGTAACGTCGCCATTTGCAGTAAGGGTAGGAGTCATAATAATGGTACCGCCGCCTGCCGCGGCAGTGTAGGTGACGGTAATGGCACCTGTGGTATCCGCAACTGCTACACTAGTCACATTGGCCGTTGCCGCTGGAGATGTATAACCTGTTGCTGCCTGATTTGCAGGTAGTGCGTTATTAGTAATCGTTGTTTCACTCACCGCAAGTTTTGCAGATTGAGCTAAGCTAAGCCCTTCGGTCACGCGAGCCCGCACTGTGTAATCTTGATATGCAGGCAGTGCTACCGCAGCCAAAATACCAATAATGGCCACAACGATCATTAATTCGATAAGGGTAAAACCTGATTGAGCTTTTTTCATTTGTCTATCTCCAAATAGTAAGGTCTGCACTTTGCGCTGGGCGCTGGCAGTGTTAATTCCAGTTAACTGGCAACAGTGACATCTGCACTGATCGCACTACCTGAGTAAATCGCAATTAGCGTGCCAAAATTATATTTTCTAACTATTTCAATGGGTTAAGAATATTAGCCGGACAAGCCTCCCTATTTTTAAGGCTTTTAATCGCCATTCATTGTCAGTTTGTGACCATTTATGTCACTGATATTTACTGCCGACCATTTTTAAAAAAACTGTTATTTGCCTCACAGTTTATTTTTGATTTTGTGCGCTCGGGCACTGCGACCTCTTGGGCTGCAAAGTAAAATCGATCCAGTTAGGAATTTTGTGCAGGGAAGGTTAAAGCTTATGAATATGGCACCAATCGCACTTCATGGATTGCCCAAAAGGTTGGTCGATGATCATCTAATAGAGCCTCAGGATCTCGAGGTTGCCACCAGCTCTGCAAAAACTGCAAAAATATCTCTGGTGCAGTATCTGTGCGAAAAAAAGCTGGTCTCGGACCAGGCTATTGCCAATTCGGCAGCCAAAGAGTTTGGCATACCTATCTACTCTCTGGAGCAGCATAACAGCGACCATATCCCCAAAGATTTAATTGATTCCAAGCTGCTTAGCAAGCACCAGGTTATGCCATTGGTGCAGAGGGGCAATCGCCTGTTTGTTGCTATTGCAGACCCTACAGATCACCGGGCCCTTAACGAAATTCAATTCCAGACCGGTATTGCTGTTGAACCTATTCTCGCCCTTTACTCCAGCATTACTCTGGCGCTGGAAAAATGGCTGGAGACAGATACCGACCGGGATATTGGTGAGGTGCTGGGCACCATAGATGATATGCATCTCGACGATTTGGATATGGAAGCTATAGAGGAGGATGACTCAAATAGCTCTCAGCCCAATGGCGAAGATGAAGCCCCCATAGTGCGGTTTATTAATAAGATGCTGGTGGATGCCATTAAACTTGGTGCCTCGGATGTGCACTTTGAACCCTATGAAAAAACCTATCGCGTGCGCTTTCGTGTCGATGGCATATTGCGGGAAATGGCCAAGCCGCCCGCCAACCTTGCCCCTCGTTTAGCTGCTCGCCTAAAGGTGATGGCGCGCATGGATATCTCAGAGCGGCGGATTCCTCAGGATGGTCGAGTAAAACTTAAGCTCTCCAAAAATAAATCTATCGATTTTCGGGTTAACACCCTACCTCTGCAGTTTGGTGAAAAAATTGTACTGCGTATTCTCGACGCCTCCAGCGCCAAACTGGGGATTGATGCCCTAGGTTATGAGGACGACCAAAAGTCTGCCTATATGGATGCCCTGGCCAGACCCCAGGGTATGATTCTGGTTACTGGCCCCACCGGCAGTGGTAAAACCGTATCCCTGTACACAGGCCTGAATATTTTAAATACCGCAGAACGCAATATCTCCACCGCCGAGGATCCTATTGAGATCAATATGGAGGGGATCAATCAGACGCAGATCAATATGCGTGTGGGCCTGAGTTTTGCCGAGGCTCTGCGATCATTTCTGCGCCAGGACCCGGATGTTGTCATGGTGGGTGAGATTCGTGATCTGGAGACCGCAGAAATTGCTATTAAAGCGGCGCAGACCGGCCATTTGGTGATGTCTACACTACACACCAACAGCGCCCCAGAAACACTGACTCGGCTGCTCAATATGGGCGTGGCCTCGTTTAATGTGGCCACCTCTGTCAATCTAATTATTGCCCAGCGGCTGGGCCGCAAACTCTGTGTGCAGTGCCGAACCCCTTTCGAGGATATTCCCGACTCTGTGCTCAAGGATGAGGGCTTTGATGATATTGGTCTGCCCCGAGAGGAATTTACCCTGTTTAAAGCGGCGGATTGCCCCAACTGCACCAATGGCTACAAGGGCCGGGTGGGAGTCTATGAGACCTTAAAAATATCGCCGGCTATTTCTAAAATTATTATGCAGGGAGGCAGCTCGCTAGATATTTTGCAAACCGCCCTGCAAGAGGGGTTTCGACCATTGCGGGTCTCTGCACTGCGCAAAGCGGCCCAGGGGCTAATAAGCATTGAAGAAGCCAACCGGATTACCAAGGACTAAGTTATGACCAGCGCCATAGAGACCTCATTATTTATTTACCGCGGCAAAAACCGAAAAGGTGAAAAAGTCGATGGTGAGCTGCGAGCCAATAACCTGGCAGGTGCCAAGAGCCTGCTGCGCAAACAGGGGATTATCTCCACCTCGATCAAAAAGAAAGCTCAGCCATTGTTTAGCCGGCCCAAAAAAATAGTGCCTGCAGATATCGCGGTGTTTACGCGCCAGTTGGCCACCATGATGAAAGCTGGTGTGCCCCTGGTGCAGAGCTTTGATATTGTTGCCGACGGCTGTGACAAACCGTTGATGAAGGAATTGATTCACGAGATCCGCGACACGGTGGCTGCAGGTGGCGGCTTTGCCAATGCACTGCGCAAACACCCCCGCCAGTTTGATGACCTGTTTTGCAGTCTGGTGGAGTCTGGCGAAACTGCTGGTGCTCTGGAAACCATGCTGGATCGAGTGGCCACCTACAAAGAAAAGACCGAGCAACTTAAAGCCAAAATTAAAAAAGCTCTCACCTATCCCCTGGCAGTTCTAGTGGTCGCAGTGATAGTGACAGCCATTCTGCTGATCAAGGTGGTGCCCATCTTTGCTGAGACCTTTAGTGGTTTTGGCGCTGACCTACCGGCATTTACCCTTTTTGTACTGGGGCTGTCAGAGGCCTTACAAAATTCTTGGATAATGGTGCTGCTGGTGATTGGCGCCAGCTTGATTGGCTTTCGCGAAGCCAGGTTCAGATCTAAAAAATTCGCCTATTGGGTAGATAAATATATGCTCAAATTGCCCGTGGTGGGCAATATTATTTACAACAGTATTATCGCGCGCTTTGCCCGCACATTGGCTACTACCTTCTCCGCTGGGGTACCTATTGTGGATGCGCTGCAGTCGGTGGCGGGCGCTGCCGGCAATCAACTGTATGCCAATGCCATTATGGAGGTGCGCGAGGAAGTAATGACCGGTATTCAGCTGCAGCAGGCCCTTAAAAGCCGCAAATTATTCCCCACCCTACTGTATCAAATGACCGCCATAGGCGAGGAGTCGGGGGCGCTGGATGAGATGCTTGAAAAAGCGGCACTGCACTATGAGGAGGCGGTGGACAATGCAGTTGATAACCTCACCAGCCTCCTAGAACCTCTGATTATGGCGGTACTGGGGGTTCTGGTGGGCGGACTGCTAATTGCCATGTACCTGCCTATCTTCCAGCTTGGCAATGTTGTGTAGTATGATTCCTCGAATTGCCAACCGGTGCTGCACCTGGTTTGCCAATGAATATTAAAAGGAATAGAGGCACATGGAAATTGAATTGGGCATCTCACAGACTGCACTGGCCGCTATCGGGCTTTTGTTTGGTCTGCTGTTTGGCAGCTTTCTCAATGTGGTGATTCTGCGCCTGCCGGTGCAGCTGAAAGGCGACTGGCGAAGAGATTCCCGCGACTTTCTCGGCCTAGAGCCGGAGCCAGAACAACCAGTGACCCTGGCCCAGCCGGCCTCCCGCTGTCCCAGCTGCCATGAGGCTATTAAGCCCCAGCACAATATTCCGCTGTTTAGCTATTTGTTTTTAAAGGGCCGCTGCAAATCATGCGCTGCGCCTATTTCGGTTCAGTATCCACTGGTAGAGCTTATCGCCGGTCTGTTGGCCGCCTATTTTATCTATCAGTATGGGCTTAGCAGCCAGTCCTTCTATGGGCTGGTATTTTCCTATGCTCTGCTGGTGCTCACCGGTATCGACTTGCACGAAAAACTCTTGCCAGACCAAATTACCCTACCGCTGATATGGCTGGGGCTGTTTGCCAATCTCAATGGTAACTTTGTCAGTCTCAATGATGCTGTGATTGGCGCTATTGCTGGCTATCTATCGCTGTGGTCAGTGTTCTGGGCTTTTAAACTGATCACTGGCAAAGAGGGCATGGGCTACGGCGACTTTAAATTATTGGCTGCTCTGGGGGCCTGGATGGGCTGGCAGATGCTGCCAATGATTATTTTGTTATCGACGGCTGCGGGGGCACTGGTGGGTATTGCTGGTATTCTGTTGGCTGGGCGCGACAGAGAGATGCCCATTGCCTTTGGCCCCTTTCTGGCCTCTGCTGGCTGGATAGCCTTTGTGTGGGGCGATGCTATTTTATCTGGTTATTTGCGCCTTTTTAATTTCTAATAACCCTTTCATTCTTGAGCAACTCAGAGAACTGCAGTGGCAAAAAAACCCCTCATTATTGGTCTTACTGGCGGTATTGGCAGTGGCAAAAGTACTGTGGCCGAGCAGTTTGCAGCTCTGGGCATTGTCTCTGTAGATGCAGATCAGGCATCCCGCGCTGTGGTGGAACCCGGTATGCCCGCCCTGGACTATATAGAGGAGCACTTTGGTCCTGAGCTTATTACGGCTGATGGCCAGCTTAATCGTCCAGCTCTGCGAGAGATTATCTTTGCTGACCCCAGCGAAAAAGCCTGGCTGGAAGCTTTGCTGCACCCTTTGATTCGCGACTGGATAATGGTGCAATTGCAGGCGGCGACCAGCGACTATGTGATACTTGAGTCGCCCCTACTATTCGAGACAGATCAGCATCAGCTGGTGGATGCTGTGCTGCTGGTCGATGTTCCGGTCGAGTTACAGCTGGAGCGCGCCAGCGCCAGAGATGGCAGTGACAAACCAGGTATACAGCGTATTATTGACGCTCAGATGCCCAGGCAAACCAAGCGCGACAGAGCTGATTTTGAGTTTGATAATGCCCAGCCCATGGCGACCATTGCACCCAGAGTTTTGGCTCTGCACCAACAATTTTTGACCATGGCACAGAGTAATTAGGCGAGCTAACCCTATGAAAAAACCCAGTATTGTGAAATGTCCCAGCTGTAAAGCCAGTGTTGAATGGAGCGACAAGCAACCTTACAGACCCTTTTGCTCCCAGCGCTGCCAGCAGATAGATTTTGGTGATTGGGCCAGCGAAAGTTTTGCCATTGCCGGTGAGCCAGCCATTTTAGATTCAGACTTAAACGAGGAGTTTTAAGTCGATTTCAGGCGCTCCAGAATAGCTCGATTGGCCGCCGGAAATTGATAGTCTGAGTTATCTGCCACTATCTCAGCCACAGATACCCAGCGACATTGCTGGCCTTCCACACCTCTGGCCTGACCTTCAAAATCCGTAACCTGCCAGATATCTAGCATCACCTGTTTGTCGCTGTAGTCATGGGATAACTGCATCAATGGCTCAGCGACAGTGATATTAATATCCAGCTCTTCCTGCAGTTCTCTAACCAGAGCCTGCCTTGGAGATTCACCCTGATCCACCTTGCCCCCGGGGAATTCCCAAAGCCCACCCTGATGCAAGTGATCTGGGCGTTTGGCGATAAGAATTTGGCTGCTGCCGGGCGCGGCATAGATAACAGCAGCCACCACATGGATAGGTTTCATGATTGCTGCAACCCTGTATAAGTGCTAAGTGCGATATTCCGCATTAATACGCACATAGTCATAGGTGAGGTCGGTGGTCCAGACTGTCTCTGCAACCTGGCCTCGATTGAGTGCTACCTGGATGCTGATATCCTCTGGCTGCATTGCGGCCTGGCCTGCCTCTTCGCTGTAGCTGGCCGCCCTGGCGCCATTCTCAGCGATCAGCACATTGTTGAGGCTCAGCTGGACCTGATTGACATCCAGATTGTGCACACCGGCACGTCCTATGGCCGCCAGTATGCGCCCCCAGTTGGGGTCTGAGGCCGCCAGAGCGGTTTTTACCAGTGGTGACTCGGCAATGGTATAGGCGACAGCCAGGGCTTCAACGCTGTCCTGGGCAGTCTCTACCACCACAGAGACAAATTTGCTGGCGCCTTCACCGTCGCGAATAATCGCCTGAGCCAACTGTTTAAATACCAATGTTAGCTGCTCGACAAATTCCTCAAATAATGGCTCATCGATCACCACACCACTGGTGCCTGTGGCCGCCAGCATAATGCAGTCATTGGTGGAGGTGTCGCTGTCGACGGTAATACGGTTAAAGGATTGGTCGGTGGCCAGTCTCAGGGCGCGGTGCAACAGCTCTGCATCCACCTCAGCATCAGTGGCCACATAGCCCAGCATGGTGGCCATATTGGGCTTAATCATACCAGAGCCTTTGGAGATGCCGGTGATAGTCACCGCTGCTCCAGCGGCATCGTATATAAGGCTGGCACCTTTGGGTCTGGTATCTGTGGTGAGAATACCTGTGGCGGCCTCGGCCCAACCCTGCTCAGATAGGTTGGCCAGCGCATTGGGTATGCCGGCCAGCAGTCTGTCCATGGGTAGGGGCTCGCCAATTACACCGGTGGAAAATGGCATTACCTGGTTGGGCTCAACCCCTGCGGCAGAGGCCAGAGCCTCGCAGCTACGCAGTGCGTCAGTCATGCCCTGATCGCCGGTGCCGGCATTGGCATTGCCTGTGTTCGTTAAAAAATACCGCGGGCTGACGGCGGCCAGATGCTGTTTGCACAGAGTTACTGGCGCTGCGCAAAAAGCATTTTGGGTAAATAGGCCAGCCACAGTGCTGTTGGCGGGTATTTCCATTACCACCAGGTCGGGTCGGCCTTGGGTTTTTATGCCAGCACTGGCGGTCCCCAGCCTAAAGCCGGCGACCGGATGCATGGTTGGAAAGATACCAGTGCCTGTAGCCATTACTGAATGCGCCCACAACATTGCTTGTACTTGGTTCCAGAACCACAGGTACAGGGATCATTGCGACCAACCTTGGGGCCAAGCCTCTGTACTGGTTTTCTGCCCTCTATTGCAACGCCAGATTCATCTTCCCTGCCATCCTGACTAGCCATTCCCTGAGCTTTGGCGTGCTGATATTCGCGATTTTTTTGCTCATCGCGACGCTGTTGCTCCAGGCGTCGCATATCGTCTTCTGTCGCCACTTCAATATGGCTGAGATAGCGAATGGTTTCGTATTTAATATTGTTCAACAAATCTTCAAACAGGGCAAAAGACTCGCGCTTGTATTCCTGTTTGGGATTTTTCTGGGCGTAGGCGCGCAGACCAATACCCTGACGCAGCTGGTCCATACTGGCGAGATGCTCCTTCCACAAATTGTCCAGCACCTGCAGCATAATCTGGCGCTCGACCTCACGCATCTGGTCGCCCACATGGGAGTAGCGGCGATCATAGGAGGCCTGCACCTGCTCAATAATCTTGTCTCGCAGGGTAGTTTCATCCAGGCGACTATCTTCATCCAACCACTCCTGCACTGGCAGTGGCGTGGAAAAGTCGGTAGCCAGCGCTTTTTCAAGGCCCTCTATATCCCACTGCTCTTCGAGGCTCTGTGGTGGTATAAATCCGCTGATACAGGAGTCAACTACATCCTCGCGAACATTGGTAATCACCTGGGAAATATCTTCGTCCACCAGTAGATCGTTGCGCTGCTGATAAATAACCTGACGCTGATCGTTGGCCACATCATCGTATTCCAGCAGATGCTTGCGGATATCGAAGTTGCGCCCCTCAACTTTGCGCTGGGCCTTAATAATCGATTTGGTCACCATGCTGTGCTCTATGGCCTCGCCCTCACCCATACCTAGAGAGCGCATCATATTTTTGACCCGATCAGAGGCAAACAGTCGCATTAGAGGGTCTTCCAGAGACAGGTAAAAGCGCGAGACTCCAGGATCGCCCTGACGACCTGATCGACCACGCAGCTGGTTGTCTATGCGTCTGGACTCGTGGCGTTCGGTGGCCACTATATGCAGGCCGCCAGCTTCAAGCACTCTGGTCTGTCGCTCTTGCCAGTCGGCCTTAACTGCCTCTACCTTGGCCTCACTGTCTTTGCCCTTCTCTCTGAGCTCTTTGAGTTCGGCTTCAAGGTTGCCACCCAGCACAATATCCGTGCCTCGGCCGGCCATATTGGTGGCTATGGTGACAGCGCCAGGTCGCCCGGCATTCACAATAATATTAGCTTCGCGCTCATGCTGTTTGGCATTGAGCACACTGTGTTCAACCTTGGCTGCTTTCAACATGCCAGATAGCATTTCCGAGGTCTCTACAGATGCTGTACCTACCAGCACCGGTGCGCCACTGGCCACTATCTCTTTGATATCTAGGATAACGGCCTCAAATTTCTCCTGCTGACTCAGATAGATAAGGTCATTGAGGTCGACCCGTTTAACTTCGACATTGGTAGGAATTACCATCACCTTGAGACCATAGATCTGCTGGAACTCGTAGGCTTCGGTATCTGCGGTGCCGGTCATACCCGCCAGTTTGTTGTACAGGCGGAAGTAATTCTGGAAGGTGGTGGAGGCCAGGGTTTGACTCTCTTGCTGTATAGCCAGCCCCTCTTTGGCTTCGATAGCCTGATGCAGGCCCTCGGACAGGCGTCTACCTGGCATGGTGCGACCTGTATGCTCATCAATAAGCACCGCCTGACCTGCCTCAATAATATATTCGACATCTCTGCTGAATAAATTCTGTGCGCGCAGGGCGGAGTGCACATGGTGCAACATGCCCAGATTGGAGGGCTGATAGAGGCTGTCATTTTCCTGTAACAGGCCCTCTTTAATCAGTATTTCTTCAACTTTTTGGTGGCCCTCTTCAGTCAGCTCGACACCGCGAGACTTCTCGTCAACTATAAAGTCACCGGGAATAATCTCTGGCTCGCCGTCTTCCGCTTCTGCATCAAACTCGGCCTCCAGCTGGGGCTTGAGACCCAAAGTTAGAGCATTAATAGATTTGTAGAGCGCCGAGCTGTCTTGGGCGGCCCCGGAGATAATCAGTGGTGTTCTGGCTTCATCGATAAGAATTGAATCCACTTCATCGATTACGGCAAAGGCTAGTCCGCGCTGGGACTTATCTTCTAAGCGCAGGGCCATGTTGTCGCGCAGATAATCAAAACCAAACTCATTGTTGGTGCCATAGGTAATATCGGCCCCGTAAGCATCCCGCCTTGAGCTGGGCTTTAGGTCGCCCTCATCGTTGGGCTCTAGCCTAAAGGAGTTGGCAACATCCTGGCCCTGAAAGGACTGGATTACACCAACAGACAGACCCAGGGCCTGATACAGTGGGGCCATCCACTGGGCATCTCGCTTGGCCAAATAATCATTCACTGTGATCACATGCACGCCCTCGGCGGGAAGTGCATTGAGATAGGCGGCCAATGTAGCCACCAGGGTTTTACCCTCACCGGTGCGCATCTCAGCAATTTTGCCCTGATGCAGGGTGATACCACCAATCATCTGTACATCGAAGTGGCGCATACCCATAACTCGGCAGGCGGTCTCGCGAACCACTGCAAAGGCTTCGGGCAGTATCTGCTCTAGGGTTTCACCTGCGGCCAGACGCTCTCTGAATACTGGGGTCTGAGCCTTTAATTCCGTATCGCTGAGGGTTTTGAGGTTTTCTTCTAACGCATTGATTTTATTGACCGTTTTGCGCATTTTGCGTATTTCACGATCATTGCTACTGCCAATTAATTTTTTAAGCATGCTGCCGAACATTACAAATTTCCATAAAAATAGAACAGGGAGAACCCAGAGTGTTTATTACTCTCCAGAATAGACTAGTTTCGGACGGGTATCAGCGACTGGTGCGGCGGATATAGCTAGCAGGATCGACAGTGCGACCATTTTTGAAGACTTCAAAATGCACATGGGGCCCGGTCGAGCGACCAGAACTACCCATTTTGGCGATAAGTTCGCCTTTTTTAACTATGGCACCCAGCTTGGCGATATTTTCAGAGTTGTGAGCGTAACGTGTAACAAAGCCATCACTGTGATTGATCTCTACCATCTGACCATAACCACTGCGCTGATCAGACCAGGTGACCACACCTGAGGCGACAGCAATAATATCTGAGCCCTTTCTACCGGCGAAATCCACACCGCCATGCCAGGTTTTTTTGCCGTGGAAGGGGTCTGTACGCATACCGTATTCGGAGGACATCCAGCCTTTTACAATTGGCCGACCAGCCACAGTGCGCTCACTTTTGAGCTTGCTGTCTGAAAGCATGGACTGCAGAACCTGCAGCTGTGACTCGCGGCTGTCCAGGCTGTTATCGAGACGGGCAAACATGGTTGCCAGTTCTTCCTGCACATCCATTGCTCTGGCGGATTCTTTAATTACCGCGTCATCCGGACCACCCAGACCTGGGGCCACAGAGAAGTCAAATTCGCCGTCTTCGAGGCTAGCTATCTGCGTGAGCTGCTCGCCCAGTGCGTCCAATCGCACCAGCTGCGAGCGCATCTGCGCTAATTTGAGGGTCATTGCAGCCACAGAACTGTCGACCTGATCACGACCGGCCTGCACCTCTTCCTGCTGAAGAATCAGCTGATGCTGCATCTCGGCAATGCTATTGTCGAAAAGTACTTCCCATCGGCCATCAGCGATCTTTAGACCCATCATGGTGCCAGCAGCCACAGGAATTCCCAGCAGCAATACTGACAAAAGACCTTTGGCCCAGCTATTAAGGTTAATGGTTTTAACCCTATCTGCCCGGCTATTGATAAGAATTATTTTCAATTGAAGGTAATACCTTTTCTCACAAAAACGCTATTAAAACAGTTTAATTCGGTTGCATATACCTTATCGGCACATCTTCCGGATTATCCACAAATGTGACTACTTCCCAGGCGTCCGTTTCTGCGATCAATGCTCTTAGTGACGCATTGTTTAGTCCATGTCCCGATTTGTGCGCATCGAACTCACCTATTAGGCTATTGCCCAGCAGATAGAGGTCACCAATGGCATCCAGGATCTTATGCTTGACGAATTCGTCATCATAACGCAAGCCTTCTTCGTTCAAAATGTCGAACTCGTCTACAACAATGGCATTTTCTAAACTTCCTCCCCGCGCCAGACCCTTGGAGCGAAGATATTCAAATTCATGCATAAAGCCGAAGGTACGGGCTCTACTCACTTCTTTTACAAACGAGGTGCTCGAAAAGTCGATACTCGCCTGCAGGGTTTGATGTTTGAACACTGGGTGATCAAAGTCAATAGCAAAATTCACTTTAAAGCCCTCAAAAGGCTTAAAAGTCGCTACTTTATCGTCCTGCCTGACCGTGACGGGACGCTTGATACGAATAAACTTCTTCGGCGCATCCTGCTCAAAAATTCCCGCCGACTGCAGCAAAAACACAAAGGGACCTGCACTGCCGTCCATAATAGGGATTTCTGCAGCTGACACATCGATCATTATATTGTCTATACCCAGCCCGGCTAAAGCAGACAGCAGATGTTCTACAGTAGACACCCGGACATCACCGTTGACAAGGGTTGTAGACATGGTGGTGTCGCCAACATTCTCCGCTTTGGCAACAATTTCCACCATGGGATCTAGGTCTGTACGACGGAATACAATGCCAGTATCTGGGTCTGAGGGATGCAGGGTGAGATAGACTTTATCTCCAGTGTGGAGACCCACACCGGTGGCACGTATAACATTTTTTAACGTGCGCTGTCTGATCATCTCTATACCTTTGATTTATAAGGTAGTAATTCTACCAGACAAGCCCTCTATCACCAAGATTTTAAAATCTGAGGCGTGGTGATAGAGGACGTTGCGTCGAGACGCTTTTTTAGCCGATTATTAATCCGCCTGTTTGCGCAAAAAAGCCGGCACTTCAAAGTAATCCATCTCTGAATCAGGCTGTGTTTCTATCTTTCTCGCTGTGGAGTCACCGCCACCAATACTGCTGCGACGATTGACCGTTGGCTTGTCCAGGCGGTTGTAATCAATATCTCCGCCCAGTTTGCGCGGTGGTGGGTTATCTATAACCACGCCTCTGGGCCCAGTCTTTACCCCTGGGTTGCGCAGACCTGTGGCTACCACGGTGACGCGCAGCTGGTCATTGAGCTCGGGCTCGAAGACACTGCCGACTATAATGGTGGCATCCTCATCGGCAAATTCGCGAATGGTGTTACCCACATCCTCGAATTCACCCAGGGTCAGGTCGTAACCACTGGTGATATTGACCAGTATCCCTTTGGCGCCCTGAAGATTGATATCTTCCAGCAGTGGGCATTTGATTGCTCCCTCGGCAGCTACAATGGCGCGGTCCTGGCCGCTGGCCTCGCCTGTGCCCATCATTGCCATGCCCATTTCTGACATGACAGTGCGCACATCGGCGAAATCCACATTGATCAGGCCATCGAGCAAAATCAGGTCAGTAATACCCTGCACAGCGCCAAATAACACATCATTGGCCTGTTTAAAGGCATTGATTACCGTCATCTCTTTGCCCAGCACCTGCAGCAGCTTTTCATTGGGAACAATAATCAGCGAGTCGACGCGCTCTTTAAGTGCAGCAATACCTGCATCGGCAATAGCCATGCGCTTGCGACCCTCAAAAGAGAAGGGTCTGGTGACTACACCCACGGTCAGTATGCCCATCTGCTTGGCAACTTCGGCGATAACCGGTGCGCCACCTGTGCCCGTGCCACCACCCATGCCGGCGGTAATAAACACCATATCGGCGCCCTCAAGCACCTGGGCTATGCGCTCTTTATCTTCCAGAGCGGCCTCGCGGCCCACCTCAGGATTGGCACCGGCACCCAGACCTTTGGTCAATGTGCCTCCCAGCTGCAGTATGGTGGCTTCGCCCAGGTCATTGAGCGACTGAGCATCTGTGTTAGCACAGATAAAGTGCACACCATCTATATTACTGTCCATCATATGGCGAACTGCGTTACCACCGCCGCCGCCAACGCCTACTACTTTGATTTCTGCATTCTTTGGAATGCTGTCTACTAATTCGAACATAGGTTTCCCCTTATTTGCGCCTCACAATTAAATTTCACAGTCACAGTCATCCGTGACAACTAAACACCGCCCTGGAACCAACCTTTTATTTTTTCCAGAGTGGCATTGGTTTGCTTTTTGCCGTTGCCAGCACCGTTCACAAACCCGTCCTTACGCTGTTGCTGAACACCAAAGTGCAACAGTCCAACTCCTGTCGAATAGATAGGATTGTTAACAATATCCGACAGTCCTTTTACATTGACCGGTGTACCTATTCGCACTGGCATATGGAATATTTCCTCTGCCAGTTCGGTGACACCTTCCATCTTCGATGTACCGCCGGTTAGGACCACACCAGCGGCAATCAATTCTTCATAACCGCTGCGGCGAAGCTCTGCCTGAACCAGGGTAAATAATTCGTCATATCTGGGCTCTACCACCTCGGCCAGCAGCTGTCGCGACATATCACGGGGCTCGCGGTCACCCACGCTTGGCACCTTGACCGTCTCTTCCGGACGGGCTAGTTTGGCCAGGGCACAGGCGTATTTAATTTTCAGCTCTTCGGCATGGGGCGTGGGTGTGCGCAGAGCCATGGCTATATCATTGGTCACCTGGTCACCGGCGATGGGAATTACACCTGTATGGCGAATGGCACCCTCGGTAAAGATGGCGATATCTGTGGTACCTCCACCAATATCCACCAGTGCCACACCCAGTTGTTTTTCGTCATCAGTCAGCACCGCATAACTGGAAGCGAGCTGCTCCAGGGCTATCTCATCGACTTCCAGCCCACAGCGGCGGATACATTTTTTGATATTCTGTGCGGCGTTGGCAGCACAGGTCACCAGATGTACCTTGGCCTCCAGGCGCACCCCCGACATACCAATGGGCTCATGCACGCCTTCCTGCTCATCAATAATGTATTCCTGGGGCAGAACATGGAGAATCTCTTGATCGGCTGGAATGGCTACAGCTCGAGCCGCATCTATCACCCGCTCAACATCCAGCGACTGCACCTCTCGATCACGGATAGCCACGATACCGTGGGAATTCAGGCTGCGAATATGGCTTCCGGCAATGCCTGCGTAAACCGAGTGAATTGAACAGCCGGCCATTAGCTCAGCCTCCTCAATGGCTCGCTGAATGGAGTTCACTGTGGCCTCAATATTGACCACCACGCCTTTCTTGAGCCCGGAGGATCGGTTCATACCAGTACCCACAATCTCCAGGTCGCCATTGGCACTGATAGCACCGACAATGGCCACCACTTTGGAGGTGCCTATATCCAGTGCCACAATCATATTTTCTTCGTTGGTGTTAGCCATAATTTTTCCTCGGCAGTTCGCTTTATACCCGCACAGTCGAAACTGCGTTTTGCTTTGTGTTCCAATCTGCGTCAACCAATGCACCGTCTTTCCAAGCCACGGCCAATCCATTGGGATAACGCAGGTCTATGGTTTTGATTTGCTTTACCTGTTGACTCAGCCCCGACTCCCACACCAGAGCCAAGCGTTTAATTTTTTCGCCAACCTGCTCGCGCCCCAGCACTAACTCGATACCCTCATCGGTCTCCACTCGCCAGGCGCCCATATGGTCTCGCTGCATTTTGATCAACTTTAACCCCGTGGGCAGCAGTAACTCTGCGAGCAATTTATAGTGCTGCATCATTTCTGCCGAGGTGCCATAGTCCGCGGTCAATACAGGCAAACTGCGCAATGTGCTGTTGTCGGCTATGGCTAGTTCCACTCCCAGGCGATTGAGGAAGCCCTCATTACCCCAGCGGGCAATGGGTACCTCTTCAGTAACCTCAACACGCAATGTCGATGGCCACTGGCGACGAATACTCACATGGTCAACCCAGGAGTGGTCCTGTAGCACCTGACGCAGATGATTGAGATCTACCCTGAGAAAACCACCATCGATTTCTGCGCTGACCAACTGGGCCAGATCCTCTGGCTGCATATAGTTAAAGTCGCCGCCTACCATGACCTGGGTCAGTGGTCTATCCAGCTGATCAAACACCAGTTTGCCGCCATAGAGCACTGTGACAAACAACGCTAACATCACCAGTCTGGAGAGGTTTTCCATGAAACCCTCAGAGGAGCTGACTTCTGTCTGCTGCTGTCGATTGGCACCGCGACGATTCTGTCTGGCCATTAGACGGCCTCCTGCAAAATAGCCTGCACCAGCTGCTGAAAGTCGAGGCCCGCTGCCTGAGCTGCCATAGGCACTAGGCTGTGACCAGTCATACCAGGCACTGTATTGACCTCTAACAGCTGAAATAGACCCTGGTTGTCTACCATCACATCTACGCGACCCCAGCCTGAGCAGCCAACAGTCTTAAAAGCGTTCATGGACAGCTCGCGAAGTTCAGATTCGCGCTCTGCTGTCAGGCCAGAGGGACAGAAATATTGCGTCTCATCGCTAAAGTATTTGGCCTGATAGTCGTAGAACATTTCGCTGGCCTCAATGCGGATAGAGGGCAGTACCTGATCGCCAAGAATAGCTACTGTGTACTCATCGCCCTCCATCAGAGGCTCCGCAATTACCGTGGCCGCAAAGCGCGCCGCCTCGGCCCAAGCCTGCTGCAACTGCTCTGGGGTCTCTGCGCGACTCATGCCGATACTGGATCCCTCACAGGCGGGCTTGACCATGGCTTTGCCCCCCAAGCGCTGCATTATTTGCGGCCAGTTTGACTGCTCATCTAACACGGCAAAGTCTGCCGTGGGCAGGCCTATGCCCTGCCACATTTGCTTGCAGCGCAGCTTGTCCATGGCAAGCGCTGAGGCCAGCACACCGCTGCCGGTATAGGGAATACCCAGATATTCCAGGGCGCCCTGCAATGTGCCATCTTCGCCACCAGGTCCGTGAAGGGCGATAAACACCAGATCCAGATTGTGGGTCGGGAGTACCTGAAGCAAATCTTCACCTGCATCAATGGCTACTACCTCAATACCCAAATCGAGCATGGCTCTGTGCACCGCTTCACCGCTCATCAACGATATTTCTCGCTCTGAAGAGGTACCGCCATAAAGCAGCCCAACACGGCCAAATGAGGTTATTGCAGAAGAGGCTGTCATAGCTGATCCTCTGTAATAGGCAGCAACTTGCTATCTGCCAGCATGGCAACTAATTTGCTGACGCTGCCAGCACCCTGGGTAAGCACCAGATCGCCGCCGCGAACAAGCTCGGCCAGTAAATTGGGCACATCTTCAATTTGCTCTACATAGATAGGGTCTATGCCACCGCGCTGGCGAATACTGCCGCACAGGTTTTTACTGCCAGCGCCGGCAATGGCCTCCTCTCCCGCCGGATACACATCCAGCACCAGCAACACATCAACCTGAGCCAATACATTGACAAAGTCTTCGTAGAGATCGCGAGTACGGCTGTAGCGATGGGGCTGAAAGACCATAACCAGTCGCTTCTCGGGCCAGCCATCTCGCACAGCATCAATGGTGGCCTTGACCTCTGTGGGATGATGACCATAGTCATCCACCAGCATGGCTTCGCCATCGGTTACAGGGTAGTCGCCAATAATTTCAAATCTGCGCCCCACCCCGGCGAATTTCTCCAGACCGGCAATAATTGCCTGATCTGAAATACCTTCATCCGTGGCTACAGCTATAGCAGCCGCAGCATTTAGAGCATTGTGGCGCCCGGGAATATTGAGCTTGATGGACAGCGAGGTCTTACCATCTGGCCGGTCAATCACAAAGCTTGAATGGCGTTTGTCCGCCTGCAGGCTGTGTATTTTGTAGCCTGCATCTTCGCTGAACCCATAGGTCAGCATGGGCCGGGCTACATCAACCAGCAGATCGCGAATCACCTGATCATCAATACACATTACCGCCAAACCATAGAACGGCAGATTGTGGAGAAACTCGATATAGGTTTTTTTCATCACTTCAAAGTCGAAGCCATAGGTTTCCATATGGTCCGCTTCTATATTAGTCACTACCGAAACCATAGGCTGCAGATGCAGGAATGAGGCGTCACTTTCATCGGCCTCGGCCACCAGATAGCGACTGCCACCCAGCTTGGCATTGGTGCCTGCACTATTCACCCTGCCGCCTACAACAAAGGTGGGGTCGCGGCCGTCCTCCGCTAAGATCGCAGTGATTAAACTGGTGGTTGTGGTCTTGCCATGGGTGCCGGCAATAGCGATGCCATGGCGGTAACGCATCAACTCGGCGAGCATCTCCGCGCGTCGCACCACAGGAATACCCAGCTCTCGAGCACTGGCAATCTCTGGGTTCTCTATGGTGACAGCTGAAGACTGAACCACAACATCGGCGCCCTGAATATTGCTGTCACTATGACCGATAAAGATCTCGGCACCTGCCTCAGTCAGGCGTCGCACACTGGGGTTAACCCCTATATCAGAACCACTGATCTCGTAGCCCTGATTCAGCAGCACCTCAGCAATACCAGACATACCGCTGCCACCAATACCCACAAAGTGAATGCGGCGGATGCGACGCATCTCTGGAACCTGGAAGTTGATATTAGCGTTCATAACCCACCTCCAAACAGACATCTGCAACTCGCTGGGCAGCATCATTTTGCGCAAGCTCTCGAGCGCGCATGGCCATATCCAGACGCAGCTTTGGCGCACTGCACAGCAGGCTGATCTGCTCAGCTAGCAACTGGTCGGTCAGATCAGACTGCTGCAATAATTTCGCCGCACCCCGGGCAACCAGCCAGTCGGCATTTTTAGTCTGGTGGTCGTCTATGGCATGGGGAAAAGGAATTAACAGAGCGCCCAGGCCCGCAGAAGTTAACTCGGCAACAGTTAGAGCACCGCTGCGACAGATAACAAAGTCAGCCCAGTCGTAAGCCCCCGCCATATCATCGATAAAGGGCACAACCTCCAGCTGCTGATCTATTATTTTCAGGCCCTGCTGCCTGTACTGGTCGCAGGTAGCCTGCCAGTGAGCACTGCCCGTCTGGTGCAGCACATCTGGACGCTGGTTGCCATCCATCTGAGCCAGAGCCCTGGGCAATAAATTATTAATTGCCAGCGCCCCCCTGCTGCCACCCAGAACTAATACACGAGTACTACCACTGCGCGCAGCAAAACGCTCCTGGGGCGGAGCCAGCTGTGCTATTTCAGGTCGCACCGGATTGCCACACCACTCGCCTTTAGACAATGTATCCGGGAAGCCCTGCATTACCCGAGCAGCTATGGTTGCCGATAACTTGTTGGTGGTTCCAGCCACAGAGTTTTGCTCATGTATAATCACTGGAATACCTTTTAACTTAGCCGCCACTGCACCTGGACCTGAAGCAAACCCACCCATACCCAATACCACCGTGGGCTTAAATTCAGACAGAACCTTGAATGCCTGACTAATAGAGCGCAGCAGAAGTAGCGGAGCCTTAAATAGCGCGGCAAATCCGCGGCCGCGTATACCCTCAATACTCAGATGGTGCAGCTCAATATTATTGGCTGGCACCAACTCAGACTCGATGCCGCGGCTGGTACCCAACCATGAAAGCTTCACATTCTTAGTGCGCAGCCGCTCGGCAACGGCCAGGGCCGGGAACACATGTCCACCGGTGCCACCGGCCATAATCATCACTCTAAAATCACTCTCTAAGGCGGGCTTATTTCCCATATCTAGGCCTCCTGACTGCAGCTGCAGGTGACTGGAACTCATGGGCAAATCTCAGCATCATGCCAATCATGGCGCAGCAAACCAGCAAGCTGCTGCCGCCGTAGCTGACAAAGGGCAGAGTTAAACCTTTGGTGGGCAACAGCCCTGCATTGACCCCCAAATTAATAAAGGTCTGGCCACTGAGCAGCAATCCGAAGCCAATCAGCACAAAGGCGGCATACCAATTTTTGCGGCCAATCGCCAGCTTGCCCAGCTGCAGTACACGCAAAATTAGCAGCACATAGAGGCTCATCAAACAGAGCACGCCAACAAAACCAAATTCTTCAGCAAAAATGGCAAATACAAAATCAGTATGAGCCTCTGGCAGATAGAGCATTTTCTGTACTGACTGACCCAGCCCCACGCCAAACCATTCACCGCGGCCAAAGGCTATCAGCGACTGAATTAGCTGATAGCCGGCATTAAAGGGGTCAGCCCAGGGGTCTAAATAGGTGGCAAGGCGCTCAAGCCGATAGGGAGCCGTATAGGCCAGCGCACCTATGGCAAGCAGCCCAGCCGCAAACACCAGACTAAACTGGCGGATATGTGAACCACCCAAAAACAATAGCGCCATAAAGGTGCAACTCAGCGTTACCGCCGAACCAAAATCAGGCTCCATAAGCAGCAGTATCGACAGCACCACAATCACTGCTATTAACTTAAAAAACTCGCGCCAGTCATCACTGAGGGTATCGCGATGTTTCTCCAGATGTGCAGCCAAAAATACTACGGTGGCAACCTTGACCAGCTCGGACACCTGCAGGGTAAAGCCGGCAAATGCCAGCCAGCGGCGGCTGCCATTAACTTCGCGGCCAATACCTGGAATCAGCACAATAATCAGCAGAAATACAGCCAGCAAAATCCACAGACGACCATAGTTAGCCCAGACCGATGGCGAGACAAAAAAGCCTACAGCCATAGCCCCAGCTGCAATCAGCAAATAGGCCAGATGGCGTTTAAAAAAGAACAGTTGATCGCCGAGCCTGTGTTCGGCAAAGCTAAATGATGCCGAGGCCACCATAATCAAACCTATGGACAGCAGCGCCAATACCGGCAACAGCAGGCGCATATCCAGATGCCACTGAGTTTGCGCCAGACTCAATTGTTTGAAAGGCAATACTAACTGCATAGCTGCCCTCCAGACTCTGGCTGTTGGGCTCCAGGCAAGTTGGCTACGGCCCGCTGAAAGCAGAGACCGCGCTCCTCAAAGCCTGAAAACATATCGAAGCTTGCACAGGCAGGTGACAGCAGAACAATATCTCCGGCGGTTGCAACTCTGGCAGCTAGTTCAACTGCCGACTGCATGGAATCAACCAGCTGAGTATCGCAGACATGCTTTATGGCCCGATCAATCTGAGCTGCGTCCTGGCCCAACAATAGTGCCTGCTTCAGGTATTTTGCCGCGGTAGACTGCAAGCCAGAAAAATCTTGATCCTTGCCCTGCCCCCCGGCGATCAGAATAAGGTTCTTGCGCTCAACACTGCCAAAACCTTCCAGCGCAGCCTCTGTGGCACCCAGATTGGTGCCTTTTGAATCATCTATATAAAGTACGCCATTAATTTCAGCTACATTTTCACAGCGGTGAGGCAGGCCTCTGTAGGTTTTAAGGGTCTCGCACATAGCCTGCACAGGCAGTCCAGCAGCACAACCCAGGGCCAGGGCAGCCAGAGCATTGGCAAGATTATGGGTCCCCTTGAGTGCCACCTCAGAAATAGGCATCAGCCGCTCAATACCCCGAGCTAAATAACCCTGCTCCAGCCCTTCCAGAATACCGAACTCACCCAGATCGGGCTGGTTGAGCCCAAAGCTTGTCAGCTCCACATCGCTGCTCAGCAGGGGCTTGGTTAACTGGTCGTCGCGATTGACTACCGCTTTACTGGCACCACGGAAAATACGGTGCTTAGCCGCATGGTATTGCTGCAAACCCGCATAGCGATCCATATGATCTGGAGATACATTGAGTAGAGCCACTATGGCGCCACGACTATCATTGAGCAGCTCAAGCTGAAAACTCGATAGCTCAAGTACATAGAGCTGGTGCTGGTCGTCTAGTAGATCCAGCATGGGTACACCCAGATTACCGCCCACTGCCACATTCAGACCGCTGGCCTCTGCCATGGCACCCAGCAATGTGGTCACAGTGCTTTTGCCATTGGACCCAGTAATACCTATTACTGGCGCTTTGGCATGCTGTAAAAATAGTTCTAGATCGCCAATAAGCTCAACGCCATTTTCTCGAGCCGCAACCAGGGCGGGCTCCTCTAGGGAGATGCCTGGGCTGACCAGGGCGCGGTCCATATGGGCCAGCAGATCGCGATCAAAGTCCCCCAATACCACGGGAGTCTCTGGATACTGATCCTTGACCTCCTGCAATCTAGGCGGCTCGCTGCGGCTATCGGCAAACACAAATGAGTCGCCAATAGACGCCAGAAAACGCGCCGCAGACAGACCAGTGGCACCCATGCCAAGGATAGCTGTCTTGCGATTAGTCGCGATTACATTGGTCATTGCCGTACTCATCATGGTTTAACGCAGTTTTAATGTTGCCAGGCCAAACAGCACCAGCATTACCGTAATAATCCAGAACCGCACAATTACCCGGGGCTCTGGCCAACCTTTCAATTCGTAGTGATGGTGTAAGGGCGCCATGCGGAAAATACGCTTGCCGGTAAGCTTAAAAGAGGCCACCTGCATAATTACCGACAGGGTCTCCACCACAAATACACCACCCATAATCAGCAGCACGATTTCCTGGCGCACAATCACCGCCACCACACCCAGGGCAGCGCCCAGGGCCAGTGCACCCACATCACCCATAAACACCATAGCGGGATAGGTGTTAAACCACAGAAAACCCAACCCAGCTCCACTTAGCGCAGCGGTAAATATAAGCAACTCACCGGCGCCGCTGATAAAGGGAATATGTAAGTAGGTGGCAAACTGATAGTTGCCTGTGAGATAGGCAATCACACCCAGAGCTCCACTGACCAAAACCGTAGGCAGAATAGCCAGACCATCCAGGCCATCGGTTAGATTGACCGCATTGCTGGTACCCACAATCACAAAATAGGTAAACAGGATGTAAAAGGGCCCCATATGCAGTGCAAAGTTCTTAAAGAAGGGCACAATAAGCTCCAGCTCTGCCGGGCTTTGAGCTGTGTAATAGAGCACCAGTGCAGCAGCGAAGCCAAATACTGACTGCCAGAAATACTTCCAGCGCGCTGGCAGGCCCCGGGGGTTTTTCTCTACCACCTTGCGATAATCATCGACCCAGCCAATCAACCCAAAAGCCAGAGTCACAGCCAACACCACCCACACATAGCGGTTCTGTAAATCGCCCCACAGCAAGGTGGAGACAAAAATTGCCAGCAGAATCAGTGCGCCACCCATGGTTGGCGTGCCCGCCTTGCTCAGATGACTCTGGGGGCCGTCGCTGCGAATCGCCTGACCCATCTGTAAATGGTTGAGTCGGCGGATAACTATGGGGCCAGCCACCATACAGATCGCCAGAGCGGTCATTACCGAGAAAATTCCTCTCAGGGTCAGATACTGCACCACCGAGAAAGGGCTATAAAATTGACTTAAATAATCCGCAAGCCAGAGCAACATTAGGTATTACCTCGGGTAATTAAATGTTCAACAATTTTTTCCATACCAGCGCTTCGAGACCCTTTGACTAAAAAGGTGACGGGGCGATTGTCTGCACTGGCTCTGCTTAATTCCTGGGCCACTGCTGTCGCCAGCAGTTCTCTAGATTGAAAATGGTTGCCACCAAAGGCAGCGCAGGCGCTGGCACTTTGTTCGCCGACTGCATACAGAGCATCTATGCCAGCCTCCAGCGCGTAGGCGCCTACCTCAGAATGCATATTGATGCTGTCCTCACCCAGCTCAGCCATATCCCCCATCACCAGAATCTTGCGCCCTGCACGGTTAGCCAAAACATCTATAGCTGCGCGGAATGAACTGGGGCTGGCGTTATAGCTGTCATCAATAACCGCACTGTTATTGGCCAAGGGCTTAAACTCGAGGCGGCCCGCAATGGCAGACACCAGGCCCAGCCCAGCGGCAATCTGTTCTAAACTGGCACCGGCGGCCAGAGCACAGGCTGAGGCCGCCAAAGCATTTTCAACAGCGTGGGTGCCTGGGATAGAAAGCTCTACAGGCTGTTCCAGTGCAGGCTGGCCTGATATCAAGTTAACCCTGAGAACAAAGCTGCAGCAGCCGTTGGCCATCACATTTATAGCTGTGGCACTGATATCAGCGGCGGCATCAGAGACCGAAAAGGTCAGGCTGGGCTTGCCATCGATCAGCTCGCGCCACTGGTCACACCAGGGCTGGTCAAGATTGACAATAGCTATACCTGCCGACTTTAAGCCGCTGTAAATCTCGCCTTTGGCAGAGGCTACCGCCTCAACACTGCCGAAGCCCTCAATATGAGAGGACTGCACATTGTTAATCAGCGCAATATCCGGCTCAGCAATCGAGCACAGGTAGCCAATTTCGCCTCCGGCGCTGGCACCCATCTCAATAACCGCAAATTCGGTGTCCCCATCCATGGCTAGCAGGGTAAGGGGCACGCCTATATGGTTGTTAAGGTTGCCTGCTGTGGCATGAACCGAGCCCCTCTGACGAAGAATAGAGGCGGTCAGCTCTTTCACCGAGGTTTTTCCGGTACTGCCAGTGATGGCAATTACTGGACCCGCAAAGGTCTCGCGACGCAGTCGGGCGATCTGCCCCAGTGCCACAGTGGTGTCTTCAACGACCCACTGGGGTAGTGGCAGAGATTTGTCGGCCTTGGAGACCACCAACCCACTGGCTACCGCCGCAGCCTCAGGCAAAAACTTATGGGCATCAAAGCGCTCGCCAACCAGAGCAACAAAAAGATCACCTTCATTAATAGTGCGGCTATTAATGGATACCCCATCGAAGTAGCAATCCGGATTTAATAGGGTGCCACCAAATCGCTGGGCGGCATCAGTCAGGCGTTGCTGGGGTATCATTGGTCACCCCCAGCTTGCCCTTTGGCTTCAAGCTCTCGCAGTGCCAGTCTCGCTTCGGCCTGATCACTAAATGGCAGACGCTGGGCGCCCAGTATTTGGTAATCCTCGTGGCCCTTGCCGGCAATCAATACCACGTCATTTTTATCCGCGGCAAAAATAGCCTGACGGATAGCCGCGCGCCGATCTGACTCGACTATGACATCGCGGCTGGTACCCTGAAGAATATGATCAATAATTTGCTGTGGTGATTCGGTGCGCGGATTATCGCTAGTGACCACCAACTTATCGGCACAGCGCTGGGCAATTGCACCCATCTCAGCGCGCTTGCCCGTATCTCGATCACCCCCGCATCCAAATACAACCCAGAGGTTGCCCTGACAGTGAACCCGCAGGGCCTGCAATGCTTTTTCGAGAGCATCCGGGGTATGGGCATAGTCGACCACAATGGCGGGCTGGGCACTGGCATCCACCAGCTCCATGCGACCGGAAACGGCGCGCAGTGTAGGTATGACCCGCAATATATCTACCAGAGCGTAACCCTGAGCCCCAGCTGCGCCAATCACAGCCAATAAATTCGCCAGATTAAACTTGCCCAACAGAGGAGAGCTAATCTCACCCTGGCCCCAGGGTGTGACTACCGAGGCACGCAGCCCCTCTGGCGACAAACCAATGGTCGAGCAGTAAATATCTGCACTGTTATTTTCCAGGCTAAAACTAAAGGCCTGAATGCTCTGATCTAAATTCGCCAGAATCACCCGGCCCACGGAATCATCGGAATTGATCACTGCATGCTGAAGCCCCTGCATGGCGAACAGTCTTGATTTAGCCGCCGCATAGGCATTGATATCACCATGGTAGTCCAGGTGATCGCGACTGAGATTAGTAAATACCGCGGTGTTAATTTTTAGCCCGGCAACGCGGCGCTGCACCAGACTGTGGGAGGACACCTCCAGGGCTATATGCTTTGCACCCTTACTGGCCAGCTCGGCCAGTATGCGCTGCATGGCCACTGCATCCGGAGTAGTCAGGCCAGTGTCTGTAACCCCAGCCTGCTCTTTGTCGGCGAAGCTCGGAGCGCTCTGATCCGCAGGGGGCTCAGCGCTGTCATGGGGCGCCCTATAGGCTGCATTGCGCACCATGCCATAGCCCAGCGTGCCTATAAACGCTGCGGTACCAGCCCGCTCATCGGCCAGTCCTTCCATTAGGTCGGCAAACAATCTGGAACAGGTGGTTTTGCCATTGGTGCCAGTAATCGCGGTCAGGCACATTTTAGCCGAGGGGTCAGCGTAAAAAATACCGGCAATATCTGACACATACTCACTGAGATTATCAACACCCAGCACAGGTATGGCGCTGTTGTCACCGCTGATTAACTCCTCAACCAAAGAACCCACCAACTGATCTTTCTCCACCAGCACAGCTACTGCACCGCGCTCAATCGCCTGGGGTATAAAGGCAACGCCGTCGGTAGCAGTACCTTTAACAGCAATAAACAGGTCGCCGGGTTGAACCTGACGACTGTCCAGAGCCAGGCCTTCAATAGCCACATCTGGGCAATTGTCGAAAATACCGAAATCAGCAATAAGCTGGCTCAGGGTCATGGTCCACTTTCGCGACAGGCTCATCATGAGTCCCCTCGCTTTTTCTGCAGTGCACGCAAACTAGCAATGGTGCGATCCCCATCCAGCTGATCAGGAGTGACCTGCAGTAGACGCAGTGCATTGCCAGTTACCTCAGAAAATACCGGCGCGGCAACCAGACCACCAAAGTAGTCTCCATCCTGAGGCTCATCGATCACCACAATGGTGACCAGCCTGGGGTTATCCACGGGGGATAATCCGGCGAATACAGACATGTAACGGTCTTCGTCATAACCGCCCCCAGCTTTTACCTTGTGCAATGTGCCAGTCTTGCCGCCCACAGAATAGCCATCAATCGAGGCGCGCTTGCCTGTACCTGAGGCACCAGCGGCTGCCTGTAACATTTGGCGCACGTCCTGGGTGATGCCCGCATCCACTACCCTAATACTTTCCGGTGGCTCATCCAGCGCGACCAGAGAAATCTCTCTGCGCAATCCGTCATTGGCCAATACAGAGTAGGCCCTAGCCATCTGCAGCGATGAGGCGCTCAGACCATAACCAAAGGCAAAGGTCGCCTGAGTCACAGGATCCCAGCTTCTGTGGCCGGGCAGTTCGCCGACAATCTCGCCGGGGAACCCACTGCCAATAGGTTCGCCAAAGCCAACGCGCTCAAACATTCCTCGGGTTGCATCTGGATCCAGGGCCAGCGCAACCTTAGTGGTGCCCACCTGGCTGGACTTGGTTAATATGCCCGCCAGATCTAGCACCCCGTAATTCTTGGGGTCAACAAAGGTTTTATAGGTCACCCTGAGATAACCGGGGCTGGTATCAACCTTAGTGTCAGCGGCAAACTTACCGCTCTCTAAAGCCGCCAGCAGAGTAAAGGGCTTGACCGTCGAGCCGGGCTCCATCTGATCGGTAATGGCGCGATTTCTGGTGGCCGCCGACTTGAGATTGGAGAGATCGTTGGGGTTAAAGGAAGGCTGGTTTGCCATAGCCAGCACCTCACCTGTCTCAATATCCAACACCACCACAGAGCCAGACTTGGCCTGGTGTTTTTTTACCGAGGCCTTGAGTGCACGGTAGGCTGCGTACTGCACACGCAAATCAATACTGAGTCGCAACGCCTCTCCGGGACTGGCAGGCTTCACCAGAGAGATATCCTTAATAATGCGGCCAGCGCGATCCTTCATTACCTTTTTAGAGCCTGGCTCACCGGTTAACCAGCTGTCGTAAGCCAGCTCCATGCCCTCGCGACCCTGATCCTTGATATCGGTAATACCCACCAGCTGGGCCGTTACTTCACCAGCAGGATAGAAACGCTTGTACTCCTGCTGACCACTGACACCAGGTATGCGCAGACTAAGAATTTTTTCAGCCTCCGCTGGAGATATCTGCCTGGCCAGGCGCATAAATGACTTATTGCGGTAGTGCTTTAGCCGAGCCTTAAGGGCCGCCAGAGAAATATCCATGGCGGCAGCCAGGCGCTCTAAGTCAGCCTCAGCAGCAGCGGTTTGCATATATTTAGGATTGGCAATCAGAGTAATTACGGGCGTGCTTACCGCCAGCGGTTCACCGTTGCGATCGGTGATCAGCCCGCGGTAGGCGGGAATAACTTCTTCGCGAATAGCGCGCACATCACCCTGGGTCTGTAGAAAGTCCACGCCCCGCTCTTCGTTGGGCATAACCTGCAGCTGGGCAATTTTGCCCGTAACCAAAACCGGCAGGGAGGCCAACCCGAGCATTACTAAATAGTAACGCCAGCGCGGTATAACCTTCTTTACCGATTTCTTGGCCACTTTTTTCCCTTAACTTTATATTGCATTGCGAGCTAATCCAGCTCTTTTTCAGCACCTCAGCCCAGTGCAGGCTAGTTGCGCTTTACCATCAAAATTTCTTCTGGTTCCGGGCTGCGCATATTCAGCTTTTGCGCCGCCATATTCTCTACTCTCTGCAGCGAACCCCAGGCACTCTGCTCAAGCAGATATCTACCGTAATCTGCGTTCATCTGATTGGCCTCGCGCTCCAGAGCCCCTAACTGGGCGTACTGCTGCCTACTCAGATGACTTACCAGAGCCACTGCCACAGCGCTCACCACTACTAATACCCAGATCACAGCTATCTGCAGCGCGCTGACCCTAAACTGCATCTCAAGCCACTCGTTCAGCGATACGCATTACCGCACTGCGCGATCGCACATTGCCATCAACCTCAGACACCGCAGGCTTAATAGCTTTGCCAACCTTTACTAGGCGAACGCCTCGATCCACATCGCGGACCGGCAAATTTTTGGGCAGCTTGATACCCTGCTCCTGATCGCGAATAAACCGCTTTACCCGCCGATCCTCCAATGAATGGAAGCTGATAATCACCAGCCGACCACCCACCTTTAATGTATCTATCACCTGGGCCAACAAATCTTCCAAATCGTCCAGCTCACGATTAATAAATATGCGTATACCCTGAAACGCCTTGGTAGCCGGATGTCGACCCCGCTCCCAGGCCGGGTGAGCTGCGGCCAGTATTTTCGCCAGCTGCACAGTGCCTGTAATTGGCTTGATCGCCCTCTCGCGAATGACCGCGCTGGCCATTCTTCGAGCAAAGCGCTCTTCGCCATATTCTTTAATCACCCGCGCTATTTCCTGCTCATCAGCACTGGCAATCCACTCAGCTGCCGATAGCCCACGACTGGTATCCATGCGCATATCCAGGGGCCCATCGCGCATAAAACTAAAGCCTCGATCCGCCTGATCCAACTGCGGAGAGGACACCCCAAGGTCGAGCAACACACCGGAAATCTCGCCTGCTTTTTCCATCTGTGCCGCCACATTCTGCAACTCAGCAAAGCTGCCATGGAAAAACCCTAAGCGGTCATCCTGAGCAAATCGCTCCTCGCCCGAGGCTATGGCCTGGGGGTCTTTATCTATTGCCAGCACCCTGCCCCGACCTGATAAACGAGCCAGCAGCTCGGCCGTATGGCCGCCGCGGCCAAAGGTGCCATCAACATAAAAACCATCTGGGTCTGTGACCAGAGCTTCTACAGCCTCCTGCAAAAGCACCGTGGTGTGCTCAACCTGCTCTGCGCTCTCACTAACCGCTGTCATAGCCCGCCCCTTACCAGGAAAGATTCTTCAGCGCATCGGACATGTTTTCTCTGTCGATCAACATGCTGCGATAATTTTCTTGCGACTTGTCGCGCTCGGCGTTCCAATTCTCTTCCGACCAAATCTCCAGGCGTTGAGTTCGCCCCACCAGCACAAGCTTTTTATCGAGCTCGGCATAGCCACGCAGCTCCTGCGGAATAAGAATTCGACCACTGCCGTCCACCTGCAAATCTTTGGCCTGACCCACAACAAAGCGGCTGAGCATTTCGCCAAGCTCATCCATGGCCGGTAGAGCAGATACTTTTTCTTCGAATTTTTTCCACTCGGGGAGCGGTGAGAGGGTTAAACAGGTAGACTTCATATCTATGGTGATAACCAGGTCGTTGGAGCAAATATCTTCGAGCAGGGCACGGTAGCGAGTCGGAATTGCCATCCGGCCCTTAGCATCCATATTGATTGGATCACTACCTTTAAACACTTTTACCCCTTTTGCTCCACAGTAAATCCCATTTTCGCCACTTTTTGCCACTTTTACCCATCTGCGCAGGTTATGGGTAGCTCAGGTCAATGTCAAGGCTAAGGGTTTACTAAAAAAGTGAGTAAAATCAGTAAGTTCCGGTATTTTTCCCAGTTTGCGCTGCAGTGCTCAGAATGCGGAAAATATTTACCAATAGAAAACATAAGGGTAAGGCCACAAGTTAAAGTAACTTCTAGCTTTGCGGGTTTTTAAGATCATTTATTTTTAATTTTTCGATTTCTTAGATCACAAAGGAATATTGCTTGTCGGCAATTGGGGATAACAAAAAGGGCCAGCGATCTCTCGCTGGCCCTTTCTGAATTCTACTAGGTGAGTTGACCGATAAGCCGGGTTCTGTCGTGGACAGTCATTCATCTGGGACAAACGTCGCCGTTTGCCTCAAGCAACCTACCCGTTCCCAACGCGGGTCGCGCCATGCGGGAACCTATTTGGTCTTGCTCCGAGTGGGGTTTACCATGCCACTGCTGTTACCAACAGCGCGGTGCGCTCTTACCGCACCCTTTCACCCTTACCTGTGTTCGCGAACGAACCATCGGCGGTCT
>OBMK010000023.1_pt1 | contig 146509 bp, 205 predicted proteins | sample 1539081 | NCBI WGS metagenome assembly OBMK01 (sample SAMEA3355528, study PRJEB22509) | marine metagenome | biome: marine; feature: river plume; material: water | place: USA | collected 2010-08-07 | depth 0.5 m | reverse complement strand
CGGAGATTGGCGCAGTCTGGTAGCGCATTCGCTTTGGGAGCGAAGGGTCGTAGGTTCGAATCCTACATCTCCGACCAAACAGGGATAGTAGCTCAGCGGTAGAGCAGTTGGCTTTTAACCAATTGGTCGATGGTTCGAATCCATCCTGTCCCACCAATTATATCATTGAGGAAAATTATGAATTTCAACCCACAACCAAAGATCGTTTTCTCTAAGGGTCGAACTCTTCCTGATGTGACGTTCCGTACGCGAGTGCGGGACGATTCTATCGAAGGAGATAACCCATATCGTTGGCAAGATATGACAACTGCAGATTATTTTGCCGGAAAGCGAGTGATCTTATTCTCACTTCCTGGAGCATTCACTCCAACTTGTTCAACCTATCAACTACCGAACTTCGAACGCATGGCGCCAGAGTTCCGTGCGATGGGCATTGACGAGATCTATTGTATGTCAGTCAACGATTCCTTTGTTATGAATGCATGGGCGAAGAGTCAGAACCTAGAGAATGTCAAAGTCATTCCGGACGGGTCCGGAACATTCACCAAAGCAGTTGGACTTCTTGTTGACAAAGACAACCTTGGATTTGGTTTCCGTTCGTGGAGATATGCGATGGTTATCAATGACGGGACGATCGAGGTTCTTCTTCGAGAGGCAGGATTATCGCATAACGCTGAAGATGATCCCTATGAATTTACCACCCCAGAATCCGTAATGAATTATTTGAAGAGCGGGGACGCTCAGGAGGCAACACAATGAACACACAAGAGTTTTTAAATTACGTGAGCAGTAATGTAGCAACAGTTGAGTTTCGGAAGGTCGGCACCGATGAGTTGCGTGTTATGCCATGTACATTGAATCCTGAAGTTATGGGAGAACAGACTTCTACCACTGAGATCAAACAACAGTCAGAGAGCGAGCACCTAGTTGTTTGGTCCATGGATAAAGATGCATGGCGTTCGTTCCGTGTCAACACTGTCGAACGATGGTACGAAGGGTATCCCTCATAAACGGTAAAATTACCGAAAAATAATTAAATTATTTTCTAAAAAAACTCCTTATAAATCATCGACTTACACGCGGCAAAAAACTCCTTTAAAATCAAGGAGTTGCCGCTTTACTTATTTCTATCATGAGCGTATAATTCCTTATATTGAATTGATAAAGAGATAAAGATTATGAGTCGTGTGTATTTCCTAGTTACCCTTAAAACCCAAACGCGAACTGCCGGTCCTTTTATGAACCGTGCCGATGCAGAAACTCGTCGTATGTCTTACCCCAATCCTTCTGCGTTATGTATTAGTCGAGTATCTGCAGACTCATATAAGCATTGTTCAGATTATGCTGAAGTCGGCGACAAGATCCGGTGGGAATCTGGTGCCGGTACTTTGACTGGCACCGTAAAGTACATCAACCGCGATATGCCTACTGCCGATCCAAGAAGGAATGCTGATTGCTACATGATCGATAATTGTGTTGACCCGAAGGGTAAACCAAACAATGCTTGCTACCTTAACAGCAACATGATGAAAATGCTGAAGATCGTCAATCTTTCTGCCGGTGAGCAAATGGCGTTAATTTAGGCGGTTTCCGAAAATCTATATGCTGGGAGGCATAACACTATGTATATTTCAATTGACAGTTTCACACCTAACAAGCGCATCGATGAGTTCGCCTTTGCACTTTACGACGTTCTCTTCGACGAGGTCGATCCATCGATTATGCTTGCTGAAGAGGATACATTCCTTAACATCGACTTTATCGATGATGTCGAAGACGAGGCATGCGGTTACTGCTTCCGTGACGAGTGCGACGACATCACCATCCAAATCAACAGCAACCTTTCAGAGCGCGAACAGGCACTTACCCTAGCGCACGAGATGGTTCATGCTCGACAGTTGGTTCGGGGTGTTGAATTCGACGAGCAAGAAGCGTATACTCTAGAGTCGTTGTTAACAGATTCTCTTTTAACGGTCCACTGATATGCAAAAATACTTGTTCCTTTGCCAGTTATTCCAAGATGACTTCTCATCCACTGTTATCGACACCGAGATACCAGATGAAGAAGTTGAGTATGCCGTAACAGAACACGCGATCAGATTATTTCCAGATGACGAGCATTTGTATTACTACAACACTGAGGGTGACTTCGTTGTCGACATAATCGCGAATGATGTTTGTCTGAATCGCTTGGTGTATTCTGAGTGAGATATTTTATTGTCATCTTGCTCTTAGTTGGTGCCACACAGGTTATGACTAAGATTGTTTCTGACATGGTAGATCGCGAGATGGCGCGTCAGTGTGTGGAATATAAAGAACGTGTTCAGCAAATTAGAAAAACAGTAGATGGTGTGTCTCGTGTCGAGAGAAACAAAGTTCAGTATTGTGCCGAATGGATCTATGAGGGAATGTAATCTATGAAGTATTATTCAATGTCACACGACATGCATGGTCGTAAAATCAAGAAGAGTAAACCCAAGGGCGAAGTGTTCAAGAAGTTCTCGAGCACTGTTCGGAGCGTCAATACTATACCTTCATATTCTTATCGGGGTATGGAAACGCAGTATGCCTCGAGCGACTCTGCTTTGTATAATTGCGCCAAGGTCGAATCGCCTAAGTACACCGGTACTTTAGTCAAAGGCATCTCTACGATGCACAAGTCTAATGCCGTGCCCATCATTAATCAAGAAGAGGCGATTGAACATGCCTCGATGAGGAGATAACAGATGATTGACGAAACATCACTCTGGTTTATAATTGTTTGGATCTTGCTGACATTTGCAATGTTCAGTTACATTTTTATACTACGATTGGAACTTGCCGACACGAGGCGTTCTGCGGATTTCTATAAGCAAATGTCAGAACTCTCTGATCAGCACGTTCAATTTTTAAAAGAAGAAAAGGAGGCAGAAAAGTGTCTTTAAGTTTTCAAGTTAATTTAGACCACGATCAAGCAACAAGCATAACGCGAGAATATTTGCTTGATTTTCTCAGCGACATCAATATTCCATTTCAAGATCCAAAGATCGTTGATGCGTGTAACCTTATAATCGCGTACATGTCAGTTCCAGGAGAATACGAAGGAGGAAAGTATGACAGTTGAAAGTTTAGAAAATAAAATTGTACAATGGCACCATGATCGTAACCTGATCGCTGGTGCTAACGATAAAGACCAGTTCATGAAACTGATTCAAGAGTGCGGTGAGTTGTCAGATAATATTTGCAAGCAACGCGATATTCGAGACGACATAGGTGATATCATCGTCGTCTTAATTAATATTGCAGAACGCAATGGAGTTTCTCTCGCTGAGTGCATGGAAGTTGCATATAATGACATCAAAGACCGCAAAGGTAAAATGGTCGACGGTGTGTTCATTAAGGAGGAAAGTTAATGACGGGAACTGCTATCTTTATCGGAGGTTTTGTTTTGGGGTTCAATCTTGGAATGATCATTATGATTTATATGGGGACACGTAATGGATGACCCCTATCGTTACATGTGGCGCGAAGAAATCTCCGCCGACTATCCCATGCACACCTATATAACTAAAGGGACGGATTTGCTTGGTTTCGTTCGAAGGGGTACTTCTGAGATTCAATGGTTCAAGGCACCAAAGAAGTCATGGTCGCCTTCGCGTCGCAAGTTTCGTAAACTCGGCAGGAAAGAAATTGCTGCGTTTGTGAAGAATAGTGATGGCATTCACAAACCCTTTTGTGTAATACCGGTCGACCCGAATCGACCAATTAACATCCTAGACTTCGCCATAGCAGCGTGAGGGAATAAATGTTTGAATATAGTTGCAACATCGTAAGGGTCGTTGACGGTGATACCGTTGACGTTGATATCGATCTCGGGTTCGGGGTCTGGATGAAAAACCAGCGCATTCGTTTGTATGGCATCGACACGCCGGAATCCCGAACCCGAGATCTGAGAGAGAAGTTTTATGGCAAGTATGCCGCATCCTATCTCTCTGAGAGGATAGGGGACAAATGTGTTCTCCGAACCAAGAAAGATAAAGCAGGAAAATATGGGCGGATCCTAGGCGAGTTCATCGCGTATGACGAGTTCAGCGATAGTTGGAAAAGCGTGAACGAGATGATGGTTCGCGACTTTATCGCAGTACCGTATACGGGGCAGTCTAAAGATGAGATCAAGCAACTACACCTTGAGAACTATGCTGCTCTGGAGAATATCGGAATCGCGCCATAGTTTAAATGGCTATATGCTTATTCCAAAAAAATCTAAAAAAAGTTTAAAAAAGTTTAAAAAAATATCCTTTAAAATCAATAACTTACAGTCCTTGAAAAACTCTAATAAAATCAAGGACTTGCCGCTTTACTTTTTTGTACCATGAGAGTATAATTCCTTATATTGAATAGGGGAACGTCTAATGGAAAAGCAAAATTTAATCAACGAAATCGAAGCGCTCAAACCCGAAGCAATTTCACTAGGTTTCGATTACCCATCAGAAGATCCAAGCGGAGTAGATTTCGAAACCTTAGTCGAGTTCAAATTCGAAATCGAGCAGTTCATTAGTCAAGAAGGATAAAGATTATGGAAAATTTGAAAGGTCGATCGGTTGAGGTGGTTTTTGAGGGATATGAGTCTCGCCTTGGTAATGTCATCGATGATCGCGGCGAACAGGTTGCGGTCTACTTCCCTGAGACCGATGAGTTTGTGGAGAAGACCAGTTACTATGCCAAGTATCGTCTGCTTACCAGCGAGTATGCTTTCTGCGATGTTCCTAGTGCGATGGGTGTCTACCTGATCGCGAAACCCTTTGTAGAGGAGGCGGCGTAATGTTTTGGGAAGTTTGTGCGGTTCGTATGGTCACTAATCGAGACGACCGTAGGGTCAAGTTTCGTTTGGGTTATGATGAGCGTGTAGAACGTCGTCAGTTCCGCAACCCTGTACTTGCTAGGGATTATGCTAATAGTCTGAACTCTGAGTTGTACCGTGATGGGTATGTTAGAGTTGTTTTTGAGGAGCGCGTGTAATGAAAATCAAAGGTGCTATTTCAGTTCTTAAAAAAGAGGCAGAGTTCCTCGGTATGTCATTCGACGAGGTTCTTGTTTTTATCGAGCAGCAACCATGGGCGGCATCAAAGAATGCTGTCGTTGCCTACGGAATTTGTAGAAAGGAGTTTTTGGGATGAGTTCAATGAGAGATTTTTCTAAGAAGGAATACCTTCGCCCCAAGAAAGAAATAGAGTCATCTGAGTTTGTCGCTTGGGTAATCCTGATCTCCATGGGTATGGCGCTTGGTTTTATGTTTGGTTATGGTTTATTGTACACAGGAGTCTGATATGACTGGAATAGTAGTTGATACACGTACTGGCGAGTTCGTCGATTCCGGCGATTATGGAAATCTTGCCGAGGAACTTCTCGTTCTTCATGAGATGGGTAAGACCTATCTCAAGTTGTTCGCTGAAGACAAAGCGTTCGCTCTTTATGAGTAATCGCCTTATGTATGACGAGTTGTTGTTCAAGTCCCCTTACCACGGTACTCCGGAGTACTATTATAATCAGTATCTCCGCGAGCACCAAGTAAAGCAGAACAAGGGTGAGCGTGGTCGCGATACTGAGCGCACCAAAACCTACCGTGCCGAGTGGGCGCTCTACGATACGAATGGTTATGGTCGCGAGTTCGATAGCATTGCGGAAGTCCAGAAGTATGTTACCAAGGTATGTAATTCTAAAACCTACACCAAGATGTGGATGGAAGCATATGAGTCTCGTAAAGAAAAGGACTTCGGTGCGATCCTTCGTGGAACCAATGTTCAGGTTTCCGGTAAAGCGGCAAGGAACGGCGAGGGCAATGCTGGTTTGGCATACGTTGAAGAAAATAGGATTGTTCTCGACACTCATACTGGTATGAATGAGTACACTGTGCTTCACGAACTGGCGCATTGTGTCGGGCACCCCCACCACGGTCGATCGTTCCGTAAAACTATCATGAAGTTGACATCTCGCTTCATGGGAAAGGATGCAGCAGATGCCCTGAAGGTTGAGTTCAAGGCGCGCAAGCTACCCTATGGCGAACCACGTAAACCCAAGACGTTCGACCAGTGGATATCGGCGAAAGCAAGAATGGAGAAAATAAGAAATGTCTAATAGTGGTAAGGGCGATCCAATGGTTCGTGCGCAGGGTCGTACGAAACCTGATCGAGAGTGGTATCCAGAGGACTTCGATTGGTACCTCAAGTGGACAGCATCGATTCTGATTATCTGTTCGCTTGCGATGCGTTCTGCTGGAGTAGAGTTCCGAATGTATGACCTCATCCTAGGCACTATCGGTTGTGCTCTCTGGTTGTGGGTTTCAATTATCTGGAGGGATCGCGCGTTGATCATCCTAAATGCGGTATCGTTATTCATGCTGGCATCAACTGTCATACGAGAATTGTAAAACGCTTATTCCGAAAAGTTCTAAGCATATAGCAAAGTAATCTAATAAAAACGAAAATATTTCTTTACTTTGTTTTAGAAGTATTGTATAATTGTACTTGAAACATTGAGTTGAATTGATTAATTGAGGAAATACATTATGTCACACTTAGTAGAAACAATGGCGTACGCAGGACAAGTCCCTTGGCACGGTTTAGGCGAGCGAGTTCCCGCTGATTTATCACCCCGACAGATGATGCGTAAAGCAGGTGTGGATTGGGAAGTAAACAAGGTTCCGACATACGCAGCACCAGAAGGCGAAGACCTGATTGAAACAGGCACTTCGGCGTTGATCCGCTCAACTGACAACAAGGTTCTCTCGCCCATGGTCGGCGACAACTGGGAACCTGTACAGAACGTCGAGGCATTCGACTTCTTCACTGAGTACTGCGCGGCAGGTGACATGGAAATGCACACTGCGGGTTCGCTAAACGATGGCAAGGTAGTCTGGGCACTCGCCAAGATTAATGAGTCGTTCGACGTTCTCGGCGATGATCAGGTTGACTCATATCTACTGTTCTCTAACCCGCACCAGTATGGTAAGTCGTTGAACGTTCGCTTCACTCCCGTCCGCGTGGTATGTAACAACACGCTGACTCTTTCGCTCAGCGAAAAGTCCAAAAACGAAGTAACGCTGAACCACCGTCGTGCGTTCGATCCTTCTATGGTGAAAGAGCAGTTGGGTATCGCCCACGAGAAGTTCGAGATGTACAAGGATGCTTCGCGTTTCCTCGCAGGCAAGCGTGCGAGCACTAGCGACGTGGTACAGTTCATGAATAACGTCTTCCCGATAGCTGACAAGCAAAAAGATGTCAAGTCGTACGAAGATCTTTCGCGTACTGCCAAGCGTGCGTTCGATATTCTTGAAACTCAACCAGGAGCAAACTTCGCCATGGGTACATGGTGGAATGCGATCAACGCTGTGACTTACATGACTGATCACGAGTTGTGCCGCAATGCCGACACTCGTATGCAGTCTGCTTGGTTCGGATATAACCAAGGTCGTAAAGTCAGGGCGATGAACCTAGCAATTGAAATGGCAGAGGTGGCGTGAGTCACCTCGGTATTATTACCGAACAAAGTTCTTTACGGATACCCATGAGTGTAGTACAATAACGTTTCTTTTGACTATTAGGAATTTATATTATGTTTAACAATCACGACGAAATACCTGCTCATTACCGCCGAATTATCTTAGTAGAAACTGGATATAAGCGCGTAAAAAATGTTCACCTTGATCTGTGTAACGAGATTATTGAGGAGCACCTTCAGTACGAAAAGGACATGGAAGAGTTAATGAATTTCGAACTACGGTTCAAGAAGCCTGGTTCTCCCGAAGTCACTGAAGTTTATAAGAAGGCGAAGGAAGCGTTTGCCCGACTTGATTTCGAAATGGATTACGATATCAAAACACCGATTGTCGCTTATGTTAAGCAAGCGGACCGAATCGTACGAGCGGTCATTAACGGTAAAGTTTACGAGGGCGTCCAGCGCGGCAAAATCGAAGTAAAACCCATGCCTCCGAAATCAGAGCGGTACGACACACACACGCTTTTCAACGGCGGAGCACGTTGCGACTGATTTCGCAAGAAACAGTTGACAATTGATACAAAATATGGCATAATATATACATCTTTATGTGAGAACATTATATGAATCATACCTTTGAAATGCTGGACGGTGTTCGTATCGTCCAGTCTAACATTAAACTAAAATGCGAGGATAAGATTGGTTCGTTCATGACTGACGATGACTACGATCTTCTCGTGAATACCGACACTGACTTTTATGCTCCTGCCTCGTTCGGCGATGTCCAGAACGAGGAAAACATCATATTTAAGTTTCGTAAAAATGTGTTTACAGATGAGCAACAGCGTGGTGCGTACGATGGTCTGGTAGGTGCGGCGACCCCGACTCAAAACCGTGGCAAAGCAGCAGGTCCCAAAGAGGGTCGACTGAACAACCGCGACTGGGTCACTGACGAGCAGTCCGAAATCCTACAATACTTCATCGACTCAACGACCAGTCTGCTGGACGACGACCCGATAGAAACGATTCGCCGCAAGTATTCCGGCAGTAATTCTGGGGCACGTGGTCTGGTCTGGTTACGCAGTCAGATCGCCGACGCTGGTTACAACTATGATACCTTCTTCGCCGATAAGGTTGATGAACTGATTGGCATGCCTCCGGAAGAGGCATCGAAGCATGCGTCATTCCTCAAGAAGTCATTTATCTCTGACACTACCTATGCGAATCAGGTACTATCCGGCATCGCTGGTTTCTTTGATCGCTATCCGCGTATCCCATACGGTCGCGCCACCTCTTACACTGAGAAAAATTACTCAACGTATGAGAAGTGCTATCCGTTCATGATACAACTCGCTGATAAGTTCAAGGAGATGCTACCTCTTCGCCATGGCATACAGGATCGTGAGGCAAACAAACTGGACTCACGCTTCCGCGTGGCAGGTGAGAAAACGCCATTCACTACGATTACCGTGAATAAGAACTTCCGTACTGCTGCTCACCGTGATGCGGGTGACCTTCACGAAGGTTTCTCCAACCTAACCGTGGTCGCCAACGATAAAGAGTGGCAGGGTGGATACCTTGTATTGCCTGAGTATCGCGTCGCGATTAACATTCGTCCTGGTGATCTGCTTCTGATTAACAACCACGACGGTATTCATGGTAACACTGAGATGCTTCCACCCGAGGGCAAAACGGTTGAGGAGATGGAGCGTATCTCGCTCGTTTGCTATTTCCGTGAAAAAATGCTAGAATTAGGTTCTCGGGAATACGAGAAGGCACGATATGATTATGTCGAGTCGCGTCGTAAGGATTCGAGTCACCCGCTCTGGCATAAACTATGGAACGGTGTCTCGCCGTCAATGTGGGATAATCAAGAGTGGTACGATTACCTTGATTCTGAACTTGGCGAAACTGCGCTACAGAAGTATCATCCCGAAGCATTAAGTAACAATTCGCTTGAAGAATTTTTTGTATGATATTAGTGACTGGAGCAAAAGGGTACATCGGCAAAGAAGTTACCAGAAGACTTACCGATGCCATCACCACAGACATTGAAGACTGGGACATCCGCGTCCCAGCAAAACTAATTTTCCCTAAAGAAATAACAACAGTTGTGCATCTCGCCGCTCTCGTGCGTGTAGGCGAAAGCGTCGATTGCCCCATAGATTACTATGACACCAACTTGAACGGAACTCTTAATGTTATAAAAGCATTCCCTGATGCTAAAATGGTGTTTGCCTCTACGGGGGCAGCATTCGATCCCACATCACCTTATGCTCATTCAAAAGTAATTGCGGAAAAACTTGTAAAAGACTGCTGTAAAGAGTATACTATATTCAGGTTTTATAATGTTGGTGGCGGTAATCCAACAAACCCTGAAGGATTACCAATGGCGATAAAGAAAGCAGAAGAAACAGGGAAGTTTACTATTTTCGGCGAAGACTATGATACTAAAGATGGCACCTGTGTCCGCGACTATATTCATGTTTCGGATATTGCAGATGCTATCGTGAATGCAGTCCACAGTCCTGCCGCCAATACTGATTATGAACCGCTCGGGTCCGGTAGATCGTATACTGTAAAAGAATATGTCGACACGTACCGGAGAGTACATGGTAATAAATTTGATGTGGTTTATGGACCTAGGAGGCAAGGGGACAATTCGATAAGCGAAGTCCCCTTCGTTTCTGAGTTCATAGAACCAAAAATGACTTTGGAAGATATTGTATGAATATATTAGTAACTGGTTTCACGCGTGCTGCATGCACACCTAACTTTCACGATAAGTCTCAGATCGGTCTCTGTACTGCGCACTACAGTTTCGTAGAGTGTATGCGGGATATGGGTCACACTGTTGAGCAACGCCCTGTAACAGCAGGTGAAGACCTCTCGGGATACGATAAGGTCGTGGTATTCTTAATGCACGTTTCACCGTATAACACCTACATGTATGGCGCATTATGGGCAATCGGTCAACGACCTGATGCACTACTAGCAATTGAAGACTGGCAATCCCCCAAGAATATAAACACATGGCGCAAGGATGTTGATAAGATCTTGGCGTCAATCACCAATGATTATTACGTCAACAATGTTGTATCTGAGAAGCGCCTAGATTCTGCATGGATGCCTACATTTAAGGAAGCGCTGACTACTATCGCATCAGGTACGCGTCCTGTGACTCTTCCTGCACACTTAGGCGGAGACTATAAGATGTTGTTCCCCGATTGGGAATCTGACAAAATCTTTAGTTGGTTTGCTCCCGCATATACTCTGCACCGAGTTCCGGAGACATCCCTGTTCGATGATCCGAAAGAGCGCATATTAAATTTTGCTGGATTGATACAATCAGAAACTGAGCGCTGGTTCAACAGAGTGACTGATGGTGCTACTTGGCCAGTCAAACAGTATGGTTCGCGTTCTAAAAAGCAGACTAGGTTGACCGAGCAAGAGATGGTTGGAGTATTCAACGATCATTGGGGTATACTCATGGCGGGTTACTGGCATGCAGGTTCAGGTTGGTGGCGCGCGAGACCTCAGCAAGTTGCTGACGTGGGTTCAATTATGATCTGCGAGGACAAAGAAGGTGCCGTGTTTGGCGAACCCTATGTTGGATTGAACTGTAAAATACTGCAAGAAATGAGCGACACGCAACTCGAAGATGTTGCTATTTCTCAAAAAGAAGCGTATTATAATAGTCAACCTATGGATAAATCCATTACAAGAAATCAGATTGAGGAATATCTTTCATGCGTCACCTAGTAGTCGGAGCGGGATTTGCCGGAGCAGTTTATGCGAGAGAGTTGGCGGAAACGGGTCATACAGTCACGGTAATTGATTCACGTGATCATATTGCAGGTAATGCGTATGATTTTGTTAATGAACATGAGATACGAGTGCATAAGTATGGACCGCACATTTTTCATACTAACAATATGCGTGTGGTTGATTGGTTGTCTCAATTCACTGAGTGGGTGGATTATCAGCATAAAGTTCTTGCGGAACATACCGACGGTGAACTGTACGTGCTACCCCCGAACCGAGACACTGTAGAGCGTATCGGTAAAGAAAATATTGTTGACGTTTTCTTTCGACCATATACGAAGAAGATGTGGGATAAAGATATCTCTGAACTGAACCCTAAAATTCTTGAGCGCGTTCCCGTAAGAGACGACGATAACGAATTATATTTCCCTAACGATTCGTTTCAAAAGATGCCGAAAGAAGGGTACACCGCAATGTTCGAGCGCATCTTTGATCACGAGAATATCAAAGTATCCCTTGGAGTTGAATTTGATAAGAGTATGGAAGCAGATTACGACCGAGTCTTTAACAGTATGCCGATCGACGAATATTACGAATACTGCTATGGAGAACTTCCTTACAGAAGCATAAAGTTCGATACGGTGACAATCCCTGAAACTAATCTATATGATACTGCAACAACTAACTTTACCACATACGATGGTCCAACGCGTGTTACCGAATGGAAGAACTTTCCCTTACATGGTGACAATGAGCGACTCACCACTCTGACATATGAATACCCTTGCGACTATCGTGATAATAACATGGAACGATACTATCCGGTCAAAGATATTGATGGTACCAATCAAGAGATATTCTTCAAGTACCAAGAGATCGAAAACAAAAAGGTTAGCTTTATCGGACGATGCGGCACCTATCAATATCTCGACATGCACCAAGTAATCAATCAGTCTCTGGTCAACGTTCGTCGACTAATCGGTAATATTACCGAGAAATAATTAAATTATTTTCACAAAAAACTTCTTACAAATCAATAACTTGCACTCCCTAAAAAACTCCTTGAAAATCAAGGAGTTGCGCCTTTACATTTTCCTGCTACCCGAGTATAATTCCTTATATTGAATTGATAAAGAAATAAGGAAATAGTTATGAAAAAATACACTGTGAAAGTTTGGGAAGAAGGTTGCGGGTCGTTTACGTTTACCGGCGTTGAAGCAAAAAACAGAAACGCTGCGTGTGAATCCGCAATATCGACTTATAAGATCTTTATGGAAGAGACTGAAATCAAAGGTCTAAGTGCCACCTGTACGCTTGAACTCGTCTAATGCAAATGTATTACGTGCAGTTTAAGGATAAACCAAGAGTGTGGATCACCGATATGGAGTTTACTTCTCTTGATGAGGCACTAGACTATGCTAAGTTCGAGGCGAAGATGTTCGACGCTATCGACACTCGGGTAATAGAAAAGAATAACGGCAAGGTGAATGTACTCGCCCTGCTTGAAGCAACAAGGAAATGATTATGAATTTTAAAACACTGGAACTGGTACACAAACGATTGCTCGAGAAGGCAGAGGATATGGATGTCGAGATCGAGAAGTACCGAACAGGTGAACTGGTGAACGACGAGCAGTATGGTCGGTTGGTTTACAAGCAGTCCGGAATCATGTCAAGTGTCCTTACCGTCAACGATATGATGAGTGAATGGATACGAGAACCGAGGCAGTCTTAATGCGGTTAATAAAGCTTTACATTATGTAATATTTTTAGTACAATGTTTAAACAGTTGAAAACTGTAACTTAAAAATTAATCCTGAAAGGAGATTCGAAAATGAATTACTCAGTAACTAAAATGACGCGTCGTCAAATCATCAAGTTAATCCGCCACGGAAAACTTAATCCAAATCCACTCGGTCAGCGTAATCCCGTCCCATCTCGAACGAAACCAATAGGAATCATCAATGCGATGATCGAAGGTTATTTCACAGGTGCTATGGTTTTTCGAGATATCCGCGAAGACGAAGAAGCGAAGAAGTTTTATCCGAATTACGACTTTCTTGTAATAGACGCCGGACACCGGTGCCGTGCTTTGGTTTCTTTCGACGACAACAAGATCGTTTCGAAATACGGTAAGATCTCAGAAATTGACGCCGACAGTTTCCTTGACACAGAGGAAACCGTAATCTCTTACAAGTGTACTGCGACAGAGGCGACTCAAATCTTCCGAACTATCAACACCGTTACAGAAGTAAATGAGATGGAAATGATCATGGCGAACGAAGATTCGCAGGTTGCTACCTTCATCCGAAAGCAGACCCAAGCATACCAAGAGTACAAGAACCAAGCGCACCCACTATTTGGTTGGAAGATCAAGCGTGGCACGGAAGATTTGCGAGTTCCATTAAACTTCTCGGATAATGGTTTAAATCCAAGGAGAGCGTGGGACGAACTCGTTGCTGTTCTCTTAGTTAAGTGTCTCAATGGTCAAAGGAATGTCGATGCTGGTTATCCGGTTATCTCGGCACTTGTCGAGGAAGACGAGGTGTTGAGTAAGACGGTAATGGCAAATGTAAAGACCGCATTAGATGCAGCGAAGAAGACGTTAAAGTTTGCTCGCAATAATCGTTATAGTAAAGTAACCTTCGGAGCATTCCAGATGGTCTACTTTGAATTGCTTGGGCAGGGTGCTCGTATCATCGACTTTGATGAGTTCTCTCGTCTACTTTGGAAAGCAAATGCAACTCTTGACAAGAAGTACAAGGATCTGGATGTGCCTATCTCTTCAGTCAAGAAAGGGTTTGGTGACGGAGCGAAGCAAAGTAAACTCGCGAATGAATATCTCGATCTGATGGGTGATTTAACAGGAGTTGTCAACTTCTCGGCAAGATCCGCTTCAATGAACGAGAAGTACAACGATCTGGCGTTAAAAGGTTTTATGAGCGCTGACGGTGAAGTTCTGGAATATAGCGATGCCGAATGGTCGCACACTGTACCTCATGCTGAAGGTGGAACCGAAGCAACGATGGAGCGCAAGTCTATGAATCACCTGAATCTGACCATGGCAGAGCAGAGGTTAATTCTTCAAAGACGCAGGTATCCAGCCAATGGCTTCTAAGCACTTCACCGAAAAGAACTGGGGTTCGTTATCTCAGTTGAAAGCATACTTCGACGCCCAGAAGGGGAGGGGACGAGAAAAAGTCCTCTCCTTTATTGGACATACCCTCGAAACAAACAAGGCGATCTACAAACTTGGTCCGGATGGGTTAATTATTGAAAAGAAATAAATAGTTGTTATTCTTTTAAAAGGACGACTATCATGAGCGAAATAACGCACGGCAGACATATAGCGAAAGCATTCACATGGAGAGTTCTCGGCACAGTCGACACCATGCTTATCGGTTGGTTTGTTACCGGCAGTGCTTCACTGGGTGTTGCGATCGGAGGAATTGAGGTTGTTACCAAGACGTTTTTGTATTATGCTCATGAAAGAGTTTGGTATAAACACGTTCGATTTGGAATAAAGGATTAGACATGCCGTTATTACAATCAAAAGACATGGGAACAAAGATTGCCAGTTCTGGTCCATATGCTGGCGAAACCCGCGATAAGATCTTCGAACTTAAAATCAAAGATGGTAAAGATTTCACGCTCGGTGCGAGTGAGCACGGTCCTAAAGTGAAGGGTGTTTCGTATGACTCAAAAACTAGAAAGTTTACTCACTATGACGCCATAAACAAAAAAGTCATAAAAGAAATTAGTTACAACAAGGTATTCAAAGACCCAGATTTTGGTGGTGGTCGTGGATCGGGCGGTGGTGCTGACGATACCAAGTACACCGAGTCTTTACAGTGTTATTACTGTGCGTATGTCTTCAACATAGCGAACAAGAAAATCACTCATGTTAAACCTGAAGAGTTAAAGAAAGCAGAAAGATTCGTTGATGCAACCGAAAGTATTGAGAGTTGTCGGAAGAATGGTCCGGCGAATTGGGAGACAACAGACGTCTACATTAAGACCGCCAACAGGTTGTTTGACGAGTATGGCAGAAAGATGATCTCGCCGGTTTACTTCCACCGTGGATCTAAATTCATGGACAGAGTCTATGCTGCTAAGACTGCTTGTCATAAGATTGACAAAAAATCTGAAACACCGCAAGCACCTGGATCGTTCTCTCACGATAAATGGAATCCTGGAGATATTTGGGCATCAACATTCCCAACCTCCGGCGATCCACTCAAAGAATCCGTTTCAAACTGGGGAGAGTTGAACCATGAAGTAGAGAAGTTGGCAAAAGAAGGTAAATTGCTTGGCATATCTCTAAAGAAGGTTACATCACCAAACGCGAATTATCAGCAATACAACGCCACAGGATCACCGGTTGCAGAATATACTTTTGGAACGTGGTCATATGGTAAGACCGGAGACTTCTTTAAGTCTCAAGACATATACATTAAAATTGCCACTAAGGAAGTCCAGTTCCGCACCTTTGGCGGTACGACTTCATGGCAGGGCGAGATTAAAGGCGCGTCTGCTGCTGGCGGTCGAATTGGTGGTGGTAACGTCGACTTCTATTGTAACGAAATATTCGGCAAAGGTATATACGGCGAATACGGCAATGAAGCAGGTTATCTTGCTGCTTTCAAAAGAGGAGAGGCGAACGGTGATTCTCAGAAAAGAATGTACAATCTTTACAAGAAATATAACTCAAAATCGTTGCCGATGCAACCGCTCATGTCGGAAGGTGACTTCATTAAGAAACTTTCTGAAATTCCGAAACTAAAGGAATATAATTTCAAGAATAGTAAAATGATTTGCTTAGAATTCTTAGACGTAATTCTATCAGGCACAATCGCACAGAGAAATCAACTAGCAACTAAGATGTTTCGGTATGCTGAATCTAACACCGATCAGTCCAGTTACTTCATCAAATTATACTAATAAATAGAACAAAGAACTATAGGAGGATGCGAAATGGCGCAATATCTAAAATCAAGGAGTAAACTACTCGGCAATAATAATGACGTCTATGAAGTCGTAATGATTGCAGATGAGAACGGAACTGTTGTAGATAGCGATAACCCACTACCCGTTTCAATCGGCGGTCAATCAATCAATATTACTGGACCGGTCACGATTCCTGGAGAAGTAGAAGTCAAGAACGATTCGGGTGATCCGCTTCATGTTGATATTACGGGCGGCACTGTTGAGGTGACTCAAGGTACGACTCCATGGGTTGTCTCTGCTATCACTGCTCCTATACTTCCTGCTGGATATGGACAGATACATAAGTTCGGTGCTGTACCTGCTATGAGTCAGGACACGAACGGAACAATATGGGATGAGAACGACACTATATATCCGTGGATAGCGATCGACGCCGGAAGCATCCTCACGATTAAGGTTGTGGAACCAAATAACGAAAACAACACAAGCACTGCGTTGTCTGGAGACACAGTAGAAATTCAGGGTCTCGACACCAACTATAATTTGTTGACCGAAACCGTGACAATATCTGGTAGTGCCGCAACCACAGTCGGTACATTCAAGCGCGTGTTCCGTGCGATCTTTCAAGACTCAGGGGTAACTGCAAACAGCAAGCGCATACTGATTCAAGCAGGATCAACGACTGTCGCTAAGATTCTCGAAGAAATTGGACAGACAATGATGTCAGTATACACTATCCCTGCTGGCAAGACAGGATACTTGCAGAGGTTAGATGTTACCGCGCAGGGCACAGCAACCGGAAGTTTCAAACTGTATGCTCGGGAAGGCGGAACTGGCGCCTTTGTGGTTAAACACATCTGTGAAGTCAACGGTGTTGGCGGACCATATCAGTTAGAGTATCCGGTCGCTCAAGCATTCCCAGAGAAAACCGACATAGATGCACGCATGCACACTCTCTCTAATAACGGCAGATACACCTGTACATTCGACATATTATTGGTTGATAATTAATGAAAAATTTCGCAGAATTTATTACCGAACAAAAGAATACTCATATGACTCACATCGAGGACAAAGTCCTATATGGTGGGGTCAGAGGTACGCGCGAAGCAATCAACGCTCTCCGCTCGCTACGTGATACCCTTGCCGGTAAAAAGGAAGGTTCGGTATCAGTTAAGTGGGATGGTGCTCCTGCAATCTTTGCGGGTACTGATCCAAGGGACGGTGAGTTCTTTGTTGCAAAGAAAGGTATCTTCAATGTGAATCCGAAGGTTTATAAGACTGCTGCGGACGTTGATGCGGACACTTCGGGAGATCTCTCTGCGAAATTAAAAGATGCGCTGCAGTATCTACCTGCGTTGGGAATTAAGGGAGTTATCCAAGGTGACTTTTTATTCAGTCGATCAGACCTCGAGAATAAAAGCATTGATGGTCAGGATTATGTAGTCTTTCACCCAAACACTATTGCTTATGCGATACCGACTGCTCAGGCATCTGAGGTAAAGAAAGCAAAGATTGGTATTGTTTGGCATACTACTTATACCGGTTCTTCTTTCGAAACGATGAAAGCATCGTATGGTGTTAATGTGGCAGGTCTAAATAAATCTAAGAATGTTTGGTCTCAGGATGCTATGTTACGTGATGCTCGAGGTGCTACAATGACGAGCGCAGAGACCGAAGAAGTAACTAGTATCCTCTCTTCCGCTGGCACTATGTTTAATTCTATATCATCTTCAACGTTAAGTCAACTAGAAAATAATCAAACGTTGGCACAGCATATCGAACAATTTAATAACACATATGTCCGAGCAGGTACGGTGATCACCAATACACGTTTACATACCACTAAACTCATTCGATGGATTAAAGCAAAGTATCAAAAAGAGATAGATGCTAGAAAAACAACGAAAGGAAAAACGGCACAGCAAAGAAAACTTGATGAACTACTCTCATTCTTTTCTACCGAAAATAAGGCGAGTTTGATCAAAATGTTCGAGTTGCAGAAGTTGATCGTCTTAGCGAAATTAAAACTTATAAATAAACTTAATAGCGTTGGAAAATATAAAACTTTTGTTAAGTCTGCTAATGGTTATAAGGTTACAGGTCAAGAGGGTTATGTAGCAATTGATACGCTTGGTGGTGACGCGGTGAAACTTGTTGACCGTATGGAATTTTCATACAACAACTTTTCGCCCGATATTTTGAAGGGATGGCAGAAACCAACGAGGAGATAGTGAAGTGGCAAATCCGCTTTCATTCAAGGATTTCTTGGCAGTAGACTATACGCCAGAAATGCCTGATCAGATTAGTTATAATGCGATGAAGCGCAAACGCGGTCGTATTGGAGAAGACGCGACGGACGAAGCATTAAGTTTCGCGGCGCGCCGAGCGCTCGGCCGAGCGATGATTAAAAATAAAGCAAAAATAAAGATGGGTCGTCGACGCGCAATGCAAAAGACAGCAACCCAAGACGTTATCATGAAGCGCGCACGCAAAGCAGCAAGAAACACCTTATTCAAAAAGTTCGCCAAGAAGGACAGGTCAGAAATGACGCCTCAGCGCCGAGCATCAATCGAAGACCGCATAAATAAGATGAAGGGTAAAGTCGATAAACTTGCTCGTAAGATGATCCCTCAAATAAGAAAGCGCGAGCGCGATCGTAAGTCCGCGAAGTAGGAATTATGTTATGACATTCGAAGCACCTTCATTCAAACAATACCTCGTCGAAGAAGAACGCGAAGTATTCTTTACATTCGGTAGAATGAATCCTCCGACTATCGGTCATGGTAAAGTGATGAATGCACTTTCTACCAAGTCGGGCAAGAACCCATACAAGGTTTACCTCTCCCAATCTCAAGATGCTAGAAAGAACCCGTTGTCTTATGACAGCAAGGTAAAGCATACGCGCAAGATGTTTCCAAAGCACTCCCGTAGCGTTATCCTTGACAAAAAACTAAGTAACGTCTTTGAAGTAGCGACAAGTCTATACGATCAAGGTTTCAATCGAATCACCATGGTGGTCGGTTCTGATCGTGTAACAGAGTTCGAGACGCTGTTAGCGAAGTATAACGGAACCAAGGCACGGCATGGTTTCTACAACTTCGAGCGTATTACAGTTGTTTCGGCGGGTGCGCGTGATCCTGATTCATCGGGCGTAGAAGGTATGTCTGCATCGAAACAGCGCGAAAACGCGAAAGAAAATAATTTTACTGCATTTTCTCAGGGCATACCAAATTCTATGTCGAACCCTGACGTCAAAAAACTATTCAATGATGTTCGTCGAGGAATGGGTCTCAAAGAATCCTCTCGGTTCAAGAATCATGTTGAATTAAAGAAAGTATCTGACCTTCGAGAGAAATATGTAGAAGGCGGTTTATTCGAAGAAGGCGACCGTGTTGTTATCAAATCAACAATGAAAGAAGGGCATGTCCATCGTCTTGGAGCGAACTATGTAATTGTTGCTCTAGATGAGGGAAGGGTCTCGCGTCAATGGTTAGATCAGGTTGAAAAGACTCAGCAAACCGTTGAAGAAGATACGCAAACAGATATCGCAAACTTCATAGACCGAATCACCGGCACTAAGAAATACAAACAAGCGATCCGTATCTTCCTTGATCTTCGAAAAAAGAATCCAAAGAATGCCGTCCAAAACCTGAGAAAAACTTCCCAGATGACCGGCATTGATGTTCGATCCCTAGACAAAGCATTTAGGGATATGGTGAAGAAAGGTCAGATGCCGAGTCATCTCCTTAACTATCCATCTTATCAGCGTGAAGAATACTCACCGCAGAAACACGAATGGGGTACGGACGCTTCTACAGCATACGCTAAGAAAGTGACTCCAGGACAAACTGAGGGCGCACGTCAAGATCCGGATATCAAAGACCGCAAGGGTACACAACCAGCGGCGTATCACTCCGGTCTATCCAAGGCGCAGAAGATCGCTCGCGACCGCCAGTTCAAGAAGCAGTCTAAGATGAGCGATAGTAATCCTGCTGCATATAAACCTGCTGCCGGAGACAAAACTGCTAAGACAAGACCTTCGAAATATACTACCGCATATAAGAACATGTTTGGCGAGAATGCTATTGACCGCGCAAAGAAAAAGATTGAGCGTGAAAAGGAAGTAGATAAAGTCAAGCATGATAGAATGATGGATCGTGCTCGAACCCTTAATGTTCGAAAGAAGAACAGAGAAACGAATCCAAACGAAGGCAGAACAGATCCTGTTGCAAAGAACCTGAATAAATATAATAAACCGGCGACTCACCGCGACCGTAAGAAAGACGACAAACGCGGATACGAGAAACATAAAGGAAAGGGAAATGAAATTTAAACAATTTGTTCTGGATGAAGATGCGTTGGCAGATAAGGCAGCAAAGTCTGGTATCTCTAAGGGAACGCTAAAAAAAGTATACAACCGTGGCGTTGCTGCATGGAAGACGGGTCATCGCCCAGGAACTACGCCGCAGCAATGGGGTCACGCCCGAGTGAATGCGTTTATCGTCAAGAAAAAGAAAGGTGGTTTGAACCACGATAAGGATCTAGCATGAAAACATTTTTTGAACTTAGAACTGAAAGCGTAGCGACAGATTATGTTAATAAGGATCGCGACGCTCACGAACCTTCTTATAGAAAAAAGAATTCTATGAGCGATTTGAAAAAGGCATCATCCAAGGCAGCGAAGAAAGGTGTTGGCGGCGATGTCGCAGTGGGTCAAGCACAGAAGTTTCAGCAGAAGAGACGACTCGCAAAGGGTCAATCTTTGAATAAGAGAGCACCCCTGCCAGAGGAAAAATAATAATGAGTAAAACTAAGAAACCGCGTAACAAGAAAATGTCTCAGGCAAAGAAAGAAAAGTTACAGCAGTCTACTGGTTTACAAGACAACAAATTAAATTTAAATGGTTCCGGATCCGCGAACTTAAAAATGATTAACACTAACCGCGCACAATCAAAGGTATTTCGCGGCGCATCAAGAGGAAGTTAAAATGTCGGCACAAGATAAGTTAGACCGGAGCGCAGCGAAACACGGTTTGGGTTCAGATGAGCGTAAGCGCAAGATTCAGAAGGCGAAGGATTTCTTCAGCAAACCTGTGCCGACATACAGCAAGGACGAGTTGCGTAAGATGGGTCATCCAGTTGAAGCATATAGCAAACCTACACAGGCAGAGATTGATGCCGACAAGAGAAAAGACGGTAAGAGTAAAGATTCTTCAACAAGGTATCGTGACCTGAAGAAGAAGATGTACGGTAACGCAATGGGCGGTCTTAAAAAAGAAACGTCAGGGCAAGAGTTCACCGCAGTACCAGTAAACACTGCGGGTGATGTTAGCGGCGGCGATCGTAAGTCAATTGAGAAATTATCTGCTATGATGCAGAAGCGTTCAAAGGATATGCGTCAGAGAGAAGATTGGAAAGCAGAAATGCGTGAGTCACTCGATGAAGCGTCTGCAACAAATGTTAATAAGATCAGATCAGCATATAGAGACTTCATGAAAAAGAAGGGTAAAAACTTCGAAGATGTTGCTATGTCGTTGACGATGATTTCGAACCGCATGACGAGCGATTCCCCCAAGGCAGAAAAGATTGTAAAGACCGAAGCGAGTAGAATCCAAGGAATCGTTAGTGCTACCTTCAAAACAGAAGAGGGTAAAGAAATACGAGACCTTCTTAAGAAGCATGGACTCTACAGTCCGACAGGTAGCGCAAACTACGCGATCTTAAAACTGACATACGAGTCAGTCGAACTTGACGAAAACAAGGTCTTCTTCGTCAAGGTAGGCGATGGTCGTGATAGTATGACTGTTAAGACCAAGGCAAAAAATAGTCGTGAAGCATTGAAGAAAATGCGCGCCGAACATCCAAAGGACAGAGTGTCGTTAGATATTAATCAAAAACAAGGGAAATCCGCAGGTACATTCGAATCATCTTTGCCAGCACACCTCCAGGGAATTATCGGTAAAGACGGAAACATTGACGCTAAGAAAGTTAAAAAAGATCCAGTACTCAACAAGAACAAAACTAAAGTTACGGATGTGACTCCAACGGGTTATGGACCTAAAGAAGCAACAATGGCAGACCGTGCAGTACTGAAGGCAGTCCGGATCGCAAAGGATATGGCAGGGAACCATACTGGTGCTTCTAAGCGCATCGAGAAGATGAAGAAAGGTTTATCTGATCACCCTAAAGTAAAGAGTGCATTACGGTTGGCGAACGAGTCGGTCTCAACTGCTGACAAGAAACCACAAAACTACCGTGACCCAGAAACAGGCAAGTTGAAGACTCGCATGGTTCCGGTCGACAAAGATGTTGTTCGCGGTAACGATGTTGCGAAGGTTGTTAAGAGAAAGAAATTTAAGGATGTCAGATAATGAAATCTTTCAAAGCACACTTAGAAGAAAGCGTCGATGCTTGCTGCGAAGCGTGCAACGAAGAATTAGAATTAACTGAAGCAGAGTATCAGGGCAAGAAGGTTACTCTGAATAACCCTGTTCGCGGCGGTACAAAGAAGTTCTATGTCTTTGTTAAGAACGAGAAGGGCAATGTCGTTAAGGTTTCATTTGGCGACCCGAATATGGAAATTAAACGGGACGATCCAGCACGACGCAAGTCGTTCCGCGCTCGGCATAACTGTTCTGATCCAGGTCCAAAATGGAAAGCAAGATATTGGTCTTGTTATCAATGGAGATCAGGAGCGAAGGTAGATAGTTAATGTTTCGGTTCGCTCAATACATTTCAGAAGATATAAAAAGAGAGCAAGAACTTAACGGTAGAAAGTTTTCCGTGTCTTATCATGTGGAACCAACCCCATCTCAAAAGAAACATATAAACAATATATTCGTACCGTATGCTCAAATGTATACAAAAGATGGGTATGACGTGACCGTTCGTTCTTCGCGGCATATGGGTCGTGAGTCAAGGTTTGTTTTGTTTAGAACGAAAGGCGGCAAAAGTCAACCGATGATCGACAAACTTATAAGTACCCACGGAAAAATTAAAGACGCTTAAAAATAAAAGCGTATAAATAAAACAACTGTTTGAGGTTTACTAGTAAGTAGAGTTATCTACTTCACTTGACAATGGTTTTCGTCAGGATCAAGCGTTACTTGACAAAAAATTAATGGATCAATTGGAGGGCATAATGTCTACAACAGATTACGGCGAACAGATTGTTCGTTTAGAAGAAAAAAGTTCGGAACGACTTGATCGTATTGAGCAAAAGATTGATAAACTTGCGGATGTAATTGTACAGATTGCAAGGGTAGAAGAAAAGATTTCAGATTTAGAAATCAGAAGAGAAGAGCAACATCAAAGGGTCAACAACCTATCAAAAAAGATTGATAATATCGACACTCATGTTACTTCTCTTGTTGAAAAGGTCGCGACAATGCAGAAAGTTGGGTGGTTGGTATCCGGCGTATTTTTCGCTGGCGTTGGTTCCCAAATTTCGCAATTACTTTAATTGGAGAATAAAATGAGCAACGAATACATTAAGATGATCGAAGAGCGTTTGCTCGAGATGCGTGAAAAAGCGAAAACGCTGTCACCTGCACAGAAAAAACATCTTGACAAAGACGATGATGGAGACATTGATTCTAAAGATTTTGACATGCTTCGAAAGAAGAAATCTGAATCTGCAGAAAAAATGACACCTTGTCCTAAGTGCGAAGGTTCTATAGAAAATCATGATCCCGAATGTCCTAGCCACCCAGACAATAAGGGCGGTGACTCTAAGGAAGAAGGTTGCGGCGACTACAGCAAGAAGATGAAGAAAGAAGAAGTCGAGCAAGTTGATGAACTGAAAAACAGTACTGTTAAGAGTTATGTAACCAAGGCAACAAAAGACCGCAACGTGAACAAAGCGCATGGTATGAGTCACGCAGACAGTAGTCAGACATTTAATAACTTTGGCGATGGCAAAAAGAGCGACTCGGAATTGAAGAAAGCCAACAAGAGATTCGCCAAAGCCGATAAACGTCAAAGCGGTCTTGATCGAGCTAAAAAGAGATACAACGAAGATGCTGAGCAGGTTGTATCTGAGCAGTGGGGTTTCGGTGAAGTAATCGAAACAACTGAAAATGGTCTGAATGTCTATTTCGAGCATGGCGTAGAGTTTAACGTTCCTGCCGAAGAATTGACATTCGTACAAGAATCTGCAGATAGAGCAAAGCACTATAAAGGTGCTACAAAACCTGAGACAATGTTAGACAAGTATAAAGGTGCTGGCGCTAAGAAGATGGCGACAGACAATAATGTCGATAGTCCTAAAGAAGCAGAAATTACTCCTGAAGAAGAAGGTCATCAAGACGCAGTTAAAGCGGGCAAGGTTACTAAGCAAGCACCTACACGCGGCGGCGAACCCCGTAAAGGCGATCTAAAGATTGTTAATCCTGTAAAAGAAAACTATCGAACTCTTGCGACGAAAGGCATGGGTGCTGAGACTAAGAAGTCTATCAATGTTGGACGTCAGGTAGACTATTTCCACCCGTCGAATGGCGATAAGAAGCAGGGAACAATCACTAAGATTCATGCTACTGGATACCACGTTAAAGATGATAACGACGGTAAGACGCATAAGTTCGACTTTCACGATAGAGCAAAAGCAAAAGGTCTACTCTAGTCATGACTGAAGAAACCAACCCAACGACTTTCCATCCTGCGGATAGTAACGGGGATGGAAAGGTTTCCAAAGCAGAGGAAACGCTGTATCTCGAGTTTCGCCGTAAGGAACTCGAAGATGCAGATGCGATGCGCGATGCACAACGAAACATGACATGGTTTGCGTTGGGTGGTCTATTGCTTTATCCTTTCGCGGTTGTTGCTGCAGACTACACTGGTCTCGATACTGCATCTAAGATACTCGGTGATATGGCGCCAACTTATTTTGTCGCTGTTGCTGGTATCGTTGCTGCTTTCTTCGGAACACAAGCATACGTTAAAGGAAAATAGTTCAAATTATACTTCTTGTTCCGTAATAGATATAAGTGTATCTAATAATAATAACGGGATAATGCTTTACTATGAAACTATTTCAATCACTCACCGAAAAGAACTTCGAATTATATGCAATTCGGAATTATTATAATCCGGTTTGCGTCGACGAAGATGAGTTTTACGACGATTTAAACAGATTCAAATATATCAAGAGACTCTTAACACGATATAAAGAGTCCGACTCCCCTGCTGTAAATCTTATGTTGAACCATATTGTAATCATCTTAAACGTCTTTGGCATCGAGGCGGGAATTAAAATGCTAGAATTTAAGATAAAGAAAGAAGACTGGAGTGTAATTAAACCCTTTCTAATTTATTTAAAGGTGATCAATAATACTAAATACGTTGGAATACCAATGGACCCACTGATTGTGGAAGGATTGAGGGAACTGTAATGTCATTAGCATCAAGAGCGGGAGACCTTTATTACTCATTTAGATTCGTCAAGTTGCTAGTAACACCTTTCAAAGATACCGATGCATTTAAACTCGGAATCATAGATGAGAAAGGTGACAGAATCAAAAGTAAAAAGATTTCCAGTGCCGAAGAAAAGTCCGCGTTTACTACTTTTCATCGCCTCGCATATAATATCAAGAAACTCTTGGAGAAGATTCCAGGTGGTCAATCACGTCTAGCATCATATGCTGCCGCACTATTTCTTTTGAAAGAAAAATATGAACTATCAGATTCTGCTGTTCAAAAGATCGTCGAAAAGTCAGGATTGGAATCCTTAGATTTTCTCGCCGAGAAATCGGAATGGTATGTCTTGGAAGATAAGCAACTGTCACCTGGAGTTTATAGACTTCGCGAGAGTAAACTCGAATCTTTCAATTGTCAAGAAGTCGGTCGTCCAAAGGACAAAATTAGAGTAAAGGGCGAAGCATATCCAGTCGGTCAAATGTTCGGTTTGGATATATATGAAGCGACGCATATTAATACCAATCAACCGATTTATATAACAGTCGGAGAGATATACAAATGAAACCATTTAAAGAATTCTCAGAGAGTCTAAGAAAGGACATTGCAAAATTGTCCAGTAAGTTTCCAGAAAGATCGAAAGTTAAGACGAAGGATGGAAAGTCAGGAACTGTTGTGAGTGTCGGTAAAGACTTCATCAAGGTCGCTCATGGCAATCGTATGAAAGATTATCACCCTTCTCACCTGACTAACGAAGATGCTATGACATCAGCAGACGCTGGTATACCGCAAGATACGAAAGACATGGGTCCAAAGAAAAAGAAATATAAGATTCTTACACGCGGGTTTATTGAAGTGGCAGGTAAGAGAAAGCGCGTGTCAAAATGAAATATATCCTATCATCATTAATTTTTATTATGATGAGCGGTTGTGTTGCTGTTTCACCTACACTTGAATCCCAAGAAGATATTGTAACAGGTCAAATTTACTATACTATCGGACTTGTTGCTAGTTATCCTAAGAAGAAGTTCATGACTCCAACGGAGTGGGATACATACCATAAAGCGCCAGATAGTCAAAAAGAAGCGTTGTATAGATCATATAAGGAGCGAGAAGAAATTGAAGAAAATTGGGAAAACTTTATCGAAGATTGCATCCTATTATTCACACTTGATTGTTAAACTCTGGAATTTATTCTTAGATCTATTCAAATCCGAATATGAAATCGTTATCTGGTTTAGTAAAGAATCAGAATACTATGATACTACTGTATCCTATGAGAAATTCAATTTCAAGCGCATCGATAAATTATCTTCTCGGCATATAAAAGGTGTGCTGACTAGCGGACATAAATACGAAATACGAACAAAGGAAGAGTTTAATTACAAAATTAAAAAGGTGAAATGATGGGAATGTTAAAAGCGCTCCCGCTAATGATCGCATTAGCAATGGGCGGATATATGTATCACAATTACGTGGTTATGGAAAAGGATAAGATCATCGCTCAATTAGAGACAAACTATGAGCGAGCAAGAAATAATGTAATTCGATTAGAAACAGCATTGGAAGTTTCAGAAGAAAGTCGAATTCGTACCGAAGAAAATGCTGCGCGACAGCAACAAGCAATCGGACAGTTGACTGAAAAGAATAGCGAACTCGCTCGAGTTCGAGACGATTATCTCCAAGTGTTTAAGAGTCACGACCTAACAAACCTTGCTAGAGTAAAACCTGGATTGATCGAACCTCGTATAAACCGAGGAACGAAGAAAGTATTTGAGTCGATAGAAAATGATAGTCGGGAGGTGCAAGATGCGGGTTCTTAATATTGTTTTACTCAGTTTGATGACAGGTTGTTCTTTGTTGCAACCACAACCAATAGTTCAACCAGAACCAATCATCAAGACTGTAACGAAAGTTGTTCCTCTGGAAATTTATCAACCACCGTTGCCAACAGAAATAACTCTCTCAGAGGTTGACTTCTTTGTGATTACCGAGAATAATCTAGAAGAACAGATTGAGAGACTCGAGAAACTTCAGGGTGGATCATTTGTTATCTTCGCCATGACTCCTCAAACGTATGAGAATATGGCATACAACCTTCAAGAGATTCGACGATACATAGGACAACAAAAAGAAATTATCATCTATTATCGAGAAGCGACGACTCAAGATGAAGATGGTCAGACGACCCCCGAAGATTGGATCGAAAGAAACAATCAAAAAGTTGAAGAACAACAAAAATAAAGATTGACAAAATTGTGCACAAAGCGTATGATTGTTAATCTTAGAATGAACACGTGAGTATTTAAAATGTCAATAAGAATTAACAGAGCGCGAGATGCGCTTCTCACCGACTACGCGGTCGGTATGCTCAAAGACTTCTACATGTTAGAAAGCGAATCATCCCCGCAAGAAGCGTATAAACGAGCGAGTATCGCTTGGTCGAAGTACAAAGGAGAGTTTGATGAAGGATTATCTGAGAGACTGTATGAGTATGTTTCTAAGAAATGGTTTATGTTCGCATCCCCAGTTCTTTCTAATGCGCCTTCTAGTTCTACTAAAAAGAAAGGACTACCGATTTCATGCTTCTTGACATATGTCCCTGATACCGTTGAAGGATTAATCAGTCACTCTTCTGAATTGCGATGGTTGTCTATTTTTGGAGGCGGCGTTGGTGGTCACTGGAGTGATGTTAGAACGGTCTCTGACGTCGCTCCTGGACCTATTCCGTTCCTCCATACCGTTGACGCGGATATGATTGCATACCGCCAAGGCAAAACTCGAAAGGGTTCGTACGCCGCTTATCTAGACGTATCACACCCCGACATTATGGAATTCCTTAACATGAGGATTCCGACCGGAGACGTTCAAAGAAAGGCATTAAATCTGCATAATGCGATCAATTTATCAGATGAATTTATGCAGGCAGTCATTGATAATAAAGAATTCGATTTACGAGACCCGAAAGACAATGAAGTAAAAGACTCAGTGAATGCTCGTAAACTATGGGAGCGAATCATTGAGATTCGTTTCCGAACTGGCGAACCTTACCTAAATTTTATTGACACCGCCAATAGAGACATGCCGCAGCACCTGAAGGATTTGGGTCTAAGGATTAATGGATCTAACCTTTGTAATGAAATCCATTTACCCACGAACGAGGATCGGACTGCGGTATGCTGCCTCTCGTCATTAAACTTGGAGTATTACGATGAATGGAAGGAAACAAATATTGTTCGGGATCTTATTAGGATGCTCGATAACGTACTTGAGTTCTTTATTGAGCACGCACCTGACGCAATCGAGCGTGCCCGATATTCCGCAATTCGCGAGCGGTCAATCGGATTGGGTGCGATGGGGTTCCACTCACTCCTCCAAAAACATGGAGTTGCATGGGAATCTGACAAAGCGGGTGAAATTAATACAGTTGTATTTGGACACATCCAATCTGAAGCAATCAAGGAAACAGAACTGCTCGCAGAAGAGAGAGGTGAATGCCCTGATGGTGTTGGTACTGGAAGAAGAAACTCCCATCTTATGGCAATTGCCCCTAATGCTTCCAGTGGAGTCATCCTGTCTACTAGTCCATCAATCGAACCATTAAAGGCAAATGCATACACCCACAGAACCAGAGCAGGATCTTTCCTCGTCAAGAACATTTACCTCGAAAGTTTGTTACAGTCAAAGGGCGAAAGTAATGAATCGAATTGGACTTCGATCATAACAAACAAGGGTTCGGTTCAACACCTACCATTCCTGACGGAAGGTGAGAAAGCAATCTTTAAGACGGCACAAGAACTTGATCAGAATTGGGTCGTTCAGCATGCAGCAGATCGACAACAGTTTATCTGCCAAGGGCAGTCGGTCAACCTATTCTTCCCTGCTGGTGCGCAGAAAGCATATGTGAATAAGGTGCACTTGAAGGCGTGGCAAGGCGGTCTCAAGGGTCTCTATTATCTTCGTACCGAATCTAAGTCACGAGCGGAAAACATCTCTGAGAAGGTCGAGAGGGTTGCTCTGCAGGACGATCAAAGAACTATCGTATATGGTAAGGCAAACTGCCCATATTGTCAGTTAGCGAAGGACGAGTTGACTCTCCAAGGTATGCCATACGACTATATTGACCTCGAAGAAATCGGTAAATCTGCCGCCGAAGTGACAGGCAGAAAGGTTAAAACAGTTCCGCAAATATACCTCTCCGGAACCTATATTGGGGGTTATGATCAACTCATGAATTACCTAAATAACTCGCCCCAAACAGAAACCGAAGACAACGAATGTCGTGCATGCGAAGGATAAAAACTCTATGTCACTTTTAAAATTTTCAGAAACATACAAACCGTTCAAGTATCCATGGGCGGTCGATCTCGCTAAGAAACACGAAGAGATCCATTGGATTGAAGATGAAGCAGAATTGAGTGAGGATGTACAGGATTGGAAAACAAAATTAAGCGGAGATGAGAAAGAGTTCATTACTCAGGTTCTCCGTCTTTTCACACAGTCGGATGTTCAGGTGGGCGAGAACTACCATGAACTGCTGATTCCGCGTTTTAAAAATAATGAAGTGCGTAATATGCTCTCTTCATTCGCCTCCCGAGAGGCGGTACACCAGCGCGCATATGCGTTGTTGAATGACACCCTAGGATTGCCGGACGAGGACTATCACAAGTTCCTCGAGTATAAAGAGATGGCGGATAAGATTGACTTCATGAAGGAAGGTGACTGTAATAGTCTCACTGGTCTTGCACTCGCGCTCTCTCAATCCGTATTCAACGAAGGACTGTCAGTGTTTGCATCGTTTGTGATGCTTCTTAACTTCCAGCGTTTCGGTAAGATGAAAGGCATGGGAACAATTGTCGAGTGGTCTATCCGCGACGAAACTTTACACGTACAAGGCAACGCCAAGACGTTCCGAACTCTTTGCGACGAGCATCCACGTATCGTAAATGATGAACTTAAATCTAAGATATATAAGATGGCAAAGGATGCAGTTGCACTTGAAGATAAGTTCATTGATCTAGCATTTAATGGAAACGAAGTACAGGGTCTGACAAAGCAAGAAGTTAGAGACTATATTCGCCACATTGCTGATCGACGTCTACTCCAATTGGGACTGAAACCAAAATTTAATCAAAAGGATAACCCACTTCCGTGGTTAGACTGGGTGTTAAACGGTGCGTCTCATGATAATTTCTTTGAGAAGCGAGTCACCGAATACTCAGTTGTCAGCATGGAAGGCGATTGGGGTTGGGGAGAAGTTGCTTGCTAGAATACGAATACGAACATGAGTGTCCTGTCTGCGATACGACAGTGACACTTGTTGTTTTCGAATGCGAAGAACCCCCAACACATTGCCCTATGTGCGGTTCTCCTAGCGATACGCAGTGGGAAAACTGATGTATGACGTGGTACTATAACGGCGAGGTCTTTGATCCGTCCGAAGAGTTTTTAAGCGATTATGTCGGGTTCGTTTATTGCATCACCGATCAATCTGGAAAGAAATATATCGGGAAGAAATTCTTCTGGTCTGTCCGAAGACTTCCGCCTCTCAAGGGTATGAAGCGAAAAAGAATCAAAAAGTCTCAGTCTGATTGGATGAAATACTACGGGTCCAACGAAGAACTCAAATTACTTGTTGAAACTAACGGTCCGGAATCGTATACTAGAGAGATACTAAGATTGTGTGAGACAAAGGGGCAATGTTCCTATTTCGAAACAAAGGAACAGTTCGATAGAGGAGTGCTTTTGTCGAACGATTATTACAACGAATTTATTGGATGTAAGATACACTCAAAACATTTAGGAAATTTGAACGGTGATTAGTGAAGAATACAAATGCATTTTTGTGCACGCAAACAAATGCGGTGGTTCTTCTATAGAGAAAACGATATGGAATGTTCCGGCGAATCGAGGAGGCGCTGATCACCGATTTCCTGCGGACTATGTCGACCAGTTGGGTTTAGAGACTTGGGAAGATTATCTCACCTTCGGATTCACGCGTAATCCATGGGCGCGAATGGTGAGTATCTATCATGGTCGAACGCAACTTCGAGGTAAGAGATTACCAGACTTCGACAAGTGGATTCGACAAGAAACAGCAGTCCCTCATCCTACCGGAAACCTGAGAAGAAAGGATAATAAAATTGAGATCCGCACACAATATTCTTGGTTCCATTATAACGATACGCCATTAGACTTTATTGGTCGTGTTGAGACATATGAACAAGATTTCGAGAAAGTAAAGGAACTTGTTGGTCTGCCCTCGGAAATGAAGTTGGCGCATGCAAATGCTTCGGTGCACGATCATTACAGCACATATTACTCAGATGATACTCGCGATATGGTACACGAGTATTTTAGAAAGGATGTAGAAAGGTTTGGATATTCTTTCGAGAAACCTTTAAGTTAATATTTACTATATAATTGTAACGGCAAAAAAATGATGGAGATTTAATATTATGGCACTGACGCATAAATTGCAAGTGTTTGAGATTCTTGATAAAGCAGTAAAGGCGAAGAATCGCGAAGAACGAATTAAAGTATTACAGGAAAATAATATTATGCCTGTGTTGGATATCCTTAGAGGAACATTCGACGAAACCATCCGATGGAACATTCCGGATGGTACTCCACCGTACACCCCAAATGAAGAGTCGTCACCACCTTCGACGCTTTTGAGACAACACCTTAATTTTAAATATTTCGTGCAAGGTCTTCGCGAGAGTAATTCTCTCAATAAGATCAAGCGCGAGAAAAAATTCATTGATTTACTCGAGTCTGTGCATCCACGTGATGCCGAACTCGTTATATCGATGATTAACAAGAAGAGTCCTCACCGATACATTACTAAGAAATTAGTCCAAGAGGCATTTCCTAGTTTGATCCGTGAGTAAATTTTTGACAATAGTGAATTAAATTAATCCGAAGGAGGCACAACCATATTTGTAATGAGTCTATAATAACCAAGCAAACAAGGAGCAACCTATGGGAGCATTTTATCAGTTACAAAGACTGAAGAAAGATTCGAAAGAACTTGGACATTATATTCACAAATTAGAAAAAAGGGGGAATGTCAATAAAGCACATAAACTTGCAAAGAAACAAGACTTTTTGCGTAGTGCTATATCTGACGTTGAATCTCGATTAAGGGGGTGATCCTATCTGGACCTGTCCCCTTTCGAGGGGACTTGTTCTTACTTAAATATGGAAATCGTTTGTTATGCCAACATACAGTATACGAAATATTAATACCGGCGAAGAAAAAGAAACAATCATGTCTATCTCTGAAATGGAGAAGATGAAAGAGCAAGGTGAGTGGAAAGTTATCATTGGTGCGCCAAAAATAGTCACTCACGTTGGATCAGTACTGGGAAGAACTTCCGGAGACTGGAAAGACAAACTGAAACAAATCAAACAAAACTCAGGCGGCAATACTGGTCTCTCTTCTGAAAAGAAGAGAAAATATGGATTCGCAGATAATTCGATAAACGACTGATGAAAACTAAACAACCTCAAACGGCATCAATGAATATTCGCATTGATGACCTCAGCACAATTCAACCTATTACCGATAATCAGCAACTAGTTTTCGATGCGTGGAGGGACGGAGATCACCTCGCATTAATCGGAACTGCAGGTACGGGTAAAACCTTCTTGGGAATGTATCTCGCTCTAGAGGAGATTCTGGACCGTTCAACGTCGTCTGAGAAACTGATCATAGTACGCTCAGTTGTTCCGACGCGAGACGTTGGATACCTTCCAGGATCCCTCGAGGAAAAACTCGAGGCGTTCACTGGTCCATACCGTTCTGCCGCAGCAGAGATGTTTGAAGACAATAAAGCATACGAGAAACTAATTCATAACGAATATCTCTCGTTTGAATCTACTTCTTACATTCGCGGCATTACCTTTGATCACAGCATCATTTTGGTCGACGAATGCCAGAATCTAAATTTCCACGAGCTCGATTCAGTAATTACTCGAGTCGGGGAAGGAACAAAGATTATTTTCTCAGGCGACTATCGCCAAACTGACTTTAAGAGCGACAGAGATAAGAAAGGAATAAATACTTTTTTACAAATATTAGATCAGATGAAAGACTTCTCAGTTGTAACCTTCTCATGGGAAGATATTGTAAGAAGTGATTTCGTCCGAGACTACATAATGACAAAGGAGTTTATGGGACTATGAATAAAGAAAGAGTTTTCGAGCAACTTAAAATCGACGAAGGTGTGAAATATGAAATCTATCACGATCACCTTGGTTATCCAACATTCGGAGTCGGTCATCTAATCGTTAAAGATGATCCTGAACACGGCGAACCAGAAGGAACTGAGGTTTCTGAAGATCGCGTCTGGGAAGCATTTGAACGCGACCTACACATCGCGGAGAACGAGTGCGTCGAATTATACAACAATAAGTTCTTGTTATGGCCAGATGAAGTTCAAGAAGTCTTGGTTAACATGATGTTCAATATGGGTCGCACTAGACTTTCGAAGTTTAAGAACTTCCGCGCAGCACTCGAAGACAAAGATTGGAAACGTGCTGCAGTAGAAGGTCGCGACAGTCTCTGGTATCGTCAGGTAACAAACCGTGCCGAAAGATTAATGGTAAGGTTAGAACAAGTTTAAAGTTAAGGAAATGAGATAGTCAATCATGGCAAAGTACACCCGTTATGATCCGCGCAACAAAAAGAAAAATCGTCAAAAAGATCAAGATTTAGATCGCTTATCTAAAAAACAAAGAAAGGTTCAATTCTACGAATCAGAAATAGTAGAACAAGACATTTCTAAATTAATTAAGGATTTTAGATGACGACTAACGATGTTTTAATTATATCTCTTGTTATTTCTTTGGGATATACGCAATACAACCTTTGGGTCGTCAGAAAGCAACTTGAACTCTTGAAAAAGAGTCTTGATGAATTGAGAGATTAAAATGAAAGTATTAATGTATCAAGTTTGTATTGGTAAGGCGGCAAACTCTAAACTCTACAAGCATTGTATCCAGAGCGTTGCTGACTATTGCGAGAAGCATGGTTTCGATCACGTTGTTCAACGTACACCGAAACTGTCTATCAAACCTAATGTATTTCGTACAAACCGAAGCAAAGAATCGTACGAGAAACATGGCGGATATCTACCGATCTACGAGAAAGAACAGGCGTTTTCTTATCTTGGCGAATACGATCGTATCGCTATTATTGACGCAGACATTTACATCCGACCAGACTCCCCGAGCATCTTTGAAGAGTTCGGCGACGAGCATGCCTTCGGTGCTGTCAGTGAGCGTGAGATGCCAATTACAGCGCAATATAAAGGTAAGATCACAAACTACTCGATCATGCAATATAAGACTCTACATCAACCCGCCAAAGGTGTTGATTTCAAACCGAATAATTTAGGTTTTGAATTCTATAACATGGGTATGATCTTATTGAATTGCGAGAAGTTCTTGCCATACACCAAGGGACAAACACCAAAGCAATTCATAGAACGTACAGAGTTCTCGGATTTCGTCGATGGTATGGGTGCTTGGAAATGGAGCACAGACCAGACTCTTTTGAATTACTTCTTAAAGAAATATCAAGTCCCGACAAAACACATGTCGGATAAGTGGAATGGATTATTCACCGCCAATACTAATATCCAAGACTGTCACTTCGTACACTTCTTCTTAAAGGATAAACTTCCGGAAGCAGGTGAAAACGTAGAAAAATTAATGCAGGTAATCTCATGATCAAATCAATATTCGTGCACATCCCTAAGTGCGCAGGAATGACAATACGAAGAAGTCCGCAACTCGCTAACAAGATCATCGTGGGTACTTGGGACAATCATGTAAGTCGTGATTATACTAGGGCAGTAAAAGCGAAGATGGATTCGATCGGAGACCATCATGGTTTCGAGCATGCAAGGTGGAGAGACTACAAGGCAGAACTTCGAACGATGAACAGTGCATTTGCTATTGCGCGTAATCCGTGGGATCGAGTTGTCTCACGATACTTCTTCGCCAAGAAGGTGACGGAAGTAGAGAAGAAAGAACCAGTCGGCAAACATAAGATTGATTCGTTCGAGCATTTTCTCGAGAGTCGTTTCGACTGGGGCGGTCAGGATTATATGTGGCACCGTGCTATCCGTGGATGGTATCCTACAACCGATCACGTCTGTGACGAAAACGGCAAACTCCGTTGTCATATGCTACGGTTCGAGAACCTCAACGAAGACCTCTGCTCTTACTTCAGCATCCCTGCTATGTCCCGTGCCCGTAATGTTACCGGTTTGAACGAAGGGACTTACATGGACCTCTACACGCCGGAGACAATACAGATCGTTGCTGATTGGTATAAGTCGGACATTGATATGTTTGGTTTCGACTTTGATACAGGTGCTCAGAAAAATTACTGGCAATTCTGATGATCTATATTGTCTCATACCCCAAGTGTGGGAGAACATGGTTCCGTAAACTCATAGAAGTGTATGAGAAAAAAACTGGTACTAAATCTAGAAAAACGACTTTCACACACATCGGTTTCGGTTATGAAGGAAACAGCAAACTCAGAAACGAAGTGACGAGTAAAGGCGAAAAGGATGTGTTGATCAACATTTCTAGAGATCCTCTGGACGCATTGGTATCGTATTACCACGATGCTCTTGCCCGAGGGAAACAAGGTTCCATGACAAAGGCAAAAAAACTCGGCATAGATAAGTTTTGTATCGAGCAAACAGACGACTATCTTGAATATAAAACCTTCGAGGAAGAAATCAAATTTGATTGTTGCCTCTCATACGAAAGAATGATCAATAATACATTCAAAGAAATACTTCCAGCGTTCAAGATTTTATTCGAGAAATTAGACGAAAGAAAGTTGAGGGAAGCAGTAAAGTATTGCAAGTTTGAGAATCTAAGCAAACTCGAACGGTCAGGTAAAGAAGAAATGCACTCAACCAAAACATTCCGAAAAACTCGAAAGGGAAAGGTCGGTAGTCATAAAGAAGAATTGAAAGAAAAAACGATTAAAGCAATAAAGGAAAAGTTGTGAGCATTGGAATTGGCGTAAGGCAGGATCTTGAAAAGTTTATTGTGCGCGCCTACTGCGACGGAACAGATTTTATCGGTACAGATATACATAGGGATATTACTGTCCCTTCCGGCAGAACTGGTTTTGGGGACATGATACAAGAAATCAGTAACCTATATCATAGAACTAAGAAGGCAGCGATTCTTTGCCCGAGTCTTAATCCTGCTTATCAAGACTTTTTGAACATGCTTGATATGACCGATCGGGAATATCTTTGGAACCCTGACACCGAAAAATATAATCTTTATGTCGACATCTGTAAGACCAACGAACAACTGGCATTGAGGTCGGGTAGAAAACTTGTAATGCCTCACCCTAACACCGACGACTATGTTAAAATGGCGAAGGAGAGGTTTGTTGATCCGGAATCAGAGACATTCTACGAACCGTATGTCACGTATCAATCTAAACCTCGAGCGACCAAATGTGAGTATGGAAGGAAGCATGTACAAGATGCATACCTTGCTAAAATTAAGTCATATGGAATTCAAGCAGTAGATGTTGATGGACTCGAAGAATTAGGAATTCCGACACTTGCATGGATTATAGATAATGCCGTCGCGCACGTTGGCATCGATAGTGGCATGACGCACTTCGCGCTTACAGTAAAAGATAAAAACGATGTAAAAATTATTGTTCCGGAAGATAGGATAACTGGAGTTTCTTACCGGTGGATCAATAGAGGTTACGGCGTAGAACTCGTTTAATAAGGAATAAGAAATGGGTGGCATACTCTTAAAGAAAAGGAACATCGCATTTATTCATATACCTAAGACGGGCGGTCAATCTGTTCGGTTGTGGTTGAGGAAAGAAAATGATTTCGACCTTATGCCGCTAGGACAACGAAACATTAATGTAAAGCACCCAACATACGATCTCATCGAAAAGCATTACGGCGAGGACAATATTGATTTCGCTTTTGCTATTGTTCGTAATCCCTATGCTAGAGCAGCAAGTTTATATAAGCATCTCACTCGAGTGAGTAAAGATTTTCAGAAAGCGAAGATGTCTTTCGAAGATTTTATTTTTGATGAAGAGCGTTACGAGAAAACTGCCCTTAAACCACAATCCACTTGGTTCAGCGAAAAAGATAATATTCATATTATCCGATTCGAAAATCTTAAAGAAGAATTTCAATATATTAAAGAGATGCTAGGTCGAAAAGACGACTTGCCGAAGCAGAATGTTGGTCGAAGACCAAGTCACGATTCTATGCAGTATACATCCGAGATGAAAAAATTCTTATATGAAAAGTGTAAAGAGGACTTCGATCGTTTCGGTTACGAGGAGTAGAAATGTATCTCAAAGACTCCAAAGTTCTTTATGTGCACGTCCCTAAAACCGGCGGACAGAGCGTTTCTCAATACCTATACAATGTAGCAGGGTTAGACCCCAACACGTTCGACAAGCAAGACAATCAAACGAAAGCGACCTCAATAGAAGAACTGTATAACTCCGAAAGACCAAACGAAAGATTTCTTTATCTGAAGAATTCTAACTTTACAGTTCCAGGACCAGTCAGTTTAACGCACATGACGATGGACGAATATGTCGATAACGGATATATCTCAGAAAAGGACTTGACAAACACTTTGGTTTTTGCTACAATACGTAGTCCTTATACTCGACTAGCAAGCGCGTGTGTGTTCCGGAGCGTTAGACCTAATTGGAAAGCAATGAAGCAAATTATTGATGGGGACAAAGATAGAGAAATATACAGACACTTTATGAGACAAACCGAGTATCTGACATTTCGCGGTAAGATATACCCTGACACGTATATCGCCAAAACAGAGAACCTTAAAGAAGATCTAAATAATATTTTCGAAATCGAATCTTCTATCGACCGTTTAAATGCGGGTCGAAGAAATCCAGATAATTTGCATTTCAACAAAGATACACTTAAATGGATCAACGATCATTATTATGACGATTTCGTGGCACTCAATTATAAAATGAAGAATGTTTCCTAATGTACATCAGCAAAGAAAATATCCTCTATATTCATATTCCGAAAACTGCGGGGCAGAGCGTCACCAAGTATCTCTTTGACTGCCTTGGCGAGACGAATCATTTCGACCTAACTAAGAATGAATCTTCGGCGACTTCTGTTGAAGGTGTTCTCTCGTCTGAAAATTATAATGAGAGATATATGTTCGTGAAGAATAACGATTTTATATCTCCAGGTCCAATCAGTCTAACGCATATGACATTGCAAGAATTTATAACACACGGGTATATGGACGATAAAAAACTATCCAAGACGACTGTCTTCGCTACAGTCCGCAATCCATACGAGAGACTTATAAGCGCGTGTAATTTTCGTAATGTTGCACCGGACTGGCGAAAAATGGTAAAGGTTGCGAACGGTGATAAGAACGTCGAAGTATATCGTCACTTCATGACGCAATACGAATATATCCTGAAGTCTAAAAAACCTGCAGTGGATAATATTATAAAGGTTGAAGATATCCCTGTCGAAGTTCCTAAACTTTTTGAGGGAAGATTCGAGGCGAAAGGCATACCGGTTATCAACAAGACGCCGAACGATGTTGTCTTTAAATCTGTGATAGATAATAAGGTCGTTTCTGCTAAGAAAATAGAAGACCTAAGTAAAGATACCATCAAATGGATCAACGATCAGTACCACAACGACTTCGAACACTTTGGATATGAAAAACTATGATTGGTAAAGTTATCACTATTAAAGGGCATGAAGTCTCTGAATCAGCATCCGAGAACTTCATGACATCAGCAAGAAAGCATGGAGTTACAGATAGCATATCGTTGTTTCGATTTGATGCTGTAATTCCAATGCAACTCAACGGATTAATGAAAGAGCATAATCTTAAATGGTCTTATCCATGGAAAGGTTCTGTTTATGATATGAAATCAGGAATGAAGAAATCAGCATATGTTACCAATGCTCCTGGGAAACGAGTCGCATGTTTCTTTTCACACTATCTTCTTTGGAAAGAGTGCGCTGAGAAAGACGAGTCTATGTTTATCTTTGAACATGATGCATTGATCACCGATTCGATTTCTCTTGACATACTCGAAAAAAGTAGATACAATATAATTGGATTGAATGACCCTAGAGGAGCAACGCGAAAGTCGAGTGTGTTTCACCAAGGAGTCCAGAAATCCGGATCGGGAGTTGTTCCCTGCCCTAAAGTCGACTTGGACCATATACCCCAAGGACTCGCAGGTAACTCTGCATATTATATGAAACCTGCAGGAGCGAAGAAGATGTTAGCACTAGTAAAAGAATATGGCGCTTGGCCGAACGATGCTATCATGTGTCGCCAATTACTGGGCGGGAAACTCGGAGTGCTCAATCCATACTGCACAACAACCCAAGGAACTGCTTCAACCACTACATTATGAAATCCTATGTAATTACAATTATGTCAATGCCTGAATCGGTTGAGATGGCAGAGAGATGTATCGCGTCGATACCTTCTTCAGTCGATCCTGCGCCATATATGTTTCCTGCTATTACGCCAGACGATGATCCTATAATGATCGCAGGTTGCGAGGGTCTAGACCTATCTTTTTTTGACGTCGATGCTCAAAAGTATTCCCGCTTCGAGCGTTGCGTTTCGGCGTTCCTATCGCATTATTCATTATGGAAACAGTGTGCTGAGGGCAAGGAAGACTTTTTAATCTTCGAGCATGACGCAGTTGTAAATGGAAATATACCATCATGGATCCCGCACAAAGGTTGTATTTCTATCGGCAAACCTAGTTATGGGAAATATAATACTCCGGCAAAACTCGGCGTAAATCCTTTGACCAGTAAGCGATACTTTCCAGGAGCACATGCCTATATCGTTTCTCCAAAAGGTGCTCGCGCGCTCGTGACTTTCGCTAAAGATAATGCTGCGCCGACTGACGTCTTTCTGCACTTAAATAATTTTCCTTTCTTGGAAGAGTATTATCCATGGGCAGCAGAGGCAAGAGACACATTTTCTACAATTCAAAATGAGGGCGGTTGTCTCGCCAAACACGGATACAAGAAAGGGAGTTATAAATTACTATGATTGTTGGATTTACTGCTAGCACATTTGACCTTTTGCACGCTGGGCATGTCTCTATGTTACGTGAAGCAAAGGAGCAGTGCGATTACCTTATCTGCGGATTACAAGTTGATCCTTCCGTTGATCGACCAGAGAAGAATGCACCGATACAAACACTGGTAGAAAGATACACTCAATTGTCAGGCGTTAAGTATGTTGATGAAATCATTACATATCAAACAGAAGAAGATCTGCTGGATATCCTAAACATGGTGAATATCGATGTGAGGATTATCGGGGCAGAATACAAAGACATATCCTTTACTGGCAGGGCAACTTGCGCGCAAAGGGGGATTGAAATTTTCTTCAATAAAAGAGATCATAGGTTCTCTACGAGTGATCTTCGAAAACGGGTTGCAGAAGCATAATGCACTATTCATACGATAAAGCATTCGTCACTGGTTGTGATATACAAACCGAGTGGCAGTTAGAATGGTTCTTAAAGAATTACCGAAAGCATAATGATACACCGATTATCTTTTGCGACTTTGGTGTCTCGCCAGACATAAAATCTTGGTTGATGATGCAGAGCGACTTCTGCCACATCTATGAGATACCAAAGCAAACGAAAGCAGGATGGTTCTATAAACCTGCCGCATTACTCAACAGTCCAGCGATCGAGACTGTCTGGTTAGATACTGACATGCAAGTTCTTGGAGATATCTCCGGAGTCTTCGATTATATCGAGGATGAGAAACTTGCCATGGTCGAGGACAAACCTTGGTCGAAGCGTCGCGGTGAGACTTGGCATAATTCCGGAACAGTTGGTATCCGAAACAAACCACAGATTCTCAGGGAATGGTATAAGAACACTCAACAAAGCACAGAGGTTGGTGATCAAGAAGTGTTGCATGAAATGGTGTGTAAAGATGCACTTACAAGGATGCGCTATATAACTGATCTACCGAACAAATATAATTGGTTACGAATACAATTGTTAGATGGTCAAGATTCGCGAAACAAGTTGATCATGCATTGGACTGGTCATAAAGGCAAACTAGAAATTAGGAAGCAGATATACAATGGGTAAGATAATTCATGTAGTCGGTAATGGTGACAAGGCAGAGTATTACAACCACGAGAAGCGTGAGGGTATGAAGGTACTTTGTAACATGCCTCCATTTGCGATACCGCCTAGAGAAGTGTATGCAACCTGTATGGTCGACTTCAAGATGATGAAAGCATTGACCGAAGGATCTGTAAACCTTGATCAGTATAACTGGGTTCTCGGTACTCGTCCGCGTATCTGGATGTACGACAAGGCACGGTCAGGGTTCTACATGAAGTATGCCCCGAACATTAAAGAATTCTATACGCACGTTCCCAAGTATGCCGGAAATGCAACCAACTTTAACTGCGGTCATATGGCGGTACACTATGCCGCGAATAAGCACAAAGCAGACGAAGTTCATATGTATGGTTTCGACACTCTACTCGATTTCAATATGCGCAGTTCGACTGATCTTGTATTGAATAGCGACCGAACTAACACTAACAACTACAGATTAATAAATAACTGGAGACCGATATGGAGAGATATCTTCAAAGAGTTTCCGAATACTAAGTTCGTATTACATCATAATCACGATGAACTAAAGATTCCAAAGCTTGACAATATCGAAATAAAAGTGTATAATGGACCTTTGACTTCTGCACAGAAGCGAGAAGATACAATGGACATAAGCGCCAGCACGGCAGACGAATCGGTTGATTCAACACCGATTCATAATCCTCCGTCGCTTAATAGAAAGCAACGTCGTGCTCTAGAAGCACAAGCGAGAAAAAAGTAACGTCTTCTCAATTCTTCATAGAAAAGCGAGACGATTGGGTTGGACCGCTAAAAGGTGTCATAAGTCAGCATGGAGAACGTCCGGATGAAAGAGTATAGAAAAAGAATCCGTTTATCCGAAGATCTTATTCTTTCAGTGATTCGGTCGCCATATTCTTATGGCGGAACGGATGGATTATACGAAGTTGCATTGTTATCTGAAGAAGGAGATTTCATGACTCATGTTTTCTTTCCCGAGTTAGACGACGATGTAATTGGATGGTTAGAACTAAGCGATGTTAAGGATATCGTCGAAGAAATAACCAAACAAATTTCTTAAGCTTGACAACGGTTAAGAAATAGTGTATACTAAGACTTAACAACGTAAAGGTGAGAGTGTCATCAGTGAGACAACAAATGTTTGAACATGTAGGAATTGATCTGGGTTATGACGACTTAGATTGCGAAACCAAAGAGTCGGGTAGAAAGTATTCAACACCCGAAGGTGTTAAGTACCCATCGATCACCACGGTACTCAGTATTCTTTCGCGCGATGCGATCATGGCATGGCGACGTAGAGTCGGCGCTGAGGAAGCAAATAAGATCTCTCACCGCGCATCGACACGTGGTACAGCGGTACACGCTATCATCGAAAAGTACCTGAACAACGATGAGGACTACCGTGAAGGGTATTTGCCGAACATCATTGACAACTTCCTGACGGTTAAACAAGTATTAGATTCCCGTATCGGTAAGATCTATGCTCAAGAGGTTCCGCTGTATTCTGACCACCTTGGCGTTGCTGGTCGCGTTGACTGTGTCGCTGAGTTTGATGGTAAACCTGCAATCATTGACTTTAAGACTAGTAAGCGTTTAAAGACAATCGAGCATGTTGAGAGTTATTTTATGCAGGAAGCATTCTATGCTGTAGCATGGGAAGAGCGTACTCAGATTCCTATTACTCAACTGGTCACAATCATCTCAGTGGATGGCGGTGAGTGTCAAGTATTTGTTGAGCATCGTGACAACTGGGTCAAACCTCTACAAGAAGTTATTGCTAGGTTCGAGAGGGGAAAGAAGTAAGATAATGCCGCTATAGCTCAGTTGGTAGAGCAACTGATTTGTAATCAGTAGGTCCCGAGTTCGACTCTTGGTGGCGGCACCATTAATAGGACAGTAGCTCAGTTGATTAGAGCGCACCACTGATAAAGGTGAGGTCGGCAGTTCAAATCTGCCCTGTCCTTCCATATAGAAGCGTATATATAAAGTAAAGAAACATGGGGCGGTAGCTCAGTAGGGAGAGCGACTGGTTTGCATCCAGTAGGTCGGGGGTTCGATCCCCTCTCGCTCCACCATGTTATATTAGAGGATTGTCTGAGTGGTCGAAAGAGGTGGTCTTGAAAACCATTAGACCGGAAGGTCTCGGGGGTTCGAATCCCTCATCCTCTGCCAATATTAATGGCGAGTAGTTCAGTTGGTAGAACGCGTGACTGTTAATCACGTTGTCGCAGGTTCGAGCCCTGCCTCGCCAGCCATTTTTTATTATGAGAGAGTCGGGTCTCAAAGACCCGATTCACTTACTACCGATTTGATTGTGTTTTTATTAACCATAAAGATCTTATCGTCGTTAACAATCTTGACAAATGATGAACCGTTGTTCATGTCATCAAGTCTCATGAATGCCTTTAACCAGATTGATCCGTCTATATATGTTACAATGTACTCGCCTAACATACGCATACCCTATTGATCTGCGAGTGGATTATTCAAGACTGTTTGTATCTTCTTGTTAAGTCTCTCTTCTAAATTATCCATCTCTATTCTATTGTCTGAGGCAAGACTTTCCCTTCTGTTATCAAAACGTTCCGTCGCTCGATCAACCATATCTTCAACTTGATCTTCCATTTCTCGGACTAGGTCGTCGACTCGGTCAACATCCTTTTCCATACGGTTGAAATCGTCTCGTAGATCGTTCTTGATACTTCTAGAATATTGAATTGCCTCGTCCAATTTAGTTTCAATCAACCTATTACGATTTTCAATTTCATCGATATCAATGTTCGACACTATTTCTTTCATCTCTATGTAATCGCTGTACATTTCAAATCCTGCCCAAGCAACACCGCCTAGTGTTGATAAAGCAGTTAAAACTATTGCTGCCTTTCCGCCACGGAAAGTCATTCCGGCAAACTCAAACTCTGCCATGCCTATCCCCTTTATTTCTCGTCAGCAAACCGTAGATTTCTAAGGTTCGCGAGTTCTTGCTCCAACTTTCTTACTTCAAGTTCTCTTGCTCGAAGTTCAAGTTTGTAAAGCAATGAACAGTCTAGTCTCTCTTTGGGAGCACCGATAGGAATTGTTATCTTGGCGTAAACACCAACATCCTTAACAAATCCATCCGCATCATACCCTTCCGGATATGCACCCACATTTGTTTGATTCATTTGATTGAAGTTGTTTCCGAAAGGATCGTTCTGATTCAGAATTCCAACCACTCCAAACTCCACGTTTGTTGAAGATCCAATCGCCTGAGAACATTCCAGTTGTCCGGATCTTACTCTATCTGACTGGTAACTTTGAGGGGACGAGGGTATCGCTAAGTTCACTGAACTTGATTGCGCGTATACGCCGTTACTCAACAGCACCACCAGTATAATCAAAAATAATCTCATAAGTTCTCAATATTCTCTCACTTGATTTTCGAGCAAATCCTCGAAAATAGCATTGTTTTAGATACGTTTTCAGCAAGAGGTTTCGTCGTCGAACAGACATAAACTGCGCGGGTTAGATCCTCGTTGCGTATGAAAACATTAATTTCTTTTCTCACATTATGCTTTATCTCAAAGTATGGTCTACCGTTCGCCAAGGCGAATGGAACTTTCTCCCAATCAGAATCGAAGACACTAACCTGATAGTATCGTATATCCTCACGTGTGTTGAACATTCTCATTTCAACCTTGGATACATTAGGTATGTGTGACAGTTCTACTTCAGGGTAAGTCGGAGTCCATTCGTGGGCACTTGCGTACCCACTCAGGAATACCAATAAAGATATTAAAAAGTACTGCATAATTAGATTGCTATACATTCTGCGAGTACTGCTGTCTGATACTGACCACCTGGAAATGCACGACCAACGCCATACGTTATCTCAGAGTCGACTTTAAACCAAGTTGAACCAGCAACAGTCAAGAAAAATTCTGTGACGTTGTTGTATTCTACTTTGCTTGTGTCGTATGAAGACATAGAAGCATCAGTCACTTGGTCGACAGTTGACGAACCCGTCCAATAGGTTACATCACTGAGAGCAGGACTCTCGACGAACGTATCAGGGTGACTGATCTTTGCAGTGTAGTAACTCGCTTGTACTACATCAAATCGAATTACAGGCATAACTCCGCCGTCTTGTGGATCTGTACTGAGGACTCCAGGAGTTGGGTTTCCGTAAACGCCCATGACGTCTTGTGAAACTACACACTTAGATTCTACAGTACCGGCAACAGGTACACTTGTATTTGCATAGGCATTAATGCCAAAGGTCATAGTAAATAATAATATAAGAGTTTTATTGAACATAATATGTTCTCCCTTGTGTTTTTACTTTTTCTTAGCATACTGTAAATTAATTAGTTGCTGATGCTTAACCTCCTGCGCCAGTCTCACTTTCAATCCTCTACTATTTCTGGGTAGTTTCGAATCCTTTAACACAATTGTGTCGCGGTACTCACCCCCAGAAATCGACCACAAATATGACTTTGGAAGACCGTTAATGTCTTTCAGAGCATTGTGTAGTCGAATTTGTCCTGCCGAAAAATCATCAGCAGACCGTAATCCTAATAAATCTTCTAACCTTTCTTCCTCTTCTTCTTCAACAGATTCGGCAAACTTTCTTCTTTGTCTGCGATTTTCTTCTTCTTCTTGTGCCTTCATCTGTGCCTTTCTATCTAACTCTGCTTGGATAAATTCATCACTCAATGGATCGACGAACTCCCCGTCGAGAATTGACTTCACATTCGGATCTACATATCCATCGCAAGTAGGGTCGGACTGCGGATCAAAACAAGGGTCGTACTGATATGAATAGAAAACTTCAGCATCTTCGACCGAACCAAATCCGTCCACTTCTATTGAACCCATACCCCAGTAACTTATATCAATCAGCGGAACTGGTACAGTCTTTGTAATTGTATTAGAAGGAAGACCAGACCAATTGTCTACCTCACGAAATATATATCCAGACCCTCTTGCGTTTTCGTTCTGAATCGTAACGGTCATCTCATCTTCGGTATTTTTTACGGTCCTATACCGATAGAATACTGAATTGACCGCCAGTCCTGCCTGTTGCGGCAGAATATTCCTCATTACCCATTGTCTTCCGAAAGACGCTGCGTTCGAAGAAACTCCGAAAACTTCTTCAGAGTAAGAGTAACAAGAGGAGAGCAGCAATCCCGCTGCCAGCGCCAAGTGTCTTAGTTTCATCGCTTAGTCCCTTTTCTTCAGGTTCGTTAAGTGCAGCAAGTTCCCAACCCTGTTTCGCATCTTCGCCGATCATCCCGTCATATGGACACGGTGTACCTGCGTTCATCATAGCGTCAAAGACTCTCTCGTCTTGACACATCACCGATACTGCCGCAACTTTCATTCCCATATCGTACAGCGTTTTCGCATTCTTTAATCTCTCACAGTTTTCATCTGTTATCTGCGTTCCAGTAGAGATACCAATAATTTGCGTTTGTACTGCACCTGCTACTCCAAACGTACAAAGGTCTGAGTTGCTGGTATTGATTGTCGGTGTGATTGCCGAGGCGGGTGGCGACTTCAACGTGGTAGTTGAATTGGAGTTGACATTAGAGTCTGACGTCGACTGCGTGACGATCACGTCTGTCGGGTCTGGTGCCGGATCTGTTACTTCTTGTGCCCATGCATTTATACTAACGAAACTCAAAACCGCTATGATGTATTTCATTTTCATGTGATTTGTCCTGTAATAATTTAAACCATTAACAACACTTATTTATAATATAATGAAAACGCCCCTTGAGTTCTTTGCAAAATTACTATATAATTCGTACTTGTAAAATGAAAACTTTGAGGTTGAAATGAAAAAGCGAAACTATACACCCGAAGATGTTAGACGTCTGCAGGGTTCAGTACAGATCGATCACACTCTCGCGCGCATGGGCGCGAAGAAGTTAAGGGAGTTGTTCGATCAACATGAATACATTAACACGTTTGGAGCATACAATGGACAACAAGCAGTACAACACGTCAAAGCAGGACTCAAAGCAATCTACCTTTCTGGATGGCAAGTTGCCGCTAGTGCAAACGCTAACGGCGAAGTTTATCCGGACCAGTCCCTCTATGCTGTTAATTCTGTTCCTGATGTTGTTCGCAACATTAATAATGCCTTTCGTCGACAAGACCAAATTGAATATTTGGAACATGAGCGGGGGTTTGAATTTGCCCCAATTATTGCCGACGCTGAGGCAGGATTCGGAGGAGTTCTAAATGCGTATGAACTTGCAAGAAATCTTATCGAAGCAGGTGCTGCCGCTGTTCACTTTGAAGACCAAGTTGCTGCCGAGAAGAAGTGCGGGCACTTGGGAGGAAAGGTTCTCATACCGACTGGTCAAGCTATACGCAATCTTAATGCCGCTCGCCTTGCTAGTGACGTTGCTGGCACTGATACAGTCGTTATTGCTCGTACCGATGCTGAGTCTGCTAAGTTAATTTCTAGTGACGTCGATTCGTTAGATAAGAAATTCATCAAGCGTTATACGCAGGCATCTTCTGCTTCTATTGTAGGTCGAACCACTGAAGGATTCTACCAGATTGAAGAAGGTCGGGGACTCGAGTTCGGTTGCCAACGTGGACAGGCATACGCGGAGTATGCTGATCTTGTATGGTGCGAAACTTCAACTCCTTGCCTAAAGGATGCGAAGCGTTTCGCTGACGCAGTCAAAGGTGCAGTACCTGACGCAATGTTGGCATACAACTGTTCACCGTCATTCAACTGGCGCAAGTCAATTCCAGGCGATCAAGAACTGAAAGACTTCCAACGCGAGTTGGGTAAGATGGGGTTCAAGTTTCAGTTCATCACTCTCGCCGGTTTCCACCAGACTAATTACTCTGTCTTTGATTTCGCGAACCGATACAAAGACGATGGTATGTACGCATACTCGTTGTTACAAGAAGCAGAGTTTGCTGCAGAGGCACGTGGATACACGGGTGCGAAGCACCAACGTGAAGTCGGTGTCAGTTACTTTGACGCGATCACGACCACCCTTGGTTCTAAGTCTACTGCCGCCATGGCGGGATCAACTGAAGAGGAGCAGTTTTAATGTTTAAGTCAATCGGGTTTGCAGTTTACGATCTGTACAGATTTTTCTTTGATTTGAAAATCAACCCTTTGAGGCACATTCCGAACGAACTAGTGCAGTTTATTCTCATGTTTTATTTGTCGGTGATGTGGACGGTGGTGTTCACTTTCTGGGCAGGTTACACGTGGAAGTATGGCATTTATAGTGTAGGTGGTCATCTTATGGTACTCGGTGCATTCTTTATCACTGTTGCTATATTCAACGATGCTGAGAAGAATGGACACTTGTGGGTACAACGGTCTAACTTGCCGCCCTTAAAGGATCGGAAGAATATCTGGGACCTAGAAAAAGAAGGATGAGATTTATATTAATATTGCTCTCCGCCTTTCTTATAAGTTGTTCTCAGATCGAACGTGATGAACGGATTTGCCTCGAGTGGAGATCATACCAAGAAACTTCACGAAAGTGTGTTCCGTTATACGGTAACCTTATTTGCTCCGATGAGACAAGGACTAGATATAGTTGCAAACTTTATGAAGTACCAATTGAAACCAAGGAAAATGAAAATGCCAGTTAAATACAAAGCAAGTAACATCGTTAAGAGTCCGAAGCAAAGGATGAAGTCTACACATTACTATATGCACACGCTCGACAACAAGCAGTTGTGGCAGGAGTTCTTTGGGACTAGTAATAAAAAGAACCAGCGTAAAATGCGCAATGAACTTGCGATGCGTGGATTCACACACCAAGACATTCTGGAGCGTACAGCAGAACGATGATATTATTGTTGGGTATCGGTTCTTTGATGATGCTTCCTATGATAGCAGGTGGAGTGACTGTATATTACTCCCTAAAGCACTCAGGGCACCATAATGATTAGAATCGCCATTCTCTTGGTTCTCCTGACGGGTTGTGCGGGAGGACCAAGCGCGTTTAAGTATGGTGCTGATGATCATAAATTCTTAGTGAAGGAATATGAGAACTTATCACCAAAGGTCAATTTTGTTTTGCTGAAAAGCGAAGCAGAATATAATTCCGCCAGAAAGAGAACACTCGGAACAAAGTGGGATACTGTAAGCGCATTTACGCTCTGGATTCCAAGCACAGGCGAGTGTACAGTGTACATCAAAGATCCGGAATGGAGATGGGAACCAGAACTCATCGGGCACGAAGTTGCGCATTGCATCTGGGGTCGGTATCATAAAGGTAGACAGGGTCTTAAGAAGTAGATATTAATAAATACGAACATGAAAAAGATTATTTCTCTCACAGACATTATAGAAAATAGAGTAGTAAAAGAGAAAGAACTCAAATACTACCAAGAGCAACTTGAAGAGATTCGAAGAAAGATTGCTTTTCTAGAAACTGATTTACATCTAACGAAAACGATTATCAACATGATTGAAGAAGAAAAGATCATGTCTGTTGATACATCTGTGCCACTTATTGGTCAAGAAGATACTGATCAATAAACCTCTATATCATTAATTTTTCAACCTATAATAATAATGGAGAGAACATTAATGTCCACTTACAAAATATCCGACCTTCCCCAGAATACTGCTGGAGTAGAAGGTAACGATCTGGTCATCATCGTCGATGTCTCAGAAAATGTAACACAAAGATCTACAGTAGATGAACTTGTCGGTTCATTGAGCGGAACGGTTACTGCACCAAATTATCAAGAAGGTGTTTCCGAAAACACATCTACTAGCGGCACTGTAACTCTAGACCCTTCTCTGGGAAGTATCCAGATTTTTACCGTCGTATCGACTACGACCTTCTCATTGACCGCCGATTTTGAAAGCGGTGAGTCTATGACTATGCACATCAAAAATACCAGCAGTTCCCCTATTAGTTGGGACGCAGGTATAATCTGGGTCGGGGGATCCGCACCGACTTTGAACGATAGTAATGGGACATACTTTGTTTCGGTTTGGAAAGCAGGTACAGAATATTTCGGATCATATGCCGGAAGGGCATACTGATGCGTTGGAGATTTTTGCCGGTAGTTGAACAGGCGCAGGAAGAGTCGACTTTGATTTTAGAAGCGAAGGAATATGAGACTCGTATTCTTATCGACCCTGACACTTACATTAATATTTTCTTCGATACTTCCGGCAGTATGAATTCAACGCTCGCCCCGTTACAGCAAGCACGTGATCTTTATCTAAGGAATGCGTTACTGCCTTTCTTCGATAATAATGAGGGTGTGTACGACAACAATGTCACATTCATTAATATAGGTAATGAGAGACCGATAGAATGGATTTCGATGATATACGGACCATTGACGACTAGTAATTTTGGAAACAGCAACAAAATAATCAATCTCGCGTTCACGGACGAGAACAGTCCATACAATCAGTTGCAAAGTGTTAACTCGACATTGATCAATGATATTAACGCACTAAGTAGTAATTTAGCAGTGATCCCTAACCAAGCGGCTTATTCAGATAACTATAGATCTATTTTGTTTTCTGTTATAAATTCTGGTGTGCCTTCGTACCAAGAAGGTGCCTATGACTTGATCAAAGGGGAAGGCGTATTTGAAACAAACTCGACTGCCCTCAAGATTTCAGAGTTGGTCGATGAAGGGAAGATCGGTCTTATGCGACTTGTCCCACAGGGAAGGTCTGCTCAATATTATACTGATCTAATTATATCCGCAATTGAAGGATTAGGGTACACAACAGACCCATAAAGGAAGTTATGAGAGATAGAATTGCCAGAAGTATGACCATGTTTTTTAGGTTCTTCGCGGACCTTTTCTTTCGAAAAAGATATGGTCATCGTGCGCTTGTATTGGAAACTGTTGCTGGTGTCCCTGGGATGGTGGGCGGTATGCTCACTCATCTTAAAAGTCTACGAAAACTTCAGAAGGGTAACGGAACGAAGATACATGAGTTGCTTGAAGAAGCGGAGAACGAACGAAAGCATTTGATGTTCTTCATGGAGATTGTCGAACCTTCTATTATCGAGCGAATACTAATCGTCGTTGTTCAGTTTATCTTTTGGCACTATTATCTTCTGATGTATATGCTTTCCCCTAGGATGGCACACCTGATGACCGCGAACTTCGAGGAAGAAGCGGTTCGAAGTTATACCGAGTATCTGACACTTATAGACCAGAAGGTCATATCCAACCCTCCAGCGCCGGTCATCGCAATCCAGTACTATGACCTAAAGCGCAATGCTCGCCTACGTGACATGATCGAGTGCGTTCGTGCCGATGAGATGAAACATGCTGAGGTTAATCGCCGTTACTCAAAACGGTAATATTACCTAAAAATAATTAAAAATATCTTCCGAAAAACTGTTGTAAAAACAGTAACTTACCACGCCTAAAAAACTCCTTACGAATCAATAACTTGCAACTTTACTTATTGCTCTATTGGTAGTATAATATCTGTATTGAAAATGAAAAAGTGAGAGAAATATATGTCTTCAATAATTGATCCCAAGATCACCTTCAACTTGAATAATCTGTTCGAAGCACTTGTTCCGTCGTCGGGACCAGCAGAAACTTTGGCAGGTGAGATCGTTCGTGCTTGTTCTAAACTTCGATATGATTTTTACAACAACGGTATGGGGAACAATACTTCAGGCGCGATAAACTTTCTGCGCGATAACAGTGTGGTGTCACCGATGACCTATGAATCAATCTACGCGTTTTCGCGCGGGAGGATTTACAGAGGTGATTACAACCTCAATGACAATCTTCACAAAGCAATTGAAGAGATGAGTCAAAATGCAATCGATATGATTGCACACAACCCTGCTATGCGTTCCATAGAGAACAAAGATGATATGTTCGACTTCGAAGATGAAGAACAAGATCGGGATTGCTATTAAAGATTTGAGGATAAAGTATGCAACTTGCGAATTCAGAGAAACGATTCAGTCTCGGCAAGATATCACAGAAAGATGGTATCGTGCCCGAGAACTGGGTCTGCAAGATCGGTGCGCTCGACCTTTACTGCTATGAGTACGAACTCAATGATGTGGACAAGACAACCACTGGTTGGTGGTTAGAACTGGTGCAGCATGGCAAAGGTCGAAAGGTGCAGAGGGCAATGTTCTTGACTCTCCGCAACCATCGGGAGAATATGTACGCGGTTGAGATGGTGCGAGTCGATTCCAAGTATCAGGGTTTCGGTCTCGCAAATAGAGTCTACAAGAAACTGATGGATGCCTTTGGCATCTCACTGATCACCGACGAGTATCAAACTCCAGGAGGTCAACATATCTGGTATAAAATGTTTGAGACCAAGGGTGTACAGATTCGTGCTATCAAAGGAACTGGAAAAAGGGCACCACGTATTTTACACGAAGTCAGACAAGACGATGTATCCTCTCGATTGCAGGTTGTGGGCGCAGATGCGTGGTCTGCTGCAGAAACTAATCAATGGGCGTTCGTCGCCTGTTCGACCAAAAGAGTCTAAAACGGTAATATTACCTAAAAATAATTAATTATTCTCATAAAAAACTCTTTTAAAATCAACCACTTACGCATGGCGAAAAAGACCTTTAAAATCAAGGACTTACCACTTTACTTTTACCCCGCACGAGAGTACAATTACTGTATTGAAATTGAGGAATATTTGTTATGTCAGACCAATCTATCCGTATCGTTTTCACTACTCAGTATCTTGAGAATTATGGCGCCCACGATTGGGACGAGGTGGGTGAGTGCCCTCAGTATTGGAAACCCAAGGGTGGTTCCACCTATATTGTTGCTTGCACTCCCGAGCAACTTGCTAGTCGCTGGTTTTACAGTGCCGTCGAAGACGGTATCACCAAGAGCGACGACTGGGAGAGGGAGTACGTCGTTTCTTCTCAGGTGGTCGATGCCCGCGATTTCGTGGAGTCTGACTTTGTCGAGTTCTGGGAAGCCCCCATCAACGTTCACGTCTCCATTGGTGGTGACTTGTTGATGTCGCAAAACAACCTCAATTTTGAGAACCAAGTATGCGGTACACGCACTTGGGTTCAGAATGCAGAAGAGGGTCTGATTGGCGATACGACTTATCAGAAGTTTGCGGAACCTGTCACTAGTGAGTGGCGTCTCGCGAAAGAGATGGAAATGCATGGTGTCGATGAGCAATTCGATGAACTTGAAGCACTAATGGGAGGTGTGTAATGTTATCTAAAGATGACCGAACTTTTTTAATTGGGCAACTGCGTATGGAAGACATACCAGTTTATCGTTTAATGCCTCTGACTGACGAGGAGTTGGTCAAGGTCGCTAAGTCTTATGGGATTGAAGTATGACTCTAGAAACTTTTAAATCAATGCTTGAAACGCATGACTGGTTCTACAGCTACAGCGATGATCATCGCTACTACAAGCGTGGTAGTGATCAACGTGCATTGATCAATAAAGCATTAGATGAGTTGACCGAGCAGGGTCTGGAACGCGAAGCGAAAGACCTGTTCAACGAAGTTTCTCCTGACGATTTCTATATTCAATAAACCGCTCGTCCGTTTCCGATGGGTGCTGCATTTACGAAGATTCCGACTGACAGGTATGTGATGCGCCCCATCGTTTTTTTATTTCAAATCAAGGAACATATATGAAACATATCAAAGCAACATATGAGGACTTCGAGGTGGAGTTCCACATCGGTTCGAGAGAGAACCACAGCACCGTTAGTATCACACAGTTGGCATATGAGATGCTGAAGGAAGAGGGAGCAGACTGTCTACTCTCTGAGGTGGAGTGGGTCTCTTGTTGAGAAAAACTCTCCATGTCGTCAAGACTCCCACTGGTACTGAACTCCGCATAGGGGACAAGGTAGTGGAGGACCTCGGTGATGTCGACTTCGAGACTGCTCGTCGTGCCGCATACAACTATGTCTGGGAGAGACCTCAGAATATGTGGACCATCCTAGGCAAGAACAATGATCTGGTGCAGAGACCGTAATTGTATAAAACTTTTAGTTCTATGCTTATTCCAAAAAAATCTAAAAAAGTTCTTTACTTTTAAAACAATTGGTAGTACAATTGCTGTATTGAAATTGAGGAATATTTGTTATGTCGTTACGTTCTGCTGGTTTTACTGCTTGGTTTGAAGGTGTTGAGGTTGGTGTGATGATGGCCCGCTGCGACGATTATCTTAGTCTTGATAGTTGTATTTCTATGGCTACGATTGATTTTGAAATCTGTTATGAGTTGGGTGAAATATCTCGTATCCCTTCGTCTGATGAAATCGCCTTTCAATTTAACCTGCTTTAGTTTGGAGTTGTTTATTATGATGAAGTTTGAAAGTGTTGCAAAGATTGGTGAGTACATTAAGGCAATGGACTTTATGCCGCGCGAAGGCGTCGTGGATTCGTTCGTGATCGGTAAGATCCTCCGCAAAGATTCACGCGGTGGATTCATCGTTGAATGTAGATTTGACTCTGAAGGTCAGCGCCTCGGTGCAGAGGTTTTCGTTCCGTTCCAGATGAGTTTCATGGAATGGGATGAGCGTGTACAGTACGTGTCTGAAGGCGTGTTTCGAAAGATCATTGGCATGGGTGGTATATAATGGATAACGAGACACCGTGGTATGCCCGTGGCGTGACCGGAGAAAAGATCTGTATGTTAATCGAGATGTTACTTGACGGTGACATCGACAATCCAACCTTTATTGGTAAGTTGCGACAGATCGGTCTGTGTCCGATCGAGGTAACTTTGTTAATGGAAGACGCAAAGATCTAATCTGGAGGATACTTTATGACTAGCAAATCCGACTCTGAGTGGTTGACTAAATATTGGAAAGAGTTTTGTCAGGAGCACCGTCTACCGCTGATGAGTGCTGACGAACTTCTGATTGAATACGGCAGTCAAATGCCGACAGAGTTAAGAAATAAAGTGAAATCGTTTATTGATGCTTGGGAGGTTTACGTATGAGTGATTTGGAAAAAGATTTAAGGGTGCAGGATATCATCGATCGACTTCGGTCTAACGAGTTATCCGAGGATGTTGCCAAAAGAGACCTACAACAAATGGGTTTGACCGAAACAGAAGTTCGACTTGCAATGGGTCAGGTTGTTTTAAAGGGATAATTCTATGTTAGAAATAGAGAAAGTTGAAGAGAAGATGAAAGCGTTGCAGTTCGCTCAAGATGTTATCGCCACGCTTCAAACTGTCAATCCACTTCCAGTAAATCCTCATGACGTCGCGATGCTTTCAGAACTATACGTCGATCTTGCTGAGATCCGTTCTGCCAAAGACTTCGAGTTATAAGAGGATTACGAATGCGTCTAGAGTTAAGATTAGAAGAACTAATGCGTGCATACTATACGCATTTCCCTAATGGGAATCCCACCGCCGAAACATCGCGATGGAGAAGTCCAACTCAATGCTGGAACGAAATATGCAGCGTATCGCTAACCCTTGATGACGGTCACCAAACAATGGACCGTATTATCCGCCAGTTAGAAGAAGAAGGAATCAAACCGCGTGAATCCTAAGTTCAAAACTTATTTTATGAAGGTTGCAACCGAGACTGCTGGATTGTCCCATGCGCTGAAAGCGAAAGTGGGAGCGATCATTGTTAAGAACGGACGAATCATTTCGCTCGGTTACAACGGTATGCCAGCAGGGTGGGATAACAAGTGCGAGCACTGGAAACCCAAGGAAGGCGTAACATGGGATGTTGCTGGTGAGGACATGGACGTGTATGGTGATTTCTATACCAACCCAGAAGTTCTTCATGCTGAAGCGAATGCGATCACCAAACTCGCGAAGAGCAACGAGTCGGGCGAAGGTGCAACAATTGTTACTACTCATATGCCTTGTATTGAATGTGCTAAGTTGATTCACCAGAGCGGGATCGTCCGTGTTGCCTATGATAAAGATTATGTGGCGAGCAAAGGTGCTGGTAAACAGTTCTTAGAGCAGTGTGGAATAGAACTGGAGCAAATCTCTCCCGATAGCACAACAGGATAGTGCATCTGCCTTCTAAGCAGACGGTTGTAGGTTCGAGTCCTACTCGGGAGGCCATATAAATATTTCCTTTAGGGGAATAAAATGGGACACTTAAAAGAAACCGGATACACTTACTTCAGTCATCTAAAGAGAGCATGGACTATCGCCTTCGTACTGGTCGTTCATGGATTGTTTCCAAGTATATGGCAAGACAAAGCAACAGAGTTAATTAATAAGCATTAGGACTGGTAGTTCAGTTGGTTAGAATACCTGCCTGTCACGCAGGTGGTCGCGAGTTCGAGTCTCGTCCAGTCCGCCATTTTTGGAGTAGTTATGACAAAGGTGAAGAAAATGAATCTTGAACGAAAGGTTCGTTACATTTTTAATGATAAGAAAGATGAAGATTTAGCAGAACTAGTCGCAGATTATTATGGATCGTTTTTTAATAACTCTTGGGACTTGAAAGAAGCGAAGAAATTTGATAAGATAATTGATGAATGTGGTCTCACAGTCGAGCAGTTTTTAAAGAAGAAATGGAAGAGGGTGAAGAAATGAGAGGAAAGCATGCAGTGAAAGCACGACGTGAAGGTGCGTTGGAAAGATTAACTTCGTCGGTCTTCTTTGAGAAGAAAGGGCGAACTGAGAAAGAGTGGCAAACCCGCAAGGACAGAGAGATTGTAATTCTGGAAACCTCGCTCGGTATCCGCCAACCTGCTAAGGTGAAACGCGAAGAAATAGTTCTCGACTAAAGGAGAAGTATAATGGTAAGAATCTTCAAGTTGATATTGGTCGCTCCGATTGCGGTCGTTTGGGATGTTATTTTTAAATCAGTGAGATTCCTTTATACGACCATGTGTTATATTGACCGCGAAGGTGAAAAAATAATTGAGAGGTTTCTAGATGAACGGTAAGCTATCAAATAGGTTGACAAACGTGCAAAAAAATAGTATTATAGTTTAAATCATATTAATTGCGGCATGTTAAAATGAATATCTTTTACTTAGATAATGATCCAGATGCTTGCGCAGAACAACACTGTGACAAGCATGTCGTGAAAATGTGCATCGAGTATGCGCAACTTCTATCAACAGCACATCGAGTGATTGACGGTCATGAGTGGGAAGGTCGTACAGTAAACGGCAGAAAGATCAAGCGTTACTTTCTCGACGACTCTTATATGAACGAAAATGTTTATAAAGCATGTCACGTCAATCATCCTTCCAACAAGTGGGTTCGCGAGTCCCGCGAGAACTACAACTGGTTGTACGAAATGTGGGTAAGTCTCGGTCGCGAGTACACGCATCGCTATGGTCGCGTACACGAATCTGTTCGCAAACTTGAGTATTATCTCATGCTTCCTCCTGATCTACTGGATGAGAAAGGTTTCACACAACCAACACCTGCCATGGCATCATATCCTCACTGTATTGTCGAAGGCAACTCGATTGAATCGTATCGGAACTTTTACTGGGAAGACAAGCGCGAGTTTGCCAAGTGGTCTAAGAGAGATATACCAAAGTGGTGGAGTGAATATGAACGGAAAGGGTGATAAACGAAGACCTCCTTCGGTCGATAAAAATACTTTCGACGATAACTGGGATAAAATCTTCAATAACAACAAGTCTGAAATGTGGGATCACAATTGCAAATATAATGGTTTGCATTCTACGAAGTCTGGCGAGTCTTGTAACTGGTGCGGGGTAAAAGAGGATGGAAGTTTTGACTGATAAAGTCGAAGAACTAATGATGACCAAAAAGCGTTTTGGTATGATGGTCGAAGAAGCAGTTCGAGACTTATCTTTGTCATATATGGATGCTATTCTTTTTCTTTGCGAGAAAAATAACATCGAACCAGAGGATACTAAGAAGTACATTTCTCCGGTCATTAAAGACAAACTTGAAGCAGATGCTATCAGGTTGAATTTTATTTCTGGTGGCGGTTCGGTAGAGTTGCCATTAGGATAAAAAAAGAGTAATATATACTCTTGTTCGTTATGAATAATGTGGACAAAAAATATACAAACTATACTTCGAATATACAAGGAAAAAATATATGTCTTTCGCAAATCTAAAGAGCAACCGAAATTCTATTTCGAACCTCATCTCAGCAGCAAGCACTGCTTCCGGTAATGCCCCCAAAGAAAAGAACTCATACGTCGATGAGCGCCAGTGGAAACCAACCGTTGATAAAGCGGGCAATGGATACGCTGTACTTCGCTTTCTTCCTGTGTCTGAGGGTAACGATCTTCCATGGGTACGTTACTGGGATCACGGTTTCAAAGGTCCAACCGGTCAATGGTACATCGAGAAGTCTCTTACAAGTATCGGGCAGCAAGATCCACTCGGCGAGTTGAACTCTCGACTGTGGAACTCAGGCATTGAGTCTGACAAGGAAACTGCGCGTACCCAGAAGCGTCGCCTCAAGTATGTCGCGAACGTGCTGGTCGAATCTGATCCAGCGAACCCTGCCAACGAAGGTAAGGTGTTCTTATACACTTTCGGTAAGAAGATCTTTGATAAGATCATGGATGTTATGCAACCACAGTTTGCTGACGAGGATCCTATTAATCCTTTCGACTTCTGGGAAGGTGCTTCGTTCAAGTTGAAGATTCGAAACGTAGAAGGTTATCGCAACTATGATAAGTCAGAGTTTTCTTCTCCTTCGTCGTTGTCTTCTGACGACAGCGAACTTGAGCAAATTTACGAGACTCAACATGACCTATCCGAGTTTGTCGATCCTGCTAACTACAAGTCATATGATGAACTATCAGCACGACTTGCAATGGTTCTCGGCGAGAAACCTGCTCCTGTCTCGACACAGCAACAAGTCTCTCTCGAACAGGTAAGTGCTCCAGCGCCAATGCGTCAAGTTGCACCTACACCTGTAGCGACTGCTGCTCCTGCCGCGATGGCGACTTCTTCGAATGATGACGAAGATGCTATGTCTTACTTCGCTAAGTTGGCGGCAGAAGATTAAAGTCTTAACACTGCCAGTGCAAGGGGACTTCGGTCCCCTTTTTTTATGCCCAAGCGTCAGATTGAGAAGAGTTTCCAGATACCGGTGAAGCAACACCCTGTGATCCTGAATGATCGACATTATTCTGGGTGTTGACATTGGTGGGTGCGCTAGTGTAGTTGTTTATGACTGTTGGCGGACCTTCTCCCAGCGGTGTATTCTTAGATATTTCAGAAGCAACCATTCCCGTGGTTCCAGACTTACCGATTGCATCTGAAGCAATTGCAAAACCGCTACCAAGTTTGCCATCGTCTTTTTCTCGCATCGATGAGACGCGATCTTCTGCTGAAGTGGATGTCGATTGTGCAACTATCTCATCAACAGCATCTGCCTTTTCATCAAAACCCAAGAGTCTTAGACCACCAGAGATTAGACTGCCGCCTTTCTCTACAATGAAATCTTTAATCCCTAGGATAAAACCAAGCATCTTGTCCAAGAGTTTTTGAAACTCCTCGGTGATACTGAAGGAGTTGAGCGTTTCTTCAAACTCTTCAAACCCTAATGCTCCAGCAATCCAAGCAACTGCTTTTTTCAGATAGTCGAGTGGAACAGTGATGATCTTTGAGAACCCTGACACGAACCCAAAGATACCGGCAAATAATTTATCAACGATGTCGCCTTCCATGTTAGTGAAATCTTTGATTGATTGATCGATTCCCATAACAATACCAGTAACAAGCGCGAATATTCTTCCGAAAACACCAGTTATTAATTTAAAGAGTCCAGTAAACACTCCGGAGATTCTACCTGCCACAGTAATCAACTTTAGAACTGTTCCTCTGATCGACTTTTTAATTGCCCACATTCTTTTCTTGAAGTTGAATGGATCACTTTTGCCCTTATTGAACGCATCCTTAAAATCAGAACTAGCAGGTTTTGAATCGTCGGCGTCACCTTCTTCCGAAGCATCTTCTTCATCTTGAAGTTGTTCTCTTGCTGCTGCTTCTGCCATACCGACAAAGATTTCACGGAGACTTACAATGGAAGCGTTGACTCGATCTACTGCCGCAACAACAAGGTTTTCTTTGCTTTCTTCTGCTTCGGTGCTTTCGGCGGTGCTTGGGTCAAGATCCTCGTTCGCGAGTGCTGCTTCGATTACATTCTGACGCGATAATTCTTCGGTTGTCCTCTGCTGCTCTTCATACAAAACTTCGCCAACATCGTTCACGGATCTTATTATATCAAGACCGTTCTCCCTGTTGGACTCCATGATTGCTTCTGCGATATCTGCTAACATTTATTATCCTGCCTGTTCTCGTTTTTGTTTTTCTTCTTCTAATGCTTGTAACAGTAAAATGATATGAATGTCCCTTTCCCAAGGGATCATCATCTCTAATTCGGACAACGAGTATTTATGGTGCCGCATCAACATAAAGTTTGTTTTAAAATGATTAGACAAATCTTCATGTGAGAGGCATATTAAAAAAAACTCTGAATCCCCCTAATTTCTCTTTCGTTAATCGCCCCGCAACTTTGACAAACAAAATTTAAGTCATACTTCAGTGAGGGCATCTCTTGTATAAAATCAATAATCTTTTTGAACTGCTCTTGAGTCATCGACTCGACGAACTTCTCAACGTCTTCGGTCTTCTCTTCTCCGATGACAATCCTTTCATCTTCAGTAAGTACTGCCTCGATACACCGTGAGATTACTTCGAATCCAAACTTGTCTTCATTATCCGAAGAAAGGTTCATGTCACGGTAACTAGGATATCTCATCTCAAGTGAGATCTCATTCGTCAATTCAATTACATTACTCTCTGTCGTGCGCTCCGAACAATTGACGTCGCTGAGTGGTACAACCACCTCATTCTTCTCATCACAAGACTGACACTTGATCAGGATGTCGGAGTTCTCGCCCGTCGACTTAGACCTAAGTTGTAAGAACATGTATTCTAAATCAAATGTGCATAGGCGAGTCACGTCAATTGAGTCGTCAATACATGCCGCAACTGTATTCTCAATTGCTCGGATGATCTCATTTTCATCCTTAGACTCTGCCGCCATGAGCAGAACCTTTTCTTCTTTGACCAAGTACGGTCTGTAATTTACTTTCTTTCCGTTCGATGGTACTGTCATGGTGTATTCAGGTTTATCATTTAGCAATGGCAAAGACATTATTTAAAACTCCAATTAATTTAAAATATCATAAATTTTGTTGCTGACCGCGTTTCCAATATTGGTAGAGATACTCGCGCCACCTTCGATTGAGACAGAAGGTTTCTCGCCGACCGGCAAACCGACCCAATTGCGGTAAGAGAACTCTATATTTATCTCGCTCATTTCTCCCTTGGCATCGTCGTTTAAAGTTTCGTGCTGAACGGTTATCGGGAAAGCATCAATAAATTTCCACTCGTATGTTCTTACACCAGAAGCTTCTAGGTCTAGGTTCACTTCTAAATCGACGTTCAATGGACCGAGGGAAACAGACTTGCCACGATTAAACACCGGAAACGACTGCCCCTTCTTCCACTGATATACTGAGATGTCGAATGTATATTCATCCGGAAACGCAACCGAGTAATTTCCCTCTTCACTGAAAGAAGGGTCATTGTTGCGAATGATGCTTTGCTGCCACGACTCGAAATAGTTACGAACCCTTTGATCATTCAGTACTCTGAATGTTACGTTCAGTGTTGGATTGATAAACCCATATGCAACATCTCGTTTTTCCATTCCAACCAAACGCTCAACTGAAGATAACTGCCTTGCCGGTAGTGTGATCGTTTTCGCCAGCAGTGTAAGGTTTTGCGGGCGCTCGATCGTACCATATGAACCCTGAGCGATGCCTGCAGGTAACATAATTGAATAGAGGTTTGTATTTGCGAACCCACCACCATTAGATATTGAAGATTTAAAATCTTCGATTGTTGGGATTGCCATTAGATCTTACTCCTAGAATCTTTGTATACCTGACTTCGGTTCCCACCTTTCCATTGAGCACTAGGCAGAAAAACAGCGATCTCCCATTCTGCAGGCGGAACATATGACAAGCGTCCTTCTACTTGAGATGACAGATAATGTTTGAAGCACGGTTTAAAGTATCTCAACTTCGAAGACGATTGCAAGTAATTGTATGTGAGACGAAATCTCGTTGTCTCGTCGAATTTGTTATTCGTTGTCTTATCCATTAATCCGTCCAAGAATTTAGCGCGAAGTGCGATCGGAAGATAATGGACGTTCAATCCGTAGAATCCTTTTTTCGCTGGACCCATGTTAATAATCAATGGGAAAGCATCATAATACGGTAATGTATCCTTTCCTTTCGCATCGTAGAAAAACATATACATGTCGCCGATACCTTGTTTCTTTCTTAGTGGAGCGACGCTTCTTTTTATGAGAGGATCTTCGCGCAACAACGCTTGTCTGTTGAGCGCCTTCATGTTATATAACTTTTTGCGGAACCATGCACGAGATTCTTTCGTGCGCGGAGTAATACCGGCACGGAATGCTTCCAGTTCTACTTTCTGAAACAGATTAGACATCTTGAACCCTTAGTGTTTATCTCTTCTATTTATTCTTCTTTTTCGTAAAAGGTTTCATTGGTTTCAAAGGTTTTGTTGATTTAGGTAAAATACCCATCTTTTCTAATTCTTTTTCGGTCCAGATTTGGAAATCCCATCCACGGTCGGCGGCATACTCTGCTGCTGCTTCCCACTTATTCTGATTCTTGATGTAGGTCAATCCCTCATTAATGTATCGTTTAGTTCTTCTTTGACCGGTCGGCGGTTTGGTTTGTTGGAATGGTTTGATCTCGACGAGAATCGTCTTACCGCTCTCAAGTACAATCTTCAAGTCCATGTAGTAACGGTGGTATTTTTTATCCACCTCGTAGTAGTATGGAATGACCACTTCTTCGCTCGACCACGACTTGATTGACGAGTTTTCATCGCACCAACGGAAGGCATTTCGTTCCCACAAAGAGCGATAAATAACATTGCTATAGTCGCCACTATACTTCTTTGGGTTCTTTACTTTATATTTTCCTTTATAGGTCGGCATATGTACTATAAATAAACTTAGAATTTATTTTATTTAGAGGAATCAAAATCGTGACAACCGCATACGGACAAGTTGGCGATAAGGTAACTAGAGAAGATTTAATAACTGCAGCGCAGGGCGGGAAAAAGATCGCCAGTAAATCAACTCCAGAAAATAAAGAAGATGCGACCGACAAGGTCGACCAAGCGCCACCGGTTTTTAAATGGCCAGAGTCTCTCTCGACTGATACTCACCCAGTCACGGTTATGTTTTCTGCATACAAAATAGATCCGATCGCTCAGACAGAGATCGCTCAAAATCTATCCAAATTATCGCAGAAGGTACGCGAATCATTTTCTAGTCCAGAAGAAAAATCTGAGTCGGAGACCGTCTCCGAAGAAAAGGAAGAGGGAAAGGAAGAAAGGGGACTCCTTGGTACTGCTTGGGATACAGCAAAGTCTTTGAAGACTGCGGGCAAATTGAACTCTTACGAAAACTTTACAAAGGGCGATAAAGTTGGTAGCGTACAACTTCCGCTTCAACAAGGCATAACAATCAACGATGGTGTCACATATACTGCCGCCAATACAAACTTTGGTGCTGGTCTTATTAAAGCAGCAACAAGCGACCAAGGCGACAAAATCAACGGTGTAACAAACAAACTAATTTCTCAATTGGCAGTAAAGGGCGCGGGGACGGCAGCAGCAGGTCTCGCCGGTGGACTAATTGCTGGTGGTGCGGGTGCTCTTGTAGCAGGTGCGGCAGGTGGCGACATCTTCGAGAATATCTCTAATGCGACTAAAGAAGCATCTCGCGTAACCTCGAATCCAAACACTAGAACTTTGTTTGAAGCAGTCGATATGAGATCGTTTCAGTTCACTTTCAAGTTGATCGCCAAGAGTGAGAACGAAGCGAAACAGATTAAAGATATTGTAAAGTTTTTTAGAAGGGAAGTATATCCTGAAGCGATCAATGTCGATGGTGTTCCATTCGCTTATGAGTTTCCAAACATATTTGATATCAAGGTAAGAGATAGATCTGGGCAAAACAATCCAGGATTTGATTTCCAAAGATGTTATCTCCAATCTGTCGCAACAAACTTTAACCAGACGGCGGCAGGAAGTATGTACGCGGGAAAGGATAGAGACTACTTTATCGAAGTAGATGTCGCGTTATCGTTCACTGAATTCGCGACTATGGATAAAGCGAAGGTAAGAGACAAAGGACTATAAGCATGTCAAAGTATTTTACAAATTTTCCAACTGTTCCGTACCTCTTTGGTGACGAAGAACAACCAGTTCAATTTCAGAAACTTTCGAAATATGTTGATACGATTGACTCATTCCGTGAGTTGTCTTCGACATACATTGAATATGAGATTCGGGATTTCGAAAGACCGGATACGCTGGCGTATGCGTTGTATGGCAAACCTGAGTATGAGTGGACGTTCTTCTTAATGAACGAAAGACTGCGTGAAGTCGGTTGGCCAATGGCGGCATATGAATTGCAAGTTGCTGCCAAGAACAGGTATTTTAAAAACTATGTCGTTAAACTTGATGTCAGTAACGCTCAAGAATTGGCAGCATATGCGAACATCTATAATGTCGGGCAGTCCGTAACGTTTGATCTTGCGCCAAGCGTATTATCGACGCAAGGCGGGTTTCAAATCATAACTCAATCAAATCAAAGGATTTCAACCCAAAAAAGCAGAGATGAGGGTCAAGGAATAGTAATTCGAAAAGACCTCGATACCGGAGAACTCACAGTAGTAACGAACTCAGATATCAACCCAACCGGATCGGTTAGGATAGCATACGCGGATGGTTCAAATGAGGTTGCTGTATTGAATACGGTTTATGAATATGAAGGCACACACCACTACGAAAACGCAGAGGGAGAGTGGGTAAACATATTCCTTGATCCGCTGGATGTAATCTTAAATGCTGTTCCAGTAACCAACCTCGAGTATCTCACAAGTCAGAACGACGAAGCAAGGACTATTAGGGTTATTCGGAAAGATAGCATAGAATCAGTTGTGGGTGAGTTTAAGCGTCTGCTGGAAGCATCTTAATGAAGGTCAATACATCATTCACAGTCATTCGTGCTGAAATCATTCTTACCTCTTCAGAGACTCCTGTACAGAGGATCGACATTCGTAATAATGTCGTTGAAGTAAAGTTCTATGAGAATCTGTTCAAACCTTATGTCGATGCTCGGGTTAAGATGCTCGACGATTTCGGGTTTCGAAGTATGCTCTCATTACAAGGCACCGAAAGAATCGTGATCACTGTTGGTTCTAGCGAAAATTTAATGGAACCGTTATTCGAAAAGGTTTTCTTTATCTCTAATGTCATAGACGCCAAGAAGGTAAACGAGCGCTCCGAAGCACTATCACTTGAACTGGTAGAAGAACATGTCTATGTGAATTCTGTAAAGCAAATTAGCAGATCTTTCACAAAGAACATCGAAGGAATCGTAACGGATATTTGTCAAGGAGATCTTGGAAAGAAAGTGGTTAAGGGTTTCTTTCAAGGTTCGGCACAAGGCGTGCGAAAGGTTATCGTCCCATACATGAGACCTCTCGAAGCAACCAATTGGTTGATTAACAGAGCGACAACTAAGACTGGAAGTCCGCTCTTTCTTTCGGGTGATTTGTACAGTGATAAATTATATTTGTCCGACCTCGATACTCTTATGACGCAAGGGGTGATCAACGAAGAACTCCCGTATCGTTTCAGTACAGCGACCAAGTCTACAGGTCCAGATAAGATTCTGCTTGGTCCATACTATGATATAACAGCATATGAAGAAACCGGTACTGATAATTCAATGAGTTTATTCGAACTTGGGGCGATAGGATCTTTTCACTCCAGCATCGACGCCGGAACTGGTCTATCGTCAAGCAGTCACTTGTCTGTTCGTGATATTCTTACCGAACTGAAGTTGGCAGGAACCATAGACGAATATACCACACAATCTGTGTTTGATCCATCATTAATGATTGACGGAAAGGTCTCGGACGAGTATAATTCTAAGCATATTCACCAAGTAACGTCTTCAAACACATACAACCAGTTTCAAAGTTATCATGATGAGGCGACGTTGCTCGATCAGAATAACGACATCTTTGAGTCGAAATTGAAGATGAAAAATAAAATTATCCGGCATATCTTAAAGAAGAATGTAATTGATGTTGGGTTAGATGGAATCTCCCTATTTAAAGGAAAGGTGAGTGTTGGTCGAAGGGTTAGGATTCTATTCTTGAATGCAAACACTAGTGCTGATACAGAAAATGCGGCAGAGCAGATAGATAAAAAGAAATCTGGAGATTACTTGATCCTTGCAACCAGTCATCATCTAGTTCAAGAAAATCATTTTGCATCAATGCGAGTCGCCAAACTTGGCGATCTACCTAAGAACTTTAAACTATGAATATTTTAAGACCAATACAAAAAGATTTTTACGGAGACGATTATCGATGGTTCTTCGGTACTGTTATCAACGCACATCCACCTGCTGGTCTAGAGGGAAGGATAAAGGTGCGAATCAACGGTGTACACAGTCCATCGACCGGAGATATACCAGAGCGCGACCTACCTTGGGCACAGGTTCTTGTTCCGACTACTGAAGGCGGATCCTCGGGCATCGGACGCATACCCCAGATTGTTGCGGGATCGTTTGTATTTGGTGTGTTCCTCGACGGTATGTCATCGCAGATACCTCTGATTATTGGTAGTCTTCCAAGAGTTGAATTACCGACGTCAAATCAAACGAAACGTACTGGTTCTGGTGAAAATTCATACGATTACAAAACAATCAGATACCAGAATGCAGTATCCGAAAAATTTAAAGACGACGGTGTATACGATGCTTCCTTAGAACTACGCCGACTGCAGTCTATGAAGTTCTTTATAGATAATGGATATCCACTTATTCAAGCAGCATCTATAACAGGAGCGTTGATCGGGGCAAGTTCTTTGATAACTTTTTATGATGAAACTCCAACACGTGCTGTAGTCGGTGTTGCTAACTGGAAAAAAGAAACGACAATCGGAAGTCGCTACAATGGTCTGCTTCGGTTCGCGTCAAACTATACTCCTGCGTCAGACTGGAGATTATTTTCAATTCAACTGCAGTATGTTTTATTTGAGTTAAGAAACCGATTCAATCTAACGAACAGCAAGTTATTATCAGCGACGAGTATCAAAGATGCTAGTATTATTATGAACCGTGAGTATCTGATCACCGGTAGAAACACCGAAGATCTGGCGCAGGTTGCATACGACGAGGTTCTTTACTATGAGTAAAACAAACAGCGAGTCACTCAAAGAATCTTTGAAGGGCGCGGTATCATCAGTCGATACAAAGGCGATCGACAATCTCGGCGAAACTACGAAAGCAGACATATCTAATTCTCTAGAGACCATATCCGGTAATATTGCAGGTCAAGTTGAAGGCGGTGTGCAATCATTAACTCAAGAAATTGATGGATTCAAAGATGATTTGACAGCATTATCGACCAAAGAAGGGTTGCTTGATGCTGGGTCACAGAGTCTCGAGAATCTCAAGACAGATATCGTCAATGGTGCTGTTTCCGCGATCTCAAGTAAACTGGGTGCAAATGTCAGTATCGAGTACACCGAACCCGACTCAAATGGGATTGTATATCCTATTCAGACGTCCCTGACGGAGCAAGGAGGGTTAGACGGTACTATCGCCGCAATACTAACGGCAATCACAGGATTAGGTTCTATTGATGCAGGAGCGCTGCAGAAAGCAGTTGTCGACGCCGCGCCGACAGGATTGATGGATGCCGCCAGTAACCTGTCAGGTAAAATTGGAGCATTCACGGCAGCATCAATTAATTCATTAGCAGCAACAGCGATGGATACAATTACCGACGAACTCGTCAACTCAGTTATTCCGACAGATATTAATAAGGCGATCTCTTTCGTCAGTTCTATTGACTCGGACGGCGGTGCTTCTGAGGCGGGGGTGGTGTTTAATATGGACAATTTGACTGGCACTGGTCCGACCGCTGATTCTGAATTCAACAGCGCAATCAACTCAATCAATGCTGCTAAGACAGACCTTGAAACTTTGGTTACGAAAGCAAAAGAGACAAAGCAAAATGTCGAAGGGTTGAAGTCGGACCTAGAAAATCTTTCGGGCGGTAAAGATCCTGTCGAAGTTCAACAGTCTTCTGAAAACGCATCGTTGAATCGACAAAGATACTCTAAGGAAGTTGACATCAGTAATTCTCTAGTCCAGTCTAGAATCGCCAAAGATGGTAAGAATGGAATCGTTCAATCGCTCAGTACAGAGACTCTCACTGATGTAAATAAGAAGGTTAAAGATTTCGCGCCATCATTGAGTCCTGCTGAAATACAGAATGTAATCGGATTGTCTCAAGGTGATTCTATCGAAAGAGACGAAGCAGCGAACATACTCTATAAGAAAACTGGCAAACCGTTCCCTGTAATTAAAAACTTCTTAAAGACTATCGATACGACGATCACTTCAGCGACAAGGCAACCACCATCTGAATTCGTTTTCGCTGAACCTTATGTTATCGGGTCGTACGAAAAGGATTGGAAGAAAGGTGAAGGCAATCCAGTGTTTCCTTATATCTCCTCGGTCGAGGAACTACAAGCAGAACTTCGAAATGTTTCTCGAGAAATTACCGAAGTGGTCGTGCATTGGACCGAAACTACTACAAATAAAAATATCGGAAGCGAAGAAATCAATCAGTATCACCTCGCGGCGAATCTCGAGGGTATCGGGTATCATTATATAATTCGTCGAGACGGTTCCTTGCAGCGCGGCAGACCAGTAAACATAGAAGGTCAACATTCACCGCTAAATAATCACAACGAGAGAAGTATCGGTGTTGTGTTTGTTGGAGGAATCAATGTACCATCCGGAACACCAAACCCTGAAAACTTTATCTCTTTACAGTCCTTGACTCGAAGTCAGTTCAATACCTTTGATCATTTATGTCGTTCGTTTTATAACACATATGCCGGTGGTCAAATAATCGGACATAACGACATCGATGAAACTGAAGAAGATCCTGGATTTGACGTGAGAGAATATATGTTGGCAAACTTCGGAAAGAATTCTTTATTCACTGATCCACTTACGCAATCACCGCTAACAGTCGATGAGATAAACAATGACCAATAAGACAGACAACTTTTATTCTCGTCTAGATCACTTCGATTCGTCGAAGGAGAAGACCGAGGGCATTACTCTCGAAGGTTTTAACGATCCCACCGGTGAGTTCCCTTCCCGTGATTACTTCTATGGGACAAGCATTAACAAAGCGGCGAAAGGCGAAGAGATCAACAACCTTAGTTTAGGTGGCGGTGATTACGATGTGTCCTTAAACATCCCAGATCAAAAACCTTCAGTCTTTCCGCACAATCAAGTCCAACAAACTGCTTCTGGGCATTCGTTCGAGATGGACGATACTCCAGGTGGAGAGCGAGTGCTCGTCAAGCATCGTACTGGCGCTGGAATAGAATTAAGAGCAGATGGTACGGTTGTGATATCATCCCGCAACCAGCGCGTAGAGGTCACAGGAGGCGACCACACGACGATAGTTGAAGGTGAAGGTACGCTAATATACAAAGGTAATCTTACTCTGGACGTGTCTGGAGACCTTAACATGAATGTCGGCGGTAATTATAACCTCAACGTTGCGGGCGACAAGAAAGAAGAAATCAAAGGGCGTCACACTAAGACAGTGAACCGTGATCAGAACTACACGATTCGCGGTGCACGTGGTGCTAAGGTTATCGGAAACAATACGGAAACGCTTTTAAGCGACCATCACCAGATTGTTGCAGGTGACGCGAATCAGTTGGTACAGGGTAGTACTGAGATTTTAGCGGGTGGTAATCTAACCACCACAGCAGTAAATGAGTGGGTAGTTGCAGCGTCAACTACTAGTTTGGCGGCGAGACATATTAGTATGATCGGACACAAAGGCACCATTGGCGGTCCTTTGATTGATTATTACGGTAAGACATACGGCGGGTTCCCTGCTGCAGTAACGAACATGTCCACATTCTATGGAACTCTTGTCGGTAAAGCGGCAGAAGCGATACACGCAGACTATGCCATGTTTGCGTCGCAAGCAGGATTCGCGAAAGGTGCTGGTAATGCCTTGACTGCCGTAACAGCAAAAGACGGCAAGCCTGGGAAACCCCCGATCCCAACAATACCAAAACCAGGGATAATGCCTTTCATTCCGATCCCTGCATCCGCACCAATACCAAACCCTGCCATTGTAGAGATGCAATTATCTTCTTCGACCTACGGTGTGAGAAATGTTTCGGTCGATCCTAAACTCAAAGATAAACTCAGCAGGTCGGACGAATATAAAGAACTGTTTGATCATGACCCTTCAATACATGAGATTCGATCTAAATTAAGAGATCCTGCTAACCTGAGTAATTCAGAGTTCACCAGTTATCTTGTGGCACAGGGCAAGTTGAGCAAACAGTTTAAAAAGAATATTCCTAAGAATATCGGTCGAACGGCGAACAAGAAAGGTACTGTGAGGTTCGGAACAGAACTTCTCGGTAACAACCCAATTGATAATAGAAGCAAGAGATTTAAGGTGAATAAACAATGAAGATCTTAGTCGATCCCACATATAATCCTGAATTGCAGAAAAAGATTACTTCAGCGACCAAACTCGGTTCTGGAATAACATGTGCGAAATTCCTAGGTTCTAAGGGTTCACAGACTCAGTTCGAAAAACTGTATGCTGACAATTTCTTTAATTCGGCAGACAGAAAACAAATCGCTCGTAATCTTGTTCTACATGCGCATGCGATTAACTCAACATTTTCTAACAGTGAGTTTAGTCAGCATCGCTTGATTGTTTCGGACGGTATCTACGAACCTAATGCGAAATTTGAGATGACGGAACTCCCTGCGGGTTCAGAGCAGAACGCCAAGACTATTTCGAAGACTGTGCCTAGAAGTTCTTATGGTAAAGGTCCAGACGGTTGGATCGCTCGAGTGCCAGCGTACATGGGCGAGAGACCGACTTCAAACAGCATCAATGATCTGAGAAGAGACGGTCGCGCGATTGGATACCAACTGATCGATAAGTACGGAAAGACAGACCCTAGAAAGTCTTTTGATCTGGCGGTGTTTTGGAAAGACTATGTTGATTATGATAAACTATCTCTCGACTTCGATACCTTCGATCCAAACGATGAACTAACTACAACAATTTTTTTACAGGTTCCACAAGTTCCAACTACGTGGGACGTTAAATACAAGTATGATCTTGAAACAACCTATAATGGTGAACTTCAAGCGAAAAACGAATTGCTGGAAATACTTCCAGAAGAGGATTAAGAAATGTCAAAGGTTTTCTCGACAGAAGATAAAAATTTACAGTCAAGTGTTAGGGTGGTTCGGAAGAAACTATATTCGGATATCGACCTTACACTTTCGACAAAGTCTTCGGGTCAAGTTGGTGATGTATATAAGAAGACGGATGCGTCTGCAGTAAAGCAGGCGATTAAGACTCTTGTAATGACCAATCGTTTCGAGAAACCTTATCGCCCTTCATATGGCGGTAATCTCGGCGGGATGTTATTTGAACTTGCGACCGAAGATACCGGCGAAGAAATCATTGAAAGGGTCACTCAGTCTATCGAAAGATATGAACCTCGTGCCAAGATTTTAAATATAGATGTGTTCTCAAATCCAGATCAGAACTCTATTTCTGTTCTCCTAGAATTCAGAGTTATAAATACTAATGCGGTCGAAACTTTGAATTTGAATATTAGACCTTCTGCACCAAGAACAGCAGAGGTTCTACCAACGACTGCACCACCTGTTCCTGTCGACGTTTTGTTGTCAGATGAAGCGGCAGACTTTATCGTTTCTGAACAGGGGGAATATATCGCATACGATTGAAAGTTCATAAAAACTAAATATAATCGAACAATCAATCTTAAACGCGACTGTTTAACCTTCTTATTTTATAAATATAATACGTAAAATAAATTGAATTCCAGGGTCCAAGACTCTCTTCGGTATAAAATAAAAACAATAATAACGGAGAAAAGAAATGGCAAATCAAAAAATAATGCATGACATGGACTTAGCAAAAGTCGGTCAGATTATTGATGCGCGCATTCAGAACGTTACTGCCGCAGAGAAAAGTGCATTAGCAGGAACTCTGGGCGCCGGAAATGCTGGTCTGTTTGTATACGATACAGACGACGAGGCATTAAACATCTGGGACGGTGCGACCTTTCGTACGGTATCCCCTGATATAACCGGCGATGTAATTTTCAAGGGTCTAATCAACCCAACTAATGCTGCAACGATCGCCGCTGACGCAAGTCTAGCGCAAGGTCATCAATATATCGTCGATACTGCTGGTACTCTAACAGCAACTGGCGTAACATTTACACCGACTGCTGACGTTGAAGTCGGCGATATGGTTTTGTGGACTTCTACCACAACAGCATCGGTAATCAATAAAAACTTTAACGAAGCAACTGAAACCGAATCTGGTACAGTTGAACTCGCCACACAAGCAGAAGTAGATGCGGGCACTGATACAGAGCGTGCAGTTACTCCGGCGACATTAGCAGGTTCACAACTATCGGATGACGTCGATACAAACGAAACCGATATCGCTGCTCTTGAAGCGAAGATCGGAGAGTCCGGTGGCGCTTACCTTACACTAGACACTACCTCACAAACTGTTATCGAAGCAATCAACGAGTTACGCACTAACCTTTTGCTCGACAGCGACGAAGTGGTCTCAAACGATTCTGACCTTTCCGTACTAGCAGGTCGTATGACCTCTGCAGAAGGTCGTTTAGACGGTCACGATACTGATATTAGTGATCTGCAATCAGTAGATGCTGCTCAAACAGTTAGATTAGATTCTGCTGATACCCGTTTCGTCGCGGTAGAAGGTCGCGTAACACAGAACGAAGCAGACGTCCTTGCACTTCAAGGTGCCGACTCAGACCTCGACGCACGTTTAGATACTGTAGAGTCAAGACTTGACTCGGCGGACTTACGGTTTGTTGCTGCTGAAACTCGAGTCACCGCCGTAGAAGGTCGTTTAGACTCCGCTGATACTCGTTTCATCGCTGCTGAGACTCGTATCTCTGCAAACGAAAGTGCTATCTCTGCACTTGAGGGCGCTGACTCAGACTTCTCTGTTAGAATGGATTCAGCGGACGCAAGACTCGTAACAATTGAAGGTCGTCTGGATGGACACGATACTGACATCACCACGCTTCAAGGCGTTGATTCGGATATCAAAGAATTCGTTGGTTTCAGCGAAACTCTTGATACGTCTGCGACTACTCTTGTTGGTGCTGTCAATGAGTTGCACGGCGAGATTAATGACAACGATTCAGATATCGCTGCACTTGATGGACGCGTAACTAACCTTGAAGGTCGTGATAATGTTAAGTCTTACACAGACACTAACGTATCTCTGACTGCAAACACTCCAGCGACAATCAACCACGCAATGAGTCTGGTCGACAAGCATGACTTCATTATCCATGTAATGAATTCAGTCGGTTCTGCAATTAGTTTCGATGTTGATGCTATTGATGCTGATAACATTACGCTGACTTCAGACGTCACGTTGACTGGTGCTCAAGTGTTTATGCTTGGTCAAATCGGTGCTGGTTCAGGTGGCGGTACGCCTCCTGCTCCTAGTGTGCCGGCAGGTGCCTTCATGCTTCAGGACGAATCTGGATACCTGACTACTGAAGATGGCGACGCACTTACCATCGAAAATCCATAATAATAAAATATTATGAATTAAAGGGGACTTCGGTCCCCTTTTTTGTATATAAATACTTTTGTTATTAATTTTGGAGAAGACAAATGGCAACCACAATTCGTTCTTCTGAACTCGACTTTAATGAAATCAAGAATGGTCTTAAAGAGTATTTTCAGAAGCAATCAGAATTTGCTGATTACAACTTTGAAGCATCCGGTCTATCTAACCTGTTAGACGTACTTGCTTACAACACCCACCAAAACGCGTTGCTTGCCAACTTTGCTCTGAATGAGTCGTTTCTTTCTACTGCACAGTTAAGATCTTCTCTTGTCGGTCATGCCGGAAGTTTAGGATATACTGTTGCGTCTAGGTCTGCTTCAACAGCAATCGTTCAAATGTATGTTACTGATTTAACAGGACCGTCTAGCAAGACGATGCCTGCTGGAACTTCATTTACTGCGACTGTTGATAATAAATCCTATTCATTTAAAACGCGTGAGACATTCACAGCGACTAACGACGGTTCCAATCGTTTCTATTTTTCGCTCAATGATAACATCAACCTGCCCTTATATGAAGGCACGACGAAGCAGAGAAACTATATTGCTGGTGATGCGAGCGACAACGACACATATGTGATTCCTGTTTCTAACCTAGATTTAGACACCATCGTTGTTAGAGTGTATGCAGATACTTCAACAGCATATTACGATGTGTACACGGATGTCTTACAAGCGACGAACATTACAAGCAAAACTAAGATCTATGCAATCAAAGAAACGCCGAATGGATTCTATGAGTTATCCTTCGGTAATGGTGTGATAACAAACCAAGTGCCGAGTGCAGGTAATCGTGTTCAGGTCATTTACGACGTGGTCGTTGGACCAGAGGCGAATGGCGCGAGCACCTTTACCCCAGAATCCCAAATAGACGGTCTTGCCATTGAAGTGGTCACAGTTGCGACTTCGGATGGCGGGGCATTAAAAGAAGATATCGAATCAATTCGTAAAAATGCACCATACCTTTATGCATCGCAAAACCGTATGGTTACTGCTGAAGATTACTCCGCATTAATCTTGAGAAACTTTTCTTCACTAATCAACGATATAAAATCTTGGGGCGGTGAAGAAAACATTCCACCAAAGTATGGATCGGTATACGTTTCAATAGATTTCTCAACAGACGACGCGGTTCTACAAGAAACAGCGAAGGGTAATATTCGAAATCTAGCGAAAGATCTTTCGGTCGCTTCTTTTAAGATCGAGTTTGTTGAACCGAACAGAACGTTCGTCGAGATTGATACTGTATTCCAGTTTAATCCAAACCTAACGTCTTCTTCTCAAACAGCGATTGAAAGTGCAGTAAGGTCTACAATGGAAACGCATTTCGAAACTAACCTTGGTGAGTTCGATAAGTCTTTCCGAAGATCTAACCTGCTGACCGATATAGATGAGACCGATGCTTCCGTACTTTCAAGTCGATCAACAATTAGAATGCAGAATCGATTTACTCCTCAGAGTGGTACAACCAACTATACTATTATATTCCCGAGTTCTATTGCCACCCCCGAAGAAGAATCAAATACGATAACATCTTCAAACTTCTTCTTCAAAGGAAAGGTCTGTACCCTTCGAAATAGATCTAATTCTTCGGTCATTGAAATCATCGACACGGCAGGAAATGTTGTAAGAGACAATGTTGGTAGTTATGATGCAACATCTGGATCGATCATACTGTCGGGGTTCACAGGTTCTTTAATTTCAGGAACTTATTTTAAGATTACTGCATTGCCGGCAAACCAAGCGACGATTAATCCGTTGAGGAATAATATTCTCAATTATGATGCATCTTCCTCTAGTGCTCGAGCAGTTATCACAAATACCGTATAAATAACAATTATAATGCAAACAGAGATTGACCTATGACCAGCGCAGTAACAAACAATTTGAGAAAAGAACTTCTAGACCAATTAAAGTCTAGTGTCGAAGGTGTCGATAATTACTACGTTGGATTCTCTAGATCTGGCGACTTTACTCAAGCGACTGATATTTCTTCGAATTCTGAACAATTTAAACTTAGAAACTCGTTGCAATCGGTAAAGATATTAAGTAACGCTTCCTTTGTTGTACCTACAGTTACGTGGTCAAGCGGCGGTATATACGAAGCATACGAAGATAACAATTCAGAGCAAACTAATTTCTATGTTGTAAATTCTTCCGATGAAGTATATATTTGCATCGAGCAAGGCAAAGACGCATTTAACACCGTGGCGAATTCGATTGTCGAACCTTCTGGTGCTTTGAACGGTAATACCTTTAAGACTTCGGATGGTTATAAGTGGCGCTTAATGTATAAGATGTCTGCTGCCGCCATATCTAATTTCAAAACTGCTTCATACATGCCAGTATCGACAATACAAGATTCTGCATCATCGTTGTCGGTTCCTGAAGAAATCACTCAGCGGTTGATACAAGACAACGCAGTTTCAGGTGAAATATTGAGCGTTGCTATTGACGATGCTTCCGGAACAGGTTATCTTCCTTCATCAACCATTTCTATAACCGGCGATGGAACAGGTGCTTCCTTTTCTATGTCGGTAGATGATAATGGCGTCAATCGTGTACTGATAGACTCAGATGGTTCCGGTTCTTTCTCTCATGGATCAGGATACTCTCATGCTGCTACAATCGCCACAGATGGAACTGGTGTTACGCTGAGACCAGTAATTTCTCCTCCAGGAGGACTTGCTGTAGACCCCGTCGTTTCTTTAAAGTCTAGATCCTTAATGTTACAGGTAGATATTCAAGGGGACGAGGCGAGTACGCTCGTGTCGGAAAATGATTTCAGGCAGGTTGTGCTATTAAAGAATCCCAAGCAGCATAACTCTAATACGGTTTTTTCGGGAAATACAGGTAACTGTTTGAAGTATTTTGAAACGAGCGTAGCGACTGGCGATTTCTTAGAAGATGAGTTGGTCTCTACTTCTTCAAACTCGGCACGATTAAAAGTTTTTTATCATGACAGACCAGCGTCAAGGTTATACTATTATCAAGATCAAGAGACAGGATTCGATAGTATTTCAAACAATGCTGTTATTCAAAACATCACTGGAACAACCAGATCATTAACTGTTTTAAGTTTAGGCGACCCAGACATCGACGCTTATTCCGGTGAAATTTTGTACCTAAATAATATTAGTTCTTCAATAACAAGAGAAGAAACTCAGACCGAAGATATTCGCATAGTAATTGAACTAGGATAAAAGATGACAACAACATTCACTTCAACGACGCTCCCGAGCACATACAGAGATGATTATAGTGATAGCGATAACTATCACCAGATTCTTTTTAACTCCGGTCGAGCATTACAGGCACGCGAACTCACTCAATTGCAGACTCTTATCTATGAAGAGATGGGTAGATTCGGACGAAACATTTTTAAAGAGGGTGCCGCAGTTTCTTCGGGCGGTACAGCAATCAACGCTGAATACGATTGTGTAAAAATTGCTTCGACAAACGAACCAGCAGCGTTCTCTGATATTCCCCTTGACTCTGTTTTCGAAGGTCTTACTTCTGGTATTAAAGCGAAGATCTTGCGGGTTGAACCGAAGTCTGATGACTTCATTTTAGATACGCTGTATATTCAATACATCGACAATAATGAATCAGCGATAACCGGTTCCCCTTCGACTTTCTTAGACGGCGAAACTCTAGTCGGTCCAGGAGGATATCAACTCATCACTGAGATCCCCAACGCTGCAGGTCGCGGTGTACGTTTCGACGCTTATGAGGGCGACTTCTTTGTTATGGGTCGTTTTGTGCATGCAACCGCCCAATCAATTATTCTTTCGCCATACACAAACTCTGTAGACGCTGTGGTTGGATTTAAAGTAGAACAAGAAATTGTAACTGTAAACGACACACAAGATCTATATGACAATACAGGTTCTTCTCCGAATACAGCATCTCCAGGAGCAGATCGTTACAGAATCAAAATGACGCTAACGACTCAAGACAAGGTTACTAGTGACGATATTTTCGTTTACATTGCCCGAGTCGAAAACTCTACGATTGTAGATGAAGTGCGTTCTTCAGATGCATATAGCAAGATCGGAGATATGCTGGCGAATAGGACAAATGAAGAATCTGGCGACTACATCGTCAATCCTTTCACTGCGCACTTTGAAGATCGTATTGAAGGTGATTCTAATTTAGATCTTATCATGTCCTCTGGAATTGCTTACGTTAATGGATATCGTGTCGAGAACTCATCGCCGATCAAGTTAAGCGTTCCAAAACCTCTAGCGACCGAGACAGTGGCGAATGATGTAATCCCTGTTTCTTATGGTAACTATATCCTAGCAGATTCTTGCCGTGGTCTTCCCGATTTAGATAACGCTCGATGCAGCATATTCGCCGGAGACGGTTCCTCATTGGGTACTGCCCACGTTCGTGCTGTAGAAAAGGACGGTGCCTTTCACCGTATCTACCTTTTCGATATTGATCCAGGAACAGGTATTTCAGGCAACCTAAATGATGCACGCAAGATTGGACTCGATTTCAACAACGATTATTTTAGTATCGTCTTACAGGGCGATCAGTTTGTTTTAAACCAAACAACAGATAACGATTTGCTGTTCCCGACAGCACGTCCTCGTCCAGAGTCATTCGCAGATATTACGATGACGGTACAGGGCAGACAATCACAGACAACAGACGGTAGTGGCGTTCTCGCTATGACAACGTTGCCGGTCGGTCAAGCATACACCGATACATCCCTTTGGGTTGTTGCTGCTAGTGATCAGTCTTTCCAAGAAATAACCGTAACCACATCTAACGGTGGAAAAGACGCGCAAGTTTCTGGTCCAGGATTGACACCCAGTAAAGCATATGAAATCTTGTATTATTCATCTAAGACGGCGACTCGTAAAGCGAAGACACTAGTGTCTGCGACCGAGACCGTCCCATTAAGATCAGTCGGTGGAATCAACTACTACCTACTTGGTAAGCAAGACATCTATCAACTTGACTCGGCACGTCATATGACCAGTGCAGGGTTTGACATGATCGGAAGGTTCACGCTGGATGACGGTCAACGTGACAATTTCTACGACAAAGGACGTTTAATTCTGAATGCTCAGGATTCTGCGCCTAGTGAGATTTTTGTAAACTATCAGTATTACGGTCGTGGCGCTGGCGACTTTTATGACGCCACTTCATACGCACAAGACTATGCTGATATTCCGACACACTCACTTCAAGATGGTACAGAAGTCAGTTTGTTTAATTTCCTTGATTTCCGTCCTGACCGAGATAGCGACGATACCTTTAGTAATATCCACGCGTTACCGCGTAATGGAACAAACATTACTGCAGACGTGAGTTATTACCTGCCGCGTGCAGATAAAGTTATCATAACGCAAGAAGGCGATATTCAAGTCTTGATGGGTCAGCAGTCTGAGATACCACAGTTCAAACCGACTCCAGATAACGCGTTGGAACTCTATAAAATATTAATGAACGCGAACACTCTGGGTCCAGAGGACTTACAAATAACTCCGATCGACAACAAGCGTTACACGATGGCGGACATCGGTAAGATCGAAGCGAAACTAGATGAACTTGAAGAGTTCACAACTCTTTCATTACTCGAACTTGAGCAGCGCATGCGCGCCTCCCTAGACAGTGACGGTAACGAAAGAATTTCTAGTGGATCTGTTGTTGACGACCTTAAAGATCAGACGGGTGCAGATACTCGCCACCCTGATTACTCCGCTTCAATTGATCCGGAAAGTCGTTTGATTCGTCCATCTGCAGATGAAGACAACGTTAGACTAGTTTGGGATCCAGCATTAAACCCTGCTTCAAACAACGTTACAAAGCAAGGCGATCAAGTCTATCTCAATTACTCCGAGACTACTTGGAAGAATCAAGAACTCGCTTCGAGAGCAGTTAATGTTAACCCATTCGGCATTGTCGATAACGTCGGTACACTTAAACTCTCGCCTTCTTCAGATGAGTGGAAAGAGTGTAAAGAAGAAGCAGAGTCTGCTATCGCCGGTGCGAATAAATTAGACCGACAGCAAGCATTCCTCTGGAACAACTGGATGTGGAACTGGGTCGGAAGAAGATCGGAAGATAATCAATTCGATCACTCATCCAAATCACGTCACACGGCGAATACAAGAAAGAGAATAGCAATTGCTCGTAAAGAGAAGTACACCTCTTCATTCAGTTCATTGCCAACCGATACTGCGAACGGTAAGTATGTCTCAAGAGTCGTTTCTTCAGACACGCTTCGATCAGTGGTCAACGGAAGAGTCGTAGATCTTGCTCTTGTACCGTGGATGCGTTCTAGAAAGGTTTTCTTCCACGCAAAAGGTTTGAAACCAAGAACCAAGTTTACACCGTTCTTTGATGGGCAGAAAGTTGACGAATGGTGCCGAAACGAATCATTGTTCGTTCGTTGGGCGGATCGTACTGACGATATCGGAAGTCTTTTCCGCAACAGTACTGTTACTTCTCACCCAGAAGGCACGACCGAATTAACTTCGGATGACAACGGTGAAGTAATTGGATCTTTCTTTATTCCTAATATCAAACCAGTTTACTATGCAACTCAATTCGGTAAGCGAAAGCGAAAGAGAGTAGTCTATCGAAGATTCCGAACCGGTGTACGTGAATTTAAACTGCTTGACATTAACGAGAATAACTGGTCTGAAGCGAATAGTAAATGCTTCGCGTATTATACTGCACTTGGTGCGTTTAGTAAGCGATATAACAACGTTCTTTCTACACGCTCTCACCAAGCGATTACACCATGGAGTTTCATTAGTTCGCGTGTAGGGGTTTACTCTCCGCAGGAAACAAGAAACCTTCTTAATGGAATCTCTGCTTCTGGTGTCTCTATTGTTGATCCTAAGTTGGCAGGGTTATATGGTCCAGCAACTTTACCGCTCTCGGGCGCAGCGTTGGCAGGACTAGATGCGAATGGGGAAATGTCTCAGGTACTTTCAGACTACATAAGCGTAAACGATAATCAGTTCGCTGGTCCTAGAATCAATCCTCTGTCTGTTCCCCAAAATCCAATGGCGCAGACGTTCTATGTCGATAACCAGTTTGGTGTTGTGTTAACAAAGGTTAGTTTGTTCTTCAGGCAGAAAGATTCTGGGAACCTTCCAGTTTCGGTTCACATTCGACCGGTAGAAGACGGCAAACCTTCTACAACCACAATTGTTCCGGACTCTCATGTATTCTTGAATTCAAGTGAAGTGACTGCGATTGGTTCTGACCCACAGTTATCAGACGTGCAGGCATCTCCAACAGAGTTCGTCTTTGAGGAACCAGTATTCCTGCAACCTTGGACCGAGTATGCGATTGTGGTTTCAACGCAATCTACAGAATACGAACTGTTTAGTGCTAAGACTAAGGAAACAGTATTAGGATCTGGTTCAAGGTCTGTGACGTCACAACCTGCACCTGGATCTTTATTCTTGCCTCAGAATGGAGTGATGTGGTTAGAGTCTAAAGATCAAGACTTAATGTTTACGCTTGGACGTGCGCAGTTTGATCTGGGCGGCGGTAGTTTAGTCCTTAGAAACTCTCGTTTACCGGCGACGGCATTGGAAGATAATCCTATCAGAACAACTAGCGGTTCTTCAGTTGTCTATGTTTCTCAAAGATCCCACGGTCTGGAAGTCGGTGACGAAGCATACCTCGATAGTTGTGGTGTTGACATTAACGGAATTCCACAGGCGAGTATTAACGGGGCGCATACAATTACTGCAGCGGATCTCAATGGTTATCAGGTTGATGTCGGTTCTTCTGCAACCGAGTCAGGTTTCGGTGGCGGTGATACGGTACTCGCTAGAAAGAATAAAGTATTCTCAGTCGCGAACGCTTACATTGAGTCGATTATTCCGAACTTTACTTCACTCGACACTTCTGCTAAGTTTACCACTGGAAAATATATCTCTGGTGATAGTACAAGATTCACTCAAGATGCTCAGTATGTTCGTATAACACCATTACAGAATATAGATTTTAGCATTCCAAAGGCGATCTACAATCATTCTTCAGAAGATAACAATCTGGGTGCAGGTGTATATTCTTCCTATGTTAAAGTCGATCTGAAATCATCGAACGATTATGTTTCTCCGATTATTGACTTGCAGCGTGCTTCTCTAATTCTGGCAGGATATAACATGGATAACCCAGCAATAACTCCAAGTCTTTACCCTGTTTCTGAAGAAGAACCATATGGTGCAACTGGCGGGTGTAGGCATATCTCTACACCAGTAACATTGTCAGAACCAGCGGTCGGTATTGAGACGCGTGTTAGAATCAACCTTCCGGATGGTGCTGACTTACAATTCTGGTATAGAACTGCCTCTTCTGATCAAAATATTAATGACCAGCGCTGGGTAAATCAAAGCATAGAAAGCAACATTCCAAACGATAATGATCAAACCGTCAGGGAAGCACATTTCCTTGCTGGGGGTCAAGGCGGGTCGTTAAGACCGTTCAATCAAGTACAAACGAAGGTCGTCATGATTGGTTCTAACATTGCCCCTTCGATTGTCGGAATTGAATCTAACTATCACGCGCATTAATTATGAGTAGATATATACCAGTGAAAGGTTACTCGGGTCTCGTTAGAGATACAGAAACAAATGCTATCATTAACACTGATAGGTCTGCTATCCAACGTGCCCGAGAGCAAAAAGAATTAAGGAAGATGAAGCGAGTAGAAGAAAGAGAATTAAAGAATAAAGTTGATTCTCTTGAGTCGGATGTTTCGGAGATAAAACAAATGCTTGCAGAACTTATATATAGAAGTAATAGAAATTCGGATTAAGTAAATGGCGCGTTACGAAGAACTCATAATTGATCAAGGTTCGGACATTGTTATCGAACTAAAGTTGATTAACGAAGATAAGAGTAAGAAAAATCTTACGAACTATTCTGTCTCAGCAATGATGGCGCCGAACTATGCCGCGAGCGATTCCGATAAAGTATCTTTTTCCGCACTAGTTGCTGATGAGACCGGCGGTGTTGTTCACCTTGCTTTATCAAATACTCAAACAGACGCGTTAAATGCAAAAAGAAAGTATGTGTACGACGTTGAGATTTCATACGTCGATAGTGATTTGAATACCATAGTGGAGAGAGTACTCGAAGGATTGATTAAGATTTCGCCTTCTGTAACAAAATAATATAATATTATAGGATAATTATATAATGGCAAAGAAAACAATTGTCGACAAAATTGTTGTCGGCACACCTATTGGAAGAACCGTAAATATTGCTTTTGATTCTGCAGATGTGATCGGAATTGTTGATTCGGATTATATTCAAGCACGGCAGGTCGATCTTCAACGGGACTCTGCGTTTGTAACCACTATTGTTGATTCAGATTATATTCAAGCACGACAGGTCGATCTTCAACGGGACTCTGCGTTTGTAACCACTATTGTTGATGCGCCTTACGTTCAATCGAAACAAACTCCCCAAGACTTCGCGTACTCTTCTCTGACCGGTGCACCAACATCACTCAGTTCATTTACGAACGATCCTAACTTTATTGCCGCTACAGATATTCCGACGACTGTCGACTCTGATTATGTCCAGTCTCGCGTTACTTTAGATGGTGCTGGATTAGACTCTTCTGATGTAACGAGCATTATTAACGCGACATTCGAATCCCCAATAACGCTGACAGACTTAGAAACGACCCAGACTGTTATATTTAATAATCTTCCGAATACAGACCCTCTCAATGCAGGGCAATTGTGGAGAGATTCATCTATGGGTAGTGTGTTGCGCGTTTCTACTGGTATTGTAATTAACATCGATGTCCTGACACTTTAACAATAAGAATCCTATAAATAGCAATAAATTATTATGGTAATTATCTTGAAGGAATAATCACTTTAGGAGAATAAAATGTCAGATGTTAAAATCACGGACTTGCCAGCAGCAAGTTCTGCAAGTAACGACGATGTCCTCATCTTGGTTGATGTTGATGCTGATGTTACTAAGAAAATTTCAAAACAAAATTTACTTGCCGGTCTATCCGGTGGAAGTAGCAATATAGACTCTGCTACAGTCTTGAGCATTGTTACTGCCGGCGATTTAGATATGTCCGGTAACAAAGTTCTTTTCGGAAACGTATACCCGACACTGGGCGACTTACCGAACGCATCATCTTATCACGGAATGTTCGCACACGTACATGCTACTGGTGGAGCATATTTCGCCCACGCTGGTAACTGGGTTCAACTCACATCCCTTCAAAATATCGCAGATTCGGCAGACGGCGTTGTTGTTTCAGGCGCGCTAAAGATCGGGGATATGGTTATCTCTTCGGATGGTGATACTGAAGGAAATACTGTGTTGCGTGCAGATAGTGCGGGCAATGTTGGTATCGCTGTTCCAGATGCTTCTGCGATTGCTTCTCAACTTGAGGTAAGGGGAACGGGTATCACAGCAACTCACCTAGAAGCAACTCAATCTGTAGTCTTCAATAATCTACCGTCTTCTGATCCGGCGAATGCTGGTCAGTTATGGAATGACGCTGGCACTCTAAAGATTTCGGCAGGTTAATCCACTCTAATAGGAGATTAAAAAATGTCTACGATATTTTTAAAACTTAGAGGGCAGAGTGGGTTCGAACTTTCTTCGGACCAAGGCATACAGGTTAATTACACTAAAGACTTTGCACTTCCTACATTCTCAGGCATTCTATATGCTGGAGATGATAAACAGTTCGTCGGTGGGTTCGATAGTGTAACGATTAACCTTGCTGCTGTATTCGCCGACTATTCTGTGAAAACAGACACAATTCAATGGTCTCAGGTTTCAGGTGAATCTGGATCATTCAGTTCGCCGAACAAACTTGAAACTTTATTTTCGACGGCAGCATCTAATGTTAGTGCTGTTTCTTTAAGAGTAACGATTACAAGAACGACAGTGGGAGGATCAATTCAGGTATTCGACGAGTTGGCGCTTTCTGATCAACCGTTCGATGCAACTTCTAGTAAAACTATTTTTCAGACATTTAAGATTGACCAATCCGGTTCTTTCTTCAATCCAAGTTGGGTTGGGTCTAACGATCAATCTTCTGATAGATTCGTGGATATTATTTACTGGAGAACACCTGAGAAGAATGGTGGGTTTGCGCAACACGGAACCTATAATTATCTAGGTTATAGAATTCAAAAATTCAACAAAACTTTTTCGATTTGGTATGATGTAGAGTCGGGAGACAATACGGCAAACTCATATACAGTTACAGATTTCTCTACCATTTATCGATACTTGCCTATCTGGGGCGACGAAAATGGAAGAAAGGTTACTGGCACCAGTGTCAAGTTTCTCAAACCTTCTGATTTAGGAAATCAAAATGCATTTGGGATTTATGAACTTTCTAACCCAAAAGTATCACCTATTAATTATTTCATAAACAATATTTCGACACAGAAATTTACTGTTTCGATTCAGAACATAAACGAATTAGAATTTATTGACCCCGATGCGATTACGCAAAATTTTATAACATCTGATCAGACTGCTAATAGATATTCGAATACCCTTACTGGCAATAGTTTTTTAGATGCCGATAAGATGGAACCGATGAAGCAATCGTTCGATTTATATTCTCTCAATGTTACCAGAACTCTTGGTACAGACATCATCGATATTGGAAACTAAAGGAAATTAAAGATATGAAAAATATAAACAAAGGTTTCGTAAAAGCGGATAAATACGAAGCAATTCAAGACGAAACCGGAAACTGGGTTCCAGTCGGGGAAGTCGTTGAAACGGTGGAAAAGCAGAACGCGCTGACATATTCGATTTTGCAAAGAATTAATGCACAAAATCAGCACAGATCAGGATTTTTTCTAGGGAAAGCAAATACCGCAAGCAGTAGTGCCGTTGGCGGAGATTTAACAGCTCCAGGTGATTATGGTTTGATGATCTTTCTTTGCGAATTCCCAGTGTCAACTCCTGGAGGATTTCCAGGATCGAAGACATCAGATACATTTACAAACAATGTATATGGACCAAGACAAGATGGTGGCGGTTTATATAAAGGTTCATTTAGATCTTTAGATTATGATGATAGAGATTCAGATGAAAGTAAAACAGTTCTTGTCTTTAAGCATAGATTCGACCCAGACGTGTCCCGAACGAGAACAATTAGGTCTATTGGTATTGCTCACGTTACCTCTCTTTCGTTAGGCGCGCCGTTCACGCAATCGCCTACACAGATTGTTGACGTGACATACACGATTGAAATCGATTTGTCTGATCTCAAAGAACCGATTTTCACCAGATCAGAAAAGGAAGTTCGAAAGCATTTGTCCTTTCCGATTACGAATACCTACTCTGGTTTTGTTCCGGAAAGAACTGTACTGTTGCCTCAATCTAAATTGATTAAAGGCGTATTGATAGGTATACCAGAAGACATGATGGGTGAACAAACCTATTATCCACTTGGTTCAGCGAGGTTGCCAGAACACAGGCAGCAGACTGTAACCACCACCGATGCATATAAAGATCCAGAAAGATATTTAAATAATTTTGTTAATCTCATCGATGGTGTATACGATCTTCAACTTCCGACTATCGCATATAACGTTCCGACCGAGAATGCCGGCATGCTCATCGGTACAGCGGTTGCAGGGAGCATCAGTAATAGAAGAAAAAATATCCACGATTGGCATAGTTCTAAGGGATCAATTTCTAGGGTTAACAACTCTCCTGGCATATTCGCGTTTCAAAGACAAGAATCTGTTAACGACTCCGCGACAGGTTCTGCAGTTCAAAATGTCTTTCCAAGAACCTCTGCAAATACACTACCATATCAAGATGTAGATGCTCTTGCTACCGGAACAGGAACTTTTAGAATTTCAGACTCGGACGCTGTTGGATCAAGTTGGACTGCTAACGAAGACGGTTTGGCGAAGAAATATCGTATCAACATCACCACCGGTGGTGCCACTGGCGTTTCCGAATATAACATCGAGAGAAGAAATTGGGGCGGTACAGCAGGTAATCTTCATTACCCTAGAGTTATTCCTATGCTGTATGCAAACTTCCAAACTAAGGATGCCTCTGACTCGGATGGATTCGGTTCCACTATTATACCATTCGCCGGAGACGAAAAATATAATTATCATGGACAAAATCCTGCGCGGTGCGCCACCCCACTGAGCGGGTCATTAAATGATAACATTGTTACCGGATCGGTAATGTATAAGTATCCAGAATTTATTACTTACGATAAAACTGGGTTTACGGTAATGCACATGAACCAATCTGGCCAAAACTTTGATGCGAACTTCTCTCAAATTTGTCAGTTGGTTGTAAAACAGAATACTGCTAAAGATATATATGTCGCCGACATTTCTTCTGGTCTTTGGAAAGTTACAAGGACGCTCGGTCAGAGCGAAAGCGAAGCGACTGTGACTCGATTAACTGCCTCTAATGCAGCGGATGATACCGTATGCCGTGGTGTTCAGATTAAAAACGATGGAACGATTTGGGCGATTTTCGGAGAAGAAATGTGTTCTTCTGCGGACGATGGATCATCTTGGACTGTATACAATGCAAGTTCTGCAACTCAGTTTAAACTTGATACTGTAGTCGATACGACCAATCCCGCGTCAGCGCCAGAAAGAATTGCTGGTTTCACTATGGATAGATACAACACAGAAGACCGCTTCGCCATTCCGGTACGCAATGCCACTAAGTTAGGACACGAAGACACCGACAACACGTTTTATTGGTGGTCGCGCGCCGGTTCTGCTGGCGGAACATCAGACGCAGCATCCTCAACAGCTGGCTCGGCATATCCTAATTACAACCTTCGAGCAGGAAATGATGCCATATGGTGTTCTAAAGGCGGTTTATTCTACTTTTCTGGGTATACCGCTTCAACCTCATTGAAGTGCGCTGTTTTCGGGCAGACTCTGCATAATCAAGGGTACGCTTGGAGCAGCACCGGCAAAACACCTCAATATGGAGCTAAAAGTCATTGGTGGCAAGATGCTGATGGCGAAGAATATGTATTAGGTTCGACCAATAGTGATCCCGAAGGCGTTCGTTTTTGTGCTGTAAAATCTGATCGGTTTGGTCCTGCTGATTGTACCAGTAGCTACTCTTTCTTTGATGGTACCATCAGTACCCCATCAGATCAGCGTCATGTTCATAAGTATATGAATGACGGTCTTAATACTCACGTTAGCGCTTTAAGCGGCAACACCCAACAAAACGTATTCAATATACAAGGGTTAGTTGATCCTGGAACTGCTTTATTTACTAGCGGAACCAATTACTCAAGTCAATATGTCGCATACAGTTTAACTGGTTCGTCTAGTGATAGTGCAGGTTCCCCTAATATCGGCGATTGGACTCAATACGGTTGGGATGGTTCTTCTTGGGTAGAAGGTTCTACTGCTTCGAAGGCAACTCATACATCACGGGATTCTATTATCGATGGTCTTAGCGTAAAATTTGATGGCGGTGATGCAGCGAGTTTTGTTGATACAGAATTTTATGATGCTTATTTGTTTAATGGAGTATTAAAGGACGATGCGAGTACATTCAGCACTAATTTAAAACAATCGTACTTGGATGTTGATACTACAACAGATTTTGAGACTGCAGTTCCCTCGTTTGTATCTGGCGTTGTCACAGAACCTGTATACCTCAGCACGATTCAGTCACAGTATCCGCAACCACACTCGAAGACGATTTGGGCGGAGCAAGGAAGATGGGCGTTGACTAATATCAATAACAGTTCTTATCCATTGAACCTTCGTTCCGAGCAAGCGATGCAAGGAGATTTCTCAATTGTATTTAAACTCAGTGAGATCAACATGTATGCCAGTGGCAACAGCGGCGTTAAGATTGGTCTAACTCAAGTGCATCCTGATATTGAGAATACATATAACTTGACTCCTCACGCGGATTGGATGTTTTTAGGGTATGGTGGTCGACCAAACGCGACTGATAGCGCAGGAAATCTTGCGTTTGATTTCAAGAGCGGAACGTCGACTTTTGAAAGATCGGTCGCGCTAACCGATTACGATCCAAGTGACGAATTTAAAATCGAAAGATCGAATGGTAATGTAGAGTGGTTTAGAAATAATGTTTCTATCCATACCTCCGCTTTGCTGGGTGATAACACAAAGGTTAATTTCTGGGTGCAGACTGACCAAAGTGGTATGGGCACAGTGATTCTAGATGACCTAACAGCAACATACATCGATTCAGATGGTCCTCGTGTTACTGTTGGTAACGGTACTTCTACCGGTGCGTCAAGCGTAGACTTTAGAAAGGTTGTCGAGAATTCGACATTCAGCGATGATTATAATGAGATCTTTATCGACGGTGTTCCTGCCACGATTAATTATAATCCGCTTAGTCTTCCTGCTGCCGGTGAGTGCACATTACTCGCTCACTCCGGAAGACTGAAGTTCGACGCTTCTGATGCTGGTGCGACAATTACAGGTAAGGTTGGGTATCTTAAGAAGTTCTAATAAGAACTGTGTTAAAAATAAGGGGGACATTGCGTCCCCCTTTTTTAATTATCCACCGAAAGTAAAGTCTCCGTCATAAACTTCTTCTTCTTCTTCCGGTTCATCGAAACATGCTCCACCGAACGTCAATTGGTCAGTACATGGTACTGGAGCAACTGGTTCAGGTTGAACATAATCTCTTTCTTGGTTAGGTTCCATACGAATGATTCGTAACCAAGTTTTCAATCCACCTCTTGCACTATAAACACCTTTATCTGAAACATAAATTTCTTCAGTTGGTTCTAGGGTGTAGGTTGAACCGTCTCCATAAAGGATGACCGTTTGACCAAATGCAATGCTAGATATCAGCAACAACGATAGTAATGTGTACTTCATTGGACTTCTCCTTTTAATTAAATTAATCGGGGGTCGTGCACTAGTATGTATAAAAATTTAAATTGCAATTTTACCGCGTATAAATAACTGCATATAATTTATTTTTTCGGGATTCTAGAAATGTCAAATAAGAAAATCTCTCAATTACCATCTACTTCCTCAGTAACAGACAGCGATGTCTTAATCATTAATGATAATGGTATAACTAAAACCGCGACGCGTGAGGCGTTACTTGACGGTATTACGCGCAATGTTACAGACGGTGCTGGAAATGATGCTTCTGTTGCCGGCGATTTAAATGTCGCGAATGAGATAGTCGCTGGGGGCGATATTCAAACGACTGGTGATGTTTCTTTCGGAACATTAACGGATCACCTCACCGGTGTCTCGATTACAACTATTGTTGATTCTTCGGGTGGTATTGAAACATTCGACAACTCTTTGGCGACTTCAGGGGCGATCAAAGAGTATCTGGCGGCAGACAGTTCGTCTGGTTCTTTAGACTCAGAACAAATTATATCCATCATTGAGAGAGGAGTTAGAGATGTATCTCCTTTACTTGATTCTTCTTATGACCTCGGATCCCCAACAAAGAAATGGAGAGACCTCTATTTAAGCGGTTCGACTATTCATCTGGGTGGTGCTACTATTAGCAAAGACGGCAGTAATGTTGTCATTGCGAATGCTGCGGCAGTTGAGGCAACTGCCTTTATTGGTGACGGTTCTCAACTTACTGGTGTCTCAGGGACAGGCGGCGGAGGATTAGACTCCAACCAAGTTTTACAAATTGTCGAAGGAGAAGGTGGAAACGGCACCGGCGCACGTGCCGTTAAAGTCCTACCACTCAACGGTCAGGTTATTCGTTACGACAGCGATGGTCAGGAATCTGATACTCTGACTTTCCGAGCAGTTCCCGAGAATGCTCTAGGTAGTGTTCAATACAAATGGTCTGTAAAGGGTTCTTCGCAACCAGATTCTTCATATGTGGTGAAACAAACGAGTGCTTCTACAGACTTCGTATTGCCGGATACCGATGAACCTGGAGCAGAAGGTGTGAAGGTCGTCAAGTGCGAGATGTTAGAGGACGGGGTCGACAGAGCACAAGACATTGTTTCTGTATACGGATTGGTCAATGGATTTTCTATCACTGGTTTCTTAACTAACGAATCACACGTCGAACCAGCAGATGAAAACGGAGCACTAACAACATCACTCAATGATGCTGGCGGGATATTCAAAGTATTCTTGGGAACAACAGAAATCACAAATGATCCTGCAGTCACATACTCAATAGTCTCTAATACCAATATAAATGTTGGGATCCAGAACAACGGGAGTTACACATTAAACTCTTTCGCGAGCAACGGGACTTTGCTTGGTACGGCAATATTTCAAGTGGAAGTTGCATCATCATTAATTCCTTCGGGTCAGGCAAACTATCCGATACAACGACAATATTCGGTTGCGAAATCAGTTAAAGGAAATCCTGGGACAAACGGAACAGGTGCTGGTTCTGCCGGCGAAGATGCCAGAGCAGTAAAACTTATTCCAAATAATGGACAAGTTATACGATATTCTGAAGACGGGTCGACAGAATCTGATACACTGACATTTTCCGCAGATCCGAATGCGGCATTCACAGGAACCAAAGAATACCAATTCTTTGTCAAAGTTCCAGGTGGTTCGTTCGTATCGAAACGCTCCAAGAGCACTAGTCCAAACTACACCCTTGCAGATGCCGATGAACCTGCTGTTAGTCAGTCCTTTGTTGTTAAGGTTACTGCCTATGAGAACAACGTTGAGATGGCCACCGACTTTGTGACGATTTTCGGCATAGCAAACGGCACAGCAGTAACTGGGTTCTTGACTAACGAATCCCATGTAGAAGGATATGATTCGGATGGAAATCTTGTAGATAATCTAAACGATGCTGGTGGTACATTTAAAGTATTTCGTGGAACCACCGACATAACGACTGCATGTACATTTAGAGTACAATCCGACACTGGTTGTAATCTTTCGATAAACAGCAGCGGTGTGTATCAAGTTATCAATTTCTCTGCTGCAAAGGGTGTTGCCACTCTGGAAGCAACTGTTCCCGCTAATCTTGTTGCCAATTCCTCATCAAACATGCTTATCGATAAGGTTTACTCAATCGCAAGATCTCAAGATGGCGCTTCAGCTGTTGGTGGTGGCGCGGGGTCAAGGGGTCCAGGAAGATGGTATATCGGTATCGGTGGTAATGCATTACCAGCATCGACCGCAACAGCGCAAGCGCGCTGGAATGATGGCACATATGCTGCAGGTTCTAAACCTACTGGTCCGGTTGATGGCGATCAAGCGATCTTCTGTAAACCGAATTTCACCGCGCCTGATTCGCAAAATGCTTGGATATATAACGGCAGTTCTTGGGTGCAGCAAACAGAATTTATTGACGGCAACCTTTTAGTTGCCGGTACAGTAACAGCAGATGATATCGCTGTTGGTACAACCAGCGGCGTCGGCAGGACTACAATTACGAGTGAAGGCGTCACGGTAGAATCTTGGAATGGTAGTGCATTTGTCACTAGAATCAAACTAGGTAATCTTTCATAATGACATACGGTCTAGCAATATACGATGATAATGGTGATCTAGTAACTGAGTTTGCCGGTGGCGAAACTGTTTTAAGAAAGGTTTACACCACTACAACTTCCACAAATTCTTCAGGCAGTGCTAAAACTATTTCTACTGGGTTGACAGATTTAAACTCGAGTAATAGTTTGGTTGTCTGTCAAGGAACAACCACCTCGACAGAAGGTGGAGGAAATACCGCGAATATTCCAGTAAGAATGAACAGTAACGGTGTTATTCAAATTGCAAATACGAACGCACAGCGTGGCGGTCCAATAAGTGTTAGATTAACTGTGTTACAGTATGCTGATAAAACAGCAGGTACTTCGAGCAATTATGGTTTGTCGTTAGAAAATGGCGATGGCGATGTTGTTATCGACGAAAACTCTTTGGTCTTAAATGTTCAAGAGACGCACGATGTGAACGCCAACTTGTCTAATGTAACCAAGTATACCTTTGCTGGAAACGCTATGTCATACTTCAAAGTAGACCTGAGCGGAACATATCCTATCAGCGCAGGGACTCCGGTAGCAGGTCTTAAAGGTGGCGGTGCTATATTCCCGCCATACTTTTACGGAACAGACGGTGTTAATTACACCTCGGTAATGTGCGTCATACCGACATCTGAAGTAACATCAAATAACTCGGGTTACAATTTGGCGATTATGGTTGACGCTGATCAACTTGGGTCTCAGACACCAACCTTTTATGGGGGCAATGAAAGCGGGTATGGTATGGAAATCTATAATTCCGGCGGAGACCGAATATGGAGTTCTCAATACAAGCAAGCAATCATTACAAATATCGTCAGCATCGATGGTAAATTTACTACCGGTGTTGGTGGAAACGGAACCAACGATTATAGAATAAACTATGATGGTGTTTCCCCGCCGAGTTACTTGGGTGTTGATGAATATTCTAGAACTAGAAGTCCTTTGAGTAATTATCTCTGTTCTTCACAAACCGTTTCAATCTCCGGTCTTAACTCTTATGTCCCGAACGAGACATATGTTCTTAGTTTTGGCGTTGCTGGAGAAGTGGTGTATAAGAAAGCGAACCGAACATCACCGGACTTTCCGCAAACCAGTTGGTTAATTAATGCTGCAAGCACCGGCGGAAGATTTCGTCCTGCGATCACTATAAGTAGTAGTGGAAGTGCTTCGACTAGTTGTAGCATCACTATGTTAAGAGAAAAGGATGGTCCTGCAAACAATACACCAAACGGGCAGTATTTTGCGACAGATGACATGCAAAGAGATAGTTTGAAAAGTTGGCACCCCACTGGTAAGTTTGTATTGGCGAAAATAAAATAATGCATAATCATTTCTTAGATAAAAAACGAAGACACATAAATCTTCGCGATGCAAAAGTGGAGAGTGTTCTACCGGAACACTTCTCTGACTCGTATCCAAAATTTATTTCTCTGCTTGAGAAGTATTATGATTTTATGGATTCGGATCATTCTACTGAATTGCTTTCGCACCTATTTGCTGCACGGGATGTTAACGAAACAGACATTACTTTGCTTTCTTATATCGAAGATGAATTACTTCTGGGTGAAGCATACTTCGAAGGGTTTGGTGAAACTGAATCACAGAAAAGAGCAGCAGCAAACTTCTCAAATATTCTATTTCGATCGAAGGGCACTAAATTTGCGATCGAATGGTTCTTCCGATCTTTCTATGGTCTAGATTCGGAAGTAACATATACAAAAGAAAATATATTTAATATTGGCGAAACCAGTTCTAGGATTGGACCAGAATCTCTTAGATATATCACCGACGATAAACTCTATCAAACATTCGCATTATTAGTTCGTGCCGGAATTCCTATTTCGAAGTGGCGTGAAACATTTAAACTGTTTGCTCATCCTGCGGGAATGTATCTCGGTGCAGAAGTATTGATTGACGACGATGTTGTTCTTGGTGTGAATACATTAATGGATGCACTTGCAGTTCAGCAGTATCCAACACCAGAATATTCAATAACAGTATTTCCGGCGACGACGGCAGATGAAGGGACAGAATTTACGTTCAATGTTTCGGGCACAGGTATCCAGAACAACGGTACAAGTGCATTATACTATTATATTGAACACATGTCAACCAATGATTCAGATTTCGTCACCCCACCTCCACAGTTTTCGACAGCAGCATATCTTCCGGTAAATAGTTCAACTGCTTCATTTGCGATACCGACTAGGTTGGATACAGACGAAACAGAAACACAAGAATCGTTTATGGTGAAACTCAAAGATGATGAGGACAGAGAGGTTGCTTCGACGATTGTAAGGTTGAATAACGTTACCTCATCATATACAATGTCACCATCAAATCCTTCTGTGGATGAAGGACAACCACTAACAATATCTGTCTCAGGAACCGACGTCCCGAACGGCGGTGAAACAACACTTTTCTATTACGTCGAGCATATAACAACAGTAGACGATGATTTCGTAACGCCACCACCCTCGATTACAAACGCACAACCTTTCGATATCTCAAGTTCTACTGGACAATTTGAGATATTAACAAAGGTTGATAATGCTGAGAGTGACGAGCAGTTTAGAGTTCATATTAAAACTGAACCAACGGGCGGTATAATAAAGGACACGATAACAGTTACATTGAGAGATGTCGCACCATCATTCACAGTTACTGCTGATGATGTTACTGAGGGCAGTGATGTATCGATAACCTTGCTTGCCGACGCTTCGACTATCGGAGAAACGGTCAACTGGGTTATAAGTGGACCAGTCGCATCAGATCCTAGGGTTGCATCTACTTCTGGTTCGTTTGTAGTCGCATCGGTAAACCAAACATATACGCTGACAACAACAACATCTAACGCACCCTATGACGGTGCTGTCAACGGAACTGTAACGCTTACATCGAGTCCATCTGGATTTACTTCTAACGATTCGTTCGACTTGGTAGACCAACCTGCATCTTACACGATAACTCCAACACCTACAGTTGGATCCAGAGGCGGCACAACCACCTTCGAAATCGGTGGCACGAGCATTCCGGATGGTACAGTAGATTTTTATATCGAACACGGGACGACTAACAATGCTGACTTTGTGGGCGGCAATCCACCATTAGTCGGAACTCCAATATCAGTCAACATCGTAGGCGGTGTCAGTTCTTCTTCTCCATCGCTTTCGTTTGTGGCGGACAGCGATCTTACCGAAGAAGAATTTACAGTGTTTGTTAAGCAGGGCAGTACTGTTCTAACCAGCATAGAATACTCGGTGCTCGGAAGTCTAACATATGCGATCACTCCCTCTACAAATTCCGTCGACGAATCAACTTCATTTCCGAGTTACTTTGTTACAACGGACAATGATGGAACATACTATTATTATGTGCAGGGGACTAATATAACTGCAGATGATTTTTCAGCAGGATATGGTTCTATATCTTCCCGCCAATCCTTTAATGTCTTTTCGGGATCGGGAACAGTTAGTCTTACATTGAGTGAAGATAAGAATCGGGAAGGAAACGAAACATTTAAAATATTTATTTCAAAAACTTCTACTGGTGCGGTTGTGGCGGAATCTTCAACAATTACAATCAGCGACACCTCAATACCCACATATACAATAGCGTCCGGTAATTCAACTGAAGGCGAAGTCCATACAGTTATCATAACACCAGATGCTACTTCCACCGAAAACATTCACTTAGAGATTACAGGTGATGGTGTTATTGGACGTTTCCCTATAACAGAAAAGACGGTATCGGTAGATCATAATGCCGCGTTCACTCCTGTGTATTTTTCGACAACAGATTCTCCACTTTATGAGGGGTTTCAAGCAGGAATAGTCACTGCAAGGTTTGATAGTGCAGGAGGTGCCGTTGTAGGATCTGACAGTTTCCTTTTATTCGACAACGTGCCGTCTTACTCTTTGGTAACAGATCTCCCTAATGACTCAGCAAGTGAAGGCGATACGATTAACTTCACCTTCTCAGGAACAGGAATCGCTGACAGCGACTATTTCTACCGCCCTTTGAGTATGAAACCTGCTATTGTCGATCAAGTCGTGGCGCAAGGGACTTCCTTCATATACCTAGAAGATACCAGCAACTTGTCAGTCGGTATGGAAACTAATATCTCAGATATTCGCGGAGTAATTACTTCCGTGGTTTCTAGTGGCGTGCAAATGAATCTTTCGACATTGTCGACAATTCCTGTAGGAACCCGATTCCACTTCTCGGATGTTGGAAACTTTGATGATTTTACTATAGGTAATCCCGCGACCGGTACAGTAACCACTTCTGCAAACTCAGGAACATTCCGAATAGATGTCGCCGAAGATTCTGACTTTACCAACGAAACATACTCAATTCGAGTCTACGAGAAATTCGGAGATAATGCTCACCTAGCATCTAGATCGTTCACTATCGAAGACACAACCTCTGGTGCGCAGGCAGAGTTTTCGAACAAACCACTCTCTATCAGAACGACAACTGACGACATAAGTGTTACTGTATCGTTGAGGTTCCAGACAGATGGTGTAATTAAGTCTTCTGCCCTGACTACCCAGAATATCCAGAGAACAATCGGAACTTGGTTAAACCCGACTACGAACCTCCCCGCTAATGCCGGAAATTATAGGGTTCGAGCAGCACTCTCAAATTGGAATGGATCAACTGCTCCTGCGGGGAGTTTCGGATCATGGTTGACTCTCAGCACTGATAGGCAATGGTCGATCACTGTTTATTATCCTGATTTTGACGCGGATATGGATGTGACCTTTGAGGTACAAGAAATTGGAAATGCTTCTAATTCAGACACTTGGTCTGTCAATCTCAGAGCAATCGAAGAATATCAACCCGACGATGGTACTTTTGAACCCTAATAAATAGAATATATCTAAGGGAGTTATATCATGAAGGCAGGAAAGGTTTGGGGAACAACCCAACTTATAGAAAACAACAGTTCACTCGAGTTTCATCGGATCGAGTTTAAATCGAATCATTGTTGTTCCGAGCACTATCATAAAACAAAGTGGAACGGATTCTTCGTAGAGTCGGGCGTATTGCTAGTTAAGACATGGCAAGATGAACCAGAAGATTCACGAAAGAATATGACATGCGATCAAACTGTACTTCGCGCCGGAGACTATTATAAAGTCGAACCCCTAAAATGGCATCAGTTCATTGGTGTTGAGGACGGCGTTGCATTCGAACTTTACTGGTCTGAATTTGACGGTGAGGATATCGTCAGAAGGACTACGGGGCAGAAACTTGACTGATCAAGATAAGAAAAATATCAAAGATGATTACGAAACATCTCGCGATACATACCTCGAATTAATAGAAAGCGGAAAGCGTGGACTTGACTTAATGGTAGAAGTGGCGCGAGAGTCAGAGCATCCACGCGCATTCGAAGTCTTATCAGGTATGATTAAAAACGTCGCTGATGTGACCGATAAATTAATGGATCTAAATAAGAAACATAAAGAAATACAGAATGATCCTAAACGAGATGATGAGGCGAAAGCGATTACCAATAATAATGTTTTTATTGGCAGCACGACCGACCTACAGCGATTGCTTCATCAAACAGATGAGAAGGTGATCGAAGTTGATTCTCAGGACGAATGATAGTTATCTCGGAAATCCTAATGTAAAGAAAGACGGGGTCCAGCAAAACTGGAGCAAGCACGAGGTTAAAGAATATGCCAAGTGCCTTAGCGATCCCGCATACTTTGCTCGAACTTATGTTAAGATTATATCGCTTGATAAGGGTCTGGTCAATTTCGACTTGTATCCTTATCAGGAGAAGATGTTCGAGCACTTTAACGACAATAGATTTAATATCGTATTAGCGTGCCGGCAGAGCGGTAAGAGTATCTCATCGGTTGTATACCTCCTGTGGTATGCTATATTCAATCCTGAGAAGACTATTGCCGTACTAGCGAACAAGGGTGCTACCGCAAGAGAGATGCTTGCAAGGGTTACTCTCGCGCTTGAGAACCTTCCTTTCTTCTTACAGCCAGGGTGCCGTGCGCTCAACAAAGGTTCGATTGAGTTTTCAAATAACTCTCGGATTATTGCCGCTGCAACTTCTGGTTCTTCGATTCGTGGTATGTCGGTCAACCTTCTTTTTCTAGACGAGTTTGCGTTCGTTGAAAGAGCGGCAGAGTTCTACACGTCAACTTATCCTGTTGTATCGTCTGGTAAAGATACGAAGGTTATCATCACTTCTACTGCAAATGGCATCGGCAACACATACCATAAGATATGGGAAGGTGCTGTGCAGAAGATAAATGAATATAAAGCATTCACTGTAAATTGGTGGGATGTTCCAGGAAGAGACGAGAAGTGGAAAGATCAAACGATCTCCAATACTTCTCAGTTACAATTCGATCAGGAATTTGGTAATACATTCTTCGGAACGGGCGACACCTTGATTGGTGCCGCCACACTCCTCGACTTTAGAGCGAATCCGCCCAGATCCATTCTGGAAAACGGATGCCTCTCCATTTTTGAAGAAACAAAAACAGATCACGAATATATCATGACTGTCGATGTAGCAAAAGGAAGAGGTCAGGACTATTCGACTTTTATTATAATCGACATTACTGCACGCCCGTTCCGTCAGGTCGCCGTGTATCGGAATAACACTATTTCTCCAATACTCTTCCCTGACATTATCTATAAGATTGCGAAAGCCTACAACAACGCATACGTCGTAATCGAGTCGAACGATCAGGGCGCGGTCGTATGTAATGGTCTGTACTATGATCTAGAGTACGAAAATGTCCACGTAGAGTCTGCGATTAAAGCGAATGCCATCGGTATTGAGATGACCCGAAAGGTCAAGCGAATGGGTTGCTCTAGTATCAAAGATTTACTTGAAGAAAAGAAGTTGGATATTATTGACGAAAATACAATCATGGAAATATCGACCTTTGTATCAAAGGGAGTATCCTATGAGGCGAGCGACGGCAACCACGATGATCTAATGATGAACCTCGTGATGTTTGGTTACTTTGTATCTTCTCAGATGTTTGCTGATATGACCGACATTAACTTGAAACAATTAATGTTTGAGCAACAGATGCTGCAGATAGAAAATGATATGGTTCCGTTTGGTTTTATTGACGATGGTTCTGAAGCGATTAGTCAATATGAAGATCGAGAATCTAATAAGTTTAATGAGTGGCAGGTCTGGAGAGACGACGCATATTGATCATATTTCTTTAGTTTTCGGTAAGTATAAATAATCATAAGTTGATGAAAAACAAACCGTATTATGAATTCTTATCATAACTTAACGAAAAAAGGACACGATTATGGCTCTTAAATTGTCTGAATCCCCGTCTGTCGCCATTAAAGAAATAGATTTGTCGGGTGTTGTTCCTGCAGTCACTTCTACTACTGGTGCATTGGTCGGTGATTTTAACTGGGGTCCAGCAGGTCTTGCAGTTCGAATCGGAAACGAAGCAGAACTCGCGAGCAGATTTGGTTCCCCTTCTCTAGAAGGTGGTGCGCCAGCAACTGATTTTCTTTCAGCGGCATACTTCCTTAAATACTCTTCAAACGCATATGTCTCTCGCACTGTAAACGATAGTGATGTAAACGCAGTCGCAGCATCTACTGCAACACAAGTCAAGAACTTAGACCATTGGAACTCTGTTTCTTCAGGTCTCGCGGCGCAGAAAATTGTTGCGAAATATCCTGGATCTGTCGGTAATTCTCTTTCGGTAGAGATTTGTCCTACAGCAGCATTCTCTGGATGGGATTATGAAACTGACTTCGATACAGCACCGGCGGCAGGTGAAGTTCACATTGCAGTCGTTGATTCCGACGGTGTTATAAGTGGCACGGCAGGTTCTCTTCTTGAGACATTCGCTTTCGCTTCAACAACCGTGGGCGCAAAAACTCTAGACGGTACAGCAAACCATGTTACTGATGTTCTGAACAATCAGTCGCAGTGGGTATGGGCATCAGCGATCGATTCTGTAGGATCGTCAGTTTTGTCTTATCCATTATCATTGGGTGCGCGTTCTTCTTCTAGAGTCGTCGGCGATTATGTTACTGCCTTCGACGTGTACGAAGATGTCGATACGATTCAAGTTGATTTCTTGATCGCGCCTTCACGCGGTTCGCTGTCGGACGCGACCACCATCACTAATGCTCTTGTTGCAACAGCAGTACAGAGACAAGATTGTGTTGTTGTTGCTTCGCCGGATCGTACTGCAGTTTTTGCTTCTGATCCAACGGCACAGATTGTCGCGACAGCAAATACATTCACTTCTTCATCTTATTTGGTTGCAGACAATAACTTTGTTAAAGTCTATAATAAATACGAAGATAAGTATGAGTTTATTGCAGCAGCATCTTCAACAGCAGGTGTAATGGCGGCAACTGATGATGTATCAGCGCCATGGTTCTCACCAGCAGGTGCGAGACGTGGTCAATATCTCGGTGTGACTTCATTGGCATTTAGTCCAACTAAGTCTCAGCGTGATGCGCTTTACAGAGCAGCAGTCAACCCAATCGTAAATCTTCCAGGACAAGGTATTATCCTGTTCGGTGATAAGACTAAGTTGGGTCGCCCGTCAGCATTCGATCGAATTAATGTTCGTCGTTTGTTCCTAATTATGGAGCGTGCTATTAAAGCGGCAGGTGAGAATGTAATGTTTGAGTTTAACGACGAGTTTACACGCGCAGAGTTTGTCAACATCGTTGAACCATTCTTGCGTGAAGTTAAGGGTCGTCGTGGTATCAGCGATTTCCGTGTAGTTTGTGACGAAACAAACAACACTGCTGATGTCATTGACAATAACTCTTTCGTTGCTTCTATCTTCGTCAAACCTGCTCGCTCGATTAACTATGTAACGTTGAACTTTGTTGCGACAAGGACTGGCGTAGACTTCGAAGAAGTCGTCGGAATTGTATAAGGAGATTAAGAAATGGCAATTTTAGGAGTAGATGACTTTAAGTCAAAACTGCGTGGCGGTGGTGCTCGTGCCAATCTATTTAAGGTTACTTTGAACTATCCTGCATATGCAGGTGGTGATGTTGAACTCACTTCATTCATGTGTAAGGCAGCACAGTTGCCTCAGTCGACAGTGGGTTCATTCCCTGTCAACTTCCGTGGTCGTGAGTTGAAGGTCGCAGCAGAAAGAACCTTTGAAGATTGGACAATCACTATTATCAATGATACTGATTTCGGTGTTCGCGATCCTATGGAGCGTTGGATGAACGGAATCAATGGTCATGCAGCAAACACAGGTCTAGTTAATCCAGTGGATTATCAATCAGACCTTATTGTAGAGCAATTGGATCGCGACGAGTCTGTTATCAAGCGTGTTAACATTCGCGGAGCATTCCCGATAGTTGTGAGTCCTATCCAGTTAAGTTATGATACTCGTGGTGAGATTGAACAGTTTGATGTTACATTCTCATACCAGTATTGGGAAAGCAATACAACAAGTTAAAACTATTTTGATGTGGGGGCGAAATCCCCCACTTTTTTTATTTACACTGAATATATTTTATGGGAACCTGAGCGGTGTTGTGGTTAGTGAGAAAAATCTTTGTTTAGAACACTTATAAATTATAGTAGGACGCTCAGTTTTTCAAAGAGAAATCTTTGGGCGTTTACGTTTAGGGACAATCTTTGGATAATAACATGGCAGAAGAAAGCAACAATTCATTCAACATTTTTGGATTTGAAGTAAAAAGAGCAAATAAATCCAAGAATACAGGAAAGCAAGAACTCCCCTCTCCAGTCGCCCCGACCGATCCTGATGGATCCGGTTATATATCGAGCGGTGCTGGATATTACGGACAGTATGTAAACCAAGAAGGCGAGCAAGCAAAAGACAATCAACAATTGATCATGCGTTACCGTGGTGTTTCAATGCACCCCGAAGTCGACATGGCAATTGACGAAATCGTCAACGAAGCAATCTCAGCATCAGAATTGTCATCATCTGTTGAACTATCGACCGATGATATTGAAGCACCTGATAAGATTAAAGATCAGATTCGTGAAGAGTTTTCGAATATCGTTAACATGTTAAGTTTCAACGAGATTGGACATGACATGTTTCGTGGTTGGTATGTAGACGGAAGAGTCGTTCACCATCTACTCGTTAATGAATCTAATTTAAAATCAGGTATTCAAGAAATTCGTCATGTTGACGCAGCAAGAATTCGAAAGGTCAAAGAAGTCAAACATAGGAAAGACCCAAAGACTGGGGTCAAGGTTGTCGATTCTGTCGAGGAATATTATGTTTATGAAGAAAAACCTGGAGCAGCAAGTAACGCCATTCGAATATCAACAGACGCAATCAGTTACGTTACCTCTGGTGTATTAGACGAATCTAAGAAAAAGATTCTCTCACACCTTCATAAAGCATTAAAACCAATTAACCAATTGCGCATGATGGAAGATTCACTGGTAATCTACCGTCTTGCTCGAGCACCAGAACGTCGTATCTTCTATATTGATGTCGGTAACTTGCCGCGTGGCAAGGCAGACCAGTACATGAAAGATATTATGTCAAAGTACCGTAACAAATTGGTCTACGATGCCAACACAGGTCAGATCAAAGACGACCGCAAGCATATGTCAATGCTTGAAGATTTCTGGTTGCCGCGTCGTGAGAACGGTCGTGGTACTGAAATCACCACACTTCCTGGAGGTGAGAACCTTGGGCAGATCGACGACATCATTTATTTCCAGAAGAGATTATATCGTTCGTTGAATGTACCGGTCAACCGTTTAGAGCAGGAATCACAATTCTCCCTAGGAAGAGCGACAGAAATATCTCGCGACGAAGTTAAGTTTCAAAAGTTTATTGATAGACTTCGTCGTCGTTTCTCATGGATGTTCCTAGGCATTCTCCGCAAACAACTATTGCTCAAGCAGATCATCACAGAGCAAGATTGGGAGCAATGGAAAGGGGACATTTATGTTGACTTTGTTCGCGATAACTATTTTTCAGAGTTAAAGGAAGCAGAGATTCTTAGAGAGCGACTTGGACTGATGAACGAGATTACTCAGTTTACAGGCGAATATTTCTCTAAAGAATGGGTACAACGTAATGTACTGCGATTATCAGATGATGATATCGAAGATATGGAAAAAGAAATTAAAGGGGAAATTGAATCTGGAGAGACCGACGATCCAGAAGAAGAACCCGATGAAGCACCAGACACTAAAGCAGAACCACAACAGCAGGAAGAGCATTTTTATATAAAAGATGGGAATTCGGATAACGCTCTTGATTATATTTACGAAGAAATAGATTCGGAACCGGAGCGTTACATACCAACTCAAGAAGATGAACTTATCGAGACTATGACTCGATATATGAATAAATTGGTAGACGAAGAGTGATTAAATGCCAAAAATCGACCCAGCGGTCATTCATGCCTTTAGCATTGCTTATACAAACGAGCAACTAAAAAAGCAGGAAAACCGTCTCAAAGAAGAAATAGAAACTAGACTTAAAGAAAGAGTTTCTGATTTCGTCACTGATGATATTCGCGGAGCACGTGGTCCACAGGGAGCACGCGGTGAAACGGGTGCACGTGGTTATCAGGGCATCAAGGGCGATCGCGGAATCAAAGGTGAGAAGGGCGATCGTGGCGAGCGAGGCATTAAAGGGGATAAAGGAATCAAGGGTGATCTTGGTTCTATTGGTCCCCAAGGTATTGCTGGTCCTCAAGGTATTCAAGGTCTACAAGGTGAGATTGGTCCTCAAGGTATTTCTGGTCCTCAAGGTGATAAAGGCGAAAGAGGATTTCCAGGACTACAGGGCACGACTGGAGAGAAAGGGGAAACTGGTCCGGCAGGTATACAAGGCGCTCAGGGTGTTAAAGGAGAGCGCGGAGAACTCGGTCCAGAAGGTCCAGAGGGACGTCAAGGCACGAAGGGTGACGACGGTGCCCCTGCTCCAGATTACGAACCAAAGTTCCAAGAACTCGTTGGGCAGTTTAACAAGAAGATCTCAGAAGTCGAGAAAGTTGCCAATCAACGGATTCAGCAAAAACTAACCACTCTCGGAAACGGTGTCGTCGCTTCTACTTCTGGTGGTGGTTCGTACCAGTTACTTGACAACCGCGATGTAGAATACAAATCTATTAAGAAGAACGAATTAGACAGCGACTCTATTCTAATCTTCAATCGTGCTGAGAAAAAGTTTAAAGTTGAATCCCTGACTGATGCATTAGAAAGACTTGGTGTTGGGACTGGAACCGGTGGCGGCACAGAGCATCCTTACTTCGGTTGGTTGACAAGTGGTGCTACTGATCAATTTAGAACGACTTCTTCTTTCTTCGAAGACTCTAGCGAATATGCAATCAGAAGTGTTAGTTTTGTTGACAACCAACTTCAAGTCGAACTGGCGAACTTCTCTCCTATCGTTGCTGCGACGGGTCAAAGTCTTTCTTGGGATGAACCTGCTTCTCAATTCTCAGTTACTGTCGATAACCCAGAAGACTTCACCGACAGATATATCGCTGCTGTTTCTTTGATCGATAATGCTTCTGGTGTTCATGATTCGGTTTCTGCATATACCACCACAGGCGCGTCTGAGACCCCTGCAGGCGGTGTTGACTGGTCGCAAACCTTTACGGTAAATGACTCCGCCGAAATCTATTCGAGCGGGAGTGGTCTTACAGGCGGTTCAGCGTCCGCACGAATTTCGTTTGAAGAAGACGACGGCACTACTTGGGAAGATAATAGACCAACAATTAATTACAACTGGCAAAATGCTAACGGGTCGATAAACTTCTCTAACCTTTCGGGTAAGAATTTCCTTGAAAGTTACACGACTGTCAACTATAATGTTTCTATAACAGGAATGAGTAACCTTTCAAATGCTGCCGTGACGGTTACACCAATCGGCGGATCTTTGTCCAATACTTCCGGAAGCGGAACGATGACGTTGGCGACTCCACTTCACAAAGAAAATAACAGTGGCAGAGAAGTCGGTCTAGAAGTAATTTTCTCTCGTCCCGAAGGTGTGACGGGAACAGCATACACAGCAATTGATAGTGATAATGATAATACAATCTCGGCATCGTTCTCATATCCTTCGTTTTATATCTTTACCGTTGACAATGCAACACCACCTTTACGTTCCGATATCGTTTCCGGAAACGACTTCAGTTCATCAGTCACTGAACTTGGTAATCAATCGAAAAATCTTTCGACCGTGATCACAAACGGTACGGTTGACCCGAGGTGTTTCTGGTTTGCGATTAGGAGTAGTGCTTCACAACCGACTGTATTGCAGACTGGACCATCCGAAGCATTATTGAGTGATGTTAATTACACCACGGGATATACAGCAGATCTAGAACCAGACAGCGCGGCAGTTGATTACACTTCTGAAGAATATACTTTATATGGCATCACCTTACAGCCAGGTGATACTTACGTGAGGATTCAGTAATGTCAAATTACGACGGTCTCACTAGAAACTCATGGACAGGGACGTGGTCCCCTTCTGCAGAACATCCTATTGTTCTGGATACAGAAATCCGTGGTGGATTAAGGTTTGTTTCTGGTGATTCGGATGATCGTCTCGAAGATATTACCGGTCAAAGACTTCAAGAAGGAATGCTTGCATACCTAAAAACTGGGTATGATAGTTTCTCAAGTGACACTTATTATAAATATTCATTGCTCAGTGGCGAAAGTAGAGATACATCTACAGGTGACATGCCGAATGCTGCTGGGAACTGGTCTCCTGTTTCCTTTGGAGGCGGCGGTCAGACCACAACATCTTATAAATACGACCTGAGTGGAACTTCTTATACTGTTTCACACAACGGCAAGAATACCATTTCCAATTTTTATGTGCTGGATCCCACGGGAAATGAGGTAGGTGTTCTTACCAACTTGACGAATACTCAATTGACGGTCGAATCTCTTATCGATCTGACTGGTCATGAACTTTATGTTGTTATATTATAAAAATAAGAAAGTAGTTTTTTATTCGAATAGAAAATAAGGGAGAAAACTCCAATGGCAACAAAGCAATTTTACCACAATATTGACCTCGTAAAAGTAGGTCAGTTACTCGACGCACGAATCAAGAACGTCACCTCTGCCGAGAAATCAACTCTTGCTGCACAACTCGGTAGCGGAAACAAAGGTTTAGTCATTTATGACACAGACCTTTCGGAAATGGCGATCTGGGATGGCGTAACATTCCGTCAGGTATCTTCTGATATCACTGGCGACGTTATCTTCCGTGGCGTTATTAATCCAACCAACGCAGATACTGGTTCTGTTGAAGCAGTAAATGGTAACCAGTACGTTGCTGATACAGCAGGTACGTTGGCGAAGACTGGCGTAACTTTCTCACCTTCTGCGGAAGTAGAAGTTGGCGATATCGTACTCTTCACAGGTACAACAACTGCTACAATCCTGCAGCGCAACGTTGACTACGCAACTGCAACTGTTGCTGGTATCGTTGAACTCGCTACACAAGCAGAAGTTGATGCCGGTACTGATGTTGATCGCGTAATCACGCCAGCAACATTGGCAGGTTCGCAACTCGCTTCTGACGTCGCAACCAATGCTACTGACATCGCTGCTGCTGAAGCAAAGATTGGTCAGGACTCTCCAAATGGTTCTTACCTCACACTAGACACTACATCACAGACTGTTATCGCGGCAATTAACGAAGTAAATGCTGCACAATTAGCAGATTCTGACAGAGTAGCAGGTAACGACTCTGACATCGCTGCACTTCAAGGACGCGCTACTGTAATCGAAAGTCGTTTAGACGGTCACGATTCAGATATCTCTGATCTTGTAGCAGTCGATACAGCACAAACTTCACGTCTCGACTCAGCGGACACCCGTTTTGTTGCAGTAGAAGGTCGTGTAACACAGAACGAAGCAGACATTGCTGCGCTTCAAGGTGCTGACTCAGACCTCGACGCACGTTTGGATGTTGCAGAAGCACGTCTTGACTCAGCGGACACGCGTTTCGTATCTCTAGAAGGTCGCGTATCTACTACTGAATCTCGTCTTGATTCAGCAGACACGCGTTTCGTCGCTGCAGAAACCCGTATCACCCAGAACGAATCAGACATTGCTGCTCTTCAGGGCGCTGATTCAGACTTCGGTGATCGTTTAGATTCAGCAGATACACGTATGGTGGCAATCGAGACTCGTCTCACTGGTCACGATACTGATATCTCTGCTCTGCAAGGTGTCGATTCAGATATTAAAGCATTCGTTGGTTTCGGCGAAACTCTTGATACATCTGCTTCAACTCTTGTTTCTGCAATCAACGAACTCCACGGTGAGATTAATGACAATGATTCGGACATCGCTTCACTACAAGGTCGTGTAGGTGATCTTGAAGCACGCGATAATGTCAAGGTCCACACTGATCAAAGTGTTTCGATTCTTGCTAACACTCCAAAGACTGTTAACCACGCACTGGCACTTGCTAACGCGACTGGTTTCGTCATTAACGTGATGGATTCAGACGGTTCACAGATCTCTGTAGACGTTGACGCAGTAGATGCGAACAACCTTACTTTGACTTCACTGGTCGGTTTGACTGGCGTTAAAGTTACAGTAATGGGTGTATAATATAGATTAATTTCTATACTATATAATGTAAGAGGGGAGGACTTCGGTCCTCCCTTTTTTTTGTTTACTAAAAACTGAGGGTAATGAAAATGAGTTTTGATTGGAATAAACCAACTTCTCAAATGCTGGGAAGATGGCAACCATGGCACGATGGACACTCCGCACTCTTTAAGCGGTCGTTTGCTGAAACTGGGCAAGTCGTAATTATGATTCGTGACGTTGGTGGAATAGTCGGCAGTGACGCTAGTGGCGGTCGAACCGAAGCGCAGGATGACAATCCATTCGACTTCGAAGTTGTAAAACAAAACATTGTTGATGGTCTTTCGAAAGAAGGGTTTCAAAACGAAAGGGACTATATTATTATGCTCGTCCCAAATATCGTTGATATTAGTTATGGTCGGGGCGTCGGATACACCTTTACAGAGCACGATCTCGGAAAAGAAATTCATGATATCAGCGCAACAAAAATTAGAGCGAAATTAAGAGAAGAAGGCAAACTTTAAAGGATTATATTATGGCGGATAAAGTTTTTGCGGGATTACAACTTCCCAATTTAGACGGCGCAGTTGCTAGGGAAGCAGATGCTGGATTTGTTAGAATTTTCTTCTATGACGGCAAATTATATTGTCGCGACGATCAAGGGGAAATCTTCGAACTAGCGAAGGGCAAGAAAAAGAAAATAGAAGATTTAGTCGACGATGATGACGACGGAGGTGATTAATAACGCACCTATATAGAACTGTGGTATTTTTATTATTTTCATTTTGGAGATTATTATGGAAAATCAAGAAGTAGAAACTGTTGTTGCGGAAGTAGAAGCAGCACCAATCGAAAACAACAATCCTATTGCGGATCTTTTAAAGTCAATCGAAGGCGAAGATTTCAATACGGCAGAAACTCAATTCAACGACCTAATCGGCGACCGACTTCAAGACACCTTGGATCAAGCAAAGGTTCGTATTGCCAGTTCCATCTATAACGGCGAAGAACCAGAGCAAGAAGAAAGCGAAGAAGATCTTGATATCGACGCTGAATTAGAAGTTGAAATTGAAGACGAAGACTTGGAAAACGCGGAATAATAGTATCAGATTCTTAAAATATTTTTTCGTATAAATAATTCCATATATCTGTAAAGCGGTTGTTTTAATGATTAATTTTAAATCTCTTAGAGAAAAAAAGATGAAGGGAATGCCTCCTGGAGAACATGTGTTCGACAAGAAAGTTGGCGGCGTTTCAGTTATGATTCACAAAGAGAAGAATCAGTTTGTTGTCTATATCGACAACGAAAAACTCGATTCATTTAAAACAAAATCTGCCGCTCAGAAATTCGGAATTGAATTTGCAAAAGAGTATAAGAAATGAAACTAATCGCAGAATATCAAGAAAACGATCTTCAATGCATCGTTGAGAAGAAAGAGAACGGCGAGAAGTCTTTCGTAATCGAAGGCATTTTCGCTCAAGCAGATCAAAAGAATAGAAATGGTCGCATTTATCCTAAAGCAATTATGGAAAGTGCGGTCAACAAATACGTCGAGGATCAAGTCAGTAAGAAGCGTGCGGTCGGTGAGTTAAATCACCCTGAAGGACCAACCGTGAACCTCGACAAAGTTTCTCATCTCATCACTGACCTTAAATTTGAAGGCAATGATGTGATAGGAAAGGCACAAATATTGGATACGCCGATGGGTCAAATTGTGAAAGGTCTCTTGGAAGGTGGTGTTCAACTAGGAGTGTCAACTCGTGGTATGGGTAGTCTTGAGCAGAGGAATGGCACAATGTATGTAAAGGATGATTTCATCCTGAATACTGTAGACATTGTCCAAGATCCATCAGCACCGGCAGCTTTCGTAAACGGAATCATGGAAGGTGTTGAGTGGGTATGGAACAATGGTGTTATTCAACCTCAAGTAATTGAACAAATGGAGACAGAAATTAAAACCGCTCCGAAAAAGCATCTCTATGAGACGTCGATTCGCGAGTACAAGAATTTCCTCTCGTTGCTCAAATCTAATTTTAAGGAGTAAAACATATGTCCGAAATGCACACAAATGTTGAGCTTCCTGTCGAGGAGAACAATCAAATCGAGGAAGCAAGTGCTCAGAAAATGCCAGTAGGTACTGAGGCAGATTCTATCGCGTCTGTAGATAAAACTGACGATTCTGTGAAGAAAGCGCCTTCACGTAAAGGTGAAAATTCTAAACAGGATCCGATGCCGAAAACAAAAGCAGGAATGATCAACGCAATGTACGCCAAACTTTCTGGTATGAAAAAAGACCAGTTATCTGCGGCATACGCTAAAATGTCTGAAGAACTCGATCTAGAAGAAATGGATACTGAGGTAGTTGAACTGCCTGAGACATCATATGACTTCTCTGATGATTTGGAAGCACTCGTTGAGTCTGAAGCAACTTTGTCTGATGAATTTAAAGCGAAAACTGCTGTTATTTTCGAAACCGCTATTCGTTCCAAAATCTCTGAGCAAGTAGAGCGTTTGGAAGATGAATATCAATCACGCCTAGAAGAAGAACTCGAAACATCGCGTTCCGATCTAGTCGAAAAGGTTGATTCTTACCTAAACTATGTTGTTGAAAACTGGATGACTGAGAACCAACTCGCTGTAGAGAATGGTCTTCGTACAGAAATCGCAGAAAACTTTATGGATAATCTGCGCGGTCTGTTCGTCGAATCTTACATCGAAGTTCCAGAATCTAAAGTAAACCTAGTTGATGAACTGGCAGAGCAAGTTGAAGATCTCGAAGAGAAACTCAACGAGCGTACTGCTGAAGTTCTAGAAGTTAATGAATCACTTGAAATGTTCCAGCGTCAAGAAATTATCCGTGAAGCATCACGCGATCTCGCTGAAACACAAGTAGAAAAACTCGCTTCTTTGGTAGAGGGACTCGACTTTGAAGACGGTGAATCTTTCGCGACTAAAGTTCGCACTGTGAAAGAATCATACTTCAAGAAAGAAGTCGCGCAAACTGAAGAAATCCAAGAAGATTGGGATGCCGAGCAAACTGAAGAAACAAACTCAGTAATGTCTCAGTACCTGACAGCAATCAAGAAAACATCCAAGTAATTAGGAGTATCTAAAATGACAGTATCTTACGATAAGTTGGTTGAGAAGTGGGAACCAGTTCTTAACGAAAATAGCGCTGGCGAGATCAAAGATTCTCACCGTCGTGCGGTAACAGCAGCAATTCTTGAGAACCAAGAAATTGCATTCCGCGAAGAAGCGCAACTCAACGAAGTAGCATCAAACTCAAACGCATCTGTAACAGGTGGTCCAGGTGGAGCAAACTGGAATCCAGTATTGATCGCACTTGTACGTCGTGCAATGCCAAACCTTATGGCATACGATCTGTGTGGTGTTCAACCAATGACTGGTCCAACTGGTCTTATCTTTGCAATGAAGTCAAAGTACAAGACTACACGCGCTGGCGCTACTGCTGGTGACGAAGCATTGTTCAACGAAGCAGTAACTGGTTTCTCTGGTGATTCATCTGCAACTCAAGGCGCTGGTACATCCGGTCTTGAAGGTGTAACTGACGCGACTCCAGATTCATCAATCGCTGACGAAGCAAACACTTCAGCATTCGGTGGCGCTATGCCAACTGCTGACGCTGAAGCACTCGGTTCAACCGGTTCTGCTTTCGCAGAGATGGGTTTCTCAATCGAGAAAGCAACAGTAACTGCTAAGTCACGTGCGTTGAAAGCAGAGTACACTCTTGAACTCGCTCAAGACCTCAAAGCAATCCACGGTCTGGACGCTGAGACTGAGTTGGCAAACATCTTGTCAACTGAGATCCTCGCGGAAATCAACCGTGAAGTCGTTCGTACAATCAACTCTCAGGCGATTGTCGGCGCACTTCAAGACGGTATCCAAACTAAGGGTATCTTCGATCTTTCAACTGATGCCGACGGTCGTTGGTCAGTAGAAAAGTTCAAGGGTCTGGTTGTACAGTTGGAGCGTGAAGCAAACGTAATCGCGAAGCAAACACGTCGCGGTAAGGGTAACTTCATGGTATGTTCATCTGACGTCGCTACAGCACTGGTTGCTGCTGGCATGTTGGACTACACTCCATCACTCTCAACTACTCTAGCAGTAGACGATACAGGCAGCACTTTCGCTGGTGTATTGAATGGTCGTATGCGCGTATACATCGATCCATACGCAACTGGCGATTACGTCACAGTCGGATACAAGGGTACTAACCCATATGACGCAGGTATCTTCTACTGCCCATACGTCCCACTGCAGATGGTCCGCGCTGTCGGCGAGAACGATTTCCAACCACGTATCGGGTTCAAGACTCGTTATGGTATGGTATCTAACCCGTTCGTTGGGTCAACGCCTGCTGACGGTCTTGCTGCTGCACGTACTAACCAGTACTACCGCATCTTCCGCGTCGACAATATCCTCGCGTAATCGGTATAAAAATAAGAATCCCCACAAGGGATCGTTTTTTGGGAGACTTCGGTCTCCCTTTTTTTTATGCGTATAAATAGATAAATAGAATATTAATAGTATGGAGTGCTTCATGGCATCACCTAATTCAAGACAATCGTTGATTGATTATTGCCTTAGAAAACTTGGCGATCCTGTTATCGAAATCAATGTCGATCAAGATCAAATCGAAGATAAAGTCGATGACGCTCTACAAAGATACAGAGAGTTTCACAGTGACGCAACTGTGCGGATATTCCTAAAACATCAATTGACTGCAGCAGATATTACAAACAAATACATCACGTTGTCGGACGATATTCTCTTTGTAAGTAAGGTGTTTCCGTTCAACCCGACTTTCGGGACAACAAATATGTTTGACATCAAGTATCAAATGATGCTGAGCAGCATGGGCGACTTCATGCATTTTGCAGGTGGTATGTCATACTACTATCAGATGCAACAATACCTAGATTTCTTAGACATGCTTTTGGATGGCACGCCGCTCACGACGTTCTCTCGAAAGCAAAATCGTCTATACATTCACGGAAGTCTAGAAGACAAAGACTTAGTTGAAGGGCAGTATCTAATCGCTGAAGTATTCCAGATCATTGACGAAGATTCTCACACTTCTGTCTGGGACGATATGTGGTTGAAGGAATACACAACTGCTCTAATTAAACAGCAATGGGGCATGAACTTAATTAAATTCGAAGGCATGCAACTTCCAGGAGGCGTTACAATTAATGGTCGTCAAATCTTTGATGATGCAAATTCTGAAATCGAAAGGTTAGAAGAAAAGATTCGTTCTGAACACGAATTGCCTGTCGACTTCTTCATGGGTTAATTATATATGGCGACGAATCCTTACTTCACACAGGGCACGCGAAACGAACAGACGCTCTACGAAGACATTATCATTGAGTCCTTAAAGATTTATGGGCAGGATGTCTATTACATTCCACGCGAGATTGTAGGGCGCGACCGTATATTCGACGACGATGCAGTTTCTCGTTTTGATAATGCATACAAGATAGAAATGTATATCGAGAACATTGAAGGATTCGACGGAGAAGGGGATCTGTTCACTAAGTTCGGTGTTGAGATTCGCGACGCAGCAACCTTTGTTGTTGCTAAAAGAAGATGGGACAACGCCATCGCTCAATACGAAGAAACGGAAGACAGCACTTTCTTCAGACCAAGAGAAGGCGATTTGATTCATCTTCCGCTATCCAATTCAGTATTTGAAATCATGCGCACTGAAACGCAGCAACCGTTCTATCAGTTAAAGAATCTTCCAGTATTCAAGATGCGTTGCGAATTGTTCGATTATAATGATGAAGACTTTGATACGGGTATTGATCAGATCGACAACGTTGAACGCGATCATGCCTATAAAACTATTCTTAGATTCGATCCGAATTCGCTATCAGGTAACTTTGAATTTCAGGAAAGTATCACACAGACAAACACTTCTTATACTATGACGGGTGAAGTGGTTGATATTGATGCATCTAGTAACAGCGAATATCTTGTCTATGTTGCTCATCAAGGAGCGATGGACGGGCAGTATCATACATGGAGTACATCTGCCCCTATCGTTGGAGATATCTCAGGCGCGACCGGTATTCCGTTCTTGACGACTGGGGACTCTGCAGAAATGCTTCCGGCAGGTGCTCAGAACGACGATTTCGATGACATAGGTGATTCGTTTATCGACTTCACAGAAAGCAACCCATTCGGAGACCCAAGATAATGTTTGGTGGACACTTCTATAATCAACGAATTCGTAAATCTGTGGCGGTCTTTGGTTCGCTATTCAACAACATTAATATTATTCGCAAAAACTCATCCGGCAATGTAATCAGTCAAACTAAGGTCCCATTATCCTATGGTCCGAAAAGAGATTTCCTAGCAAGGATTGATCAAGCAAATCAATCCGAGAATGAACGACAGGTTGCAATTAAATTACCGCGTATGTCGTTCGAGATTGTTGCGATGGCATATGACCCCGTTCGACAATTGCCGAAGATGAATGCGTGTCTCAAAAGTTCAGATGATGCTTCTACTAAGAAAAAATTATATGTTCCTGTTCCATATGTCATATCGTTTCAACTGAGCATATACGCAAAGTCTCAAGACGATGCACTACAAGTCGTTGAACAGGTACTTCCATACTTTACCCCGCAATACACGCTAACAATAAACCCGATCGACGAATATAGTGATGTAAAGGAAGATACTCCTATTACATTGCTCGGCGTGACTTTCTCGGATGATTACGAAGCAGCATTAGAAGCGAGAAGAACAATTATATACACTCTCGATTTTGATATGAAAGTAAATCTATACAAAGATGTTTCTGCGTCCGCGCCGGTAATTACCAATTACGATATCGATATGATAAACCTCGAAGGCGATCAAGAGTTATTTGTAACTCTAAAAGATTCTTCAGATTCGATTTAGTATAAATAAGGTTTGTGTTTACTCAAACACATCTAACTGAATTCGAAGCATTTCCTACAGTATATGTTAAATATTAATGGAAATGCAGTATCATTTAATCATTCTATCCAATAGTTTAATTTTGGAGAAATTTATTTTTATAAATAGGTACAGAATTGACATAGGGTTAAACCCCTCTTTATAATCAAACCCTTTCAAAAAAATTCAGAGGGAAAATCAATGGAAACAAAAATACATTTTAAAAAGAGTAATACAAACGATGTAAGTCTAAGTGTTACAGGTTCTTCATCAATTAGTTTTGAGAAGCAACCAACAGAAACCTTCACTTACTCGATAACTGGAGTTAGTGCAGACCCGACTTCAGCAAACTGGAGACAATATTATGCTCCTAGGGGATACCTTTGGGTTCCTAATGTTGGATTTAAATGCAACGAGAAACTGAAGCATTGTGATCATATGTTTAGTCAGTTTGGAAGCGGAACACTCACACCGGCTGCGGATGCAACAAACCTTGACATGTCAGAAGTAATAACAGCGTCTAGTATGTTTAGGGGTTGTTCTTTCGCTTCGACCTCGACCGATGTAACAGGATGGGATGTCTCTAAAGTTCGAGACTTCCAAGAAATGTTCAGAGATACCGACTTCAACCAAAACATTGGCAGTTGGACTATCACCACAGACGCATCAACTCCTATTAATGAAGCGGCAGGAGCAGGTTGGACACACCCAGACGCGCTTATAGATGGCGACACATTTACCTACTGGACGATTGCTTCGTTTCGAGTAAATGCAATTGATGCAACCGCTGGTTTGCACGACGGAACCGGCGTAAACATGAAAGGTATGTTCGAAGATGCGACTTCATTCAACCAACCAATTGGTTCTTGGGATGTTTCTAGCGTTTACATAATATCAGAAATATTCAGCAATAGCGCGTTCAGCCAAGACATTAGTAGTTGGAACGTCGGCAATGTGAAAGTTATGTATGACGCTTTGAGTAGTAGCGGGTTCAACTCCGACATTAGTGGTTGGGATGTCTCAAATGTCATTCAAATGAGTTGGATGTTTGAAGACGCGACTTCATTTAACGCCGACATTAGTGGTTGGGACGTCTCTTCAGTAGTATTAATGATAGGAATGTTCCACGGAGCGACTTCATTCAACCAACCAATCGGTGCATGGGACACTTCTTCTTGCGTAGATATGAATCAAATGTTCGAAGAAGCGACTTCATTCAACCAAAACATCGGTGCGTGGGATGTCTCCAATGTTACAGATATGGACGAAATGTTCCAAGACGCAACCGCATTCAATAATGGCGGAAGCGGCGACATCGGTAACTGGGATACTTCTAGTGTTCTCGATATGGGTGAGATGTTCGAAAATGCATCTTCATTCGATCAAAACATTGCCACGTGGGATGCTTCAAACTTCTCCGGTGAACCGTATCAATTTGCCAGCGGGATACAATCGCCGACTTGGGCGAGCGACGAAAAACCGATTTGGGGAACTACTGGGTGGGACGGAGTTTATGTAACATATCCTCTCCCCGTAGCGACTGATCCAACGTATGCTGCTTGGAGAACTTACAATGCTCCATATGGTTACGAATTTATCGCTAATGTTGGAATACGAACCAAACTTCCAATAACTTCGACGAAAGAAATGTTCAAGGACAAGTACACATTCAACGAAGACATTAGTAGTTGGGATATGTCCACCGTTACTGATATGAATCTTATGTTCAAAAATGCATATGCATTCAACCAAGACATTAGTGGTTGGGATACTTCTAGCGTTACTGATATGTCTAATATGTTCTACTTCGCAAATGACTTCAACCAACCAATCGGGTCATGGGATACTTCTAGCGTTACTGATATGTCTGAAATGTTCTACAGCGCAAATGACTTCAACGCAGACATCAGTTCATGGGATGTTTCTAGCGTTACTGATATGAGTCAAATGTTCGGGTACGCAACTGCATTCAACCAACCGCTAAACTCTTGGGATACTGGTAACGTAACTGATATGAGTTTTGCGTTATATTACGCAGGTGCATTCGACCAACCGCTAAACTCTTGGGATACTTCTAGCGTTACTAATATGAAGAGTATGTTCTTTATGGCGGCTGCATTCAACCAAGACATCAGTTCTTGGGATACTTCTAGCGTTACTAATATGGATAATATGTTCGGGTACGCGGATGTATTCAACCAACCGCTAAACTCTTGGGATACTTCTAGCGTTACTAATATGAGACTTGTGTTCAGTTTCGCGCTTGCATTCAACCAACCAATCGGGTCATGGAATACTTCTAGCGTTACTACTATGGAAGCTATGTTCTCTAAGGCGAATGCATTCAACCAAGACATCAGTTCTTGGGATACTTCTTCTTGCGTAGATATGAATCAAATGTTCTGGAACACAGATGCATTCAACCAACCGCTAAACTCTTGGGATGTTTCTAGCGTTACTAATATGAATGGGATGTTCTCTAGCGCAGATGCATTCAACCAACCGCTAAACTCTTGGGATGTTTCTAGCGTTACTGATATGTCTTATATGTTCAACAGCGCAGATGCATTCGATCAAGATATTTCTGCATGGGATGTTTCATACTTCTCCGCTGAACCTACTGGATTTAGCGCCACAACTTTGGCGAGTTGGACGACTGCAGAAAAACCTCAATGGTAATAGTTGCAAAATTAACTTTTGTATAAATAGGAAGAGATTTGATATGAGGGGGTCGCACCCCTCTCATTTCCTCATATAATTCTAGATTAAGAATATTCTTAAAACAATAAACACTAGGAGAATAAATATGGCTGGTGTAAAGATTACAGATTTAACGGCACTTGATTCAGCACATTCTGCGGATCAACTTGTCGTCGTCGATGCTTCAAATAATTCGACACACAAAATATCAAAAGCAGCATTTCTCGCTGGCGTCGCAGACGGAACAGGTCTCGATTCAGCAGCAGTTCTCGCCTTGGGTCTTCAAAACATTGCAGATTCTGGTGACGGCGTTGTTGTTGCAAATTCATTAAAGGTATCAGGTCTCACGATCGATGATACTGCAGGTGGTACATCTGCTCTTACTATCGATTCAGCAAACAATATTTCTGCATCAGGTATCATCACTGCAGCAAAATTCCTTGGTGATGGTTCAGAATTGAGCGGTATTGAAGGTGGCGTTACAGTAGATGCATATCAAAGTTTTGCTATCGGCACCAATGCTGGTGGGGTAGCGGGAACTGAGCATGTCATCGCTTTAGGATATGGTGCTGCAAAGGGTGACTCAGCAGATAATGTTATTGCTATCGGTGAATATGCCGCATACAATAACGGTGTAGAAGACTTATACGCGATCGGTTTTTATGCTGGATATGAAAACATGGGCAGAGATGTCGTAGCATTCGGTATCGATGCTGGCAAGGGAAACCAAGGCGATCAACTAGTTGCAATCGGTGAAGATTGTGCTGTTGATAACACCGGAGATTATGTTGTTGCGATCGGTGATGATGCTTGTGAAGACAACACCGGATCTTATGTTGTTGGTGTCGGTAAAGATGCTGCAGAAGGTAACACTGGCGATAACGTTGTCGCACTGGGTTACCAAGCAGCGGAAAATAACACTGGTGAGCATGTAGTTGGTATCGGTAATGATGCAGCATACGAAAACACCGGAGATCACGTAATTGCACTGGGTGACGAAGCGGCGGGATACAACACCGGAGATCACGTAATTGCAATGGGTTACAATGCAGCAAATCAAAACGGTGGGTATGGAGCTATCGCCGTGGGTACTGGTGCAGCGGAAAACAACAAAGGAGGTTATGCAGTTGGTGTCGGTAAACAAGCGCTAAAGGGCAACAGAGGCGGTTTTGTTGCGGCATTAGGTTACAATGCTGGATATGACAACCGAGGCGATAATTCGACCTTTGTCGGTAAATATGCTGGTAAGTACAGTAAGAGTGATCATGTTATTGCGATTGGTTACCAAGCTGGATACAACGCTGATTCTTCTTTCGGTAATTCAATCCTTATCGGTCAATATGCTGGTAAGTATGCTGTATCTGGGTCTACTTTATCAGATCTTAAAGTCGACATCCGATACAATGATTCTGCCGGTAGACTTGCGTTTGATAAATCGCAAGGATGGAGCATTGGTGGTGAATCTATCCAGACAACAGACATCGATGGCGGTACTTTCTAAAGACCGACAATAATAAAAAAAAACGGGGACGTAATGTCCCCTGTTTCTCAAGGAGAATAAAATGTCTTTAAGAAGAAAAGAAAAATTTGCAAAAGAAGTTGACGATCTGAATGCGCGAATTGCCAAGAAAAATGCAAAGGGCACTTCAACTGTGCGCCTTTCAGCAAGGCTAAGTAGAAGGGTAGCACAAAAGGCGGCACTCAAGGCAAAAATTAAAGCGAAAGGTTAAGTTTTTATTATTTTATAGGATGATTTAATGAGCGAAAAGACGTACCACTTTATATCAGGTCTGCCTAGATCTGGGTCCACTTTGTTAAGTTCTATACTTAAACAAAACCCCAGATTTACGGCAGGCATTACTGACCCTCTGCAGGGTTATGCCGAAGCAATTATTCGTGCCACAGAAAATGTTCAGGGCGGTAGAAAATTAGTTGAAGCAGAAAAACGCAAAAGAATTATACGGGGCATCTTTGATTCTTATTACGAAGATGGTCCAGAAGTTTGTTTTAATACTGGTCGAACATGGACAGGAAAAACAAAACTTCTAAAAGAATTATACCCGAATTTCAAAATGATCGTTTGTGTGAGAAGTATACCATGGATCTTAAATTCGTTTGAAAAATTGAACGGTAAAGATCCACTAGGAACAAAACCGATCTACGGTAATCAAATGCTACTAACTGTCGATCAGCGTTGTTTCTCGTTAATGGGAGCGAAGGGCGGAGTCGTCATGGACCCCATTAAATTAATGAGAAGCGGTATCTATTCAGGAGATGCTAGTCATATGATCTTCGTCGAATATAACGCACTAACGAAACAACCAGAGCAGACAATGCGAAGGATATACGAATTTTTGGGCGAAGAATATCATGATCATGACTACGATAATGTTGAAGATAGTTATGAAGAGTATGATTTAGATTTAACAATGAGCGGTCTTCACGACGTTAAAAAGAAAGTCGAATATAAAGAAAGTCAAAAATTAATTCCCCCAGCATTATGGAACGAATTTATAAAACATAATTTCTGGGAAATGCCGCACTTTAATAAAAGTGTATTCAACTGGATCGAAGATCCAGACCTACCTTAGATAACTACTCTAATAAAAGGAGACGACTATGTCTACTATCAAAATCAAAAGATCCGGCACTGGCGGACAAGCACCTACTGCGGGAAACCTCGTATCTGGCGAACTCGCTTTAAACTATGCGGACGGAAAACTGTTCATAAAAGACGCTTCTAATAACGTCAAAGAAATGGTCGGACCAAATATGTTTAGTGACCTTCCTACATCGGATCCAGCAGTAGCAGGAAGTTTATGGAACGATGCGGGAACAGTAAAAATTTCTGCAGGATAATAAGGGGCGACAAACATGTCTACTATCAAATTTAAAAATTCAAGTGTTGCCGCTCAAACCCCAACTTCTGGTGATTTAGCATATGGCGAACTTGCAATAAATACTGCAGACGATAAAATCTTCTATAAAGATGCTTCTGATGCTATACGTGAGTTGGTTGGACCGAATATGTTCAACAATCTACCTACATCAGATCCATCGGTTTCTGGAAGGTTGTTTAACGATGCAGGAACATTAAAAATTTCTACGGGTGGTACACCACCTCCATCTGGATCTTCTACACAATACGATGTCAACAACTACTATTTCTACAACGAAGTAGCAGACACAAACCCAATAAGTTATATCACTGAAGTCGTTTGGGATGGCGTTCAAGTATTCTACGAAGGCGCTGGGTTGAACTCACTGTCGACTGTAAATGTTGGCGGTATCACTTATAATGAAATGGTACAGCAATCTGATCAATACAAGTCAAGTGTTGAGAGAGTTGTTCCATAGATATAACATATCTCGTTCTGGGCACTTCGGTGCCCCTTTTATCATAAACTAAAGCAAAAAGGAGACGACTATGTCTACTATCAAAATCAAAAGGTCTGGAACCTCATCCCAGACTCCTTCCTCGCTAGAACACGGCGAACTCGCCTTAAACTATGCTGACGGAAAATTATTCTACAAAGACGCATCTAACAATATCGCAGAACTAAGTACTGGCGGTGGTGGCGGAAGCAGTCTCGGATTAATAGAAAAGCAGTATGCGTTCGACGGTGTACTTAGCGCCAATGTTGGAGATGCTCGACTTTACCTTCCGGATTCTTGCTCGAGTGTGGACATTAAAATGTACCTTAAAACTGCTAGTGTCAGTGGTTCTGTCGATGTTAATTATAAGATTAACGGTTCGACTGATTCTGCAATAACTATCGCACAAGGGTCAACATCTACTAGTGCGACTTTAACTACAGCAGTTTCAACAGGAGATTTCGTCACTTTCGATATTACATCGGCAGGATCGGGCGCGGAAGATCTTTATATACTACTTTCATTTACAAGGAGTTAACAATGTACGCAAAATTAGTTTTTCAAACAGGAACGGATTTCACTTTAGTCAATAGAGATATTGTGAGGTGTATCACAAATTCTAACGGTGCGGGCGGTTCGACTCTAGCGGCATTGGAAAATGTTGTTGTATCATCTTCATCTATTTCAGACACCGAAGCATCTAACTGGGCACTTGCGTCGGGTCAAACACTTGCAACTGGTGCTTCGGTAGAGCAGGATAAGAGGTTTTATCTTCAACAAGCACATGCTAACAGTTCTACCAAAACCGTTGCATTTCAGACTGCATATAGAGATGCGACTGGATTCACCAAGGCAAACGAAACAACATACTCAGGCGTTCACCTATGCCCAGTTTCAGATTATGGCGAGTCGTACGAAGCAGTCTGGCATTCTACTAATCCAGACGAAACCCCTAGCGATAATGAAACACCGTGGAACAGATTGACTGGTCAGGAAGTTCATATTATCGCAAAAGATAAAGTAATGTTCGTCGCCGGAATACGCACTGGTTACCTAAATGGAACTTCATATTGCATGATTTTTGAAGTTGATGCCGCTGAAGTTAGAGAAGGTCGAAACAAGCCGGGTCAAGTGGTTCTGACGGGTTCTATGTCACCATATAGTAACTACTCGTCATACAATCCTTCTACTATAGCACATATAATTAATATAACACATACAAATCCTTTTGGTGGCACTAATCATAATCCGGCGATTTGTTCTTTTGTCGACGTTCTTCATGACTACGAAGCAAATGCTGAGATGCGGTACGCTATGATGGCACCTGAGGCGTTAGCCCAGACCGGTGGTTCACCATCTACTCATAGTTGGCCCGCAAAAAATTGTTGTGTCTTAAGAGACATCAATGATGCTGATGGTCATGGAACGTTCTCATTTTCAACCAGTAACGATGCAATTGCATTTAGACTATGGGCAGATAATAACAGCTACTGGGCGTTTGGACCAACATCGCTTGACTTTTGGCCGTTCAGCAGAAATAATATGACTGCCTCGGCGCCTGGAGGTTTCACGGATATCTCTGGTAATCCTGCAGTTTTATTACGTCCGTCGGCGCCGATTGTCGGACTTAAACGTCAGCAGTGGGATTTCTCAGGAATTGGAGGATATTATACTGCGACCGCGAATTTTCAAGGTAATATTTCGACTATTAACGACGGCACTGACGATTACATCGCAATAAAATTATTCTCTATTGGATATCCAATGCCCGCCGCAATTGCAATAAGGAAATAATTGTGTATTATCATTTCTTTCAATTCGACGATAATGTTTCGAATAGTGCAACTTGGCAACCAACTGTAACCGTTGAGTCCGGAAGTCCTGTCTATAACATCTCTGATAATGGAAAATCTTTTGAACTTGAATCTGCTGTTTTGAATTTGGGCACCGATGTTGTTATTAACGGACTTGCTACTAGGTTCGGTTTGAATATTGAAATTAAAGTAGACTCCGATGCAACTGACGGAATTATTTTATCTTGCGATGATATCGCAAATTCTAGACCTTGTTGGACGATGGAACTTATTGATACTGCAACATCTCCAAAGATTGTAATAAGAACGTGGACTGATGGCACTACACAGAGTTTCCAGCAGTCCTCGAGCGTCGTTCCTTCTACTGGAACTTGGAATAATTATCAATGGGAAGCATCAAGTACAACTATGTACAAAAGGATTAATGGTGGATCGCATACCAATTCTACCTCGTATACCTCTTATTGGGGAGATCTAACCGCAGGTTTAGATTCTTATATATTTGAATATAGAATCGGTTCTTCGTTATACAACACCATCACTGCTGGTGCCACAGGCGTTCATTTGGATTGGTATGTTTTATCGACAGATAATGAAGGTTACACAGTACCTTCGAATGTAGACACTTCAGTCAGATCATATCCACCTGAATCTTCGAACGCAATCAAACCGCCTTCGGGAGCATCGATTGTAGTGACTAGCAATGTGTCGGAGACTACAGATTGTGTTGTTCAGTCAAAAAGAACGTTAATTGCAACATTATATAAGATAATTAGAGAATTTTGGAGTTAATCTGATTCCTCTTATACTCAAGGGAGACTTCGGTCTCCTTTTTTTTGCGTATAAATAATATCGTAAATAACTTTGAGAACAATCATGACAACAACATTTAATTGCGGCACAAACTATCTCGCACCAAATGGATTTAAGGTTTCTATCAATAAAGAAAATTTCGCGAACCTCGAGTTCTTCGCGCAAAGTATTCAGCACCCAGATATTTCCCTCGATCCTGCCGAATTAGGATTCCCGCGAGTCGGCGTTGTTCCGATGCTCGGCGAATCGCTAACGATGGGGCAATTGGGCATCGAAGTTATCATGGATGAAGACATGAACGTCTATCAAGAATTATACGATTGGATGATTCGTGCTACCGATCAAAAACACAAACTATCTTCCGGAGATTTCTCAGGTGCTGAACTCGCCTCGTATCAAGACATAACCGTTTCTGTCCTCACAAGTTCTAACAATCCAAACCGATCTTTCCGCTATGTGAACACACACCCAATTAATATCGGTAATGTTAATTTCGCATCAACACAAGACGGCACATATATTACATTCCCAGTATCATTTAGATTTGATTATTTCGAGTTTGTTTAGTATAATAGAAAGGTCTATATCTCTAAGGAAACTACATAATGAATTTAGAACAGATACATGCCGAGTGGAAGAAAGACTCTCATATCGACTACAACAAGTTGGACGTGAGTTCGGTTGAGACACCAAAACACCACGCCAAATATCTCGAACTTTTATCCACATATAAACTTAAACTAAAAGATGCTGAGTTCAAGCAGAAAGAACTCATGAAGAACAAGTGGTTGTGGTATAACGGGAAACTCGATCAACAAGCGATCGAAAAATTCAATTGGGATCCTGATCCGTTTAACGGTTTAAAGATACTAAAGGGCGAGATGCAACACTACGTCGAAGCAGACCCTGAACTCGTGGCGAGCGAGGCGAAAATTGCTTACCTAAATAATATAATTGAGACGCTAAAAGATATCCTCGATAATCTTAAATGGCGCCACCAGACTATTCGTAATGCCATCGAATGGAAGAAATTTGAAGCAGGGTTTTAATGGAAATAATTAAACTTAGAATGAAAGATTACTCGATGCTCCAGATGACGGAATGTGCACCGCATGTCGTCCACGAGTTATCCGAGTATTTCACATTCGAGGTTCCTGGCGCTAAGTTTATGCCAGCAGTTAAGAAGAAGGTTTGGGACGGAAAGATCCGTATGTTCAACCGGACTAACGGCGAGATCAATGCTGGACTTTACTGGTCTATTAAGAAATTTGCTGTTGATCGTGGGTATGGTATAAAGGTCGAGGAAGGTCCATTCGGATATCCGTACGATAAAAATAACGTAAACCACATGAAGACCATGGAATGGTTCGACACACTAAACCTTCCTTTCAAACCTAGAGACTATCAATATGACGCGATTACCCATGGTATTGAAAGGAAGCGTTGTATTTTATTGTCTCCCACCGGTTCAGGAAAATCGTTTATAATATATCTTCTATCGCGGTGGTATCTTGAAAACAATAGTAAAAAGATATTACTCGTTGTCCCGACGACTTCTCTTGTTGAGCAAATGTACAAAGACTTTCAAGACTATGGGTATGATGTAGAAACAAATTGTCACCGTATCTACTCGGGAAAGGATAAAGAAACAGAATGCCCGATTGTCATATCAACGTGGCAGTCAATCTATAAATTGCACCCCAACTGGTTTCATCAGTTCGGTTGTATCATCGGCGATGAGGTTCATGGATTCAAGTCCAAGTCGCTGTCTTCTATAATGAATAAAGCGATCTATGCCGAATATCGTTTCGGAACCACAGGAACATTAGACGGCACTCAGGTAAACGAATTGGTCCTTGAAGGATTATTTGGTCCAACCAAACGCGTTACCACGACTCACGAACTTCAAAATAAAAATGCACTCGCTAAGATAGACATTGATGTTATCCTTTTAAAGTATGATGCCGAGTATTGTAAATTAACAGAAGGGAGAACTTACCAAGATGAAATTGATTTCCTCGTCACATATGAAAAGCGAAACAAGTTTATCGCAAACCTTGCGGTCAATCAAACTGGAAATACACTCGTTCTGTTTAACCTTGTGGATCGTCACGGCAAGGGTCTACGGGATCTGATCGAGGATAGATTGCAAGATGGACAAAGACTCTTTTTCGTCTCAGGCGAAACCAAAACAACAGACCGCGAACAAATCCGGAATATTGTGGACAAGCAAAAGAATAGCATTATACTCGCTTCTCTGGGTACTTTCTCCACTGGTATTAACATCAAAAATCTTCATAATGTTGTATTTGCGTCTCCATCAAAAAGTCAAATCAGAGTACTCCAATCAATAGGGAGGGGTCTGCGATTATCTGATGACGGATCGGTAACTAAGTTATATGATATCGCAGACGACCTACATTGGAAGTCTAAGAAGAACTTTACGCTGCTGCATAGCGGCGAAAGAGTTCGAATATATACTAAAGAGAAATTCCCCTATAAAATTACTCAGGTAGAAATTTAATTATGCTGTCGAATGTGATGCAATTCAAATTGACAAACGGTGAGGAAATTATATGTCAGGTCGTAGAGTGGCCGGAAGATGACGACACCGATTATATCGTACATAATGCATTGTTACTGATGCAACAAATTGTCAACGGAACCACAAAATATATGTTCAAACCTTGGTTTACTATGGCAGAAAAATCTGATCAGTATATCTCAATTTCAAAAGAACAGATTGTTGCTTGCGTATATCCCAATGAGGTTCTCAACGTCGAATTCATTAACGCTAAACGCGAAATGTACTATAGATCCGGATATGAACAAATTAAATCTAAGTCACTACCTTCGGCGATGAATGATACATTTAATTATAATGAGAAAGAAGAACGAAGAAAGTATGAAGAAATGCAAAAAGAAATACTTTCATTAATTGATGAGATAGAAAAAAGTAATGCGTTGGATGAAATGTATAACGATTCTGATAGTCCATCTAATGTGATCAAGTTTCCAGGACCTGATTCGATTCACTAATATATTCCTTTCCCTGCGAGTCAAGCTCTATTCTACCTATATTTTCAGAAAAAGCAACCCCTTGCTTTTCTCTTCTTTTTTTTATATAATAAGTGAAGATAAAGTTGTAGAGGTAAATACCATGAAAGCAAGAGATAAACCGCATTACGTTAACAACGCAGATTTTTCTGCCGCTGTGGTTGAGTATGTTAAGTATGCAAGAGAATGTAAAGAACGCGGGGAACCTAAACCGCAAATCGGAGACTATGTTGCGTCTTGTTTCTTGAAGATCGCTGAAGGTCTTTCCCATAAAGCGAACTTTGTGCGTTATACTTATCGAGAAGAAATGATGATGGATGCTGTCGAGAATTGCTTGAAAGCAATCGACAACTATAATCTCGAAACCGCGACTCGAACAGGTAAACCAAACGCGTTCGCCTACTTCACCCAAATATCTTGGTATGCCTTCCTTCGAAGAATAGGGAAAGAAAAAAAGCAACAAGATATTAAGATGAAATATATTTCAGAAACAGATATCCTTAATCTAATTTCTACCGAAGAATCGGACGACGAAGCAATCGCTCATACCCAAGCATTTGTGGATGAACTGCGCGGACGTATTGACATAGTCAAAGAATCAGATAAAGGAGTAAATGAATATGAAAAAAGTCAGCGGCAAAAGCGCAAACGCAAAGTCGACTCTGACCTCAGTGAGTTCATAAAAGAGGATGACGCGTATGGGATGGATTAAGTTCTTTACCAAGGGTTTACATTTGGCATCTGAACCGAATGAAGATCCGGATCCCGAAAATCTAAATGTTGAAAATGCATATAAGACTAGATGGGTTTGGTATCATACCATTCTTGCCTTAGAATTGTTTATGACAAATATTCTACTATTCATCATTGTTGTACAGTTGGCTAATAAATAATGAAGATCGCTATTCTTAACGATACCCATTGCGGTATTCGTAATTCATCCGAAATATTAATGGACTATCAGGAGAAGTTTTACCGTGACGTTTTCTTCCCGTATCTTCAAGAGCACGGCATCAAAAAGATTCTTCATCTCGGTGATTATTATGACAATCGCAAGTTTATCAATTTCAAAGCACTCGAGCACAATCGGAAGATCTTTCTTGAGAAACTCAGAGAACTACAGATTCACATGGATATCATACCAGGAAATCATGATGTCTATTACAAGAACACCAATAACCTTAATGCTCTGAAAGAACTCCTAGGGCATTATATGTCAGAAGTCCGCATCATTGAGAAACCAATGGTGGTGAATTATGACGGTCTAGATTTCGCATTGATTCCATGGATAAACCACGAAAACGAGGTGGAGTCAATGCGCTTTTTATCTAAGTGTAAAGCGACGCATGTGGGGGCGCACCTAGAGATTGCAGGGTTCGAAATGCAAGCGGGTATACCTTGTACGGAAGGAATGCCTGCAAGCGCGTTTGAGCGGTTTGAGAGCGTTCTGACGGGTCACTTCCATACCAAGTCGTCAAGCGGCAATATCCACTACCTTGGATCGCAAATGGAGTTCTTCTGGAACGATGCACACGATCCAAAATACTTCCACGTGTTCGACACTGACACCCGTGAATTGGAGGCAGTAGAGAACCCTGTTCGACTATTCGAAAAGATTTACTATGACGATACACGTGAGAAGGCAGACTACTATTACAATGTGGGTAAACTACCCGACATTGACGAAAAGTTTGTCAAACTGATTGTAGTCAACAAGTCCAACCCCAAACTCTTTGAGAAGTTTGTTGATCGTATCAACTCTCGCCGCATACATGAGTTGAAGATTGCTGAGAACTTTGAGGAGTTCGTGGGGTCGTCGGTCGAGGACGAAAAAGTTTCTCTTGACTCCACCGAAGATTTATTGTATAGTTATGTTGATGCTGTTGATACTTCGCTCGATAAAGATCGGATCAAGAGCATGGTTCATGAATTAATGATTGAGGCGCAGACCCTAGAACTCGTATGATAATTTTTAAAATGCTACGGTACAAGAATTTTCTTAGTACTGGTGATTCGTTCACGCAAATTGATCTTAACAGAAACTCATCAACGCTGATCGTTGGGCAGAATGGTGCTGGTAAGTCTACAATGCTCGATGCGCTGTCTTTCGGATTGTTTGGAAAGGCACATCGCAACATCAACAAGAATCAGATGATCAACTCAATCAACAATAAAGGTTGTGTTGTTGAAGTTGAGTTTACTGTCAACGGTTCAGACTACAAGATTGTGCGGGGTATTAAACCTGTGTGTTTTGAGATATGGCGCGACGGCAACCTTGTGAATCAGGACTCGCACAATAAAGAGTACCAGAAAGTCCTCGAGCAGAATATTCTGAAACTAAACCACAAGTCGTTTCATCAGATTGTTGTTCTGGGTTCGTCATCGTTCGTGCCATTTATGCAGTTACCCTCGCAAATTCGCCGTGACGTGATAGAAGATCTGTTGGACATCAATGTATTCTCTAAGATGAACGGTATCCTCAAGGAGCGTCAGTCTGTCCTCAAGGAGCAGGTTCGAGCGAACATCGCCGACTTAGATGCAGTTGAGATGAAGGTCAAGACGCAGAAACGATATGTCGAGAAACTTCATAGTCTGAATCAAGAGGCGAAGTATGAGAAACTCAATGAGATTAAAGCACTTGAAGAAACCATTGACGAACTTCGCGCATCGCAAGAAGAAGCAGATCGCGGCTCGCTAGATGTGCTCAAGGTTAAGTCTACAGATGCAATTAAAAAGATATCTGAAGTCGAGAAGTACGATTATCAGTTCGGAGTGAAACAAAAAGAACTGAATAAGGAAATTATATTTTATGAAAACAACGCAACATGCCCCACCTGCGATCAAGGTATCGATGAAGAATTTAAACAGGAAAGAGTCCAATCTTCATCAAAAAAGTGGGACCAACTCGAAGAAGGTAGGCACCAAGCAGCAGCAAAGGTAAGAACGCTCAGGCAAACTCTCTCTGAACTTGAAGAGGAGATTGATCAATGCACTGCCAAGGTCGTTGAAATTGATAAGCGAAACATGCAGGTGAGTGAGTATCAACGCAGGATTACTGAACTGCAGTCACAACTCACCAAGTATGAGCAGGATACAGGCGATATAGAAACAGCAGAAAAAGAACTGAATGCTTTGACCGAACAAAAGTATGAGGTTGTTGAAGCGAAATCTAATCTTGCTGACAGAACATCATATCACGTGGTGATCACTGAGATGCTGAAAGATACGGGCATCAAGACTAAGATCATCAAGCAATACTTGCCCGTGATCAATAAATTGACAAATCAGTTCTTACAGGTTCTCGACTTCTACGTCTCATTCGACCTAGACGATACCTTTAAAGAAACGATCAAGTCTAGGCACCGTGATGCGTTTTCGTACGACTCTTTCTCTGAAGGCGAGAAACAGCGTATCGACCTCGCTCTGTTGTTTACTTGGAGGCAGGTTGCCCGCATGAAGAATAGTGTGGCAACTAACTTACTCATACTCGACGAGACTTTCGACTCGAGTTTGGATGCTGATGGTGTGGATAATCTTACGAAGATTCTTGATACACTCGACGCGAATAGCAACGTGTTCATCATATCGCACAAAGGTGAACTCTTGGACGGTAAGTTCGATGACAAGATCGAATTTATCAAACATAAAAATTTCAGCAAAATCGCTTGAATTCACTAACTAAATTTAGTATAATACTCTATATATTCAAAAAAGGTTATTTTTATTATGGAATTAAGTTCACAAACATTGCAAGTTCTTAACAACTTCGCTTCAGTAAATTCTAATATCGTTATCACTACCGGCAACGTTCTTCGAACCGTATCAGAGTCAAAGACTATCTTGGCACGTGCTACTATCGATGAAGAGTTCCCGAAGGGTTTCGGTATCTATGAATTGAATGAATTCTTGAGCGCGTTGAGTCTTGTTGAAAGTCCACGCATTTCTTTCGGCGAAAACAATATGGATATCTCGGACGGCACTGGTCGCTCAAGTATCAAGTATTTTTACTCGGATCCATCTATCCTTACGACGACAAGTAATGAGATTGTTATGCCCGAGGCACAAGTCAAGTTTAAACTCGACCGCGATACTATGAACCGAATCAAGAAGGCAGCATCTGTACTTGGTCACTCTGAAGTCTCAGTTCGAAATGTCGATGGTGTTATCGTTCTTACTGTTGCTGATAACGAAAATTCTACTTCTAATGCAATCGATATTGCAGTTGATGGCGAGTCTACATCTGATGATTTCAAGTATGTATTCAACATCGCCAACTTAAAAATGATTGAGGGCGACTACGATGTTTCGCTTTCTTCAAAACTAATTTCACACTTTGTGAATACAGAATCCAATGTCGAATATTGGGTAGCGTTACAGAAAACTAGCAAGGTCTAAGGAGACATTTAAATGAATAGTGAAGTTGTAGAGTTGGTAAACCGAGTATGTCGAAGTACCGTTGCAGTCGTTGACACTGTAACTGGTCGTGGCGGTTTCCGTGGTGAAGAGTTGTCAACAATCGGACAATTGCGCGATCAATGTATCCAAGTGATTCAGCAATTAGAAGATGCACAAGCGGCGGAGGAATAAAGTATGGATATGGCACTAGTGCTCGCACTTGCAGTCCTTATAGTAGTGGGATTTGTATACATCGTTCGACCTGGAAAGGATAAAGGTGATGTTGTAGAACCATCTACACCAGCACCAGCACAACCAACTGCAGAAGATTTGCCGACACGGTCATCTCTAATGCGCTTGAAGAAAGAAGATCTAGAGGCACTTGCTCTAGACCGAGGTGTTTTACATACAGGTACAAAGTCAGAAATTATTTCTCGCTTGCTTCCTTGATTGAAAAAAGATATTATATAATATCGAACTATGAGAGGGTCATATGACCCTCATCTTTTATATGATGGAGTTTTAAATGCCTAGTGATTTTTTGTGGGTCGAGAAATACCGACCTCGCACAGTTTCAGATTGTGTCCTTCCCGAAAGCACCAAGCAGGTGTTCCAACAGATCGTAGATAAAGGCGAGATCCCAAACATGATGTTTACGGGAACTGCTGGTCTTGGAAAGACGACGATCGCCAAAGCAATATGCAATCAACTTGGTTGCGATTACATAATTGTCAATGGATCCGAAGAAGGCAACATTGATACCCTCCGAAATAAAATTAAACGATTCGCTTCGACTGTTTCCCTTGCCGGTGATGTCAAAGTCGTAATCTTAGATGAAGCAGATTATCTTAACCCTCAGTCGACTCAACCTGCTCTCCGTGGGTTCATCGAAGAGTTCTCAGACAATTGTCGCTTTATCTTAACTTGTAACTTTAAAAATCGTATTATCGAACCACTCCACTCTCGTTGTGGTGTGTACGAGTTTAATATTACAAAGAAAGATCTACCCGAACTCTGCGGCAAGTTCTTGCAGCGATCTCAGATGATCCTAAAAGAAGAAAACATTGAGGTGCCAGATACTAAATTGCTCGCCGAAGTGATCATGAGGTTCGCTCCTGACTGGCGTCGAGTTCTTGGTGAACTGCAACGATCTTCTGGATCAGGTGTCCTCGATCTTTCTTCGCTCGGCAGTAAGGCGAATGGCAATTACGATTCACTATTCGCTTCACTGAAGAGCAAAGACTTCAAGAAAATGCGCTCTTGGGTGTCGAACAATATCGACGTCGACTCTTCTGTCATTTTCCGAAGTATTTATGACAACATGTATGAGAAAGCAGATCCATCTTCTATACCTCAGTTGGTTCTCATTCTCGCAGATTATCAGTACAAGAATGCATTCGTCGCTGATCATGAACTTAACATGGTCGCTTGCATGACAGAGATCATGGCGAACGTTGAGTTCAAATAAACTATATAATTAAACAACAACCTAAAGGAATTTTATAATGAGTTTTTCTAAAAATGATGTAGTATCCGTTGTCACCCTCGCTGGTGAAATTATCGGTAAATTTCAATCAGAGACTACAACTGAAGTGGTAATCACCGATCCAAGGTTGCTCTCTCAAAACGAGCAGGGACTGATTTTGATTCCCGCACTGTGTATGACCGGCAAACCTGAACTCGCAGAAGTAACGCTGTCGAGAAATTCTGTAGTCTTAATGTGTCAGACCGTAGAAGAAGTCGAAAAGGAATATCGTGCAAACACTAGTGGCATTGTAATCTAATGAGAATTGTAATCGCAGGATATGGACCAGTCGGTCAATCTATCGCTGATGTGCTAGAAATGCATGATGGTCTAGAAGTTTACGTCGACGATCCGTACAAAAACCTCAATTTTCCGCGATCTATGGTGGACTCGGTTGACGGTGTTGTTGTTTGTGTTGCGACACCTGCCTTACCGAACGGCGAAAGCGACACTTCTAATGTCGCGGACGTTTTCGAAAAATATGGTGACACCAAGTATCTGATAAAGAGCGCGGTGATTCCTACATTCCTCGAAGATTATGATGATTTAAAGATAACGGTCTCGCCTGAATTCCTTGCGAGTTCAAACGCTAACCGTGATCCCGCCAAAGAATTTAGAGAGCAGACCTTTGCGATCTATGGCGGTGGAGCGATGAGGTTCTGGCACGAGATGTTTAAGCCTCTATTGCCTCATCTAACCGAAGTTAAATTCTGTTCGAGAAATCAGGCAGCATTCGCTAAGTATGTAGAGAATACATTCCTTGCGATGAAGGTCACGTTTTGGAATCAAATGTATCAGATCTATGATGGACTAGGATACAAAGATTTTGACGTGATGGTAGATGCCATTGGAATTGATCCGCGTATCGGCACGAGTCATTCTCAAGTCCCAGGACCGGATGGCAAGTTCGGGTATGGTGGGCATTGTCTACCCAAAGACACTAATGCTCTATTGAAGATGTCGAGTATGACCACAGATACCGATTTCCTTGAGTCTATGATTCGCGCGAATACCAAGAATCGATCGGATGAGACACCCGATTCCGATTAGTGCATTGAACTATAAATTATGATGATGAGATAAAATGAACCCTTTTGATTATGTAAATGCAATTAATTATTCCAAAAAAGATATTATTGAATCTGATGCCGAGGAGAAAGCGTATAATCCTTTTATTGTAAATCGATCTTTGTCATATTTCCCTGATACGGTCGCCGCAGCAAATATTATGAACAAGTACCACAATTTAGACAAACGTCTACAATTCGACTTTTTACTAAATATAGTTAGAAAACGTAAAAGGTTTTCAAAGTGGAACAAACTTGAGATTGAAAGTGATGTTGATGCGGTAAAAGAATATTATGGATATAGTTATGAGAAAGCAAAGCATGCCTTACCTCTCCTTTCTAAAGAACAAATCGATCTAATAAAAATAAGGATAAACAAAGGTGGAAGACAATAATATCTGGTCTCCAGCAGATATGCTGGAAATAGTGCTAAATGAACCGGATGACTTTCTAAAGGTTCGCGAAACACTCACACGAATTGGAGTCGCTTCTCGCAAAGAAAAGAAGTTGTTTCAATCCTGTCATATTCTTCACAAACAAGGAAGGTACTTTATCGTACATTTCAAAGAGTTGTTTTTGCTTGATGGCAAGAAATCTAACTTAGAAGAATCCGACGTCCAACGAAGAAATACAATCGCAACTTTACTTTCCGATTGGGGTCTAGTCCAAATCGTCAATGAAGAAGTTGCTAAAGATTGTGCGCCATTAAGGCAGATAAAGATTATCGGATTTAAAGAGAAATCCGAGTGGGAATTATGCCCTAAGTATAATATTGGCAACAACAAGTAAAAATGTTGAGTCATGAATTATTGAGTAAATTTTTGAAGAGATATCCCAACCTTCCGAACCCGAAACATCAACCAAGGATCTTTGAGTTTTATCTAAGGGTGTTTATGCGGGAAGAAGGTCTGGGATCATCTCCAAAATCTAAAATTGATATTAAAGTTTAATCGGAGTTTATTATGAGAACAGACATCCTAACAACCCTCCAAATGCGCTATCGAGCAGAGATGCTCACCGCTAACTGCAACGTCCGAACCTACATGGAATCTTCTACTGGCATCGGAGAACACTCTGATATCGTAGAGGCGGTTGACGGTGAAGTTAAAAAGTATAACGAAGCAAAAGAATTACTTGCCGCAGTCAGTAACCTGATTGAGTTCTACAACAAAAAGAACGAAGATCAGAAAAGAAGAGATGCGGAGAAAGATGAATTCTTAGAGCAAGCATTCGCTAAAGCGATCGCTGAGTTGAAACCCGTTGAAGAAGAAATTGTCGAAGAAGAAATTGTCGAGGAAGAGTCTGACAATGATAGTCAGTCACAAGTATAAATTCATCTTCGTCAAGACGACAAAAACTGCCGGAACAAGCATTCAATACGATTTATCGAAACACTTGGGGGGAGAAGATATCCTCTCCCCGATTGTTCCTCGTATAAAAGGATACAAAGAAAGAAATTTCAGTCAATATCCTAAACACGTGTTGAGAAGTCACTCTACAGCAACAGAGATAAAGAAAGTATTCGGCGAATCGGTGTTTGATAATTACTTCAAATTCTGCGTAGAAAGAGAACCTGTCGACAAATGCATCAGTCATTACTCTATGCATAAGAACAAGTTCGACGGTTTTGAATCTTACATTGAACGCGGAGCATTCCCGATTGATGTAGGAAAATATGCTGACTTAGATACAGGTAAACTGTTGGTTGATAAAATAATTCGATACGAAAACCTCGAAGAAGAATTCAACGACCTAATGCTTCAATTAGATATCCCTTGCGTAATTACTTCCAAAGCGAAAGGAAATTCTAGAGTCGATATTGAGGTCACAGATGAGCAAAGGAAGATAATTTATTCGGCGTTTCATAACTCAAATAAATTCTCAAGATATTGACTTACCTTCTAAAATTTAGTATAATTTAGTATAAATAAAATCGTGATGCCGAATTGTTCGGGTCACACTAACAACACCTCGCTTTAATAAAGGAGAAACCGTTATGGTAACTAAAGCATTTACGTTCCCACGTTCACATTTCATCGGGTTTGACCACGTTTGGTCGGAGATCGAAAGACTGTCAGAAATGACAGACAATAAGGTCTACCCACCACACAACGTTGTGAAACATGATGAAGAGAATTTTTCAGTAGAACTCGCGCTCGCAGGATATGCGAAAGAAGATTTAATCGTCGAAGTAAGAGATGGAATCCTTCTAGTAGCATCGGACACCAAGTCTGAAAGTCAGGATCGCGAATATCTGCATAAAGGAATCTCACAGAAAAAGTTCAGAAGAACATTTAGACTATCAGAACATGTTGTTGTAGATGGAGCAGACTTCAAAGATGGTTTACTAGTCATTGACCTGAGAGTACAACTGCCTGAGGAGAAGCGTCCCCGTACCATTACCATTGGATAATTCGGAGGAACCGATGAGAAAACTAACCCTTATGTGTTTATGTTTTCTTTCTTCATTCGCAACTGCTGGTGAGATAGAGGAATTAATTGTTAGCGCAAGACAAGTTGAAGTCGTGTTGGCAAATATTTCCTTAGAACATAAACAAAATCCCTTTACAGGATCTTGGTATTATGTCGAATCAAAGCAAGTAGACGAAGATGACAGAGAGGAGAAAGAGGGCGAATAAGCCCTCTTTTTTTATGCTTGACTTTTAACGCAAAATTATGTATGATGGTTGAATGAAATTTTATACGAATGTAACGAAATACGGCAACGACATCCTTTATCGTGGATACGAAAACGGTAAACGAGTCGAAGAAAAAATCCACTATAAACCCACCCTTTATGAATACAACCGCAACGGCGAGTACCGAACCCTTCACGGAGTTCCGGTCAGTCCCACGTTGCACGGTTCTATGAGTAAAGCACGGAAATCTATTCAAGACAACCAAGACATTACGAACCGAGAGACATACGGGCAAACTAATTTTGTCACTCAGTTTATCTCGGATAGATTTCCTTATGAAGTCCGATTTGATAAAGATCAAATCAATATCGCAACGATTGATATTGAGGTGCAGTCTGATGCGGGGTTTCCCAAACCAGATGAGGCGGCGCATCCAGTAACAGCAATCGCAATCACTAATAACCAAACGAACGTCTATTATGTCTGGGGTCTTGGTGAGTATGACACGACATTGACCGAGCGCGAGGTTGTTTATTACCATGCAGACGACGAGCAAGACCTACTAATTAAATTCCTTGATTGGTGGAGCGCTAACTGCCCTGATATCTTGACCGGTTGGAACTCTCGCTTGTTCGACGTCCCTTACCTTGTGAATAGAATTCGACAAGTAGTAAGCGACAACATGACCAAGAAGTTCTCCCCATGGGGTATGATACGCGAGAGGACGAAGCGAACCGAATACGGTACTGAAATCGCATATGACTTCGATGGTGTGGCGCAACTAGATTACTTAGAAGTTCTGCAGAAGTTCACCCTCAACACCCTAGGACGCCAAGAGTCGTACAAACTCGATCATATCGCCCACGTGGTACTGGGTGAAGAAAAACTCTCGTACGAGGAACACGGCAACCTCCACACCCTATACAGAGAAGATCATCAAAAGTTTATCGACTATAATATTCAAGATGTCTATCTCGTCGAGGCGCTAGACGAAAAACTCGGTTTGTTCTCATTGCTGTTCACGATGGCATATCAGGCAAAAACGAACTATGGCGCCACCCTCGGCACGACTCAGATATGGGACACCGTAATCTATAATGAGTTGCAAAAAGAAAATATTATTATTCCTGCTGAACCACCCATTCAGCACGACCTCCCGAAGATCATTGGCGGATATGTTAAAGAACCGATGGTCGGCGCACACGACTGGGTTGTTTCATTTGACCTTAACTCGCTATATCCGAATATCATCGTTCAATACAATATGTCGCCCGAGACGATTGCCGACGAGGGAACCAAGACTGCCAACGGTGTTTTCTATCGTAAAGACAAAGAGGGTATTATTCCAAAAGTAATTCGAAAGTTCTATGACGATCGTGTTACAATCAAAAAAACTATGTTGGTGAAGAAACAGGAATATGAGAAAGCGCCAACCAAGAGACTAGAGAATGAGATATCCTCGCTAGACAATCAGCAGATGGGTATTAAGATCCTGATGAACTCACTTTATGGCGCACTCGCTAACAAATACTTTCGGTATTTTGATCAGCGTATCGCTGAGGGAGTCACGTTGTCCGGTCAACGGGCGATTAAAACTGCCGAGTTAGTTGTTAACGATGAGATGAATAATCTCCTCAAGACTGATAAGGACTATGTCATCGCGATTGATACTGACTCAGTGTATATCAATATGGCACCTTTGGTCGAAAAGTTTAAACCAAAGGATCCAGTTAAATTCCTCGACAAGATCTGCGAAGAATATTTCGAGAAGAAGATTGCTGATGGATACCAGTATCTTGCTGATGAGACTAACTCGTACGAAAACCGTATGTTGATGGCACGCGAGGCAATTGCTTCTCGGGGCATCTGGACTGCTAAGAAAAGATATATTCTAAACGTCCATAATAACGAGGGTGTTCAATACGCTGAACCCAAACTCAAGATGATGGGGATTGAAGCGATCAAGTCATCTACCCCTCAGGTTGTCCGTGATAAGTTCAAGGAAATCTTTCGAGTTATTGTAGAAGGGCAAGAGTCGGACGTCCAGCAGTTTATTCGTGACTTCAAATCCGACTTCAAGCAAATGCCACCCGAAGCGATTGCATTCCCACGCGGCGTTTCTCAGGTGACTAAGTATGAGCACAGAGAGACAATCTTCGCCAAGGGAACACCGATGCATGTTCGTGCCTCTATACTATACAACAAACGTCTTCAAGATCTAGACTTAGAACAGAGATACGAAACAATCAAGAACGGCGAGAAGATAAAATTCTTATATCTTCGAAAAGCAAATCCAATCAAACAAAATGTTATCGCATTTCCTCAGAGACTTCCGCCAGAATTTGGCTTGACTTCTTATGTGGATTATGATACAATGTTTAATAAGACTTTTTTAGGTCCGCTCGAACCTATACTTGATGCTGTTGGGTGGGCGGCAGAACCACGTGCAACACTTGAGGATTTTTTCATATGATATCAAAAACGCTTCCATATAAAAATGCATGTTACGGTTGCGGAAAGAAGGTAAGTTTGTCGCTCTTAACTTGGGCAGAACAGAAAGACCCCATAGAAGATCGCAAAGCAAGATGTTCTTCTTGCTGGTCGAACTATGTCAAGACAAGACCCGAAGAACCTATTTCTAAAGGATATCTCGACGAAAAGGATCTAGAGGATATTTTCGAGATGATGAATGTCAATTCAATTGAAGAACTTTTTGCCTAATGTATTCATTAACGATATTTAAGAATCGGTATGACAATAAAACGCACAAACGAATGCTCTTCGATTCTTGGGAGCAGTTCGTTGAGTTATTGTCTTGTCTTTCTGAAAGAGAAGAAACGAAGCAGACTGCTTCGCTAATTAGTCCAGCAGTTTATACCAAGGACACAACGCGAAGTAACAAACACGTTGAATGCTGGGGTCACTGGGCAGCAGTAGATGTCGACGATCTCGAGTTAAAAGAAGGTGTCACGGTCTCAGATTATTTGACCGAACGTTTCGGTTCTTATGATTTCGTTTGCTATAGTACAGCATCCTCTAAATCCGATAACCCGAAGTTTCGTATTGTTTTTAATCTCGAAAACGAAGTACAACGCGGAGACATCAAGGCATTCTGGCATGCCCTGAATACTGAACTCGGAGATATTGGCGACAAGCAAACTAAAGATTTGAGTCGTATGTATTATGTTCCTGCAAAATATGTCGGTGCATATAACTTCTTCTTTGTAAATCACGGCGAACCAGTAGATGTCGATTACCTTATCACGAAACATCCATACAAGGAACGCGAGGGTAATTCATTCCTAGATCGTTTGCCAGAGGAGATGCAGCGCGCTGTCATACAGCATCGTAAATCTCAGATGGAGAACACAAACTTCTCATGGACGAGTTATCACGATTGCCCATTCTTTCCGAGAAAACTGTCGGTTGAATACAGAACACTTTCTTCGGGTGGAACGGGTTGGTATCATAAGATGTATCAAATAATGATAGCGATCGCGGGAAATGCTATCAGTAAAGGATACCCAATAACCGCAAGAGAAATAGCACATCTCTGTAGTCAATTTGACTCTGATAATGGAAATTGGTATAATAATCGTCCATTAGAGAAAGAAGCAGATGGTGCAATTGAATATATTTACAGAAATGGATAGGAGAAATAAATGTCAATAATGGCAAAACTTAAGAAGAACTCAAAGGTGTCCGGCACTTCAGTGCTCAGTCAGTCAGAGTTTTTCAAAGATAGAGAAGTTACGACAATTGATGTTCCAATGCTCAATGTGGCATTGTCTGGTCGTATTGATGGTGGATTGGTCTCAGGTATGACCGTCCTTGCCGGTCCATCTAAACACTTTAAAACTTCATTCGCATTAAAGATGGCGAGCGCATATCTTGACGCGCATCCCGAAAGCGTAATGTTGTTTTATGATACTGAGTTCGGTTCACCGCAATCTTACTTTACCAACTTTGGTATCGACACCGACCGAGTTCTACACACTCCGGTAACGAACGTCGAAGAACTAAAGTTTGATCTGATCAACCAATTAGAAAACATCGAAAAGAGTGACAAGGTAATTATCGTCATTGACTCTATCGGTAACGTCGCTTCGAAGAAAGAACTAGACGACGCCATCAACGAGAAAGCAGTTGCTGATATGTCTCGTGCCAAAGCGCTCAAAGGTTTATTCCGGATGACGACACCTTACCTGACGATGTCAGATATCCCGCTGATCGCGATTAACCACACATACAAAGAGATTGGTCTGTTCCCGAAAGATATTGTCTCGGGCGGCACAGGCATTTATTACTCTGCAGATAATATCTGGATCCTTGGTCGTCGCCAGAACAAAACTGGTACAGAAGTCACTGGGTATGACTTCATCGTCAACGTGGAGAAATCACGCTATGTCAAAGAAAAGTCAAAAATCCCTATCAGCGTTTCTTGGGACGGTGGTATTGAGCGTTACAGCGGTTTGTTGGATGTTGCTATTGCTGGCGGGTATGTCGTTAAACCTAGTAATGGGTGGTATCAATTGGTTGATACTGACAGCGGAGAAGTTATCGGCACCAAGGTTCGACAGAAAGAAACTCTGACTCAAGAGTTTTGGGCAGACCTTTTGCAGAACCAACGATTCCTTGATTTCGTTCAGAATCAATATTCTATCGACAAGCGATCAGAAGTCGAACTTGACTTTGAGGCAGAATACGAATGATGTCCGAAGGAGTAGATTACGAACTGACTCCATGCGACCAAGTCGAGAATGATCAAGCGTGGGACATTCGTGTCCTGCGTGGGGAATTTGTTGAGTCGGTATTGCGTTTCGGTAATATTAGTTTTAACGAAGAAAATGATTGCCTTAACTTCAATTTTTTAGTAATATCAAGTCCTAACAGTTCTGCAACTGAAGAAAATGAGGCGTTGCAGATATTTGCCGGCGATATACTGCAGTCTGTGTTAGAAGATGCAATCGCCAACGACGCGTTACTAACTAAGGAAAGAGATGAAGACTGATCTTGAACAGGTTGTTATTCGAAATATTCTCAATGATGAGACGTACATGCGGAAGGTCATTCCGTTCATCAAGAAAGAATACTTCGAAGGTGTTTACAAATTAATCTTTTCAGAAATCACCAAGTTTGTTGGCAAGTACAACAAAATCCCCAGTCTAAGTACCCTGCAAGTAGAGATCGAGAACAGCGATAGATTCAACGCTAACAACTATGGCGAAGCGATGGAACTATTGCCCTCGGTGTTTCATAAAGTCGAGGAGAACGAGCAGTGGTTGTATGACACGACTGAGAAGTGGTGTCAGGATCGTGCGTTGCATAACGCGATCATGCAATCAATTACGATCATTGATGGCAAACATCCGGATCTCTCTAAGAATGCGCTTCCTGATATTCTGCAGAAAGCACTAAGTATTTCTTTTGATACCAATGTCGGTCACGATTATCTCGAAAACGTCGATGAACGTTTTGACTTCTATCATCGACAAGAAGAGCGCATCCCGTTTGATCTGGATTACTTCAACCGCATCACCAAGGGTGGGTTGCCTAACAAGACGTTAAACATCGCGCTTGCGGGTACGGGTGTGGGCAAGTCACTGTTCATGTGTCACTGCGCCGCCAATGTTCTATCACAGGGCAGGAACGTTCTTTACATTACGATGGAGATGGCAGAGGAACGTATCGCTGAACGTATCGACGCGAACCTCTTCAATTTACCGATCGATCAGATTGGTAATCTATCTAAGAATATGTTCCAAGACCGCGTTAAAACCATCAGTGAGAAGACGAACGGCAAGTTGATCATCAAAGAGTATCCGACTGGTGCTGCGCACAGTAACCACTTCCGTGCGCTGTTCGAAGAACTGAAACTCAAGAAGAAGTTTGTTCCTGAGATCGTGTTTATTGATTACCTAAATATCTGTGCGTCTTCAAGAATGAAAGGCATGGGAGGGTCAATAAACTCATACACATATGTAAAGGCGATCGCAGAAGAACTTCGAGGTTTGGCGGTCGAGTTTGATGTCCCTATCGTGTCGGCAACGCAAACTACGCGATCGGGTTACTCTAACTCAGATCCAGGACTGGAAGACACTTCAGAGTCGTTTGGACTACCTGCTACCGCTGATCTTATGTTCGCTCTCGTATCCAACGAGGAACTCGAGAAGTCGGGTCAGATTATGGTTAAGCAGTTAAAGAACCGTTACAACGATCCGGCGATGTTTAAAAGATTTGTAATTGGGATTGATAAGTCGCGAATGGTTTTATATGATGTAGATGAGTCACAGCAAAATCTTTCCGTCGAACCAGAGAATGATATACCACTTTTTGATAAGACGCCGTCGGGAGAGAAACTTAAAAACATAAGAATATCTTAAAGGGGAATCGCATGGACGGATATTTACACACGATCATTGCAACAGGTTTGTTATTCGCATCGTTTTGGATAGGAAAGTTTTTCGGTAGACGCGAAGGTGAGATGTACGTTTGGGATATTATTGGTAATATTTTTAATGCAGTAAAAATCGAAATTAATGAATCCGGAGACATGATCGTCACGGATATGAACGGGAAGGAGAAAATCGTAAAATGAAAGTTCTACTTTTGGGATTACCAGGATCTGGCAAGAGCACCCTTGCGGAACCGGTTGCGAAGGCACTAGGTGCAGTTTGGATTAACGCTGATCAGGTTCGAGAGCGTTACGACGATTGGGACTTTTCTATGGAAGGTCGCATTCGTCAGTCTTCAAGGATGAAGCATTTGTCGGATGGAGTCGTGATGGCAGGAAACGTTGCTATCACTGACTTTGTCTGCCCGACTGAAGAAGCACGAAGTAATTTCGATGCAGACTTTGTGGTTTGGATGGATACGATTGAAGAAGGTCGATTCGAAGATACGAACAAGGTCTTTGTTCCACCCGCTAATTATGATCTTCGAATCACTGAGTGGTCTGATGTTAATGAAGAAACACTTGAGAATGCAATTAGAGGCAAACTGAATGAACTATAGGTATCGTGAAGGTGAGTTGATTGCTGAGTTTCAAAAATATATTGACTCGACATACCAACAACATTATGTTACTGACGGGAAACAGACAATGGATAGCATCATTGCCAATGGGCATGGTACTGGTTTTTGTTTGGGTAACGTCGACAAATATAAAGATCGTTATGGAAAGAAGGGCGAGACACCGAATGAGTGGAGGAAAGATCTGATCAAGGTCATGCACTATACTCTGTTCCAATTGTTTATTCATGACAAAGAGCATGCCGCCGCAAGCGAAAGAGATATTGTACAGCGAGAGTTAGCATTAGATCTACCGAATCCTATCGCCAGTGATGGTGTTGACTGGAATCATATCCCAGAAACACAATTAATGACTGAGCTTGACATTGCTGATAAAAATATGCATAATAAGAGTATTGATGATGCAAGTCCTGAGGAGTGGGATAATGTCGCGAAAAAAATCTGGTCAGGTAGACCAACCTACCCAAACGAACTCTAACGTCGTTTCGATAAATGAGTTTCGTGACAGGAAAAACTATCAAGGTGGGATTGTTGAGTATCCGTGCGTCGATATAGTTTCGTATGAGTTGGTTGATTTTGATGGTGAGAAGTTCACAACGATAAGGTTTGACGATGAGTGATATATTTGATTTTGGTTTTACAGCAGTAACAGAAGAAGAACTTGATACAGTACAAACTCTACAACAATCAGTTGAAGAAGCAGGTGATGTTGAAGAGCGACTCAATAAACTGTATAATGCTATACAACCATTGCTGAACAACCTTCGAAAAGACCCAGAGAAAGAGTATATCCTCTGGCCAAATCGTTTAGAGAAGGTTGAACAGTTTTCTGATTTGTTAGACTCAATCTACACAGGTGAATAAAGTTTTGTCATTAAAATCTTATAAGACTCCTCTACGATATCCAGGTGGGAAGTCACGCGCGACTCGGTTCCTTGGTAGACATATCCCAAGCAACTTCTCAGAGTTTGTCGAACCTTTCCTTGGCGGCGGTTCTATGGCGATTGCTATCTCTAAACAGTTCCCCGACAAACCGATATGGGTCAACGACAAGTATTTCAACCTGTATTGCTTTTGGATCATGCTACAAACCCATGGAGAACAGTTACAGGACAAGATTATCGAAAAGAAAGATATTGCGACTTGTTTCCTAGACCAAGAAACTTCACACCGAGAATTATTTATTCAATGTAAAGAAGAAATTCAAACAGAAAAAGATCCATTCGAGATCGCATGGCGATTCTTTGTGTTGAATAAGTGCTCATTCTCTGGATTGGGCGAGTCGTCTGGATTCTCTAAGCAAGCATCTCAGTCAAACTTCTCATACAACAATATTCGTAAACTGGAAGGGTATAACAAAATCATCCAGAAGTGGGATATTACGAACCTTGATTACACTGACATTTTACCTGCTTGCAAGAAAGAAAGTTTCGTGTTCCTCGATCCGCCATATGATATCAATTCATTCTTGTACGGCAAAGGCGGGAATATGCACAACAACTTCGATCACGATGAATTCCGTGACGCAGCATCGTTATGTGAAGGACAGACGATGATTACATACAACTCAAACGATAAACTCAAAGAAATGTTCTCATCGTGGAATCAGTTAGATTGGGACTTGACTTATACGATGCATTCGAGTAAAATATATCGAAAGGATGAGAGTAATAGACGCGAGTTGTTACTGACCAACTACGGTTATCCTAAAGAAAACACCTTGGAGGAATTTTATGACACGAACGCAAATGCAAAGACAACAGATGAGTCGCCGAAGCGAGATCTGGAACTCAATTAGCAAAAATGTTGAGACTAAAGATGAAGATCGACCGAGCGGCTCTCAAAGAGTCAGTGAGCGACACCGTAATCGCAACACCACTAACCCTGTTTCTTAACTGGATATTCCTATCAATCTTTATGGCACTTGGTATGAGTGCCACTGCTATCTCTTTCGGTATGACGGGCATTTTCTTTTGTGTAGCAATTGTGAGAAAATACTATGTCCGAGTTTGGTTCAAGAGAAGGCAGTGAAAGACGTCGCGAGAGGACGCTAAACTCGCTCTGGTCTGTCTCGGTGAAATCCGAGGGCGGTGTCCCGAGATGACATTAAACTCGTGCTGGTCGTTACGCCCGTCTCCTGAGCAAGAGGAAAACTGCTCATTTACTTACACACAACACACACAAGGAGACAATTATGTCTAATACACCATATGAACTTCGGTTCCAAATTTTTCAAGCAGCGAGTCAAAGTCTTATTGACGAATACTGGGCAGCAGATTCGCTCCGTCGACTTATGCTTGATGGACTCGAACCTGTTGATCCGAATCTTATGCCTGATCGCGCCGAGTATCCTACTATGGAAACCATCATGAAAAGGGCGAAGAGCATCAACGGTTTTGTTTCTGGCGGCAGTCAGTAACAGAGATTGCGGAGATTGGCGCAGTCTGGTAGCGCATTCGCTTTGGGAGCGAAGGGTCGTAGGT